>ERZ772882.57-NODE-57-length-137882-cov-5.438245_pt1 | contig 137882 bp, 103 predicted proteins | sample MGYA00580576_ERZ772882 | MGnify/ENA primary metagenome ERZ772882 (study PRJEB29015, sample SAMEA2737658) | human gut metagenome | biome: human gut; feature: human-associated habitat; material: faeces | place: China | collected 2012 ... | reverse complement strand
ATGAATGTCATCCTCATCATAACAAGCTGAAAATCCTACACCCAAAACAATGATTAACGCTAGTAATTTATATGTTCTCATCCTATTCATCTTTTAATTATTGTATAATAACACCTTGTCTCTCCGGACGATTAATATTCTCCAGATTATAGTCAAACTCTTTTACCTCCACAGGCAAAGGCAACGTGTACGCTTTATCATTCTCTTCAAGTACAAATTTCACTTTTTGAGAACTATTCATGTCTGTCGTGTAAATATGCTCTATCCTTGGACGATCCCAACGCCGGAGGTCAAACCAACGATGTTGCTCGAAACACAACTCGAAACGGCGTTCCTGCCGAACCAACTGAATAACATCTGTTTTCGTAGAAACTGTTATTGGAACCTCTACCTCATAACGATATTTCCGCAGATGTTCTATATCATCCAAAGCCAAATCCGTATGCCCCAACTCCGCATTAGCCTCGGCTCGATTCAGATAGGCCTCTGCCGTACGAAAAGCGAAACCATATATTCCTGTATTTGCAGCACCCTTCCCAACAATCAAATCACCCCAATCATCTTTCACGTAAGTCCGTTTTCGGGCATCATTTGCATGAAATGAATTATAAAACGCCATGGAAACAGGAAAACACCCACGATAAGCAGCACTAAGATAATTCACTTCATAATCACCGTATGTCCAAATAATTTCAGGATTTTCTTTCGTAAAAACATAATCTTCTTCCGTTAACGCTCGAATATCATATAAAGCCGAATTTACCGTTAAAACCTTATCCGCATAAGAAATGGCTTGTTCATAGTCTTTTTTGTATAGATAAAATCTAGAAGCTAACAAATAAGCAGCACCTTTAGATATTCGAAAAACCGTTTTCGTATAATCTGTGGCTTCAAGAAGTTGGATAGACTTTATCAGATCTTTCTCTATCAATTCATAAGAACGTGCCAATGTTTCCCGTTTATATGTCCGTTCCCGCACACTATGCTCATAATTAAAAGGAATACCTAAAGCTTTATCAGCCGTTTCTTTCTCGTAAGGTTCACCATACAAATTTACTAGCATAAAATAACAATACGCACGCAAAAAATAAGCTTCCCCCAGTAAATCATCTTTATCGCTCTGAGTTCCTTCCGCATCATCCAATAAATCAATGACATTATTAGCAATAAGTATCTTACTATAATACGTTTCCCAAGCATTATCCGCATTCAATGCCCCGGTAAAACGATACTCCGGATTCGGTTGCCAACAAAAATAACCATATCCATCTCCTCGAATATCAGACTGCATAACAGGCCAAGTATTTGCTTTTTCTTCAACATCATCCGTCATAATATCCAAATACGTATGAATCGAAGTATTATCTCTAATATATCCTTCCCCAAACAAGAATTCACTATAATCCTTTACCGTTTTAGGAATAATCAAATCTTGAGAACTCTCTTCTAGAAAATTTTCACACGAAGAGAAAAATACCACAATTATTATATATATCAATTTCTTCATGGTTGTTTCGTTTTAAAGTGAAATATTTAATCCAAAAGTAAAACTCTTCGTTGGGGGCACGGTCCCGGATCCTAAGGTCATCTGCTCCGGATCCTGCCCTCTTAATTTCTTATTAGCCCACAACCAAAGATTTCCAGCCTCTAAACGCAAACTAACCCCGGACACGCCGATGTGTTTATAGAGATGCTCCGGTAAATTATAACTCAACGAAATATTTCTCATCCGCAAAAAATCACCCGACACAACCCGTAAATCTGCATTATTATACATCTCCCACTTATTACTGGATATTGTATATTTACGATCCATATCAGAATAAGCTAAACTCAAATCTGACAACGCCGGGATATCCGTATTCTCGTTTATCCCTTTTCTCCAACGATTTACAAATTCATCAGACATATTTTGCTGAGGCAAAGGCAACATCTGTCCTGTAGATTCATACAAATTATTCAATCGAACTTTTTTACCTACAGAGAAAGCAAATAATGCGTTCAATGTAAAACCTTTAAAACTAAAATAAGTCGAAAATCCTCCGTTAAAATCAGCCACCCGTTTTCCGGAATACGCAAATGCTTTAGCAAACATTTCCTCTTTTGAGATACCGTCCGGCTCATCTATATCTTTAAATTTCGGTAACCCCTCTTCATCCAAACCATCAAACTTATAGGAATAAAAGCCATCCAAAGGTTTAGACTCCATGATCAGATTCCCTTGCAAATAATCCTTGTAATCATAAGTCTGCGTCTGATTCTTACTGGTTACTTTATTATAATTCTGATACATATTCAAAGAGAGTCCCCATGTAAAATCCTTCGTTTTTACAGGAGTACCATTTAACGTAAATTCCCAACCTTTATTTTCCACATCTCCCCCGTTAATTGAAACATCTCTCTTACCGGAAATCATCGAAACTCGTTTAGTTATAATCTGATCTTCACCTTTTTTCAAATAATACTCGGCATAACCACTAATTCTATTATTCAAAAATGCAAACTCCAAAGCTAAATTATAAGATTTTGTCTTTTCCCATTTCAGATATGGATTCTGAAGTTTATTCAAAGATGACATATATTCTTTAGAAACATCGTCCATTCCACTCATTGACACGATCAGATCCGGTGTCTGATCTGAATGCACATTACCTTGTACCCCATATGATCCTTTCAATGCCAATAAATTCATCCATTGGACATTACGAAAGAACACCTCGTTATGAATATTCCAACGGACAGCAGCAGACCATACTGGCAAGAATTTCGTACTCTTATCCTGTCCAAATTTATTCGACCCATCTGTACGAATATTAAAATTAGCCGTGTAACGATCATCATAAGTATACGTGAAAGTTCCATAGAAAGAAACCACATTAGTCAGACGATCCACTACCACATCCGGATTAGCCATCAACCATTCGTTATATAAAGGCCATTCTGTTGCATTAATAGCAACAAACTTTTTACCTCTATCCGGTAAATATCCCCGTTGTACAGTAGATATTCCATCATATTTTACAGAACGGGCTTCCGTCCCCACATTCACATCAATTTCGTGCGTCTCATGTAACCTTTTGAAATAATTAAATCCAGCCCTTACCGTGTATGTAGACGATAATGTATTATCATTCTTTAATTCCCCACCGTAAGGCAAACGGCATCTCGTTTCAATAAAATTACGGTCTGTCGGTAATTCATCACCATAATTTACACCCCGCAAATCCGCAATATAATACGATTTCTCATTTGCCCACTCAGAATCCTTTGTATTAGCTTTTGATAAAGAAAACACACCAGAGAATGTTAATCCTGACAATATTTTGTAATTTACATCTACCATGAAATCAATAGTCTGATTTTTTATCTTCCGGCCAGTATTATCTCGTTCATTAAGGATATTATAATTCAAGATGGTTTCATACCCCTCTGTTTTATTATAAAACAAATAAGATCCATCCTCATTATAAACAGGAATTGCACGAGAAGTATTATAAGCATACCCGTATGGATCAATAGAACCATGCAAATATTTTTTTGTTGCCGCATAAGCCCTTAAAGACAATCCGACATTCAATTTCTTACTCAATTCTAAATTCAACTTCAAAAGAGCATTATAATTTTCCACATCAGAGCCCTTCACCACGGCATTTGTATTTGCATATCCAGCAGAAAAATAATAATTCACAAATTCCGACCCCCCTGAAATTGACAACGAATGCTTATGAGATACATCCGTTCTAAAAAGTTCATCATACCAATCCGTATTTACCTTTTCAAGATCGTACACCCGATTCACAAATTGTTCTTGAGTAATCCGTTTAGCATACAAATCATATAAAGCTCCTTCATAACCGATATTAGAAGGCTTTATTCCAAACGTCAACCCCCTCTCCTCAATCTCCTTAGACACATCAATTCTCTCCTTGGAATTCATCCGGTTCAGATTATTATAACTCGGTCTCAAACTAATTCCAACATTACCAGAATAATGAACTGACGGTTTTCCATACTTACCCTTTTTCGTCGTGATCACAATCACACCATTAGCAGCTTTCACTCCATAGATAGCCGTGGCTGACGCATCTTTCAAAACATCAATACGATCAATATCTTCCGGATTAATACTAGCGATTGCATTGCCAATCAAATTCACGTTATCTAGACTATTTAACTCTTCAGCTGAAATTGGTACCGGATCTTCCAAAATAATCCCATCCACCACCCACACCGGTTCTCGATTTCCAGAAATTGAGGAGGCTCCCCGAATACGTACTTTCGGGGCAGCACCAGGAGTTGATGTTGGATTAATAATATTCACTCCAGCCAATTTCCCCTGCAACATATTATCAATCGAAATAGCAGCACCTTCTTGTAACTCTTCCCCCCTCACGCTGATTACAGAACTGGCATTTTTACGTTTATCAATACGTTGATATCCGGTAATAACAACCTCATCCATCGTATTCACCTCTTCTTCCAACACCACATTAATTGTATCTTTTCCCACGTATTTCACCTCTTGCGTTTTCATCCCGACGAAAGAAAATTGAAGAACAAAATCTTTCTCTCCTTGAGGAATTGCCAACTTATAATCGCCATTCACGTCTGTAGCCGTCCCTACTGACAACCCTTTGATCATCACCGTGACCCCTGGAAGAGGTGCCTCACTCTTATCTGTCACTCGCCCCGTAATAGTTCTTTGTTTCGCCTCTCCATTTTTTTGCTCCACTTCACTCAAATTACGGATCACTATTGTCTGATCCACAATTTTATATCCCAATCTAGTTCCTTTTAAACAAACATCCAATATTTCCTGAACGGTCACATTTTTCAGTTCAACCGTTAAGTCATTTACTTTAGCAACATCCTCGTGACTATAAAGGCAAGTATAGTCACTCTTTGATTCGATCATTTTTAAAACCTCCACCAAAGAAACACGAGCCACGTTTACATTTAATAATGTCTCTTGCGATTTCACCACGGCATTCACTTGAAACACCGTAAGCAACATAAATAACATGAAAAATTTCATCATAAGACAACATTTTCTCAGGCCAGAATACCAGCCCTTGCATTTGAACTTTTTTTTCATACATTTGTAAATTAGATAAGTTATTGTCCTGAACTCGTTTCAGGCTTAGGCAGGTGATATTGGCGTATCACCTGTTTTTCATTCATTACTTCTTACAAAAACATTTCTATCTTTAATCTTTATATCTATTTTATTTATAAGTTTCAACATACTAACAACCTGCTCCAAATCACCGTATCGTTTTATATTTCCCGTGAATAAAATGTCTTTCACCGAAGAACTCTCATAGAACACATTAATATTATACCACCGGGCAATCGTGTTCATGATCACCTCTAAACGTTGTTTCTCGAAAACAAACCTTCCATCTTTCCACGAGCAATACAAAAGCACATCAACGGTCTCAACCGTTGTCTTTCCATCTTCTTTATTCAAGCGTAATTGTTCTCCCGGTTTCAAATAGCTATAATTACCTTCCCTTTCAAAAGCAACTTTCCCGTTTACCAAAGTTGTTTCTAAAAAATCTTCATCTTGATAATCCCTTACATTAAAAGAAGTCCCTAACACACGAATATCACCTTGATGGGTATGAACCACGAAAGGAGCCAAAGAATCCCGGGTTATATCAAAAAAAATTTCTCCTTTCATAAAAACTTCTCGTTGTCCCTTCTCAAATGTCACCGGGACCCGAATTTCAGATTCTGAATTCATTCTCAAACGACTACCGTCACTTAATAGTAAATCATATTCTCCACCCCGTGGAATCGTAATCGTGTGATAAAGAGTTTCTGCCACCACTTTCTCTTCCCCATTCTTTCTTGACATCACACTTTTTTGAACAAAAGCTAGAAACGTCGTATCTGAAATATCTATTTTTATCCCATCTGGTTCTGTCAATATCGCCTTACAAGATCCCGGTCGTATTTTCTGAACGAAAGCAATGGGTTCATCTTTAGTGTCGTGGAAAAAATAAAAACTTCCACCTAGCACAAATAATAATATCACCGCAGCCACATAACGATATAATGCCAAAGTTCTCTTCCGGCATTTTGCCTGTTTCACTCGTCCTGCAAATTCTTGGTAAGCTTCTATAGCACTGTATTCCTTGATAAATTCAAATTTGCGAGCGATGAAATCCGGGGATTGATAAAGATTATACAATCGTAAATGCTCGGGAGTCTCATGTTTCCAATTTTCAAGCTCGTTTCGACCGGCATCATCAATTTTCCCGGTTAATTCCGCTATAATCAAATCGGCAATATGAGTAATATGTTTATCCTGCTCCGTCATATTTTCTTGTGTTTTATTACAAGACACGGAACATCATAAAAAGTGACAAAAATCTACAAGAAATTTATTAGCAAAAGCAAAAACGGGTGATTTAGTTTTTCTTTCAACTGCTCTTTTCCCCTCTTTTTCTGTTGTTTAACTGCATCAATAGATATTCCCAAACGCAGGGCAACTTCTTTATCACTCAATCCCTCCAAATTCAAATTTATCACTTTCCTATATTTCTCCGGAAGTTCTTCAATGGCTTGTTGCAAACGAATAAAAATTTCCTCCTCCAATACCGTATTATAAAAGAAATCTTCTGAAACGACCTCCGCTCGATCACGGTAACGATCCTCCACTTTCTTATCCCGAATATAATTCAAACATTGGTTCTGTACGGAACGATACAAATAAAAACGTAAATCCGTGGTCACAGAAAATTTATGAGGTGTAGTCCACAATTTAAAAAAAGTGTCCTGCACAATATCCTTCGCCACCTCACTCTCCACATATTTACAAGCGATGGCAAGCAATGTATGAAAAAACTCTTCATACAAAATTTTAAACGCTTCTTCATCTCCTTGAAAAATTCGTTTAGCTAATAATCCTTTGTCCGCATTCATCTTACACCTTCACATTATAAATACAAAGGTATGATTTTATTTTATACAGACAAGAGTCGCCCGAAATTCCCAGACGACTCTTCTGATATATAAACAACCACTTCCGTGTTCTCCTAACACCTCTTTCTCTTGATTAGAAATACAACACTCCAAGCCATAATCGCCAACGGAATCAACCAAATAAAGCCAATCTTCACCCAAATCATGGAATCTTGAGAAATATACAGATCATCATCCGGGGGACGAACCCGATCCGTGTTAATCGGATATTCATCATAAGACAAACTACGGAACATTTCCGTAATCATACTGAAGTTCGCACCATTCAATCCGGCCCGACTAGTGGACAACTCTTTCACGGACAAACAATCGGCATCACCGATAACGAAAATACGCTGTTCCGGTTTATCCTTAATAGAACGACTCAAATACAACATAACGGAATTAGATTTTTCCACTTCACCAATGTTAGGATCTATCGTGGATTTATCGTTCAAAAAATCCGTTGTCTTGTATTCAATCCATGAACCTTGCGGATTAGTTGCCAACACTTCTGATATTTTAAACCCTTTCGTCGTATCAACAACCTCTACCGCACATGCAGAAGGAGTTATAACGGTATAACCTCTCCTTATCAACTGACCGAAATAAGGCGATGCATTCAAAGCCCCCTCCGTAATTCTCGCCGCAATAATATCATCTAGATATTGCTTGCTTGGAGCTACCAATATTCCATCCGCAAAACGTAATCCCAACACCTCAACCAAAGGATTCATGTAAGCCTGCCTTTTCGGTTCTCCCAAAATAATCAAGTTACCCCCTCTTTCAACAAAAGCATTATAATTCGCAAACTCTTCAGAGGTCAATGAAGACTTCAAATCGGACAAAACCAACACATCTACATTTTCCGGTACTGCCTGGCTTAGTGTCATCTCCTCTACCTGAAATCCTTGATTAATTAAAGAATTTCTGAATGACGGATTTTGAGCAAAAGCTGCGTATCCCTTTTCACTGTAATCATTATAACCACGTTCCCCATGTCCGGTCACGAACGCTACCATCGGAGACTTATCAACAAGAGTCTTTAATGCCGCAGTAATTTCACTTTCAAACGGATGCACGAAATTATCCTGATAAATTCGCAAGTATGCCTTTTTACCATTATCACGTTTGAAGACTCTCACAAAACGACCATTTTCTCTTGAAAGATCATCCATCTTACTCACCTCTTCAGCAGAAATAAACATATCCGGATCATAATCATACCCCTCGCATACTTTCACCATACGTTCCTTAAGATCCAATCCTTCATAAATCTTATCATAATGAGCATTTGTTCCCGGACCATAATAATAGACATATTTGATCTTCATATCCGGCTTGAAACGTACATACTTATCAAACTTCTCCATATCATAATTCTTCCCTTCCGGAGATCCATTATACCAAGTCTCATCCAACAAATTCACATAAGTAGTCAAAGTTAGGCCTCCGTCCATTTTTTCCATGACCTTCTGACTATTTTCCGTTAATGTATTCCGTTTTGTTGCAGTTGCATCGTAATAGGCAATCATCATCGGACGAGAAGAAAAATAACCCACGAATAAAACAATCACCAAAACCATTACATAACTTGTGCTACTTCTCAATGCCGAACGCTTCAATCGCTCTCCCTGTAACTTGATAAACGTGAAAGTAAGGAACATAAAAATGACTAACACGAAATAAAATATATCCTTACTACATATCATCCCTTCCAGAAAAACTTTTGAACGTCCTGATATGGACAACCAATAAGTCAAATCACGAACGAAATCTATATCTTGTCCCACCTTCCCGATAAAATTCAATACGGCCAATACAGCCAAGGTCCCGATTGCTGCAACCACTTGATATTTAGTAATTGTAGACATAAACAAACCAATCGCAGCATAGGCACAAACGGTAAGAAAAACCCCTAGCAACGCTGTAAACATAAAGGGAATATCGGCATCTTTCACTAAGAATACAGTAAAAATCATCGGGATCAACAACATCACCACGAGAATCAAACCATAAACAACAACCGACAAATATTTACCTAAAACTATTTGTAAATTGGATACCGGGGAAGAATAAAGTAATTTTATCGAACCGCTACTTAACTCCCGGCTCATTAATCCCATCGTCAATAAAGGTATATAAAGATACAAATTATTCAACATCTCTGCATATACACCACTATATCCCCCTATCAGATTAACGGTTGTGTTAAATGGCTTATATCCCATCGCCAAATTACGTAATTCATCACTCAACCCACCACAATAAGCCAACCCGGCTTGAAAGGCAAACACGATCAACACCATCCAGGCAATCGGGGAGAAAAACAGAACTCTCAGCTCCGTTTTCATTATTCTCATTATTGTCCTCATGAATACAAATACTTTTAAAATTTACCTGACAACTTGGCAAATACCTTATCCAAAGATTCTTTCTCTAAAGAAATCTCCCGTAAATGCCAATTATTACGAACTGCTTCATTTACCACACGACTCACGATACTACCATCTCCTTTAAAATGAAGACGGAAACGAGTACGAGTCAAACGTTCAACCCTTTCCATTCCCTCTATTTTCAGCAACTCGCTATCCCCCACCGGGGCATTATGCATTATAACCAACAGCACACTCGGATCCATATAATTATTAAATTCTTCAATAGACCCCTTAAACACCATATTTCCATGCTCGATCATCATGATATAATCACAAGCGGCTTGTACCTCCGGCAAAATATGCGTGGATATCAACACGGCACGTTCTTCGGCAATCTCCCGGATCAATCGTCGTATCTCTATAATCTGATTGGGGTCCAGTCCATTCGTGGGTTCATCCAAAATAACAAACATCGGATCATGAATGATCGACTGGGCAATCCCGACCCGTTGCTGATATCCCCCGGAAAGATTACTAATAACTCGTTTACTAAAATGAGCGATACCACACTTTGCCTTTGCCCGTTCCACGGCAGTAGGTATCTCTGATTTTGGCATTAAACGAATGTCAGCACAATGATACAGGTACTCATCCACCGTCATATCTGTATGTAAAGGAGCCTTTTGAGGTAAAAATCCGATAAACTTTTTAGCTGTTATAGGATCTTTTCGTAAATCCACACCGTTAATAAAAACGTCTCCTTCAGTCTGAGTCAACACGTTACAAATAATATTCATCGTGGTTGACTTTCCCGCACCATTAGAGCCTAACAGTCCGAACACCCCTTTTGTACTAATTTCAAAATTAATATCCTTAATTGCCCAATCCACACTATAACGATGTGAAAGATGCTTTACTTCAACTATTTTATTTACCATAATCCTCTTATTTTCGTTGTCTCCGGAATATTATCATGATCCCTAAAGCCGCAATACACAATGGGAATATTGCCATACATGCCCAACTTACCAAGGAACGACAGCCCCTAGGCAGCCTTATGCTTGAATCAATATAATCAGCTCTTCTCGTATCAATCGGGAATTCATCATAAGATAACCAACGAAACGAACCATTAATAATACTATAATTCGACGCACCAATACCCGTAAATCCAGATGTTAACGCTTCGTTTCCAATCACATCCGAATCCCCGGAGATAACAATCCGTTGTTCCTTATCCCCTACTTTCCGGCTCATAGTAAGTAATAATGTATACACATCTTTCTTCTCTCCCGCTTTCGGATTAAACACAAATTCCCCGTCTACAAAGTCCGTGGTTTCTTTTTCCAACCAAGCATTCTTATCCGAAATCAATACAGGAGTCACCTCAAATTCATGAGCTTCAGAATAATCCAATGCAACAGCAGTGGGTAAACCTACCACGTAATCATATTTCTTCAATTTTTCATAAGTTGGATATTTTTGAGCAGCTTCCTCCGTAAATAAACCTACTGCCACTGTTGGAGAAGCATATTCATTTTCATTCACTAACACACCATCAGAAAACTTCACTCCTAAAGACGATGTCAATTTATTCATATTTTCACTACGTCCATATTCACCCAAAATAAATAAATTACCACCCTTAGCTATATAGTCTTGTACCTTCGTCATTGCAACACTTGACAAAGAATCTCGCAAATCTGAGATAACTAGAACATCCACAGAATCAGCAAGTGATTCTTTATCTAGATTGATCATTCTCGTATCAAAACCATTATTCATAAGAGCTTGACGGAACCATTTATCCCGTGCAAACAGATAATATCCGCGTCCCCCGTAATTATCAATTTCCCGAGAACCATACCCGGTAGAAAAAGCAACTTTAGGTGCAGGAGACGTAAAACGTTTCAATGCAGCAGATATTTCCGCCTCATCCGGATGCTTCTTATTATCATGGAACATTCTCAAGAATGCTTTCTGCCCGTTATCCCGTTCCATAATACGAAGAAACTTATTTTGTTCCGGTCCCAAATCAATAATCTTTTTCATCTCTTCCGGGGACATGAACATTTTACGATCCAGTTTATTTGCTTGACACAATAATTCCACTCTTTCCTCGTCGGTTTTATTCGGGAAACGCCATTCCAAACTTGAATTTGTTGCCTTATCGTAATAATAAACATACTTCATCTCAATATCCGGTTTAAATCGGATATATTTCTCAAAACGCTTTAAATCATTATTTCTATTACGAGGTATTCCGCTATAAAAATCCTCGTCCAACAGATTCACGTAAGTCGTGATTGTCAACCCTCCATCCAAATTTTTAATTACCTCCTGACTCTCTTTGGCTAACGTGTTTTCCTTTGTGTAAGAAGCATCATAATAGAATTTCGTGTAAGGAGTTGAGGATACATAACCCAACACGAACGTTACCAACACGATACAGCTATATTTCAAAACCTTCGTTTTCAGCGACATGATACTCTTCTCCGTGTTTAACTTCAAGATAGATAACGCCAAAAAGAACCCGATCACAATTATAAAATAGAATACATTATCACTGGCTATCAACCCCTCTATAAACGGATAAGCCCGTCCGGTAATAGACAACCAATATGTAATGTTCCGAATCAAATCATATTCCTGCCCAACATCCCCTATAAAATTCAAAACAGCCAAAACAGCCAAAGTACCGATTGCCGCAACAACTTGATATTTGGTAATCGACGACATGAACAAACCAATAGCCGAATAAGCCAAAATCAATAAATATAATCCCAACATTCCTGATAACACTAACGAATAATCAAAATTCACAATGGTTATCGCAGAGAACAGAACAAACACCCCCAAAACGGCAATCAATGCAAAACCATAAACCATCATAGATAAAAATTTACCAAAAATGATTGACGTGTTTTTCACCGGAGATGAATACAATAATTTAATCGAACCACTTTGATATTCCCGACTCATCAATCCCATCGTAATCAACGGAATATAAAGATATATATACCTTTGGATTGGAGGTAATATCCCTCGCATCCCGGTAAAAACACCCGTGGTTACCTGCCACAAATCATACCCCATATCCTGATAACGTAATTGATCTCCAAACACTTCGGCAAATGACATCCCGATTTGGAAACCGAATATCACTAAAACAAGCCAAGCCACGGGAGAATAGAACATGGAGTTCAATTCAATCTTGGCAACACGAATGGCCGTTTTTATATTATTATTTAATTTCATCTTACTTACTATTTTTTGTTTTTCCCGATAACTGTGCAAAAATCTCATCCAAAGAACAACGTTCAACAAGCAAGTCTTTCAACTCCCAACCATTAGCGACACTTGCTTCTACATACCTCTCGGTAATAGCCGTATCATCTTTGAGGAAAATCCGGAAACGTCCGTTTCCCAAGACCTCCACACCTTTATTTTCGCATAATGTTTCCAATACCGTTTTATCGGGAGACTTTCCCAATTCAATCACGAAACTTTCGGGTGCCACGTAATTATCAAAATCTTCCATGCTACCTGAAAATACCAGTTTGCCATTCTCGATCATCTTAATCTCGTTACAGATGGCTTGAACTTCAGACAATATGTGTGTTGACAACAAAACCGCATGATCTTCAGCAATCTCCCGAATCAGATTACGAATATCTACAATCTGGTTCGGATCCAACCCGTTTGTCGGTTCATCCAACACCACAAATTTCGGGTTATGCACGATGGCCTGCGCTATACCCACTCGTTGTTGGTAACCACCGGATAAATTTTTTATCAAACGATCCCGGAAATGCGTGATCGCACAACGGTCCAAAGCCCGGTCCACTGCCTTCCCGACCTCTTCTGCCGGCATCAACCGCAAAAAAGCCGAATGCTTTAAATATTCTTCAACTGTCAAATCCGTGTACAACGGTGGTTGTTGAGGTAAAAATCCAATATATCGCTTTGCCTCAACGGGATCCTCTCTCAAATTGATCCCGTTAATAAACACGTTCCCCTCCGTTTGATTCAAAACCCCACAAATAATATTCATCGTGGTGGACTTTCCCGCACCATTCGACCCCAACAATCCAACCACCCCATTTCCACTAATTTCAAAATTAATATCCCGTATCGCCCACTGCACAGAATACCTGTGGGACAGATGTTCCACTCGAACTATAGAATTTTCCATACTTATATACAATGATTTACATACAACAAGTCACTTATTCAACATTATAATCTCTCGATCCAGTTGTAGAGACATCTACAATTTCACCACCCACATTAAAGACTGATTTTTTGATAACAAACGGATTATTTTTATCCCGAATATCCACTCGCATAAAATCACCATTTGCCAATCCCACACCAAACTCTTTATGATTATTCGAGTAAATATCATAATGAATTGCCGTTATTGGGGCATCAAAAGTCATGAACAAACCTTCTTTATAATTACTTGCACAATCAATATAACGTAATTGATTTCCTTTTGTATAGAAAATATATTTAGCATAATTACCTGCCGAATTACTAGAAGTTATCAAAATCTTATTATCCTTTGTCAATTGTACGGGACTCTCCGTTTTTTTTACATTTGAATTATTTATGGCTAATGCATAATAAGCAGGCGGATTAATATCCAATACAAAATCCCCGATATAAGTTTTCCCATCTTCATTATAAACCATCCTATACAACTTTAAGGTATAAGGGCTTAGCCACTCATCTCCTTTTTCGCTTATAGCTAAAACTTCAGAATTTTCACCCATATCCCAAGGTGTTACAGCATGTCCTGTTCCGACAAAAGTTACTGGAAAAATAGCCCCCATTGACGCAGCAACTGTTGAATGATTAATTGTTAATACCCTATGATTTTTCCGATCATAAGCTAAACGCTGTGAAGTCCAGTTACTTGTTTGTCCATTACCTATAAAATCAACTTCATATCCCTTACTATCTATTTCATAAGGTTCTGTCAAGAATTTTCCCCCTAAATAATTTTCTGAAAATAATCGACGAAACAAACGTCCATCTTCCGCCACCAAAAAAGTAATCCGATTGGAATAAAAAGCATCTACAATACTAAAATTCACCGGTGTTCCATCTAAAAATTCATCTTTCAAATCACTAGCCTTTTTCAAATTTTCATTACTAACCTCATAGGCAACCTTATCCGTAAGTACTAATGTCGCTAATGAATAAACAGAAATAGAAGGAGCCAAATGGTCTAATAGTTTCCGAGGTGTTCCAGGAATTATTTCCCCATTCATCTTCTGAAAAATCCCAATTGTATTCTCAAAAGTCGTATCCACCTTATTCCCATTATTTTTCTTTATCAATCGCTGATAAGAAAGTTTTGAATTTTCCCCGTCTTTAGAAAGAATCATCCAATTCCCCTTACCATATTTAGGAATAAAATTATACAATACCTTCGTCATATACCGTAGGCCTGTGGAATTTTCTATCACACTATAAGTTCCGACCAAAAATGATGATGGGTATTCGGTCAATCCTAACTTATCCATAGCCTCATTTGTTGGCACATTAAAATCTTTTTCAGTACACAAGACAACCCCATTAAGCTTCCATTCATAACTCAAATCAGCCATTCTCTCCAAAGAATCTGAAGTATTAAAACGAAAACTCCCTTTCATAATCGTAGTATCATCTTCATAACAATAAATATGATTAGGCGATTTAAACAAGAAAGTTGGAGCTGACTCCGGCAAATAGGAATAATTTCCCTCATCCTCAAAACATCCTGCTAACAACCAAGCAGAAAATAACGACAGTAATATATATTTCGTCTTCATAAAATAATCAATTAAAAATTATAACGCAACCTCCATTGGTTCATTGTCCTCATCCAATATCACTGGATTTTGCCGTAATAACCAATTTTTAAACTCTAATGTCAATTGAATTGCCTTATCTGGATGCTCTCGTATCAACTCTTCACTCATCTCCGCTTTTTTATCAATCTCATTCAAAAACAACTTATATTTTTTAGTAGAATAATCTCCTAACAAATTGCTTGTCACTTCATCATCCCACCATGTCGGTTTTGCTGTCGCTGTCGTTAAAATTAATTTAGCCCGAGTACGTTCAACCTGTCCCAATTTCAAATTTTCATTAGGAATAATCTCCACAACTAAAGTTACTCCATTCTCCATCGTCTCCAACCGAGCACTACGATGAAATTTTATATAAATCACATCTCTTATATCATTAGAATCCTTACTGATAGTATTTGCATGAAATGTGTATTCCGGATCAATTGTATATTCATCAGCATGTGCAGTTGTCTCTTCTTCAACAACTTTCAAGCAAAACATTTGGTCTTCTTTTAAAGAGTCTCCGGAAAGTAATATCGTCAAAGGAGCTTCAATATTTTGTGTTCCATCAGGATAAAAGAAAAAGGAAGCCACAGTGGAATCAGCCTGAGCCAAGCCAGGATATACTTCATTCATATAAAATTTCTCAAAATAAATTTCATTTTCATCTGTAAAAATCTCTATCTCTCTTTCGTCACATGCCCCAAATACAACGACGAACAAGACTACCAATACAGTATATAGTTTTTTCATCTCACTTCATTTTAAGTTTTACATTGATTGACTTTCTGGCATGGGCACAACAGCCTCTTGACGTTTAAAAGAACGTTTTATTCCTTTTCCAAAATCTACTTCAGCATTCAATCGTTTATAGAGATAAAATAATTGTCCTTCAGAAATCCACTCCCTACGAGCATCGATAATTAGTTCTTTCACAAAATCATCCCAACTACTAAAAGAAACATCATCCCAACATCCTCTCGCTTGACGAATTTCATTTAATATTCGAGCTGCATCTGTCCAATTTCCTTTCCGAGCATAACTTTCAGCCATAATATACTGCATTTCCGTAGCACGAATAACAGGAAGAATTGTCACATTCTTACTACGCATAGCCTCATCCTCATGACAAAACCATTTACCGGAAACAGGTTGCTTATTATTAGCTAAAAATATCATTTTGGTATGCCGAATATCATTTGCCGATTCATCAATTCCCTTACTGGACTTAAAAATATCATCTACTCTTACCACGAAGTATTGAGCTCCGGCTCCCTTAGACTCTTTTAAAAAATGCACACCTAAATTCAATTCTTCATATGCCTTCTCATTATATAAAGCAAAAATTAAATTATCAACTAAACGCAAGTTAGACTTACCTTCAAAAGTCGCAAAACTATTATCTGTCCCAGACATTATTCCTGTTGTTTTAAATTCATAAAACGTGAATTTATCCCACTGGCTAGCCTCATACTTAAATTTCAACACTTCATCAGCGGCCTCAAATGCATCATCATACTTTCCTGCATATTGATAAGCTCTAGCTAGTAAAGCCGTCATCGAATAGTAATTCAACCTATACCCCCGCCCTTTAAAAAAATCAGACAATGCTTTTGGAGTACTCGCCAGCGTGGTAAAAGAAGGAAATTTATTATAAAAACGAGCATCTCCCGTACACACAGCATTCATTGCAAGTGCTGAAGTATCAAAATCATAAACAAGTTCTTTTGCTTTTTCTAGATCTGTAATAACTTTATCAATACATTCATTTACAGATATTCCTGCTGGCTGAATATTAGGATATTGCTCCACATAAGGAACATAATTTGCACCATCATCACTTATCGGAGCCGGAGCAAATAACCGTAACATATCAAACTGAACCAACGCCCGACAAGCATACACTTCTCCCAAAATCATATTTCGTTCCATCTCTCCAAATTCAAATAATTCTGGAGTTGTATTTTCGATAAGATTTTGTATCAAATTATTAGCATTAGCTACAACATTATAAGCCGCCAACCAAGTCTCTTCTATCCGAGAAGCCACCTGAGTTTGCCCATAATCCATTTTACCATAAGCTTGATACTCTGTCATAACATTATTCTCAGGACTTAAATCATATTGTTGAGAAAAACCGTCTAACATTGCAAAAGCTAAATTTTTTCCGTACAAAGAAGCTTTTCCCATATTCTTATACAATCCGTTCAGAGTCGAACGATACCCTTCAGCTGTACTGAATATCTGTTCTTCTGTCGCCTGTGTTATAGGTTTCAAATCCAGCCAACTTTCACAAGATGAAAGAATAAAAACCGTAGCAAATAATAATAATTTTATATGTATTTTCATCTCTTTTATTTTTAGAATCTAACATTCAAGGTTAAACTATAATTCTTGGCATAAGGATAGCTGATTCCCCGTTCTTCCTTTACACTAGACCAACGTCCTAAATCATTAGCATTAAAACGTAATCCTAAAGAAGCTAAACGCCATTTACTTATTAAAGTCACCGGAAAATCATACCCTATAGAGAGACTATTAAAAGATAAATAATTATAATCTTGTACAAAACGAGAAGTCGGACGTACATAAGGTTTCTCTCGAATGTCATAATAAGGAACCCGATCTCCCGGTTGCTTCCAACGTTCGGCCAATACTCGTTTATCTACATTCTTACCAGTAATATCGGCATTTTCCACCCGATTGATCAAAGTCTCGTTATAAGTCTGCCCTCCCCATTGGAAAAGGAAAGAAGCATTCAAAAAGAAACCTTTATAAGAAACATTAAAACCAAAAGCCCCTTGTGCATCTGGAGTTTCATCTCCCACTACAACTTGATCATTTGCATCCCAAGTATATGTACTAGTTCCATTTTTTTTGATAAATTTTTCTTTACCACTAGCAGGATCAATACCAGCAGAACGGACAGCATAAATAGCGGTAGTTGATGCTCCAACCGTATATCTTTTCAATGGAGCACTACGCAAACCTGCATAATAACCATAATCATTCGAGTTATTATAATTCTCATCCAAAGCTTTATTATAAGCTTCCGCAGCTTTACCTAATTTTGTAATCTCATTATGGTTCGTCGCAATATTGCCAATTATCGTAACCATCCAATCTTTATCTCTATACAAAGTTGCCCTCAAGTCAAACTCAAAACCTTTATTAACAACAGTCCCAGCATTTGAATAATAAGTTGTAAAACCTGAAGACTGACGAATTGATGTCTCATCAATCATATCTTCAGTTTCCTTATGGTAATAATTTGCTTTTACATCCAAGATTCCATCCCACAAACCGAATTCGATTCCAGCATCCAAAGTATTCGTTGTTTCCCATTTCAATTTCTCATTCCCCAAATAATAAAGATAAGAAGCTGGTCCTGTATAATACCAAGCATCACTATCCATTGAATACGTAGTTACTCCTGTATAAGAAGGAAAATTCACCTTCCCCGTACTTCCATAAGATCCACGAATTCTCAACAAAGTAATCATTCCATTATCTTTCAAAAAATTGTAATTATGAATATTTATACCTGCTCCTACAGACCAAAAGGGCGCAAAACGTTTATCCGCACCAAATTGGGATGAACCATCCATTCTCCAAGAACCATCAAAAAGATAAATATCATTATATGAATAGTTTACACTCGCTAACAATCCAAATAAACGAGAATTCGTTTCATTGCGTTTTGTTTTCTCTTTCTGCTTAGCAGCAAATTCAGAGCTATGTACACTTCCCATCGGGAAACCAGTAAAAGTCATACGATTAGAGGAAGAATGTGATTCAACAGCTTCAATTCCGGCCGTCGCATTTATAAAATGTTTCTTAAACTGACGATTATACAAAAAAAGTCCTTTAGCCGTCCAATTATATCCCTCAGATAAATCCCGATCTAACTGCCCTTGTTCTTCGATCGGGAATATTTGTGAAGCATGATAATACGGGTCTCGCGGATCTCTGAATGATTCTGTTTTTGTATCAGTCTTCGTTATACTAAATTGGCCTTTGAATTGCAGACCTTCAGCTAAATACCAATTAATATTAAAGTTATCTATTAACTCATTATAAGTTGACTTTCCGCTATAACTATCTAAAGTAGCTTGATACAAAGGATTGGCAACATCTGATCTTCGTGCAAACGAATAAGATTGTATCAATTTACCTTCATCATCATGAATTCGCAGATAAGGTAACATATCAACATATTGACTAAAACTACCATAAGGAGAATCCTGTGAACGTGTAGAATTATAAGAAATATAATTACGAATCTGTAACTTCTTATAACGATAATCTAAAGTTAAGCCCGCACCCATACGATCTCTATAAGAATCCTTCATAACACCACCATTTGTTTCATACTTCAAATCGACACCGTAACGGATACTCTCAACACCACCCTCTACATAAATACTATGCTTATGGTTAAACGCATTCCGCAATGGCTGAGCCATCCAATCTGTATTATATCCTCTCAATACCTGTTGTAATAGATTATTATACTCCATCTCATAGTCTGTTGCAAGACTTTCAACATCCGACTCATACACCCCACACAAACGCTCCAGCTCTAATTTTTCCGCCGCATTACAAACATTATAATCAGATAAATCAGGCAACTCCAACGAGAAAGTTCCATTGTAACTAACCATCAGCTGTCCCGGCTTCGGAGCTATCGTCGTGATAACCACAACCCCATTTGCAGCACGAGATCCATACATAGCCGTGGCGGCAGCATCTTTCAATATCGTAAGACTCTCCACCCGGTTCATATCCATATCGTACACTTTCTGTACATCCACCTCGAAACCATCCATGATAAATATCGGAAGATTCGGATTATCTTTCAAATCCGTATGTTGTTCCTGTTTCATTTGCTCAATGTCCAATCCCTTCTTCATCCCGATACTGGATTCTCCACGGATATTAAACTCTGGTAAAGCATTTGGGTCTGATCCCCACAATGAATTTTCACGAATTCGGAAAGACGGGTCGAAAGCTTGAATCGCGCTAATAATATTTTTATTATTGGTTTTCATCAACTCGTCTCTCGTCACGGCTGTAGCATTTCCCGTGAAACTTGATTTCTTAATATTTGAATATCCGGTCACCACCACTTCATCCAATTTCTCCACGTCTTCCTCCAGAACCACGTTAATTTCCTTCTGGTTCCCCACTTTCACTTCTTTAGAAACCATTCCGATAAAAGAAAATAACAATGTAATATCCTTCTGGTCCGGCAACGTAATTTTATACATGCCGTCCGCATCTGTCACCACCCCGATAGATGTTCCCTTGATCAGAACGGTCACGCCCGGTAGAGGAGCCTTTTTGTTATCCGTCACCCGTCCTTTAACCGTCCGAGCCTCTTTTTGTTGATTCAAGGGAGCCTCTTTAATAATAATCATATTATTCTCGATCTCCGCCACGAACCCTGTCCCTAGTAGAGCTTTTGACAAGACTTCTGACAACAACACATTTTGCATATTCACCGTGATATTCTTCACGGATTTCGTCTTGTCGTAATCATACAAGAATCCCATGTCACACTGACTCTTGATCGCCACAATCAAATCCTCGATACTCGCATTCTTCAACTCAATACTTACTCGCTGGTTTTGCGAGTGAACCGCTGCATTCAATCCGAAATTGAACACGAACAAAAAAATACAAAGATGTTTCATCAATAAAAGAATTTTTCGACACCACCTTTTTTGAAAAGGCGTACACAGTTTACCTCTTTTTTTCATAAATTTGTGTTGTAAAATTAAACAATCGAATAAGCTTGCCGGCTTATATGTAACAGGAGGATATTGCCGTATTCTCCTGTTTCGCTATTTCATTACTTGTACCACTTTTTTATCTATAACAAACTTCACGTCGCTTGTGCGCTCGATCAATCGCAACAAGTAACTGAAATCATCAAATCGTCTTAACTCCCCTGAAAACATAACCTCTTTCACATCCTCGTTCCGGTAGAAAACCTCGAAATCATACCATCTGGACAAAGTGGACAGAATATCCTCCAAGCGCTTCTGCTTGAAAATATATTTGCCATCCTTCCAAGCTACAAACTCCGCCACATCCACTTTTCTCTCCATGGCAATCCCGCTCTCCTTGTTATATGCCACCTGCATTCCCGGTTCCAACACGAAACTTTGCTTTCCTCGCTCAAAATCGACTTTCACTTTTCCGGAAACCAGCGTCGTGTAATTATTTACCTCGCTGGCATAACAACTAATACCGAAACTTGTTCCCAACACCGTCACTTTCTGCTCTCCGGAATGAACAATAAAAGGCCGCTCCACGTCCCGCCGCACCTCGAAGTAAGCCTCCCCCTCCAAATATACCTCCCGGGTATCACCCGAAAAAACAACCGGATAGCGTAAACGAGAGGCCGAATTAATCCACACCTTTGTCCCGTCTTCCAACTCGATCCGGTATTCTCCCCCCTTGGGAACGCTCAACTTATTATATACAATATCTTGAGACAGTCCAGATTTATTATTCACAGGCAAATAGCTTAAAACCGTACTATCAACCTTAATTTGATTTCCTGTTTTCTCTTGTAAAGAATATTGCTGTTCTCCTAACTGATACGTGGCCCCATCCGCCATCTCCAACACGGCATTATATTGTCCCGGAAGGATCTTTTGTACTGCCACATTCAATTTTTGTCCCGTGTTTGCCCGATAGTACACGCTCCAACAACAAATCACAAGCACCACGGAAGCTACCGCACTCATCACCCACACCCAACGCTGTCTCCTTTCAATTCGCCGCTGTCTTTGCACCCGCTTTTCAAACACCCCCCAAGCCTCCTGAATTTCCCCAGTCTCAACTTCCTGCACATTTTCCTGTTGATACATTCTCCGCATTCGCTCGTAGTATTCCCGATGTTCCCATCCTTCTTTCAGCCATGCCTCAAAACGTTCCTCCTCCACGGCGGAAAGCTTACCTTCGATCTTCCGAAAAATCAAACTAGCTGATATTGTTTTGTCTTTCATGTTTTTTATCTTAATAACACCTCTATAACGAGAAGCCATTTATTTTGTGTGACAAAAATTTCAATTTTTTCCAGATAAAATGAAAAATATTTTTTGGAACTCTTCATCCATCCCTTGTAATACTTGTAAACAAGTCTCGCCGATGTCTCACTGATATATTCATTTAATTTCAAGATAAAATCAAATAAAAATCCACGACCTGTATCGTTAACCTATCGTTGACCTCTTAGCGAGACTCCAAAGAAATTATAACACAAATATCACCCAAATCCTCCCGAACAACGCAAACGAAAAGAGCTATTTATTTTTCAAAAATATATAAATCAAAACCGAAGTACCTACCTCTTCTGCAAGAATTTCTCTCAATTTTTTATATCCCCTAGACACCTGCGTACGAATCGTGTTAATCGTGATTCCTAATTCTTCTGCAATCTCTTGATATTTTTTTCCTTCCAGTACGTTCAATTTAATAATCAACCTGCATTGTTCCGGTAGACTTTCTATTGCTAAATTCACTTTAGCGTACACTTGCTCATCAATCTCTTCATCTATATCGGGGATATTAATCATCCCTTCCGCCATCAAAAACTTATACTTATCCTCCACTTGTAAATGACGAAGATAATCAACTGCAGCATTACGAGCAACCCTATAAAACCATGATTTCAACTGAAAATTATCAGGAAGAGAATGACCACTTTCAAATAATTTAAAGAAAATATCCTGTACAATATCTTTCGCAACATCCTCATCCCCAATATGACGCACAATAAACACGACAAGTAGCGGATAGTATTTTTTAAATACGACCTCATAAGTTTTGGAGTCTCTCCTACGTAACCCTGAAATATACGACCAATCTTCATTTAGATTCATATCCAACTTCTTACGTCTTAATTGATCTACAATTTACTAAGCAATAAACGAACGTTTAATGCATTCAAAAATTGCATGGAGCAGTCAGATTGTTAAATATGCTAATTCTCTAGTGTCGAGATAAATGAAAGATATGAAATCATTGGCAGACAACCAATATTTCTATATTGATAAAATTTTATTAAACGTTCGTTTATTGATCTTCAAAAATATGAAATAATTCAAACAAACCAACCACTTATCGCCATTTTTCATATACAGCCTTACAAACAATCGCCTCTATCCAGCCTTTACCTTTCTCCCCACCAAAACTTATATCTTGCTATCATCCCTCCCATCCCCCTTCATTATTCCTTCCGAGTACGAAAAAAGACCGATACAGGCATTATCATCATCATCACGTCTGCATCAGAGAAAACGGGAAATGGCTTTTTACTAAGTTTCAACAATTCCAGTATTCTTTTCCTTGTAAGCATTAGCTAGGCTCACGTACATCAACAATCGTTTTTTATCATTCTTTTCAACCTCCGGATCACTTTCCCGATCTCCTATACATCAGCAAATGTCGTTTTCGCACCACGTTCACAAACAATAGATGCCCCCCCACATAGAGCGTCCCTAAACGTCAGTCCACTTTTTCCTGTCTCACCCGTTAACTAAATTGTTTCCTATATTCCAGCAAATTCTCTTCGGAGAATAAACACGGGAGTTGTTAGCGGCAATTCCCGTGTTTCTTTCCTAACGTTTTATAATAGTTATCACTTTTCCTTTTACTTCAAAATCAACATTTGTCGTTGCCTTGATCACGGACAACACTTTATCCAAATCCATATCCCGTTTGATCACTCCCCGGAACTCGTAATCCTTCAACTCCAGGTTTTGGTAAAACACTTCAAAATCATACCAACGTTGTAATTGTTGCATAATCAAATCCAACGTCATCGTCCGAAACACAAACCGTCCTTCACGCCAAGCCACGTAAGACTCCACATCAACCTCCCTTACCATCAACTGTCCCGTTTGCATATTCATCACCCCTTGCATCCCCGGGGTCAACACTTTCTCTTGCCCATTCTTCACGGAGAGAACACGAACCGATCCGTTCACCAGCGTTGTGTAAATTCTCCCGTCATCCCCGTATGTATTCACGTTAAATGACGTTCCCAATACACACACCTCCGCCCCTTTCGTCCGAACGACGAAAGGACGCTGGTTGTCTTTATGTACCTCAAAATAAGCCTCTCCATCCAAATCAACTACACGTCTATCACCCATGAACTCTACCGGATATTTCAACTCGGAAGCCGCATTCAAAAATACCTTGGTTCCGTCCGATAACGTGAGACGATACTCTCCCCCGATCGGTGTCACCAATTTATTATACTCCTCCTTTACCACTCCTTTACCATTCTCTTCGTACACGATTCCTTGACCATTGGAAGCGACCCGCATCCGCTCATTCAATTGGATATCCAATTTCCGCTCTCGATCCAACATCACCTTTTCCCCGTCAGCCATCGTCAGAATCGCCTTTGAAGTTCCGGGTTGCATCACGCTCTTGGCCAAAAGTTGATCTTCCCGCATATCCCGCACCCCGTCTATCGCACGTCCCACGAATAAACCTATCAGCAATATAACAGAAGCAGCCACCGACCAACGTAAAGTCATCCGACGACTCTTCTGGTCATAAATACTTTCCTCCAAACGTAAAAACTCTTCTCCATCATTCTCTCCATAGCTCAGTCCTGACAACTTTTGCCGGATTCCCGCAATCTCGTCCAATAGTTCAACATGCCCTTTCTCCTTCAACCACGCCGTCACGTCCTCGTCATTCAACTCTTCTCTTCGAGTAAGTAACCTATTGGCAAATTCTATATCATCATCCTTATAACCCATTTTTTGTTATTTTTATAATAACACAACAAGCCTCCTCAAATGGGTGACAAAAATTAAATATTTTTTGTTCGGGAATAGTCGATCCTTCCGTTATGGTTGGGCTATCTTTCCCTATGATCATGAACATAGCATGAACATAGTATCTACATAACATGAACATTGACGGGTGTACATGCTCCGTTTGTACTATGTAAGAATTTCGTTGATACCTGCAGGCAGGGGTAGAGGAGGGATTAGCAGGGGGCAGACTCTCCCCGGAGTAAAGGGACGTCTGTCTCCGGTCAGTCCCATCCATTTCCGGACGACTTGCTAAAGAAACCCGGTACGGTTATTCTGTAAACTATTGTATCACACAAGAAATACCACTATTTATACTTCTTCATTATTTTCTCGATAACTTCAGCCGTTAACTCATGTCCTTGTAACAACGGGAATCCTTCCCAACGAACAATACCTTTCGGGTCAATCAAAATCACGTGAGGAATCCCTTTTACCCCAAGTGCCTTTTTCATCACTCCTTTGGTATCTACTGCACTATAATATTCAATATTCGGATCTTTCATCTTTTTTACCTTATCGGCAGTTTCATCTGAAATTCCGATAACAACCAACTTTTTCCCAAACTTTTTAGCAAATTCGTTTAATTCGGGAATCGCTTTCCGGCACGGGCCACACCATGTTGCCCAAAAGTCAATCAAAATAAATTTCCCCTTCAACTTCGGTTGTTGGGAAATCCACTCTTCCACCACAAATTTCGGTGCTTTCTTATTCAGAAAAGAATCTGCCCATAATTTTTTCCCATTATTAGACTCTTGTCCAAAGGCGCTCGACAAGGTCAACGTCATAACGATACATACAATTAACTTCATCATTTTTTCACTATTTCAAATTAACATCCCAATTCACAAACATTTATACTCGTTCCCGTTTCAACAGGAATAACATGACAATTTCTTCCTTCAATTCGCTTCGCAAGAATTTCAAGCCTCGTGAAATATGGGTCTTTACCGAATTTACGCTAATCCCCATCCCCTCAGCCACATCCTTGTATGTTTGGCCCTCAACAAAACATTTCATTAGCACTTCCCGCTGTTTCTCAGGCAACTCGTCAAGTTTTTCGTTCAAACGGGCCATACGTTGTTCGTAATCATCCAATTTCTCCTCAGCATCCTGTAATGCCTCAACAACTTCCCGCTCGTTCATAGCCACAACACGCAAGTGTTTCAAATAATTCAAAGCATAATTCTTGGACAAGGTAAACAAATAGGCTTTCAAAGAATAAGAGGTATCCAGTCTTTTTTTATTTTTCAGTATCACGAGGAAAACATCATGCACAATATCCTTGGCCACCTCTTCATCATTCACGTAGCTACATACAAACCCGACCAAATCCCTAAAATGGGATTTAAACAAACTTTCAAAAGGATCACTATTTAAGTCATTTCCTACCATGATACGCATATAACTAACACGACCTCTATCTATGCAAAAGTAAACTTTTTATTGAAGAGAACAAACAACTAATCCAATTATAAAATAAACTTTCCCTTTGACAACACTGGAAAAAGGTATAGACCGGAGGTTTACCCCGTCTCATTCTCTTTAAAAAAGTAATTCTACCCTAGACACCCGAAAAACAAGAGAACTATCCCTAATTTCTTGGATAGTTCCCTTTCTATAAAAATATTACCACATAATTTAGAACTTGCAACAGATTACTCCGCCACGAAAGAACCTCGAATATCCCCACTAAGCTGTAGCAAGGACAATTCGGAAATCTTTGCTTGATAAATAGCGGATAACTTCCGATCGACAGCATCAATGTAACTACGTTGAAATTCCCTGAATTCGATTCCGGAAAGCGACCCGATCTTATATTTTTCTAAAGCCGCATCCAAGTTAGCCTCAGCCACACTAGCACTTTCAATCTCGAAATTTACCATCAGCAGGTTGTTTTCATAGGAATTATACATCAACGCCAAATCTCCCAGTGTTTCTTTTTCTACTTCTTGGTAGGAAAGTTCGGTATTTTCCAATTCCAGTTTGGCATTCTTGATCTTCGTCCGGTTTTGTAAACGACTGAATATAGGAACATTTAACGAGAATCCCCAGTAAAAACCGTTTGACCGGTTCAACGTGGTACTGGAAGAGGGTGTATCAGTCTTGTTATAGTTGTACCCGGAATTGAAATCTAACGTCGGGAATAATACAGCACGGGCATTTTTTAAATCCAGCGCAGAAATTTTCTGATCTTTTTTAGCGATCAACAAGGTGGTGTTTCCTTCCAAAGTTTTTTGCTCCAAGGTACCCAATGCCAGTTGCGGCCCCAGCAAGATCGTGTCTTGCACGTAGTTCACCATTTGCAAATCCGTATTCATCAATTTGTTCAACGTGATATAGGCACTTTTTAAAGCCTCCTTTTGCCGGACGTAAGTCGAGCTGTCGGTGTTCAAATCAATTTTTGCCTGTTGAGCTTCTAGCCCGGATCTATTCCCGATCTTGTAACGCACTCTGGCCTCGTCGTAACGTTCATTCGAAAGTTCCAAAGAATGACGTGCTGCTATCAACTTATGGTGTTGTACCAGCACGTTATAATAAGCTGCACTCACGTTCAAGATCAAGTTCTCCACGGCTTGCTGCACGGCAAGTTCGCCCATTGCCAATAACTCTTTCTGTTTTTCATGGGTGGTGAACATCTCTAACCCGTCAAATATCCGCCAGTTCAGAGCAACACCCGCGGTGTAGTTATCCGTTTTTACATCCGACATCTTATTCACCTCTCCCACGCTATTCTCGGTCTTCGTGTCATTCCGAGTCTGTGTCTGTTTCGCAGTCCCTTCCAATGTCGGTAGGAAAGTCGAGTAATTCAAATTATTCTTATCCATCCGAGCCTCGTTCCGGATGATTTTAATGGAAAAATTTGATTCCAAGGCTTTTTCTAAACATTCATTCAAACTTACACGTTGTGCGGAACAATTGAAAATTGAAAATTGAGAATTGAAAATTGAAAATGAACAATAAAACGATCATTTTCCCTATCCATTTCATATATCGTAAATTCTGTTTTTTCATAGTCATTCTTTAATTCTACTCGCAAATTTTTCAATTTGTTCAATCTTCTATCTCTTCAATTATTTTTACTTCTTTCGACGAAAGGTAGGTGTAAATAGCCGGGATCACGAAAAGTGTCAACAGCGTGGAACATACCATACCTCCTACTACCGCAATACCCATGGCAACACGGCTCTCAGCTCCCGCACCCGTGGCCATTGCCATCGGAAGAATACCTAACACGGTAGACAAACTCGTCATCAGGATCGGACGTAAACGAGACACGGCCGAATCCTCGATCGCCTCACGCATGGACAAACCGGCCAACTTACGTTGGTTGGCAAATTCCACGATCAGGATACCGTTCTTCGAAACCAACCCGACCAACATGATGATACCGATCTGGCTGAAAATGTTCATGGTCTGCCCAAAATACCACAAAGCAACCATAGCTCCGATCAATGCCAATGGAACTGTAAACATGATGATTAACGGATCCCGGAAACTTTCGAACTGTGCCGCAAGTACCAAATAAATAAATACCAATGCCAACATGAAAGCGAACATCAAACTGGAAGAACTTTCCACGAAGTCCTTGGATGTTCCAGATAACGTGGTTTTAAAGTCATCGCTCAATACCTCTCCTGCAATACGATCCATCTCTTCCAGTCCTTGAGAAAGGGTCACGCCTTTTGCCAGTCCAGCAGAAACGGTTGCTGACACGAAACGGTCATAACGGTATAACTGTGGCGGCATAGAACTTTCAGATGTCGTGATCAGGTTATCCAGATGGATCAAGTCTCCATTATTATTCCGCACGTATATTCCTTTCAAATCGCTCGGTTTATTCCGATCCTGACGTTCCAACTGAGAAAGTATCTGGTACTGTTTTCCATTCATGATGTAATAGCCCACCCGCTGCTCACTCATGGTCAACTGAAGTGTTCTGGCAATATCCTGCACGGAAACCCCCATACTGGCAGCCTTATCCCGATCTATATTAATGGTCAACTCCGGTTTCGTGAACTTTAAATTCAAATCAGATGCCGAGAACACCGAACTCTTGTTTACCTCGTCCATGAAAATAGGCAATATCGCCTTCAAGTCATCCAAATTCTTCGCTTGAATAACATATTCCACCGGAAGTCCTCCCCGCCGGCCACCGAAAGTCTGTTGCTGGGAAACCAACGTACGGCCTCCTGTAAATTGACGCACTTGTATAGCTAACTCGTCGGCAATCTCCTGTTGAGTCCGTTTCCGCTTGTCGGCATCAACCAACCACAATTGCAAACTTGCCCGGTTTGTTTGCCCTCCCCCGATGAATTGAATCACTTTCTCCTGTTCCGGTACGGTTTGTTCCACGAAGTTCGATATTTCATCCGCGTAACGAGCCATATACTCGTAGGTGGCTCCTTCCGGGGCTACCGAATTTAACCGGATATTCGAACGATCCTCCAAAGGAGCCATTTCCGAGGGAATTAACAACCAAAGGAAATAAATGGCAACCCCGGAAGCTCCGAGTATAATGATTGACCAATAACGCACTTTCAGGAATCGCTGTAACCAACGACGGTACACCCGGTTCATACCATCAAAAAAAGGCTCTGTTTTCCGGTAAAACCAGTTTTGCGTGGCATTCCGGGTCAATAGTTTCGTGGAGATCATCGGCGTAAATGTCAATGCCACGAAAGAGGAAACCACCACGGCCCCGGCAATCACCACGCTAAATTCACGGAACAAACGCCCCGTGGTTCCTTCCAGGAAGACGATCGGGAAGAACACGGCTACCAGTACTACCGTTGTCGCGATAACGGCAAAAAATATCTCGTTTGATCCCTTGAATCCCGCCTGCAACGGGGACATTCCTTGCTCTATTTTCGTGAATATATTCTCCATGACCACAATAGCATCATCAACCACCAAACCGATGGCCAGCACGACAGCCAGCAAAGTCAATATATTGATGGTAAACCCAGCCACATACATAATGAAAAAGGATGCAATCAATGACACGGGGATTGCCAGAACGGGAATTAACGTCGTCCGCCAACTCCGCAAGAAAAGGAAGATGATCAACACAACCAAAAGGAAGGCCTCAAAAATCGTGTCCTCCACCTCGTTGATTGAACTCCGGATGAATACCGTGTTGTCGAAAGCTATCGCAGCATCAATATCTTCCGGCAGGTCCTTTTCCAAATCCTGCATCACGAGATAAGCCCGGTCTGCAATATCAATGTAGTTTGCTCCCGGCTGGGGAATCAAAGCACACATCACCATGGGAAGGCCGTTACGTTTGGCTATACTCCGGGTGTTCTCGGCATCCACTTCCGCCACACCAATATCTTTAAAACGGACAATTTTTGATCCTTCTCTCGAAATGACCAGATTGTTGAAATCCTCGATAGACATTAATCGTCCCAAAGTACGAATTGTCAACTCGGTATTGTCTCCTTCCACTCGCCCGGAAGGTAATTCGATATTCTCTTTTTCAACGGCAGACTGCACGTCCATCGGGGTCAACCGATGTGCTGCCAGTAAAGCCGGGTCCATACGCAAACGCACGGAATAACGTTTTTCTCCCCAAATATCCACGCTACTCACTCCGGGGATAGTCTGTAACCGTTCTTTGTAATAGCGTTCGGCATATCCGCTCAGGTCGATCAACGAACGTTGACCACTACGCAAAGAAACAGCAAAAATAGGTTGGGCATCCGCATCCGCCTTGTACACGGTCGGGGGATCTATATCCTGCGGTAACCGACGTAACGTTCCGGAAACTTTGTCCCGGACGTCATTAGCTGCCGTTTCCAAATCCACGCTTAATTCGAATTCTATCGTGATCCGGCTTTGTCCATCACGGCTCGTACTACTTAACGAACGGATTCCCTGTATACCATTAATGGCCGACTCCAAAGGCTCGGTAATTTGTGTTTCAATAACATCGGCGTTAGCCCCCACGAACGAGGTCGACACGGATATTACCGGGGGGTCCACGCTAGGGTAGTCACGCACGCCTAAATATAGCAACCCGATAGAACCGACAATAACCAAAATCAAGTTTAACACGGTTGCCAGCACCGGACGCTTTATACAGGTTGAAGATAAACTCATACCACTGATTAATTTTAGATTTATGATTTTAGATTTTAAATTCTAAACTCTACATTACCTGAAACTCTAAATTTTAAACTCTAAACTTTTTCTCTATTTATTCAACTTGACATTCACGATCATTCCCTCACGCAATTGCATCAAGCCTCCCGTTAACACGGTGTCACCCACCTGTATTCCGGAAGTTACTTCCACGAATTGGGAATCCCTACTGTCTGTTTGCACGGGTACGCTGGTAGCTTTTCTATTTTTTACTACCCACAAACGTTTCCCGTCCATCTCCGGCACGACGGCCTCTGTCGGAACAAGTATATATTTCAAATTCTCAGCTGTCATCAACTCCCCCTTCACGAACATTCCCGCTACCAAATTTTTAGTATTCCGGTAACGAGCCCGCAGATTTATGGTATGAGTAGCCACGTCCGCCTGTGGATCAACAGCATACACTTCTGCCTCGATCTGATGTTCCATCCCGCTAGGTTGGAAAGTAAGTTTTCTACCCACTAAAGGCAGGTCAATATATTTTTCAGGAATAGAAAATTCAATTTTTAAATAAGAATTATCAACAATCGTGGACACCTTAGTACTCGGTTGCAAGTAACTCCCCTCACTCACGAAACGAAATCCCATTCGACCGTCAAAAGGAGCCCGGATTTCAGTTCGAGCAATTTTAACCTTTAATAATTCAATATCAGCCAGATTCATATTGTACTCGGTCTCCAACTGCTGGAATTCTTCCACGCTGATGGATTCCCGCTTTAATAGTATCCGCTGTCTTTCCAATTTGGCTGCCAATAATTCTTTTTGGAATTCGGCACGAGCGAGTTGAGCCTGCAAATCCGAATCATCCACTTTCACTAACAAGGTTCCTTTCTTCACCAACGTCCCTTCTTCAAAAGCGATCTTCACAACTTTACCGGCTGTTTCCGAAACCAGTTCGACTTCTTCATTCGCAACCAATAATCCCGTTACGGGAATTCCATTACCGGAAGTTGACATAGATGCCACGATCCCCGATACCGGTAAAGCCCCCCGGTTAGTCGCCTTGGGAGCTGTTGTCGGGGTTGACATCTCTTTATCCGAAGAAAAATCCAAACGAGGGATCACGATTGCTCCCACGATCACGACCGGAATTCCAATTTGTAAAACTCTCTTTAAACCTTTGTTCATATTTTAAATCATTACATACCAAAAATGCCTGTTTCAGCAAAGCTTAGACAAGTATTCACAACACTGTTGTTATGACATCAAATATCCCCAAAAGTTTATCAACAAACCGTTAATAGTTTGTTAAAATAACGAGATGTTTTAGATATTTTATTTAAAACCAATGGCGCCATTTAAACACGATGAAACCGAACACGGAAAAGAGTATCGAGATAACAATCACGATCAAAAATCCATAAGGATTTTCCTCCAAAGAGTTCGGAACATTCATCCCGTACAAACTAGCAATCAAGGTCGGTAACATTAATATAATCGAGATGGACGTCATCCGTTTCATCACGATATTCAAATTATTGGAAATCACCGAAGCGTAGGCATCCATTGTACCGCTTAAAATATCACTATAAATACGGGCCGAATCCTGAGCTTGCCGCAATTCGATCTCCACGTCCTCCACCAAATCCTCGTCGAAGAATTGCCGCTGCACTTTCAAGGTCTTCATTTTGATCAACAAGTTGTCATTCCCACGCAAAGAAGTGATAAAGAATACCAATGATTTCTCGATTTTCAGCAACCGTTGTAATTCTTCATTCCGGATGGAACGTTCCAATTCGACCTCTGCCATGTGCATTTGGGCGTTGATTTGTTTCAAGTATTTCAAATACCACACGGAGGCAGAAAGAAACAAACGGAAAACAAGATCCCAATTATTGGCAATCTCCAAGTTTTTACGAATCACGTAATTGATGAAATCAGGTATCATTTCTGTCTCGTAATAGCACACAGTTACGAACATATCCTCCTTCACGATAATCCCCAAAGGCACTGTGATGAAAGGAATACTTGTATCTACCGACTTAAAGGGAATACGCAGGATCATCAGCGTCCATCCATCCTCTACTTCCAAACGGGAACGCTCGTCCACGTCTTCAACGTCATCTATAAAAGCCTCTGGAACTCCCATTTCGTCGATCAGGTAGCGAAGATCGTCCTGAGTGGGTGAAACAACATTAATCCAGCAATTGGGTTCCCATACTTTCTTTTCCACGAACCCTACTTTACCCATTAGGAAAGTTCTCATAATAATCCTCCTTCAATTTATGAATAGAGGCATTTATCGAGAACCCCTATTCAGATTAATACTGTTGATGATAGTCGTCCATATCTTGTTCTATGAATTTTGCCACAAAAGTAATCTTTTTATTGTAAAACAGCAATTATTTCTTTAAATCGATGAAGACCGGAAGATGATCACTGTATCCTCCAATGTAGTGAGGCCCCCGATAGGTCGGTTTCGGACGAACACCGAAAGTCCCTCGCTCTTCTTCAAGTAGAAAATCCGCATCATAGATACCCATTCTTCGGGACACCTGCAAACCAGCTTCCCCGTTCAACAGGTTCCCGGAAACGATGATGTGATCCAGCGTCTGCCACTCTCCCTTGTAACGATAACTACCATAGTTTTTTCCTAGCAAGTAATACCCGGTGTTGTAAAAGTTTTCAGATTCAATTGTCCCGGATTCCGGATTTCGAGTTTTCAATGTCTTTTGCGCAGATGTATTCGCCCGTCCGTTCAAATCTCCCAAAATCAAAATCATGGCCCGGGGATGAATATCCTGTATAGAATCCACCTTCTGCCTTACGACGGATGCTGCTTTTACCCGTTTCCATTCACTTTTCGCCTCCCCACCACGCATAGAAGGGAAATGACAAACAAAAACATGAAGAGTATCGTTTGGGGCCAATATACCCTCACAATAAAGTATATCCCGGGTGGTCTCCCCGCTTTTTAAGTGGACAGGAAAGAAAGCGTTATGCAATAGCCGAAATGAATCTTTCCGGTAGAGTAAAGCAACATCAATTCCCCTTGTATCCGGGGAGTCGGTATGTACAATACCATAATTACCATCCGCCAACACCGTTTTGTTTACCAAGTCTGAAACAACATTCCGATTCTCCACCTCGCTCAAGCCGATGAGTAGCGGAAACTTTCCCGCCCCGAGACCGTTTAACACTTTCGAGATATTGAGTAACTTTCGGGTATAACGTTCCCGATTCCAATGCTGTTTTCCCCGGGGAGTAAAATCGTCATCTGCCGTCAGCGTGTCGTTTCGGGTGTCAAATAAATTTTCCGTATTATAAAACACGACTCGTTCCCGCGTCCCCATCTGGGCATATGAAACACAAGAGACACACAATAAAAATATCTCGATACAGGTCTTTAGAAACATCACTAGAGTAAAATAAGATGCTTCTCCAACAAAGCAATAATTTTACTCCTTAATAAATTTGCATTGATCGGTTTTGCCGTGTAGCCGTCAAACCCGCTAGCCATGATTTTTTCTTCATCAGAAGCATAAGCATAGGCTGTAACCGCAATCACGGGAACCGTGCAGGAAATCTTGCGGATTTCCTGCACGGCTTGAAAACCATTCAACTCCGGCATATTTATATCCATTAAAACCAAATGTGGATCGTGTTCTTTAAACAATTCAACGGCCTCCCGGCCATTCCACGCATGTATCAATTGATAATCCTTTTTCAATATGGATTCGAAAAGCATGTAATTACTCGGATTATCTTCAGCAACCAGTATCTTGAGTTTATTTTTCTCGACTACTTGCTGAACGATTTTCTCTTCCTTTATTTCTTGACAACGCAATTTTACAGCCACGTAAGGAATCGTAAACCAAAAAGTTGTTCCTTGTCCTACTTCCGATTCCACCCCGATCTTACCGCCCATCCGTTCCACGATCGTCTTACAGATAGACAAGCCAAGCCCTGTTCCCTGTGCAAAATTGTTCAACTTCACGAATCGTTCAAACACAGCGTCTTTTTTATCTGCATCAATACCACATCCCGTGTCAGACACATAAAAATAAAGAGAATCTTTCTCCAAAAGATGATAACCGAAACGAATCGTTCCTTCTTTCGTGAATTTTATCGCATTATTGAGCAGATTGGTAATCACTTGTGTTAATCGATTTTTCTCTGAACGGATACAACATTCCGGAAGATACTCGTCAAATTCAATTTCGACCTTTGCGGAAGTCAGTCGTAAACAAGAGGTTTGTTCTAATCCTCGCATCAAAGCGTTCAAGTCAAATTCCGAATAAGCAAACTCAATCGAACCGGACTCAATCTTGGAAAGATCAAGAATATCACTAATTAATTGCAAAAGTAAGGTGTTATTATTCTCGATAATATTAATGTATTCCCGTTTTTCCTCTTCAGTTTCCGTCGATGCCAATATATTAGAGAATCCAACGATAGCATTCAACGGGGTACGAATTTCGTGGCTCATGTTGGCAAGAAAGGCTGATTTTAACCGGTTGGATTCTTCCGCATGTTCTTTCGCATCACGCAAAGCCAGTTCCATCTGTTTTCGAGTGGTAATCACAACCGAAGATCCCACCAAAGATAAAGGTTTCCCATTTTTATCCCACTGATCCACGGTAGCCTGAGCCTCTACCCATTCGTAAGAATAATGATGTTCTCTTTTATCCAATACCCGGTATTCCTCCCTGATCTTGGCTACTTTCCCGGCAATTAAAGCCGAATAAGCCGCTTTTACACGTTCCCGATCGTCTTTGTGTATCTTTGAAAAATATTGTTCTTCAGGAACCGCTAAAGAATCCTCATTATCAGTACAATGTTTTAGTTCAATTGGACGATTCACATCACACAAGACGGTATGTCTTTCCAAATCCCAACGCCAAGGAGTTATATTCGCCACGTCAAGAGCCATTGACAATTTATAGTTCACAGATTCCAACATGGATCTTGTTTTCCGCAAATCAGTAACGTCCACACAAAAAATATCGACCATTCCTTGTTCCGTGGATGCGATATTTATTATTTCATAGTATTTTGTGTTGCACTGTAATAATATTCAAAGGTAAATGACTTTTTCTCGATAAACATTTTTTTGTACAACACGACGAACTCGTTATATCGACTTCCCCGTAATTCACTACCTTTTTTACCTACCACCTTCTCCGCTTTGGCAAAACATTCTTCAAACATCGGGTTTACTTCTTCCACTTGATAATCCACGACATCCCCTTTGGCATTATAAATCAACCGATGTTTCATGTAAGCCAACGGCATATTCGTGAAAAGCGCTTTATATTTTTCCAAAAGAACCAACTCCCGATCGTGTAACACACTCTCTTTTTTCAACAACCGTAACCGTATCCATAACAGATACGTGATAAATAGTAATACGATAATGGCTAGTAACATATAACGAGCCTGCTCCCAAAATCCTTCCGGAGCAAATAAATAAACCGCATTATCCGGATACAAAGAAGTCGGGATTCCGGCCTTCTGAAGAATCGGATAAGAGAGATAATAATTCGGTTTTCCCGCCACTTGCAAAGGAATATCTTTTGCCTCCTTTCCATCCAAGACCTCCCTTAACGTCCGCATGACCGTATGTGCAAAATCTTTGCCCAAGTAGAAATATCCTCCAGCCATATCCCCGTCATAGATTCCATTATCTTCCAACGTGAAGACCGGGTGATTATCGAAATAACTGATAGCTTTATGGTTGTTCGTGGACAAATATTTATTTCCGGCAATTTCCTTACGTTGGACCCATGAAAAATAAAGTAACCCGACATCATTCACGTCATATGAATAAATGGAATCCAGCATTTGATCCATATTTATCTGCCCTTCAATAAAATAAGACACATCCAAATCCGGAAAATATGTCTCGCACACGTGTCTCATTTTCTCCCGTATCTGCGCACTCACGTAGTGTCTATCCGATATCAAGACAATCTTCTTCATGTTCGGGAGCAATCGTTTCATTTCGTCAATCGTTTCACGGATATAAACGGGACACTCGATAAGAGTAACATTCAATCCGTTCAATTTATCCTGTAAAGGGATAATATCCTTCGGGTTGATCTCTTCTCTTTTCAACATGACATCCAACGGACTGACATAATCTTCCCGCACACAAAGAATAACAGGAATATCTTTCCAGATTCCTTTAAAAACATCCTCGAACACGCACCAGATACTATTTCCCAACATGACAATACACCTGGGAGCGGTATCATATTTTGCCAAAATATAATCCCTCCTTTTCTGCAATCCCGCCATACTATCCACCAAAAGCATGTCCAAGGATTCAACCCAAATATCTTCTTTTATCGAATGATCTTTCCGTATACTGTCGATAGCGTGGTTTGCCCACACGTCAGATTCTGCATAAGAATTCAGAATTAATATATACCCTCGATCATGGATATTCGCTTTTGTCAAAAAAACATGACAACAACAAATAAACAATAAGCTTATCCGCAAAACATTTTTCGTCGACATGACAATTCCCTTTATACAAATATTGTACAAAGGTATAAAATCTATTTATGAACCCATCCTATTTTGCTCGAATTCGGCAATATATTAATTAGTCATTCCCTGCAACTCTTCCCAATATTCCAAAGCCCGTCGAGTATGAGGGATCACGATGGTTCCTCCCACCAGATTGGCAACAGAGAATATTTCGAACAACTCTTCCGTGGTTACCCCATACTGATGACATTTTTCCAAATGATATTTGATACAATCATCACAACGCAACACCATTGACGTCGCTAATCCCAGCATTTCTTTTACTTTTGAGGATAAAGCACCGTCCATATATGTATTGGTGTCCAGATTATAGATCCGTTTGATCACTTTATTATCGGCAGCCAGTATTTTCTCGTTCATTTTAGCCCGGTATGCCCGGAATTGCTCAACCATTTCACTCATAATTGTACATTTTACAGCTAAACAAATAATTTCAATATATCGTTGATGTTCGCAAACAACAGCAGAAACAACAGGAAAAACATTCCCACGATCTGGGCGTTCTCCATAAATTTCTCATTCGGCTTACGACGTGTTATCACCTCGTAGAGCAGGAACATCACGTGACCTCCATCCAATGCCGGAATAGGCAAGAGATTCATTACGCCCAGAATAATAGACAACATGGCCGTTAATTCCCAGAAAGCCCGCCAATCCCACACGCTGGGGAATATGTTCCCGATAGAAATAAATCCACCCACGGACCTGAAAGCTTCCGGGTTTTTAAATAATTTGAATTGTTTCAGATAGGATTTGATCCAGTCAAACCCCATATTAATTCCCGCAGGAATAGCACCAAAGAAGGAATATTCTTTCACGGCGTACTCGAAATCGTTTATCACTTTCGGATACACCCCGATCACTTTACCACTTCCGAGAGCAATAGGGATAGAAAGGGTATCACTCCCACGCAATACTTTTGTATTCAATATACTGTCCTGGTGTGAACGAATCAAATCAATATACTCGTCATAGAAAGTAAACGAATGCCCGTCCAATTCCAACACCCGGTCTTCTTCCAGCATTCCGGCATTCCGGGCAGGCGATTCATCAGCAAACCCTTGTATCGAACCGTCATATTTATAACGAGGTGTCAGTAAAGCTATCCGCTTAAACCCTTTCGAGGAATAGGCCAGCATCTCCCCGATTAGCGTAGAAGGAAGATTTATATTCATCATTTGACCATCCCGCATAACCTGTATAGTCTTCGGGTTCTCCATTAAAATATACCCTGGAATTTCAAAGAAATTCTCTACTTTTTTATTGTCCAAGGATAATATCATATCTCCATTTCGCAACCCGGCATTAAGCAACAAGGAGTCGCATACAACTCCATATTTCGCATTCTCGGTAGGCAAGTACTGCTCTCCCCATGCGTAAAGAATCATGATGTAAATGAAAAACGCCAGGATAAAATTAACAAGTACCCCACCGATCATGATGATCAATCTTTGCCAAGCCGGTTTGGAACGAAACTCGTAAGGTTTTGCCGGTTCTTTCATTTGCTCCAGATCCATGGACTCGTCAATCATTCCTGCAATCTTCACGTATCCGCCAAGAGGCAACCATCCCATCCCGTATTCAGTTTCTCCCCTTTTAAAACGAAACAGGGAAAACCACGGGTTGAAGAAAATAAAAAACTTCTCCACTCGTACTTTAAATATTTTTGCCGCCACGAAATGCCCCAACTCATGCAACATAACCAGAATCGAAAGGCTCAACAAAAACTGCAATATCTTTACTAATACATCCATATACCTATTTTAGATTTTAAATTTGAGATTTTAGATTGAGAAACTCCTCTTTTGCTATTCGTCGACCCTCTTGGTCAGAAGCGATATAATCTTCCAAAGTAGGTTGGACAATATAACTCACTTTTTCCATCGTTCGTTCAATCACATCCGACATGGCCGTAAAAGAAATTTCATCTTTCAAAAAGGCTGCCACCATAATTTCATTGGCCGCATTCAACACACAGGGGGCATTCCCTCCTCGATTCATGGCCTCATAAGCCAATCCCAGATTCCGGAAAGTCGTTACATCCGGTTTTTCAAACGTGAGATCGGGATAAATACCAAAATCCAAGCGCGGTATCTCCGAATGTACCCGTTCCGGGTAAGTCAGTGCATACTGGATCGGTAAACGCATATCCGGAACCCCCAACTGTGCTTTTATATTTCCATCCTGAAACTGAACCATCGAGTGAATAACGGATTGCGGGTGTACTAACACCTCTATTTGTGAAGGTTTTACCCCAAACAACCACTTTGCCTCGATCGCCTCGAAACCTTTGTTCATCATGGATGCGGAGTCAATAGTAACCTTTGCCCCCATGCTCCAATTCGGATGTTTTAATGCCTGTGCTGCCGTTACGGACTTCAAATATTCATAATCCCGTCCTCGGAAAGGTCCCCCGGACGCCGTTAATAATATCTTCTCCACCGGATTGTTATGTTCGCCCACCAAACACTGGAATATAGCCGAGTGTTCGGAATCCACGGGTAATATCGCCACCTTGTATTCCTCAACCAACCGGTTAATTAAATCTCCGGCAACAACTAAGGTTTCCTTATTAGCCAGAGCTATCGTCTTACCCGCCTTAATCGCATTAATCGTGGGTAACAACCCGCTATACCCAACCATGGCTGTAACAACCACATCAATCGTGGATGTTTGCACGACTTGAGCAATGGCTTCACTCCCGGCATATACCTTTATATCCTCGTCCTTCAACAACTCAGTTAACTCGGAATATTTTGCTTCATTTCCGATCACAACCATGTTAGGCTTAAACTTTCTGGCTTGTTGTGCCAGTAATTCCACCTGATTATTTGCCGTGAGAACTTCTACATTAAACCGCTCCGGATTAGCGTCAATCACCTGCAATGTCTGCGTTCCGATGGACCCGGTAGATCCCAATATTGCTATATTTTTCATTTCAAAACAATCTCCAAAAACACTATTTGCGAATCATTTAAACTTAATGAATGTTTCCGGATTCAATGCTTTTCCCGCTTGCCACAACTCAAAATGCAAATGCGGTCCGGTTGTCTCTTCGCCCGTGTTCCCTACCACTGCAATCGCCTCTCCCGCACGGACAAAATCTCCCTGCTTTTTCAACAATACCGAATTATGCTTATATACTGAAACCAGATTCCCATTATGCTGTACTTGAATCACGTACCCCGTCTTAATTGTCCAATCCGTGAAAATGACCACGCCATCCAGCACGGACAAAACATTTGAATTTTGCTTGGCCACCAAATCCACCCCGTAATGACGAGTCGTTTCATCAAAATGATTGGTTACCACCCCATCCAATGGTGAGAAGAAATGATAAAAATCATCATCGGAAGAACTGACATGCCCAAGGGTTAAATTGTATTTTTCTTCTTTTTCCACGATTTCCCGAAAACCGGCCTCTTCTTCCGACATACCTAACATTGAAGTATCATAGGTTACCTTCACATTCTGTTGCATCGACACGAAACTCGTCGTGTCCAAGTTTTCGTCTCTCAAAATAGTTTGTATGGAATGAAGAAAACGATCCTTCTTCTGCACTTCATTCAATAGAGAATCAACCCGTAAAGCGTTTTGTGTAATCTGACGTCTCAACTGTTGACTCGGGTAACCCGGGATGAACTCCCGCAAATTCGTGAAAGCAATCAGCATGATCGTCAATATAATCAAGACGACGGCTAATGTACTTAATGCCGTGAGAACGTGTAACGGAGAGAGCCGAAGGTGCATTACCTCCTCGTAAGTAGACTCGTTAAATATCGTCAACTTATAGCGATTCCTCAGCTTATTCCAATATTTTCGTTTTTTACTGCTCATCCAATTATTTTTAGCCTTCAAAAATAGTATAAAAATCCAACTTTCCCAGCCAGAGGATTCATAAACTTTATCGTGGCAATTGAAAAATGAGTCAGCTCTTGAATCAATTCGTGGTTTTGATAATCTCCGGGTATTGATAGATTCGCAAATTAAAATAAGGAATCACGGCTAACAGGTGATCGAATATGTCGGCCTGCACCTTTTCATACGCCACCCACTCTTGTTTTCGGGAGAAACAATACACCTCTAAGGGAATGCCTGTTGCTGTCGGTTGTAATTGCCTAACCATGTATGTCATACCCATATTTAGATCCGGGTTTGCCTCCAGCTTACGTACCGCATATTGCCGGAATATGCCTAAATTAGTCAACCTTCTCTCGTCCAACACGTCAGATTTTCCTTTATTCTGCTCGTTTAACTTCGGCAACATATCTTCAATATACCCTTTCAAGACATTCGATTTCCGTAAAGTATCGATTTCCTCATCCGAAAGGAAATGAACAGAGAGCATATCTATATTAATATAACGCATGATCCGACGACCGGCAGCCTCCTCCATCCCCCGCCAGTTCGTGAAAGAAGCGGACACTAACTGATAGGTGGGAATCGTCGTGATCGTCATATCCCAGTTTTGTACTTTCACTGTATACAAGTTGATCTCCAACACCGTCCCGTTGGCATTATTGCTCGGCATCACGATCCAGTCCCCGATACGCACCATCTGATTGGCCAGTAATTGAACTCCGGCCACAAAACCTAATATCGCATCTTTGAATATCAACATTAAAACCGCAGCAAACGCCCCCAACCCGACCAGTAAATTACGAGGGGACTCCCCGATAAACTCGCTGATAATTGTAATGATAATAGCTGAAATCACGAAAATTTTAATCACCTGCACGAAAACTTTTATCGGACGATCTTTCGCTATCGGGTACGAGTCGTAGATTCGGTTTATCGCATCCAGCACGGCAACAATCACGAAACCGGCAACCACGAGTATCCAAGCCACGATAAACCGATGAAAAAGTTCTATATGTTGCCATTTCCCGTACACGATTTTAAAAGCAAAATCTATAAATATAGGCGGTATCAGATTAAATATTTTCTGAAAAACACGCTCCTCGAAAAAAATATCATCCCATTTGGTTTTCGTTCGACGCACCATTCCCCCGATCACCCGGGTTATCCCTTTACGCAGAAAAAATGTAAATAAAAAAGCAATCAGACAAATTACCGCAATCTGCAAGAGGACCTCTACCGCCGAGGCCGTGGAAGGGTCTTTAATACCCAAATTCAACCAAGAAAACCATTTGTTTATATCTATTTTCAATAGCATCATATCTTTCCTAAACTTTTACAAGCGTATACGATAAACAGCCGGATAAGTTAAACCCCATTAACAACGAATCGTTCTAAATAATCTAAAAACCCCTCTATTTTTCCCTATTTTCACACTTAACCCCTAAATTAACGTTAAAGAATTAACGTATCAGAACAAAATTACTTACACTTTGCTATATTTGCAGACACAAACATTAAAACATTAAAATAATTCGTATGGCAAAAAAATTATTAATCGTGTGTGCTTTATTGGCGTTGATCAGCACTAACCTGTTCGCCCAATATGACATGAAGGCACCACTTCCCATGGATCCGAACGTTCGCATCGGGAAACTAGCTAATGGATTGACTTATTACATCCGCCATAACGCGGAACCCAAAGAAAGAGCAAGTTTTTACATCATCCAAAACGTGGGAGCTATCCTGGAAAATGATGATCAAGACGGTTTAGCTCACTTCTTGGAACACATGGCATTCAACGGAACCAAGCATTTCCCGGGAAGAAAAGGTATTACCAACATGTTGGAAAAACACGGTGTTGAATTCGGAAGAAACGTGAATGCTTACACGGCACAAGACGAGACAGTTTACAATATCAGCGAGGTTCCTACAACCAATCCTGATTTATTAGATACTTGTCTACTCGTACTTCACGACTGGTCACATTATCTTTTATTAGTCGATGACGAAATCGATGGCGAAAGAGGAGTTATCTCTGAAGAATGGAGAACCAGAAGAACCCCGAGTTTCCGTATCCGTGCCCAAATCATGCCGGTATTACTAAAAGACTCTAAATACGCAAAAAGAGATGTTATCGGTAACTTGGACATTATCAAAAATTTCAAATACCAGACCCTTCGTGATTATTATCACAAATGGTATCGTCCGGACTTGCAAGCAATTGCTGTTGTCGGTGATTTCGATGTAGACCAGATGGAGAAAAAAGTAAAAGAATTATTCTCCAAAATCCCGACTCCGGTGAATCCGGCCGTGAGAGAAGAGTTCACGGTTAACCCTCACGACGATATTTACTTCGTATGCGCAACGGACAAAGAAGTAACTCAATCGTCTGTCAGTGTGTATATCAAATACCCCTCTACCCCGAAAGAAGAAAAGAATCATGAATACCTGAAAAATAGTATTCTTCAATCTTTCTACAATACCATGTTGGGACAACGTGTTTCTGAATTACTTCAAAAAGGCAATCCTCCTTTCATTAACGCACAAGCCGGATTCGGTGGCGGCATTGTAAGAGGATGGAGTACCTATATTATCTCTACCACGGCAAAACCAAATGAAGAAGCAGCAGCACTGGAAGCAATCTATCGCGAAAACGAAAGAGTAAAGAAATTCGGTTTCACGGAAGGTGAGCTTGAAAGAGCAAAAACCAATATGTTAGTAGGTTTGGAATCTGCTTACAAACAAAAAGACAAAACTACCTCCGAAGACTATATCAGTGAAATGCAATCTAACTTCCTTGAGGGAGAACCTATCGTAGATTTCGATTACTATTACAATTTTGCCAAAGCTATTATCCCGACCATCACCGTGGATGAAGTTTCAGCTTTAGCTAAAAAACACCTTAACCGGAAAAACATGGTAATCGTGGCACAAGGCCCGTCTGAAGGAGTTAAACACATCACGAAAGAAGAAGCCATCGCCGTGTTGGACAAAGTTGAGAGTTCTAATTTAGAGCCTTATAAAGACCAAGTAACAGAGGCTTCTTTAATCAACGAGAACTTGAAAGGTTCCAAGATTATCGCTACCAAAAAATTACCGCAATTCGATGCTGAAGAGTGGACTTTGGAAAATGGGGCAAAAGTGGTATTCCGCAAAGCCGACTACGAAAAAGACCAAGTGCAAGTAAGTTCTTACAGTAAGGGTGGTACTTCATTATATGGTATCGATAAATTAGCATCTGCCCAAGTAACAGATCAATTTATCGGAGCTTACGGATTAGGAGACTATGACGCAATAACCTTGAGAAAATTATTAACGGGAAAACAAGCCCAAGCCGGTGTTAGCATTGGCGGTCTTTCAGAATCAGTCGGTGGTGCATCTACTCCGAATGATTTCGAAACCTTGATGCAGCTGATCTACTTGCGTTTCGAGAAACCTCGTTTTGACAAAGAAGTACACAATACCATGATGCAACGTAACTACGCTGCCATCGAGAACTCAGCCAACAATCCTCAAAAGATTATGCAAGACTCTATTAACATGATCATGAGCAATTATAGTCCGAGAACATTGTTGTTTGGTAAAGAATTTTTAGATAAAGTTAGTATTGAACAAATCGAGGAGATCTACCGCGACCGTATCAAAGACATCAGCGACTTTACATTCTTCATCGTGGGTAACATTGATGCAGAAACCGTAAAACCATTGGTTGAAAAATACTTGGGATCTGTAAAATCTTACAACCGGAAAGAAAATTGGGTGGATAACAAAGTGAGAGGACCGAAAGGAAGAACTGAAAAAGTTATTGAATTAGATCTGACCACTCCGAAAGCAACTGTAATCACTAGTTTCTCTAAAGAGATGAAAACAAGCATTCACAACAATCTTTGCTTAAACATCTTAAGGGGAGTTATGGATCAAAGGTACTTGACCAACATTCGTGAAAAAGAAGGAGGAACCTATGGTGTCGGTGTTCAAGCTGGCTCTTCTAAAGAACCGTATGAAAGTTACAGCATGACCATGAGCTTTGATTGCGATCCGGATAAAGCAGAACACTTGAAATCATTAATCTATGCCGAAATCGACAAATTAATGAAGGAAGGTCCGACCCAAGAAGAGATCGACAAGGTAACTACTATCCTGAAAAAAAATAATGAACAAAGCAAACCTCACAATGCATATTGGATGAGTGCAATTCAAACTTATTATCTTCGTGGAATTGATGTTACCGACCCGAAAAACTTCGATAATATTATTGACAAGATCACAACAAAAGACGTGAAGAAATTCACCCAAAAATTATTCAAGGGAGCCGATGTTGTTGATATGATCTTCCAACCGAAATCAAAATAAAATTAGGTTGCAATTTATATAAAAGGAAACGTCCGGGAGTAATTCCCGGGCGTTTTTCATTCATACAGAATTTCAAATTATTTCTCTTCCATCACGCCATCTGCCTTAAACTTAAATTGTTTCGCCACTCTAAAAATAATTTTTTTATTTTCGGGGTACAAAACAACTTTTTGGGTTGAAAGAACATACCGATGACGAACAGCACATTTTCTCACGTTGAAAGATCCAAAGCCCGATAACACCACATACCCCTCCTCTTTTAGCCCTTCTAACATTGTACTGAAAATCTCATCAAATATCATCGCCACATCTTTTTGTGACATACCATTTTTTGGGGCCACAGTTTTAACTATTTCTCTCTTGTCCATATCTAATTGTAAAATGATTTCTCCTCACACAATAAATACTGACTCATGTCAGTTCAACATTTATTCCTAACAAAGTTAGAGATTAAAAGATAAAACACAATATTTTTCATTCAAAATACAACAAAATAGCAAATATTACTACAAAATATTTCCTCCAACAAACCTATTTAACCGAGAATTCCGTTTTTTTTAAAATTACTTAAATAATTTACCAATACTTATTTAAGGAAAAAAGACTATGTAACTTTTGAAAAAAAATCCTCTTGTCCTTTGGAAATTCGAATAGAATGACTATCTTTGCAACCGCAATTGGGAAACACAATTGAAGGATTCAGTAGCTCAGCCGGTAGAGCACAACACTTTTAATGTTGGGGTCCTGGGTTCGAGTCCCAGCTGGATCACAATTCAAATTACATCCGCTATAATAAACAAATTATAGCGGATTCTTTTTTTATACTCCAATGTATACCCAAAAAAGGGAAGGGGATACATGAAATTGCATCAAGACTTTTTCCTTCTTTTTTGATTTTCCATTTCAGCTATTCTTCGATGCTCAAAGACTCGATCTTCAACAAACGTTCCCTAAGACGAGGCATATCTTTCTGCCTGATAGACAAAGTTATCTCACATTCCATCTCAAAATTTCGGGATAAAATGTCCGGTTCTTCTTCTTTCAACACTTTCATCACGTCATTCATCACGACATAAGTAAAACGCACGTGAATAACTTCATCTACGGTACGCTCCACGACCTCGGCATGATTGATCGCATCAGCGGCAGCTTCTTTATAGGCTTGTATCAAACCGGATACCCCTAACTTAATTCCCCCGAAATATCGGATCACCACGATAAGCACGTTGGACAAGTCATTGGAAATAATTTGCCCGAGGATAGGTTTACCCGCCGTAGAAGAAGGTTCCCCGTCATCATTCGCCCGGAAGCGCTCCCGGTTTGCTCCTAGGCAATAAGCATAACAATGGTGTCGGGCATCATAATATTTCATCTTAAGCCCGGTAACAATATCTTTAATCTCTTCTTCGGATTTCACGGGATAAATAAAAGAAATAAAGCGACTGCCTTTTTCCTTGTACAGGCCTTCGGCAATCGCATTTACGGTTCTATATTTATCCTCCTCCATAAGGAACGTGATAATTAGTTACGGCAATAAAGTTTCTTTTGGAGTTCCTCCACTTGAGCCTTAAAAGCACGATCGGTCTCCATCAGATCGGTAACCGCCTTACAAGCATACAACACGGTTGTGTGGTCCTTCTTACCAATTTGTTTACCGATGTATGCCAACGATGCATTCGTGTAAGTCTTGCTGAAATACATGGCCAACTGACGAGCCTGAACAACTTCCCTCTTTCTCGTCTTCTCCTGTAACATTTCGGGCGCCATGTTAAAATGATTACAAATAACCTGCTGAATATGTTCTACAGTCAACTCAACTTTCTGATTCTTCACCATTTTACCCAAAATATCCTTCACCACATCAACTGTCAGATCTTTATGGTTAAATGTAGCCTGAGCCAGTAAAGAAATCATTGCTCCTTCCAATTCCCGCACGTTATTACTTACATATTTACAGATATATTCCAATACCTCATCCGAGAAGTCAATACCATCTTTATGCGCCTTAAAACGAGCAATTTCCATACGAGTTTCAAAATCAGGAGCTTTTATTTCGGCAGACAATCCCCAACGGAAACGGGAAAGTAAACGTTCTTCCAAACCACTCAATTCAGCCGGTGAACGATCAGATGTCAAAATCAATTGTTTTCCCGATTGATGCAAGTGATTAAATATATGGAAGAATGTATTTTGCGTGGCAGTCTTACCGGCCAACTCATGAATATCATCCAAAATCAACACGTCAATTAACTGATAGAAATGTAAGAAATCATTTATCTCATTTTTGCGTACGGCTTCCGTAAATTGAGTCTGGAAAACATTCGTGGTCACGTACAACACGACCTTGTTGGGATAATTTTGTTTTACCTCCATACCGATAGCTTGAGCCAAATGAGTTTTCCCCAATCCGGATCCACCATATATTAGCAAGGGATTAAAAGCCGTACCTCCCGGATTTTGTGCAATAGCCACGGCAGCAGACTTTGCCAAACGATTACAACTTCCCTCGATATAACTGTCCAACGTGTAGGAAGGATTCAATTGAGGGTCTATCTGCAAACGATTATTATTACGCTCAAAAGGATTTTTAGGGGCAACACGATCCGGTTTACCATTCACGTATATCGTGTTTGGTTCCACCTTTTTCATGTTATTGGAAGGCATCGTTACAGAAAGAGGGTCACGAGGATGGCTCTCTTCTACTACAACCGAATATTCAAGTTTTGCATTCGGACCAATAGCGGTACGAACAGCCTTTCTCAATATATCCACAAAATGCTCTTCCAAACATTCATAAACATATTGACTCGGCACTTGAATTGTCAACACATCATCTTTGAAACTCAATGCACGAATCGGTGCAAACCAAGTTTTAAACGTTCTTGGTAACACCTGCTCCTTGATCAAGTCTAGACATTCCGACCAAACACTTTTACAATCCCTTTTCATTTATCTATTAGTTTATATCCCTATCTTATTTCTAGGAAATGGAATGCTAAATTCGAAAAAAAATCTTGGAAAAAAAATGATGCTTTCACTTGTTTTTTATTGATTCTTGCTTACGTTTTAGATATCAATCTTTTAGACATACATCAATGATAACCAATACTTTAACCCCAAAATAATTCAATTACCAATTGTCTTTTTTACAACAAATTCTTAACATAAACGCAATATTCTAATTAACCTATCATAGGGATAAAGCTTTAGCACCTAAGGGGAAAAAATGAAATACGCTATTTTTTTTGATTCTTAAAATCTGATTTTTATGTTAACAAAATCCAGTCTCCTAAAAGTATTATTTAGAACAATTCTAATTTTCAAACAAAGTCAATTTTAACAATATAAGCATCATTATAACGCTTTATAACATCGTCTAATTTCCTTTGGGCAGGTTTCAATTTTTTGTAGCTATCAATGATGTAAAGATATTTATCCTTATACTTAATCTCCTTCAATCCAGGGTTTTGCACATACAACTCAGAATTAATATCCAATCGTTCTGAAGACTCGAAAATCACCACGCCATATTCTTCAAGAGCATTTTTCCCTGAAGAAAAATCAATCAGAGAAAGATTTATAAAGCGTTTCGGATTATACCTAAACTCAACTAATAAACGATTCAAATTTTCACTCACTTGATTCAAATTATAATAGAGATCATTATCATTTAAAAGAGCACCTATCGTTCCCTCTCCTCTATTTATTTTATTCATTATTGAATCGGTTGTAGCCAAAATATAATCCAAGCTCATCAACGTCTGGTGTAAACTTGCTTGTCGTAAAGAATCGCTTATCGCAGATACATTACCCAAAATATTAGAAATCTCTTCGTTATTATTTCTCAAATTACCCGTGATGCTATTTACATCCTGCAAGATAGAACTGATTCTCGTGGACTCCCCTTGTATTAAGGTATCCAAATTTCCCGAGGCTCCCTCCAAATTACGTAACGTTCGATCAATACTTCCGAAACTATTACTTAAATTCTTTTTTGTTTCCTCATTAAACAACCCTTGAACTATTAACATCACGGAATCCAATGATCCCAGCAAACGCTCGGCTTTCTGTTTCAATGGCAACATTTGCTGGCTCACCTGTTCCATAAGCCCACGCTCCACCTGGGACCGCAAGGTATCCCCACTTACCGCAAACACGTGGGAATCTCCCGGTACTAAAGCAACAACTTTTGACCCCATTAAATCAGCACTCTGAATCATGGCCAACGTGTTTGATGGCAGCTCCAACCCTTTATCCACCGAGAACTTCACGAGTACCCGATCGAACCGTTCTCCCGTAAACTGAATCGAAATTACTTGTCCAACCTGATATCCCCGGTAAATAACGCCACTAGACACTTTCAACCCTTCTACACTATCATACACGCTATAAAATGTACTTTTGGATTCAAACAAGGACGAACCTTTCAAGAAATTTATTCCCCAAATCAAGATAAAAACCGCAGCCAATGCGGTCAAGGCTAATTTCGCTTCTCTTCTTATTTTCATGAGTATTATTTTATTCCTTCATTTATTTTTTCTGTTCTAACTTTCTTGCCTCTACTACGGTAATTTGTTTTCCTTTATAGACAGCAATAATAAAGCAATCCCTTACCGTTTTCCGAACTTCTTGTTGAAACTCTAACGCTTTCTCGTAACTCGAAGTTTTCTTCACGTAATACCGGTAACGGTCTGTTCCCTTTAGCTCCTCCACCTTATCTTTCAATTTCAGATATCGAAGATCTTTTATTTGTGTCTTGGAAGAGGCAACTTGTATAGCATAAAACAAATCATTCTTACCAGAAACCGTTACACTCTTCTCTACTTCTTTCTTTTCTACCGTGGAAGTTTTCTGGTTTTGCTTTTGCACCTGCGGAGTCTGCTTTTGTATCACTTTTTGTTCATCCTGCCCACCGGTCAACACGACACTGTTACGTTCCACGTTATTCTTATAGGCCTGAAAAGCCGTAAATATAGCCCGGGCAATATTCGTTTGTCCCGATTCAGACGTTAAAATCTTTTGATCATTCGGATTCGAAATAAAACCGGTCTCGATCAGAACAGCCGGCATCCCCACGTCCATCAACACGATAAATCCCGCTTGCCTTACTTCCCGATCCGGCATACGAGTTCTAGCAATTAACTCCTTTTGTATAGGTGCGGCAAACTCCATACTATTCTTCAAATGGCTATTCTTCAAAAAATTAAACATGATATATGACTCTGCCTTTTTCGGATCAAAACCATCATATTTCACAGAATAATCCTCTTCGTAATGAATAGCCTCGTTCTCTTTCATGGCAACCTGAAAACTGGCCTCCGACTTATGCAACCCCAGCACGTATGTTTCCACGCCTCTTACGCTTGATTTAGAAAACTTGTTCACATGAATGGATATAAATAATTGCGCTTTGGCCTTATTCGCAATCCGTCCCCGTTCTCTCAAATCCACGGCGACATCTTTTGATCTCGTGTACACAACCTTCAAATCAGGATAGGCACTCTTCACCATTTTCCCCAATTTCAAAGCGATTGCCAACGTTATATCTTTTTCTCTCAGCTTTCCACTGATGGCCCCCGGATCTTTTCCTCCATGTCCGGCATCAATACAAATACAATTAATTTTACCCAAAGCCTCTTGTGCAATCAAAGAATTTGAACCTTCTAATAAAAAGATTACCAACAAGAAACATATGAACCTGCACTGATTTATCATGTATTTAAAACTTTTTAAAAAGAATCATGAGCATTAACAACCATTATTTCTTACATTTGCAAAGCAAAAATGCAATATGCGTGATGCAATAATTAGTCACAAAAATAATTATAAAATTGCAAGTTAGATTATATACAGGGCTTTTTATTAAGAAATGTATCATTTTAACAATGATCGCCCTGCCCATAATACTCTCATCGAATGGCTTGGCGTCCGAGATTATTTTCGGACAAAATCTCTTTATCACGGCCATTGACACAACGGGACAACCCGGTGATAGCATTCGTATCGTTTACGATTCTGCAGGAATCCCGATAGACACTATTCGTAAGGATTCCACACAATCCAAACCTCTATTCGACGACCTGATCGATTATAACGCAGACGATTCTGTCAGATTTTCAATACAAGAGAAAAAAGTATATCTATACGGAAATGGTTTCGTGAAATACCTCACGACAGAGTTAAGAGCCGATTACATCGAGCTGGACATGGATAAAAAATTAGCCATGGCAACCGGAGTACCCGATTCTGTCGGCAAATTAAAAGGGACGCCCAAATTTAAAGATGGTGGTCAGGAATTTGAAAGTACTGAATTACATTATAATTTTGACACGAAAAAAGGGTACGTAACCGAGATTATCACCCAGGAAGGAGAAGGTTATATTCAAGGGAAAACGACCAAAAAAATGAGTGACTCCGTCTATTGCGTGAAACACGGTATGTACACGACCTGCGACGAACACGACCATCCTCACTTTGGGCTAAACATGAGCAAGGCGAAAATGATCAAAGACAAAAAGATATTCGTCGGTTTCACCAATTTGGAATTGGAAGGAATTCCTTTACCGATCTTTATCCCTTTCGGCTTTTTTCCAATCACGAAAAAAGCCACGTCGGGAATTATCATGCCCACTTACGGAGAGGAACGAATGAGAGGATTTAACTTGAGGGGGGGGGGATACTATATTTATATCAATGACTATATTGATATGAACATCACCGGGGACATTTACACCAACGGTTCTTGGGGGTTACAATACGCAACCCAATACCGTAAAAGGTACAAATTTAACGGAAATCTGAACTTCACGATCAGTAAAAACTATGTCAGTGAAAAGGGGTTGCCTGATTATCAGGAATCATCTGACTGGTCTGTACGCTGGACCCACACGCAAGATGGGAAAGCAAACCCGTACAGTTCATTCTCAGCTTCCGTGGATATGTCATCCGCTAATAACAACTACTATAATGCCAACACGGTGGACGGAATTGCCAACCAAAGAAAGCAATCCAGTATTTCGTGGAGTAAAAAATGGCCGGAAAGCCCGTTCAGTTTGAGTGGTTCATTCAATCATAGCCAGAATAGCCGGGATTCCTCTATTGCTATAACATTACCGAATTTGAGTCTCCGAATGACACAAATCTATCCTTTCCGTAAAAAAGGGAAAAGCGGTGAAATGAAATGGTATGATAATATTGGTGTATCTTATTCTGCTGAATTAAGAAATAGTATCCAAACCAAAGAAGACAAGTTGTTCAAATCTTCTTTTGAAAGAGACTGGAGTAATGGATTTAAACACAATATTCCGATCAGTTTACAATTTAAGATTGCCAAGGACGTGACCTTCACTCCTTCTTTAAATTACAACGGTTACTTGAACCTCAAAACCATTGAAAAAATATGGATCCCGGACACGAGTGCTAACGGTGGGCAATTTATCACACGGGATGTCCCCGGGTTGAATTACTCGCACGATTATTCAGCCAGTGGATCAATCGGGTATACCCCAACCATATATGGTATGTTCATGTTCAAACCGGGATGTAAAGTCGTTGCCATCCGGCACATGATACGTCCTTCCATATCGGCATCCTATACCCCCGCTATCAAACCCTTAGGTAACTACAAAAAGAGCTACTTCGATGGAGAAAAAGAGGTTGAATATGACATTCACGAAGGTTTAACCTATCGTCCGAACACTACCGGCGGCAAACAATCCGGGAGTATTAGTTTCAGTTTGGATAACAATGTCGAAATGAAAGTCCGAAATGACAAGGATACAACCGGAGACGAAGAATTCAAAAAAGTAAAACTTTTGGAAAGTTTCAGACTTTCAACATCTTATAATCCTTTCGCCGACAGTATGAACTTTTCAAATATCTCCATAAGCGCACGTACCAAAATATTGAATAACAAAGTAGATTTGAATTTCAGTGGTACCATTGACCCTTACGCAATAGATACAAATAATGTAAGATATAATAAATATCACGGAAAACTAGGACGTTTAACCAACGCAACAATCTCTACCAATTTTAGTTTTTCCGCAGATAACGGACAAAATAAAGAAAAAAAGAATGACCTAGTAGGAGGGTTTTACGATGATTACATGGATTTCGATGTTCCTTGGAATATAAGTATCAGTTACAATTTTACCTATTCAAGGCCCAGTCCTTATAGAAGTCCAACGATTAGTCAGATTGTTAACTTCTCGGGAGACCTCTCGTTAACCCCCAAATGGAAGATAAACTTTCAATCGGGATATGATATTAAAAACAAAGAAGTAACTTCAACCAGCTTTGGTGTCACGAGAGACTTGCATTGTTGGGAAATGACATTCAACTGTATGCCGTTCGGACAGCACCAGTCTTACAACTTTGAAATTCACGTCCGATCCTCTTTATTGAGGGATTTGAAATTAACCAAACGAGATTCTTGGTATGATCGAAGACTTTAATCAAATAAATAAACGAAATAAAGCAGACAAATGTCTACTTTATTTCGTTTGTACCAAGTAAAATTTCTACCTTCTTTGTCTCACCGCCTCATACACCAAGATTGCGGCAGCAGCAGAAACATTCAGAGATTCTATTTTCCCATACTGGGGAATTTTAATTTGTTGATCAGCCAACACTAACAACTCTTCATCAATACCGGTATCTTCCGCTCCCATAATAATCATACATCCCTCTTTCATATCCACTTCGGTATAAAATTTATCCGCTTTCTCCGTGGCAGCAAATAAAGTTAACCCTCTTCGTTTCAATTCTTTTATCGTCTTTTTGAGATTCTTCTCCCGACAAACAGGCAAATGGTACAAAGCCCCGGCAGATGTTTTAATCGCATCAGAAGATATTTTTGCAGAATTCTTATTCGGAATTAAAATGGCGCTCACCCCAGCACACTCTGCCGTACGGGCAATTCCACCCAGATTTCGGACATCAGTAATCCGATCCAAGATAAGTATTAATGGCATTTTCCCTTCCGCCACCACAGTATCCACGACCGTATTTATGTCTTGGTAAGGAATTGGAGAAATCTCTGCTAAAACTCCTTGATGATTTTTCCCGGCAAATGGTTTAAACACCTCTTCGGGTACATACTGGAACTGAATCTGACGTTCACGCACCAGCGAAAATAATTGTTGGAACAAATCCCCCTTTATTCCCTGACGGAACATAACCTTGTCAATTTCCTTCTCATCCTGTATAGCCTCCATCACGGCCCGGATTCCGAAAATACACTCTTGTTTAAACTTTGCCATCTTATTCGTTATTATTAATTTCTAGCTTTCAATTCTTCCAAATGCCCATTCTCCTCTTCCCATTCTTCCATACAAACTTCCAAGCGTTTTTTCATCTCATCATAAGTTTTTAATAACCCATCATTAATCACGCCTTCTGCCATTTTTCCCTCCGCATCCCCGATTTTTTGTTCCAAATTAGCAATTTCTACCTCTAACTTCTCGATCTTCACTTCTGACTTTTTAATCTCTTTATTCCATTGTTTCCGTTCCTCAAAAGCAATTTTATTTTCAGAAACAATCTCCTCTTCCACAACATCCTCCTGCTGCAATTTTCGAGGGTGCATCTGTTCATATTCCCGAAAACATTCCAGTTTCTTAGCCTCTAGGAAATGCGCAACTCCTCCCAGGTATTCCTTTATTCCCTTGTTGGCGAATTCATAGACCTTATCTGCCAATCCAAGCAGGAAATCCCTGTCATGAGAAACGACAATCACGGAACCTTCGAACTTCTTCAACGCATCTTTCAATATATCTTTCGTGCGCATATCCAGATGATTCGTCGGCTCATCCAAGATTAACACGTTATAAGGTTCTAATAACAAACGTACCATTGCCAAGCGAGTACGCTCTCCCCCGGAAAGCACCTTCACCTTCTTGTCAACATCCTCACCGGAAAATAGAAAAGCCCCTAATATATCCCGGATTTTCTTCCGAATTTCACCTACTGCCACTTGATCTACCGTATCCAGAACACTCAACGAAGGATCAAGTAAATCAGCTTGATTTTGCGCAAAATACCCGATATTCACGTTATGCCCGATCTTCAAGTTTCCCTCATAGGGAATCTGATCCATGATCATTTTCACCAAAGTTGTTTTACCTTCTCCGTTCCTTCCGACAAAAGCAACTTTCTCTCCCCTCAGCACATCAAGATTTACTTCATGCAGTACCACGTGATCACCATACGCTTTACTCAAATCCCGCCCACTCACGACAATATCCCCCGAACGTACTGCCGGCTGGAATCGCACATTGATCCGTGCAGAATCTTCCTGTTCTATCTCGATTCGTTCTATCTTTTCCAACTGTTTGATCCGGGATTGCACCTGTACTGCTTTCGTCGCCTTATAACGGAAACGCTCGATAAAATCCACTGTATCCTTAATCTGTTTTTGTTGATTCTCGTAAGCACGTTGCTGTTGCTCGATACGTTCTTTACGTAATTCAGTAAAACGTGTGTACGATACTTTATAATCATATATCTTTCCCAGTGAGATCTCTACCGTCCGGGTAGTAATATTATCCAAAAATGCACGGTCATGTGAAACGAGAACCACAGCCCCGGGATAACCTTGCAAGAATGACTCCAACCAAGATATAGATTCTATATCCAAATGATTTGTCGGCTCATCCAATAAAAAAACATCGGGACGTGCCAATAATATTTTAGCCAACTCGATCCGCATACGCCATCCCCCACTAAATTCCTCGCACCGCCGTTCCAGATCTTCTTGCCGAAATCCCAATCCTTTCAACACGACCTCAACTTCACCGTCCATATTATCCGCTCCTCGCATATGCAACATCTCGGTCTTCACGTTCAATTTATCAATCAGCGCCATATAACTATCCGACTCGTAGTCTGTACGCTCGCCCAGCTCCCGATGCAAATGCTCCAATTCTGCCTGCAAATCCAGCACGTCATTAAACGCTGTTTCCGCCTCTTTCCGCACGGTCTTACCTTCTGCATACACTTTCGTCTGTGGCAAATACCCAATTTTTAACCCGGAAGGAACAGATACACTCCCCTCGGAAGGCTCCTGTATCCCGGCCAATATCTTCAATAATGTAGACTTTCCGGCCCCATTACGCCCAGTCAGACCAATCCGATCTCTTTTGTTCACCAGAAAAGAGATAGAGTCAAGCAATGCGTAATCTCCAAATAAAACACTTACATTATTAATTGAAATCATATATCATCATGCAAAATAAAACCTTCTATATTTTAACGAGTGCAAATATACGAAACTTATAGACACGGGCAAACGAGTTTACCCGTGCGTTACAAGTTCACAAGTTACAGGTTGCAAATCCAAAATTTGCACATAAAAATAACCTGCAACCCGACGAAATCATATAAAAAATGACAAATATCTTGTTTTATCCATCAAATATTTTTTATATTTGGGAAATTTAGAAAGAATACTAACTACATAAAAGAATAAATATGCCCAAAGGAGTATTTAAACTACCAAACATTACCAATGAACCCATCAAAAGTTATGCCCCGGGTTCTCCGGAAAGAAAAGAATTGAAGTCACAAATCAATCAATTACGTTCTATCGTTGCCGATGTTCCAATGATCATTGACGGGAAAGAAGTTCGCTCGGGGAAACTGGTAGATATTCGTCCACCACATGATCATCATCATCTGCTCGGACATTATCACCAAGGGGATGCCAGCCACGTGCAAATGGCAATTGATGCTGCATTAAAAGCTAAGCCGGCCTGGGAAAAAATGAGCTGGGAAAGTCGGGCTGCCATTTTCTTAAAAGCGGCTGATCTTTTAGCCGGACCTTATCGTCAACGGATGAATGCCGTGACCATGTTAGGACAATCCAAAAATGCTTTCCAGGCAGAAATCGATTGTGTGGCAGAATTAGCTGACTTCTTCCGTTTCAACGTGAAAAATATGTACGAAATATACCATATGCAACCGAATTCCGCTCCGGGAATCTGGAATCGTACAGTATGGCGTCCTTTAGAAGGATTTGTTTTTGCCCTTACTCCATTCAACTTTACCTCTATCGCAGGTAACTTACCGGGAGCCCCAGCATTAATGGGTAATGTTTGCGTGTGGAAACCATCCAAGACTGCCGTTTACTCGGCACATCTGATTATGGAAATTCTAAAAGAAGCCGGATTACCTGACGGTGTTATCAACTTGGTTTACTGTTCAGGCCCAACAGCTGCCGATGTTATTTTCTCTCATAAAGATTTTGCAGGTATACATTTCACCGGATCAACTCAAGTATTCAATGATATTTGGGCTACTATCGTGAAAAATATTGATAAATACAGAAGTTATCCGAGAATTGTTGGGGAAACCGGAGGTAAGGACTATATCTTCGCCGACCCGACAGCATGTCCTAAAGAAGTGGCAACAGCCATCGTACGCGGGGCATTCGAGTATCAAGGACAAAAATGTTCTGCCGCCTCACGCGCCTACATTCCAGCCAATATCTGGCCCGAAGTAGAAAACTACGTGCAAGAGGATATGGCCAACATAAAAGTTGGTGGAGTTGAAGATTTCACGAACTTTGTAAACGCTGTTATTGACGAGGCCTCTTTCGTTAAATTGTCTAACGCAATTGATGCAGCAAACAAATCGGAAGATGCAGAAGTGATTATCGGCGGCCATTACGATATGAGTGCAGGATATTTTATCCAACCGACCATTATCCAAGCTTTTAAACCGGATTACATTACCATGCGGGAAGAATTATTCGGTCCCATCTTAACCGTTTACGTTTATGATCCGGAAAAAGTAGATGAAACATTAGATATTCTGGATAAGTCATCAGCTTATGCTCTTACCGGAGCTATTTTCTCTAAAAATCGTGCCAACATCGAGGAAATGACAGAATGTTTAACTCACACGGCCGGAAATTTCTACATTAACGATAAACCAACAGGAGCTGTTGTTGACCAACAACCTTTCGGTGGTGGTCGTGCATCCGGTACTAATGATAAAGCGGGAACGATCTTCAATTTATTGCGTTGGGTTTCACCACAAGCCATTAAAGAAACGTTTGTTCCGGTAACGAACTATATGTATCCTAATTTCTTGGAAGAATAGAGCTTTTAATTCTCCATACAAGCTGAACGTCATGTACGTTCAGCTTTTTTCTTTTTTAGAAAAGCTGATACTTCCGGTTCACGGCATAAAAAGTTTCTCGCGATACATGATAAATTCGACAGACAGCCGACACGGACATTCCCTCTTCAAGCAAATGACTAATCTCTTCTCGGTTATCCAACAACACGTTTTGTTTCCCTTTTCCTGGCGGGCGCCCCAAACGTACTCCCTCGGACTTCCGATGAGCTAAAGCCTCTTTCGTTCTCATCGAGATCAGATTATGCTCGATTTCCGCCACCAAGGCAAAAGCAAAAGCCAAGACTTTACTATTAATACTATTATCAAAAGCATAACCGTCTTTTGTACTATAAACCGTTATATTCATTTCAAGACAACGATGAAGTATTGACATTATGTCTAGCAAAGTCCGGCTTAATCGGGATAATTCAGTAACGATTAGGATGTCTCCCTTCTTCAAACTTTTCAACAATCGACCTAATTTCCGGTCATGCTCTTTCTTTTTGCCACTTACAACCTCCGTAACCCAACGGTTTATAGTCAAATTCTTTCGTGCAGCAAACTTTTCAATCTCTTCTTTTTGATTCTCAAGATGTTGTTTTCCTGTGCTCACTCTCAAATATGCTATTGTCATAATTCTTCCGCATTATAAAATAAATTAAAACAAAGACATTAATAATCATTTTATGAAATAATCAGAAACACAAATATAAATAAACAATTACACAGGTGTCAAGTAAAACGTTCATTAAACTTGACACTGCTTTTTGCACGAATGATAAGATTTATTTATATACCTTTTCTTTCGTGTAAAGGTCTTGTTAGTAATATTTTTGCAAGAATTCATCATGTTTCTCCTAAAATTTGGTATATTTGTCTAGTAAAATGAACGTTTAGTCTGACAGATTGTTTTAAATAAGGCGTTAAATCATATGAAAATCGAATTCACATTCAGGATGTAGAATTATATAACAAATTGATTATGAACAAAAGAGAACTCACTAAAAAAGTAGCAGAAAGAAGTGGACACACCCAAGCAACTTCAGCATTAATCATTAACACCTTTATCAGTTGTATACTGGAATCTCTTGAAGCAGGTGAAAAAGTTACGATTCAAGACTTCGGAACTTTAGCCGTAAAGCAACAAAAAACAAGAGAAAGGTTCAATTTGATCACCAAAAAAGTGGAAAAATATTCCTCTTACGATTACATCAAGTTTATAACTAGTAAATCGTTAAAGAACAAACAAAAAGCGAGAAGTTTAGAAGCAAAAAAATAGAGATACACATGTATCTCTATTTTTTGATAGCTTTATATCATTAAATGATTACAATGTGTTCTTGATCCGTTAATTTCTCACAATAGTGACATTTCAACACGATAGGCGAACTCCCAACAACATCAAATTTCGTACGAACATTCTGGTTGTTAGTAATACATTTCGGGTTCACACATTTAGCAATTCCCTCCACTCGTTCCGGCACCATAACTGCTTTTTTCTCCGCAACTTCGAAATCTTTTATTATATTGATTTTTGCTGTCGGGGCAACCAAAGCCAACTTGTTAATCTCGTCATCTTTTAAGAATTTATTCCAAATCTTGATAATTCCCTTCTTACCTAATTTACTACTAATTAGGTTATAACCAAAAGTGACTGTATTTTCCAGATTTTGAATCCCTAACACGTTAATCACGTCAAACAATTTCTCTGCAGGAATATGATCTATTACCGTTCCATTTTCCACGGCACTAACCTGTAATTCTTTCTTTGCTGCCATATCTTTTTATCCTTTAATTACCATTTTAAATCTAATGCTTTGAAAATAATTGCTTGACGAGTGTATACCCCGTTCAAGGCTTGCTGGAAGTAATATGCTTTCTTGTTATCGTCCACATCTTCGCTGATCTCATTCACACGAGGTAGCGGGTGAAGAATCCTCATGTTATCTTTTGTTCCTGCTAGCATGGAATTTTTCAAGATATAAACATTCTTCACTTTCTCGTACTCCAATGGATCTGCAAAACGTTCACGTTGTACACGTGTCATATAAAGAATATCCGCATCATTGATCACGTCATCCAGCTCGGTATGCTCGTAATAAGGGATATGCAAGTCATCCAAGAACAACTTATAGGCTTTCGGCATCTCCAATTCTTTCGGGGAAATAAAGTGGAACGTCGGGTTAAAATGACTCATAGCCTGTAATAAAGAGTGAACTGTTCTACCGTATTTCAAGTCACCGACCATGAAAATATTCAGATTTTCAAGAGTCCCCTGCGTTTTATAGATAGAATACAAATCCAACATGGTTTGAGTCGGGTGTTGATTAGCACCATCCCCCGCATTAATTACCGGCACATCAGCCACCTCACTGGCAAAACGAGCGGCTCCCTCCAAAGGATGACGCATCACAATCAAGTCGCAGTAGTTATCCACCATCTTGGTCGTATCTTTCAATGATTCCCCCTTTGTCGTACTAGAAGATGAAGCATCGGAAAACCCGACAATACGACCTCCCATTCTACTAATAGCTGTTTCGAAACTCAACCGCGTACGAGTAGATGGCTCGAAAAACAGGGAAGCAACCACTTTACCCTCTAATAAATTGCGATTTGGGTTTTTCTCAAATTCAGAAGCTATTTTCAATACTTCCAAAATGTCCTCTTTCGAGTAGTCGGTAATGGATACTAAGCTACGTTTATTCATAATTTTATATATTAAAAGTGTTTATGTTCATACTCTCCCATATAAAAAAAAACCAACAATGTCAACTAACGACAATGTTGGTTTTCTGTATCTTGTTAAAACAACGATTATGTCTCTGCCTAAACTGCAGGCATAAAAACAATCTTCGCCGAATATTTTGATGTCCTATCTTCATATCGGAATACAAAATTATGCATAATTTCCATCCGAACAAAACGATTTTCCAATTTATTTTCCAAAATATTTCTCATAAAAACGAGAATTCCTGCAAACGAACCAGTTACAAGAAAAAAAATTCACCCTAAAAATCCCATGTATAAACTACAACCGGAAAGCGATCTGATCTACGATATCTTTAGCAACCTCCACTTTTGTCTTCAACTCATAGACAGTCTTATCTCCCGCTTTATCCAGAATTGTCACCTTGTTCGTATCTACACTAAAACCCGCACCCTTATCATTCAAACTATTCAAGACGATCATATCCAAATTCTTTCGCTGCATCTTAGAAAGAGCATTCACCTCTTCATCATTCGTTTCTAAGGCAAACCCAACTAATAATTGTGACGCAGTTTTTATTCTTCCTAATTCAGCAGCAATATCTTTTGTCGGTAACAATTCCAGCAACAGATCATCCTTACCCCGTTTAATTTTGTGATCAGCTTTTTCCTTCGGGGTAAAATCAGCCACAGCAGCACTCAAAACCGCAACATCACTGTTAACAAACTCTTTTGATGTTACTTCGTACATCTGAGCAGCAGACTCCACGTCCACTCGACGAATCGCAGGGTGACTCGTTTTCAGATTTACAGGACCACACACAAGCACCACCTCTGCCCCCCGTCCTGCAAATTCCTCCGCAATAGCCAATCCCATTTTCCCGGAAGAATAATTCCCGATAAAACGTACAGGATCTATTTTCTCGTAAGTAGGTCCTGCTGTTACCACCACTTTTTTACCTTTGAAATCCTCCTGTCGAGCAAAATAATCAGCAATAAAAGCAACTATCCTTTCCGGTTCCTCCATTCGTCCTTTCCCAATCAAGCCACTAGCCAGTTCCCCACTCTCCGGTTCGATAATAATATTGCCAAAAGATTGCAATACCTTCAAATTTCGTTGCGTTGCCGGATGTTTATACATATCCAAATCCATTGCCGGAGCAACCATCACCGGACATTTTGCAGACAAATATGTCGTTAGCAAAAGATTATCTGCTATACCTCCTGCCATCTTTCCAATCGTATTCGCGGAGGCCGGAGCTATCAGATACAAATCAGCCCACAACCCCAAATCAACATGGGAGTTCCAATCCCCATTTTCCGGGTTATAAAAATCGACCATAATCGGACTCTTGGAAAGAGTCGCCATTGTCAAGGGAGTAATAAACTCTTTCGCCAAGGGGGTCATAACCACTTTCACGCTCGCCCCTTCTTTCACAAGCAGACGAGTTAATGTTGCGGCCTTGTATGCGGCAATACTGCCCGTCACTCCCAATATAATATGTTTTCCTTTTAACATCACTTATTTATAACGTTATAAATTCACGTTCCTCGAATTCAAATACCAAAGAAAGATGAACTTGCTTGGCAAATTTAAAACAAAAAACCTGAAAGTATAACACTCTCAGGTATATTCTTTTCCTTAAAGACAGGGGCTATTCCTCGTCTGCATTATTTGCATCACCTTTCTCTTTCGAGGAAACACGGAAATAAATGTCCCCGTCCTCAAATTCCTGGGTAGCAATCAATACGGGTTTCGGCAAACGCTCGTAATACTTGGAAATCTCGATCTGTTCCCGATTTTCAAATATCTCTTCCAAATTATCCGCATAAGAGGCAAACTCTTGAAGTTTCCTACTTAACTCCTCTTTCATTTCAACCGAAATCTGATTAGCCCTTTTACCGATCACGGCTACTGCCTCGTAGATGTTATCCGCTTTACTGGCCAATGATGCCGGATTCCGGGTAATAGTATTATTCGGCGCTTTAACTTTCTTAAAATCTACCATGGTTAATTTGAATATTATTTGTTTTATCTGATTATTCTTCTTCATCAACATCATACGGTTTCAAGAACTCGTTGATGATTTCATATTTTCGAGCCATTTCCTTGGCATAACGACTTTCCGGGTATTCATCAAGGAAATAATAATACTCCTCTTTAGCCGCATTATAACGTTCGTATTGTTTATCTTCAACACTATTTACAGCCATCTCGTACTTGGAATTGAACAACATATACATGATTTCTTCCCGATATTTAGATCCCGGGTAATCCTTTAAACAATTCTCAAGACTCACTACAGCCGATTTATATTTTTCTCTCAAATAGTAATTTCTTGCACTCAAGTAATCCTTGTAAGATAACTTGTCCCGCATCTCGTCCATGTATTCATTAATTTGCTCTTTGCGAGAAGAATTCGGGTAACGACTCAAATAAAGTTGAAAACTTTCCATCGCCTTCTCGGTTACCGTTTGATCCAATCGTGCTTTCGGAGAAGCCAAGAAATTACAATACCCGATCATGTACAAACATTCTTCCACGTAAGAACTTTCCGGATAAATCGAAACGAATTGTTTGAATAATTCCGCTGCAACTTCATAATCTTTCTGGTTATAACTACAGAAAGCCCGGTAATAAGCTACACTCTGAGCCTTGGATGTTCCTTGAAAAACCATCCGAATCCCATCAAACAAATTGGAAGCTTTCGTGTAATCTCCATTATTATAATACTCTACCGCTTTCTTATACATGGCTTGAGAATCACCACTTTTCAAGAGTTTCTGATACTCACTACATGAACTCATCAAAATTATTACGAGCAGAAATCCTATAAAATTCTTCATCATAAAGTGCCTTTTTTGCATCACGCAAAGATAAATTATAAATATCAATCCACAAAATAATTTACGACTTATGATTGACGATTTTAGATTTTAAATTAAAAGCGCCCAAGCAACTGACTTGGCGAGTTTATAACCTGCAATTTGTAACCTATAAACTTGTAACTTTTTCCACCAGGACAAAAAAGCAACTAAGTATTTAAACGTATTTCCACTCCCGAAACTGCAACTTTTCAAAAGAACTCATTTGGAATACATTTTTTTAGTTACCTTTGTTTCCACATTGTAAATAATAAGATTAAGAATTTCAAAATATTTATCGAAGTGGACATTTTTGAAAGAGTAAGACAACAGAAGGGAAACATTGGTCAATATGCCAAACAAGCTCATGGCTATTTCTCTTTCCCGAAATTAGAGGGCGAAATTGGTCCCCGCATGAAATTCCGTGGTAAGGAAGTTTTAAACTGGAGTTTAAATAATTATATCGGTCTTGCAAACGACCCGGAAGTACGTAAAGCTGACGCTGAAGCCGCTGCAAAATACGGTATGGCTTACCCGATGGGGGCACGTATGATGAGTGGGCAAACTTCTCGTCACGAGTACTTGGAATCTCAACTGGCAGAATTTGTGGGAAAACCGGACGCTTTCTTATTAAACTTCGGCTACCAGGGAATGGTTTCCATTATTGATGCCATGACCAGCCGTCATGATTGTATCGTGTACGATGCTGAAGACCATGCTTGTATCATGGACGGTCTTCGTTTGTCTCCCGCAAAAAGATACGTGTACCAGCACAATGACATGGAAAGCCTGCGTAAACAACTGGAAAGAGCGACCAAATGGGTGGAAAACACCGGTGGTGGTATTCTAGTTATTACGGAAGGTCTGTTCGGGATGGCTGGTGACCTCGGAAAATTAGACGAAATTGTTGCCATGAAAAAGGACTTTAACTTCCGCTTGCTCGTGGATGATGCACACGGATTCGGAACCATGGGACCTCATGGAGCCGGAACAGGTGACCATTTCGGAGTAATGGACGGTATTGACCTTTACTTTGCCACTTTCGCGAAAGCAATGGCCGGAATCGGAGCATTTATCGCTTGTGATGAAGATATTTGCATGTATTTGAGATATAATATGCGTTCTCAGACTTTCGCGAAATCACTCCCCATGCCTATGGTTGAAGGTGCGATCAAACGTTTGGAATTATTGAGAACCAAACCGGAATTACGTGAGAGATTATGGACTATTGTTCGTGCTTTACAAGCCGGATTAAAAGCTGACGGTCTGAATATTGGAAGAACCAATTCTCCTGTAACTCCCGTTTACCTATCTGGTAGCGTGGCAGAAGGAACCCAAGTAGCCATGGATTTAAGAGAGAACTATAACCTGTTCTGTTCTATCGTGGTTTACCCCGTTATTCCGAAAGGCCAGTTATTACTCCGCTTGATCCCGACTGCTATGCATACCTTAGAAGACGTGGAGTACACGGTAAAAGCATTCAAAAACGTTGCTCAAAAATTAGCTAACGGAGAATACAATAAAGACGTGGTTGTTGATGCCAACGCTCTTTAATTTACCAAGAAACTCATAAATATCAATCAGCCCCGAAAGTCAGATATTGAACTTTCGGGGCTGATATTAAGGAAACCTTTTACCCAAAGTTATATTTCGACCTCCACATATCCACTAAACACCAATTCACTGTCGCCTCGTTCACATAAAGTTCGTGCCATACATTTCGCCGTTCTCGCCAGCTTCTTTTCGAATAAAACCTTCCCTTTATAAGTCACCTTAACAGGTTTATCCATATCCACCATCCGATCATTTAGATAAATTCTCAACTTCGGATAATCACACGCTTCTATTTTAATCTCATTACCGGAAAGCTCTGCCACCACGGCCATACCCGGACGAGCTGTTTCAAGGTCAACTCCCAACCAGTACATGAAAGGACGCATAACTTCCTCCTGACGCCAAACAATCTTTTTCGGCAAAGCATTTCGCTTATATTTTGTCATCCACGCGATTGCCGCGGTATCCGCCCGATCCATCCAATGCCCCTTTCCTTTCACGATATGTGTTTCATGTATATACCCCTCCGGTTCTGCCTGTTGCAAAGAATCCATCACTCGCCCTTTCTCTACAGCCAACTTATTCCGATCGTAAGCTCCATCATACTCCCCCATCCAGATCATGAAAGGCACGTTACGCAAATTCACTTGCGACACTTCTCCCGGATGTCCGGCCATCATGGAAGCCGCCGCCCAACGATCGGCCATACGGGGAGCCATCCTCCATACCCCATCACCACCGGCTGAATACCCCAACAAATATACCTTATCGGGATTAACCTCCATCTCCACGACTGCCGTCTGAATCAAGGCTTCAAAAAACTCGTCCAATCCTGGTTTAAACCACATATTCCAATCATCCCAGGGAGCCCTTGGGGCCACGTAAACACCCTCCCGGGGTTCATACAAACGAATCTGATTCTTCCATTGCTGCGTGTTCAACGCTTCCGGTGCATTCCCCCCTCCATGCATAGAAATAAACAAACTCCTTCCATCTTCCGGACGTTCACCAAATACCCGGTAATCGAACTTCATCTGCAATCCGTCCCTGGAAAAATTCTTCAACACCCAAAAACGATGATATTTCCTCTTCACCTCCTTCTTCCACGCCTCAAGCAAAACCTGTTCCGCCTCAATCGCTCCCTTCTCTGTCAGTTTTTTGTCGGCAAACCCTTGATCTGCCACATTTCCCAATACATTCTCCTTCAAGTAATTTTTTAATTTTCCCACATTCTGGGCAAATACCCCTGTACTCACAAGCACGCAAAGTACTAACAATCTGATTTTTATCATTTTTATTCAATACTTATTATATTCAACACTTTGTTCTCTAAATAGATACGCTTACATCCGTTCGTTATCTCGTCGTTATACTCTCATTATTCCTCCGATATAGGGAACAGAGGGATAACGAAAAGATATTACCCCCTCAACGAACAGATACAAACGTTGGTATAAAGTTACTATTGAGTAGGACCAACTTTACTCCTGTCATCTCAACACTCGATATTTTAGTAAATGCGTTCCGTCACTCCCTGCAAACAAGTAAAAACCGGCACTTCCATTATCTCCAAAAGCTATTGAAAACGGTGAATTTCCCCGTATTGGAAAACCTTTGGAAACCTCTTTCATGTCCAACAAGAAAAGACGTTCTCCTTTACCATCCATAATCCCGATTCTTGAATCCCGAGCCGAGAAACGATAGATATACGGAAAATCCAATTCCGAATCTTCCCAATGTTTCTCGAATAACAATTTCCCCTTGTTATCCATCACCACAATCCTGTTTTTCAACGTATAAATAAACTCATCCTGCCCGTCATTATTAACATCCTCCACGTTGAACATTCCACCGTCAATCATCTCTTCTCCCTTGATTCGTTCTACTTGACCTCGAAAATTCACCAATACTATTTCTCCATTAGCATCCATAAAAGCCATCTTCATCTGGCCGTTCTGCTTCGTCAGGTACAAAGACGTGTTAGCGGACAAATTCAATAAAGTAGATACTTTCACCCGTTCTTTCCCTTTACGATCCAAGATATACAAACGATACCGGTCTGCATACACGAGATAATCTTTCCCTTCCACCCGGAAATGATAAATTTTAGAGACTATATCATTATCACTCTTTGGCACATCCCAACCTTTCACGAAATTACCGGACACCTCATACAAATACACGTGATGATCAGCCCCAGGAGCAAACACTCGGTAATTCTTGTTATTCTCGTAATCAGCCACCGAGATTCCCCGTTCGCAAGGAGACTTAAATGCCAGCGGAAACCGAGGTAAATAATTACCATTCCGGTCAATCAAATAAAGATGACCGGGTGTAGAAAATAAATATTGCAACTTCCCGTTCTTAAACATATCCACTTGATAAACCTCGCTATTGATCTTCCCATCGATCGGCAATTTCCACAAGATCCGTCCCACATCATTAATCAAGTAAATTGTATTTCCCTCATCCTGCACGAAAAGTTCACGTTCTCCCGTGTTATGATTCACCACAATCGCCGGTTTCATGCTCATTCTAGCATCCAACCGTGTCTGCCACATGATCTGAGCTTGTTTCTGTTCCACCTCTTCCGTGCTTAAAAACAATGTGTGATACAACATATCACCTTCGCACACCCATTGTAACCCGAGAGAAGAAAATACCTCCATTCCCTCTTTATTCCTCTCTAACAATTCACGCAAAGCCCCTTTAGTCACTTGTTCATAATAAGGCAACATCGCAACCATTTCAGATAAATACATCCAGTTAAACTTCGAGGATAATTTCGTTCTCAACTTCTGGTACCATTCCTGATCTCTCACGCTCAAACGACGCATGTAATCACTTGCGAAAACCTGAAGGCCTCTTTCTGAAGAAGAAAACACCACGTAATTGTCTTCCACTAGCACGTAATTCGTTGCTATTCCCCCCAACACGTATCCCCACATCACTCCGGCAAAATCGGGTACAGGCATCTTAAAGTAACTCACTTTTTTATCTTTATCCAAGGCAAATGAACGATATAACGAAGTTTCAGAGATCCCGGACTTCGAGGCATATGATTTCAACATCTTTTCCAGTAATCCTCTAGCTAGGCTCCCGGCTTTCACGTGAACCACCACGATCCCTTCCTCCTGTTTCCGGCTTGCGTCATAAGAAAGCGTCCCTTTTCCCCATTCTCCTTTCAACAAAGCCTGCCATTCTTCATCCAATTTATCCCCGAAAAGACGAGCAAACTCCTGTTTTCTTTTCCGAACATTCTCGATCTGTCCCGCCCCATAACGATAAGTCTCAAGAGATGCCAGATAATTCTTCACGTCACTCAGAGCCAGAATACTAACACTTTTCACGTCGGCAGGCATCACCGCATCCAGTTTGGAATCCTGGGGAAGTTGTCCCTTAAACGCAACGGGAAAAGCGGCTTTCAACCCGTCATAATGCACAAAACCATTAAAACTGACGCCACTCGGTTTTATTTCACCATCTAACGCCCCCCACTTGAACCACTTGGCAATATTCGTCTGTTTAGCGATAAAATCCTTCTGTAACAACAAAGGAAGTAGATCGGAGAAACAAGTCGTGTTCAAGAACACGTTCAGACCAGCTCCCGCAGAAAAATAACGATTCACGTTTTTAAAACGGGGCGCCCCATCTTTCTCATCTTCATTGGGATTACTCAACTGGTTCACGGCATCCTCCACGTATAGCTCGGAGTTAGAAACCAGTACCATACCACCGACAACAGCGTAACACACCTCATCCTTTCCCCGACTCGCCAAGTATATCTTTTGATTATTATATTTTCGCTCTTTCACCTGCACCCCGGCAAACATTTTCTGCAAAAAAGCATGTACATCCCCCCTGGAAAACAGGCCACTCCGATTTAACACGTACAGAAACCGAATCGATTGTTTTCCCTCCACCCGAATCGCCATCACGTAGGAAGAAGTATCTACCTGAGACGCCTGTTTCAACGTATCTACGACCCGAGATAACATACTTTTCCGAAATGCCTTAATTTCCCGGTTAAAAGCGGTAGCGACCTTCGGTAATAAATCCGCATTCGCATTCACATTAATCACTACAGCAGAATTATAGGGAATAAAGGATTCCTTCGGGACATCAACCTCCCGTTCCCGCTCGTTCACCCACCATAGCGCAAATCCTATTCCTCCGAGAAGGACAATCCCAAAAACGATTAATGCAATTTTCTTCACCACGTTCTAATTTTAGATTTTAAATTTTAGATTGAAGATTCGAGATCATTCGATTAAAAGAAACGCTCGCCTCGTGCGGCTGAAATCTAAAATCTAGAATCATCAAGTCTAAAATTGATAAGCTTTTTCATTGGAACAAATTTAGTAAAATCAAGCCTTTTTCCTACTTTTGTGAAAAGGAAAATCAACATGAAAAAGATGTATACACTCCCAGAGCTGGAAAACATGCTGACTTGTCGGGGAGAAGAAGAAAATCGGCTTTACTCGGAAGCCAAAAGAGTAAAAAACGAAAACATCGGCAACAACGTCTATCTCCGGGGATTAATTGAAATTTCAAACATTTGCACCAAAGACTGTTATTACTGCGGTATCCGAAAATCCAACACGGAAACTGCACGATACACACTTTCGGACAACGAGATCATTGAGGCCGCAGGCTTTGCCTACACGCATCATTTCGGTTCCATCGTGTTACAGGGTGGAGAACGTTCCGATAAAGAATTCGTGGATAGAATCACCCGTTTGTTACGAGAAATCAAAAAAAACAGTAACAACGAGTTAGGTATCACACTCTCGCTGGGAGAACAAACGGAAGATACTTACAAACGCTGGAAAGATGCCGGGGCACATCGCTATTTGCTACGCATCGAATCATCCAATCCCGAATTATACACAAAGATTCACCCGAACAATCCACTTCATTCCCATTCAACGCGTTTGAAATGCTTGGAAAGCCTGCAACTCTGCGGGTACCAAACGGGTACTGGTGTGATGATCGGACTACCGTTTCAAACCATCACCGATCTGGCAAACGACTTGCTGTTCCTGCAATCCATGGACATCGACATGGTAGGCATGGGGCCTTACCTAGAACACCATGCGACCCCCCTGTACGAGTACCGTCATATGCTCCTTCCCCTTCAGGAAAGATTACGCTTATCCATTCACATGGTAGCGGCACTCCGGCTTCTCATGCCAGACATTAACATTGCAGCCACTACGGCTCTTCAAGCTATTGAACCCACCGGGAGAGAAAAAGCACTGGAAATCGGGGCGAACGTGGTGATGCCCAACATTACTCCCACGACGAACCGTACCCTTTACAAACTCTACGAGAACAAACCGGGAACCCATGAAGGAGCCGCAGAATCCATGCGCAAACTGGAAGAAAGCATTTTTAAAAGCGGTTGTAAAGTAGCCTACGGGACTTGGGGAGATTCCCGACATTTCCAATCAAGAACGGAAAATTAAATTCAAAAATCCGAATCAGGTAATTAATGAATCACCAGGTTTTTAAAAGGAGCGAAAGCGGCTAAAATAACCAGTGCCCCCAAAATCGTGATGACTAACCCGGAAACCCGGTTAATCGTGATTAACACGCGTAACCGGAATTTCTTACGAAAGATATTTACCAAAGTCGAGAGCGTGTACCACCACACGCCACCGCCTAACAACACCCCCATCACCACCAACAACTCTCCCAGCATAGAAGAAGATTCTCCGAAAACGGACATTCCGGCAAAAACTGCCATAAAGACGACCACCGTGATCGGATTGGAAACCGTCAAAAAAAACAATGAAAGATAATCTCCCAACAACCCGGTCTTACTCACCCGGCCCTGACGTCGTTGACGAATCTGGCGAATCGGGTTATCAAAATAGATTTTTAACCCGATACACAGAAGAAAAATCCCTCCGATAATTTGTAACAATAACTCATGAGTCTGCACTGTATTTATCACGTACCCCAACCCGAATGCCGCCACCGAAGCGTAAAAGAAATCCGCAGAAGCAGCTCCCATACCGGCAATAAAACCTGATAGCGCACCCTTATGCAAGGTTTTCTGGATAATTAATACCCCCATCGGACCTAATGGTATTGACACCATTAAACCAACCAACATTCCCTTGAAAAGATACAATATATCGTACATGCTATTTTACCGGAAATTTACAGTTCCACACTATCCGAGGAAAATCGACTCAATATCGTGTCATCATTTATCTCTTTTGACAACGACTCGATCGTCTTCATCGGCACGTCAAAAATATCTAAAATAAGTAAACCATCCAAGCACATATTAAACTTAGGATCGATATTAAAACCGATAATCTTGGCATTCAATGAAATATATTTCTTCAGTAACACTGGTAACTTGTCGCTCGATGGCTCGATATCCCCGATCATTTTGTCCAGCACGGATATATCCTTTTGGGCAGCATCTAGCATTACCTGTACCCCAGGTTCTTCCGAATGTACTTGATACTTAGAACGAGGAATCACGTATTTTGCCAGTTCATGACTATAATGATTTTCTTGAATAAAACGCATAATCAGCTCTTTTGATACCTCCGTATACTTCCCGCTAATTGTCACCGGACCGATCAGATAACGATACTCCGGGTTCTTCAACAAGAAATAAAGAATACCTTTCCACAACATGAACAAGGGGAGTGGTTTACGCTGGTACTCCTCCGTGATAAAAGAACGTCCCAACTCGATCGACTCGTACAACACAGGTAACATCTCTTTCCGCATCTTAAACAACGAGTTGATATAAAATCCCTTCATCCCGTAACGGTCAATAATCTCTTTTCCTTTCCCTACACGATAAGCCCCGACAATTTTCTCTTCCTCCCGATCCCAAATAAACAAGTGATAGTAATAAAGATCGTATTCATCCAAATCGATACTACGATTCGTTCCTTCTCCCACCGCACGGAAAGTAACTTCCCGCAAACGACCAATCTCGTTCAACACGTTCGGAATCTTCACGGAAGGGGAACAATATACATCGTAATTCTTCATGTTAAACAACAGGTAGTCTTCCGCTACCCCCTCGATTTCTTTCTTCAATACTGCACTCTCGGTCTCTGCCGCAATCGGTTCTGCTTTAGGCATTGCTTTCTGTGATTTAATAAAAAACTTCTTCACTTCTAACGCAGATCCCAATAAATAAGTTTTCGCCCGCAAGAACTTACCATACTGAGCTATATCATGAAATGTATTCTGAGTCTCCACACTGATCGGGTTCCCGATCCTTAACTTCACCACCCTGTTTTTCTTGTTCAACAACTCGGAAGGCAACTTAATCGTTTTCAATACCGGATGAATCATCCCCAGTAAATAAAACAACAAACTGTTAGAACCTTTAAAATATATCGGAATAACAGGCACTTTCGCCATTTTCACCAACTTCAAAACCGAAGAATCCCACTCCTTATCCTCCACATGATTCGAGTCTGCTTGGTAAGAAGAAACCTCTCCGGCAGGGAATATTCCCAAGGGTTTCCCGTCAACGACATGACGTATCGCCTCTTTAATTACCCGCATATTTGAATCTTTCTTGCCCTCCTCCGGGTCCAGCCCCAATATATAATCCTGTAACGGAACAATTTTCTTCAACAGAAAATTAGACATGATTTTATAATCCGGACGTAATTTACATAGCAAACGCACCAGGACGATACCATCCAGTCCCCCGAACGGGTGATTGGAAACCGTGATAAAAGTACCGTTTTTAGGAATTTTTTCCAAATCCTCCTTACTCACCTCGATAGTCACCCCCAAAGCCTCGATCAAACTATCCAAAAGGACTTCCGGATCATCATCATTTACCTTCACATTCAACTTATCCAGTTTATGCAACCGCAAGATATACATCACCAACTTGGATACCAAGCTTTCTCGAAAACGGTTCAACCCATGAGAGCCAAGCAAAAAATCATTCGTATCAATTAATTTCATCTATATCCTTATTAAATGTTCTACAACTAGAACACTACAATATCTTTCACAACATTATCCCCGACCCGATCATTCAGGGCTTTTATTAATCCCTCTTTCACCATCAGAATCTCGTTCTTTACCACGGAAGAAGTGAAACTCACGAACACTTTTCCCTCTGAAATTCGCAAACTTTTCGTCCGGGAAGCAATCATTCCCCCCACGACATCCGGCCAAACCTGGCACACCTCCCTCTCTTTGAACTGACGGGATAACCCCATCTGCTCCAAGTAAAGATTTACCAGCTCATCCATTGTCAACGTCTTACCCTGCTTCAAAACATTCCTATTTATTATGATTTCATAATTAAATTCACTTTACAAAAATACGATTTTCTGAACAACCCGAATGAATTTTAGATTTTAAATTTCAAATCCCACTAAATTTTGTGATTTATGATTTACGATCACGTGGTTCTTACCTACCGGCTAACACGTTTTAATCGTGGCATCACAGATCACAAATTCCTCACTTCTCCCCCTTCAACATGAAATATCTTGTATTCCATGGCATGTTGCTTCAAAATTTCGTCTATATGTTCACGATTGGTATCCGTAACAAAAACCTGACCAAAGTCCGTACTTGAAACAATTCGAATGATCTGGCTTACCCGATCAGCATCCAGCTTATCAAAAATATCATCCAACAGTAGCAACGGCTTCACCCCCTTCTGCTTCACCAAGTAAGCAAACTGTGCCAATTTCAACGCTGTCAGGAAACTCTTTTTCTGTCCCTGAGACCCTAGCTTTTTCACGGGGTACCCTTCCAGGCTCAAATTCAAATCATCCCGATGCACTCCCACCGTCGTGTAAGTCAATATCCGATCCCGCTCGAAACTACCACACAATGAAGCCAAGAAATCATCATTCTTTATAGTCGTCGAATACTCCAGCATAACCTTTTCCCTCCCCAAGGAAACCCGATCATAATACATTTGGAACATCTCTTCCAACTCCGCCACGAAAGCCCTACGCCGTTCAAGAATAACACGCCCGCTATCCGCAAGTTGTTCATCCCACACGGACAACATATCCGTATCAATCGACTGTCCCGCATATTCCTTCAAAAAACTATTTCGCTGCATCAACACCCGGTTATAGCGAATCAATAACTGCAAGTACTCCTTATCACATTGACTGATCACCCCGTCAATAAAACGTCTTCTCTCCTCGCTAGCACCATCAATCAATACCACATCCGCGGGTGAAATAATAACTAACGGCAACAACCCGATGTGATCGGAAAGTCGGGTATAAGCCTTTTTATTCTTTTTAAAAATCTTCTTCTGTCCTCGTTTCACCCCGCAATACACGTCAATTTCCTCGTCCCCGTGCATGTATTGTCCCTCGATCACGAAAAAAGCCTCCCCATGACAAATATTCTGCGCATCAGGCAAGTTGAAATAGCTTTTACACATTGACAACTGATACACGGCATCCAGAATATTGGTCTTCCCCACGCCATTATTCCCGATAAAACAATTAAACCGGGGAGAACACGCGACACTCGCCTCGGCAATATTCTTATAGTTGACAACATTCAAGTTCTTTAAAATCATTCACTTCAACTGTTAGTGGTTACAAGTAACAAGTTCCAACGCAAACGTGAAACAAACAACCAAAAGTAAGGAAAAGAAGGATATAATCCACCGGACAGATAATTTTTTGCATAAAATTTCACGGAGATCCTTTTGGTATAAAAAAAAAAATTAATTTTGCACGTTGACGAGCGATACGTCTAGGAATAAGAAAAGTAAATAACAAAAACATATAACCATGTCAAAAGAGAAACAGAAACGTGCGGATGGCTTTGAACAAATTGAAGAAGCCACGATTTCAACCGAACAATTCATCGAGAAAAATCAAAAGTTATTGGTAAGAGGAGTCCTCGTTATTATCATCGTGGTAGGCGTGATCTTGGGATACTATAGATTCTACAAAGCCCCGATGGAAGAAGAAGCATTGAAACAAATGTTCGTTGCCGAGAATCTTTTTGAAAAAGACTCTTTCAACATGGCTCTTAACGGCGATGGGAACGCCCCCGGTTTCTTGGAAATCATTGACAAATACAGTTCTACTCCTAGCGGAAATTTGGCTAATTATTATGCAGGAATCTGTTATTTGCACTTGGGTGACAACCAAAACGCCATTAAACACTTGGAAAAATTCTCTTCTGACGATGTGATTTTTTCCAGTATGGTAACGGCAAACTTGGGTGACGCTTACATGCAATTGGGCGATTTCAAAAAAGCGTCTAGCTATTATCAAAAAGCAACTACCGGAACGACCAATATGGCAACCACCCCGGTTATCATGATGAAAGCCGGACTTGCTTTCGAAAAAGCCAACGACTATAAAAGTGCATTGAACATGTACGAAAGATTGGAGAAAGAATTTCCCGCTTCTTATGAAGCTCGCGACATCGAGAAATACATCACTCGTGCAAAACTGCACATGAAATAAGAAATTTTCTAAACTACTGAAAAAAGCTATCCTTAAAGGGTAGCTTTTTTTACGCCCTACACGGTCGTGTCAACTTTTCATCCACGAAAGCTGATGAAGACCCGGATTGATTACGGTAATGAACCTTTGTAGTTCCGATCGAAACAGTGGATATCCTCGGTACACTTTCGCTACATCTTCGGTGCACCTTCGCTCGTGGAGCGTCCGTGTAGCATAGGTGTTCTGTGAGCGTGTCGGGGAAGAGTATTAATATGGACGGGATATGAAAGGGATTACATCGGGTTTTCTACCCCAAAACAATTAGACATTCAAAGAGAAAAGCTGAAGGATTAGATAAGTTCTATAACTGGAATAATCTCTAAAAAAAATCCCCCGCCTCAACGAGACGGGGTTTACCATTATATAGCATTAATTACTTCTCGAACAACTTTCCAAAATCCTCCATGGAAATCTCTTGCTCTTCCAGTTTCACGCCCTCTTTAATAACACTGAAAATCTTGTTTTCCAATGCACGGTCGTAAAGACTGGCACGCTGTTTCTCATTCTCAAGCAAACGAACGGCAAAACCATCCAATTGCTCGTCTGACAAACCGTATAACCCGTATTGTTGTAATTGAGCGGCAGCAACCTCACGTCCAACGACCTTCATATCCTCGTCCTCAACTTTTATGTTATTCTCTTTGATCATATCGCCCTTGATCAACTGCCACTTGAATTCATCCCGGTAAGAATCGAAATCTTTATCAACAGCCTCTTGGGTCAATTCTTTATTTGTAGCCAACATCCAACGCTTCAAGAATGCTTCAGGAAGAACCACATCCTCGTTTTTCTTCAACATCTTGTCACGAGCATCTACCGTCAAACGGTACTCGCTATGAGCTTTGAACTGTTTAGCCAAATCTTCTTTCACACGGGCACGGAACTCCTCAACACTCTTCACGTTACCTTCCCCGTAAACTTTATCAAATAAAGCCTGGTTCACTTCTGCCTCAACGTAACGTTTGATCTCGCTAATGATAAAGCAGAAATCAGAAGTAACATGCTCGGCCTCTTCCTTGCTTATTTGTAACAAAGCAGCATAATCCGTTTTGTTGGGATAAGCTTTGGACGGGTTGAAAATCACTTCGTTTCCGGCTTGCTTGCCAGTGAAAACTTTCACTTGCTCTTCATCCTTCATGTGTTCAACTGACAATGAAGCATCTTCAACATGGATTCCACCTTCCTTGGGTTTCCCATCTTCTCCCAACTCGATCAACTCACCCTTCACGTATTCAGATCCCTCGATCGTGTCAACCGGGGTCAACTCTCCATTGCTTTTGCAAATGCTTTCAATCTGTTTGTCTATCATTTCATCATCGACCTTGATGATGTAATAAGGAACTTTCTCTCTTTTGCTCAATTTCACGTTCATCGCGGGAGACAAAGCAATATCATAAACAAACTCGAAACTTTCCTCATCCAAATTCAACTCCTTCTGTTCTGTCTCGCTCGGAAGTGGCTCACCCAAGATATTCAAATCGTTCTCTTGGATATAATTAGACAAACTCTCTCCGATCAACTTGTTGATCTCCTCAATCAAAACGGCTTTACCGTACATTTTCTTGATAATACCGAAAGGAGTTTTCCCTTTCCGGAAACCATCAATCACCGCTTTCTTCTGGTAATCTTTCAACGCGTCGCTCACGCGAGTTGCGTAATCATCCTTATCCAATTGAATCTTAATGGTTGCATTAAGATCGTCGATTTGGTTCTTTGTTACATTCATACTTCTCTATGATAATACAATAATTGATAAAACAAACAAAAAGGCCACCTCATTGTAAGGCGGCCATCTCTTCAAGTGCGGGCGAAGGGACTCGAACCCCCACGCCTTGCGGCACTAGATCCTAAGTCTAGTGCGTCTACCAGTTTCGCCACGCCCGCTTGCTATTTTGACGGTGCAAATATATTGCTTTTTCGTGAAAAGCAAAACGATTTGACCGTTTTTTTATTTTTTCCTGCGTAATTCAAAGTTTTTTCCCAAATAAACCCTTCTAACTTCTGGATCATTAGCCAAATCCTCCGCAGAGCCGGATTGTAAAATCCGCCCGTCATACAACAAATAAGCCCGGTCGGTGATACATAATGTCTCCTGCACGTTGTGATCCGTGATCAGAATCCCGATATTTTTCTCTTTCAACTTAATCACGATACTCTGAATATCCTCCACTGCAATCGGGTCTACACCGGCAAAAGGTTCGTCCAACAGGATAAATTTGGGGGCAATTGACAAAGCCCGCGCAATCTCTGTACGCCGACGCTCACCTCCCGATAATTGAATCCCCTTACTCTTGCGAATATGCTGTAAACCGAACTCATCCAACATCTCCTCCAAACGGTGACGCTGGTAATCCTTCGGTAAATTACTCATCTCCAAAACGGCCTTGATATTATCCTCCACGCTCAACTGCCGGAACACGGAAGCTTCCTGGGCAAGATATCCCACGCCAAGCTGGGCACGACGATACACGGGTTCTGTCGTGATCTCCGTGTCATCCAAGAAAATACGTCCCCCATTCGGTTTAATCAATCCCACAATCATATAAAATGACGTGGTTTTCCCTGCCCCGTTCGGTCCCAATAACCCGACGATCTCCCCTTGTTCCACGTTCACGGAAACTCCTTTTACCACCGTACGGCTCTTGTATTTTTTTACTAAGTCCTCAGCTCTTAATTTCATATCTTACTATTTTACCGCGCTAAGATAGTCTTTTACACTTGAAAATTGAAAATTGAAAATTGAAAAATATCAGAAATTTAGATGTAACGAGAAATTAATCGCAAAATTATCCACGTCCTGCCCCGAACGATCCCCCCGATGCGTCAACCGCCAGATGGCATCCACTCGGATAAGACGGAAAATATTCTCGATCCCGACACCGGCTTCTATATAAGGTTTTGACACAGAAGACATGCCCTCCGGAAACCGAAAAATAGCATCCGTGTTAGACAGACTACCGTTGTTCTTATCCGACAACGTACCCCACAAGGCCTTCACGGTTGCCACCTCACGCCATTTCAACCGTTTCATCAACGGGATCTTATTCAAGAAAAATCCTTTAAAATGATGTTCCCAGAACACGGCTCCCCATAAATCGGACGCAAACTCGTAGAAATTCATGCAAGAGAAAGCGTAAGGATCATAAAAATAGGTGGCATTCCCCTCATGCAACTTCAACAACGGGTAAGGAACCTTGTTAAATATCTTTCCCCCGGATAACATGATATCACTGTACCCTATCGGGGCTATATCGAAATCATGTTTCACGGACAATTCCAGACGGTAATATTCGTAATCCCCATTCAAGATATCCTTTAACCCCGCCACCACGTCAATTCCCACGATCGGGAAATCAGATCCCATGGAAACTTTATCGAAAGTCTGCCGCACAACAACCTCGTTCCACGACAAACGTGTTCCCAAACGGAACTGGGTTGTATGAATCTGATCCACGACCTCCCCGTTCGGGCGAACAAAATCGACATACTTCGTGGGGAACATCTGGCGATATTCCAATGCAAAGGAATTCGAAAATCCCTGCCACCATTCCTTCTCGTAGCGCACATCAAATGAATTAATTAGTGTCAACTTGTCATTGTTCCCCCTGGAAAATATCGAACTCAATATATTACCCGTGGTAAAAGCATTCTCACTGGCTCCCAACTGTAACACATCATGCCGGCCTCCTATCGTGAACTTCGATGTCGGTTGATTATTAAAGATATATTCAACGGTTCCTCCTCCTTTAAATTCACCATCTTTTGTGCTATACGCCCCGTATCCGGTAAGCCGTACATGTTTGCTAAAATCTCTTGTAGTTTTAACTCCCAACTGGAATCGGCACCCCTCCAACTTATTAAAACTCATTAATTTATAATAAGGACCGAAACCGATATATTTCGTGTTATAGTATCCAAGCAAGGCAGTCTGGATAATATCGTATATATTTTTATATAACGGGACATTCTTTATTGAGTCCACCATATTATATATATTCTGTTCCTTTTCACTTAACTCGTAAGGACGCACAGATTGCCAGTAATTTTCATCATTTTGAAGAACATCCTTATTAATGATGACATCATTATCCAATTTCAGTATCTCGGCAGGGATATCCGCGTTCACCTTCACGTTCGAATAATCAATCTGGCGGTGTCCCATAAAGGAGATCAACTTGGACGAGTCCTTCATCTGCACGGTAAAATCGGCCAATATTTTATCCTGCTTCAAAAACCAAGTAGAATCATTAATCAATTCGTTCGTATTCTCGATAGCCAAATCTCTAATCCAGTTTACATTCAATCCTTTAGCCATACGCAAACGAGCGGACTCCAACGCCCATGTCATGGAGTCTACATTTACCTCCCCGTCAAATACCGGGGTAGACTTCCCCTTCGGATGGAAACGGATCTTGTATATCTTGCGCCCCTCCTTCTGCACGCTATCTACCAAAAAATACTTGTAATACATCAAGCCGTGTTCACTCAACGGGCTGGCAAAATTCACCTCAAAAATATTAATGTAATTATCGTATAAATTCACGTTCACGTGTAAATGCCCCGTGAATTGGGCCAAACTGTAATCCTTCTCGATACCCGAAATTCGGCTGGCTTTCACAATCTCCCTTGATAACTTCGGGGAACGGCGATAATAATAATCTGCCGAAGCCTCAGAGATCATTACCGGCAGATAAGCCTTTCCCGTGATAGCGGAAGTGTCCATGTACTGGAAAATAAAACCAAAATTCTTCTGCAATTTTTTATTCTTAAATCCCGGTTTCATATTCGCAATATCCAGTTCCATCTTGGTATAGGTGGTATAACTATATGAATCCTTTTCAGCCGGATTATTTCTCTTCTTATTCTTTGAAATATTCCGCAAGATAGCGTGAGCCGGATTCTCACCGGGTTTTACCTTCACCTCATCCAAATGCGTCACGATCGGTACCAGTTTAAAATCGATCGTGTTAAAAGCTCCTTTCTTGATCGCCACCGTCTGACGCTCATAAGAGACAAAAGATGCCATGATTTCGCTAACATCCTCTCGTGTCTCCATATCATAATTCCCATCAAAATCGGTTGTCACACCGATCGTGGTACCCACAAACACGATACTCACCAATGGCATCGGTTCCCCAGTTTCTGCATCCACAACTTTTCCTCGAACCTTCGTTGTCTGTGCCTCTACAACAGATACCCACGCCAATAACAATAAGACAAAACACAACTTCAAATATTTCATTACAAAAAAATTTACGATTTCTGATTCACGATTTCTGATCAAGAACAACCATGCAAGATGAAGATAATACCCCATCATAAATCATCAATCACAAATCATCAATTAAACCACTCCTTCACGCAATATGTCGTGTATGTGTACCATTCCTTTGTAATGACGATCTTTATCAACAACAACCAGTTGAGTGATACTATTCTGTTCCATCATCCGGTAGGCATTATATGCCAATTCGTCCTCTGATATAGTCTTGGGGGATTTTGACATGACATCCTTTGCCATCAACCCGTCTACATCATCGTATTTCTCCATCATCCGCCGCAAGTCACCATCCGTGATAATTCCTTCCAAACGTTCTTCCTCGTCGACGATCGCCACCGCACCCAAACGTCCTTTCGACATGGCCAAGATCACGGGGCGAATTCCCGCTTCTCTCGTGATACAAGGCCGATTCGTTCCATCGTAAACATCCGAAACCCGCGTGTATAAACGCTTTCCTAAACTTCCGCCCGGATGGAATCTCGCAAAATCCCTGCTTGAGAAACTGCGACACTCTACCAAACACATTGCTAACGCATCTCCCAGCACTAACTGTGCCGTAGTTGAATTTGTCGGAGCTAAATTTAAAGGACAAGCCTCTTTTTCCACTTTCGCTTTTAGCACATAAAGCGAATTTTTAGCCAGAAAAGAGTCCGTATTTGACACCATTGCTACGATATTATTATTTCCGTTATTCCGTATCAACGGGATCAAAACTTTTATTTCTGGAGTGTTTCCACTCTTAGAAACACAAATTACCACATCCTCTTCCCGGATCATTCCCAAATCACCATGAATAGCATCCGCAGCGTGCATAAACACAGCCGGAGTTCCGGTGGAATTCATCGTTGCCACGATTTTTGTCGCAATAATTGCACTTTTTCCAATACCAGTGATAATCACCCGCCCCTTATTTTCATAAATTAATCTAACAACCGCCTCAAAATCATCATCTATGTAGTTTATCAGATTTTGAATAGCTACTGTCTCATCTTGAATCACTTTGCACGCAACCGATTTTATATCTACCATGACTATCTAATTATAAATATTCATTCAAAAGTCATCCTTACAGCAAAAAAAGAAAAAAACTATTGCACTTATCATTTTTTGCTATAACTTTACTAGGGACAAAAGTATCATTTTTTATGATAGCTCAAAAACGAGTGATGATAGATTTATTATAGAAGATTTTGTTTGTAAAAACAAATTAAGTTATAAATTTGCGCACCCGTGTAAAAATGGGGTGTGTGAAAATTAAAAAAACAATGGGATTGCAAATAGATTTACATGCTAAATTAAAAGAGTATTTCGGCTTTGATAACTTCAAAGGAAACCAGGAGCAGATAATAAAGAACGTTCTCGCCGGGAACAACACGTTTGTACTGATGCCAACGGGGGGAGGAAAATCTTTATGTTACCAGTTGCCGGCCTTGATACTTGACGGAACAGCAATAGTGATATCACCGCTAATTGCTTTAATGAAAAATCAGGTTGATGCAATGCGCTCGTTCAGCGCATCGGAGGGAGTTGCCCACTTCATGAATTCGTCTCTTAGCAAAAGTGATATTCTAAAAGTGAAAGAAGACGTGTTGAGTGGTAAAACAAAACTATTATATGTAGCCCCAGAGTCACTGACCAAAGAAAGTAATATTGAATTCTTACGAAAAGTACGCATCTCCTTCTTTGCGGTTGACGAAGCACACTGTATTTCAGAATGGGGACACGATTTCCGTACCGAATATCGTAAGATCAGACCGATCGTGGAGCAAATCGGGAAAGCACCAATTATCGCTTTAACGGCAACTGCTACCCCGAAAGTCCAACACGATATTCAGAAAAACCTAGATATGCTGGATGCCCAAGTGTTCAAATCTTCCTTTAACCGTTCCAACCTCTATTACGAGGTTCGTCCGAAGGTAGACCCGACAAAAGATATTATCAAATTCATCAAAAACAACGAAGGCAAATCAGGTATTATCTACTGTCTGAGCCGTAAAAAAGTGGAAGAACTCACGGAAGTCCTTTGCGTTAACGGAATCAAGGCTGCCTCCTACCACGCTGGCATGGATGCCTCGGCCCGTAGTGCCAATCAAGACAAATTCCTAATGGAAGAAGTCAATGTCATCGTGGCAACAATCGCTTTTGGTATGGGTATAGACAAACCGGACGTACGATTCGTCATCCATTATGATATTCCGAAAAGTCTTGAGGGATATTACCAGGAGACCGGAAGAGCCGGACGAGACGGAGGTGAAGGATATTGCCTAACATTTTACAGCTACAAAGACATCCAAAAACTGGAAAAGTTCATGCAGGGTAAACCGATTGCCGAACAGGAAATCGGGAAACAACTTCTCATGGAAACCGTTTCCTACGCAGAAACTTCTCTTTGCCGCAGAAAAGTTCTATTACACTACTTCGGTGAAAACTATGATGAAGAAAATTGCGGGGCCTGTGACAACTGCCTATTCCCGAAGAAAGAATTCGAAGGAAAAGAATACTTAATCGATGCCTTAAATGCCATCCTTGAAGTAAAAGAGAAATTCAAGGTGGACCACATGGTAAATATTCTTCTCGGGGAAACCGATTCCATGATAAAATCGTATCACCATGACGAACTGGAATCTTTTGGTGTCGGTTCTGAAAAGAACGTACAGTTCTGGAACATGGTATTCAGACGCGCTTTAATTGCTAATTATATAGAAAAAGACATTGAACAATACGGGGTCATAAAATTAACTGAAAAGGGCCACGAATTTTTAAAAGAACCTAAAGACTTTATGCTGATGGAAGATCATAACTTTGAAGAATCAGAAGAGAAACTTCAGGAAAAAGGGGGAGTATCAGCACTCGACAACACCTTATTTGCCATCCTGAAAGATTTACGGAAAAAGATTGCCAAAAAGAACAATCTGCCACCGTACGTGATTTTCCAAGATCCGTCCCTAGAGGACATGTGTACCAATTACCCGATCACGTTGGAAGAGCTAGCCAACATACAGGGTGTAGGTTCAGGAAAAGCTCAAAAATACGGACAGGAATTCGTAGAGGTAATCAAACAATACGTTGAAGACAACGAGATCGAAAGAGCGCAAGACATGGTGGTTAAAACCGTTGCCAACAAATCGAAATTCAAAGTATATATCATTCAAAATATTGACCGCCAAATTGATCTGGAAGACATCGCCTCTGCGGAAGGTCTTACCTTCGAAGAACTGATCAAAGAAATGGAAGCCATCGTCTTCTCCGGAACCAAACTTAACATTGATTACTACATCAACCAAATTCTGGATGAAGAACAACAACAAGAAATCATGGATTACTTCATGGAAGCCAAGAGCGACAATATTGGAGATGCCTATGATGAATTCGAAGGCGACTACTCTGAAGAAGATCTTCGTCTGATGCGACTAAAACTACACTCCAAACATGGAAATTAAATAAAAAGCGACCTTAGGTCGCTTTTTATTATTCCATCCGATCAACCATCACATCCGGCAAATGCTGTATAAACTGGAATAGCAAAGTTTCATCTCCAGCCTTATGGGTTCGAATAACCATCGTCACCCGAAAAGTAGTCATATCTCCCAACTTGGACGACTCGGTAGAGTAAGAACTGATCGTATGCTTTTTACGCTTTATCTCGTCAGTAACCTCCTTGATTACCTCTTGACTTGTTGTCGTAAATATTAACAATACATTCCTCTGGCTAATCTTTTGGAAAAGATATCCTAAACCTTCCAAGCCTAACAAAGTCAACAACATTGCACTGATTCCCAGCCAATATTGCCCGGCTCCAACTGCAAGTCCAATGGCAGAAGTAGCCCATATCCCGGCAGCCGTGGTCAACCCTCTCACGAATAATTTCTGGATAATAATAGTCCCCGCTCCCAAAAAACCGATACCACTCACCACTTGAGCCGCAATACGACTCGGGTCAAGACCAATCCCCGTATCCCCAAGAATATCCCAGAATCCATATTTCGACACAATCATAAAAAGAGCGCTACCCAAAGCTACCAAGAAATGAGTTCTAAATCCCGCCTCCTTCGCCCGGTATTCACGATCCAAGCCTATGATAGCCCCTAAAACTCCGGCCACAAGTAATCTAAAGAAGAAATCCCATGTCATCATATCCGTATCTATTTTACTCGATTCTTATCTTCACACAAAGATAAACCAATCTACGCAAAGTTGCGTATGAAAGATACAGTAGGATAAAAAAACTTTATTAACCCAACAATAAGATATGGCATTATTACTCGTAATTCTGTTTATTAGCGGCTACATTCTGATTGCCCTGGAACATCAGACTGGAATTAATAAAAGTGCCATAGCACTCCTTCTAGGGACACTGCTATGGACTCTCATTCCACATACTGACAACGAAATTATTAATCACCTCGGAGATACTGCCGAGATTTTGTTTTACCTGCTCGGGGCAATGACAATCGTGGAATGGATTGACACACACAACGGGTTCACCTTGATCACGGACCATATCACCACACGTAACAAACGAAAATTATTGTGGATCATTGCCTTGATCACTTTTATCATGTCTTCCGTACTTGATAACTTAACCACAGCCATTGTCATGATCATGTTACTTCGCCGCCTAGTTGACGAGCAAAGAGAACGATGGATATTCGGCAGCATCGTTATTATTGCCGCTAACGCGGGTGGAGCATGGACCCCGATCGGGGACGTTACCACGATTATGCTCTGGATTAATGATAACATCACCTCTCTGAATATTATCCGTCACTTATTCCTCCCAAGTCTGGTTTCATTAATCATTCCACTAACCATCACAACCTACTGGCTACAGGGGGAAACAGAACCTCAACAAACAACAAGCACAAACACGCTCCTAGCCATCAGTCACAGAGAACAAATAACCATCCTGATCATCGGCATTGCCAGCCTCCTATTTGTTCCTGTTTTTAAAGAATTCACGAATCTCCCTCCATTCATGGGGATCATGCTAGCTTTGGGAGGCGTGTGGACATATACAGAAATTCTCTATAATCGAAAAAGAAACCTTCCCCCAGAAAAGATACACCGTATTCCATCCATACTTACAAAAATTGATTACAGTACCCTTCTATTCTTTTTGGGGATCCTTATGGCCGTCGCTACCTTACAAATAGCAGGCATACTTGACCAAATGTCCACGTTCTTAAATGACAAAATACACAACGTTTACCTAATAAACATGATCATAGGTTTTCTTTCCTCCGTGATCGACAATGTTCCGCTTGTCGCTGCCGCCATAGGAATGTATCCCTTAATTCACACAAGCGGCACCTTATCACCATACCTCATGAATTTCACGACGGATGGAACATTTTGGGAACTCCTTGCATATTGTGCTGGAATCGGTGGCAGCATCCTAATCATTGGTTCTGCAGCCGGAGTTGTCGTTATGGGTATGGAACGTATTAATTTCATGTGGTACATGAAGCACATCACCTGGATTGCCCTTCTCGGTTATCTGGCCGGAATCGGCGTATATTATCTACAATCTCTTTTATAATTAAGAAAGACCGTCCTACCAAACAGCAAGACGGTCTTTTTATTTTATCTAAATATTCTTTATTCCATATAGCGAATAATCGTTTGTTCCCGATCCGGTCCTACAGACACAATCTTGATCGGTACCCCAGTCTCCTCTTCCAAGAATGCCAAATAATTATTGAACTCTTCCGGGAATTCGTCCTCTGAAGTCATTTTTGTCATATCACATTTCCAACCCGGTAACTCGGTATAGATCGGTTTTACTCCTTCTGTAATATCAAACGGGAAATAATCTACCTCTTCTCCATCCACCTCGTAAGCAACGCAAGCAGAAATCGTGTCAAAAGTATCCAGCACATCACTCTTCATCATAATCAACTGGGTCACGCCATTAATCATGATAGCGTATTTCAACGCCACCAAATCGACCCATCCACAACGACGTTTACGACCAGTCACGGCACCAAATTCATGTCCCAACTCACAAAGTTTTTCACCCGTTTCATTTTCCAGTTCCGTTGGAAACGGTCCGCTACCTACACGGGTACAATATGCTTTGAAGATACCGTAAACTTCTCCAATACGACGAGGAGCAACTCCCAATCCTGTACAAGCCCCCGCACAAACCGTGTTGGAAGAAGTCACGAAAGGATAAGAACCAAAATCTATATCTAGCATGGTTCCCTGAGCCCCTTCAGCCAAAATGGATTTTTCATCATCTAATAATCGGTTAATCTCATGCTCACTGTCCACTAACTCGAATTGTTTCAGATACTCGATTCCTTCCAACCACTCTTTCTCCGTAGCTGCTAAATCGTAAGTAAAGTTTAAACTTTTCAATATCTGTTCGTGGCGAGCTTTCGCCTTTGCGTATTTTATATCGAAATCATGTAGAATATCACCTACACGAACACCATTTCTACTAATTTTATCCGTGTATGTCGGTCCGATCCCCTTTCCGGTAGTCCCCACTTTAGCATCACCCTTGGCAGCCTCATAAGCCGCATCAAGGAATCGATGGGTCGGCAAAATCAGATGTGCTTTCTTGGATATATGAAGTCTTTTTCTCAAATCATGCCCAGACGCCGCCAATGCTTCTGCTTCCGCTTTAAACAAAGCAGGATCAATCACGACACCATTACCGATGATATTGACTTTATCTCCTTGAAAAATTCCGGATGGAATGGAACGAAGTACATATTTCTGACCTTCGAATTCAAGCGTGTGCCCTGCATTAGGCCCTCCTTGAAAACGAGCCACGACATCATAGTTCGGGGTTAACACGTCAACTACTTTTCCCTTACCTTCATCTCCCCACTGTAATCCCAACAATACATCTACTTTCATCTGATACTATATTTTTATGAAACAAACGTGCAAAATTAATATTTATTTCTTACCTGTCAACTTACAATTGCTGCAAATACCATAAATATAAAGCATATGATGATGAACGGTAAAATCATACTTTTCTTCCACATGTTCGACGATTTCCTCCAACCGAGAATCAGCGAATTCCTCCACTTTCCCACACACTTTGCATACAATATGTTCGTGTTTCCGGTTATTGTATGCTCGTTCGAATTGAGCTATATTATTCCCGAACTGATGTTTGATCACCAGCTTACATTCTAATAACAAATCAATCGTATTGTACAATGTTGCACGACTAACCCTGTAATTTTTATTCTTCATAAACACGTACAAGGATTCTATATCAAAGTGCCCGGAATGAGAATAAATCTCATCTAAAATAGCGTATCTCTCTGGCGTCTTTCGATGCCCTTTCTGCTGCAGGTAAGTGGTAAAAATCTCTTTTACCGTCTCCTTTATTTTTTCCATTGAGTCCAAAGCTAATTCTATTTACAACATCGCTAAGTTACAATAATTATCCGAAGTTCTATCCTTATTTAGACAAAATTTAATTTAGACATCTAAATTCTCTACCCGGGAAACGTTCTCCACTCCCTTCAGAGATGCAATCTTCATCATTAAATTATTCAAGTCTGCCGTGTTATGCACGTACAAATGGATCATCCCCTCAAAAATCCCATCTTTGGTTTCAAAATGCACCGTCCTCATGTTCACGTTACTCTCTTTTGATATAATCATCGTAATATCACTCACGATTCCTATGCTATCAATACCATTTAATTTGATCACAGCAAGGAAAGACATGATCTTGTGACTGACCCATTTCACCGGAACAATTTTGTCCCCGTAACTGGACATCAATCGGATTGCCTCCGGACATTTCCGCTTATGCACAGTAATCTTATCCCCGTCAATCTTCATGCCGACAACATCGTCACCCGGGATCGGATTACAGCACGGAGCAATGATAAAATCAGAAGCATCATCAGTAATATCATTAATCACTTTCCCCTTTTCTTCCTCTTTGTCCGGTACGGACTTATCCTTATCGCTCTTGAAGAACTGGAGTTTCCAATACTTGACAAATTTATTTTCTGACTTTTTCTTTAAAGCTTTACGCACGTCCTCTATGTCCAAATGCCCTTTAGCAAGACTCACGTATAGATCATCTTTATGCTGCAACTTCAAATGCAATAAAGCCTTATTCAGATTTTCCGCCCCGAAAGGCAGTTTCATATCTTCCAGCAATTTTTCAAACATGGTCGTTCCGATACGGATTTGCTCTTTTTTCTCCCTCCGGAAAACCATAAGTATATTATTCCGAGCTTTAGCAGTAACGATAAAATCAAGCCAATCACTCTGCGGTTTCTGTTTATCGCTGGTCAGCACCTCAACCTGATCGCCACTCTGTAACCGATGACTCATCGGGACCAATTTGTGATTCACCTTGCCGCCTATACATGAATTCCCGATCTCCGTGTGAATATCATAAGCAAAATCTAAAACGGAAGCTCCTTTCGGAAGTGTTCGCATCTCCCCCTTTGGGGTAAACACCCGGATCTCCTTGGCAAAAAGATTAAGCTTAAATTCGTCTAAAAATTCCAACGCATCAGTTCCCGGTTGCTCCAACATCTCCTTAATACCCGCCAACCACTTGTCCACCTCGTTACTCGCTTCAGCATTATCCCCCTTGTATTTCCAGTGTGCAGCCAATCCCTTCTCGGCAATCTCATCCATCCGACGGGAACGAATCTGCACCTCTATCCACTTCCCCCCGGGCCCCATAACGGTAAGATGTAAGGCCTCGTATCCATTAGCCTTCGGGACACTGACCCAATCCCGGATTCTCTCCGGTTTTGGACTATACATATCAGTAATCAACGAGTAAATATTCCAACATTGCCATTTCTCCGGTTGATTATCCTTCGGATCGAACACGATCCTCACGGCAAGCAAATCATATATCTCTTCAAAAGAAATGTGTCTACGCTGCATCTTGGACCACACAGAGTAGACACTTTTCGTTCGTGCTGTTATATCATAACGATACCCACTCTCTGTTAAACGCTCCCGAATCGGAGCAATAAATTGCTGATACAAACCGGTATGTTCATCCCGGTAATCATGAATTCGTTTTTCCAGTTCCTGGTATTCAACCGGATTCTCGTACTTCAAACTCAAATCCTCTAACTCCGTCTTAATCGCATGCAATCCCATACGATGCGCCAGGGGGGCATATATATAGAGTGTTTCACTCGCTATCTTCACTTGTTTATGTTCCGGCATGGAATCAAGCGTTCGCATATTATGCAAACGGTCAGCAATCTTGATCAGAATCACCCGCACATCATCCGCCAACGTCAGAATCATCTTACGAAAACTCTCGGCCTGCTTGGTCGTGTTAGACCCCATAACCTCACTGATTTTCGTCAACCCGTCAACGAGTGAAGCTATTTTAGGACCAAAAAGATTGGCAATATCCTCCACCGTGTAATCGGTATCTTCCACCACATCATGCAGGAGTGCGGCTACGGCCGACTTCGTACCCAATCCGATCTCCTTTACCGCAATCTTCGCCACGGCTAAAGGATGCAATATATAAGGTTCCCCCGACTTACGTCTAACCCCCTGATGAGCTTCCCTGGCAAATTCAAATGCCCTGCGAATCATTTTCATACTCTCCTCAGTCGTCCCCTTTCGCAAAGATTTTATCAAATCATCGAAAGCCGTTTCTATCATTTCCTGCTCGTCCATAACCCAAATAACTTTAGATTTAAGATTCTAAATTTAAGATTAAAATATTAATCGTAAATCACAAATCATAAATCGCTTAATTACTAAATTTTACAGCTCAATATGCCGGGAAGTCACTTCCGCCTGCATAAATAGCGCTGCCATCTTATCAAACATTCCACCTTTCTCCGTGGTCAAGAATTCAATCTGCCCCCCCCGGGAAAGTTCTCGTTCCATCTCCGGATGCCGCCGCAAATAGTCTTTCAAACTTCGTGCTACAATTTCACCCTGCTGGATGACGGTTATCCCTTCCGGAATAAAGCGGTCAATAACACTTCTCAACAACGGATAATGCGTACAAGCCAACACGAGAGTGTCAATCTGCGGATCAGCTTGTAGAATTGTATCTATATACTTCTGTACAAAGAAAGCCGCCCCCGGAGAATTCATTTCGTTATTCTCCACGATCGGAACCCACATGGGACAAGCCTGCTGCGTGACCAGAAATCCCCTCTCCGAATGAATTTTGGCAATCTCCAACAAATATGACTCCGACGCCACGGTTCCCGAAGTTGCCAAGATTCCGATATGCCCATTCCCTGTAAAATCCGCCACAGCCTCTACGCTGGGACGAATAACTCCTAACACTCTTCGTTGAGAATCTATCCGGGGCAAATCGACTTGCTGTATTGTCCGTAGAGCTTTCGCCGAGGCCGTGTTACACGCCAGGATAACCAGCTTACACCCCATCCCGAACAACTTTAAAACCGCCTCTCGCGTGTACTTGTAAACAACATCAAAAGAACGAGTTCCATAAGGTGTACGAGCATTATCTCCCAAGTAAATATAATCATACTCAGGCATCTCTTTTACAATATCTTTCAATATCGTCAATCCCCCATATCCGGAATCAAACACCCCAATCGGACAAGACATATGTCTATTATATTAAGTTTATAGCTGCTAATATACCTTTTATTCCCAAAGAATGCAAAAAAAAAGCCGCCCAAAAGGGCGACTTTATTTCATTATATATATAAATTATTGAATACCTAATTTTTTCTTTACCAGCGGTAACACATCCTCACTATTGTCAGCCGTGTACAACAATGCACCTTGACCGAAATTAGGAGTTGCAGCAAAAATATAAGTGAAACCACCTTCTTTACCTACGGCTTGAACTGCATTTTGAATTTTAGTAATAATTGGTGCTAACAAATCTTCCTGTGTTTTAGCCATTTGTTCTTGAGCTAATTGTTGGAAATTTTGAATTCTCTCTGCCAATCCTTGAATTTCTTGTTCTTTAGCTGTACGGCTTAATTCAGTCAGTGTTTTAGCATTGGCCTGATATTCTTGCATCAATTTCTGATAATTCTCATGCATTGCTGTCAACTCTTTTCTAATCTCTTGCTCCTTAGCTGCTAAATCATCTTGTGCCTTTTTAAATTCCGGCATACTTGTCATCACCTTTTGAACATCAAGATGACCTAACTTAATTGGTTTTGCAGTTTGAGCAGAAGTAGCAAAAGCAGCAAACATAAATGCTACTAAAGCAAATAATTTCAACGTATTCTTCATAATGTTTGTCTTTAAAATGATCTACAAAAGTAATAAAATTAAATTCCTTTTCCTAGCCTACATACATAATGTATGCAAAGAAGCCAAAAATAATTTATGCTTTAATGGTTAAAATTCTTGTCCCAACACGAAGTGGAATTGTGAACCACCAGCACCACTACGTCCCGGCACATCATCAAATCCATAACCCCAGTCAATACCGAGCAAACCAAACATCGGGAGGAATACACGCAAACCGACACCGGCAGAGCGGTACAAATTAAAGGGTTCGAAATCTTTCAACTCGTACCAAGAGTTACCTGCTTCCAAGAATCCTAAAGCGTAAATCGTTGCTGATTGTGCTAAAGAAATCGGGTAACGCAACTCCATCGTGAACTTGGAATACAAGCTTGCATCAGAAGATTTGGGGGCAATAAAAGATGAACCGGCATTCGTCAATGAACCGTTTTCATAACCACGCAATCCCACGTACTCTCTACCATACAAGCTATATCCTGACATTCCGTCACCACCCATCTCGAATCCCTCGAACGGAGATTTTTTGTTCTTATCATAGTAACCCAAGTACCCGTACTGTGCCGAAGCATACAACACTAACGGACGTTTTTCACTACGAGTCAACGGCATGAAAATCTTTCCGCTGAATTTCCACTTATGATATTCGATCCATCTATACTTCACTTGATCCTTCTCAGCCTCGAAATGACGATTTGAGAACAAGGAGTACGGCGGGGTCAATGTCAATGAGAATGTGAATTCACTACCCATTCTTGTAAATAGCGGGTTATCAATAGAACTTCTCTTGATAACCGTTGCGATAGACAAGTTATTAGAGTTACCATCACTGAAGATATAATACGGCCAATTCTTCAACTGATAACGCTGGAACGAAATTTCATTATACATCGTAAACCAGTTATCCGGCCAGTTAATACGTCGTCCTAATCCCACGCTAAGACCGTAAGTCAACATCAACTGACGAGAGTCGTACATCTGAGAAGTATTACTCATATAATAAGAGTTCCGGTAACTACTGGAATATCCCGTTTGCCGGGAGAAATACAATGATACACTCAATGAATTCGGCTTTCTTCCACCTAACCAAGGTTCACGGAAAGACAAACTGAAAGAAGTATAGTATTTACCGTTCGTTTGAGCCTTCAAACTAAACGTCTGACCATCACCCTGCGGCAAAGGACGGTAAGAATCCCAATTAAATATATTACGAATAGAGAAATTCGTGAAAGTTAATCCCACAGAACCGATGATCATACCGGCTCCCCATCCTCCGGAAAGCTCGATTTTATCATTCGCTTTTTCTACTAAACTAAATACAACATCTGCTGTTCCTGCTTCTGCATTCACATTGGCTAAATCAGGCTGGATTTGCTCCGGATCAAAATGCCCCATATTTGCTAACTCTCGGGCACTTCGTATAATATCCTCACGACTGAATAATTCCCCGGGATAAACATACAACTCCCGACGAATCACATGCTCGTGCGTACGGTTGTTTCCTTTGATGATTACTTTATTAATCGTCGCTTGGGGACCTTCAACCACCCGGACTTCCAAGTTAATGGAGTCTTCTCCTGATATGGTCTCTACCGGTACCAACCGGGAAAACAAATAACCATTGTTCTGATATAGATTAGAAACAGCATCATCATCTGATGTCATTCGTTCCTCAAGATATTTACTATTATAAACATCACCTTTCTTGATATTCAACACATCACTCAAAACATCTGAAGAATAAATGGTATTCCCCACCCATGTAATATTATTAAAATAGTATTTGTTTCCTTCTTGTACATCAATATAAATTTTTACCCGCTTAGGTGAAATCTGCACCACGCTATCCGAAAGGATCACGGCATCCCTAAAACCTTTCTCGTTATATTTATCAACAAGAAGGAATTTATCTTCATCGTAATTTTTTTCTATATAATTAGCCGACTTGAAGAAATTACGCAGAGATTTCTCTTTCGTCTTCTTCATGGCTCCTTTCAGACGACCATCTTTCATTAACTTATTTCCGGTAATGATAATCTCGTCAATCTTGATCTTGTTATGTTTCTCCACGATAGCATCCAAGATCACGAAATTACTATGGTCCGGATCATCACGTTGAATAATCCTGATATTCGTGTTATAATATCCCTTTTCTTTCAGATACTTTTCGATCTGCATCTTTAGATTTGACTTCATCAAGTCTGTCACCTGGGCACCCGGTAACAAATTCATCTTTTCTTTGATTTTATTTTCCTCTGCTTTTTTCAGCCCGACATAATTAATCTTGGAAAGTTTATGACGCTCCTTTATATATAAAGCCAAATAAACTTTATCACCTTCGATCTTATCTATGGCAATCGATACATCCGAAAAGATTCCATGCCCATACAATCTCTTGATTGCACGAGTGATTGTTTCACCGGGAATCTGTACTGCCATTCCGATTGACAATCCAGCCATCTGTGCCAGATAATCCTCATCATAATTCTCCCCACCCCCAACTGCTCGCACTCCAGCTAGTTCATAAGTTTTAGGTGAAGAATAAAAAATATCGTATTGTAGTGTCGTATCTGCGACTTGGGCCTTTGCCCCGTAAACACACAGTATAAAGATTAATAAAAGCGTTATTTTTCCTGTCATCTGAGTCACTTTTTTAGTTGCTCTCCGGTTAACCCGAATCGTCTTTCTCTTTTTTGAAAATTACGAATGGCCAAATATAAGTCTTCTTTTTCAAAATCAGGCCAAAATTTATCAAGAAAATATAGTTCAGTATACGCTAATTGCCATAAAAGGAAATTACTAAGCCTACATTCACCACTTGTTCGGATCAATAAATCGGGATCAGGAATTCCCGACGTCGTCAGGTAGGTGGAAAAATCTACATCTGTAAATGCCTCAACATCTTCTATTTTGCCATCCCGCACATCTCGAGCTATTCGCTTGGCCGCAGTCAAAATCTCCCATCTTGCTCCATAACTTAATGCCAACACTAGAGTTAACCCGGTATTAGATGCCGTTCTCGTTATTAATCCCTGTAATTTGTTATATACCTCTTCCGGCAAATCCGACAAATTCCCGATAGCCTTCACCCGGACTTGTTTTCTCATCAAATTATCAGTTTCAGCCAAAATAGCATCCACCATCAACCCCATCAACACGTCTATTTCTTTCTTCGGACGATTCCAGTTCTCTATCGAAAAAGCATATAACGTCAAATACTTCACCCCGATCTCCCCGGCAGCCTCCATTGCTGTTCTTACCGCATCTACTCCTTTTTTATGCCCTTCCCATCTCTCCAAACCGTGACTTTTGGCCCACCTTCCGTTTCCATCCATAATAATTGCCACGTGTTCCGGTATATTCTCTTTATCCATAATTAATTGAAAATTGAAAATTGAAAATTGAAAATTACTTTTCACTCTCCAATAAAATTAACCATATTATTTAAAATCGTTTCAACTTTTAGTTTTTAACTTTTATCTTTCTTGTTTCTCTTGTCCTCTCCCCAATTCAATTTATTACGTAACGTTTCGTAATAACTATGATCAGGCATTTTCACAACATTCATTTTAAAATCGCCCGAAGATATAAATAATTCATGATTATCCGACATTCTTTGCATACGAGAATCAGCACCCAACATGAAGTCTCCTGAACGACTCTCCACTTTTAGACGGATTTGCACGTTACCGGGCAAAATCAACGGACGCATATTCAAATTATGTGGGCTTACCGGAGTTACGATCAAGTTATCGCAATCAAAAGCCACAATCGGCCCCCCACAACTTAACGAGTAGGCAGTAGACCCGGTAGGCGTGGCCACGATCACGCCATCAGCCCAATATGTCGTAAGATATTCTTTCCCGATATAAGCATGAACCTTCAATAAAGAGGAACGTTCTGTCTTCAATATACTTATCTCATTCAATGCATAATTAAATTCAGCAAAGGGATTATCTTCCATCTCGAATTTCACCAACGCACGTTGTTCCACGTCAAACTTTCCGGCACACAACCAATGAATAGCCTGAGGAATCTCCTCTTGAGCTATATTAGCCAAAAAACCCAGCCGTCCGCTATTGATGCCCAACACGGGAATACCATAATTTTTTACTCGCATTGCGGAATCAAGAAATGTTCCGTCCCCTCCCACGCTGAATAAAACATCCGTATCCTGATCAACATCCTCCTCATAAAACGCTTGAAAAACATCGGGAATGCCACATTTTTCCTTCAAAAAATCATAGAAAGGTTTATAACAAGTCAAACAAACCTCTCGCTCATTCAGATCACGCAACATTTGTTTGAAATAAGGATAAAACTCTTCATGAATCACCCGTCCGTAAATCGCAACTTTACTTATTTTTGAACACATCTATTTATTTTAGATTCAGTTAATTTAAAACTTCCTACATTTCCATAAACTTCAACAACTGCCCGTAACGATCTCTCATCTCTTCATTCATGTCTTCACCGGAAACAAAAGTATTTTTGATCACATAACGATAACGGATAAAAGTGTCTAAAATCGGCCCTATTCCAACCATATTCACTTTAAGAGTAATCTCCACTTTATTAGAATCTGGCATACACGTAACATAACAACTCAACACCTTCGCCTCATTATATTCCACAATCTGGGCAACCTCGGCCAAAGAATAATCAATTTTATTTACTTCCAACACGATAATCCCGCCAGGATCGTCTATACACAAAAGTTTATCAATATTATGCAAGATGTCTGTTAACAAAATAGCTCCTTGATATACCTCTTTCCGGTTCAAAACCGGTACCACTGACAAAAGCCGGGAAGAGGCAACCCCGATAACATCATACATATGTGCATCCTCGTACACGAAAGTCATCTCCCTAGGTATATCCAACCTACCGATCGGATCATGAATACTCCCGTGCGCATACATAATTTCATCAGACAACAACCCCATGTACGTTTCACCATCCAAGACTGGCAAATGAGACACCCGAAACAAGTCCATCCACCCCAATGCCTGGGCACAAGTATCATCTTTCTTCAATACCGGTACAACATTTGATAGTAAACTTGATGCGATCATATTTATTTCATTTCTCGCCCTAAAGATACATTATTTTCCCCAGTAAATTCCACCCTTAAAATAATTTTCAATTTTCAATATCACCGTTTTCAATTATTTCTATATTTGCCACGTAAATTTAAAAACAGTGAACATCATGTTACCAAAATTTCTTATTGCAGACAATTCCCAAGAAGCACCAGATCTAGTATATGTTGTGCACACGGAAAAGCCTCAATGTATTATTCAATGTGACATGGATGGCTTTTACAGCAACCAGAAAATTTACTGGATTGACGAAGAGCCTCTCTGCACAGACGACATTGAATCTCTCATGGAAGAAGCGGAAGAATTTTTCGAAACCGAATTAGAGAATCAAGAAGAATTATATGACGAAGAAGAAGACAATTAATTGTCTTCTTCTTCGTATAAATTACAAGCTAACAAATTACAAGTTTACGACAAGCGCCTGTAACTTTCAGAGTCAGAAACTCTCCCGGCAGTCTATAATGTAAAAGACAAATTTTGCTTTCTGCACAATAATTCGTAACTTGCAAAACTATTTACGTACTTACAAACCTGAAATTATGTACACGAAAAGTGATCTCAAACAATTTAAACGCAGGGGAATAAAACCCGAGCAAATTGAAAACCAACTTGAAAACTTCAAGCAGGGGTTTGACTTTGTACAGATTCGGGATGCGGCAACAATAAACAACGGAATCCACGGTTTGAATGACGAACAAGCCAATGAATTCATCCGCATCTTCGAGGACAGAATGAATTCGTTGAAAATCGTGAAAATGGTTCCGGCCTCCGGCTCCGCCTCACGTATGTTCAAAACACTGAACACGTTTTTCAACACATACACCGGTAGCGATGAAGACTATTTGAAATTCCGGCAGGACAAAGAACCCGGAAGCATTTTCTCCTTCTTCGAGAAATTAAAGGAATTTCCATTCTACCCACACCTAAAAGAGGCTCTCTATAAAGATCGCCTTGATTTGGACAAATTACTTTGGAAGAACCAGCTCTTGGAAATCCTAGAATACATCCTTACCCCCAAGGGCCTCAATTACAATGCCACGCCCAAGGGATTAATTGACTTCCACATCTACAGCGACCACATCCGTACTGCTGCCGAAGAACACCTGGTAGAAGCGGCACTTTACGCCAACGACGGTAAAGAAGCTCATATACACTTCACAGTATCAGAAGAACATATAGGCAAATTCAAGGCCCTCATGAAATCTGTTCTCAAAAATTACCAGAAAGAATTCAACTTGAAATACGACATCACGTATTCTGTTCAATCGCCTGCAACAGACACAGTGAGTCTTGACATGGAAGGTAATCTCGTGAGAGACAACGAGGGTAACATCGTGTTTCGTCCCGGAGGTCATGGTGCATTGATTCACAATCTCAATGACCTGAAAGAAGACTTGATTTTCATCAAAAACATTGACAACGTGGCCCCTGACCGTAGTAAAGCTGACACGGTAAAATTCAAGAAAATCCTTGCCGGAGTTTTATTGAAAACACAGAACCAGATTTTCAATTACATGAAAGTTTTGAGCAAGAAAAGTAGTATTACAGACGAAAATCTAAATGAAATCGAGCAATATATCTACGATCACCTTGGTTATAAACCCAAAGAGGGATTAGTTCATACTGATCGTAAGGAAAGAGTAGCTTATTTAAAACAATTACTCGATCGACCATTACGTGTATGCGGAATGGTGAAAAATGAAGGTGAACCAGGTGGAGGACCGTTCTGGGTTGAAGACAACGAGCATGCAACACGCTTGATGATCGTGGAAAGCGCTCAAGTCAACCTGAAAGATCGAAATCAGAAAAAAATATTCACCCAATCAACTCACTTTAATCCCGTGGATATCGTATGTAGTACCTATAATTATAAAGGTAAGAAATATGACTTGACCAAATACATCGATAATACACAGGGATTCATTACCAGCAAATCATTAGGCGGGAAAGACATTAAAGTTCAAGAATTACCTGGATTGTGGAATGGTGCCATGGCCAATTGGAACACCATATTCGTGGAAGTCCCGCTATCCACCTTTACCCCGGTAAAAACAGTCTTTGACTTATTACGTTTTGAACACCGTAATGTGTTTAAAGTAGAATAAACGAATCAAAAATGTTGATTCGTAAAAGGAAACCTAAAATCTAAAATTTAAAATCAAGAAATTAATTTATTGTTCATGGAGAAGAAAAAGAACTACTTACTATTAGTACTTAGAGGATGTGCCATGGGTGCCGCAGACGTGATCCCAGGTGTTTCAGGAGGTACTATTGCATTTATCACGGGTATCTATGAAGAGTTGATCGAGTCGATTCGGTCAATAAACCTGAAAGCATTACGTTTACTGGGAACCTTCCAGTTAAAAGAGTTTTGGAAACACATTAACGGAAACTTTTTGATTTCTGTCGTTGCAGGTATCGCCATATCCATATTTTCACTGGCAAAATTGATGAAATACTTGCTAGAAACCCACCCGTTATACATTTGGTCCTTTTTCTTTGGTCTCATCGTTATTTCTGCCCTCATGGTGTCAAGAGAAATAAAAAAATGGGATATATTAACCATCACCTCGTTAATCGTTGGTGCCATCATCGCGTACACGATCACAGTACTCACCCCAACCAGTACTCCGGATGATTGGTGGTTTATCCTTCTTTCCGGAGCGATCGCCATTTGTGCCATGATCTTACCGGGAATATCCGGAGCATTCATATTGTTGCTTCTAGGAAAATACGAATACATCATTACTGCCGTCAGCGAATTTAATATTCCCGTTCTACTCACCTTCTTAGTTGGTGCCGTTGCAGGTATTGTAGCTTTCTCACACTTACTATCTTGGTTATTGAAAAACTATCACGGCATGACCGTTGCCCTACTGACAGGCTTCATGGTCGGATCGCTAAATAAAATCTGGCCTTGGAAAATTACAGACACAGAACTGGTTAACGGGGTCGCTTTTGATGTCGAGAAAAACGTTCTTCCCAGCACCTTCGAGCAAGTTAACGGGAGTGATCCTTTAGTATGGCAGGCAATCCTCATGTGTATCATTGGTATTTTGCTCATCTGGGGTATTGAAAAGCTAGCCGTAGTAGTAAAAAAATAGTTTATAAACTTTATAATTCCTATGCCACTTTTCGGATTACTCGGTTTCCCTTTGGGACATTCATTTTCAAAGACTTACTTTACAAAGAAGTTCAAGGCAGAAAAAATAGATGCGGAATTTGTGAATTTCGAATCTGACAATATTGGACAGACATTACAAGTCATTAAAACAACCCCCTCGCTAAAAGGATTTGCCGTTACAATCCCGTATAAGGAAAAGATCATTCCTTACCTAGATTATATCAGCGAGGAGGCCCAAAAGATCGGTGCCGTTAATTCAGTGAAAGTGGAGTATACCATTGCCGGTCCCATCCTGACCGGCTACAACACCGACATCCTAGGTTTCAGAGAATCTCTATTACAATTTATCCAGACATCCCCTACACAAGCTTTACTTTTAGGTACTGGCGGTGCATCCAAAGCCGTCCGGCATGCACTCGCCTCCTTGGGAATAGAAGTACTTACAGTGAGCCGTACTCCTCATTCCCCTTCTGAAATTGCCTACGATCAAGTCGCCCGTTTCCTTCCGAATACCCCTTTAATTATTAACGCCACCCCAGTCGGAATGTGGCCTAATGTAACCGATTGTCCGGATATTCCTTACCACCTTCTCACCCCCAATCACTACCTTTTCGACCTTATTTATAATCCAGAAATAACCGAATTCATGTACCGTGGGAAACAACAAGGTGCACAAATTAAAAACGGCTTACAGATGCTTCATCTGCAAGCCGATTATTCATGGGAGCTCTGGAATACTTAATATTTCAAAGTATTATTTTAAGAAATAAGCTACCTGTTTTGCCTGAGTCCCCTCACATACTTTGACAGGAGTCATCGGTACGTCATTGTAAGGAATGAATTCCATGACTTGTAACAAAGCATATTGTTCATCGTCACTACAATAAGCCTCCAAGCTTAAATTAGATTGTCCGGAACGGGTCAATGATTGTAAATCATCATACCTATTTTGCTCCAAAATATCATACAATCGTGAAGACTGATTTGCAGCCACATACACTTTATGTTTCTTCAACACCTTTCCCGTTGGTTTATAAACGTAACGCTCTTTCTTTACCAAAAATGCCACGATTCCCCATGCTGCAACACCTAAACCGAGCATAATAACAACAGAAGAAAGCGTGTCACTCTGAGCAGTGTTAATATAATTCGCACCATACCAAAGGATTACAGCCCCCAAGATCAACAATGCCAAAGGCTTTATGGGAGATTTTTTCTTTTTTTCTATTTTATCTTTATCTACATTCAAGAGAACATCATCGATATATTCAAATTTACTATCACTCATGACTTTATAATTTTTATATAATTAAATAGTTTATTTTTCCACATATTCATGCGTATGTCCATTTTCCCGAATACAATTCGGTCAAGACATAACTCTACCCGCTAATTATTAACGAGTAGCGTTTTTACAAATAAACCAAAAATCATACAATGATTTCGCACAAAGCAAAGACATAGTATCCACCATCCTGCTTTAACGCGAAAGAGTCGAGATAATCGTTTTCAATATACCTAAAATAAGGAGTAAAAACTCTTTTATATTCTTCTAAATAAACAGAAATATTATTTTTTTGCAAATAACGAAAAGTAGGTTGCACGTTTGTTACATCCTGAACCGTGTTGACCGGTAACGCATTTCCGTTCATCGCGGTCAACATGGCTAACCGTTCAAAATCATCCTTCTCATGTGAAATAAGTCGTTCTTGCTCCGTTACCTTTGCTAAATAACGAGTAGAATCTATCCCTTGTCCAAGATAGATTACTGCCACCAAAAGCAACACGCAATATTTCACCAAAGTTTTCATCCTATATACTAACGATAATATGCAGCAAAGATACATTTTTTTTCATATATCTATTCGTTTTTCCTAGGTAGAAGAAAAAATTTCAATATTTACATACTACTTTGCAGCGAAATATATTTTAAACAACTTGGACATAGGTTTACTATAAACTATTTTCAAGACAATACCTTTATCATAGAGATTACTTCAATCGAACACGGGTAGGTCAAACAAGAAAAAACTCAAAAAAGAAAAGATTTAACATTTATTTTCCTAACAGAAAAACCAAAATTACAAAATAATTCTTTGACAACAAGCCTCTTAACGTCTCGTAAGCAGACTTTTTCAAACACTTCACTGTGTTCACAGAAACACCTAATTCTTCTGCAACTTCCGGGTTAGTTTTCCCTTCCAGATTCAAAAGAATCACTTTACGAGTCTGTGGTGATAACCGATTAATAGCAGTATATAACATTCGCATGGTTTCCTGTCGAGTAACCTCCTGCAAGAAATCATAATCATCCACGTTACTCTCATCTAACTGTGCAAAATAATTTTCTTCTGCCCATTGATGCTTACAATGATTCCAATACAAATGACGTGCAACCGTGTACAAAAATGCTTTCCCGTAATCAACAGAAACAATCTCCCCCCGCCGTTCATAAACCCGGATAAAAGTCTCTTGTGCTAAATCCGCTGCTAATTCATTATCCTTCGTGTAGCGTTTCATAAAAGCATACACGGATGGAAAATTCTCCCGAAAAAATAGCTCGAACTCTTTATTTGATTGGATAACAGTACTCATAATATTACAAAAATAACTATTTTTTCCAAATATTCAAAATAATACCTCCATGTAATATCTGAAATTTTAAATTGTCCAACCTGTAAGAATCGATGATGGAAGATGATAGTTTCTTCCACCATCGATTCTTACTAAATTCATTTCATGAAATAAAATGACTTTTGGTACACCCCCTATTTAACGAGTTGTTATTTATCGATATCTAACACTACTTGATAAGTTTTTCCCGCCTCGGGATACGCATCCCGTATGAAAAGAAAATCCTTGTTAACAGTAATATTCCAACCTGTTTTTTGTTGGGAACTAACCCGAGGATTTTTAAGCCGACAAGGGAAAAAGTAACAAATTGGCAAATTCCCAACAGCACAATGCAAAGACGTCATCCAATCGTAAGATGCACACAACTCGCCACATAATCTTTCCCAAGTATAATCTGCCGAAATTTTTATAGTCACGATACATTTTTTCCCTTTTACACGGGTAGATATCGTATAAGGCTGATCATGGGACAAATCTTTCACTCGTGCATTCCAAAGAGGATCCCCGTAATACACCCAAATATCTCTTTCGTACCAATGCCCGAACTTATCCAACACCTCGGGATTCTCTTTCTCTTTTTTCTGAAAATCGTCATAAGCCCCATAACAGGCTCCAACCATTTTAGCAGGATCATCATTATATCGACAAGGTTTATGCAGTAATTCAGGTCTCCATTCGTTCAAATGCCACAACATATCCTGTTGATTCAAGAAATAGGCTTCTGCCAACGTGAACCGCCCGGCATCCGTAAGCCAGTATTTCAAAGTACCCCATTCCCCACGCCCATAAAAGGAAAAAATTATAGAACCTATGAAAGCCGTCACATTTCCGTCATTTAGCCAAGCAACAGGCATACATTCCCGGGTTCCATAAGTCCGGGCTCCGGCAACCTGGGCAAAATAAACCCGGGATTGTCCCCCCGGTTCAAAATGTCGCTCACCCAGCCACAATTTACCTTCACGAGGCGTCACGATTTCCTCTTCATTCTTAGTCCCTGGTAATAAAAGCATCCGATTACCTAGTTCCTCCACTTGATACACAATCATATCCGGCCCAACAACTTTTGCCCAATGAAGCATATGTTTCACCATTGCAGATTGACTTTCAAAATTATGACGACTAACGGTATCACCGTCCTCATCTTTTTCATACCACACGCCCTTCGGGTCATAAAGTCCCATTGTTTCAAAATACTTTCCATCACGAAAATCATCATTTCTCAAACACCAGGCTGATCTCACCTCTTTAGACTCCCGCCCCCGCTCCACTAGGGCTAAAGCAGCTTCAGCATCATAACCGGTAATTATTCCCCACAGGAAATCACAATAAATGTCATCGTCCACCTTCCGGCTCATTTGATTCAAATCAATAACAAACCGACAACTTATCCGTTCCGGTTTTTCCACGATTGCCACGTATCGCGGTGACAATCCTTTCAACCGAGATAAAGCCTCCGAAGTAAATTCATTATATTCCACCACTTGAGCCTGATGTATCTCAACCAGCCTGTCCACTACTTTTTTCCAACTTTGATCAGATTGTACACTTTTCCCCACCAACACAACATACTCCTTCTCATCAGCTTTTCCCTCTGTACAAAAGAACAATCCTATGACCAGTAATAAAACCCTACAATATTTCAAATTATTATAAATCATATACCTTTTAATTTTATCAATGTCTTTTTTGTTTTTTCGTCAGAAGGTCTGGTCATATAAGCATCCACGATATTTCCTTTTTTATCCAACAAGATAAACCGGGGTATAGCTTCAATCTGGTAGAAATTCTTCATATCCTTTCCCTTTCCCATATACAACTGCACCCCACCTAAACATTGTTTTTTCACATATTTTTCCCACTCCGCTTTGTTTTCATCACAAGATATACTCACGAACACAATTTTCTTACCTTTCATCTCCTTTTCCAGCTGTTGCAAATGAGGGATCTCCGCTTTACATGGACCACACCAAGTGGCCCATATATCGATGTAAACATACTTCCCTTTAAAATCTTTCAACTCTACCCAATTTCCCTTGATATCTTTATATCGAAAATTAAGAGCAGGGCTTCCGGGTTTTAAACGTTCTTTGGGTATTTCGCTTCCAAAACTTCTTCCCGGGAAAACAGGATTTGCCATCAATAGACATACCCACACAAATACTCCCAAAAATCCTATGGTATTTATCTTTTTACTGAACTTACTCATCTTTCATTAAATTGTACAGGTTTCCACATCACTTTAATTGCCCGATCCGAAATTCCCGGGAAAACTTTTTCCACAGTCATCGTTGCAGGATTAACAACCAATAACTTTCCTTTCAATTCCGTATCCGCATTCTTATTATACACGCACACCCACAAATGTTCTCGATTCGGACTCATCTCCATACAAGTAATTTCGTCATCTGTATCCAAGGTAAGTTCCGGTTCGGTCGGTAATTTCGGTTCCGATGCCATATAGACCCAACGGTATATTTTATTCTCTTGATAATAATAAACATACTGATACTTTTCATTAGAAACCATCCGACAATCTGCGGTCAAGTTTATATCTGTTGTATAAACATAAGGCTCAGACTCAAACGTTACTTCCTGTTCATCCCAATTCCAAGCATTATAATCACTTTTATAAATACTAATCTTCCGTAAATTATCTTTCTCGGCAGTTATTAAGAACATGTCTCTATCAACAAATACACCATTAATCACCTGTTTCCCCACAAATCGTTTCATGCTAGTAAACAAATACCATCCTCTTTGATAGCATATTATATTTGAATTAGCATTATCAACAAAACATCCAATATATGCTATTGAGCCGGAGTTTTCTTGAAATTCTCCCGAAATTATTTTATCGTACATGCCGGAAGGTTCCCCAGGAAAAACGAGGATATTTACTAGGTTTATGAATCCATAATCTCCCGGATGTCCCGTTTTATCATTTGTACCAAACATAATACGCTGACTTAAACCACCTCCGTTTCCACATAACAAGGTAGGATAAGCTTCCGGCAATAACATTTTTACATTTGCAATATTTTCAATCAAAAAATACCGTCCGTTGAGAAAATAAATCTTCTGTTCCGGTTCTGAAGAAATTGCCAAAACATAATTACTCGAGTTCGTACCCGTATGCGTAAAAATCACATCACGTGCTCCATGCAACATGACATCAGAATTAGCTTGCTCGAAAGCGTTCAAATTAAAATCAGTATTTTCCTTTTCCAACAACTCATTTTCCTCTTTCAAGCGAAGAAAAGAAATCCGGCTGTTATCTTGCTCGTCATTACTCAAAAGGAGAAGTCCCTGTTCAAAAGGAGCCTGGATATTAACCCTAAAATACAAAAAACTACTCCCGAACTGATTCTCCACCCTTAACCGGAGCCTAAAAACCCCGGCTCGAGGGAATTTATAGTTCAGCACTTTCTCCGTACTGATAAATCGTAAAGAATCACTCCCCTCGCTCCCATCTGTCGCAATACATCTCCACTCGTATTTCAAGGGTAAATCGGGTAACGCCTGGGTAATTTCAGGTTCTATTACTACGGGAAGACCAAAATCCTGATACACTATCGTGTCCTGTACCGATATCTCAATAGGAGATCCTGCTCTAAAAGCGGTGGTAGTTTTATCGTCTATACAAGCAACAGGCACGAACCAAGCCATCAAAACAATCGAAGTATATAAAATTATCTTTTTCATAACTGTTCCGTTTAATTATTGATATCTAGGAGGGATAACAACTCCGGGCTCAGGATGCTCCTGATAATAATAGTACAACGGAGTCATAATAAATTTTGAAATCAAATAGTCGACAGCGTCTGGCCAATAATAAATATTCCAATACTCCCCGACGTAACCATAAAGTATTTCGTACTCCTCCGGATTGGTTTCCTTCAGGGAATTATACTGGTCTAAAAATTTATACAGCAATCCCGGGGAAAAAGGACCAAAAATTCCATCATACCAAAAACCAGGCTTACTTATTTCACCATGGATATAACACAATTTTATGATATATCCCATGGTAGGTATAAAGTTCTCGTTTTCAACAATCATAAGCCCCACGCTTAACGTATCCGAACGAGTGTCTCCCTCTTCCCGTCGATTCCAGGTAATCATAGGCAATTGAGAAGAAACTTTCCCGGCCGGTATTACAAATTTCTCGGACAATACAAAATCTTCTCCCTCGATCGCTGTCGTGAGACTATCAACGATTTCAACCTGCACTTCCCGATCTTTATCAGCAGGAAAACCCATTACATTTAAATAACGGGAAACTGTTAATCGATTGCCCTGATCCCAATAAGGGAAACGATTATAGGATGCGTCTCCTTTCACATACTGGTATTGGGAAAAATACACCCGATCTTTGTTCTCTTCATACTTTATATAATCGGTATGGCAAGACAACAACAGATTGCTTAATCCTATTATCCCCAAGCAAAATAATAATCTTATTTCATTCATAACCGTCATTATTAATTGTTTTGTTGTTCATCCGTCTTGGGTGCATACACACCTTCTTTTCCGCCATTCCTGTATTCAAATTCATCTTCCGGTATCGGCCAGACATATTTCTCGTCTGAAGCCGGATACGGCTCTTCCAAACTATAATAAGCCGGATAAATGGGCAAGCTCTGACGCTTTCTGTTAAACCATTCCCGTCCCTCTCCAAAGAATTCTTTACGGTATTCCTTATTGATTAAATCCATATCAAATGTCGCTTCATTTTCGTATAAAACAAACCCGCGGGCATTGGTATAAGTATCGAAATATTCACGAGCCTCCTTCATCTGTCCCTTTTTCAATAACCCTTCCGCCATAATCAAATACATTTCGGAAATACGCATCATACTGATACCTCTTCGACCGGTAACCTTACCTGTATTCCGGTAAATTTTATAAAACCGCCTGTGTTTATTACTCGCCCCCTCACGTTGTCGGAACCAGCCATTATATCGATAATCTTGTCGTCCCCCGGAAGTCGGTACGGAATAAAGAGTCTCAAAACCATAATCCACCAATCCCATTCCCTCAGGAGCAAAACTGGGATAAATCCAAAAACCATTCAAGGGTAATAATGCCGAACCGATATCATCGCTTTTATAATCAAAACTATTCTGTAATTCTTCAACATAATCCGTTGGCGGATAAATTCCCCAAATTGTTTCTTGAGGAGATATACGGGAAGCATATTCGTAAGCCATATTAGTTTTATCGGCAAAGTCAAATTTCCCCGAACGGATTACTTTCTCGGCATAAATCATGGCACTATCCAAATCATTTCTCATCTGATACACTCTTGCCAACAATCCCTGCACCGCGTAAAGATTCATGTGAAATTGCCGTTCGGTCATGAAAGCCTCGATTCCCGACACCCCCTCTCTATCTAAAGTCAGGTACTTCGGTTCATCCTGTAACAAAGATTCCGCCACTTTCAAGTCCTCTATTACTTTCTCGTAAATAGCTTCCACGGTACGAAACGGGTACACGAGCGGCTCGTATGTTTCTTCATACGGGATAGCCGGTGTCTTTCGAGTATCCTCCCGGTAAGTAGGAGCAAAACAATTGCAAAGATCAAAATGCATGAAGGCTCGTAATCCCAAGGCTTCTCCCTTGTAAAATTTATAATATTTAAATTCTTTATGCCCGTCTATATTCTGAATAATATCGTTCACGTAACTGATATTTTCGTACATTTTGATCCATATATTGTCAAACATATCACGGCCACTGATTCCTGTATAGTCAAAACTATTCAACAACAACTCCCACTGTTGATCTGCATTTTCCTTGATATAATATCCGGCTAACAAATCCGGCAAATACCAGGATAATATTTTCCCGTACAATTCATCTTGTGTCAAACCGGTATACACCCCGTACAAAGCGTCTTCAAAACCTTCCGGGGTCTCGAATAGTTTATCGCCCAGTATCTCACTCTTGGGCTTAATGTCCAGAAAACTCTCACACGAATAGCTCCCGAACGCGATAATAAATAGAATCATGTATTTTTTCATGGCTTCTCAAATTAAAAAGTCGGACTGATTGTAAAATTAAACCCACGCATATAAGGATAAGAAGTTCCCCGTTCAAATTTCACGGTAGAAAGCCGTAAAACATCCGAGAAATTCACCCCGACACGCAATCGTTTCAAATAGATATGCTTTACCCATTCCGGATTGAATTCGTAATAAATTCCCAGAGAAGACAAGTAAAATTCATTTCTCTTTTCCAGAAATCGTTCCGTCTGGGCATAAACAAAAGACATGGGATCATACCCGATATAATGTACCAGATCGCCCGGGTTATGCCAACGTTCATAAAAAGCGCGGCGATCAACATTGTGAGTGGGATCGATCTGTTCTACTTTCGATGCCCGGGTTGAATTATATATCCAACCACCCCGGGTGATATTCATTCCCGCAAACATAGAGAATCTTTTCCAACTAAAAGAAGTGCTTAATGATAGTTCCAAGTCGGGAATTGTATTACCCATCGCCACCTTATCGGCAGGGTCGTACTCGAAAGTCAGACTTCCGTCTTTCTTCACCAGAATCTCCTTACCGGTCGCCGGATCGATTCCCAAGGAACGCACGACATAAATAGCTGTCGACGACTTCCCTTCTTCAAACTGTATTTTCGGGGCACTTCCCCGGAAAATTGCTTTATCCACCAAATCCGGGTCCATCATCTGCTCCCGATTTTCATCATTTCGGTATTTCAATGAATTACTGATCTTTTTAATCTTATCCCGGTTATGTTGCCCGTTCAAAGTTACCCGCCATTGCAAATCCTTGGTATTCAGGATCACCCCGGACAAACTCCAGTCATACCCCTTATTCACCTGCTCTCCCAGATTACTATTTAACGTACTGATTCCTACTGAATACGGGTAAGAAATCGGTAACAACATATCCTTGGTATTCTTATTGTAAAAATTAAAGTCCAACTCCAAACGGTTTTTAAAAAGAGAGAATTGTACCCCCAAGTTCCATTCGTACGTCTGTGAAGCTTTCAAAAATTCATTAGCCATTGTTATAGGCTTAGCCCCTATTCCGGTAACAAACTGGTTATCCTTCGAATAGAGATAAGTACTACGGGTTTCCCAAGTGGATAACGTGTTGCTGCCGGTAAGCCCGTAACTGGCCTTCAGACGTAACATATTAACAAAAGATCCCTCGAGAAAACTTTCATTATGCACATTCCACCCCGCACCCACAGCCCAATAGGGAGCCCAACGATTATCTTTACTGATACTGGAACTGGCTGACCCCCGGTAGGAACCGTCCACGAAATAACGATTACGATAAATAAAATTCAAATTTCCGTATATCCCGATCCCCGTACTAACAGTTTCTGCTCCGGAAGGAGCCCCGGAGGCGTACTCGGCAGCAAACCCCAAATCATTTAGAATAGGTTTCAGGAATCCGACACCCGCGAAACTAAAGCTATAATTTTTACTTTTATTTATGGTTTCCCCGATATTCAGACTTAACAGAGATCCTTCATCATCAATAGTCCAGTTATAAGAAAGCGTAAAATTCCCTGACCAACTGTCACTTTCGCTTCCTTCAATAGTATAACTTCCTCTCTGCTCAACATCTTTACTCAAAAAAACAACTGACTCGGGAGAAACAAATTTATCAGACTTCGCATCTCCTAATGAATAATTGAAATTACCGGTAACATAAAGCCCTTTCAGTATATCCACCCGTACATTCAAACTATTCGTGATCATTTTACTTTTCGATTTATTAAAACTTTCCAAAGAAGCCTCATACAGTGGATTTCGATCCAAATTACTGCCGTTATAACTTTTGTTCCACTCCCCGTACTCGTCTTTCGGCATCTCATAAGGATTACGTATCACCCAATCCGAAAAAGAACCATAAGGAGAATCTTTCGTATCTGTTTTGCTAATATCCAAACGATAAGAAACCGTCAAAAAATCTTTATAATTATAGGATAGATTGACTCCTATCCCGTAACGCTGCCGGAAATCCCCTTTCATAACACCCCGGGTATCCCCGTAACGAAGGGACACGTTATAATCCATGCCACCGCCTCGTCCGGAAACGTTGACGGAATGATCAAATGACCACGCGTTACGCAACGGTATAGATTTCCAATCGGTAAACACACCCCGCTCCACCGCATTTATCCGTTGCCAATACAATTCATCCTTATCACCTGTTTTTGAATCATATATCCCGCACAATCGCTCAAGTTCCAGTTTTTCCGCCCCATCACATAAATTAAAAGAAGAAACATCCGGGAATTGCACATTCGGCGTAAAATTATAACGGACTCGCAATTTGGAATCAGTCACTCGTTTACGAGTAATAACGATCACGCCGTTGGCAGCTTTCTCCCCATACACGGCTTTTGCCGAGGCATCTTTCAAGACATCCACGTTCTCGATATCCTGCATATCCAAATCGTAAAGATTCTCCAGCGTAATCTCCACCCCGTCAAGAATAATCAACGGGGTATTCAACCCGTACTCCCCATTCACGGCTAAAGCTGTCGTTCCCCGGATAATAATCTCGGGAATAGCATTAGGATTTGATCCTTGTTCATTATTTTCCACCAAATGCAAGCCCGGAACCATAAAAGCCAATGCCTTAAGAATATTGGTAGGAGCTACTTTCAATAAATCTTCACCCTTTACCGAAGTAACCGATCCGGTATAAGAATTTTTATTTTGAGTAAAATACCCGTTTACCACCACCTCTTCCACCTGCTGTAAATCCTCTTCCATCACGATCCGCAACGTATCTGTTTTTTCCGTAAAAGCGATTTTCTGTTTTTTATATCCCACGAAAGAAAATTCCAACTCTCCCTTCGTCACGGGTAAATCTATCGCAAACCACCCTTGAGTGTTAGTGGCAGTTCCCAAACTAACTCCAACCATTTTCACGGTTACTCCCGGAAGCGGTTGCTTGCTCTTATCATGTACCCAACCTTTCACTCTCACTGATTTCTTCTCCTCTTTCATATTCTGAGGTTGAATCACAATCACACGATCTTCAATCTTGTAAACAAATCCCGTGTTCCGAAGAGCTGCATCCAAGATCTCCTGAATGGAAGCGTCATGGACATTTAGTGATTTCACCCGGATACCCCGCACGTCATCCACATTATAAATAAACGTGAATTCACTATTTGCACGGATTACTGAAAACACCTCAGTCAGAGCGACATCATTCAAAGAAATAGTAAACCTTGCATTCTGTGAATAACTTGCTGCCGACACCGAAACAGACAACAAGAAAAAAAAGCAAAAAAATTTCATAGTCAACAATGTTTTTCGCAGCCTTACTTTCATAAGACCACCAGAGTTACATTTTTTTTTCATAACTTTGTATTTTAGTTTTACATTGAATTAAATATTGAATGTATCCGGACAGACAGCATGGGGGTGTTGTCTGTCTTTTTTATTCATACACATTTATAGTTCGATCTTTTATTTCAAATTTCACACGTTTGGTTTGTTCTATTCTTCTCAGTATCTCGTTTATATCCCCGTAGCGCCTAATTTCAACAGAGAATTTCATCTTTTTCAACGTCGGATTCATATAAAAAATATTCACGTTATACCAACGGGCCATATCATCCAGAATCCTTTCCAAATCAACATCTTCGAAGTAAAAAATCCCCTCTTTCCATAGCACATAATTACGGGCATCAACCTGTTTCACCTTAAACTTGTCATCAGACCATATTGCTTGCTGATTAGGCGATAAAACGACCTGTTCATCACCTCTTTTCAACTGTACCTTTCCTTCTACCAACGTGGTCACCACATCTTCTTGATAAGCCGAAACATTGAAACTTGTTCCCAAGACTCGAATATCAACCCCATTCACGGCTACAATAAAAGGCTTTCCCTGATTCTTTACCACCTCAAAATAAACCTCTCCATCCATCTCAACCCTTCTTTCTTCACCCGTGAAAACTACCGGATAACGCAACCTTGACCCCGCATTCAACCACACCCGGGTTCCATCAGCCAATTCTAACGAGAATTCGCCTCCTCGCGGCACGATCAACGTGTTATACTTTACTTCTGCCAATTGCTCGGTTAAAGTATCCTCCCCCGAATATTTTACCATATTCTCCGATGTTAAAATCCGGGTTCCTCCTACCTCTTCCAGTTGCAGCTTTGTTTCCGGGGTCAAATCCACTTTTCTCCCGTTAGCAAGCACAAGTTGAGCCTTCATACTACCATGCTCAATCTTGGCAACTGCAACATCTTTCATCTCTTGTTGCTTTTCTTCATTCACGAACCAAAAAGTCCCAATGCTCACGCACAACAATATAATCGCAGCATACTTACCCCACACCATTCTCCGCCCAACCTTCCGAATCACATGAGATTTCACCACGCCCCATCGGGATTCCATTAATTGCCTTCCCCTCTCTTGATCTTTCCAAGCCTCGTTCCCCGCCTTCAACGATTCCAAAATATTCGTATATTCCTTTCGGTGTCGCTCATCCTCATCCAACCAACGGGCCAACACGACCCGATCCTTTTCATCAATCGTTCCAGTCAACTCTTCGGCAATAAGCCGGGCAATATCCAAACGTTTTTTTAGTAAATCCATACTTTTACATTTGTCATTTTATCATAGAGATTACTTCAAATGAAAAGTGGGTAGGTCAAACCAGAAAAAAAATTCAAAAAAGAAAAGATTCAACATTTACTCCCCTAACAGGAACATCAAGATCACAAAGTAATTTTGGGATAGGGTCCCTCTTAATGTCTCGTAAGCCGACTTTTTTAAACACTTCACCGTGTTCACGGAAATTCCTAATTCTTCCGCAACCTCCGGGTTCGTTTTCCCTTCCAAATTCAAAAGAATCACGTTACGAGTCTGTGGTGGTAACTGGTCAATAGCAACATATAACATTCGCATGGTCTCCTGCCGGGTAACCTCCTGCAAGAAATCATAATCATCCACGTTACTCTCATCCAATTGAGCGAAATAATTTTTCTTCGCCCGTTGATGCTTACAATGATTCCAGTACAAATGACGTGCTACCGTGTACAAAAAAGCTTTCCCGTAATCAACAGAAACAATCTCATCCCGCCGTTCATAAACTCGGATAAAAGTCTCTTGTGCTAAATCAGCCGCTAATTCATCATCCCCCGTGTAACGTTTCATGAAAGCATACACGGGTGGAAAATTCTCTCGAAAGAACACTTCAAAATCTTTATTGGATTGAATAATAGCACTCATAGTGCTACAAAAATAATGATTTATTCCATTATCCCCAAAATTGTTATATATCTATGCAAATATTTTAGTATTATTCGGGAGAGCCTGTTGGTATGTTCTTTCCAACATTTTACTCTCCCCGAGAATACTTCTCACACTTAGCAATTCGCTATCACGGCCTCGCCATACTCCAATCACTTAACGCCCTCTTCTTCTCAACCAGATAATAAGTGCCAAGATCAAAATCAAACAAGGAAATAACCATTGAAATGACATAGTTATTAACCCCATACCACTTTTCTCTATAAGTAAATTATTATCCGGAAAAATCGGTCTACGCACATCAATTGAAACTTCTCCATCCGATAGCCAAAAGAATAAACTTTGAACGAGGGTAAAATTTGAAACATGCACCCCTTGGAAAAGCCAAGTTAAAACGAAGAATTATGAAAAACGGATTCATTAAACCTTTCCGGTTACTGCTGCTGTCCTTCCTTGAAAGGGAGACTTCTTTTCTGGGTAAACAGCAGCTTTACGTGCTTGTTTATTACACGGCGGCTATTGTCGTGGGCATAAGTGCGACCTTGCTCGGTGTCAGCGGTCCTCAAGGGGATTTCTACATTTATCTCAACACGGGCTATATACTTGCGGTCATCCTGCTTTTTAGCGGGTATATGTACCGCAAACATTCGCTCTCCCTTACGCTCTGCGGCATGCTCATAAGCACGCAGGCAGCCACCTCCGTTGAGATGCTTTACTGTGCCCTCACCCCCGATTGGTACCACCTGATGCTGATAGTGGGTAACACGGTGTTGTTGGCGGTCAATATCCTTTTCTCACTGATTACCTACCTTAAATATACGCCTTATGTACTCTGCGGGGTGAACATAGGAACTTATATTGCCTGCTTGATTATCACGGGTGAAGGGATGCTTGGCAATTTCCTGGGTGTCTTCCTTGTCATCTTCATCGTTGTCTGTATTCTGGGCAGTCACCTAGTGAGGAACATGCGCTCGCTGGACAGGGAGAACGTATCGCTGAAAAAAGACGAGGCAGCCTTTCGACATGATGGATATGACAAAGGAGCAGGTGCGGGCCTATGTCGAACTGGCCAGGAAAAAATACGATTTCAACCGGGTGGAAAGCCTGCTCAATATGCTGGGAGAGGACTTGCAGCGGAATGTTATCGCCAACGTCAGTGAGTATCTTTCCATACGGGAAACCGGAATGCTCGAAATGGAGACACTCTTTCCCGAACTTTCCGTCTCCGAGCGTAAGGTCTGCCGTTTGATCCTGCAAGGAAAGCAGCAGAGCGACATCTGCTCTATCCTCGACAAGAAGGAGAGCAACATCAGCAGTACAAGGACGCATATCCGCCGCAAACTGGGTATGCAACCTTCCGACAACCTCCGCAAGGTATTGCAGGAAAGGATCGGAAAGAAAGCGGACAAATAGACGGAACGGACAGAAAAACCATCTTTCCCTGCCCGTTTTGATTACCGGTCCTCTTTACAACTTGAAGTCCTTGCCCGGTTCGTTCTCCTCTACGGGTTTCTTTCTTGCGGTCTGTACATGTCCGCGTGAGAATTGCAAAGTACCGGTAGTTCCGGAAAGCATGGATGCCGATACCGTCGCCTGCCCGTCCGGAATACCCGGTGTGGTCTGTACCGTCTCGCCGTCCTCCTGCGTCCGTTCCAGTACGGAAGTCGAGCTGTATCTTGCGCTCCAACACGGCAAGTTCGGTTTTCAGCCGTTTCAGTTTGTCCTCCTTCTTCCATTCCTTACCGGTGATTTCCTGTAACCGGGGAATTTCTTTTTCCAGTATTCCGTTCTTTTCCCTGTACTGGTCGATGATGCCCGGAATCCGTTCCAGTGCGTTAAGGAAATTGTTGGCGGCAGCATGGGTATCCGCCATTGCCAGATGCCCGTTATTATATTTATTTGAGTTCTTGATCGGGCTCTCTCGGGATAAATACCATGGATTGTTTCTTATCCTTATCCGTTAATTTCAGTTCTTTATTCTTGATCGAGTAAATAGTCATCTGCCCCAATGTTTTCAAGAACGCCTGTTCGATCCTCATATCCGGGCAACTCATCCTCGTGCCACCGAGGAAACTAAATTTGAACGTGTTCCCTTCCGTGGAATATTTCCCGAAAAGACGATTACATCCTGAAAAACCGTACACCATATTTGTATCCGTCAATACAAGTATGAGTACTTGTTGGGGTAGTTGTACCTTTCCAGCTGTCGTCACCATCTCTTTCAATTGCCACTCGTTAGCAGTTAATTGAGCTTTATCTCCCCTGTCGCTTTTACAACTGTAAAAAAACATAATCAATGAGAAAACCATTAAAATTACTATTTTTTTCATCATTAATTTTTTAAATGAAACACTTTATATAAATATTAGTTATCAATTCTTACATTCACGATTATTACTTTGGGAAAATCTTTTCTTTTTTTTCATCTTGAATAAAATTTCATTTGCATTTTGCAATTCATCAATTTTTAGCTTATAAGAATGATAAATATATCTCTTTAAATAGTTTTGATCTCATCAACTTGTATATTTATCTTTTTGCCCTTAAACTCATCCAAGAGGCGGTCCTAATTCCATACGTTTCTCTTGCTTAATTATCTACTTATCTGTCTGTTGACCGTTCATCTCTGCCTCATTCTTTTTTAGTAATCTATTAAACTCGTCTTTCGGCAATCTCCATGGGCTAAACGTACCAAACATGTCATAACCGGTCTTATTCAAAATAATGGTCGTGTACTCATTTCCACTTCCAAACGAACCACATACTTCTAAAAGAACCTGTCGACCTCCTTCGCTATCTGGATCCAAAACTTGTAAATCTACCTCTTTGAAAGCTTCACATTTCTCCTTTATTAATTTGTGGTAAAAATTTTTTAATGTGTTCTTTGGGAATCCGTCCAATTTCTGAAACGCTTCGTCCGGCATAGAAAATTCCACGGTGAAAACTTGTCCATTTTTATCAACAAAAAGCTTAAGATTAAATCTTTCTAAAGCTTTTATCTCGGGAGGAAATATTTCCCAAAGTTGATCCTCCCAGTCCCAAATAGACTTGTTCACTTCATCGGAATTTAGATTATAATTAATTCCCCCTGGGTATTTACTTTCAAATCGCTGAAAACATTTTTTAAAATCAGAGACTCTCAATGTCCAAAAAATGTTTCCCGATTCATAAGTCTCTCTTATTAGAATAACTTCCAAACCGTTAATAACCCTTTTGGGCAAGGTATCCACAACACTTGGATTCCATCGTGCATTTGCTATCATGATACATGATAAACAAACGTATAGTGTTAAAATTATTTTTTTCATCTTTTCGTGTTTTTAAATTAATATAATGAATTCGTATTATTCAATTTTACCGTAAAACCAAATTATACCTAACAATCGTGGTCTATAACCTATTAAATCTGTTACCTGTATTTCTTTATCTTTAATTCCCCAAAGACGTGATAGACCAAACTGAATAAAATCGGATGAGAACTGATCCATACTCTGAATCTCATTCTCAAGAAGTTTATCCAGCCACTCTAAATAACGTAGGTATTCTTTATGTTCTTTTTCCATTCCTTGGTATTTATACGAAAATGTACTAAAATCACGACGCATAAATAAATCGGTCAAAACCCTTATCTCGTACTCCTCCCGAGCGGCATACAATTGCTTCCGGTACTCGTCAACCGTGTAAAAAGCAAAAAAATGCAACAACTCGTGTATCATGTTTTCTATCTTAAGATTTACTTCTCCAGAAAAACCTATTTCGGAAGGATTAGGATTAAACCAAGATTTCTTTTCTCCATTATATTTTACCGCTACTCGAAATTTGAACCCCCTGTTTATCAAATCATCTACAACATAACGCATTTCGGGAATAAAACGATATATGCTTTGAAGAAAATTCTCTACTTTGCCAAGATAACTCTTGCTATCAGCAGATTTATCGTAATCGATGAGTTTCTTCACCCATTCCTCGTACCCGGCAAAAGGTGGCGATGTCCTACTACTCAAGGCCTCCAACCCTTGTTCGTTTTCTACCATATCCATCTCGTTGACACAACTACCAAGTGCTAACAGGATGAATACCAAATAACCGATGTCGCGGAATAATTTTGTTTTCATAAGCTCGTATGTTTTAGTTCTTTAAGATAGGACCGCCCCTTGTATGAATTTAGAGGCGGTCCCTGATTTACCCCCGTGCAGTTGTCTACTTCTTCTTTTTCAGCATTTCACTGATCTTTTTTTCCAAGTCTTTACCCCGGAGATTTTTGGCCACGATGCGATTTTCTTCGTCGAGAATGAAAGTGCAGGGAATTCCTTTCACGCAATACTCGGTAGCGATTTCAGAATGTTCACCTTTCAAATCGGATACGTTTTTCCAGTCACAACCGTCTTGGCCGATAGCGGTCAACCAAGCTTGTTTGTCTGTATCGATAGATACACTGATGATCTCCAGACCTTGAGGACGATAGCGTTTGTAAATTTTAATAAAGTTCACGTTCTCTGCCCGGCAGGGACCACACCAAGATGCCCAAAAGTCAACGACTTTTACCTTGCCTTTGGCCTCGTGTAAAGAGAGTACTCCACCATCAGCCAAAGGAGCGCTGAAATTGGGTGCAATGGCACCGATGGCCACTTTCTCCAACTTGACTAACTCGGCAGCCACTTCTTTGCCGTAAGTGGTGGCCCTAGCCTTCTCCCCAAGCGCTTCGTAACGTTCTTTCAAGGCCGCGTCATCGAAGGTCGCCGCCAGTTTGGAGGCCACCACGAGGGCCGACACGGGGGAATCGTTGTGTTTCTTGATCAAGGCCAGCTCGTCTGCCTGTACTTTATCCTCTATTTTTGAAAACTCTTGTTGCAAACGTTGCAATTGCGATGGGTTGGCCCGGGCTTGCATCTCCAGTCGCTGCTGGTTTTGCAACAAGAACTTCTCCAACTCGTAAAACTCTTTCCATACCTTCTGTGCCGCCCCGTCACTTTCCACTATCAACTCGTTCGTTCCCATCGTGATCGTGTAGTTAGCATTCTCCAGCACGAAGGTCGCTAATATAGGCTCTTTTTTCACCGGGGCCAAATAAACCACCGTGACATCAGGCATGCGACCGGTAAATTCGAACACGCCGTTCGTGACAGTCGATTCTCCGATCTCGATCACCCCTTGATTGATGTTGGCAAGTAACACCAGTTTACCATTAACGGTGTTGCCGAGACGGCCTTCTATCTTGTAACTATCGACTTGTGCCATAACCACAACGACACAACTCAATAACATGCATACGGTAAATAAAATCTTTTTCATCTTCTCGTTCGGGTTTTAGAAAGGAGTCCCGGAAGTCCATGCTTAGGATCTTGAACAGGACTTCACGGTCAACCTTTTCATGATATAACATTCTAAATTACTCTTGTTCCCGTTGTCTAGGAACCTTCAACGCGGGTTCTTTTACAGTTTTCGGGTTAACCTTGTCGATCACGATCCCCTCCACGATCATCCCGGCAGGATAGATCATCGAGGCTGGGCTGTTGTTAGGCAAGTAATTCATGACCTCCTCCCTCGAGGATATAGCCATGATTTTCTGCAACTTGGTCAAATCTGGCATACGGAAACCAGAGGTACGAACTCGTGTCTCCTTCCCGTCCTTGAGGTCCACCCGGTAAACCACCAGGGCCGAGCCGGGAACACCTCTCACGATGTACGCACACGGTAGGCCAGCTTCCTTGGCAGCCTTGATCAATGCCTTTTTCATTTTCTCCGGGGAGACGGTTTTCTCCGCCTGGATGTGAATCGTTCCCGTTCCCGTCGTCACGGTCGGGCTTTGCGGGGAGAAAATGAAACGAGCGCTACCCGTCGAGACCGGAGCTTTTAACGTGGGGAAACGCCCGTTCAACATTCTCTTGAACACCCCTTTTTCCACCAAGGTCATTTCGGCCTCTGGCGTCACCCCGTCGCCATCAATCTCGTAATAACCGTATAACGGTGTCCCGTCATACTCTTTCATGGCCGTGTAATTCTTAATAGTCAATCGACCATCAAGAATCTTTTGACCGAACTGGTTCTCCAAGTTCCCCTGGGACGAACCCAAGGAGCGGAAAGCGATCAATCCTCCGGGATTCAATAGATTATTTGCAAAAATCGTGGCCACGGCTCCACCCTCGAACAGCACCGGCCCGTTATAGTACTCGGCTACCGGCAAAGCCATTTTCAATTCCAGTAATCTTTTCGCGAACTCCCTTACCTTGTCCTTCAGTTGCTCGATTGTCGGGAGTTCCGCAGGGGTCAAAAAGGAAAGAGAGAAAGAGTCTCCCAGTTTCGAACCCTCGCCAGAGCGAACTTCTGCACTCACCGTGAGGGTCACCTGCCCGCCGGGTTGCTTCAATTGCACGCCCTCCGTGGTAAGACGATACATGTCAATTTCCATCCCGCTGATGGACACGCTAGAATTGTAAATATCCCCGTACTCGTTGAACACGGCTGACACTTCCGTAACCATCTGGTCCAAGTAGTCCCGGTTGATCTCAAAGGGGACACCCCGTTCCTGTACCTTCGTCACCGCAGGTAATTCCTGCATATCTGGGAGATTTTCCTCTTCAGAAGGACGAGGATTCTGTTGCAGGTAATTCGCCTTTTGGGCCATCATCCCTAGCGAATACTTGTACATTAGGTCCGATGATTCCCAAAAGCCACGGCGGATCACGTCGTAGTCCGTCTCCGAGGGTAACTGGACTGGTGCGATTTGTTCCGAATAATTCACGTCGCTGTTGTTTTGGTAATCCCCGAGCAAGACTTGAGTTCCCCCGCTCATTTGCCAAGGAGAAACAGTCGAGAATATCAATCCCCCCAACGAGGCCGCCATTTGAAAATGACGGAAACGAGCCACCGTGTAAGATATGTAATAAGGTTTCGGTCCTCCCGGCAAGATCAAGCCCGCGTTGTTACGATTCAACTCGGAACGCATGGCCTCGAAGATCACCTTGTCAGTCTCCCCGGTGACGGTCTCTCCCGGCTTGGGTGAAGGTAAGATCGGGGCGATATCACGAGCCTGAGCCCGACGTTGTGTCTCGATCTGGCTCACGAATATCGTGGGTGAGGATGCCGTCACGGGAACCCAACCCGACTCTGCGCCGCAAACCCCAGTGAAAACGCTCGGTTCCCTCCCGGCAGCCGTGATATTAGAAAACATGGAAAGAGGCGTTCCAATCATGTCCACACCTCGTACCAATTGATCGGGACGGCCATCCACGAAGATCCTGTATACTTCCAAAGGGGTAACATTAAACGAGTTCAAGCTTCCTCCTTCACCCGTGTAGGTGAAACCGCTCGTCACCGTCCGAAAATAGTAACCGTACTCTTTCCCTTGTTTCCGGGCCTCGGTAACCAGCATGGCCCGTAACTCGTCCTCCGAATAAGGGCGAGTACTCTCGATAACCAGATTGGATTGTCGCGACACGGGATCCCCGCCACCGGAAGTACGCCCGTGGCCGTTACTTGCCGGAAACCCATCCAACGGAACCCGGCTCATTAGAAATTCTTTCAATACCCCATCTTTCACGTTGTCGACACGGCGGGCTTTCACTCCCTCGTCATCATACACATAATAACCATACATGTCTGTCCCGGCATATTCTCTTAACAAGGGATCGCAGTACACTTGAAATTCAACGGGCAGTACCCGCTCTCCCACCATCTTCTTGAAGGTTTGCCCCCCCTCTTTCAAACGATGACCTTCCAAACGGTGACCAAATATCTCGTGAAAAAATACCCCGCTAGCAGGACCTGACAGGATTGCGGGTCCCGTGTATGGATCTGCTACCGGGGCATCACGTAAGGCCAACAAACGCTTGATCATGTCTCGCACGTCAGCTATCATCCGTGCGTTATCCGGCAACTCGTCGGGAGAATAAGCGAAATAATCCTTGTTCAACGGCAATTCCATCCCGTCCACCGCTTTCAGTGACGCTATCAACATCACCCGGGCAGCCACCCGGTTTTGTACAACGATTGTTCCCTCGCTACTCACGAAATAGGTCCGTAATACTTGGAAACTGATATTGGCTGATCCCTGACGTAATTCCGGGCAAGTCTTGAATACGGCTGAAACCTCGTTCATTCGTTTTTCCCAGGCTTGGATGTCTATTTTTTGTAACTCCGCAGGTACGGGAGCCTCGTAATAGTGTTCAACGGGAGCCTCGGAAAAACAGGGGGCCTTGTCCTCGTCCTCCACGCTCACGGAAGCTTTAGTCTTGGCCTGATCATGCATAACTTGGGCAAATTCATAGCGTTTCAAGATTTCCCGCCATATCGCCTCCCTAATGGCATCCGTGGCACTATCGTCCAACGGAAGAAGAACTCCCTGCGCTCCCTTCGCGAGAGCCCCTGAAGGAACTCCTTGGTCGTTATACTTGAAATTATCCAGTTCCGGGCTACCCAAACGAATCTGCGGTACTAGCATCCGCGTACGATTTTCACTCGTGTTCGCAACCGCTCCAAACGAACTTGTCACGGACACGGAATAGTCGTCCATCACTCGCAAATTCATGTAATAAGGGGCACTATCTTGTTTTTTTAATTCTTGCAGGTTGTATTCCAATTCTTGTTTCAACACTTGCAAGAGACGATCCTCCTGTTCTTGGCCCAAAACCCCGGAAAAGATCAACAATAACGCCCCGCTAACGGCGAGCTTGATGATATGATTGATTCTTAACATACTTTTAAATCGTGTTTCACGAGGGAGCGTCTCGTAACGTGGACACCCTCCCTCGCATATATTTTACTTATAGAAAACAATATCTCCCAAAGTGATCATACAATTACCTCCCAGGTCTGTCCCATCTTGCAAAGTGAATTTCACGTACCTCACAGGACGAGGGCCATCGGGAAACTGTAACAAGGTGCGTTCACCCGAACCACGTCCCAGCTCATTGGTCTCGAAGTAAGTCACGTTCTCCCATCTTCCCCCGTCCGTGGATACCTGAATAGTTATCTGGGAAGGCATAAAATAAGGGGAACGTTTATCCGCCATCGGGTGATACAAAACTTGCGATATCATGATACCTTTGATTTCGGTCACCTCCAATAACTCCATCGACATATCGTAGGTACGAGGAGAAGCGTATTTAGAAGTCGTTGTCCACACGGTCTCGTAATCGTTGTCTAGCAGGTTATCCAATTCCGCGTAAAGATCCGAAGGAGAACAGTATACCTTATTTCCATCACTATAGGTTTTTAACATTTCCGGTTGGATAATCTCCATTTCGGGGAGCGTGGGATATCCCATATACACCATGAATGGTAATTCTTCATCAAAATAAGGTATATTCCAACCTCCATAGTATTCGATCTGTAACCCCAACACGTCCGGCTCGCTTGCCTTGGTTAAAACTTGGATGCTTCTCTCCGCCTCGCTCCGTAACCTGGGATGATCATCATCCACCGAGTAGCCATGCGCTTCATCCAAATACCGGTTCTTGGCGAAAACAAGCTTCTTCAAGTTCGGGCAATAAAGCACGTCCTCGAAGGTTTCGATATCATAGTCGAACTCCAATTCAGTGGTTTCCTCTATGAACCGGTTAAATTCATCCTCCTGCTCTTTCGTTTTAGTCGAGTAACCATAGCGACGTTCAATAGCGTTCACGAAACCGGAACTGTAAATCTTCTCACGACTCAAAGCCAACGGGTCAAACTCGATGAGATCCGGGCAGCCCTCCAATCTCCCTTTTCGAAGTACGTAGACCGTATCCGTCGGGTTCATACTCACGCCATCAATCGTAATGAAAGAATTATAACTCGTTTCCGGATCAAACACGTAATACTGGGTCTCTCCTTGCGTGTTCTTGTATTGGAGTTTTATCTCTTCAATGTTCTCGTTCCATTGGTCCGTGAAAAAAATCAACTTGTTATTCACGAAGTATGGTTTCACTACTCCTCGCGTGAAGGCCAGCATGATCTCGTGTTCCCGCGTGTAAGGCCGCCCGTAAGTGGTCTCGATCAAAGACTCGTTTCCCGCAGCATCCAGCGCACTAACATCAAAACGATATGTTCCATTTATCAGGGAAGTCAACTCGTAAGATTCAGCCGTCGCGGGCAGGAGAATCGTATCCCCCCGATCTTCACATGACCATACTAATTTTATCTTATCAACCGTGGCATCTGTCCCGTTTATCCATTCCACGAGTAATCGTTCCCAACCCGGGGTAGTGTGAACTTCCGTGCATTTTGCCACGTAACGAATCTTGCCATCCCCGGTGTAATCACTATACGTGTCTTCAAGGCTCTCGCTACAACCCACGAACAGCACTATCGCCGTAAACAGGTTTATGATATATTTTCTCTTTCCCATAACTTAATCCTTTTTTACATAAACTTCCAGCTCCTGTAAGGTAAAGCATTCTTCCATATTAAAATTAATATCATTCTCGCTCGACGAGTCAAACGTGTCGTGTACCAGTATCTTCAAGTAACGATAGGTTTGATTCACGGGAGGGAATTGAATATCCACGTAGATCGGATCTCTCGTTTCTAAATCATTTACATCCTTGGGAGCCAATAACAAGTTTGTCGTCAGAAACGACCACCTTTGAGCTGCCGCCTGTCGCTCCGGGGCCTGGTTCAAACTACCAAGATATTCCCATCCTTCAGCATCCGGGTCCGGGGAAGTGGTGTTACCATATACCGATAACTTGCATGGCACTTTATCTTCATAAGAACCTACCCAATACTCTCCCCAAGTTAAAGGAACAACCACATGCCTGGCATACAATGGATAAAGACAGTAGAGACGTATCCAAGCCGGTACTTTCTGTTCCTTTAAATCGACTATAAGCGGTTTTTCAAAAGCGTGAGGCCCGGCTAAATAAGCCCCGTAAACCACTATGCCATTACGCGACAATGGATCATTGAAGGCGGCAGCTATCAGACGTTCCCGACCTCGTAATTCCCCGTCAAACAAGTATTCCACCCCCGTCTTGGCAACATCACTTTCTCTTGACAAACCGAAATCATTAAAATCATCTGCCGTCATCGGCCATTGTTTGGCCCGGAAGGCATCAATGTCAGGGAATACCTCCTGTCTCACCCGATAACCGTTAAAATCCTCCGTGCGCACGATAACGGTGTTACTCGATCTCTCCTGTTTCTGTACGAAATTAAGCGTATCCCCGCGTTGCGTGATCGGGAAACTACTCATCAAGATCGTGTCCTCCTTTTGGGTCAGCGGGTTTATTCCCAAGTAAAAAACATGAACCATCCCGGTGACCACGGACGGGCTCTTGTAGATCACCTGGAAACCGTTCCAAGAAGCTCTCACGATCAAATTATCGAAGAAAGACCAAGGAGCGCTGTCCAAAGTCGAAAATCGATACTCCATTGGTTCAGATTCCTCGTTATTTTGGTTAACAAAAGAGATCTGGGCCTTTATCTCTTCCTGACTTCTGGTAAAACCGTCCAACAGCACAGAGTCGCCACTATAACCACAAGTTTTCAATACATCCTGCCCCTGCCAGTTCTTGTAACGGATATTCATGGCGAAAATATCACTGTTATTGGGTAATTTATAGTGCATCATCGCTCCACCTTCAACCGGGGTGAACTTGATCTCCAATCCCTCCTTTGAAGGCTCGAAAATCACATCGTCATCCGAGCAGGCAAATAGTCCGAGTACACATAGTAACAAGAAAATGGTATTTTTCATCATTCTATCTTTTTAAGGATTAAAATCTACAATCGTGAATCCATCATTTATTTACCACCCCATCCCGGGTTCTGGACCATCCCGGAAATCAATATTTCCTCGGCATCAATCGGGTCAAGATAATCACGCGGTGCTATAAATTTATTTTTGCTCCATACCACGATAGGTCCTGTCTCGTAGTTGTAGAATGCTTGATCCGTGGTTCCAAGTACATTCCAACCGTATTGCTTCTCGTTCATAGCCTGGTGAGCGATCAACCAACGACGAAGATTCCAGTAACGATGACCTTCAAAAGCGAACTCGATGTTATTTTCCTGTTGGATGATGTCACGCATACCGGCTTTCGTGGTTACTTTTGTCGGGTTATTGGAATAGCTTCCCCAGGCTTCCCGTACCGGTTTGATCCCGGCACGCTCGCGCACCTTGTCAATCGGATCATACACCCGGCTATCCGGGGCATCCAAATATTCATTCCAAGCTTCCGCTTGCATCAAGTACACTTCAGCCAAACGAATGATGGCCGCCGTCTCGTTCCCTTGCAGGCTACTACCATAGCCCAAGGTTTGGATCCACGAGAAGAGGTGTTTTTTCAACCAGTAACCGTTAATGTTTTGCCAGGAGTTACTGATGATAAAGTCGTACTGCGTGCCCCACGGTTCTTCTCCCTTGTGAGCCTTCACGAGCAAGTTGTAGTCTGTCTCCGCCGTGTTCGTTCCACGTTGCCAATACATCCGGTCCCCAGCGATGGAAGCGTAGAAACGGGGTTCACGACGCAAGTGAAGATTCACCACGGAAGTATTCAACGGAATCACGCCCTCGTAGTCTGGACTACTTTCGGAACCCAGTTTATAGCGATTACTGTAGTTCCAAGAGATGTCGGCATCAATGGGGAGCCCGTTCTCGGTGTAATACATTTCCACCATCTTCATGGATGGGGAGAGACAACCAAGTGCCAGGTTCTCGAAATTAACATCATCACCTATCAATCGCGGCAAAATGAATTCGTGGAACGTGGCGGGGTATTTCCATTCGATCAAGTACTCCTCGTTGTTGAAACGAGAGAACATGCTCCTCTCTACATCTGACATGACATTCAATAAATCGGTCTTTTTCCCGGTTGATCCCCCGCTCAATGATCGTCCTCCATCCTCACACATTTGAGCGGCCTTGTCCGCAGCCTCTGCTGCCAACAACCACTTATTCCGGTCGTAAGTGGAATTAAAAAGTAACTCCCCGTTCTTGTTTTTAAAGTCGGAATAAAACGCGTTCCCGTTGAAAAGAGGTGACGCTGCATAAAGTAACACTTTAGCTTTCAGTGCATACGCCCCTTCAAGAGAGAACGTGTACCCGTAATTGGATACCCTTTGCCCATGCTTAGGTAAATATTCCATGGCTTCGTCCAGTAAATTAACGATTTCTTTGAAACAAGTATCTACATGTTGGCGGGGTAGTTGATAATCTTTCACCGGTAAGTTGACCGGCATATTTTGAGGTACTAGGCAGATGGGGCCGTAATGGCGTACCAGTTCGAAATAAACGTATGCTTTTAACGCTTTCACGTCCGCCTTCCACCAATTGCGATCCTCCTCGGTCATGTCGTAAGTACGATCGACGTTCTCAAGGAAGATATTACAATTTCTGATAATCACGTACATTCGGTACCAGATTGACCCGTAGGGATTCTGGGACATCTGGAGCCCATCGGCTACCTTGAGTCCATCGAGATTATATGTGGCATCACTATACAATGCTTGACAGGTAACGAACTCGTCCGCCCCGAGGTAAGCCACGTTGACCCTAAAATTGGCAAATATCATGTTCAACTCGGAGTAAAGTCCTTTCCACCAGTTTTCGACTTTCGTACGTTGCTCGAAAAGTGATTCTATCGTTTCAATGTCTTTCTCCGGCACCATATCGAGGTAATTACACCCCGGGAGTAGAAGAATGCCACAAAGTAGAGATAATAAATATTTTTTCATCACTGTATATATGTTTAAATTAGAAACTTAGGTTCAAACCGACAGACCATGTACGTTGGATCGGGTAGTTGAAACCGTTGTCCCCCAATTCCACGTCCCATACCTTGAAATTAGTGATCAAGAAGGGATTGTTGACACGAGCGTAGAATTTCACCGTTTGCATTCTCAACCTTTGCAGGAATTCCTGCGGGAGATTGTAAGCCAATTCAATAGAGGTACAACGCAAGAAACTACACTCCCGCATGAAATAGGTTGATCTACGTTGTTCCGATCCACCCCATGCTTCCTGAGGATTATGCACCTCGATGGATTGAGTTGAAAGACGCGGCCAGAAAGGACGTTCCTTCATGTTATCGGCACTCCAGTGGTCATCATAAATCGCTTTCAACATGGCCCGGTTGTCCACGAACGGGCTAATATCCTTGGGATTCATAAAGAATGCCCGTTTTCCAGATCCCTGGAAAGCGAAACTGAATTCGATATTCTTGAAGTTGAAGAAACCACTGAATCCGTAGATCACCCGGGGTGTCGTCGGGAACCCGATATACGTGGCATCATTCACGTCGATCACGCCATCCCCGTTTATATCGCGATAACGGATGTCTCCCGGCATGACATCTCCACCTTGGGTAGGCGAGTTGTTAATCTCGGCCTGGTCACGGAAAAGTCCCTCGGCAATGTAACCGATCTGTTGTGATAATTCATGTCCCTCTCTCCGTTGCCATGCCGGTTTGCTGGTAGCTTCCTCTATCTTCCTGTAAGTTGCCTTGTTGTACGTGAATGTTCCGTTCAAGATCATCCAAAGATCCGGGGTAAAGGCATGCTGAATCTTACCCGAAAGGTCTATTCCCCTAGAACGAGCCTTACCCACGTTACCCAGTTGCGGTTTTTCCAAACCGGTGGTTGACGGCATCGTGTAACGATAGTCGAGGATGTTATGGCGAATCTCCTGGTAAAGGTCAGCGTTGATCTCCACTATTCCATCAAAGAACTTGGTTTCTATACCGATATTACTTTGCTCGGCTATTTCCCACGTGAGCTTGTCATCCGGGTAAGAAGCGACATAAGGTCTTGCCATGGAGGTCCCACTCGGGCTCGGGTCTATTGTGCTTTCAGAATCCAACAATGGTAAATGGGTGAAACGCGGGGTAGATATAACCCCGTCATTCCCGACCTTACCCCACGAGAAACGGAATTTCAAGAACGACAGCCAATGTGCAGTGTGGTTAGCAAGAAATTTTTCCTTGGAAGCGATCCAAGCCACGCCAAGCGCAGGGAAGAAACCGAACTGGTGATCCTTGGCAAAACGCTCGGACCCGTTGTACCCAAAGCTGGCTTCTGCGAAATACCTATCTCGAAAACCGTAAGTACCACGCATGGACAATCCCATGTTTCGATTAGGAATGCCATCAAGCACGCTTGAAGTTGCCGAAGTCGTGGTTTCCTGCGCATTCAACACGAGGGTTAAGCTGGTCTGGTGCTGTCCCCAAGCGGCCACGTGCAATCCCCGGACCTCGTAACTCATTTGCGTGGATTGAGAATCCCCTGACGCATTTCTATCTTTTTCCAACGTTCTTGATGCATCCGCATTGTTCAATGCATTCAACAGATGTATCCCGGTTTCAAAATCATAGTCTTTTAACGCGTACATGTAGGGTGTCGTCTTGTAAGCACTTGCGTAGTACCCGGTCTGGTTCATGGAAACGGAGGCTCGTAACTCCAACCCCCTGAGCAAAGAGGAAAGGTTATGAATATACTCCGCGCGAGCTACCGCCGAGTAACGACGACGATCCTTGTATCCTTGATGTAACAACATGTAAGGGTTTACCGTTTCTCGGTCCACGGCCCCGAAACGAAGATGTGGCCAGCTAGATGCTTCATCCCCGGGATAAGTCGGGGCGAAATCTACCGGGGAGGCATTAAAAGCCAGGTAATATGCCTCGGACACGTCCGTGTAAGGTCCACGATAATTATCAATGTTCGCTGAAGTGTTGATATTCAAACGAATTCCGGCACTCAAGTCGATATTCAAGTTCGTGCGGAAAGTGAAAGTATTGTTCTCGATGTTAGTCTTGAATTGATTCAAGCGATCTGTTTTTAACATTCCCACATCACGAACGTAGTTCACGGACGTGTAGTATTGAACCAAACGGGAACCTCCCCGGATGTTTAGACCGGCACGGTGGTTGATGGAGTAATCGTGAAACATGATGTCGTACCAGTTATTGGCCGGATACACCCAAGAGGGGTAAAGCGAGGAACCCGTGCGTTCAATACGTTCTACACTATATTGTGGCGTGGCATCCGGGTTACGAGCCAACAACGCCTGGTTGTACATTTTCATGTAATTGACGGGGTCTACAACCTCGATTTCTCTAGTCGGTCTACTCAATACCGCCTCGTAACGAACAGAGGTATACACGCTACCTTCCTCTCCCTTCTTCGTGGTAATCAAAATAACCCCGTTCGCACCGCGAGCCCCGTACATGGCAGTGGCAGAAGCATCTTTCATCACGCTGAAACTCTCGATATCCTCCGGCACCATGCGGGAAAGATCCAGCTTGGAGGATTCTACCCCGTCAATCAAGATAAGAGGGTCGATGTTAGCGTTGGTCTGGAACGAGGTAATACCCCGAATGTAGAATTTGGTATTCATCTCTTCCTCGGTCAACGCACCGGGGATCCCCCCTGTTTGCCACCCGACGATGCCTGCGATCTTCCCGGTAAACTGTGAGGTCAAGTCACTACTTGAAGATTTCAAGGTTTTCGCGTCCACGGTGGTAATGGCCGATACCACGCTTTCTTTTTTTTGTTCACCGAAGGCAACGACAGTCACCTCCTCGATATTCTCGGCCATGGGATTTAGGCGAATATTCAATTTCGTTTTTCCTTTAAGCGGCACCACTTCCGTTTTGTAACCGATAAAAGAAACCCGTAAAACATCCTCTGCCCGCATATTAATCGAGTAATACCCATCAGTATCCGTGGCAACCCCTTGAGTGGTTCCCTGGATAAGCACCGTGGCCCCGGGTATGGGATTCCCTTTTTCATCCACGACACGCCCGGTTACGGTAACTACCTGAACCGGTTTTACCTCCCTTACCACGATCACAACTCGATTTTTTTCAAGAATGTAGTCATAAGGACTATCTTTTAATAAAATTTCAAGGGCATTTTCCACCGTAACATCTTTCACGTTCAAGGAAAATCGACGAGTTTTATCCACTGTCCCGTTACTCTGGAACCCGTAATCGACACCCGTTTGCCGGTTAATCTCGGCAAGAATCGTTTCTAACGTGGCATCCTTCATCGAAATGGTTACTTTTTTCTGGATGTCTTCAAGCACACGAGATGTCGCCCCGCAAGTGCTCCCCGGCATAGCGCATAGTGTTGTAAATACCAAGAATATGCACAACACAATTTTTTTGGTGATACGAGTACCACCGATCAGATTTTTTTGCATAACTTTGTCGTACTAAATTGAATTACAATAGTAAATTTGATTTACCGTTTGATAATCGCTATCGTTAAAGGCCTAATTTTAAATGATAGCGATTTTTTTTCAAAATGATCCGGCCCGGCGGAATCATTTTTTGATACCTCGATTTTATTTCACGATGTAATACCCCCTTTCTTTTATAAATTTGCAATCAGTTATTCGTTCAAGAAACGAGATAACTTCATCAATCGGAGTCTCTTTACTTAGACTCATGGTTATCTCTATTTTTTTCAAGTTGACCTGTTCGTCAAATTGAACCCCGTACCAGGTAGAAATATCTTCCAGTACAAGATTCAACGGTTTGTCCCGGTATTTAAACACACCATTCATCCATGCTATGGCGTATCCCGTATCCACTTTTTTTGTCTCTACCCTATCAACTTCCGTGTCATAGAAGACCAATTCCCCTGATTCGACCTTGATCTCTTCCCGGTTCGGTGGCGTGAACCCGATCTTCCCCTCGACCAGTACAGTCTCAACCGTTCCCTGGTGTCTCCCCTTCACGTTAAAACGTGTTCCGTAAACCCGGATTTTAGAACTATCAATATTCACCACGAACGGTAGCCTCGACTTCGCCACGTCAAAATAAGCTTCTCCCGTCAACTTCACCTCGCGTGAATCACCAAGAAATTCAACCGGGTATTTTAATCGACTCCCGGCATTTAACAACACGCGGGTTCCGTCAGCAAGCGTAATTCCATACGTGTACCCTGCCGGGATTACTAGCGTGTTGTATTCTATTTCCCTATTTTCAGGAATCGTATCACAAGCGGATTCTCCTGTCTCTTGTACCTTGAACACCGGGGAGATGTCATCGATTTCTTGCTCTATTAGATTCACGCTATTTCCATTGGGCAGAACCAACGTGGGAACGATGACAGGCGTCTCTATTTTAGCCATTTTAACCGCATTTTTTTTATCTTCCTTTGGCCATAACAAGGTAACCACGATCCCCAATATAACAATTGCGGCAACAGAACCTGAAATTCCTATCATGCGACGACGCCATATCATGCGACGAATACGTCTATCAAATCGCTTACCCGCAGCTTCAACATCTTTGTCTGATGGAACCGTCATATTTAATAATTCTTCTAATTCTTGATCTGTCATAACTATTCTTTTTACATATATATAAACTGAAACAGGAAAAACTACCGTGGAATTTATCTTAAAAAAAAAAAAATTACTTTTGTAAAAAAACAACGAACGAATGAGTCTTCCACTAGATTACTCAAATGAGCAACTTTTAAATGCATTCAACAAGCGAGACGCACGTGCATTTGGCATTGTCTATCGTATGATATACAAGGAATTGTATCTGTATGCGAATAGTTTATTTGAACCACTAAGTATACCGCCCGAGGATGCCATTCAAGACGTTGTAACAGATATTTGGTGTAGAGGATCCGTTCAATTCAAATCATTAGACTACATTAAAACTTTCTGTTTTATCGCCTTGAAAAATGCTTACAAAAATAAAATCAAGCATTTGGAATTCCAACAACGATTCGAACTGGAGTGCAAGGTAGAATACGAGTTTTCAAATGAAATGGAACGTATCGAGGTCTACAACATGTTACTTGATTCCTTGCAACTATTACCCGATGATTACGCCACGGTGATTCGTATGTACCTGGAAGGCTGGAAACCCGAGGAGATCGCTGCGAAACTAGGCCTCGCTTTACAAACCGTCTACAACAAACGGCGGGAAGCGATCGTGCTTTTACGGAAATTCTGGACAAAGTAAGAAGGCCTTTTATCTCAAGGGATGCCCGGGGAGGTAAAAATGGAAATAAATCGGAGTTCGACCCCGTTTAAAGTCTTTCCATTTTTATAAGTTATTGCAAAACAAATCTTTCCATCGTTACTCAGCATTTTTATACAAGTATAAAACAGCAGACAATACATTTATCTGCACTTATTTAAAAGGTTGGAACTTATATACAAATTTACAGCAAACAAACTCCCTCCCCCCCTTCGGGGTAGAGGCTGACCGAAAAGTAAAATTTTCGGTCAGTTTTCTTTTTTCCCTTTCTCACTTCTTTCTCTTTTTTCTTTCTTTATGCGGCTCTTTTTAATATTATTTCCTGCCCGATGGTCCTTTTTTTGAACAAACACAAAAAACAGGGCGAAGTACCCTGTTTTTCATCATTTTAAGTAAATTATGTGCCATGGCAAGCAATCCAAACTCAATTTCAACCTTCTTGATCCCTTTCATACTGAACCTGTTAAACATTTTGTTTTTCTTAAGCTGCCCGAATACAGCTTCCACTTCCACGGGACGTTTACTTCTGTGCCTCAGTCCTTCTTCACTCATGAGTAATTCTTTAGCCTTCCTTCTGTAGGCCAATAATTTATGATTCAATTCAATCATTCTGTTTCCTTTCGCTTTATAACATTGCATTCTCAACGGACAGTCCTGACAGTTTCCCGCCTGGTAAAGTGAAGCCTGTGACCGGTAGCCCAGATCCGAGATATTATTTTTTGCACCGATAAAATTCATTGTTTGTCCTGCCGGGCAGATGATAAAATCTCCGTCAGGGTCATAAACCAGGTTCTGGGGTAAAAAAGGGTTGTTTCTGTAAGCCTTTTTCTGTTCCTTATGAAAATAGTTGTACTTTACGTGGTCGGTGATATCTTCCTGTTCCATGTACTCGTAATTCTGTTCACTGCCATAACCTGAATCGGCAACCACCGTATGCGCGCAAAGGTCACTCAAACCATACCGCTGTTTAAAACTTTCCAGATAGGGAATCAGTAACGCGGTATCTCCCGGACGCTGGTAAATGCCGAAATGTGTAATAATCTGGTTCTCTGTCGATATCTGAACGTTATAGGCTGGTTTGAGCTGTCCGTTTTTCATATGGTCTTCTTTCACCCGCATAAAGGTTGCGTCATGATCCGTCTTGGAGTAACTGTTGCGTTCCCCCAGAATATCCAGTTTTTCTTCATATTCCTGCAGTTTGGGCAAAAGGTTGTTTTCCAGTTCACGGCAGGCTTTCTTTACCGGAGCGGGGGGCTGCGCTAGGCGGGAAGTCAGACGCGCCAAACGTTCACGGAGTTCTGTGCTGCTCATTTCGCTGAGTTCACTTTCCAAAGCGGAAGTATTATCATCCGTGATTGCCTGTTCGATCAGGTCAAACACATTACGGATTTTCTCTTCAAGGCGCGGTTTGTGGGTCTCCACGCTTCGCCGCCACACGAAAGTGTAACGGTTGGAAGCGCTTTCAAGTTTGGTGCCGTCTATATATTGAGTCGTCAGGCTTACAAAGCCCTCCTCTGCCATTAACTGCACGACCGACGTGAAAAGGGCATTGATACGGCCTTTCAGACGTTTGCCGCGGAAGTTATTGATGGTACGGAAGTCAGGAGTCTGACGGCCGCTAAGCCACATAAAATGAATGTTTTCTGTTAGTTGCTGAGCGATTTTGCGGCTGGAATAAAGGTTGTTCAGATAACCGTAGATCAGGATTTTTAACAACATACGGGGATGGTAAGCGCTCGTCCCGCCTCCCTTGTATTCATCAGAAGAGCACGGATATCCAGTTTATCCACGATCTCATTGACGATGCGCACCGGATGGACCGCCGGAATATTTTCATCCAAACGGCTTGGAAAAAGAACACTCTGGTTCTGATTATCAGATTTAAATTGTATATTTGTCATCGTTATGCTGTTGATTGCTATTTAGTTATGCAAAACAAATATACAAAATCATTACAACATGACAAAGGCTTTCTTATTGATTTTCAATGAGAAAGCTTATCTTTTTAGGGTGGGGGGGGAAGGAAGTATGGAGAAAAACAAAAGAAAACGAGATCCATTTTATTGAACCTCGTTTCTATTATTTAGAAACTGTCTTAATTGGACAGCCTCATTTTAAATACTCTTGATCTTCAGTAAAAAATACCAGTTCCTCCTCTGTTTATAGAGGAGGTGGTGGCAAAGCCGACGGAGGAGTTTGAGTATCAAAACAAGCATCACCGACACGTCCTGTAAAGTAGTATATAATCACCATAATTTATATCATTATACTTCTTGAAAGCCCCGGAAAACCTCAACCGTTTCAGGCTTTCCTTGCTAAAAAAGAATTTCATCCCGTACCAACGTCCCAATTTATCCCCCAACTCCTAAGGCATAGTATCAAAATTCAAAATTCCGCTTTTCCAATCCACATAGGTACTCACATTCACAGAACGCACCTGATATTCCCGGCTTCCATAGTCCATCACAAATTGTTGACTTGGCTCCAATATTTCACTGATATCACCGTTTCTCACATCGACTTTTCCATTCACCAAAGTCACCTCCGTTCGGGAATCTTGTTTATAAACCATTACATTAAAACCAGTTCCCAAAACTCTTACATTCAATTGGTTTGCATAAACAACAAAAGGATGCTCCTCATCACGCACCACCTCGAAATAAACTTCTCCTTCCAATTCCACGATCCGCTCATCTCCTACAAATTTCACCGGATACTTCAATCGGGACTCGGAATTCATGTAAACGATCGTACCGTCAGATAATATCAAACGATACTCTCCTCCTGTCGGGACAATTAGCTCGTTATACACAACATTCTTTATCTGTGAATCGTGATCCTGTTTACTATAATCAATGTAATCTTTCTCGTTCAAAATAGGTAAACCTTTCTCCTGAATCGTCTCCTCGCCCCGGTTATCAAGTTCAACCTTTACCCCTGAAGACAACACTAACAACGCCTTCGATTCCCCGGGTTTTCCTGCCGAAGATTGTACCATTGTAGACACTGACATATCTTTTCCCCCGGAAATATAATCCAAGTAAAACAAACTACCACGACCACGGCCGCAGCCACACTCCACCCAATTTGCCTGAAACGACGTTTTCTCCTGTATTCATGTCGATGTTCCACGGCTTTCCATGCAGTACTCATCTCCACATTTTTCCATCGAGCCGCATATTTCCCCATGTACCAAGCCCGTTCTATTTTTTCAAAAAAGACACGGTGTTCATCATTTTCCCGTAACCACGTCTCGAACTTCTTCCGTTCTACCTCGTCCACCTCGCCTGCCAGCACTCGATAAATCAAATCTTCCATGTAATCTGAAATAGCCATATCTATTCCCATTTTTTACAAGTAGGACTAAATAAAAATCAAAACGGGTGAATGGAAGCATGTTTTTTTTAAAATCAAAAGTAAAATTAATTCTAATAAATACATTCTTAAAAACAAGGATGAGCCATACCCTACTAATCCCTTCTCTATCCCTTCCCGCAGGCAGCTACTAAATTCCTACATAACCCGAACGGAGCATATACACCCGTCTGTATTCATGTTATGTAGTTGCTATGTTCATGATATGTTTATGAGATAGCGAAAGGGTAGAGCAACCATAACGAAAAGGTTTGTATTGTCCTGAAAAAAGTTTACAGTAAACTTAGTAAACCAATGTCAGAATTAA
>ERZ772882.50-NODE-50-length-145476-cov-5.448051_pt1 | contig 145476 bp, 125 predicted proteins | sample MGYA00580576_ERZ772882 | MGnify/ENA primary metagenome ERZ772882 (study PRJEB29015, sample SAMEA2737658) | human gut metagenome | biome: human gut; feature: human-associated habitat; material: faeces | place: China | collected 2012 ... | reverse complement strand
CGGGCGAAATAACGTCCCATCATCAAGAAATCGGCCCCCATGGCAAGAGCCAGTACCATGTGATAGTCGTGTACGAGACCGCCATCACTACAAATCGGCACGTAGATACCAGTATCCTCGAAATATTTATCGCGGGCTTTGGCCACGTCAATCACGGCTGTTGCCTGTCCGCGGCCGATACCTTTTTGCTCGCGGGTGATACAGATGGAACCTCCACCGATACCCACTTTGATAAAGTCAGCCCCAGCTTCCACTAGATAACGGAATCCGGCCTGATCTACCACGTTTCCAGCACCAACGAGTACTTTGCCGTTGTATTCTTGTTTAATCCATTGTAATGTTTCTTTTTGCCATTCGGAAAAACCGTCGGATGAATCGATACATAAAACGTCTACTCCGGCTTCTACTAATGCGGGAACACGTTCTTTGTAATCACGGGAGTTAATTCCGGCACCTACGAGTAATTTCTTGTCCGTGGTGTTTAATAATTCATTCGGGTTATCTTTGTGGCTATCGTAGTCCTTGCGGAACACGAAGTAAGCAAGGTTTTGATCTTTATCGATGATCGGTAAGGTGTTTAGTTTATGATCCCAGATGATTTGGTTTGCTTCGCTGAGGGTCATCCCGATTTCTCCAACGGTTAATTTGGAGAAGGGAGTCATGAATTCTTTTACCTTTCTGTCTTTCGGGTCTTTTTCTCCCCGGTAATCCCGGCTGGTTACGATACCCAGCAATTTGCCGTTCGGGGTTCCGTCATGGGTAACACCCATCGTGGTATGTCCCGTGCGTTTTACCAAAGCAAGCACGTCTGCCAAAGTGGCTTCCGGGGTGATGTTGGAGTCACTGGTAACGAATCCGGCCTTGAATTTCTTTACCTTGCGAACCATTTCTGCCTGTGATTCGATAGGTTGCGAACCGAAGATAAATGACAATCCCCCGTTCCGGGCAAGTGCAATAGCCAATCCAGAATCGGAAACGGACTGCATAATCGCTGAAACAAACGGGATGTTTAGTTCAATGGCTGATTTTTCGCCTTTTTTATACTTTACCAAGGGTGTTTTCAATGAAACGTTGGTTGGGATACACTGTTTCGTGGTCAGACCGGGAATAAGCAGATATTCTCCGAAAGTTCTTGATACATCGTCCAAATAGATTGCCATAGAATTTATCTTTATGCGGTTTGATTAAAAATTGTGCAAAGATACTCAAATCTCCGGAATATTCTTTCGTTTAAAAGGGAAATGTTTGAGGATATGCCTTTTTTTAGAATATTCAATGACAAATAGTATATAAGCTCCAAAATTTATATATTTGTATTGTATATATGTGAAAATATGGCAATATTGGTTGATTATAAGGGAATTTTTGAACAGTTGTTTCGGGAGAACTACATTCGCCTGTGCTATCATGCTTGTAGTTTTTTGAATGATGATGAAGCGGCAAAAGATGTTGTTAATGATGTATTTGAAAAAGTATGGATCAATTTTGAAAAAATAGAGCGTTCCCAGCCTGTTCTCCCGCTATTATATACTTTAGTACGAAACCGTTGTGTGAGCCTGCTCCGGCATAAGAAAGTGAAGGAACGTTTTGATCAAGAGTGGCGATTGAAAGAAGAGGCAATAGATGAAGGGTATATGGAATATGAACTTATGATCGAGCGATTGCGTCAATCTGTAGAGAATCTGCCCGGTCAAACAAAAGTCGTATTCAGGATGTGTTTTCTTGATGGGAAAAAATATCAGGAGGCGGCAGATGAGTTAATGATTTCGATTAATACTGTTAAAACGCATATAAATAAAGCTTTACGGCTTCTTCGAGAAGAATATTCCGATTACTCTTTGTTATTGATAATATTTCATTCCGAAGGATAAATGAATGGTTTTTACTAGGTTTGGGTGTTGGAGTATAATAGAACTTGGGCTATATTTGCTTGTTAGCTTGTTTGTATGCCATTGATCGTTCATAACTACCACGAAGCATTTATCCTGCATTCTTTACATTTCCTTTCGATAAAATCGCATTTTTGAAAAAAAAGTAGTTATTGACATCACCCGTTTATGTCCGTTGAGCGTGTTAGTATAAATAATTCATGAGAAATATGCAGGACGGTTTTAAAGATAAAGATATAGAGTTCGCTTTGTATGTATTGCAACATGCTGATACTAAAGAAGATGATGAGATACGGGTTTGGTTGGAGGAGAAAGAACATCGTGACTTGTTAGAAGAGTTGCGGTGTTTTCGGGAAGCGGGGATGTGGGAGGCTGAAAAATTGGACGTGGATGAGGATTACCAGTGGCAATTGTTGGAACGGAGAGCAGTTCTACGGAAAAGGAAACGTAATATTCGACGTATATTGACGGGAGTTGCAGCCGTGGTTATCATGTCGGTAGTTGCTAGTGTGTACATTTACTATCGGCAAGAGGAAAATCTTATTAAGGAAATATCCCAAATATCTTTGAATGCGGAAACAGATGTGGTTAGATTGATTACAGGCAAAGGGGAAGAGTATATTTTGGTTTCTTCCGCACCAAATAACAACGATACTTTGGAAAAACGGGGGATTGTTATTGATTCCGTGGGTGGTTTGAAATACATGAGGATATTACACGATACAACCCGTTCGGAAGAATTTCATACGCTACGGGTTCCCCGTGGTGGAGAATACATATTGGTGTTGGATGATGGTACCCGGGTCTGGATAAACTCCGAATCGGAATTACGGTATCCGGTAGTATTTTGCGATTCGGTGAGAAAAGTCTATTTGAAAGGCGAGGCTTATTTTGAGGTAAAACGTGATGAGAAACATCCTTTTATGGTAGAAACAAGTGAATTGTGTACCCGTGTATTGGGAACGGAGTTTAACGTGCAGGCTTATGGATGGAGTGATGCGAATATTACTTTAATTAAAGGTAGCGTTGCGGTGAATCAAAACGGGAATGGGGGGACGGTTGTCTTGAAACCGGGAGAGAACGCTTCATACAAAGGGGATAGTCTTTACGTGGAGAGTGTGGATGTGTTGAAATACATATCTTGGAAAGAAGGTTTTTTCTATTATGATAACGTGCCTTTGGAAAACATCTTGAGTGAGTTGGGGCGGTGGTTTGATTTTACCGTTTTTTACCGGAATCCCGAAGTGAAAGATTACCGGTTTAAATTTTGGGCAAATCGAAAGGATTCGGTGGAACAACTTTTGGAACGTTTGAATGAAACAGGAAAATTGAAAATGGAAATAAGAGGGAAAACGGTAACCGTTTCCTTGTAACAGATTATGGATGAGGACCGAATTTGATGAAAAAGGGATAGTCGCAACCTATCCCCTTGGTAAAATTTGGTTCATCAGAGAGATGAACATGTTTAATTTTAATTACAAATGTATGGAAAAAAAATTGATTTCACCTCACATTCGAGGTCGAAAAACGAGTAATCGGGTGAAACATGCGATGTATGTCCACTTGGTTCTTTTTTTAAGTTTGTTTTGTATGACATCTGCTGTGTTCGGGCAGCAGAAAAAATTAAGTTTTAAATGGAAAGACGTGCCATTGTCGGATATGTTCAATGCACTGGAAAAGGCTGATGTCTACAAGTTCGTGTTCAATTACGAGGACACGAAACCTTATAAAGTGACCTTGGACGTGGAAGGGAAGAACGTATTGGAGATTTTGGATGCGGTGTTGAAAGAAAAACCTTTTTCTTACAAGACGGAAGGTATTTATATCATGATCCGTTATAAGGAACCTGATACTAAGCGATTTATCGTGGAAGGGAAAGTGATAGACGGGAAATCGAATCCGTTACCCGGAGTTTCCGTGTTGCAGGAGGGAACAACTATCGGTACGGCTACCGATTCGGACGGGAAGTTTAAAATACTCTTGACGAAAGAAAAAGGCATATTGTTATTTTCGTTCATCGGGTACAAAAGTCGACAAGTGACCTATGAAGCGGGGAAAAACATTATCGTGAAAATGGAAGAAGAGGTAACGGATTTGGATGAGGTGGTGATCCGCGCTTACGGGACTCAAAACAAGAAAGAAGTGGTGAGTTCTATCACTTCTATTAAAGCCGACGAGATGAAAGAATTACCATCGCATAGTATATTGAGCATGTTGCAGGGGCGTTTGGCCGGAGTTGACATCGTGAATCAATCGGGGGCTCCGGGAGCGGGAGGTAACCGGGTGGCCGTTCGGGGATACAATTCCCTGTTAGAAGAAGGGGCGACGGATGGACAACCTTTATACGTGGTGGATGGGGTACCAATGTTTTCGTTTAACTCTCCAGCCACGGGTACCAATACATTGTCGGATTTGGACCCATCCATGATTGCTTCCGTGGAAGTGTTGAAGGATGCAGCGGCAGCAGCAATCTACGGTTCGCGTGCCGGGAACGGGGTGATTTTAATCACAACGAAGAAAGGACAGGCGGGGAAAGCGAAATTTTCGGTGAATTTTTCGTATACGGTTTCTTTCCTGCCAGTTACGCCTGAACAGACTGGAGGACGTTTGGAGAGAATGGTTAAAATCAATAATTTTCGGCATAGTTTAGATGCGATATATGACGATTATACACAGTTAGGCAAATATCCTACTTCTTATGAAGACGCTTATAGGCAGGGTAGCGGAGGGTATGATGCTTGGTGGGGAAACGGTTATGTCGGATCTGCAAAAGATCATCCTATTCTTCAGGATAGTTTGAATCCGTTTTATAATAATCAAACCAATTGGTATAAATATAGTTTTAAAACAGGTAAGGTATTGAATGCCAATATCCAAACTTCTGGAGGTTCAGATAAAGTGCAATACATGATAGGGGCGGGGTACTATAATGAAAAAGGAATCATGTTGAATAGTAACTATTCCCGGGCAAATCTGATGGTAAATTTGAGTGCCAAGCCTACACCGGTAATGTCTGCTGCGGCTCATGTGTATATGGCATACATGGATAAGAGCCGGAATTTGAATAATGCAGGAACAACTTCCCGCAATATAGAGGGCATGACGGTGGACCCGGCTTCCCAAACTACCTTGTTCCCTGGGCACGGTAAGGTTAATGATGAATTTTTGGCAAGGATTAACCAAACCGTTTCCCGTAACGATAATTATCGTTTGATCAGTAGTTTGAATCTGGAATTCCAACTCTATGATGGGTTAACGCTTTCGGGTCTTGGGGCAGTAGATTATACTCAGTCCAATGTGAACGAATTTACGCCGAGTACCTTGGATGGAGCTTTGCATCGTAATGTTTCGTTAGGGGAGGTTTCCCGAAAAATTTCATTGATGAATGAAGAGTTATTGAACTACCGGATAGAAATTGCACAAAAACATACAATAGAAGCTTTGCTGGGTTTTAATATTTCCAAGGAGCAGGGATTTAGTATCAATGGAATCGGTTATGAAGGACCGAATGACAATGTTTATTGGTATTCAGGACCCGGAGGGGTTGCGAATTACCAGCCTGAAGGGTATGAACCGAGATGGGAGTCCAGAACAGATTATTCTTCCAATTTCGAAGAACAGACCATGTTAAGCTATTTCGGCCGTTTGAGTTATAACTTTAAGAAATTATACATCGTGGAGTTTGCTTATCGTCGGGATGGGTCATCCACGTTCGGGACAAATGTACGTTGGGCTGATTTCCCTTCGATTGCATTGGGTTGGAATTTTGCGGATGAGGCTTTTATGAAAAATATTTCTTGGTTAAATAGCGGAAAATTGCGCTTGAGTTGGGGAAAATCCGGACAGGTGTTCCAAGAAGCGTATATGGCTTATGGGATGATGTCTAAAAACGGATTATTCCAAGGTAAGCCGGGGATGACAACAATGCAGGCTGTTGCTCCCGATTTGACTTGGGAAAAAACGAAACAATATAATGCCGGTTTGGATTTGGAATTGTTTGAGTATCGATTAAATGTTAAATTGGATTATTACGATAAAATAACTTATTCGATGATCTCGAATGTTCCTGCATTTGGAGATGTGAATGTGTTGAGTTACTTTAAGAGAAATTCCGGGGAGATTTCCAATCAAGGAGTAGAGTTGGAATTGAAGGCTGATATTTTCCGGCAGAGTGAAGTGAGGTGGAGAAGTAGATTGAACATATCCCGGAACTGGAATAAATTGATTGGTACGTATGATGGTAAAGATATGACTAATCATGTATTGAAGCGAGGGTTGTTTGGGATATATGTTTTCGAGGATGACGGGTATTATCAGAACGAGAAAGAAGTACCGGTTTACTATAATAATGCGGGATATCCGATCTATTTAAATCGAATACAAGGTGAAATTAGCGGCATGGTAGGAGAAAAAAAGATACGTGATGTAAATGGTGATGGAGTGATTGATGACGATGATCTGTTTTACATTGGTAGTGCTTTACCCCAAGCGTATGGCGGGTGGGCCAACGAAATATCATGGAAAAATTTCGATTTGAATATTCTTTTTAATTATTCCTTGGGAAGAAGGATGATCAACGTGATACGTCATGTAACGCCTTTTAACACGGAGGGACCTATATTTCGGGATTTGACCAAAGTTACCTTTTGGGAGAAGGAAGGTGATATGACGGATTTGCCGCGTTTGGGAGCGAGTTCGATCTATCCGGATTTGCGTTCTAATGTGGAACGGGTGAATATGCTTCGCTTGAAACAACTTACGTTGGGATATAATTTGCCGGAAAAATGGGCTAAAAAGATTTATTTTAGTGGTGCTCGGTTGTTTATCACGGGTGAAAATATTTGGACTTGGTCAAATTATTCCGGGGCGGATCCGGAGGTGGTGGATATGGATTCTGGTATGGATAACGGAAAGGCATATCCTTTACCGGAGAAATGGACGTTTGGGTTAACTCTAAACTTTTAATGATTATGAAACAGTTTATATATATTGTCACGGCTCTTTTGCTTATGTCGTGTAACGGTTATTTGGACGTGAGACCTGAAAATTCAACGACTTTTAATAATTTTTTCCGTTCCGGGCAAGACGCCGAGGCTCTGCTTAATTCGATGATGGCCAATTTGCGTTTGGCCGAGTATACGGATATGATACATGTCGCAGCTGGGTTGAAAGTGGATAATATTACTTGGGATTACAGGGGCTATTCGATTACAGGGGCAAAAGAATTGAACCCTCGGGAGTATTTCGGAGCAACCTGGCGTCCGTATTACGAAGTGATTCATGATGCGGATGTGATGTTGGATAACGCTTATCGTTTTCCCATGTCGGAAGAGATTGTTGATATTTATCGTTTACAGGCTTGCTTCATGAAAGGGTTGTGTTATTTTTGGCTTGCCCGGGCATGGGGGGAAGTGCCTATTGTTCCCAATAGCGAATCAATAGAGGTGAAATTGGGGAAAAGTAGCGTGACAGAGGTGTTGGATGAAGCTACAAAATGGGCGTTGAAGGCGATGGATTTACCGAAGTTTGAAGATTTGAAAGATTATGCGGGAAACAAAAGAACCTCAAAACAGTACGGAAGTAAAGGGGCTGCAGCCGCTTTGTTGGCTAATATTTATGCTTGGCGGGCAGCTCTTGAGGATAAAAAAGAGTATTGGGAAGAAGCCGAGAAATATTGTACGATGATTATTGAAAACGAGGTCGGAGCCTATGGTTTGGCTGCCGATCCTGAGGATGTGTGTAACCGGGTATTTAAAGGGGGAAGCGAGGAAAGTATTTTGGAAATATACAGGACTTTCACTACAGCGGGAGAATTCACTGAACGGGCCTATGTCGGGGAACAATTTGTCGGTTGGCCGGTAAGGACGGACATGTTCGTAAGTTTTTCCTATCCCGATGTGATTGAATTAAATAAAACAACAGTCAACGAACTGTACCCCGAAGGTGATTTGAGGAGATCGAGTTATTTCTACGGGATTGACTCCACGGAATTTCACGTGAAGGTATTTGAATATGATCCTGAAGTTGGGGATGTGGTGGAAAAGATGAAAGTTTTCGATAACACGAAGATAGAGAAAGCATATGTGAACGTATTTCGTTTTCCTACTTATACATATACAAAGAATGAAAGTGAAAAGTTTTTTGTAGGGATGGAAATGTATAAAGTTATTTGGCGTTTGGCTGATATTATGTTATTGAGGGCTGAGTGTCGTTGTCGTGCCGGGTTGCCTAATGCGATGGAGGACGTGATAACTGTTCGGGAGCGTGCGGGGTTGACAGGAGCGACTTTGACGGATGATTTTGGTGGGGATGTACAGTTAGCGATATTCAGAGAACGGGAACGGGAGTTGTTATTTGAGGATCCCCGGTACTACGATGTAATACGGAACGGTGTGGAATATGTACGTCGGGAGCTTTCTGAAACTTTTAGCCGTTTGTCCGATCAGGATATTCAGAATGGTGCATTGTATTATCCGGTGGGAGCGCGTGCCATGAACAATAATGATTTGATTTTGCAGAATATATATTGGAATACAAAAGTACAATAGGTTATGAAACAGATATTTATATTAGGCTTTATAAGTTTACTTTTAGGCATGGGAAGCTGTGTCGAGGATAATTTTGTTAAATCCGGGTTACATAACGGGCGTTTTAACGGTAGTCTGTTGGAGTATTTAAAAGCTCCGGGGCATTCTTATGATTGGGATTCCACGGCAAGATTGGTGGAACAGGCTGGACCTGAGATTGTTCGTTTGTTCGAGGGGAAAGATACCGAACACCCGGAGATCACGTTTTTAGGACCGACGAATCACTCTATCCGCAGGTATATGTTGGAAAATGACATTGAACGCATTGCGGATATAGATCCGGATGATTGTAAGGATTTGTTGCTACAATGTGTGATTGACGGTAAAATATACCGGGATAGTGTCCCGCGGGGAAGGTATGATGAAGAGGAAGTTATGCCGGGAGAGGGTGGAAAATATTACCTGACGTTGGGAGGAAGTACGATTTGGTTATACACCCACCAGCAGACATTGCAAGGAATTCCGGACATGGGAGCTATTTCGATGAGGGTGTATTCACAAAGTGCGTTCCAGGATTTTAGCATTGCCTCTTCAAATATAGAACCAGATAATTGCGTGGTGCATTCTTTGTCGTACCGTTTCACGTTAGGGGATTTCGGGGAAGAGGATTGGGGAGACTGGGAAGATTGGGATGATTTTGAGTAACAATAAAAGAGAAAGTTATGAAATGGATATTATTTATATTGAGTGTTGTATTCCTCAGTTTTACATCGTGTAGTGAAAAAGAGGGGTATCTGATAACAGAAAATGCTATTTATGAACCTGATACAATGGTTGTTCATCTTAATCCGGACCCAGAGTTGGATGCCATCCGGATAGAATATGAATCTCCTTGGCAATCTTTGGCGATGCAGGGATACCAGGGAACGAAACGTATTGATTTTTCGGTGGAATCCGTAACTTCTACAGCCGGGGAGGAAGCCGCTACAATTTTCATGCAGGAGTTGACCATGTTGGGTGGCGGTGTGATGAATTATCCTTACAAAGGAAAATCTCCCGCGGGACGTTATACTGTATCAGTCCGTTTGACTGGTCCCGGGTATAGTCAGGTAGTTGTAGATGCCTATACATTTATCTTAAAGTAGAGGACAGATGAAAGGGATGAAATCGATTTATATTTGTTGCCTTTTGGGAATATTGAATGTTTCCAACGGTTTCGCACAGTCGGGAGATAGATTGTTGGATATATTGTCTGGCGAATTGAATAAACACTATCAGGAATTACAGGGGGAGAAATATCCCCCTTACTATATGAATTACAGGATTCTTGATACGTGGAGTACGTCAATCACTTCTTCGTTCGGGACATTGAGGGATAATCAGTACCGGCATACGCGGATAATGATTCCCCATATTCGGATAGGTGATATGGCGTTGGATAATTATAAATATTATCCGATGGGTGCGGAAGTAACCGAACGAGGTATTTCATATGCGATGTTGCCTATTGATGATCAAAATAACGAGGATGCGATCCGTCAGGCCATCTGGGTCGAGACTTCTGCCCGTTATGCTTTTGCCGTGAATATTTACGAACATGCCAAGATTCAGACAAGAGTGAATGTTAAAAATGAGGATAAAGCCCCTTATTTTTCTCCGGCTCCGGTAGAATCTTATTACGAGGAGCCTTTTCTTCCCAGTTGTTTGAACGTGGATTCGGAGGCTTGGATAGCCCGTTTGAAAAAAATATCCGCTTTATTCAACGAAAATATGAATATCACACAAGGTGATGTGATTCTGACTTATGATGTTGAACGGCGGTATTTTGTGGATACGGAAGGACGGAATGTGGTGCAAAACCTGCCTTATGCCCGGATTATTATCAAGGGTAGTGTGGTTGCATTAGACGGGATGGAATTGCCGTTGAATCTTTCTTATTTTGCTTATGACTTGGCGGATTTGCCTACGGACGAACAGATGATGGTAGATACGCGTGAGATGATCAAGACCTTGGCAGCCCTGCGGGAAGCTCCTGTTGCTGAACCTTATTCCGGTCCCGCTTTGTTGTCGGGAGCAGCAAGTGGGGTCTTTTTTCACGAGATATTTGGTCATCGGTTAGAAGGACAAAGAATGAAAACAACAGAGGATGGACAAACTTTCAAGCACATGGTAGGGGAAAATGTTCTAATTTCTGATTTTCAGGTGTTTGATGATCCGACGTTGACAAGTTATGCCGGAAAAAAATTGAATGGTCACTATAAATTTGATGATCAAGGAATTCGGGCGAAACGGGTCGACGTGGTTGTTGACGGTAAGTTACGGGATTTCTTGATGACACGGGTGCCGATTGATGGATTCCCAGCTACGAATGGCCATGCTCGGGCGAGCGATGGGTTTGACCCCGTGTCCCGGCAGTCAAACCTTGGCATCAAAACCAAGTCTCCTAAAACAAGAGAGGAGTTACGTGCCATGTTAATTGCGGAGGCAAAAAAACAGAATAAAGAATATGGTTATTTTTTTGCAGAGGTAACTAGTGGCCTGACCTATACGGGAACAAGCAGTACAAATTCGTTTAACGTGACTCCCTTGGTTGTTTACCGAGTGTTCGTGGATGGTCGGCCGGACGAGTTGGTACGTGGAGTAATATTGATCGGTACACCGTTGTCCATGTTTTCGAACATCGTGTGTGCGGGGGATGATCCCAGTGTTTTTGTTGGTATTTGTGGTGCGGAGTCCGGTGGTGTTCAGGTAACGGCAATCTCGCCAACGATATTGGTCAGCAAGATTGAAACGCAACGTGCCGCGAAGTCTAGTATTTTACCCCCGATTCTACCACGGGTATATGTACCGCAAAAATGATTGAATGAGTTATGGTTATTAATGGAAAAATGATGAGATATAATATATTGTTATTATTATTGTTTTCAGTTGGCATATTGCGTGCCCAAACTCAAGACGACGTGACTATTTTCACGGCAATGGGGGATGAACAGGCAAGGACGAAAGAATTGGTATTGCCAATGGCTAATAAGCCTTTTTATGTGTCATATGCCCTTTTGCTTTCCCGTCAGTTTTCGGTAGAGGCCTCTTTGGGGTCCGTGTTGAGTTCGGTGGATTTACCTCTTCACTTGATGGGAACATCGCAAGTATTGGTCGGTAACTATAAACGGACAAATGATTTGCATCACGAGGGACATTTTTTTAGAGTGGACCTTGGGGGAGAAATTGATTATAATGCGATACGCCTCGGTTTCTGGATGGCTTCCGATCAGGGGTATAAAATGGCATTGCAGGAATATTCGGCTAAAAAGGCTTACTTGGAAGCTAATCCTTATGAGCTTCCTGATAATTTGCCGGATTTGTTGCCAACTGCTTCCGTGGAGAAATTGGTACATGAAAAACCGCCTTATATTTCCAGTATTTCGGAGGTCGAGGACATGGCACGGGAGTTATCCACCGTATTCAAGGACTATAAGGAGGTTATCGGCTCGAGCGTGTCATTACAGGGAAACGAGATGACTTTTTACAAATTGACAACAGAACAAGTGGCGATTAAGCAACCTTTGGACTTCGTGGAATTATATATAGAAGGAACTGTTGTTACTGGTGATGGTAAGTACATACAGGATTCTTATATTTTGCTGGCTCCTTCTTTCAATGCCTTACCTTCTTTGGAACATTTGAAACAAATCGTGTCAGGTTTTGCCCAACGGTTGATGAATTTGAAGAACGCTGAGGTCATCTCTGAAGATTATACCGGTCCGGTTCTTTTCGAGAACGAGGCCGTACGTCAAATATTCGTTGATAATCTCTTGGGGAATGACGGGGGCTTATGTACTTATCGAATTCCGTTAGGGGTAAAAGAGCCTTCTGCTTCTTTTGAAGATAAAATTGGGAAAAAGTTGCTTGATCCCCGTTTGTCCGTGATAAATTACAGTTCAATGGCCGAGTATATGAATATTCCGTTGTTGGGTAGTTATTCCATTGATGCCGAAGGTGTTATTCCCGAAGAGGAAATGTTACTCGTGGAGAAAGGTGTTTTGAAAAAAGTGTTGAACGGTCGAATTCCTACCGATAAAGTACGCTACACTACCGGAAGTGCCCGTTTCATCCCGTTCCAGGGTGACGTGATTTATGTAACGGCTCCGGGAACGCTTCATATCAAGGCGGACGGCGGCTTAAAGCCTGAGGCTATGAAGAAAGCTTTGTTGAAAGCGGCAAAAGAAGCAAAGTCTGATTACGCATATATTGTCCGCCGATTTGCGGGTAATGCTTCCCTTTTGTATAGGGTTGACGTGAAAACGGGTGAAGAAACACAAGTCCGTTTTGGAAAGATTGCTCCCGTGAATATGTCCAAATTAAAGAATATTCGGGAGATATGTAACCAAGAGAAAGTTTACAATCTTTTGTTAGATAAAGGTGTTCCGGCATCCGTGATCTATCCTTCTTCTATTTTGTTAAATAATATGGATATATCCGTCCTGAATGTACCGAAAAGAAAACTTCCGGTATTGAAAAATCCTTTGCAGGAGAGATAGATAGCCTTTGTAGAGAAGAGACTATCCGTCATGGTCAACTTTTTTATTTAATAATTGATTGATAACCAGTAGTTAAAAAAAACAATCTCTACTTGTTAAATATACATAGATCGTGTTGGTAACAGACTGATAATGAGTATAAAATGTATGGGGAAGTCGGATTGTAAAATACTGGAAAAGAATATTCTTTTATCAATCAAGGAAATCAAAAAATGTATAGAGCAAAGTGGCGTGTGTATGGTATAGATAATCCCGTACATACGCCACCCTATTTAATTACTTGATTTATATTGATATCTATTATATTTGTGTAGATACTCACATGAAAATCCCCCATCTATTCATTAATTTTTTGCATTATTTTACGTTTCTCGGACTCTGAAAGACTGTTTGGTCGTGGTTATTAAAAATGTCTTGTGACAAAGGTGGATTTACGAGTCCATGTTGGTAAGAGAGATATAATTCTGTTCTTCAAGATTGAGAATAGTAATCGGTGTATTTTGAACGATAATTTTCGCCATTGGATCTATGTTTTGGTTGTCAGTCGTAAATGTAACTATAATTCACGAGATTATCTTCTTTCTAATGAGTGATTTGTAAAGATGGGATGCAAAAATTCGATAATAGACATTACTTTTCCTGAGAATTGTTATACTTTTACAGTATAAAGAGTTTTTGACAACTCAGCACTGTAAAAACGCTGAAATTCGTACAGTTGTCAGATCGTTACCACTACATCTTAAATATTTGTTAAAATTTTATTGTTCAGTTGGTTAAGTCAAACCGATGAAAATTTGAAAATAAGAATAAAGCATGTGCTTTTTCTTTTCCGTTTTTTTACTCTTTTACCAAGACTTGATTACTGTTGTTCATACACATACACGTTATACATTTACAAATATAGAATGTTTTGGTTGTATCAATGTGTTTTAAATGTATTTTTGTCCTCTATGGAATATATAGGATGGAGTATAGACCCGATTGCGTTTCGGGTAGGTGGGATCCCTGTCATGTATTACAGTTTATTGTTGATAGCGGGAACCATGTTGTCCGTGTGGATACTAAAGCGTGTTTATAAGGAGAACGGGATGCCGTGGGAGCATCTCCAGATTCTCGTGATGTTGAGTATTGCCGGGTTATTCTTGGGGGCTCGTTTGGGGCATTGTTTGGTTTACGAGTACGAGTATTATTTTGCTCACCCGTTGGAAATTTTGCTTCCGATACGGGTGAAAACGGATAGAACTGTCATTTTTTCCGGTTACCAAGGGATGGCTAGTCATGGGGGGCTTGTTGGGTGGATAATTGCCATGGTAATTTATTCCCGGATCACGGGAGAGAAAGTGTTACGAACTCTTGACACGATCGCTTTGGTTTTACCTTTAGCGGCAGGTTTTATTCGTTTGGGCAATTTAGCGAATTCCGAAATGATTGGTATAGAAACCGACGTGCCGTGGGCTTTTGTTTTTGAACGGGTAGATTTGGTTCCCCGTCACCCGGCTCAAGTTTATGAAGCACTGGCCTATTTTTTTACTTTTGGGGTGAATTTGCTTCTATATCGACGGATTGGGTTGGAGCGCTACCGGGGAGTGCTTTTGGGGAATACCCTCGTCCTTGTTTTCGTCGCCCGATTCCTAATCGAATTTATCAAGGAACGACAAGTTCCTTTCGAAGATCAGATGAACTTGGATGTGGGACAGGTGCTGAGTATTCCGTTTATTTTACTGGGAATATTTTTGCTGCTACGTGGGATGAAAGGTGGGAAGAATATGACTCAACGATTCAGGTAACGTGTGAAGAGAAAGGTTTGTTTCTGATTAATAGATGTTTAGTTGGAGTCTCTACTTGATGTAATCAGTATCATGTGATTATATTGTTATTATGAATGTAATCAAATCATTATATATACTAATAAACATCTATTTTTTGTTATTGTAATAGGGGCGGAATAGGATGGGAATAGGAGCGGAATGGGAGCGGCTTGCAGTATGATTAGAATATGATCAAAATTTAATAACAATAATTTACATGAATTAAAGAAAATTTAGAATTGAGCTGGGGTAAAGTTGATTTGCTATTATGAACTGTCTTCTCCAATTTTCACAGGTACGGAGAGGATTGATTACCAGGTGTTTCCCTCTCCTTGCATGGGAGAGGGAAGGTTGTTGTATGAAGTTTACTTTTAATAAGCCAACCGAACGTTATCCACCCAAAGTTTATTTCCCACGGTACCAATGTAAGCTTCTCCATAGCTGGAAGATACACGTAAGAATAAATGCGTGGGTTTATCATTAGTATCACCCCAACCAATTTCTTCCACCGGTACGGATTTTCCCTTGCTGTTGATGCAGTATAAAGATTGTTCTTTGGGGATTAATTGCATGTAAGATTTGCTACCGGGTTGGTTTGTCGGATCCCCGTAAAGTACGTTCAGTCTGTGGTCGTTTTTCCAGTCGGGAGTATTCTCCGAAAGGCGTTCTATGGCTGTACCGATACGTTTGGCATACACGTTACCTTTCTCGTCCTCCCAGCGTTTTTGAAGGATGATGTATACTTCGGCAGAATCTCGTCCCGGTACGTTAACAATTTTGCTGAAACCGGTTGCTTTTATCCGGTGATCTGTTCCGGGAGTCTCCATCTTGTAGTCAAATACAACGGCTTTTGGAGTTTCCGTGAAAGGAATTCCGGCATTCAGTTTACTTTGTGGGTTTTTCGTGTCCTTGATCGGTTCATGCATTTGCCCCAGGTAAATTGTACCCGGTACGAGTACGGTGATGTTCACGATGCCCAGCACTTTACATTTTTCCATGAGTGTTTCGACACGTACACAATAGCCGTCGTCTCTTTTCTCCGGGAAAACGGAGATACTACATTTCGTGATTCCACTGACTTTGGCCATAACGTTGGATGTTCTCCAAGGGGAAACCGTGGAACTAATGTATGGTTTGTCTCCTATAATTGTGTCTAACGGGGCAACCTCGTAAAGGGTTTTCGTGTTACCGCCAATAACGAACGATTCGTCAATGATGCGAACCATCCAGCTATTAAAGTCGCCGAATGGGATTAATTTTTCATTTTCTTTAGTTTGTGCCATTGATAGGGAGCTTGTAGCTCCAATGATACCCAAACATAGCATTTTTATAGTAACACGTGTAAATCTTTTCATATCAAATGATTTTCTTTTGTCTTGAATACTTTATATTACGCTAAAATGATTTTAAGGTTTTATGCAAGAAATATGCCAATGTTAATAATCGTGTTGTATAATGTAAATAATGTTGCTAACCTGTTTATTCTTAGTGTAAAAGTGTAAATGTTAATAATAAAGAGTATCTTTGACTGTCTTAAATACTTTTATATATGATGATGAAAAAATTAAACATTGGGAATCTCTCGATCTCAGTTCCCATTGTACAAGGTGGTATGGGTGTTGGTATATCACTTTCAGGATTAGCGTCTGCGGTGGCAAATGAGGGAGGAGTTGGTGTGATTTCCAGTGCGGGATTAGGTTTGTTATATCGGAATTTATCCAAAGATTATATTCAGGCTAGTATCATGGGTTTGAAGGAAGAACTTCGTAAAGCTCGTGAGAAAACAAAGGGTGTGATTGGCGTGAATGTCATGGTTGCCATGTCTAATTTTGCGGATATGGTGAAGACTGCGATTGCTGAAAAAGCGGATATTATTTTCTCCGGAGCGGGATTGCCGTTGAATTTGCCGAGTTTCTTGCAAAAGGATAGCGTGACCAAGTTAGTACCGATTGTTTCTTCTGCACGTGCCGCAAGGGTTATTACCGAGAAGTGGCATAATTTGTATAATTACCTGCCGGATGCGTTTGTCGTGGAGGGGCCGAAAGCGGGGGGACACCTAGGGTTCAAGGACGAGCAGATTAATGATGAACATTTTTCGCTAGAACATATCTTACCGGAAGTGATTGACGAGGTGAAGGATATTGAAACGCATTACGGGAAGAATATTCCGGTAATCGTGGCCGGTGGAATTTACACGGGTGAAGATATTAAACGTTTTATGGATATGGGAGCAGCTGGGGTACAGATGGGTACTCGTTTCGTGACCACGGAAGAATGTGATGCCTCCGATATTTTCAAACAGACTTATATCGAGGCAAAACAGGAAGATATACAAATTATCAAAAGTCCGGTGGGAATGCCGGGTCGGGCGATATTCAGCAAGTTTATCCAAAAGGTGAAGGAAGGGCAGAAACAGCCTAAAACGTGTATGTGCAAGTGTATCAAAACGTGTGATATAAGCAAGAGTCCTTATTGCATTATTGCGGCTCTGTACAACGCTTTCAAGGGAAATATGGATAATGGTTATGCTTTTGCCGGGGCGAATGCCTTCCGGGCTACGAAGATTGTTTCCGTGAAAGAGACTTTCCGTTCTTTATTGGACGAGTTTAATCGTGCTATCAATAAATAATATAATCGGGAGTGTCCAAAAAACTTTCGACACTCCCGATTATATTATTTTTAAAGTTTATAAGGTCTATAAGGTTCCCCCTGCGGGGCGTTTTGTTTGCGGCAGCTAGGGTTGCCGAATCTAAAATTATCACGTTCTCCACCAGATACTGTACACGGCGAATATGGCAATCGTGAGTAATCCCGTGTAAATGATGATTGACGTGTATTGCATATGAGAAGGATGTTTCACGAGTTTACGATCTTGGTGGAATCTTACCCCGTTGGCAATGCCGTCTATGCGAAGACAGAAACGGTATATTCCATAAGTGACAGCTCCTGCGGCAAAACCAACAAGCGTTCCGAAAAGTAAGTCACCGGGATAATGTACCCCCACGTATATTCTCGTGTAACAAGTCACGATAGCCCATAGCATGAAGAAAGTTGTTAAAGCCCTGTTTTTGAATAATAACATCATGAAACAAGCCAGAGCGAACGTGTTGGCCGCATGGCAGGAGGGGAACCCGAATTTTCCTCCTCGTTTCCCGTTGACAATATGCACGATGTCGGCGATGGCCGGGTCTCGTGAAGGCCGGGGCCGCTCGAATATGGGCCGTAAAATGGAACTACACGTCTGATCTGCTAATGCGATAAGGAGAGCAAACATGAGGGTTGTAAATATGACCATTCGGATGTTCATGTTTTTATACAAGACGTACAGGATGGATACGTAAAGAGGAATCCATACGAGTTTACTCGTGAATATGTACATGAAGGAATCCCAATAAGGAGTGTGCATTCCGTTTAAGGCAAGAAATACCGTACGATCTAGTGCTTGTAGTGATTCTAACATGGGATTTTGAATCTATAAGTTTAAATAAATAATGTTCAGCCGCTATTTGAGGGGATGATTGGAGAGCAAATATATCATTTTTCGGTATATTTGCAAAATTGTTCGGCAATATGGCTTTGTCTGGATGGTTTTGTCAGTTGTAAATGAATAGATTACGAATCACGAATCGGCAGATGCCGGATTTTTTAATTTTGATGAGTTTATGGTAATATTTCCGAATGCAAAGATTAATATAGGGTTGTTCGTCATGGAGAAGAGATCGGATGGGTTTCATAACCTGGAAACTGTTTTTTATCCGATTGATCTTCGGGATATATTGGAAATCACTGAGATGAAGGGAGAGAAAGGGCGTTGCGTTTTTACTTCCACGGGAATCCCGATAGATTGCCCGCCGGAAAAAAATTTGGTGAGCAAGGCATACGCTATTCTGGCTGCCGAGTACGATTTACCCTCGGTGGATGTGCATTTGCATAAGATCATACCATACGGTGCCGGACTGGGTGGTGGCTCTGCCGATGCCGCTTTTATGCTGGTTGGGTTGAATCAGCTTTTTTTCTTGGGGTTGAACGAGGAACAATTAATGGGATATGCAGCCCGGGTGGGAAGTGATTGTCCTTTTTTCGTTTTGAATCATCCTGTGTTTGCTTTTGGGAAAGGCGAGTTGATGGAAACGATAGATTTGTCATTAAAGGACTATCATATGGTACTCGTGAAACCGAATCGGGGAGTTTCTACTCCCGAGGCATACCGGGGAATAACGCCTCGTGCAGCCTCTTTTGATTTGCGAGAATTGGGAAAATTGCCGATAGAGCAATGGACCGGGGTGATTGTGAATGATTTTGAAGATTCCGTGATTCCTAAAGTCCCGGAGATAGAAGAAGTAAAGAATATATTACGGGATTTGGGTGCGATTTATGTTTCCATGACAGGAAGTGGATCAGCCGTTTACGGATTGTTCCGTCATCCCGTGGAGGTAGAAAAGGCGTTTCCAGAATATTTCGTGTGGCAAAGCGTGTGAATGAGATATAAAATAACTACCCCCTCCAGCTCCCTCTGTGTAAGAGGGAGTTAGAGAGGGTAGTTTGTTATCCTCTCCCTACAAAGGCATATACAAATGAAGAGATACCGGCGAAGATGAAGCTAAGACCGGTCCAGATGATGATATTGAATATCCCGAACAGGGGATAGAAGACGATCATGAAGGAAAAGAACAAGGTGATGATTCCCGCGATGAATATCCATCCCCAGCCTCTGATTTTTAGTGATGACATCTGTAATGATTCGGCAATGTAATCAATGCTTTTGAACATGAGAATAAAGCCAACGATGTAAGGAAGTATGTCTTCTGTGACGATCGGGTGGATCAATAGGATAAAACCGATAATCAGGTCGAGTAACCCGATAAACAATCCCCATCCCCAATGCCGGGAGTTATCGCCTGCGAAGGCGTTCATGATTTCACTGATTCCGATAACAATGATAACGATACTGAAATACATGGCCAGTCCGAAATAAGATGCCACTGGATGCCGGATGATGCCGACACCAAAAACGAATAACACGATACCCAGGATAAGATATAACCATCTGAATCCTTTGGGACCGGTAGATGTTGTTGTGCTTGTTGTAGTCATTTTTCTGATATTTTTTAAGTTTAGTTTATTTCTTTATATGTGAAATGCGTTCAAAAAGTTGTTATATTGTCATTAAAAATAAATAACCAAATGATGGGAAATACGTTTCAGAGTATAAAAAAGCGATGATGAGAAAAATTATATTATTCTTGATGTTGTTTTTAGTAAACTACATGATTATGGCACAAAAGAAAGAGTTAACAGCGGATGAAAAACAGGTGATCATTCATAAAGGGACGGAGAGACCTTTCACGGGTAAATATTATGATTTTAAGGCAAAAGGGACATACGTTTGCAAGCAATGCGGGACTCCGCTTTACCGTTCAGAGGATAAGTTTGATTCCCAGTGCGGATGGCCGAGTTTTGATGATGAGATTCCGGGTGCGGTGAAACGGGTACCGGATGCTGATGGGAGGCGGACAGAGATTGTCTGCGCTCACTGCGGGGCTCACTTGGGGCACGTGTTCATGGGGGAGGGTTTTACCCCGAAGAATACCCGTCATTGTGTGAATTCGATCTCGATGGAATTTGTTCCTGCGGAAGAATTGAAAATAGACACGGCTATTTTTGCCGGGGGATGTTTTTGGGGTGTGGAGTATTACATGAAAAAGGCTCCCGGAGTGCTTGCCGTTGAGTCCGGATACATTGGCGGGAAAGTTGAGGACCCGTCTTACGAGGAAGTATGTGAGGGAAACACGGGACACGTGGAGGCGGTACGAGTGTTGTTTGATACATCGAAGACCGATTACGAGACGTTGGCAAAGTTATTTTTCGAAATACATGATCCCACGCAAAAAGATCACCAAGGACCGGATTACGGAGAACAATACCGTTCGGAAATATTCTATAATAGTCCGGAACAGAAGGCCGTGGCTGAAAAGCTGATACAGGAGTTAAAAGTGAAAGGCTATGCGGTGGTGACCCGGTTAGCTCCGGCTACAACATTTTGGGTGGCAGAGGATTATCATCAGAATTACTATACTAGGAAAGGAACTTTGCCTTATTGTCATGGATATACGAGGCGATTTTGAAAAAATCATGTACCTTTGTTTGGATAAATATTTCAAAGGATAACAGAGAATTTATTTATATAAAAGAAAGGAATTGAATTATGAAAATTGCAGTACCAACAAGAGAAAACGTTGTTGATGATCATTTTGGACATTGCGCATATTACACGCTGTTTACGGTAGATGACGATAAAAATATCACGAATACTGAGACACTCCCTTCTCCACAAGGATGCGGTTGTAAATCGAATATTGCTTCAGTGTTGAAAGAAAAAGGGGTTACCGTGATGCTTGCAGGTAGCATGGGTGACGGTGCTTTAAAGGTATTAAGTGATCAGGGAATTAAAGTTTTCCGTGGTTGTAAAGGGGATGTCCGGAAAATAGCGGAAGGTTATTTAAAAGGGTTTATCCTGGATTCCGGCATCGGTTGTCACCATCATCATGAAGGTGGAGAACACCAGTGCAGTCATCATAAAGAGTAAGGGGTGTCCCTTACTCTTTGTTTATTTTGACAAGGACTTTGTCGATTCGAGCGGCATCCATATCTACGATTTCAAACTCGAAGTTATACCAGGTCAATTTCTCTCCGGTCTGGGGAATATGTTCCAAAATTTTTAAGATCAGTCCACTTAACGTGTTGTAGTAATGGTTCGTGTAAAGACACTCCATATCGAAATAAGCCAAGAAATCATAGAAGGGACATTGGCCGTCCACGAGATAAGTACCATCTTCCCGTTGCACGATGTCCGGCTCTTCTCCAAGCTCCGGCAGGTCTCCGATCAAGGCTTTTAGAATATCCTGTAACGTCACGATCCCTTCGATACTTCCGAATTCATCCGTGACCAATCCATATTTTATATGTCCCTGTTTCAAATGTTCCATGGCGTTATACACGCTTTGATTCTGGGGAAAATACTGAGGTGGGCGAACGATGGATTTTAGATTAAAATCCGGGGTATCCATTCTTCCAAAAAGGTCTTTCAGGAAAACAACCCCGACGATATTATCCAATTTCGTGTCAGCCACCGGGTAAATAGTGTGAAGATGTGCGTTTACCGTTTCCCGTAGTGTTTCGTTACTATCTTGTATGTTCAACCAGATGAGATCACTCCGGTGTGTCATGATGGAGCCGAGATCCCGGTCTCCGAGATTAAACACCCGTTCCACGATGTCTTGTTCTACTTCTTGAATCTCACCTTCGGCGGTACTTTCTTGGATGATTGCTTTAATTTCCTCTTCCGTGATTTTGTTCTCTCCCGATTTATTCAATCCCAATAGTCTCATCATGAATGACGTGCTGGCAGAGAGTAACCACACGAAAGGTGAGGCTATACGGGAAAGAATATCCATCGGGGCGGCAATTAGTTTTGCCATTCTTTCCGCGGCGACCATTCCTATGCGTTTGGGTACGAGTTCCCCGAAAATCAGCGTGAGGTAGGTCACGACGATCACGATAAGCGTTTTGGATATTAGTAATGCGTGAGGTTGCAATACCTTTATTTTTTCCACCCATACGGCCAAGTCGCCTGCGAGGGCTTGTCCGGAGTAAAGACCGGTAAGGATACCGATTAACGTGATCCCGATCTGTATGGTCGAAAGGAATCGATCCGGTTGATTTGCTAATTTTAATGCTCTTTGTGCGGATTTGTTCCCGCTTTTGGCTTCTGTTTCAAGACGGGATTTACGGGCAGAGACCATTGCTATTTCAGACATGGCGAGTACCCCGTTTAAAATGATAAGTCCTATGATGATTAGAAATTCCATATATTAATTTTAAATTTTAGATTTTAGATTCCAGCCGCCCAAAGTCAGCGCTTTGGCTACCCCCTCTTCCTCCCCCTTGCACAGGGGGAGGAAACGCTACAATGTAACATTGAAACTTCTTCTTGCGTCCGTTGCTTCACCGGTGGAAGGGGGAGCCAGAGGGGGTAGTTTTTTCCATTCTGAATTCTAAATTTTAAATTCTACATTACTCTAAATTTTCTCAACTTTTAATTGTCTCGGTCTTATAATTAGGAGTGAGGGTAATTTTGCAAAAAGTTCCTGAGTTTTTGACAGCTTTTCGCAGGTGGTATAACTCATCACTAATAAGGTTTCTTTATTTTCAATAAAAGTGTTCATGGTTAATGGTTTGTCCAGTACGAATTTGTTTGAATCGATTTGAACGAAATCATTCATGATTCTGGATTGTAGTTGTTTATCCACCTGTTCGTTAATAAAGCAAATCCGGATGGTCATGCTTTGTTCACCCAACCGGGTTCTGGCGTAATTGAAGAGAAACAAGTCGTCTTCACTATCAACGAGAAGTAAGATATGGGAAGCCTGCGTGAAACCTCTGTTCACGAAGATTCCCACGGAACAATCCACGTGATCCATGATAGATTCCAGTTTTTGCCGGAGTAGCGTTCCCGGTAAATGTAACGGGCGATCTTTTAATTGTTTCAGCCAGCGGGAAATCGTGGTGAATCTTTTACCCAGTTTTCCGGGGGCCGTGCTATTGTCTTGCATGAATTGTTGTCCTGCTCCGACGAACAGGTAGTCCACGTGTTCTTTCTTGGCCACGTGAACCATTTCCTGAATTAGTTTGTCGGTTACTTGATAACGTTCATCTACCTGTAAATTCAGATGGCGAGCCTCTTCCCGAAGGGGGATAAAACTCTCTTCTGCAAATTCTTCCGCTTTGGCAGGATTTAAGTCAGTTCCCAACGTGAAGTGCGTGGCAATAAGTTGACTGTTTTGCAGCCGATGTCCTAGTAAAAGATCAGCCATACCCAGTAAGGTTCTACCGGTTTCGGGACGACCAAAGGAGAGCAACACTTTCTCGTGGTGATGGGCTTTTTCCTCTTGTTTGGCAAATATCTTTTCCACGAGCGACAACATAGGGGTTGCCATGAACGTGGTCAATAAAGACATGATCAATAATACCACGAACATTTGGGCAGAAAGGATTCCCATCTCGAACCCGATGTTCAGGGCCACGAGTTGCATGAGTCCCCGTGTGTTCATCAGCGTGCCGACGATAAGACTATCTTTCCAGTTTTCGCCCACAGCCCGTGCAGCCAGCGTACACCCTCCAAACTTTCCGGCAATGGCTACCACGATGAATAGTAAGCACACACCCCATAGCTCCGGCGTGTTAATCAAACCGATTTCCGTGTGTAATCCCGAAAAGGCAAAGAATAGGGGAAGGAAAAATACCAAAGAAATGTCTTCCACTTTTTCCATCATGACTTTACGGAACCCGATGTTCGTGGGCATGACCACCCCGGCGATAAATGCCCCGAAAAGGGCATGAATACCAATGATTTCTGTTGCTACCGACGAAAGTACCAGAAACAAGAATATGAATCCCACGAAGGTCTTATTGATGACTTCCGAGTTGGCATAAATATCCCCGATTTTACGCAAAAACGGGCGCATGACCATAAACATGAAGGCGATATAGACGAGCGTTAAGGCAATGGTGTAGAGAGCACTGACGAAACTACCCGCTTTAGCTAAGGCGATTACGATGGCTAGTAAACACCATGCGGTGACGTCATCATTGGCTGCCGAGGCTATGGATAACATTCCGACAGGGCTCTTTGTCATGTTACGTTCCTGCACGATTCGGGCCAACACGGGGAAGGCCGTGATACTCATGCTGATCCCGATGAACATGGCAAAAGGTAAAAATTCCGCTTGTTGTGCCCCGTAGTCAGCGTATACCCAGATGGCAGCTACCACTCCCAGGAAAAAAGGAACCACGATTCCGGCATGACTGATGACCAGAGTTTCGTTTAGTTTGTCTTTTATGACACTGAAATCTAACTCCAGTCCGATGACAAACATAAACAGAACTAACCCGATCTGGCTTAATAGGTTCAAGTTCATCAGTGATTCGGGAGGGAATAGTGCGGCAGAGAATTCCGGAAAGAAATATCCCAGCAACGAAGGTCCCAAGACGATTCCGGCCACGATTTCACCCATAACACCGGGTTGCCCGATGTATTTGAAAAGGAACGAGAAAATACGGACGGTGATCAAAATCACGATGATTTGTAACAACAAGATCGTTAGTGAGTTTGTCAGGTTGTCGGAAATGATTCGTTTGAATAGTTCAAATGAACTCATTTCCGTGTTTACCGTACTACTGACTTCTGAATGATCGATATGTTGACCCGTGCAAAGTGCAAAGTAAATCAAAGCGCAGAAGACGGTCATCATGCCGAGATATATCCAGTAGTTTGTGCTATTCCTTTTCATGATCCCCAATAATTTTTACACTACTTTCTGTTTTTCATTCGTTTGAACGCCCTGAATATTTCTCCCACCCAAAGTACGAGAGACGTGGCAAGCGTGATCCAGATCCATTCGACCCAAGTCAATGGGATGGTCCTGAAAACGGAACCACCGAAGTTGACTACGAGTATCTGTCCCACGATAATTGCCATTCCCACGGTGAGGAAACCTTCGCTTTTGAATATATTTTTAAAGGCGGAATCATTTGTTCCGAAAGTCTTTGCATTAAACATGTTCCAGAACTGTAACATCACGAATACCGTGAAGAAGATCGTCAGGTTACGAAGTCCTTCCGGTGTTCCGGCCTCAATACCTCCGGCATAATTGGAGAGTACATATAACAAGCCGAGTAGGATAACCACGAACGTGATTCCGGTGGCTAATATCAGTCTCTGCATTTGAGGGACGATGATAAAGGCATTCGAATTTCTCGGTTTTCGTTTCATCACTTCCGGGCTAGGCGGGAGTGAGGCTAAAGCCCCGGCAGCAAACGTGTCCATGATGAGGTTTACCCACAACATCTGTGTCACCGTGATGGGAAGTTCCGAGCCGAACAAAGAGCCTAGTAATACAATAATCAAGGCTGCCACGTTAATGGTAAGCTGGAACAAGATAAATCGTTGAATGTTTTGATATACAGAACGTCCCCACATCACGGCAGAGGTTATACTACTGAATGAGTCATCTAGCAAGGTGATGTCACTGGCCTCTTTAGCCACGGAGGTTCCGCTACCCATGGATAGACCCACGTGTGCATGATTCAAGGCGGGGGCGTCGTTCGTCCCGTCCCCGGTAACGGCCACGATGGCTTGTTTTTGTTGTAGCAATTGAACGAGGCGTTGTTTGTCCATCGGGCGGGCTCGGGACATGATTTTTAAATCCAGTACCCGATCCAAGGCCTCTTTATCGGTTAATTGTGCAAATTCAACTCCAGTGATCACGTTCCGATCGGTATCTTTTTCTGTCCACAGACCGATTTGTCTTCCGATCTCTTTTGCCGTACCCGGTGTATCTCCTGTCACCATTTTTACTTGTATTCCGGCATCAAAACAGCGTTTTACCGCGTCCGGTACATCCGGGCGGATCGGGTCAGAAATTGCTACGATACCAAGGAAGGTTAATTCGGTGTTGTATAAGCGTCCGTCTTTAAAATGCGATTCATTATCCTCGATGACTTGGTAAGCAAAACCCAGTGTTCGCATGGCTTGATTTTGGTATTCCAGCAATTGGTTCTCCACGGTCGTTTTGTAATTGGCGATCGGTTGCAGTTCCCCGTCGATCAACGCGTTCTTACATTGAGCGAAGATGATTTCGGGAGCTCCTTTCACGTATAGAATCTTTTTTCCCATGACGGGAGAGTCAACCAATGTGGCCATGTATTTCCGTTCCGTGGAAAAGGTTAACTGGTCGATCACCGTGGCATTTTCCCGGAGTTCTTGGTAATTTGCTTGTTGTCCGTTTAGCCAGAGTAATAAGGCAGCCTCGGTCGGGTTGCCTAAGGTTTTCACTTTGTCCGGATCGGAAAAGTCGAGGAATGCAGTTGTATTCACGGCAATACCCTCTTTTATCAGTCGGGAATTCTCGTTATCAGCTAGTTGTTGATCTTTCAGACCGTAGAAGTTGGTTTTGTACACGGTCATCTGGTTTTGGGTCAGGGTTCCCGTTTTATCCGTACAAATAACGGTTGTAGCACCCATCGTTTCGCAAGCGTGCATTTTACGAACGAGGTTATTGGATTTTAGCATTTTACGCATACTGAGAGCCAAGCTCAAAGTGACGCTCATCGGAAGACCTTCCGGAACCGTCACCACGATTAGGGTAACGGAAGCCATGAATGCCGACAGGATTTTCTTTCCTAGGCTTAACGAAATCCACGCTTGCGGGTCCCAAGGTTTAACCCCGAAAGCCCAACCAATGGCGAGTATGATAACCAATGCTCCCAACCCGTATAAAATCCAGCGAGCCCAACTGCCTTGTTCTATGCTTTTGGGGAGTTCTTTTTCTTTTCCCCGTAATGCATGAACATCGTATATGACAGGTACCCATACTTTGGCAAGCATGATGATTGCTGTGATAATCAGTGCCCCGATCAATCCGAGTTGTCCTAACTCCGGGGTCGGGGATGCCGGGTTAAAGAAGATGGCTTTAATAAATAGGATGGAAAACGTGACCGCGGCACCGCAGAATCCCACGACCCCGATGAATTTTGCCAGCGAATCGAGCTGTTTGTCAAGTGGGGTAGGTTCTTCGCTTTTTTCCGAAGATTTTTCTGCCACTTTTCCGAATTCCGTGGAGTCTCCCACGGCAAGTACCTGCATGATCCCGTGACCGTCAGAAACGGTTGTTCCTCTCATCACGTGGTTGGAAGGGTAGGTGGCTTCCAAGTTGAATTCTGATTCGATCACGGTTTTATTGGCGATTGGTTCTCCGGTTAAACTGGATTCGTTCACCTGTAAGGAGATTGCTTCGAGAAGTATCCCGTCGGCGGGAATCTCTTCTCCTTGCTCCAAAAGCACAATATCATCCACGACAATATCTTTTTTAGGGACTTCATGTACATTACCGTTGCGGATAACTTTGATCAACGTGTCGTCATTCACTTGATTCAGCACGTCGAATTTCTTGTTTGCATCCCATACAAACCAGGTGGCGACCCCGGTCGCGAGTAAGATGGCCACGGCAATACCAATGGTTTCCGCGATCTCGATGATTCCTTCCGAGAAATACATGGAGATGGCGATACCTCCCGAAAGGAATACCGCAACCATTAATATGCGAATGACGGGATCTTCAAAGTTCCCGATAAAAATCTGCCATAAAGAGTCCCTTTTAGGGGGAGTTAACACGTTGGCCCCGTGTTTTTCACGACTTTCCAGTACTTGTTTATCCGTGAGGCCCGTGTAGTGTTTACGTGATTCCATGTTATAATTTAAGATTTAATTATTTTTTTTACGTGTTGACCGAATAATAAGATACGTGAAAAAGCCAATTCCGACGATTAACATTACGATGGAAATCTCGGTGAAATACTTTTCCAGTAACTCTTTTCGGGAATATAAAAAATAGCCGACGGTAGCCAGTATCAAGTTCCAGATACCACTTCCGGCAGCCGTGTAAAATATAAAGCTGTTTAAAGGCATTTTGACTAATCCGGCCGGAAGGGAAATAAAGCTTCTTACCCCCGGGGTAAGTCTTCCGACCAGCGTGGAGCTTTTGCCGTATTTCAAAAAATATTGTTCGGATTTTTCTACTTTTTCTTTGGACATCCGCAAAATCTTTCCCCAGCGTGATTCCGCGAAAGAATAAATGAATTTACGCCCTAACGTGTATGCTAACACGTAGTTGAAGAGGGCGCCTAGAACCGATCCGATTGTGCTGAAAATAACTACCAGCAGGAAATTGAGATCCCCGTTTGCAGCTTTCCAGGCTGCAGGAGGCACGATCAATTCCGCCGGAAAGGGAATGATGGAACTCTCAATGGTCATACATACGAGAACACTCCAGTAGTTCACGTTCTGCATATACCAATCGAGAATAGATTGAAGCCAATCGATCATATGTTGTTTCTAAATTTTAATGTTTTTATTTGCTCTCACTTGTTATAATTATCGTTATGGTTTTGTCATAACAACAATACTTTCAGCGAGTAGATATAAAAACCTTGACTATGTCGGGTGGTCAGATATTGGATAAAGTGCTGTTCTTTTTTGGCTAAAGACAATTTTATCGGAATATTTTTTCCACTCTGCATATTGTGATGCGAATACACGTTTGTTTTAGGAGTTTTATTGAACCCGAAACGTCGTCCGTGGGAAGTTGCGATTCCTTCGTCGGAACCCAAATGAAGGCCTCGTGAGAGAGTGTCGTAGCAATGGGCAATCTCGTCCGGTTCGGATAGTTGTTCTGTTTGTGTAGGCAATGCTATCTCGTCCTCGTTTTCCTCAGTCTGTAGTCCATTGACTATGAGTAGTAAAGAAAAAATGAAGATAGATATATATACAAAAAACAGCCTTTTCATTATAAAATTATTTACAGGTTCAAAAGTAATATATTTTTGGATATATATCCAGTCTTGTTTACGCTTTTTCTTATCAATAAATCCATTTTATTGCGTACCTTTGCGGGGAATCAGAAATATTCGGATCATGACGGTAAAAATGATATTAGCTTGTATCGTGGCTCTCTTGGCGTTGGTAAACCCGGTACAGAAAGTTTTAATTGTTACTTCGTTGCAGGAGAGGTTTAGTCCTAAAGAACTTCGGTATATATCTATTAAATCATCTATTACTGCCGCGTTGATTCTGATCTTTTTTCTTTTCTTGGGAGAGGTAACCTTCAGTTACGTGTTCCATGTCGAGTTGTATTCTTTTCAAATCACTTGTGGGGCCGTGCTGATGTATAACGGTCTATCCGGTTTGTTGAAAGGTTTTTTCTTGAAAGTGGACGAGCATATCAAATTAGCCGATCTGACCACGGTGCCTATTGCCATCCCGATGATCGCGGGCCCGGCAACCATCACGGCAGCCGGCACGTTTCCCGTTCAATACGGGCGTGAGATCACGATTATAGCCATCTTGATCGCTTTGGTGGTAAATCTGTTTTGTATGTTACAAGCCCGGCGAATCGGGAATTTCTTGATTAAATACAATTTTATGAACCCGTTGATCCGGATTATCGGGTTGATTGTTGCCACGATCGGGTTACAGATGATATTTGACGGAATCACGCTGTTTATAAAGACCTTGACCGTGTAATTTAAGGTCTCCAATTAATAATTCCGTTTGTAGGATGTGCCTTCCGCCAGTTTTGAAAAGCGGCATAATCGTGAATCCCGTCTTGGATGACGGCTTGATAGTACTCGATTCCCATGATTTCTTCAGTATCGGGAGTCTCGTACTTTAGTTTTAGTATGGTTTCTCGGATTTCCGGTGTCAATACCGCCGAGATTCGTTCTGCCACTTGTTCGAAATACCCGTCATAGTAGGAACCTTTCAAAATGTGAATCATGTCGATTTGCCACAATTCATGATCGGTATCCTCGTACCACGCGTGCCATTCTATACAATGTTCGTCCGTGTCGATCAGGTTTTTGTATTCGATTCGTTTGATAGCCGGGTTGGCGGCCAGTTGCATGATGGCCTGGAAACTGATGGCCGGGGTTAATCGTGGGGTATAGACGTGGAAATCTATATCCCGGTGTTTCATCATCAATCCCATTTTTAATGACCCGACAAGATTGATTTCCGCCCCGATAGATTCCCAGATATTGATAATGTTAGTTGCTTGGACTATCTGTTTGGCTCGTTCTGTATTGCGAGCAGCAAGTTGTAATATCGTTTCCATGTGTTCGTGATTGAGAACGCGAAAATAACAATAAACTCTTTGAAAGCGGGTAAGAAGAAAGAATTTATTTTTTAACGTAAAATTGGTTTAAATTAACAATGCATTTCCGTGTTTTCCCCTTTTTCCTGCTGGGAAAGGGACGGGAGGCATGTAAGATGCTGGGGATCTTCGTGGTTCATTAACGACATTTTTTGTAAGTTACCGTAAAGTTACCGTAAAGTTACCGATAAGTTACCGTAGTAACACGGTGACTTGATATTCACGATTCGGTAATTTTCCCCCAAAAATGTAAATTTACAGTTAAGGTGCCTTTAAGCATTATTGAAGGTTTATCGAATCATTCAAGCGGGGATAATATGCACGAGAAAAAAGGAAACCGTGTCACCGGGCAATCAAACGGTGACACGGTTTTACCTGAATCTTTCTTTTTATTTATTTTTCATCCCGATATAAAAGACATAGCCGTAGTAACTTTTGTATTTCCGGTAATAGTCTATTTCATCCAATTCCCGTTGTACTAATTGTTGGGCAGGTGTACTGTTTTTATATTTTTCCAAGAAGAGAGGAATGTTTTCTTGCATGGGTTTGTAAAAACAATCCAACCAACAATATTCAGGTAAAATGAAATGGGCTACCGGGGTGTATCCGGTTTCTTCCATTTTCTTGATTTTATTGGAAATGGTGTCAATTTCGGCATAATTAAAATTCCAGAATTGCTCAATCTCATCCGGTCGGGTATCCGTGAGCCAGGAAACTTCCGAGACGGCGATCATTCCTCCCGGTTTCAGGAATTGTTTCCATTCCCTTAGACCTCTTTCGAATCCGATATTATAGATGGAGCCTTCCGCCCAGATTAAATCTAGTTCTCCGGGTTCAAAAGGTAGGTTTTCCATGGAAACTGCAATGCCGGAAATCCGGTCGCTGAGTCCATGACAAATGGCACGTTCCTTTAAAAGTGTGATCATCTTCGGGAATAAATCGATTGCCGTGATCTGTCCTTTCGTGTTTTCGGCAAGCGTGATGGTTTGTCCACCGCTGCCGCAACCGATATCGGCAATTTTGGCGTTATCTGATAATTCCCCGATAAAGCTCAAGGCTTGTCGGGTGACTTGTTGACTTCCGGGACCTTGACGGTTTAGACGTGAAAAAAAGTCTACGATCATGTCAAAGTCGAAGTCTGCTACTAATTGTAATTCCTGTTCCATAATTGTGATAAATATATGTGATTATATGGTGAATCCCATAAAAATGATTTCCGGGTAAGAAAACCGGATAGGAAAATCCAGCCTGAAAGGATTCGGGCTGTTAATTATGCATTTATCTTCTTAGAATTTGTTGTTTTCAAAAAGCGATATTTTATTTGTTGTCGCAAAGATAGATATTTTCTTGAAAATAAATAGATTATTAATTGGGTTTATTTTCTAGAAGACAGGTGTTGCAAACACAGCATGATCCAGACGGCAACCACGAATGGGGCGGTCAATGTCGTGATTCCTGCATACATTCCTGTAATTTGTATTCCTGTTGACAGGAGTATGGCCAAGGTGGCCCAAGCTATGCTTTTGAAGGTTCGGTTTCCAAGGGCTATACTACAAAGTACTCCGTTATATCCGAGTAATCCGGCATTGAATGCGGAGAAATCGGTTGTCAAGGGCAGGACGACGAGCAAAGGCAGAAAGGCTCCCCAAACCGTGTAAACTGTTTGTATCCGGGAATTGACGAGGATACCGATCAAGAAAAGTAACCCGGCAAGAATATTTCCTCCTTGAAACATGACCTGCCCGATGTTCAGGCAGAATGCTTTCGGTAGATGAGCTACTGCCTCGGAAACATGGGGTATTGCGGGCAATAGGAGAGTGGGGAAAAGGTAAAGGTTCCCCAATAATAGAATCCATACCGTAATGATAAATGGTGCCGTGAAACCCGGAACTGTTTTCTGGCGATTGAATAACCGGGTGATCCAGGTGGAAAGGGCAGAGCCGAATAGTAATAAGAATATGGAACTAATGTTTATTTCCATGAACACCCCGATGGCGATACCAACCAATGTACCATTAAAACCGTAGAGGCCGTTCCGAATGTCTTCCCGTGAGTATTTGCACAGGCAGGCGGTTAACGTGCTAACGATGTTTCCTGCTAAAGCGAGTAATGCCAGTATCCAAGAGTTGCAGGCTATCCCGGCTAACATAAGAAGTCCCGACAAGGCGTTATTCTGGAACATCACTTGCCCAATACCCCGGGCTATGATAAATAGTCCTTCTTTCATCGTGCAACTAGCTGGGGTGGTAAAAACTACTCTTGATGATTTCTAAAATATTCTATCATTTCACTGGTAAGACTAATGTCTGATTCAGAAACCGGAATGTTTTCCCGTTCAAACCATTCGGCTAAGGCCAGTTCCTCCCGGTCAAGCGTGATGCTGTCGTCTCCTTTCACTTCTGCAAAAAAGCCCATTAAAAGCGTGTCGGAGAATGACCACGGTTGACTTTTGTAGTATCTGAGGTTTTTAACGTGTAATCCGACTTCTTCCATGACTTCCCGTTTCACCGTTTCTTCGACGCTTTCCCCGATCTCGGTAAATCCGGCGAGCAGGGCGTAGCGGGTGTATTCCCGGTTGGCGTATTTGGATAACAGGATTTTGTTCCCGTTTGTGACAGCGATAATCACGGCGGGCATGATTTTCGGGTATTCCGTGTTATTACAAGTTAGGCAATGTAACATCCGTTCCTTTTCATGGGGAACGAGTTTTGCCCCGCAATGACTACAAAACTGATGGTTATCGTACCATTTGTAGAGGCTGTATCCCGTGATGCCTGCAAATGCCAGGTGTCTTGGCCCGCTTGTTCGGAAAAGCCCGATGTCTTTTAACTCGAATTCCGGTTGTCCTTTCGGGACTTGATGTACCAGATAAAAACAGTCGTTATCAATGGCGAACAAATAAATGGCTTTCTCGTAAATACTTTCTTCGATTCCGTTTAATTCTGAAAAACGGGGAAAACGCAGGGTAGATGAATCTTTACCTGCCAGAACCGTGTGCCCGTCGAAATAAAGCGCGTAGCTTGTTGCCTCCGGACGTTTTGGGATATAAGCATTTGAAAATATATGGGGCGCTATATCTTGTATCATACCTTATTTATTTTGCCTGTGAATTCGGGCGTCAAAGGTATTAAATTGTTGGATATGACGCTAGTTTTTAAAATGAAAATTCCGTGATTCCATATATGGATAAATCACGGAATATAAGAATAAAAACTTTGTAATTAAGGGCAATTGGCTCCTACTTTACCATCTCGTAATCGATACCGTTTACATAGTAGATAGAATAGAAGTTTTTATTATGGTTTTTCATCCATTCCCGCATTTGTTGAATACTGTTCTTTTCAGAGTCGCAGTGGTCGGCATCTTTGTCTCCTTTAGCCTCTTCTTCTGCGACTTCTTTTTCCCAGTTGTCGATGTATTCCTGTGATAAGCGTTGTTCCTGTAACACCCCGGTCACGACGATTTCGGAGTTAACCAGCTCTTTGTTGAAAGATTGTATGTTGCCGCCAGCTTCAACACGGATTGTAAGTTTACCCGTGGAGTCTGCGATAAAACAGCGACGTCCGGAGTGAGAGCAGGTGTGTTTCACGACGCCTTTCAGAACGACCGTATCATTCAGTTGTTTTTCGGCCACGTTCAGAAGGCCGTTAACGTCCAAAGCTTTGGATGCCAAGGATATTTCAATGGTATTCTCCTGCTGTGTTTTCTTGTTCGTGTTTTTGCATCCCACGATGGAAAGAGTTGAGATACAAGCGATAATAAAAACAAATGTACTTCTTTTCATGACGATATATTTATTTAATGTTGTTTTCTTATTCTGGCAAAAAGGCATACAGTAATAAATCCGGCAATTCCCGTGAATAAGGTGATGATTCCCGCAAGATATTTCCCGTATGATTTTTCTTTACGATACGCGACAAAAGTAATTATTGTCAGTATAATATTCAACAGAAGAGACGGGAAATAATAACCCGAAATTCTGGGATAGATGTAACTGTTCGTACTATCTTGAAAGGTCACCGTGAACGGGAACAAGTAAGGCAGTGTTTTGTCCCACGTGGATTCCGGTGCCGGGCGAAACAGGCTGTCCACCTGACGCATACTTTTATTCTCCAAGGCGTAGGTATGTTCCCCGTCCGAAGAAATCTTGGCTACCGTCCAGTAGAACATATTGGCCATGATGGAAACCCGGTCTTTATCGGGATTCACGTCTTCCAACACTTTCACGAGCCGGTACCCGTCCGTGGAAAGATAGTAAAGCGTGTGATTCGTGTCGAACAGGAATCCATACAGGCTCCGATTGTCAATTTCCATCGGGAACATACAGGAGATGTTACTTGCCTTCGTGTCCTTGACAAAGGGTTTCCCGTTTGTCATTTTTATATGGAAAAGATGTCCCTTGTTATCCAGGGCGAAATATCCTTCATCGTATGATTTCTGGCTTGTGGGAATCCCGGTGACCCACAACGCGGGGAACGTGAAACCAGCCTTTTCCATGGCTTGCTGGAAACGGGCGGATTTCTGTTCGTCTACCCGGTTGGTAGCCATGTCGATAAATTCGATGTTCTCTTTCAGTCGGAACATATCGCTGGGGTTTTCAAGGTCTACTTTTCCCGAGCAGGATTCGAACATGGGGTAGAGTTCGATGACCGGGGTATTTTTATCTTTGGGTTTGTACCAGAAGAAAAAGTTATTCCGGGCTATGGTTTGTCGGTCAACCGGAACCCCTTGTATGGAATCCGGGATGGCGTTTTCCATGGCTAACTGACGATAGTAGAACATGGGCAACACCCGATCGAATTCTGCGTCCGAGTAAACTTTCCCGCTCATGTCTTTTCCTCTCACGTTATCATTGTCCTGATCTAAATAACAGAATTGGTTAATGACAGAACTGTAATAAGTGAACGGGTACCGGGGAGAGGAATCCATGGTTAATTGAACGAGTGACGGGATAATCCATGATAATAGGAAAATGGATAATCCGATATATAAAATCTTTATTTTCATCTGCTTGAAATTTAATGATATTACTGCATTCCTTCTTTAAAGTGACGAATGGAGATTTTGGGGTATAGGGCTAAAACTATAAGTGTCCCGAACAGGAAGGGGAGCATGTAAATGTAGCTACCCGGTACGCCTTGTACCATGAATAATGACAGGATCAATAACCCGATCACGGCATTATAGATTCGCTGGCTCCACACAGGTTCCAGAATAATCCACGCTGTAAGTAGATAGGACGCGAAACCGCATAATACTTGCGGGAGTATCGTGGCGAACCATGCCCCGACTACTTCCCTTGGAAAATCCGCGGATAGTCCCCACAGGAAACCACCATAGCTGACCGTGAAAAGGAGTAACAGGCATACCATCCCGTAACTTAGCATAAGGAATACGATCTGGTTTTCTCCAAGCGGGAGATGCAGTGTCAGTTTAAAACGTTTCTTCGTCATTTCCGGGATAAACTGGGTAATTCCCATGATGATTCCGGCGAGTAGCGGTAAGACTTTTATCTGATCCAGCAAAACCACGTTTTTCAGGATAAATACTTCCCACAAGTGTGGCATCCCCACGTTACGGGCGGCACTTGAAATGCGAAGTGCAATGTACCCCATGGCGAGGATAAATACCACGAACATCAGGAGAAACATCCAACGGGTTTTAATCCATTCTTTGAATAGTAGTGCTTTGTTCATCGTTTTAGTGTTGTTTTTGATTAATATTTTCCGGTTAACCCGATAAAAGCGTCTTCAAGGGATAAAGTTTCCTCCTTTAAATCTGCCACTTGTACACCTTTTGATTCCAATAGTTGCCGGACGGTTTCGAGTGGTTCGAAAGAGTAGGTAATCCATTGACCGTTATTTTTTTCGGTGTTCCATAGTTTTTCATGTTCCGTGGGAACTTGCCCCTCGTTCAAGGAGAAACGGAAACGGTGGAAGTTTTCCATGATTTCCCGGGTCGGTTTGTGAATCAACAGGCGTCCGTAATCCAGAATCATACAATCGTCAATCAGCAATTCCATGTCTTGGATGATGTGGGAGGTCAGGAATATCGTTTTATCCCCTCCGGCGGCAAAATCTCGCAAGTATTCCACGAACAGACGGCGATAGCCGGGGTCCAGTCCCATGGAGAAATCGTCGAGGATCAGCAATTCCGGGTTTTGGGCAAATAGTAACCCAAGGGCGACTTGAGAACGTTGACCGCATGACATATGATTGATTTTCTGATGAGGAACAACTTTTAGTTTTTCCATCAAACCGTAGAACGCGTCTCGTTTCCAGTTCGGGAAAAAGGCCCGGTAATACTTTTCGATTTGCTCGATCGTGAAATAGGTGTGTTGCACGTGACCTTCCAGTAATAAGCCGATCTTGGCTTTCGTGGCGGGAGAGAGGTGATTCATGTTCTCGCCGAGAAGGTAACACTCTCCGGAACGGGGTTTTAAATAACCGTTCAATATGTTGATGATGGTGGTTTTTCCCGTTCCGTTTTTTCCGAGTAACCCGAGTACTTTACCTTTTTCTACTTCGAAGTTCAGGTTCTCGTAAATTAATTTTTCTCCGTAATAGTGCGTTATATTTTTACACTCGATTACTTTTTCCATGTATAAAAGATATTATGGTTTAAAAAACAATGCCGCAATGTGCTTGCAGGGTTTCCCGGTGCAAGTCGTTTTGGCAGGAGTCATGTTGCCAGTTTAATTTGATAAAGATACCCCTGTTTTTAGGCAGGGAATAATTCCAGCGGAGTTCTATATTCGTGGTCCAGTTGTCCGCGGAGAGATTGTCGTAAGCCTTGTAAACTGCGGCTAGGGCGATTTGCTCTTGGTCGATTTCCGTGAGCTGCAAATCGGCGGTTGAATTCTTACGATACACCCCGTCTAGAACGAACTGGAAAGAGTGCTTTTTGTAGCCGGTTGCGGCAAAGAAGTTCATCCCGCCGGATAAATAGTTTACTTTCATGAGGCGGGCAGGGTCAAGATATTCCATCTTGAACGAGTTGAACCCGGCTCTTGGTGACAGGTACCATGTAAAACGGTCTCCCTTGGTTTGCCCGTATACTCCCGAGACGGAAATATCTGCTTTTTTCACGGATAACTGTTCGGCCTCGCCCGTTTTTTCGTACACGTTGGTTGTGGCACTTCCGATAAGGGATTCAATCCCTTGACGATCTTGGTAGGTTGCCCGTGTCCGGACTCCCCACTGGTGCTTGTTCCGGAAAGAAGTGTAAGCGATTTCGGCTTTCATCTTGTCCTGATTCAACGTGTTCAAGGGCAGGTCGTTCAGGTCTGAAATAATCTTCTCGAAAGAGAATTTTTCATACCCGAAGGAGCCGGAGAAACCTTGTTTGTCGCGGGGGAAAATTTCAATGCTTGCCCCGTAGCGATGACCGTCGTAGAAGAGGGAAGTGGCTCCCCGGCGGAAACGGACGTAGTCCATGCCCAGACCGCTGAGATTATAGGTAATGGCGGAACCCAGTTCACTATAAAACTTCACGTCGTTGGTTTGCTTGTATTTTCCGGCATGGAAGGCGATTCCCATGGAGTATAGCTTGTTCAACTTGGCCGACATGCCGATGGAGGCTTTCAGGTCCGAGACGATGTTTCTGGGGCGGGGATCGATCTTCCGGTACTCGATAAGGGCCCGGTAATTGGCATATATCCCCCAAGTGAAACGTTTATGTTCCTGCGCGTATCCCCCGGCAAAATAATATTCTTCAAAGTCCATGTCCCCACCGACCGAGTCCGCGACCACGTAAGGATATACCGTCAAATAGTCGGACGTTTCGTTCCATTCTACTTTTTCCCTTTTCCCTTTTTTAAAATAGGCGTTTCCCCATGTCTTGCTGTTTTCTCCTAATGGCATGTAAGAAAATGCGTGGAAGGAAAAATTACTAACTTCCGAGCCTAATTGGGGCAAAAATGCCTTGTTTGCATTCTGTTGTTCCCAACCGATTTGTAGTTCCGATATGGAGAACGTGTGAGCATAGTAATTTATAGCCGGGTTATCATAGATTTGTGACACGAAACTCTCCGTTGGGGAGAAGTAAATCCGTGTGCGGGTGTTTGCCGGAATACTATCCTGTGCCCATGTCCCGAAGGTCTGGAAAAGAAGACTAAAAATCAGAATGAAACGAAAAGTCATGATTTTGTCGGTTTAATAATTATTGTTTTAAAGACGGAGTGGCCTTGGCCTCAAAGTCTTCCGTGGAGTTATTCGTGTCTTTCAGTATCTTGCGTCCGTCAGGAGTGGTGGAAAGTACTTTCCGGCGGACACTTTTGTTGTATCGGTTTTTGTCGCTCGCGACTTCCCCGCAGTAGGTGAATCCCATGTCCAAAGATGGGTCAACGACATTCCAAGCATATTGTGCTTTGTTGCTTATGTTGACCGCGTCGATGATCCATTCATTGGGTACTTGATAAGCACTCTTGTTTTGGGAATTTCCTATAACGTTGATAAATGTAGCATTGTACGTGTAGTCTGTTAAAAAAGTATTTTTATCCACTTGTAGCCGGGCAATAGCGTAAGCGCAAAGTCCTTGATTATGTAACGTCCATACCGTTTTTGTATAGCTATAGATTTTGTCTAAGTTGGTCACTTGGGGGTTATCTACATCTTGATTTTTTTCTGTTTCGTCATACCATTCGAAATCTGCATTCCTCAAATCAAATGAATTTATATTTGCTGCTGTATGATCGATGGCTTTATCGCATATTAGAAGAGATTCTCCGGGTTGTACCGGATAGTCTTTCCCGTTTCCGGGAATGGCATATACACATTGGACAGCCATCGCCTGCGACATTATATCTGGAGTGTATTCATATTGTTGGGCAGTATTGAAAGCGGATTCCAAGATCACAAGCCCGTCGGCATATAGCACTGAGTCTGAATTATTGTATATTTTAATGTATTGGTCTCCGGAATATTGTTTCCCTTCCGCTGTTGTACTTCCGGCGAAATAGACCTCTTCAATAACGAAATCCGCTTTCGAGTTGAAAAGGAATAATTTAATATTATCAGCGCTTGTTGTTCCGACAAGATTTACGGATTCTTTATATCCTTTTACCTGTCCTTCAACGGTTTTCTCGTCAACGATATATTTCATTTTCCCCTCTACGGTGATATTGTAAAGGCCTTCGTTGAGCGTGATTTTCTCTTCGGTTTCGGTCATCGTGTTTGTTGTCAGTTTTCCGGTGTTCACGTTCTTGAAGGTGACGTGCAGATCGGATATACTTGCGACATTCAAGTCTTCCGGTTCCGTGAGTGTTAAAGTAAACTCTGTGATTTTTACTTTGTCATCATCCGTGCAGGCGATAAATCCTGCACAGGTGAATAACATAAATACTAATACGTAAGAAATTTTGTTGACCATGTTGTTTTTGTTTTTATTAAAGTGTTTATTTCTTCAATGATGGTGTGGTCTCCGGGGTGAAATCCTCGGTTGAGTTGTTGGTGTCTTGCAGGATTTCCCTTCCGTCTTCCGTGGTCGTGAAGGTTTTCCGGAGAACACTTTTTCCATACCGGTTTTCATCCCCGTCAATTACCCCGCAGTAGGTCCAGCCCATATCTATCGTGGGGGAAGTTACAATCCATTGGAATTCTGATTTGACACTTAAATTGACAGCGTCTACAATCATTTCGTTCGGTACTTTGTAACAACTTTCCTCGCAGGGAATCTGGTATTCTTCAAAGACAAACATCCACTCGTAATCATAAGTATAGTCTTGTAAAAACTTTTCGATATCTCCCAGTCGAGCTATCGCATAACTATTGAAACCGCGATTATGAAATATAAATTTGCTGTACGGGGTCAGCATATTAGGAACTTCCGGATTATCTATATCATCGCTATCTTCATTAAAGATTTCGAAATCGGCTTTACTCAAATCGATGGAATTTGAATTTTGGGCTTGATGATTGATCCCGTTATCTGCAATGATAATATATTCTCCGGGATTAACCGGGTGTTCGGTTCCATTTCCCGGGATGGTAAGAATGGAGCTTACGGCCATAGCTTCTCTCATGATGTCTGGGGTATAATCCTGCTTGTCCACGGTTTGAAATGCTGATCCCACAATGGATAATCCGTCTGCGTATAGCACTTTGTCCGTGTTGTTATAGATTTTAATATATTTATCTCCGTCATATTGTTGCCCTTCTTCCGTCACCGTTCCCGTGTAAAAAATTTCGGCGATAATGAAATCGGAAGATGTCTGGCTAATGAATAATTCGGTAGCTAAAGAGGCGGTCGTTCCCGATATATTGACCGATTCTTCATATCCCCGGATTAGTCCTTCATGGTTTTCTCCCTCTCGCTTGTATTGAATAAAACCTTCCATGCTGATATGATACATTCCTTCCGGGAGGGTTACGTGGATTTGATTATTCTCGAACGTCGTGTTATTTGTCACTCGTCCGGTATTCACGTTGGTGAACGTCACTACCATATTAGATATACTAGGTTCTTCAAATCCTTCCGGGAGCGTTGTGTTTAATGTAAATTCGGTTGTATTAACCGTCTTGTTATCGTCCGTACAAGACAGTGCGCTAAAGATCGTCACGATCAGCGAACAGAAAATGATAAAATTGTTTTTCATATTCATGATATATTAGTGTTATAATTTGATGTTCAATTCCATGCCGAAATAGGGAACCGCTTTCCTTCTGATTTTTGCCCCGTTGGCCTCGTAGCTGGGATTGTAGTCCAGAATGTTGTTCACGAACAGGGAGAGTCCTATCTTTTGGTTGAAATACTTGGTCGCCGAGAAGTTGATGTTGATAGACACGGGAACCGTTGTCCGTTTGAAAGCGGCCTCGTTATAGTTCACTACCAGATGCTGGCGTTCCATGTCGGTTTGGTCGGCAGCCGTGTAATCGTGTTCTTCACCTTTGATGTCCACGTATTTGATCGGTATCCCGTTCTTTCTCATACTCTTCTGTGCGGTAAACCACATGCATTGTACCGAGGTGGCGAAATTCACTCCGAGTTTTTGCAGGTACGTGTCAAACATGAAGTTCGTGTTGAATTGTTCCCGGATGTACCCGTCGTCGTCCAGATATAACCCGATGTGTTTTAATGCCTTCCCGTTCAACATCACGCTGGGTTTCCTGTACACCGGCTGGCTGTTGTGGTAGGTCGATTTGAACCATGCCCCGGTAACTGTGAGGCGGGTGTGTATGGATTCGATGCGGTTGGACGAGTATTGAAACTCAACTCCTTTTTTGATAATCATGCTACCGTTCGTGTTTCTTCCGTACGTGCTGATCACCGTGTCGTTCGTGTAAGTCAGGGCACTTAATTCCGGTGGACCCTGTAATGAGGTGTGGTCAATGGTCGAGGCATCATATTTTTTATACTGGAAAGATCGGTAGTAATTGGTCGTTCTGAAACCGTCAGTCATTTTCTCGTAGAAATAATTCACGGAGAACAGGTGTTTGTCATAGTCGAAATCCAGACGTACTTCCCATTTCTTGTTACGGGCGGGTTCCAGATCGTAATTCGTCGGGTCAATAATATAGGTCATCATGTTTAAACGCCGGAAGTCAGCGTTCGTGTGATAATAGTTCAATTGGGTCAGGTCGTAATAGATTTTTTCCGGGTAAAGTTGTGACATCACGGGCATTTTCCTTTGCCAGCCGATACCGCCGACAAGTTGGATGTTTAGTTGCCGGTCGTAGAGAAACAGGGTCGGGAATTTCCATTGCGCGTTTACCCGGGGATCGAAGTATATTTTACCCTGCATCCGGTAATCTGCATCCAAGTTGAGCGGGGAGAAGGCACGTATTCCCCCGGCCACGATCAACCGATGCCGATTGACAGGAATATCGATCCGGTCCTCGATGAAAAACGATAACAGGTGATCTGCCGGAATCTCGTCGTATGGTCTGGGACGATGGGAGGTCGAGGGATAAAGAGGTCGTGTTAAGTCATAGACCTGACCTTTCCCTAGGTTTTTACTCATTCGCCATTCAACTCCCGCTTTTAATTTATTCGTGGTACTGAAAAGATTAAAATGAAATTCACTCATCGCCTTTACGTAAGCATTGATAGGTTTGCCGTCCACTTTTAAATGTGCCGTATAGCGATACGGGAGAAAAATTCCGTCGTGTTCGCCTTCTTCCGTGTTGTCGGGAATCGGTGTATCTTTATCCAGCGAGATAAATTTAGTCTGCTTGATTTTGTTGAGAGAGTAATCCACAGCTGCGGTCAAGTTGACGTATTGCCAGTGCGGGGATTGGGTGAATATCCAGTTCAGCCTGTTTGCCACGGACATCCGGTGATAGCTGGATTTGTATTTGTCTATCTTTTTATAGCTGATGTCCGGATCGTTTTTTTCATCATCAATGGATTGCCCGTAGTCCAAGTCTAAATCCCATGATAATGACCGGGCGTTCGTTTTCCACACCCGTGCCACGTGGGTGGTTGCGGAGAGACGTTTGTAGTTTTCCAGATTGTTGCGGGGATCGATCTCTGCATCCAAGTAATCGAACCCGAAGTTGAATATCCATCCTTTGTTTGTCGCGAATCCTTTACCTAGGTACACGAGTTTACTTTCAGGGTCTGATTTTATGCGGACTTCCCACGGATGAGCTCCCGCTTTTCGTTGGATTTTGATTACCCCGCTGGTCAGTTCACCGTATTCAACGGAAGGAATCCCCCGGATTACTTCCACGCTTTCAATGAAATCAGTTGACAGCATACGCATATCAACCCCCTTGCCCGTGCTGTTCCGGTAGTAATCGTGATCGCTTTGACTGGCTCCCAGCACGTGTTGCATGTTGGCATCCGTGTTGATCGGAACCCCGTTGACAAGAAAAGAGGTACCTAAGGATGAAATATCGTAATCGTCGCTGGAAACACCAACTTCCCGCAAACGGGCTTGGTTCACACCACCGAGGGCGGGATCTTTCGTTCTTCCACCCGGTAGTAATGCCAGAATATCCGTGAAACTTGATGGTTGCAGGAGTTCCATAGCCTTGCGGTTAATCTTTGAAGAGGTTGTAAGGCCTCTGGATTCGGATGCGGTGACAATAATGTCTTTTAGCGTGATGTTGTCCGGTTGCAAGGCGATTGCAATTGTCGTATCCCGGTGGATGGACAGGGATTGATGTATCGGGGTATATCCGATAAAAGAGATACTGAGAGAGTAGGCCCCGGCTGGAACGTTTTTTATGCTGAAACTTCCTTTTGTATCACTGATCACGTGCAGTTGCACGGAATCATTTTTGAGTAATACGGTTGCAAATTCCAGTGATTCATTCGTTCCGGCATCTTTTATATTTCCTTGCAGGTGAAATCGTGTTTGACTTTGTGCTTGAATCGGTAGTGTGATAGATAGGTAGCCCAATAAACCAATAATTTCTATAATCCAAAATCTGCATTTCATCACTTACTTCTTTTTGTTGACGCAAAATTATAGGGTAGGATAGTACGAATCCATCGCCAGAAGTGAGGGTTTTGGGGCGCTTTTTTGAGGGATGGCATCCCCGTTTGTGGGGATAAAAGAATATATCAAAAATCTTTTAACGTATTTTCAGGTTCTATCGAATTTTCAACGGGGAAGTGTTATTTAAAAATATTTTTGCGAGAGGTGAGCAAATGAAGAAAATTATATTATCTTTGCATCGCTCAAATGAAAAGGACTCGTAGCTTAATGGATAGAGCACTTGGTTACGGCCCAAGAGGTTGTGGGTTCGACTCCCGCCGAGTTCACTGAAAAATGACAAAATGATAAGCCTTGTAAATTTAATGATTTATGAGGCTTTTTTTTACATGGAGATTTCGTGTGCCAGTCCTTAAAGTATTTGTTAAGATATTTTGTTCGAAAGTAAAATTATGCTATACTTGTGTTTTAATAAATCTTAAAATTTTAGATTATGAAAAAGTTGAAGTTGTTTTTTGTAGGAGCACTTATTACATTAGGATATCTTGCATATGCTGGTGATATCTATTTTTCTGATACCGGTATGGCTCGCTTTCATTATATTGATGTGGAGGGATTACAGGAATACAATTGTATTTTTCATAAGGGGACAACAACGAGAATTGAAGGGGCTTTCATCGCACCACTTTATATAGACTAATTGACTTTAGTGTGTTACTTAGAAGTCCAAGGTGTATTAATACCAGTCAATATTCCTAACCAACCGGCATTCAATTTGCCTGCGGATATAGGAAATACGATAACATTTTATTTGAATTTGAATGTTTCGAATTCATTTCCTAGTATGCAATATATATTTCATATAAAAGTGAAAGACGGGTATGGGAATGAAGTAGCAGGAGCAAAGTTTCCTATGGGGATTGTTTAAATGAATTCAGTAGCATGAATCAATATTATTTGAATTTATTTGTTCGTTTCACGTGCAAAATATTATTAAGAAGTAAGGCGTTATGGGTATGTGCCTTACTTACTTTTTGCTGTGTAAATCTGTTTCAAATCTACTTCCAGAGTAATTTTATTCCTGATGCTTCGCCTATCGGTTTCACTGCGGAATTGAGAAATTACGCTTTCCCGGAATTAATGCCATACATGAGCGTTTATTTGTTTTCCGTATTACAGACAATTATACTTCTATTTTTTTCTGTTGCATTTTTGCACAATGGACTGAAAAAAGGGTCAATGGATGTTATTTTTTATCGCCCGGAGAGCAACGTGGAATATATTTGGGGAACAATATTGGGCTTTATATTGATTTTCGGGGGTATGGGACTGATGTGCCTGTTGGGTGGAGGATTGGTTCATTTGTTATGGAGTGAGTCCCCTTTTGTCATTGAATACTATTTCTTTTATTATTTTACGTTGTTTCTTCCCGGTTTATTATCTTGGTTAGGGATTTCATTTAGTGTAACATTCCTCACGAAAGAACGAGGCATCAGTGTTATGTTCTTGCTAATTCTTTATTTCTTTATCACTTTTTATACGACCCGTTTCCAAGGGGGAATTTTTGACATTTTAGGAATAGGACTGCCGAATGTTTTTTCCCAAGCGACGGGACATTCTTGTTTGAAATTATATTTATTGCAAAGAGGATGTTGGTTACTTTTAGGAATTGGCTTGTTGCAAGGTTCAGTCATGTTATTCGGGCGAATACCGAACAATCCCCTCAAAACGAGAATGCGCATGATAACTTGTTTTTTAGGGGGAAGTGGATGTTTATTAGGCGTGATCTTTTTTCAAGCATACCGGGATGCAAATTTCAAGTGCCAGGTGTATTCTGAAACATACGCTAAATTCGAGCCACTCTCAAGAGCGACGGTACTTACCCATGATATCACATTCCAGCGGAATAAGAACCGGATAAAAGCGACATCTGCCATCATGTTGCAAAATCAAAGGAAAGAGACGCTACATGAAGTTATTTTTTATCTAAACCCGGCGTTGGAAATAGAGTCCATGAAATGGAATGATGAAGAGATAAACGTTGAAAGAGAATATCAGGTTATACGAGTAAAAAAACAAATACAGCCGGATGACACCATTCGTGTTGAGATGAATTACGAGGGAGAAATCGACGAAAATGTTTGTTATCTGGACGTGCCAAATGTTCGATTACAGGATATGGATAAGCACATTGCTTGTCCCGTGGGGAAACGATACGCTTTTCTTGGCAGTGATTACACGTTATTATTGCCTGAAGTTTTGTGGTATCCGGTAACGGAGCCACCCTTGAACACGGTCTTCCGGAATCGAGTTTCAAAAAATTTCACCAGTTATTCGTTGAAAGTTCTAGGAGAATCGGATAAGGTTGTTATCTCGCAAGGCGAGCGTGTTCCCGGCGATGGATACACGTTCTTCCGAAATTCATACCCATTAACCGGAATCTCTATTTGCATTGGTGATTACGAGGTTCGTTCTATCCGGGTTGATTCGGTTCTTTACGAACTTTATTTATTGAAGGGTAAATTTGTACCGGAATCAGCCAGTATACGCAAGCCACACGGAACATTGATGCCCGAGTTCTTACCCGAGATGAAAGCTTTTTGTGAAGAGAAAGTCGGGAGAAAGTATCCATATAATTACTTTAGAATGATCGAATCGCCCGTGATGTTTACTTCCTATTATAGGGTACATAAGAAGGGATCTGAATTTGTGCAGCCGGAGATTGTTTTTTTTAAGGAGAGGGGAAAGAGTAATTATGTTGAAAAAAATGCATTCTATTTTTCGGAATCTTTACGCCTTTATTTAGAGTCATGGTTAAATTATGACTATCGAGATAAGGATATTTTTACTTGGAACCGTTTGCTCGAGCATCAGTCTGATGAGCTAAAGTCCGCCTTTAAAAATGTAAATACAGAACCTAATCTTTATAACATATTTCCCATGTTCTATTGGCAGGTTAATGACATGCATTCCGGAGATTATCCTGAATTGGAAATGGCTTTTTTCTTGCTAGCAAAGTATTTTGAAGACACTTGTGGTAGTCAAATGGTTGTGAATCAGAATAAAATGATGGACATGGTTGCTTTGGATTACTTGCGAAGCCAGAGTTTGGCAGATGCCGTGGTTGATAAAACGTTACATCTTGAAATATTGAATCAAATATTTAACGTGAAAGTAAACGAATTACTGAATCGTGTTGTCGCTAATGGGGTGACTGAAGAACAACTGAGCGTGTTTATTTCATCCCTCATGCAGAAGTATCGTTTTGAAAGAATTGAATACGAGGATATTAATCAATCTTTTTCGGATGAATACGGGGTAAACTTGTCTGCTATTTTATCCGCTTGGCACAAAAATGCCGGGATTCCGGTTTATATCGTGGAAGATTTCGATGTTCGGAGGATTGGGGAAGATCGTGTTGATCAGGCTCCTTTGGCACTAGTGCGTTTTCGTATATTCAATGACAGTGATGTTGATGGAGTTGTTAACATTCAATCATCACGTGTTCCTTTTCTTCCGGGTGCAGTTACATCGAGTATTTACGAAACAAAACTTGTCAACCTTCGATTTGCCATTCCGGCTAAAACGGGAAAACACGTCTCGCTACTTTTGCCCGATAGTCCGGACTATTACGCTCTAAAGTTGAATGTTTGTGGTAACATACCTGATCGTATATATACGAAACTTTACAGTCGTGCAGGTGACTTCGACACATTGCAGTATATACGAGAATTTGATCGAGCGTGCATCCAAGCAGACACGAATGAAATTATTGTCGACAATGAAGACCCTGGTTTTCAGGTGATAAACTCCGGTGCTAATTATCGTTTTTTGGAAAAAGAAGAACAAGGTATTACCGATAAATATCGAAACATGACTCATTGGTTGGTTCCTGATGATCGTTGGCGATATTTCATTGACGATAATGCTTACGGGAAGTCTGTACGGAGTGCCGTTATACGGGAATCGGGTAAAGGAGTAACTTGTGCGGAGTGGAGTGTTGATTTGAAGCGAGAGGGACGATATGAAGTATTTGCATACCTTCCGGAATATACCTATTCCCAAGTTCTTACAAAGAATCGGAATCCGGATGTGATTTCCCTGCCATTCACTTATATTGTTTCTTCTGCTAACGGGGAGGAAGAGGTCACGATTCAAGCGAAGCAGAAACACGAGTGGGTTTCTCTTGGGGTTTATAACTATACGCCTGGACATTATAGTATAAAATTGAGTGATAAGGGGGAGACTGATTATTCTATTGTCGCTGATGCTATAAAATGGGTTTATATGGAACAATGAAAATGGAATAAGTTCAGTGAATACACGAATATGGCAGTTGCGACTAATTCTAAAATTTTTTGTAAATGAGGGATACGGGATTCTTAACGGAGTTCCAAAATTATCGAATTAAAGATGGTATTTTCAAATAAGGAAGAGTTCGGGAGGATTTCTCCTCATTGTGGAAAAGAGTTCGTGATATATTTAATACAAATGTCATATTTTTACGTGTGATAAATGTTATTTTTGTGGAGCGATATAAAAACACGAAAATGGAGAAGACGGTTTATTTTTTAGGATCAGGATTTTCTAAGGAGGCGGGAGGCTTGGTTCAGAACGAGATTATCAGGACGATTCTGGACGAGGATTTTACGCGAGGTAATGAGCGTTTAATTAAAGCTAAGAATAATTTTATCGGGTTTCTGAAGGAGGAGTTGCATATTTATGAGGACCATTATTGTAATGTACAATTAGAAGATATATTCACACCGATAGACCGTTGTATATGGGATGGACTTTCTATTGGACGTTATAGTTCGAGGGGATTGGTGGAACTACGTGAGGAGTTTAATGCGCTGATGGGAGCTGCGGTGAATTATAGTTTCCAAAAGAATCGGGCTTGCGCTGATTATATCGATGAGTTCGCAGAATACATAAATCAAGTTGCCCGGCAACGTATGGTGGATGGGGTGGATAGGGTTGCGGTGATTACGACTAACTGGGACGTGATGTTCGATCATGCCTTGAAACGGGCCATCGAAAACGGGCATCCGGAAAAGTTGAGTGTGGTGGATTATTGTTGCTACGTGAGTTCTTGGGAGGCGAACGATGATACAATTAAACCGGGGTTGCTTGCCGTGGGGTACGGTGGGTACAATATTAAATTATTGAAGTTACACGGGTCTATGAATTGGTTTCAATGTCCTATGTGCCAGCGTATGTACGTGCGATTTGGCGAGGAGATCGAGATCATGAAGGCTGCCTATTGTCGGCATTGCCGGAAAAATTATGGGATGTCGGAGATTAATTCGATCAAGTTGCAGAGTAATTTGTTGCTGCCAACTTATTTAAAAAACTTGAGTAATATTCAGATCAAGTTGGTGTGGCAGAATGCAGCGATTGAGTTGTCGGAGGCGACGAGAATCGTGTTTATCGGTTATTCTTTACCTGCTGCCGATTTCGAGATCAGGCAGTTGTTGGCTCGCATGATTCGTCCCGATGCGGAGATACAAGTTGTTCTTTATCCGAATACTCCGAATGTGGAGGCCGAGGCAGAACGTTATCGTAATTTCTTCGGGAGTCGGATTTCGGGGCGAGACATCATGAGACTGACCGTGCCGGAATACGTGGGGAAGTTAAAAGAAATTTAAAATTTAGAATTTAAAATTTAAAATAAAAGTGGTATTTATACTCTATTATGGTAGGTCTGAATACTTTATTTTTGTACATATAAAGAAATGTACAATTCAAGGAAAGAATTTATGACAAGTTATCATTTAGAGTCAGCATGTTGCGGGACTACTTTTGAGGATAAAGAGTGGGAGTTGGAATGTCCCCATAAGGATGGTGCGGCTTTGATTTATGCAAATTATGCAAAACGTCAATTCGAAGTGAGAAATGATCTGCCCGGTATTTATAGGTACGCTAACTGGATGCCTATTTGCCGGACGCTGGAAGGCTCTGGTGCTCCCGTGACTTACAAGAGTGCGAAACTGGCTGAATATTTAGGGCTGTCTAATTTGTACATCACGTTTAATGGCTATTGGCCGGAACGGAATGCTATGATGAAAACCGGGTCGTTCAAGGAATGTGAGGCGTTTACCGTGTGTGCGCGGACGAATGCATTCAATGACAAGATCATGGTGGTGGCTTCTGCTGGTAATACGGCACGGGCTTTCGGGCGTGTGTGTTCGGAGAATCGTATTCCATTGTTGTTATGTATTCCGGAAGACAATTTGGAGGCAATTTGGGCGGATGGGCCATGGAATGATTGTGTGAAACTGGTTTGCTCGGCTTCCGGGTGTGATTATTTTGATGCGATTCATCTTTCTAATATTATATGCGAGATGGAGTTTTTCTACTCGGAGGGAGGAGCCAAGAACGTGGCTCGTCGTGACGGGATGGGAACAACGGTTTTGTCGGCTGTGGAGAAGATCGGGCGTATCCCAGATTATTATTTTCAGGCCGTGGGTAGCGGAACCGGGGCTATTGCCGCTTGGGAGGCAAACAAACGTTTTGTTGCTGACGGGCGTTTCGGTTCACATTTGATGAAATTGATGGTTTCACAAAATGCTCCCTTCTCGTTGATGTATGATGCGTGGAAGGCAGGTTCTCGTGTCTTGTTGCCTTTGGATGAAAATATTGCCAGGGAACAGGTGAAAGAGATGTGTGCTAAGGTGTTGTCCAATCGTAAACCGCCGTATTCTTTGAAAGGCGGATTGTACGATGCGTTGGTGGCAACGGGGGGTGATATGCTGTTGGTGACGAACGAGGAGGCGATGGAAGCACAGAAGTTATTCGAAAAATTGGAAGGAATTGATATAGAACCAGCGGCAGGAGTTGCCTTGGCCTCGTTGATGCAAGCTGTTAAAGAACAGCGAGTGGAGGAAGATGCTGTGATCATGTTAAATATCACTGGTGGCGGTGTTGCCCGTTACAAGAAAGAGTTTAACCCGATGATGCAGAAACCAGACTTGGTATTCCCAGTAAACCCGGACCCGGAGATGGTGAAGGCGAAGGTGAGAGAATTGATCGGAAAATAATAAAATATATTAAAAACCCCGTAACGGAAGTTGCGGGGTTTTTCGTACCTTTGAAACTCGAATATTTTCAAAGAAAAGGGATATGAATAGATTGAAAGAGCATAAGGGGATAAGTCTGTTGCTTCGATATAAAAAAGAGATGCTCCGTCGTATGGATTGTCTGCTGGATTTGGATTATCATTACATGGTTTTGCGCAGGGATTATGGGAATCGTTTCGTGATCACGGAGTTCTTGCAGAAGGCGTTGTCTATCGTGGTGGTTTCTTTCAATCGTTTTATCAAGGATGCGTGTACAATTTCGGCGTCGGCTCTCACGTTTTATTCTATCCTGTCGTTTATCCCGTTGATGGCACTGGCTTTTGCTTTGGCTGCCGGGTTTGGTGCCCGTGAGGCTTTGGAGAAGGAATTTATGTTACAATTGGGCGATAACCAAGAGTTTGCCGGACAGTTGCTAGAGTATGTCACGAAAGCGATTGATCATGCCAAAGGCGGGGTGATCACGGGTGTCGGTATCGTGATTTTACTTTGGTCGGTGATCAAGGTGTTGAATAGTACCGAAATGACGATGAATCGTATTTGGGGGGTACGCAAGGGGAGGAGTTTACGGCGGATGTTCACGGATTATTTCTCGATTATTTTTATCGCCCCGATTCTGATGATTCTTGTGAGTAGTCTGAATTTGTTCATGACAGGTTCCGGTTGGCAGGAGAATTTTCCGTTGATCAGTTCTTTCCTCCAAATTTTGATCAAGTTGCTGCCTTATATGCTGGTGTGGATGTTGTTTATCTTCCTCTATATGTTCATGCCAGCAACTCCGGTAAAGTTCAAGCACGCTTTCGTGGCGGCGATGATTGCCGGGACGGTTTACCAGATCATTCAATGGTTTTACATCCGTTTCCAGATAGGCATGAGTTCTTATAGTGCCATATATGGTACGCTGGCCGCTTTACCATTGTTGTTGGTGTGGTTGCAGTTAAGCTGGAGTGTTGTGTTGTGGGGGACGGAATTGTGCTATATTTTCCGGAACAGGCACTTCATGTACAAGAACGAATTGTTCGGGGATACGGCTTGGATGGAGACATTGGAATGTGCGCTGAAGGTCATGAAGTTTGTGGCTAGAGTGTACGTGAACGGAGAGGGTGGTCCGAGTCTGGGGATGATCAACAAGGAGTTGAAGATTAACACCGGAAAGTTGCGTATCGTGTTGCAAGAGCTGGTGGATTTGCATATTCTAGTGGAGGCGAAGGAAGAGGATGATTATTTCTATTATCCGGCCTTTGATCTGCATACCATGTCGGTGGGAGATATCATCATTCGTTTTTCGAGGGTGGATGAAAGTCGGGATGAGGTTTGGAAAAAACAATTCAAGGAAACCGTGTTGTCCGGTTTTGCAGGCGATCGGTTGATTGTGGATTCTGGGGCTCAGCAATAACGGGAATGCTTGCGTTTTAAAGTCTCGTTTTTTCTTGTATATCTGGTAAAACTTTTATATATTGTCGAGCAAATTGAAATGAAGTATGAGGAAAAGAATCGATTTAGAGTACATTTTCTCATCGTCGGTAACAATATTGTTCTCCCGTCTAAGTTCTGCTCCCGGTTTGGCGGAGTGGTTTTCCGATGATGTGAAACATGATGGAAATATCTTCACGTTTGTGTGGGATGGTATTGGTGAAGAAGCGGAGTTAGTGGATATGAAGAAAAATTCTTACGTGCGCTTCAAGTGGTTGGATGCGGACGATGAGGAAGAATTTTTTGAATTTTCGCTCCACGTAGAACCTTTGACGGAGGAGGTCGCTTTGATCATCACGGATTTCGTGGATGCTGATGAAGAGGGGGATGCCATTGAATTATGGAATAAACAGGTCGAAATGTTACATCGCACGGTGGGTGGATAAAGTTTTTTTCTATCTTTGTGAATTCGTTTATCACGAGTAAAGTAGAAAAATAAGAAAACCAATATAAGGTGCTAAAGATGAAGAAGCTCCACCTGTTTATGCTTAAAAGCTTTGTCGGTCCTTTCGTGGCCACCTTTTTTATCAGTATGTTCGTTTTGATCATGCAGTTCTTGTGGCGATATATTGATGATTTGGTGGGAAAAGGATTGGAAGGCCATGTTATTTCAGAATTACTTTTTTACGTGTCATTGACTCTCGTGCCGATGGGTTTACCATTGGCTGTGTTGTTGGCCTCCATCATGACATTTGGTAGTTTGGGGGAAAATTACGAATTAACGGCGTTGAAAGCGGCAGGTATTTCCCTGTACCGGATTATGAAACCGTTGATCGTGCTGATCGTTATTTTCACGATTGCGGCTTTCTTTTTTTCCAACAATGTTCTTCCTTACGCTAACTTGAAGGCGAGTAGCTTATTGTACGATATAAAACGACAGAAACCGGAATTATCCTTGAAGGAGGGAGTGTTTATCAATGATATAGAGGGGTATAGTATTAAGGTGGATAAGATCGACAAGAAGTCGGGTATGATGTACAAGATGTTGATTTACAACCATACGGATAGAAAAGGTAATTATGAGATGACAATTGCGGATTCTGGTATCATGGAGGCAGACCCGACGGGACGTTTTATGGAGGTGGAATTGTATCACGGTTACACGTACACGGACGAGGGGTTGAAGTCGAATAATAATAAAACCTATCCTTTCCGGCGAGTGCAGTTTGACAAGCAGTACTTTGTTATCCCGTTAGGCGATAAGGATTTGCAGCGTACAGATGAAGATTTGTTCAAGAATAGCTACGGGATGTTGAATATCGCCCAACTGGATAGTACGGTTTCGGCCCTGTCTCTACGATTGGATAGCCGAAAACAAAGGAAAGCGCACGATATGCTTCGGGATAATTACGTGAAAAAACAGGAGAGAAACCCCAAGCGGGATAGCGTGATTCGTGAAGAGACGAGAGGGGTTGTCAGGAATCTGGATAGTCTTTACCAGACTTTTGACGTGGAGGAACGAAAAAACACGATTGACCAAGCCGTGCAGCTTGCCCGGGGGGCTCAAACGAGTCACATGAATGATTTATCTATCAATAAACGGGACGAAGAGGCCGTTCGTAAATATAATATCGAATGGCATAGAAAGTTTACCTTGTCATTTGCCTGTTTTATTTTCTTCTTTATCGGTGCCCCGTTGGGGGGTATTATCCGTAAAGGAGGATTGGGGGCCCCGGTAGTGGTTTCGATTTTCCTGTTTATCGTGTATTATATTATCTGGATGATGGGGGAACGAGCGGCTCGGGAAGGGGGACTGGAACCTTGGCAGGGCATGTGGATTTCTTCCGTGATCCTGTTGCCGTTGGGTGCTATATTGACTTACACGGCCATGACGGATTCGGCTGTCATGAGTAGTGAATCGTATACTAATTTTATCAAGAAGATCATCGGTTTCTTTAAAAAAAAAGATAAAAATGCGTGAATTGAGAATCGTGTATATGGGAACACCGGATTTTGCGGTGTATCCGTTACAGAAGTTGCTGGAGGCCGGACACAAGGTCGTGGCTGTCGTGACCAATCCGGATAAACCGGCGGGGAGGGGACAAAAGATTCAAGAGTCTCCCGTGAAGAAGTTTGCCGTGGAGAAGGGGATTCCCGTGTTGCAGCCGGAGCGTTTCCGGGATGAACGGTTTTTAGAGGAGTTGAGGGCTTTTCAAGCGGATTTGCAGCTCGTGGTGGCATTCAAGATGTTGCCGGAGGTGGTTTGGAATATGCCCCCGTTGGGAACGGTTAATTTACACGCTTCTCTGTTGCCGGATTACCGGGGAGCGGCCCCGATCAACTGGGCGGTGATGAACGGGGAGACTTGTAGCGGGGTGACGACTTTTCTTTTGAAACACGAGATTGATACAGGGAATTTGATTTTCCAAGAGCGGGTGGAGATCGGGCCGAACATGACGGCTGGGGAGTTGCACGATCAATTGATGTACTCGGGGGCCGATTTGCTGGTGAAAACGGTGGAGGCAATGGCTGCCGGAGATTATCCGTTGCAGGATCAGGTAGGGTTGCTGGCCGGGCGTGAACCGAAACACGCACCTAAAATATTCAAGGAGGATATGAAGGTGGATTGGACACTTGGGGTGGACGCTATTTTTAATCATATACGAGGACTTTCACCTTTTCCAACGGCGTGGACCGAGTTCCGAAACAAGAAGAACGGGGAAGTCGTGTCGTTGAAAATTTTCGAGACAGAGCGAATCATAAAAGATCATGGGAAAGACGTTGGTTTATCAACGGATAATAAAACTTACCTGGACGTGTTGGTAGAGGGGGGAGTCATTCGGATAAAAGAGTTGCAGTTGTCCGGGAAAAAGCGGATGAAGACGGAAGAGTTCTTGCGGGGATTTCATATAGAGGATTACTCATTGTAATCAATTTACTATGCGTGTTGGGCGAGAAATTATGCGAAGGCCGATCCTAAGGTTTGGGATCGGGGGGAGCGTGTTGCTTGCCTTGGTGATTGGGTGGTGGTATTTTCTACCAACCCCGTTGTTTACTGTACCTTATTCCACGGTGATTTTGGATAAGGAGGGAGAGATTATGGGTATGACGGTAGCGAGTGACGGGCAGTACCGGGTGTCGGGCAGGGGGCGCCTTTCCATGAAGTACATGGCTGCTTTGATGTGTTTCGAGGATAAGCGGTTTCTGACTCATGTGGGAGTAGATCCGTTAGCGATAGGACGGGCGTTGTGCTTGAACGTACGGAGTGGTTCAGTCGTGAGTGGCGGGAGTACGTTGACGATGCAGGTAATTCGGCTGTCACGTGACAACCCGCCCCGGACGATTCCGGAGAAGATATTGGAAATGTTGCTGGCGATTCGTCTGGAACAGAGTTACACGAAATGGGAGATTCTGAATATGTACGTGGACCACGCCCCCTTTGGTGGGAATATCGTGGGAATACAGGCGGCATCACTAAAATATTTTAATCGTCAGCCGGATGAATTGAGCTGGGCCGAGGCGGCATTGCTTGCCGTGTTGCCCAATGCCCCGGCTTTGATGTACCCGGGAAAGAATATGCCCGGTCTGAAAGGAAAGCGGGATGCTCTGTTGTGTGAACTTTATGAACAGGGATATTTTGAGCAAGGGGATCTGGAAATGGCGATGGCGGAACCTTTACCGGAACAGGTGTATAGTCCGGAGTGTATCGCACCTCATTTGCTGGCAAGAGCTTACGGGCAGCGTCGTGGAGAGATTAGCCAGACGTTTATTGATTCCCGGTTGCAGGAGCAGGTGAATGGGATTGTGAGGCGGCATATTGATGTGTTGAAACACAATCATATCTATAATGCTGCCGTGTTGGTAGCGCATATCCCGACCGGGCAAGTACGGGCTTATGTGGGAAACGGGCCAAAGGTGCGTGATGACGGGGGCAATCAAGTGGATATTATCACTTCGAATCGTAGTTCGGGGAGTATTTTGAAACCAGCTTTGTACGCGTTGATGCAGCAATCCGGGTATATCTTGCCGGGGACGATCGTGTCGGACGTGCCGTCCCGTTTCGGGGGATATGTCCCCTCGAATTTTAACAAGGATTTCCAAGGGATTGTCCCTGCCGATAAGGCGTTGTCAATGTCTCTGAATATTCCTTTCGTGCGCTTGTTGCGGGAGTACGGGGTGGAGCATTTCTATGATGATTTGAAAAAGATGGGGATCACGACATTAAATCGGAAGGCGGAGAATTACGGGTTAAGTTTGATTTTGGGAGGAGCCGAGTGTAAGTTGTGGGATTTGTGCAATATGTACGGGGGGATGGCTTCAATTTTGAGGCACTATAACGAGTGTGACGGGACGAGTTTTAACCATGAGTTTCGACGTTTACGACTTTGGACGGATGAACAGGTGGATAGTGTCGTGGTGCAGAATAACGTGGTTAACGCTGCTGCGGTATGGCTTACTCTCAAAGCTTTGCAGGACGTGGAACGGCCGGACCTGGAGTCGGGATGGAAGAATTTTGCTTCTTCGATGAATCTTTCCTGGAAGACGGGAACGAGTTTTGGCTTCCGGGATGCTTGGGCGGTAGGGGTGAATCCGGAATACGTGATCGGGGTGTGGGTTGGTAATGCGGATGGCGAGGGACGTCCCGGACTGATCGGGGTACGGGCTGCGGCTCCGATTTTGTTTGAGGTGGCCTCTTTGGTGAAGACAGATGCCCGTTTTTACATGCCGAAGGAGGAGTTATCCGCGGTTGCCGTTTGTCGTAAGAGTGGGTATCGGGCATCTTCTATATGTCCGGAGACGGATACTATTTACGTGGCTCGATCCGGGGAAAAAACAGAGGTTTGTCTTTATCATCGTTTGGTGAATCTTGACCGGACGGGTAAATTTCGGGTGGATTCGGAATGTGAATCCGTATCACGCATGAGGATAGAACCTTGGTTCGTGCTGTCTCCCGTGCAGGAGTGGTATTATGCCCGCACACATTCGGATTACAAGAAATTGCCGCCTTATCGTGTCGATTGCCAGCGGGGGCAGGATGATGTGATGGAAATGATTTACCCGCAGCGGGGATTGCGGGTATTTATTCCCAAAGATTTAGGGGGAGTGGTACGTGGTGTTGTGTTTGAAATGGCTCATCGAGAGCCTTCCACGTTGGTGTACTGGCATATTGACGATCAATTTCTGGGAACAACCCGTTATCATCACCAATTAGAGGTGAACGTAGCCCCCGGACGACATACGCTTTATTTCGTGGATGCGAAGGGGAATTCGCTACGGCAGAGTTTTGTTGTCGTGGATGGGGAAAAGGATTATAAATGAGTTAATGTTTGCCGGGTTTTAGGAAATCATTTTTGCTGATCTTGGTGTGATGTTTTTCTTTGTCTCCGGATTTTACGACAATAGTTACCGAATCTTTCCATTGCTGAAGGTTTACAAGTGATGAAATATCACATGAAACGGTTTCGTAGTCGGTCTGAGTTTTTGACCAATCATCGGGAGTATTCGGGTTGTAGTAAAGTTGTAATTTCAGTGAATCCTGAGTTTGTTCTTGAGGATCATATACTAAACTGATTTTACCTGAATTTTCTCTCCGGTTATCGAGTTAAATGTGGAAAAACCTGCATGTAGATCGAAATAACCACGGTAGCCATAGCCTATACCCAATAATGAGGGTAATTGACAATTCTCGGCAACGTTTGTGTCATTAGCTTCCTCTTGGCTAATCGGGTGAATTACCTCGTATTTTGACCACGTGACGACATGGGCATTGTTGATAAACTTTTCACCGTTCGTGGAGGTTTCCCAGTCTTCCTCGTTATAATAAAAGCTGAAATAACCTCTTTCCGCATCAGCGAGATTTTTGTCATATGAGATTACCAGTCCCCCACCATCCAGATAGCAATAGAAACCGTTTGTTGTGTCCCCGATAATTGTGGCAGTACTCATAAAGCCTCTTGAGCCGTCATCTTTGTTGTCATTGCAACTAGAGCCTATTACTAGGCATATAAATAGGGTAATGATTACTGGTAAATTCTTATTCATACATAATTGATTATAATACAGCAAATATACAAAAAATGCACTGCGAGAGTGCATTTCCTTCAATGAATATTTTATGAATACTTCTATTATTTCCTGTTCACGTCTCTGGAACTAGCCTGAGCGGTAGGCATAATTTGGATGTCGTTCAAGCAGATATGAGCCGGGCGTGTCACGGCAAACACGATCGTGTCGGCGATGTCTTCTCCCGTGAGAGGGGTAACACCCTTGTACACGTTGTCTGCGGCTTGTTGGTCACCTTTGTAACGCACTACGGAGAATTCGGTTTCGACCATTCCCGGAGCGATGTTGGTTACCTTGATGTTGTGTTTCAACATATCGATGCGCATGGCTTTAGAAAGGGCATCCACGGCGTGTTTGGTGGCACAGTATACATTCCCACCGGGATAAACTTCCTTGCCTGCCACGGAGGCGATGTTGACGATATGTCCTTTTTCATTTTTGATCATCAAAGGGGCTACTTCATGGGTGATGTAAAGAAGGCCTTTCACGTTGGTGTCGATCATGCGTTCCCAATCATCCAAAATTCCGTCTTGGATAGGAGAAGTTCCCACGGCAAGACCTGCATTATTGACTAGAATATCTATATTTTTCCACTCTGTCGGTAGGTTGCTGATTGCGTTGTGAACTTCCTCTTGGTTACGAACATCGAATTGAAGAGCCAATACTTTAATGCCTTTTGCCTTTAATTCATCTTCCAGTGCAGCTAGACGGTCGCCCCGGCGTCCGGTGATGATGATGTTATATCCGATTTCGGCCAACTTGGTTGCTGTAGCCTTTCCAATACCGGAAGTGGCCCCTGTGATTAATGCTATCTTGTTCATTGTAATTATTGTTTAAATCTGTCGTGCGAAGGTATGATTTTTTTCTTATTTTCGCACGAAATAATAGTTTCAAGTTACAGGTTGCAAGTTGCAGGTTTGTTTCTGGACGAATAGCTTTTGAGCTTGTAACCTGTAACCTGTAACCTGTAACGTGGCAAAGCCACTATATTATGTATAAAGAGATAGAATTGAGGATTACGCCGGAAGAGGCACATGATCGGGAGATTGTCAATGAGCTGTTGGCAAGGATGTTGCACGTAGATCAGGAGAGAATCGTGCATGTGGAGATTTTGCGAAAATCGATAGATGCCCGTCAACGCAGGGTTGTTATTCAACTGAAAGTTGGTGTTCATCTGGATCGGGTGGAACAGAAAGAACGAGTATTTGTACCCCAATACCGGGATGTTTCGTCTGCCGGGACGGTTGTAGTGGTGGGTGCCGGACCGGCCGGTTTATTTGCGGCTTTACGCTTGATAGAGTTGGGGAAAAGACCGATAGTTTTGGAGAGAGGGAAATGCGTGGAAGAGCGGAAACAGGATCTGAATCGTTTGTACAAAACCGGGGTGGCGAATGAAGATTCGAATTACGGTTTCGGGGAAGGAGGGGCCGGGACGTTCTCGGATGGTAAATTGTTTACTCGCTCGAAGAAACGGGGGAACGTGGATCGTATTTTGGAAATCTTGGTCTATCACGGGGCGAATCCTAATATATTGATTGATGCACACCCGCATATCGGTACGGATAAATTACCCCAAGTAATTGTGAATATGCGTAAGACCATTGAAAAATATGGTGGAGAAGTACGTTTTAATAGTCGGGTGAGGGATATTATTATAGAGCAGAACCGGGTGAAAGGAGTTGTGACGGGTGATCAGGAGATTCAGGCAGAACACGTTATTCTTGCCACGGGGCATTCTGCACGTGACGTGTACCGGATGTTACAGGCCCGGTCCGTGTTGATGCAACCGAAGGATTTTGCCGTGGGGCTTCGGCTGGAACATCCGCAAGAATTGATAGACCGGATTCAGTACCATAATCCGCAAGGGCGGGGAGATTTTCTACCTGCTGCCGAGTATAGTTTCGTGACGAATATGGATGGGCGGGGGGTATACTCATTTTGTATGTGCCCCGGGGGAGTGGTCGTTCCGGCTTGCACGGGACCCGAACAACAAGTGGTGAATGGTATGTCTGCATCTGGTAGAAACACGGCATGGGCAAATTCGGCTATGGTAACCTCGATTGGGGAGAGTGAATTGAATGGGATGAGGTACAAGGGATTATTTGCCGGATTGGAATTTCAAGAGGATTTAGAGCGGGCGTCTTGGGAACAGGGTGGAAAGAACTTGTATGCTCCGGCTCAACGATTAACTCATTTTCTGAGAGGACATTTAAGTGAAAATTTACCAAAAAGTTCTTATAAACCGGGAGTACAGGCAACCTCTTTTCAAGAATGGTTACCCGAGGTCGTTTACCAGCGTCTTCGTGGAGGGTTGGAGCAATTTGGGAAAAAGGCCCGAGGGTTCATCACGGAGAATGCCCTTCTGTTGGGCGTGGAGAGCCGGACCTCTTCTCCGTTGAGAATACCGAGGGAGACCGAAAAGATGGTGCATCCTGAAATTGTCGGGTTATACCCTTGCGGGGAAGGAGCCGGATATGCCGGGGGAATTGTCTCGGCCGCAATGGATGGAGAAGGCTGTGCAGAGGCAATTTGTTAAGAAACAAGGAGGGGGCTGATTGGTTATAACCGAATGTGTTAAAGTGACTTTGTTTTTTTGATAAAAAATTTGCATTAATCAAGAAAATATCTACATTTGCGAATGTATAAAGAATTTATTAGTTCTAATCCTAAAACTGTCTATTATGAATAAAGCTCAATTGATTGACGCGATTGCTGAAAAAGCTGGTTTGACAAAAGCAGATTCTAAAAAAGCATTAGAGGCTTTTGTAGCTACGATCGGAGAATCTTTGAAAAAAGACGAAAAAGTGGCATTGGTTGGTTTCGGATCTTTTTCTGTATCTGAAAGAAGTGCAAGAGCAGGTAGAAATCCGCAAACCGGGAAAACAATCCAAATTCCGGCAAAGAAGGTGGTGAGATTTAAAGCTGGTGCTGAATTAGAAGGCCAACTATAATTACCATTTAAGAGATTTAAAAGGGGGTGTTTAGAGACACCCTTTTTTTGTTCATCGACAAGTTGTAGGTTTTTCAGTTGCAAGTTGCGAAAAATGGAGAAAAATGAACTTGTAACTTGCAAACTTGTAACTTTTAACGTGACGAAGTCACCTTAAAATAGCATTATGCATACTGTAAAAGAACAGGTTGAGTATCTTAGAGAGTTTGTGACGGACTATAAAAATGACTTGTTCCGTCGGTTAATTGCGGAACGGACGAGTTATGTCACGATGGTACTCGAAGATTTTTACCAGCAACATAATTGTAGTGCAGTGTTGCGTTCGTGCGATTGTTTTGGAATTCAAAATGTACATGTAATTGAAAATACGAATTCTTTCACGGATAATTCCGAAATTTCGATGGGAGCTGCCGATTGGTTGACGGTTCATCGGCACCGGAAGAGAGAGAATAATACGGTGGAGACGATCGAGATGTTGAAATCACAGGGATACCGGATCGTGGCAACAACTCCACATGAACGAGATACTTTTATTGATGATATTGACCTTCACAGGGGGAAGATGGCTTTTTTCATGGGGACGGAGTTGACGGGGTTGTCGGATGACGTGTTGTCGAGAGCTGATGAGTTCGTGAAAGTGCCCATGTATGGTTTTACGGAGAGTTATAACGTGAGTGTGTGTGCTGCTTTATTAATGTATAGCGTGGTACAGCGTTTGCGACAGACAGATATAGATTGGCATTTGCCGGAGGAGGAACGCTATCAAGTTTTGTTTGCTTGGTACAAGCGTTCGATTAAGGCTTCGGCTCAGATATTGGAACGATTTAATCATAACAAGTGAGAGATGTATTATTTGAAATGTAAACACTGTAATCACCTGAACGAGGTGAAGTCCGAGTACTTGGTGGTATGTGGTTTGTGTAACCGGAAACTGGAGGATAATTACAAGGATTGGAAAGTGAAACATCCGGAGAAGTCGTTTGAAGACTTTCAGCGAGAGGTATGCCTGACAGAAGAACAGGTGAAGAAAGGAGATACGATAAAACCGACCGGTAAGAGAGGGAATAAAAAGGGGTTGATTGCCGGGGGGATAGGGGGAATACTGGTGATGTTGATGATTTTGCTTGTAATAAAGGGGATGAAGGATAGTTATGACGAGTTGTATGGAGATGGTGATACTCCGGTGTTGGAGCAGCAGTGGTACACGGGGACATACGCGGGAGGTGCGTCTCTTGCGACACCCAAGGCAATGAAGTCCGTGGGGAACGTGATGAATAAATTGCTCGAGGAGGTGCGTCCTTTGGTTAAAGAGATGCAAACTTTTAGTTATAAGGGAAACGGATTGGAATTCATGTATTTATACACCGAGTACACTCCTGAAGTTGGGCAGGTTGATTTAGAGGGAGCTGTGAATGGGGGATTGAATCAGTTGAAGAATCAACCCGGGGTATTCGATTTGAAAAATGATATTGCTTACGTGGAGGAGGGTGGTTTGAGCGGGGTCGTTATGCAGGGAACATACGTGCAAAGAGGGACGGAATATGAATTTAAGATTACTTTATACACGACCGGATTGAAACTTTATCAATTTATTTCCAGTAATAAGAAAGGAGATGACACGGCTAGAGGTGTTGTGCGTCGAATATATGATTCGTTGAAAATCAGCGGACATGGAACATCAGAAACAGGAGGTGCAGAATGAAAGAACAAGTGTATTTATTGGAACAGTTTGATGATATAAAGATATTGCGTTACGATGTCCCCGCTTTTGAGGGATTGTCTTTGTGGGAAAAGTTATTTGTTTATTACTTGAGTCGGGCGGCTTTGGCCGGAAGAGACATTCTCTGGGATCAGAATAATAAATATAATCTTCGGGTCCGGGCGGCTTTGGAAAGTATTCTTCGGGCATATCAAGGAAATCAGGAGACAGAAGAGTTTCAGGCTTTTTTGGTGTACGCTAAAAAAGTGTTTTTTGCTAATGGAGTACATCATCATTATTCGATGGAAAAGTTTACCCCTTCGTTTACTCCCGAATATTTTAAGTCACTTCTTCGGGAAGTGGGAGCGGAACAGTTGTACGAGGAAGTAGAACGTGTTATCTTTGATCCGGAATATATGGCGAAGCGGGTGGTACTGGACGAGGGGAAGGATCTGGTGCAGGCATCTGCCAATCACTATTACGAGGGGGTGACGCAAGAAGAGGTGGAGAAATTCTACGGGGAGAAGAAAAAAGAGAATGCGTTGCTTTCTTGGGGATTAAATTCTACTCTGGTACGTGACGAGAATGAACAACTAAAGGAACAAGTGTGGTTTGCCGGGGGAAAATACGGGAAAGAAATTCATCGTATCGTGGAATATTTGAAGAAAGCTGCGGAATATGCTTGTAATGCGCATCAGAAAGAGGTGATCGAGTTATTGATCCGGTATTACGAGACGGGTGATTTGTCCTTGTTTGACCGCTACTCTATTGAGTGGGTGAAGGAGGTGGCAGCCCCGATAGATTTTATCAACGGTTTTATTGAAGTGTATGGAGATCCGTTAGCGTACAAGGCCAGTTGGGAATCCGTGGTTCAGATTATGGACGAAGAGGCCTGCGAGCGTACACGTAAATTGGCGGATAATGCCATGTGGTTTGAACGGAATGCACCGATTGATGAGCGTTTTAAGAAGAGTGAGGTGGTTGGTATTACGGCTAGAGTGGTACAGGCTGCCATGCTGGGTGGGGATTGCCATCCGGCAACACCGATCGGGATTAATTTGCCGAATGCCGAATGGATTCGGGAGCGTTATGGCAGTAAGTCGGTAACACTGGATAATATCACGTATGCGTACGACCGGGCTTCACTGAATTCCGGGGTACTGGACGAGTTTGCCTATTCGGATGAGGAAAAGGAATTGGTGAGAACGTACGGGTATATCGGGGGAAACGTGCATACCGATTTGCATGAATGTCTGGGACACGGTTCCGGAAAGATGCTACCGGGTGTGGGACAGGAGGCGTTGAAAAATTATTATTCCACGATAGAAGAGGCTCGTGCGGACTTGTTCGCGTTGTATTACGTGATGGACCCGAAACTGGTGGAGTTGGGGGTAATTCCCTCGTTGGAGGTGGCAAAGAGCGAATATTGCAATTATATCCGCAACGGTTTGATGGTTCAGTTGACCCGGGTGAAGTTGGGAAATAATTTGGAAGAGTCACACATGCGTAATCGCCAGTTGATTGCCTCTTGGGTTTACGAGAAGGGCAAGGCGGATAACGTGATCGAGCGGGTGAGTCGGGATGGAAAGACGTATTTCACGATCCGGGATTACGAGGCTTTGCGGAAGTTGTTCGGGAGGTTATTGGCCGAGGTGCAACGGGTGAAGTCGGAAGGTGATTTCGAGGGAGCTAGGAATTTGATCGAGAATTACGGGGTACGGATTGATCCCGTGTTGCATCAGGAAGTGCTGGAACGTTATCAAAAACTGAACGTGGCTCCTTATGCCGGTTTTGTTAATCCGAAATATAGATTGGTGGAGGAAGAAGGGAAAGTGATGGATGTGAAAATAGAATACCCGACAGATTTTCTGACACAGATGCTGGAATACGGGGATAATAAATAATGATGATGTTTATGTTGCAAATGACACAGGCCGCGATAACCCTGCCGTTGACGGACCCGGTTTTGAAATTCCTGCTGATTTTGGTAATTATCTTGGCGGCTCCTTTATTGTTGAATAAGTTGAGGATTCCCCATTTGTTGGGATTGATTATTGCCGGGGCAATTATCGGGCCGAATGGTTTTAACTTGGTGTTGCGGGATAGTAGTATTATTCTTTCGGGAACAGCCGGGCTTTTGTATATCATGTTTTTGGCGGGGCTGGAGATTGATCTGGGGGATTTTAAGAAGAACAAATGGAAGAGTTTGACCTTCGGGATGTACACTTTTTTGGTGCCGATGGCCTTGGGAACGCTTGTCGGGCTTTACGTGTTGAATTTCTCCATGTTGACTTCTATATTGCTGGCGAGTATGTTTGCCTCCCACACGTTGATTGCTTACCCGATTATCAGTAAACTGGGGATCACGAAGGATAAGGCCGTGGGAATTACCGTGGGAGGGACGATGATCACGGATACGTTGGCGCTGTTGGTGTTGACGGTGATCGTGGAGATGGCCGTGGGGGAGGTGGATGATTGGTTTTGGTACAGGCTGGGGGCGGCAATTATCCTCTTTTTTGCTTTCGTGATGATCGTGTTCCCGATCGTGGGACGTTGGTTTTTCAAACGGTGTGAGGATAACGTGTCACAATATATATTCGTGCTGGTCATGGTTTTCTTGGGGGCTTACTTGGCGGAATTGGCCGGACTGGAGTCTATTATCGGGGCTTTCCTTGCGGGGATGGCGTTGAACCGTTTGATTCCTTCGACTTCTCCTTTGATGAACCGGGTGGAGTTCGTGGGGAATGCGATTTTTATTCCTTTCTTCTTGATAGGGGTGGGAATGTTGATCGACTACCGGGCGTTTTTTACCAATTGGGACACGATTAAAGTGGGGGCGGTGATGATCGTGGTGGCTACCGTGGCTAAATTTGTGGCGGCTTGGATGACACAGAAGACGTTCCGGATGTCGGTGGACCAGCGGCGGGTGATATTCGGATTGAGTAATGCACAGGCTGCGGCGACTTTGGCTGCCGTGATGGTGGGGTATAACGTGATATTGGGAGAGACTCCGGTGGGAGAGCCGATTCGTCTGTTGAACGAGAGTGTGTTGAACGGTACGATTTTGATGATTCTGGTGACTTGCACGATGGCATCTTTCTCCGCACAGAAAGGGGCGCATAATATTGCGATGAATGACGTGTCGGAAGAGAAAGAGGGGACGGGGGAACATCAGGAACGTATTCTGATTCCGGTGTCTTACGAGAAGAACGTGACAGAGTTGGTAAATTTGAGTACGGCAATCAAGTCGAAGAAGAATAAGAACGGGCTTTTTGCTTTGAACGTGATCAACAATCAGGCATCGGACGATAAGGCCTTCAAGCAATCCAAAAAGGTGCTGAATATGGCGGTTACGACGGCTTCTGCCACGGATAACGTGTTACAGGATTTGTTGCGGTACGATCTGAACGTGGCGAATGCTATTATCAGCGTGATTAAAGAGCAGGGTATTACGGATTTGGTTTTGGGATTACATCAGGGAAAAGGCGTCGTGTCCTCCTTCTTGGGGAATATGACCGAGGCGATTCTGGGGCAGAGTAACGTGACCACGTTAATTTATCGCCCCATACAACCTATTGCCACGGTGAAACGTCATCTGGTGGTGGTGCCGGCCCGGGCAGAAAAAGAGGTCGGTTTCCCGATGTGGGTGAATAAAGTATGGAATATTATCCACAATTCGGGTGCGAAGGCTGTGTTCTATGCGTCAGAAGACACGACAATGTACTTGAAGGAGATATATAAAAAAAGGCCGATCGAGGCAGAATTTTCGTCCTTTGATGATTGGGATGATTTCTTGATTATGTCCCGGGAAATAAAAAGTGACGATACTTTGTGGGTGGTGATGAGTCGTCGGGAACGGCTGTCTTATCATGCAAATATGAGTAGGATTCCCAATTATTTGAACAAGTATTTCCAATCCAATAGTTTCGTGTTGGTCTACCCGATACAGGCAGGAGAGACAAATAATCGGTATTTGGTATAGTTGAAAAGTAAAATTTAACACACTGTCCACTCCCTATAATTGGGGAGTGGACAGTGTGTTTTTACCCGATTTTGAGGATGTGGGTTTTCATGATGTATTTGTAATTTTGAAAACTTGAAATATCATAAATAATTCTATAAACTAATGAATAAACTTGGTGTTGAGTCAATTATTTCCAATATTTGCGGTAAAAATAAGGATATGAAGTCACATCTATTTTCCGCGGATATGAAATTGGCGGATGTCATTCATGCTGATTATTCGCTATTATTATTGTTACATCGGTTTGGAATAAATCTGGGATTCGGGGATAAAACAGTCCGGGAATGTTGCGAGGCGAATCATGTTTCGTGTACGTTATTCCTGATGATTTGTAACGTGTATAGCAACGAGCAATACCTGCCGACGGAGAAAGAGATCGAGGGAATAGGTGCGAACGTGGACCAGTTGATTGCTTACTTGAAGAATTCCCATTCTTATTACTTGGAAAACAGGATGTTTTCTATTCAAGAGCAGTTAAAAGAGATTTCTGAGGGATGTGAACAACAACATCAACAGATATTGAATCTTTTTTTCAATGAATACAAGAATGAGGTGATTCGTCATTTTGATTACGAGGAAGTGACGGTCTTCCCTTATATCTCGAATATGGTGAAGGGCGCCCGTCCGGGAGATTACGAGATCGGGGTGTTCCGGGAGAATCATAGTAATATTGATGATAAACTGAATGACTTGAAGAATATCATCATGAAATATTTGCCAGGAGATACTTTGTCGGATATGCATATCCGGGTATTATTCGGGATCTTTGCCTTGGAAGAGGATTTGAGTAAACATTCTTTGATTGAGGATAAAATACTTGTTCCTTTAGTAATGAAATTAGAGCAACGGTATGCAAAACAATAATAAAAGTTACAAGATTGTTATTATTGAGCCGTCAATGATTATTTCAACCGGACTGAGGAAGTTGATCGAAATGAAGAATGAGTTTGAGGTGGTAGCGGTTATTGCCGATTGTTTTCATTGTCTGGAGAGGATTAATCATTTGAATCCGGATATTATCATCATTAACCCCTCGGTCGTGGAGTTGAAGAAACGGCAACATTTGGAAGAGTTGTTTGAAGGGGTGAAGGATACGGCTTTCGTGGCGTTAGTTTACCAGTATATCGATCCTGAGATTCTGAAACAATATCACACGACGATTGATATTGCCGATGACGGTGATAAAATTGCTCAGAAGTTACTACATTCAATCGATGCGTTAAGTGTCCCGGCTGATTTGCTTGATAAGAATGAACTCTCCGAACGGGAGAAAGAGATTTTGATTTCCCTGGCAAAGGGGAAGATTAACAAGGAGATTGCGGATTTACATCATATATCGGTACACACCGTGATTACTCACCGGAAGAATATTATTCGGAAGACCGGGATAAAGTCTGTTTCCGGGCTTACGGTGTACGCTATTTTGAATAATCTCATCGATATTAATGAGGTAGAGTGATATTTTGATTGAAATATCCCCATTATAAGGGATTGCGGGAAAGGGTGGAATTGTTGATCTTTGTAATGTTAATAATAATATGATTTTTTTCTTTTCAACGTAAGCCATTGAAAGAATTTTGCCAAAAAAGACTGTTTAGCTATAAAAGTTATTCAGTCTTTTTTATTTGGAGAGTCTCCATGTGTACCCTTGGGATTTTGGGAGTATGAAAGTTGCATACCCGTGGTTGAAGGAATATTCTAGGTTTGTTAAATCTAAAATAATTTAAAATATGGTTATTAAATAGTCATCAAATTCTTATCATATTGTCAGCCGCTCCCATTCTGCTCCCATTCCTCCCCTATTCCGCTCCTATTGTAATAATAAAATATTGTAGAATTGTAGGATATGTTAACATTCGGATAGGTGCATAATAGTAATTTGATCATGTGAATATGGCTCTATCCGGTAGAAACTTTACCCAATAATGGATTTCACTAGGATAGAACCTAGTTTCTCTCTGCGGTTTGTACGGGCGGGAACGGATGGTTACTTTTGCTCGTTTTCCATCAATTTCGAGCCTTTATAAGCGATGGCGTACAGGATGAACGTGAGTAGAATCAGTCCGGCGATAAACCACTGCCAACCGAAATGGTCGAGAACGACTCCGGTGGCTGATCCCCATACACTGGACCCCATGTAATAGAACAGGAGGTAGATGGAGATGGTGACCGAGCGTTTTTGGAGGTTGTAGTCGCTGACGATTCGGTTACAGATCACGTGTACCACGAAGAAATTAAACGTGAAAATGGCCAGTCCAAGCGTGACGATCCAGAAGTTGTTAATGTATAGCAAGAGCAATCCTGCCACGGAAAGTGCGATGATTGTTTTCAGTATTTTGAAATGGTTGTACAATGCAGTCAATTTTGCCGTGGCGATCGAGCCGAATACCCCGAACAGGTACATGAAATAAATATAGTGAATTAGGTACGGGGAGAAGTTAAACGGTTCTTTTACCAGATAAAAGCCGAGGTAATTGTACAAGCTCACGAATATCCCTAACATGAGGGAACCGATCAGATAGAAGGGGATCAATTTCACGGAGACGATCAAGTGAAGGTTGGAAACGATCAATGATTTGAAACTTTCCCGCTTGGGTTTGAAATTAACTGAACGGGGACTGAATATCAGGAATAATATGGCAAATATGGCACATAATACACCGATTGAGACGGAGGCGATGCGCCACGAGAATTCACTGCTGAGATAGGAAGAAATTACTCGTCCACCCATTCCTCCCAAGGCGTTTCCGGCAATGTAGAGTCCGGTAATTTTTCCTTTATTCCGGGGTTGAACTTCTTCAGATATATAAGCCAGAGATACGGAAGTGGCTCCTGATAGCAGGAATCCTTTCAGGGCGCTTAATGCTACCAACAAGAAGAAAGAGGGCGAATAAGAGCAGATTACCGAAAAGACGGCCGATGATAATAGCGCTGCGCTAATCAGTTTTTTCCTTGGAATCGAGTCTGCCACGAACATTGCCGTGAACAGTCCTACTACCATTCCGAGCGTGGAGAATGATATGGCCAGACTACTGTGGCTGGCTGATAATCCAAACTCTTGAGCCAGATCTGGCAGGAGAGGTTGGAAATAGTATAACTGGGCAAAACAGGAGAAACCGGACAAGAAGACACAAATGGAGATCTTGCGGTCCTTGGTCATATTCTCCGGAGTGATAATTACGTGACTTGTATTCATGACTTTTCTTTATCCGGTGCAAAAGTACGTATTCTATGAGCTGGTTATTCTTTTGCGGAGAAGTTTTTCATCGGAAACTTTCTTTTCTTTTTCTCGTTAGAATGAGTATCAGAAAACAAGATTGTTAAACAGATAAATTTGAAAAAGATTATGAGAGGAAGGATTTTAATGGTAACGTTATGGATGGCATCATTATTTGTTTTTGCTGCTTGTCATGATGATGACGACGATGATGATAAGGGGTATACCCCCGGAAAGAGTGTCGTGGCCGCTTTTGAGGCGAAGTTCCCGAATGCCGTGGCCGTGAGTTGGGAGAAAAAAGGAGTGTATGAAAAGGCGGAATTTCATCAGAACGGGCAGGAAGTGGATGCTTGGTTTGATGCATCCGGCCAATGGGTGATGACGGAGACGGACGTTCTGTTTGCCAATCTTCCGGCAGAGGTGAAGACGGGGTTTAACGAAAGCATATATAGTGCTTGGCAAGTGGAAGATGTTGATATGCTGGAACGTCTGAATATGCCCACGGTTTACCGCTTAGAGATAGAGAAGGGAAATGAGGAAATGTTGATTTATTTCAATGAGAAGGGAGAGCTGGTGAAGGAGGTAAATGAAGAGGCTTCTACTTTACCGATGGCGGTGAGTAGTTTCATTACCGAGCAGTACCCGAAGGCTTTGGTTGTTACGGTTGACCGTTGGCAGGATGGTATGTTGGAGGTCGGAGTTCTGGATGGTAGTTTGGTGAAAGAAATTTTGTTTGACCGGAATAACGGTTGGATGAAGACTTCTTGGCCGGTGTTGAAGACCGATGTGCCCCAGGTGGTGCTTGACGTGTTGAAGGGCGAGGCGTATAATAGTTTTTTCATTGCCAGCGTGCAATACATAGAATACGCTTCCGGTAATGATGTTTACCATTTTGTTTTGCAGAAAGAACATTCGATGGATATAAGTGTAGAAATTGATCCTCAGGGGAATTTGGTTTTAGATTGATACATATGATTAATGGGAAGAAACGGGGCCTGAAAAGGTCCCGTTTTTTTTCCAAGTTGTTTGAGAGTAATCGTTCTTTATTTGCAGGGGATGTGGACGAGAAGGTTGATGAGGAAATATATGATCGGGTAAATCAAGCTGTTGAAAGTTTACCGGAACAATGTCGTTTGATTATAAAGTTAAATGTAATCGAGGGCAAAAAATATTTGGAAATTTCGGAAGAGTTAGGAATACCAATCAATACGATTCGTACACAAGATTTTTCGGGAATATAAGAAATTGAGGGATATATTGTCCAATGAAAGGGATACATTGATTCTTGTTATTCATATACAGTGAAGAATACTCTTTGATAGTAAATTAGTTGTATTTTTTTACAAAAATCGGCATAAGGCGTAAAGAAAAGCAAAGTTCTACTTAAATAAATGTAGATCAGTATCTTGTATGCAGAGCGGTTTGAAACGGACTCCGGCATAAAACGCCTGAAAACACCCTTTTCGGACAAAGTTCGACTACTAAACAGCTACCGTTCTAAAACGGGATGTAGGATACATAATAAGCTTTGTTTCATTGTTTTGTGTTGTTTTGCATAGCTCTTGGTAAGAAATAGGTAACTACCTTTAGAAACGAAAATTTAGAGTTATGGAAACAAAGAGAAGTACGTTTGCGACCTCGTTCTACATCAAGAGATCCGCACTGAGAAACCGGGACGGGAAAGCCACCATCATGGTAAAATCTTCGTTGACGGGGATGACAAATCTATGGGAACCAAGCTGTTCGTTACTCCCGATCTGTGGGAGAACGGTAAGGCGAAAGTCATTTCCTCGATGCTTACTATTTCCATTGTCCCGATACGTTTTTTGTTGTTATACTTCCCCGCAAATATACCGGTCTGTATATATCTGTATCCCATTTGGGATAATAAGGAAAGCCGCATAAACCGATAACTGGATGGTCGTATGTGGCTTTCCTTTTGATTGGGGGATTCTACGAAAAACGAGGCTGGTTTTTAGTTGGCATCATTATCGCACATATGCCGGATAAACATCTCGTTCTTTTTATATTCATCTCCGGTGAGGATAATGGAATTCGCAAGTCCGACAATCTTGTATCCTGGTGTGTATGTTACCAAGATGCAATAGAGTTCATGCCCTGTTTCATCCTTTTCCACTTGCAGCTGCACGGGTTGGTCATTACCGCTGGGCAGATTGCACAGGTATTCAAAATCATGGCGGTTAAAGGCGGCGATAATATCCTCCTTGTCTGTCATGCTGCTGATGAACTTTTTGGTCTTGTATCTCTTCACTTCACCACCGCTTTCACGGTTATAGATACTGAGGTCTGCAACCAGTGCGGTAAAACCACAATAGATGGCTCCGGCAATACCAGCTACCCGTACCACCCACGAGGTGACAAATGGCAGCCAGCCGGGGAAAATGACAAGCAATACACATACTATTGTCAATCCCCAATAAATTATCGGTTTGAATTTGTTCTTCCGTTTTTCGAATTTCTCAGGCATGGCGTCATAGACCTCTCCAAAATGACTGGGAAAATGCTCTTCCTCATTTATCTTTTTTTCATCTTCTGGTTTCATATCTGTTTCGTTTTTAAGTTTGTTCTTTATTCTGCACTGAAACTTGACAGTTTCCAGGGAGATTTATCGTTCTCCAGCAAAAGCTCTACTATCTCGTTTGCCGTTTCGCTGTCGTCCGGCTCACCGTGCCATACACCTCTACCCATAACAAAGCTCAGCCCGTATTCCTCCCATGAAGAGAAATGTTTAAGTGCCGTATCTGCCGCAACCTGCATAATCTGCCACATCTCATCCTCATTCACATAGCCGCAAAGGTATGCCCAGCGTCCGAGGTTCACTACCCGTACCAGATCCCATGCAATGACACTGTCCGGTATCCGGTCTTTCGGACACCAGCCGTTTTCAAGCATACTCTCCATTATCAGACATACATCTCCCATCTTGCTTTCCTCGTCGCATCGCTCTTCTCGTGATATATTCTTAAGCCCACATTTGTGGATTTCCGCCAGAGCCTCGTCTGCTTCGGTATGGTGTCCATCTTCCAGTAACCATTTGACTATACCCAATGTGCTATCCCTGTCCGTGACGTTCCACCAGTCCTCAAGTGTGTATTTGATGGTCTCGACATCTGCATCACTGTCTATCGTGTCCACTTTCTCGTCATTGTAAACCAGCATGGGAGCACCGAACGACAACAGGCGGAGTTGTTCTGTATCCAGTTTTCCGTCTTCGGCTCTATTGATGGTCCAACTATCATCCCCGAAGGCTTCCATCATTTGTGCCATGGCATCGGATGAAGATAACTTCTCACCAAGAGTACCGTCCATTGTTTCCTGCATCATCTGCTGGGCAAATGCCATATTCTGCATACCTGCCTGTGCTACCGTAGCCGGGTCAATACCGGCAGTTTCAAGCATAGCATCCTGCTGCGCCTGAAGCTTAGCCATATCAGGAATGCCGGCACTCATCTGTGCCATGATTTGCTCCTGCATTCCTCCAGGCATCTGGAATCCCGGAATGTTTCCGAACATAGCCTGAGCCTGTTCCATTGCTGCCTTTACAGCGGCTTTCTGAGCCGCCCTTGCCATTTCCTCAGGACTTTGAGGATTCGATTTTTCTTTTGTCATATCGTTTGATTATTAATGATGTGATATTTTATCCTTCTGCTCCTGCCGTCAAAAGTATTTCCGTTATTTCGTTGTAACTGCGTTCGCCGGCATAATACAATGCCGTCTGCTGAAGATTGTCCGCAAGGTTCACATCCGCCCCATGTTCTACAAGCAGTGCCACGAACTCGTTGTTGCCTTCTCTGGCTGCAAGGATAAGGGGTGTTTCCCCATTTTCATTCCGTATATCCATTTGTGCATTTGCTGCTATCAACTTCCGGCCGATAAACTTGTTTCCCGACCAAGCAGCAAAGTGCAAGGGGGTATTCCCGTTCAAAAGGGCTTTATTCACTTCTGCACCGGCATCGATCAGCAGGTCAGCTATGGTAAGGTTGCTTTTCATACAAGCAATAACCAATGGCGTTTCGCCTTCATCGTTCGCAGTGTTCAACATATTGCTCGAAGTGGAAAGCAACGTACGCACGGTTTCCGACTGTCCGTTGAAAACCGCCTGATGCAGTGGCGTATTTCCATGTGCATCGGTTGCTCCTTCCACCGACAGATATATCACTATTTCACGTAACCCGTGGGCTGTAGCGTAATCAATCGCTTTATGACCCGTATTGTCTGCTATTTCTGTATCCGCACCCTGTTCTATCAGAAACAGAGCTGCATCAGTACGTTTGTTGTCAAGTAGGCGGATTAAAGGAGTACGTCCATCCTTGTCCGTGGCATCCAAATCAGCTCCATACTGTATCAGCTTGCCTATAATCTCCTTGTTCCCACTTCTTGCGACTGCATGTAAAGGCGTCTCCGAATAGTTGTTGGCAATGGAAACATCCGCATCATTGTCCAGCAAAAGACTCGCAATATCCCTGAATCCTTTCAGGCAGGCATAATGCAGCGGAGTATTCCCCTCCGCATCCCGTTTGTTTACATTGATGCCTCCTTTTTGCAGGAATATCTGTACAATGCTTTTCTGCCCGTTGCGGCACGCATTTAAAAAAGTCATGTTATTGTCCATATTTATCAGTTATATTTCAATAAAAATTTCACAAGAGTTTCGTCATTCTTTTCCGCTGCAATATCCAGGGCCGTTTTCCCTTCGTTGTTCATGACGTTCACGTCCGGAGTGCCGAAGTCCGTCACGAGGGCGGCTGCTTCCTTCGCACCTCTTGTCGAGCTGCCTGCGATATAATGCAGTAGGGTATTGCCCCATTTGTCCTTGGCGTTTATATCCGCCCCGGCTTCAAGCAGGATTTCAAGTGTCTCTGCATCTTCTTCCGTGCAGACACGTCCTCCGTATGGATAAAACCGTGGGAGAGCCGCAATACGGGGAATATTCCCGTTCCAGAAGCATCCTCCGTAGAGATTCATTGCCGGAGTCTGGCCCTGCATGTTGGCGGCATTGACATCCGCCCCGTTCTCCACGAGATAACGGATAGCCCAAACTCCTGATTCATATCCTGCTCCCCGACAGGCAACGGATAATGCCGTATTACCCTCCTTATCGGCCGGATCTTCCGGTTTCCACCCGCACTCTGTCAGACATTGGAGGAAATGCAGGCACTGCTCCTTATTTTCCGAGCTGTGGTTTCTTTTATTCATCCACACGGCAAAGGCAGTCTGTTCTTCCGAGTCCTTGAAATTCGGGTTGGCACCGCCCCTAAGCAGCATTTCCGCTGCCGAGTAGTTGGCCCACAACAATGCGCATCCCAAGGGTGATTTTCCCTTGAAGTCGAATAGCTTTTCATCCTCGCAGATTGTCTGGGTTTCCGCACCGGAACGCAACAGGGCATCCAATGCCGTTTCGTCCTTGTTCCACAATGCCTGAAAGATGTCTAACCCTCCGGTAAGGGCGGCAAGCCCGTCCGTTTCGGACTCCTGTCCCGACAGCAATGCCTCGATTTGTCGGGCACCGCCTTCCACTGCTATGTCAAAAGGTGTCTTTCCGCTGTTGTTCTTTTCCTCCGGGTCTACCTGTCCGCTTTCCAGAATCAGTCTTGCTGTGTGACAACACTGCCTGTCCAATTCCTGCAGATTTTCCAATTCATCATACGTCTCCTGTTTGGATTTTTCCGAGTACCACCGCTCGGAAAAATCCGCTATCCGTTTTTGTCTGCTCTTGATTTCGGATGCAATAAGTCCGGCAGACTGACAGAGTATGTGTAACACATTGTCGCCATTCCGGTCGGAAGAATCTATTCTGTTTCCCGACATCAGAATGACATCTGCCATCAGGAAGTGGCGGTTGCGTACCGCTTCTATCAAGACGGTCGTATGCTTTCCTGACTGTGGAACTCTCGCCCCTTTAGAAAGGAGCACTTCCGCAATGTCGGCAAAAACGGCATCGTCTTGACAAGGGTTGCGCCTTGCCAGGATACATAGCGGAGTGTCACCGTCATCGTTTTTTGCGTTGGTATCCGCACCTCTTTCCTGTAGTATGCCCACTGCGGTTATGTCTGCAAAATAGCAGGCTGTATGCAATGGAGTGTTGTTTTTGTGGATTTCGTCCCGACTGTCAAGCAGGACATCTCGATACGCATCGTGCAAACCGGATTCCTTTGCTCCGCATGCGTGCAGATTGTATATTTCTTTACAAGTCATTGTTGTCTGTTTTTAAGATCAGTTTCTCAATATGCTGGTACTTGCCGCCCAATCGATTGGAAATAGCCTTGACTTCATTGTATAAATGCAGTTTGAATGCCGTTTCCGCCTTCAGTCGCAGAAGTGATGTGTATGCCCAAGCCACGGGAGTATCCTGCGGTATGGGATAAAAGGGGGATTCCTCGTCATAGCCGTAACGGAGAAACACGTCGGGAATCCTCTCCATGTCGGTAACGGGACTTCCGGATATAAGATGCTCGGCCTCGCAGAGCAATCTGTGGCACTCATCGTACCATTCCACCATGAAGCAGCACAGAGCCTTGTTATACAACAGCCTGAAATCCTTGACGGGAATACGGTCAAAGCACGAATAGGCGGCAGGATATGCTCTGCCGAGCAAAAGCGATACTCCGGCAGAAAACAGTTGTTCCGTTTCTTTATCTGTTATTTGGGGTTTATCAGCAAATAGTGTCATAATCTGTTTTATTTCTCATAGTACAATGGCAGCACCCTACGAATCATCCGGCATGTCAAGCGGATTAGGTATTTGGGCTTTGTGCTCTCTCGTCACATGAAGATAGATGGCTGTGGTCTTGATGTCGTTGTGTCCCAGTAGTTCCTGTATGATGTGCAGGTCTGTTCCTTGCTCTAGCAGGTGGGTGGCAAAGGAATGGCGGAGCATATGCACGTGTACCCAGTGCTTGATGTCTGCCCGTTGTGCGGTTTCTTTCAGCACTTTCACCAAGGCACTTGCAGAGTATGGCTCTCCGGGTGTTTCTCCCTCAAACAGCCATTTCTTCGGATGGTATTCTCGGAGTATATAGGCGGAATTGTCGCCTGCCTTTTCCACGTCTGTATCTTGGGTAAGCAACATGGCGATAGCCTGACTGGTTACATACTTTATCCGTATGTAATCCGCACTGTTTCGTTTTTCCTTGTACAGTACGATGCTTTCTCTCTGTTTCTGAACATGATCCATATGGCTGAATGTAGTGTCATACAGATGCAAATATACACAAAGAAACAGAAAAACCAACAGGTTGGTTGGTTTTGTTTTGTTAAAGCCCTTCTAACGGGAATTTATTGCTGTCTTATGCTGCCTGCACCCTGTATTTTAGGTTTTCAACAGAGAATAGAGGAAGTGCAGGCTCCGTGACAGTTTCTTGGTGTCCAGCCCTTGAAAAAAGGACTGTTCAAAGGATGTTCCGAAGAACATCTGCCAGAACATCGAAGCTGTTTCTTCCACGTCCAAATCCTGCCGTATTTCCCCACTTTCTTTTGCACTCTCAATGGCGGATTTCCATAGCTGGAAGTTCTGCTCAAATATGGAGGCTAACTTTTTCTCCACGTTGGGATAATACAGCCTTACCTGCATCAGCAGGTGATAATAGTAGAAGTTGAAACTGCACTCGCTGGGATTGTTCCCGTCGTCCAGCAGACGCACGAGCCGCTGCATCGTGTTTTCCACTCCGACTACATACTGGTCGATAAACTCCTTCAGCGAGCCTGCCGTAAAGTTGAACTTGTTTTTCGAGTGTTGGGTATCGAACACGTATCTGTCCACCACAGCCGTGAACAAGTCCTGTTTGAACGGGAAATAATAGGTCAGTCCTGCTTTCGATAGTCCGCAGGTCTTGGCGATTTCCATCTGGCTCGCTTTCTCGTAATTCATCTTTGCGAATATCCGCAAAGCCTTTTCCAATACTTCGTCCCTATTGGTAAACATACTTTTATATCCTTTGTTTTTCACTTGCGAAGGTAGTGATTTAAAGGATAATTACTTCCACAAACGTTTATTTTTCACATCCTTGTCGTAAAAGACAACCGCATGATCTGCAAGCTCCGTGCCTTTGTATTCTCGTATTCTAAAAGCAAGGGAACAATAGCATCACCCTAAACTGGCACTAGCCAGCCTTCGATTTCGAGTGTCAGAAGACAGGATAATTCACACAGAGTGAAAGCCATACAGAGGTGTGTATTTTGAAAATCAATAATTTACACTTTTGGTAAAAACATAGGTGCAACCCCATTTTTTGCATTGCCTCCTGTTTTTATGCTTTTCCTATAATCCGGGAATCCCCCCCAAATAAAAATCCTCCTAAACATTTCCCTTTTTCGGTTAAAATTCTTATATTTGCATTAGTTGTCAAGAGCAAAGGAAGCAATACAGCGAAACCCGCATAGCTACTAAATCGCTACTGAACTTTCTACACTTTATGTCTTATTTACCAACCAATTACAAAAAACGATTGTTTTCTTCGAAAAAATTCTTGTTACAAAAAACAAGGAGCAAGCTGTTATAGGGGAGAGGGTATTTGAACATTGGATTATGGAAAACAGACAAATATTAACTCGGTTAATATGTCGAAAGATAGAAGGACTTCTCTCTCCGACAGAGGAGAAGATTTTTGATACGTGGTTGAATGAAGACGTGAAACATCGTCGTTATTACGAGAAGATATGGAACGAGTTACATCTTCGTGTTAGCTTGTCTATTCTGTGAGATTGACGGTTGAAAAATTTATTTGAGGGGGACGGAACAAGATATTATTAAACTACGTATGTTTGCGTAGTTTTAATATACAAAAACAAAAAATGATAAAGGAGAGATTCCAAGGAATCTAGCAATTATGAAAACAGGTGTAAGCGATTTGCCCCGATCGATGAATCAGGGAAATGAGTTCTTAATGTTACGGGAAAAAAAGCACGGAATTAGGATTGAAGGTGAGGGATTCGTGGTGCGTGAATGGCGTTTTTCGGATTGTGATTCTTTAGCCGAAAATGCCAATAATGAGAAGATTTGGAATAATGTTATGGATCATTTTCCGCATCCATACACGAAACAAGATGCTTTTGATTATATCAGTATGGTTCACGCCATGCCTGCTCCCCCGATGCGATTTGCGATCGAGGTGGATGGGAAAGCAGTAGGAAGTATCGGGTTTGGTTCAGAAGGAGACATTGAACGGGTAACTGCAGAAATCGGTTATTGGCTGGGAGAACCTTACTGGGGACGGGGAATTATGTCTAGAGTCGTGTCTGTCGTCACGCAATATGCGTTTGAAACGTTCGGTTACCAAAAACTTTACGCTTTGGTTTTTGATTACAATCCGGGATCAATGCGCGTATTGGAGAAAGCAGGGTATCAGTTGGAGGCGGTGTTACACAAGGCGGCCGTAAAAAATGGGAAGGTGATAGACTTCTATTATTACAGTATCATGAAAGAGAATTAATTAAAAAAGCAGTATTCTTGCAAGATGCTGCTTTTTTATTTTATGGTTTACCAGTTGATTTCTTGAATACCCTTACTTCGTAGAAAGGCATTGGCTTTACTGAAATGTTTACAACCGAAGAAACCATACTCGGCAGAACGGGGAGAGGGGTGTACAGTGGTTAATACAAGATGTTTAAGAGTATCAATAAGAGACATTTTTTGTTTGGCATAACTTCCCCATAACATGAAAACCAAGTTTTCTCGTTCATCACTTAATTTTTTGATAACGGCATCGGTAAAAATTTCCCAGCCTTTGCCTCTGTGAGATCCCGTTTCGTGCGCCCGAACCGTGAGTACCGAGTTCATGGGGAATACTCCCTGGGCTACCCAATGGTCCAGATTTCCGGAAGTCGGGATGGGGGTCCCCAGGTCCATGTGTATTTCTTTAAAAATATTTGCCAGAGAGCCGGGAATGGCTACCCCATCCGGTACGGAAAAACATACCCCGTAATATTGGCCCGGATTAGGATAGGGATCTTGTCCCAAAATGACAATTTTTACTTTTTCAAAAGGGCAGGCGTTGAATACATGAAATATCTGGTGACCCGGAGGAAGTACATTAGTTTTCTTGTATTCACTCTTGACAAACGTCACTAATTTTTCGAAATAGGGCTTGTCAAATTCATCTTGTAAGCGTCGTTGCCAACTTTCTTCTATTTGAACCTTCATAGACGTGTTTGGATTGCTACACGAAGACAAAAGTAGGCATATTTTTCATTTGTTTATTTCCATTTTTTAGAATTTTTTTGTTTGCAAAGCTTTGATATTCATGATTGGTTTGATCGTGTCGATGATCGTTGCCGTGTCTTGTGTTGCCTGCATGCCCAAACCGGGTGTTATCACCGCCTATTTTGGTACATCAGATGGCATCCTACTTTCAACAGGCAAATGATCTATACCCGTAGAACTGATTTTTATATTCCTTTTTTGATGATAGTATAACCAAAGAACCCTTTTTCCAAGGTTAGAGTTCTGGTTGCGTTAGTACGTGTCTTGTTATAGGTGGAGAGTGAAACCGGGAGTTTTTTTCGTGTCCCGTTTTTGAAAATTACTTGCAGGTAATATTCTTTTCTTTCTCCGGCCGGAACATAACGGTGGCTTCCGATTCTACGGGTCTGCTTGTGAGTTTCGATATGTTTTGAAAGTACGGTTACTTTTTCTTCCCGGGTAGATGATGGATCTGCGAGCATGAAGTTTCCGCCCAAAATCATGAGATAACAGAAAGCGCTTGCGTGAAATAGATGGCATATACCGTTCAAGATTTTATTATCGGAATGAGTTAGCCATTGCCATTTTTTATATAAAAACAGAGTTGCAATAGCGAGTATAAGAGCCATCAAGAGTGGTTCCCACCAAGCAATCAGTGTTTCCTTATAGAGGACAAACCCGAAAGCCCAAGCCAACACGGCGAGTAGCATAATTACGTAAGGAATGATTTTGAAAAATAATGCTTTCATACGGCCGCCTCCATGTCTGTCAGACTTTTACTGCGTGTTACCAGGAAAACTCCGGAGAAAACGCAAATAACAGCGATAATTTTTAATAGGTTGAACGAGTCCATACCCCAATAAACGGCAACACAGCTTGCGACAATCGGTTGTACATAACAGTACATACTTACCACGGTAGGACGTAAATAGCGTTGTCCGATAGGTGCCAACAGGTAACTGACAAACGTGCTACCCAGCAGGATAAAGCTGAGGCCATACCATATATTGGGTTCAAGTGACAACCATTCCAGATGTGTTATGTCTTGAAAAGAAAATGGAATGATACATATTGCTGCGTAAGTGAACATCCATTTCATGAGTGTGATAGGAGAGTAACGACTGATGAGTTGTTTGAACAGAACAAGATATAGTGCAAAACTAAGTTCGGCTGTGAGGCAAACAATATCTCCCCAAATATTACTGTTATGAGTTGTTCCTCCGGTATTTTGGTTACTTACGATCAATAATAAGGCTCCGGAGGCACCTAGAAATATACCCGATACTTTCTTGCTTGTGATAGGCTCTTTCAGGTAAATTGCAGCAATGATCATTGTTAGAATAGGAGTACTTGTTGTAATGATGGAGGCATCTACCGGGGAGGTCATGCCAAGTCCTATGGTGAACAATCCTTGGTTGAAAAGCACTCCTAACATGGAGGCGAAGAATAGTTTCAACAGGTCAGGAGGGGACACATGTTCCCGTTTGGTGAAAATGGAGGCAATCCAGAATAAGATGGCAGCCCCGATAACCCGGATTTCGACAATAATGAAAGGTGTTATGATGCTGGTAATAAGTACCATTTTCGAGATGGGAGACATCAATCCCCACATCATATTTGCTGTGGTCATGGATAAATGGCCTTTTAATTCATCCTTTTTCATCTTCTGTTATTCATTTTGCGACCACAAAAGTAAAATAAGAAAAAAAAATTCCAGTATAATTTGAATAATTTATGTATACTATCGAAATAAGTTGCAGAATATTGGACAAAGCCAAGATATAGCTGAGTGGAGTCGTCTTTATCTTTTCAGGATTAAGATGGATCTGGAGATGTAGGATCTTCGTAAAGAGCGTAAAAAGCAAGTCTAGTCTTTGAACTAACAGGTGAATCATATGTGATTTTCCAATCCCACGTTACATTGTTTCCAAACCCGTATTTGAAGGTAGCTGTTGATTGATTCAGTCCTTTGATAATATAAGCTGATATTCGTTTCAAAGTCTCTCTTAAATAAACAGTAGTGGGCCCAGTATAAGAAACAGAGAGTTTTGAAGTACCTTTGAAATTAACCCAATATTCTCCCATCTGGTTATTTTTAGCGAAATGTGTTTTTAGCAATTTTGATATAGGTTTATTGTAAACTTTTTTCAGGATAGTACATATTTTGTCTGCCTGTTTTGGATAATTCTAAGCATGATTGGATGATTTCCATTTTTCAATGTTTTTGATGCATAATAAATAATTGATAATGAGTGGTTAGTGCTTAATTTCTGGTTTAAACATGGTTTAAACATCAAGCTAAAAACACCTAAAATGGCCATAAAGAAAAAGAGAGCTATTTTTGTAACTCTCTTATTTTCAGTGGTACCACCAGGAATCGAACCGGGGACACAAGGATTTTCAGTCCTTTGCTCTACCAACTGAGCTATGGTACCATCGCTGAATTGCGAGTGCAAATATAGAGGTTTTATTTCAATCTGCAAGGGCTGAGGCAAAGAATCTCGAAAGATATTATTTCCCGCTTTGTCGAAGACGGATGCAGAGGTATATCATCCATACCATGATGACCATGGATGCATAGGGAACTGCCGGAACGAACAGGAACCATAGTAAAAAGCCGATGATCAAGAGATTGAGGTAGATGAACAAGTATTTATTGATGATCCACGGTAGAGTGCGTTTACCAAGGAAGAAAGCGGTGATGAGGTTTAATGGATTTGCCCAGAAGGCATTAAAATTAGGGAACATTGTGGGATGTTTCGTGAAGAAACACAAAAAGACGATGAGACATCCGACAACGCCTGTCGCGATAAAGAAGGGAATAGCGATAGCTTTTAGCAAACGGCGGCTTTTTACCTTTTGTAAAAGTAAAATGAGTGCAAGCGTACAAATGGTAAAAACAAAGAACGGGGAGAAGTACCAGGGAGTTGAAAGATCTTGTTCCGAGGCTTCGTATACCGTTTCTATTGGTTGCACAAGTGGAGTTCCATTATATGCTGCGGAATCTAAATGATACATGAGGTAGTCGGGAAGAAACATTTGTTCCCGGATGGTTGCCGTGGAAGTTGCGGGAGACCCGAGGATAGTGTGAATGCCCCATTGAATCCACGGGGAACGGCCTAGATATTCGTCCAGAAGATTCCAGAAACTTTTCGTGGAAGATTGGGCTATCCACGTGATTTGATTGCCCGTGCTTTTCTCTATAATGTCCCGAACCCGGGTTGAACAGTTGTCATATAGAAAGTTGTAGAGGTATTCTCGGTTGACTGGTTGATAATTCTCGACGAGTAAGTCCATCAAGTATTGCTTTTGGATGGAATCCAAATTTAAGGTCTGGGAATACACGCTACGCTCGTCATGAATGTAGGAAGATAAAAAACGACGAAATTCGGAACACGATAATTGGTAGGGGAGTAGACCACGTGCAAATTTGAAGTAAAATCCTTGGGTTGCAAAATCAAAAGTCCCGTAATTGAAAACAATATCCATGTCGTTTGCCTTGTCAACCACCCGGATGCCCGTGTGTCCGAACAGCGAATAGAGTTCGTTACCCGGGGAACACGTCAGGATGCTGATCGTGGCGTCTTTGGACAACTTAATAGAAGCCGACGTATTCGCCGTGAGTAAAATCAAGAACAAGGATATGATGAATAGTTTTGTTTTCATGTGTTTCTGTATTATAGTTTACACGGGGGATATTCAATGTTACAAAGAAATAAGGCATTTCCGGGAACAGAAGTTCCTGCTTTACATCGATCCTTACTTTCGATAATCTGCTGGAATTGTTCCAGCGTGATACGTCCTTGTCCTACATCCAACAATGTTCCCACGATGGCACGTACCATATTACGCAGGAAACGATCGGCTTTGATCGTGAATACAAGTTGTTCATCCGTTTCTTTCCAGTTGGCCTCCATCAAATGGCAGATGTTCGTTTTTACATCCGTGTGCAGTTTGGAGAAACTGGTGAAATCCTCGTAACGCAGGAGAAGTCCACAAGCATTGTTCATTAACCGGATGTCCGGTAAGGGATGCGGCCGGTAGGCAAACGTGTAAGTAAACGGATTCTTGTTTTTATTGATATAATATTTGTACGTACGCGAGATAGCCGAAAAGCGAGCATGTATGTCAGGCTGTACGGCGTAAATATCTTTGATTGCGATGTTTTTTCCCAAGAAACGATTGAGCTTGTTCGTTAGGGCTTGCGTGTGGTCTATGACAACATCACAATCAAAGTGGGCCACGAAAAACGATGCATGTACTCCCGTGTCTGTTCGTCCGGCTCCGGTCACGTTGATTTCCTGTTTTAGCAGGAGGGTAAGTGCTTTGTTGATTTCTTCCTGGACAGAGGGGGCATTGGGTTGTATCTGCCAACCGTTGTATTCACTTCCGTTATATGCTAATTCAATAAAATACCTGTGCATGTTTCCACTTTTTTAAGACTCAAAATTAACAAAATTCCGTGAGAGTAGAAGAACATGAAACGTTTTTTACTTTTCTTGTTCTCCGGGTCGAGGGAATGTCATCCACGGATAAAATTCAATTAACTTGCAACTTGTGACACGAGAATCTGTAACGGAAGATTATAAACGTTAATTTTTAACGCTTGTATCCTGACATTATATGCTGATTTTACGTTATATTTGTGAGTCCGTAGTATTTCAAGGGTATGTTAAATGTTGAAAAGGAATGAGCAGTATTGTAGAAAATTTGAAAGAGATTGCTGGTAGTTTGCCGGAAGGAGTAAAATTAGTTGCCGTATCGAAAACAAAGCCCGTGGAGGCGATAGAGGAGGCATACGAGGCAGGGCAGAGAGTATTCGGGGAAAACCGGGTACAGGAATTGGCGGAGAAGTACGAGATACTTCCCAAAGATATAGAATGGCATATGATCGGTCATTTACAAACTAATAAAGTGAAGTATATGGCCGCTTTTGTTTCTTTGATTCACGGTGTGGAAAGCTTGAAATTGCTGGAGACAATTGACAAGGAGGGAAGGAAACATGACCGGGTGATCCCTTGCCTGCTGCAATTTTATATAGCCAGTGAGGAAACTAAGTTCGGGTTGGATATGGAAGAGGCGAAAGCTCTCTTGGATAGTGACGATTACAGGCAGATGAAGAACGTGAAGATCGTGGGTGTGATGGGAATGGCAACGAACACGGATGACGAAGGACAGGTCAGACGGGAATTTCATCACTTGAAAGAGATTTTTGACGAGTTGAAGGCAACTTATTTTGCGGGAAACCCGGAATTTAAGGAATTATCCATGGGGATGTCCGGAGATTACCGGATTGCCGTGGAAGAAGGAAGTACGATGGTACGTGTGGGGAGTTCCATCTTCGGGGCGAGAAATTACGCGAATATATAATTTGAAAGATTCATTATTAACTATTTAAATAAATCATTATGGCAGATTTGAAGACGAAATACATGGGACTGGAGTTACGGAGTCCGATTATTGCGGGAAGTTGTGGTTTAACGTCCGACGTGGAGAAGATGGTCGAGATGGAGAAAGCAGGAGTGGGAGCCGTGGTGTTGAAATCAATTTTCGAGGAACAGATTAACGAGGAGACTTCCGGTGTGTTCAAGGCCGGTTACGGGATGGGTGATGCTTACCCGGAGGCCGAGGATTATATCAAAGCGTACATTCGTTCCAACACGATACAGAAGTACGTGGAATTGGTTCGTAATGCCAAGAGTCGTTTGACGATACCCGTGATTGCCAGTGTGAACTGCTTTAGTGGTGGAGAATGGGTTTCGTTTGCCCGCCAGTTGGAAGAGGCCGGGGCGGATGCACTGGAGTTGAATGTATTTATTTTGCCGGTGAACGAGTTTAAGGAGAGTGTGGAAGTGGAAAACGTGTATTTCGAGATAGTGAAATCCATCAAGAGCCAGATAAAGATACCTGTTTCCGTTAAGATTAGTCATTATTTTACGAACCTTTCCGCTTTCGTGGATAAAATTAAGGCTTACGGGGCGAATGCAACCACGTTATTCAATCGATTCTACGAGCCGGATATTAATATTAATACTTTAGAAATGGGGGCCGCTTCGGTGTTTAGCACTGCTGCCGAATTGAGGACAACTCTGAGATGGACCGGTATTTTGGCCGGGAAGGATAAGAGATTGGAGATCTCTGCTTCCACTGGCGTGCATGGTGGTGAGGCTGCCGTGAAATTATTGTTGGCAGGGGCTACGACAGTTCAGGTTTGTTCTGTCCTTTACGAGAAGGGTATTCACGTGATCGAGGATATAAATAATTTTGTCGGGAAATGGATGGACTCGAAAGCTTTCAAGACGATTGAGGATTATCGGGGAATGCTTTCTTATTCGTCTATCGAGAACCCGGATCTTTATGAAAGAGCCCAGTTCATGAAATACTTTAGTAATAAACAATATTAATTTATGAGAAGTACATTTATCTTGTTGTTGTGTTGCATGTGCTTTGCATGTGCGAAGTATCCGGGAGTGCCGGAAAAATACCATGCTTTGTTGGACAAAGCTTTAGAAACGTCGGGAACGAATCAGCCGGAATTGGCAAAGGCGTTGGAAAGTGCTACTCCGGAAATGAAGGAGGGTGTGGCCTTTTTGATTTCTTACATGCCGGAGCGGGATTTGAAAACGATGAAAGGGGATGATTTATTGTCGAATGTGAAATTGGCATACGAAGCTCGTAACCGTTTTGCTTGGGCGAAAAGCGTGCCGGATTCTATTTTCTTGAATGACGTGTTGCCTTACGCTTCACTAAATGAGGAAAGAGATCAATGGCGTGCCGATTTCTACAAGAGATTCGTTCCTTACGTGGAGAATTGTAAAACATTGGAAGAGGCAATTAAAGCCGTGAACAAGAACATCCGGGATGAAGTGAAGGTGGATTACAACACGGCCCGCGAGAAACCGGATCAGAATCCCTCGGAGTCTATTCGTCAGGGTATGGCTTCTTGTAGCGGTCTGTCTATTCTATTGACTGATGCTTTGCGATCAGTGGGTATTCCTTCCCGTATTGCCGGGACTGCCAACTGGCATGATAACCGTGGAAATCATAATTGGTGCGAGGTTTGGTTGGACGGTAAATGGTATTTTACCGAGTATTACCCGAATGAGCTTGATCGTTCGTGGTTCCTTGCCGATGCCGGGAAAGCTGATCCCAAAGATCGTATGCACGCCATCTGGGCCTCTTCTTTCAAACCGACAGGGGAGAGTTTCCCGTTAGTTTGGGACCTTAGAAATAATGATGTGCCTGCTATTAATGTAACTCAACGTTATTTGGATATTTATCAAGAGGTTTATCAATCTCAGTTGGCTGGGGGAAATTACGTTCCTTTAAAGGTTATGATGTTTAAAGATAAACGTAATATGCGCAAATCTGACGATCGGGTAGCTGCTAACGTGGATATTTTCTGTGGTAAAGATCAAATTGGTGGTGGACGCACTGCCGGACCGACACAGGATATGAATGACGTGTTGGAGTTTATGGTGGAAAAAAATAAAGTGTATACTTTGAATTATTTTGATAAAAATGGTCAGTGGGTTGGTGAAGAAGTGAAAGTGAAAGAGAAACCAGTAGAAGTGAAATTACACTTGTAAAATTAAAGGGCGGCCTCAAAAGACCGCCCTTTCGTTTATTAATTCTTTGGTATTGCAGACACAATCTTGAGCTTGTTGGCATCTATCGTGACATCAAATTCCCGATCCCCTTGTTCAACTTCAAAAATGTAAACGAGCGAATCGTCTGCTCTTTCTTCATAATCAATGTCGTCAATCCGGTAATTCGCATAGGAAGAAGTTTTTAGTACATTCATCACGTTGACCGGTACATTATTGTGTGGAACTTCCCAAGTGGTGACAACCCATTGATTCTGGTGGTTGAACACGACTTCTTTCATGATTTGTTGATCAATAATATCAATCTTTAGTAACCCTTTATCCTGATCGATTTCCACGATATTGGCCTGCGGGTATTTCTGCTGAATGAATTGTAGAACTGCTTGGGGGGCGCTCTCCGGTTGATATCCCCGTCCATCGTTATCCATGAGGGTTTTTACTAGTGTTCCATTTTCCAAGTAATGCAAGGCAACTTCTTGTTCCCCGAGTTCAGCCTCGATAATGTAGATTGTCTCCATTCCGGCTCTTTCCAGCTTGTCAACATCTTCTACTTCCCATTTCCCGTATTCTCCGGATTTAAAACTATTGCGGATCACCACGGGCAGGGAGCTAAATTTGACGTCACTTTCGGTCATCACCCATTGACCGTTATTGTCAAACCAAGCCTCGACTTCCGTGAAGTCGATATGGAATTCGGCCACTTGATACGTGTTCTTCACTTCCCATTCTACTCGTTTGGCGGAGGGATACTTGGCTTTAAAGGCACTCACGACGTTTTTGGGTGGAGAGTAGCTGCTGTCTTTGCAGCTACTGAAAGCAAACGTGGTGGTGAGTAGGATTAGTGCGGTAACTAATGTTGTTTTCATAATTTCTAATTTAAGATCCTCTTGTTTTACGTTACTGCAATTTAAATGTTACCTGTCTATCATTTTACAACATTTCCCTCCATATCCACTGTTACGTGAATTTCTTGATTGCCTTTTTCCAATTCGAAGATGTATACTTCACTTCCGTCCGCACTTTCTTTGTAATCAATATCATCAATTTTGAATCCCGGGTTATCATTCTGTACTTTGGTTGCAATGTCTTGAATCTCTCTTTCTCTAACATCCCAAGTCGTGTATAGCCATTCGTTAGCACTATTGAAGTGTAATTCTTTTGCTTTGTTTTCGTGTAAGATGTCGATCTCGGTAATTCCTTTTTCGACTTCAATGTCCACGATTGTTGCTTGTGGATATTTCTCGTTAATGAAATTTTTCAGGACTTCAGGAACCATGTTCGGTTGATAATTGTTGTTGTTGTCAATGTCTTCTACCGCTTTTATTAAAGTTCCGTCTTCAGCGTAGAATAAATCAAATTCCTGTTTGCTTTTTTCAACTTCGATCACGTACACGGTTTCCATTTCAATTCTTTCCAGCATATCCACGTCCTCTCTTTGCCAGTCTTTGTATTCCGACTCGTTGAATGCGGTTTGTACGGCATCCGGGAGGTTGTTAAACAATATGTCGCTTTCAGTCATCACCCATTCCCCCTTGGTTGTGATCCATGCTTCCTTTTCGATTTTGTTGTCATAGAAGTCTGCCACGTAGTGGTCGTGTTGTAATTTCCAGTCGACACGTTGTGCGTTTGGGTATTTCTCGTATAGTACGTTCACGATTTTTTCATCCGGTGTGTAGTTATCATCATTATCATCACAGCTAGTGAAAGTAAATCCGGCTAACAATAAAGAAACGAAAATAGTCATTCTTGTTTTCATGGCATATAAATTTTAATGTTTGTATTTTTTGTTCTAATTTCTGAGAACAAAGTAAAGGAGTGATTTTGGAAAGATTTGGGAATTTATTGATTTTGGATTTAAAATCGTAAATCGAATTGGTGTTTCCCATCAAAGGAGTAGGAAATGTGGAAATGGTAGAGGTGAACGATGCTCTGAATGATTGCCAATCCTAGCCCGGTGGAATCACTTTTTTTATTGTCGGCTTGATAGAAACGAGTGAAAAGGCGGGATTGATCCAAGGAGGAACCATCCGTGCTATTGGTGAAGGTGATTCCGGTTGATTGTATGCGAATGGTGATACTTCCCTCGTTCGGGGTGTGTATCATGGCGTTTTTCAACAGGTTCGTGATTAATATATTTGCTAGTGATTCATTCATGTGAACTTTACAAGCGGCATTTTCTTCCACTTCCACGTGCAAGTTTTTATGCTCGTAAATTTCTTGAAAATCTTCTACGAGTTCTTTTATGATCGGGTTGAATTCCACTTCTTTCGTTTCGTGGAATTGGCCATTCTCGATGCGGGAAAGGAGCAACAGGGATTTATTGAGTTTCACGATACGTCCCAGATTCCGGTGGATATCCTCGATTTCTTCCAGTTGTCCTTCCGTGCAATCCGGCCGTTCTGCCAATAATTCCAGCTTGTTTCGGCAGATTGCTAACGGGGTCTGGAGTTCGTGGGATGCGTTTTCAATGAATTGTTTCTGTTGGGAATACATCTCTTCGTTTCGCCGGGTCATTTTAAGTATCGTTTCGTTTAGTCGCCGGAATTCTTTTATTTTGGTAGGATTATCCAACGGGAGATTCTTCCCGCCTAGGGTAAATTGGTTCAGCCAATTCAATAGTTTATAGAAAGGGGTCAAGCTTTTCCTGAAAACAACCTCGGAAACAATCAGTATACAGATGAGTAGCGTGACGTACAAGATCACGATCGACCATAATATCGCTTCGATCATATCGTCTTGTTCCAAGGTTGAGATCATGATGGTCAACTCGTAAAACTTTTTGTCCTGTCCTCGAAAAGCCGTTTTTAAGACTCGAACGGGATCGAACTCGTATTCGAGCTCGTAAAAGCGGGTTGAATCAAAATAACGTTCTTTGTAGTGAATAGCTTCGTTTTCAGATATTTCCTTGATGAAGTATTGACTCATTAAATCACTACTATTGTTGATTGCTGCCGTGTCTCTTTGGACTTGTTGAATGATGAGATGTTTGTAGTTTTCGAGACTATCATCCGTCTCGTCCAGAATTTCATCCAGTATGCTATAAAAGAAAAAGCCTGCCCAGAACGTGAGGATAATAATCATCACGATCGAGAGTTTGCTTATGGTATGGTGGATGAGTTTCATGCTTCCGGTGTTGTGATTAGTTTGTAGCCGAACCCGTACACGGCTTTTATTTCCGGGATGGCTTCGGCAGTTTTCATCTTTTTACGTAAATTTTTAACTTGGGAATAAATGAAATCAAGACTGTCGGCTTGGTCAATGTTGTCGCCCCACACGGCTTCCGCTAACGTTGTTTTGTTGATTAGTCGGTTGGGATTCGTGACAAAATAATAGAGCAAATCAAATTCTTTACGATTGAGTTTTAGCTCTTCTCCATTGATAAACACGGTATGATCGTCGGGACGGACGGTTAGGTTTTCAATTTCGATCTCTGTATTTCCATCCGTTTGGTGTCGTCGGATCACGGATTTCACTCTTGCGTGCAATTCTGCCAAGTGGAATGGTTTTGCGAGGTAATCATCGGCACCGAGGTCAAGTCCCGTAACCTTGTCTTCAATGGAATCTTTGGCCGACACGATGATCACGCTTTCCCGTTTCTTTAATTTTTTCAGCTCTTCCAGAATCGAAAGCCCGCTACCCCCGGGAAGCATGATGTCCAGTAAGATACAATCGTAGTCGTAATCATTGATTTTTTGCAGGGCTGTAGAATATTCTGCCGCTGTTTCCACGACAAAGCGTTCTTTCTCCAGTGATCGGGTCATCACTTCTCGCAAGTCTTTTTCGTCTTCAATGATTAATATCTTCATGGTATTGAAATTTTGTAAAACAAAAATAGTAATTTATTCTGGAAAGAATCTGGAATAAATTTTAAATTAGATACTTCCGAGAGTACATTTCCAATTTATTCCTTTATATTTGCTGTGATGCAAAAAGAGGTTGTATGAAGGATAAAGACTTGTCTTCGGACATACCGGCGGCATACACGGCATGGCTCATCTCGGCGTTTGGGGGTGTCATGCTGGTCGGGCTATTCTGAAATGGAAATGGGTGTTGCAAGGTACTCGTTCCCTTGGTTTCCTGTATTGGTTAGGCCACTCGTGGGAAGAGAATGGGTATCGTGTAGGGATAATCTTACTTTCTATAATCATTATTATTTGCGGGCTAATGTTGGCTTTTTTGATGAAATAATAATTTAAACAATAGAAATATGGAGTATCCAAGTATTAAGGTGTTAATGGAACAGATTCGGGATTGGGCAGAAGAAGAGGATTATGATGCAATTATCGAGGTGTTGCCGGAACTGAAGACTCCCGGGCAATTTTACGAGGCAGTCTTGTGTCTTGCTTATGCTTATTTGAATCAGGGGTTTTACCGAGATGCGGAAGAGTGGTTGCGTAAAGTGGAAAGTCAAGGATGTAAAAGTGGTGTTTGGAATTATCGGTTGGCTGTGGCGTTGATGCATCAAATGCGTTTGGAAGAGGCATTGCCGTATGCTGAACGTGCGGTGACTGTGGAGGCTGATTACCCGTGGGGATGGTTGGTGTATAGCAAGTTGTTATATGGAGGTCGAAGGACGGAAGAGGCGCTAGAGGCGGCAAAGAGAGGTTTGGCTTTGATGCCCGGAGACGAGGAGTTCACCTCGTTGATCGAGGATATATCCAACGGGTTGTCATTTTTTGAAGTTACGGGTGTGGAGGAAGACGATGGGAAGATCGAGAACGGGGAAGAGAAAGTCGGTACATTTTGCGGGTCCGTGTTGTTGGACTCTATGAGTTTCGATGTAAATAAGGTTATGGCGGATTTGGAATCGGAGTGGGGAATAGAACCATCCGATAAGCCGGAAGATATGGCGAGTGACTGTATAAGTGCGAACGCATCGACTCGGGTGTTTTATCTCGGTGAGACTTTAGTGGTTATCAGTCTCATGCCGGCAAGGGTGCCGGATGGTGAGGCCGAATATTTTGCGGAGACCAATTATATGTGGCCGGAAGCCGTTGAAGTGACGAAAACACATCAAGCTCATGTGCTGGTAGCCGTTCTTGCTCATGGATTGTCCCCCGTAGAGGCCGGTAAGTTACACGTGAAAGTGATTGCGACTTGCTTGAAACAGTCTAATACTATCGGTGTTTATGTTTCCGGTACCGTGTTCCGGCCGGAGTTTTACATTGAGGTGGCAAATATGATGAAGAGTGACGAGGATGCCTTGCCCATGTTAGATTGGGTGTATTTCGGGTTATACCAGAGCGAAGAGGGGAATAACGTGTACACGTATGGGATGACAGCTTTCGGGAAAGAAGAGATGGAGATATTGGGGAGTAAACATGGCTTGACCGAGTTGCAGAGATTTATGCTTGGGATAGCCTGTTATGTTATCGGTTCGGACGTAACGTTACATGAAGGAGAAACATTAGGTGTCAGTAAAGAACAAAGATTACCGATAATCCGATCGAAAGGAGTATCCGTGGAAGGTATGACTTTGAAGATTGAGTATTAATTCGGAGATTGATCATGCTATGGTAAAAATGATGATAATGGATACTATGGAAACGAAGGTAACTGAAAAAGATTTAAGCATGATATATTATAAAGTGTAGATAAAGCAGGTTAAATGGAAAAGTTTAGTCTGTTTTTTTATAATACCGTTTTTTTTATATTTGCGGGTATTATTTCAAGGAATGGCAAATGAAATATGAAGAAAAAGATATAATTGACCTCTTGAAGAAAGGGAACGTAGCGTGCGTTAAAATGCTGTTTGATGACTATTATCGGGCATTATGTGTATATGCTTTACGTTTTTTGAATTCGTTCGAAGATGCTGAGGATGTTGTGCAAGAGGTTTTTGTGGATTTTTGGGAAAAAAAGAAAGGATGTGAGTTCTCTGGTTCGTTGAGATCGTTTCTTTTTGGAGCGGTGAGCAAAGCGGCTCTTTATCATTTGCGAAGTTCTGATCGAATGGTCTTTGAGGGACTTGAGACGCATCTTAATCAATTCATGGAAGAGATACCGGAGAGTGAGGAGGATATAGCATTACGTAAAGAGAAATTATTCCGGGAAATAGAGGGGTTGTCGGAAAAATGTCGAGAGGTTTTTATTGCGATAGTATTGAAAAATTTGTCTTATAAAGAGGTGGCGGAGAAGTTGAATGTATCTGTTAATACAGTAAAAACGCACTATTCACGTGCTTTGAAACAGTTACGGGAGCATTTGGATATCATTGCGTTACTATTTTTTATCATCAAAAAGTAATTTTTTCTTTTCTTTTTTCACCCATATCGATTAAAACTGCAATATGTAGTAAAATAATATTGATTATGGATGAAATTATATATAGATGGATAGCGGATTATAGTTTAGGGGTGATAGGACGAGAGGATTTTGAGCAATTGAAAGTCTGGATCGAAACATCTCCTCAAAATCGGATCATGTTTGAGGAAACACTTCGTTTTTACAAAGAGGGACGTGAAATTGGTTTTCAAAGTTGGATGGATGAGGAGAGTTCGTGGAGAAGTTTGGAAAGAAAATTAGGTAGAAGGAAACGTTTGGTATGGACGAGATGGATCGTTGCTGCTTCTGTTTTGCTTGCGGGAATTGTAGGGGGAGGTGTTTTGTTGTTACCGGAGCGGGAGAATGTTTCCGAACAAGTGTTTTCAGAAATACCGGGAAAGGCTACGGTAATATTGCGTATGGCAGATGGAAAGAGTGTATCATTGAATAAGAGCAAGACAATTGGATTAGTGGAGAAAGACGGGACGAAGATTCATAAAGACACGATGAACCGATTAATCTACGAGGCAAGCAATACAGAAGAAAAGAGTGTTTTGCACACGGTGGAGGTGCCTGTGGGAGGAGAATTTGATATGGTATTGGCGGACGGCACGAGAGTGTGGCTTAATTCGGCAACGAAGTTGCGTTATCCTACTCGTTTTACCGGGAAAAATAGAGAGGTGTACGTGGAAGGGGAAGTTTTCTTTTCTGTGTGTAAGGATTCGTTTCACCCTTTTATAGTTCATACAGAGGGGGCTCATGTGCGGGTTTGGGGTACGGAATTTAATTTATCTGCTTATCCTGGGGAACGTACGATAACAACATTGGCAGAAGGAAAAGTGGAGGTTAATGATAAAATATCTAAGGTGTGTTTGAAACCGGGAGAGCAGGCTATTTGTACGAAAGGAGCGAGATTTATAGAGGTGAAGGATGTAGATGTGTCACTTTTTACCTCGTGGGTAAAGGGTGTTTTTGAGTTTGAGAATATGTCGTTGCTGGCAATTTCTCGGCAATTGTCGCGGTGGTATGGTGTTTCTTTCCAGTTTGAAGATGAAGATTGTGCCGAGCGATGTTTTACGGGAGGTATAAAGAAGTATGTTCCTTTGAATCAATCATTAGATATTTTGGAGAAAACAACAAACGTAGTTTTTAAAGTTTCGGGACGACAGGTGTTTGTGAAGTCCCTTAAAAATGAAATATAGAACAAGGGGAGGAACAAAAAGTGGGAAATGGTACCAGCATTTCCCACTGTCGTATTCTCTCCATAAACGATAAGTTGATGTGGAATAACGTAAAATTGATTAGGCAAAGTTATGGAAAAAAAACGTATGTTCCGCTGTCTTTTGAGACAAAAGCGGGATGGTAATTATTTTTTGATGATGAGGTTAACGATTGTTTTAACATTTTTTTTAACAATGAATGTGTTTGGGACAGTAAATTCCCAAACCGTGAATTTGAAATGTGAGAATACGCCTTTGCGGGAGGTATTTCGATCTTTAAAACAGCAAACGGGTTTTCTTTTTGTTTTTAACGAGGAAGAAATTGACCGGACACATCGTGTGAGCGTGGATATACATGATTTCACGTTAGTGCAGACCATGGATGAGGTGCTACGAGGATTACCCTATTCTTATGAATTGCTTTCGGATATGGTAGTGATCAAGCCTCTTCCGGTAAAAGCTCTGGTACAAGTGCAAGATTCTCTGCCTAAGCAATTGGAAGTGAGTGGAGTCGTGAAAGATTGTCAGGGAGAACCACTTCCCGGTGTGTCAGTGGTGATCAAGGGTACGACAATCGGGGTGGCAACTGATGTGAATGGAAAGTTTCGGATTTTATTGGAGAAGAAGAAACAAATATTGACGTTTTCCTTTATCGGGATGGAAACAAAAGAGATCGTGTGGAATGGGCAGAAGACGATGGATGTGTTGTTGAATGATGATTGCGTGAATATTAAGGAAGTTGTAGTAACTGGTTACCAGACTATTGATAAGAGAAAGTTGACGAGTTCTATAGCTTCGTTGGGTGAGGAGGATTTAACGTTCAAAGGGGCGTTGACCGTGGACCAGATGTTAGAAGGTAAAGTTCCCGGTTTATTAGCGATGACGTTAAGTACTACACCTGGTGCTGCTGCGAAGATGCGTTTGCGCGGAACAAGTACCTTTACCGGAACACGTGAGCCTCTATGAGTAATTGACGGGGTGATTTACGAGAATCCGGTGCCGTTGACCGCCGATGAAATTAATAGTTGGGATAATGTGAATCTAATTGGTAATGCGATCACGGGATTGAATCCGCAGGATATCGAGCGTATTGACGTGTTGAAGGATGCTTCTGCAACGGCTATTTACGGTACGCGTGCGGCTAATGGAGTAATTGTGGTAACGACAAAAACAGGTAAGGTGGGATGTACTTCACTCAACTATTATTTTAATGCCTCGGTGACTCAACGTCCAACATATGATGATTTCGAGTTGATGAATTCCAAAGAGCGTATTGATGTTTCACGGGAGATTATGAATAGAGGCTTGTATTTTGAGAATACACCTCAACGAATGGGATACGAGGGGTTGATGATGGATTATTGGGATAAGAAGATTTCTTTTGCGGAATTTCAAGCAGGAGTGTCTCGGATGGAGAGCCAAAATACAGATTGGTTCAAGGAATTGTACCGTAATTCTTTCAGTCAATCGCATAACTTGAGTCTTTCTGGAGGTAACGAGATAACACGTTATTATTTTTCTTTTGGTTACACGAACAGCAAAGGAGCAGAAAAAGGTGTTAATTTGTCCCGTTTGACGGCACGTATGAATCTTTCTTCTCGTTTGAGAGAAAATATTTTGCTCGACGTGCGTTTGAGTGGTTCTTTGCAGGATGCCGATTATAACCCGGAATATTATTCTGCTTTCGACGAAGCGTATTACACGAACCGCACGATTCCGGCAAGGAATGCCGATGGATCATTGTATTACGTGGACAAAGAGGTGAACGATGAACACATCACGCAAACGAAAGTGTTCGCTAGATATAACATCATGAATGAGTTTGCAAATGGAGGACAAAATATTGTAAACAAGAGTTTGAACTTAACAGCAGCCTTGAATTGGGAGTTGTTGCCAAACTTGCGTTATATGGGTACAGTCGGATTGACGACGACAACGAATTTGACCGAGAGTTGGATGGGCGAGCAAAGTTTCTATATTGCTGATTTACGAGGTTGGGATTACGGGGATAAACCTTCGGGAGATATTTCCATGAAGGGTATTCTTGATGGGGGAATTTATTCCAATGGAATGATGAACCAGTATGATTGGACGGTACGAAACCAAATCAACTATAATTTTACGCTGAACGAAAAGCATAACTTTAACATAGACTTGGGACAAGAGGCTAAATCTACGATTTACAAGGGGTCACAAGGTAGTGTTTTCCCGGGATATATGCCAGAGGAGGGAAAAACGTTTACAATGTTTCCGATGATCAGTCCAGGTGATGTTTATGAGTACCCGGTAGCAATCAGGAAGTGGTTCTTGAGTTCCAGTGATGGGGTATTTCCTGTAATTACAGACAGACGGGAGAACTCTCTGTCGTTTTACGGAACGATTACCTACTCTTATCAGAATCTTTACTCCTTGAATTTCAATATTCGTAATGACGGTTCCAACCGTTTCGGTCAGTATAAGAATGAGAAGTTTAATCCTGTGTGGTCTGTTTCCGGGCGCTGGAACCTAAGTGATGAGGCTTTTATGAATAGCGGTTGGATCGAGAGTCTGGCATTGAGAATGTCTTACGGTTACCGGGGTAATGTACCAAGCGAGAGTCCATACATGATTATTGATCGCCCAAGGAAACAAACGATTTCCGGTGAGCAAGGGGCGCTTGTGCAATCTTTTCCGAATGCGAATTTGAAATGGGAGAAAACCTCTACTGTGAATGTTGGATTGGATTGGGCTTTTTTTAGTGGACGTATCAGTGGTGCCTTGGAATACTATTATAGTAAATCGGTGGATTTGATCACAGAACGTCCCGTGTCGTTAGTAAATGGTATTTCTTCTTTGAAGGTGAACGACGGGGAAGCTACGAATAGTGGTTTCGATTTTAATATTTCAACTAAAAATATCGAAACGAAAGATTTCAAGTGGAGGACTTCATTTTCTTTCTCTCACACGAAAAATAAGGTGACTAGAGGGGCCAAGACAGTGGAGGGTACCGTGAATACTTATACTAATTATGTCAATGGTTCAGTAATCAAAGAAGGAGCTTCTGTGGATGGTTTTTATTCTTACCAGTTCGATCGTTTGGACGAGCATGGATTGCCGCGTTTCAAGAATCTGACTGGAAATTCATCGAATATGACAAACGAGGAATTCTTGAGTACGATTTTTGCTTACTCGGGGACTCGTACGCCGACAGCATATGGTAGTTTCTCTACGGAGTTTATGTATAAAAAGCTTTCTCTGCGTGCCGAGTTTTCTTACAAGTTTGGTTATAAAGTACGGATGTTGAGACTTTACCAAGATGATAAGAATGCATTGCCCGCACCGGAGGATAATATGGCAAAAGCTATGGTAAACCGTTGGCGTCAGCCAGGTGATGAGGCTTACACGACGATCCCAGGATTGTCCAATGAGGAGTTGGCTGTACCGGAAGGTGATGTAATCCCAGGCGAGAGTGAGGCGTACAAATACACGATGGTTGATGTGGCTTTCCGCAACATTGTGGGACCATTGACATACACTGGATGGTATATGTACGATTATTCGGATTTGCGCGTAGCTAAAGCTGATAATATCCGTATTCGTTCTATTTCCTTGGGGTATACATTGGGTGGCAATTGGCTGAAGAATTTGGGAGTTGGAGGTGCCCGCGTGGATTTCTCGGTTCAAAATATCGGGGTGATTGTGTTTGACAAGAAACTAAAGGGACAGGATCCAGATCAGGTACAATCGATTGGTATGCCAACTTTGCCTACGTATAATTTGAGTTTGAACGTGAATTTCTAATATTTAGATAATTATGAAAAAAGTATCTTTGTTTATATTGCTTTGTTTTGCTCTGGTCACTTCTTGTAGCGACTTTTTGAAGGAGGAGGACAAGGATAAGGTGATACCGCGTACTGTTGATCATTTTTTGCAGATTATGCATCGGGAGGCTTTTATTACGAATAAAATGAATTATCGGACGGAGTTTATGACGGATGATATTGAGGAGAGGGCTAGAACTTCATCTAAAGATAAGAACATTTACAAGAATCTATACACTTGGCAGCGGGATCTGGAACTTGATGCGAATGGAGACAATGCTGATGTGAATGTTTCGTGGGAGTTGGCCTATCGGCTGATCTTGATCTGTAATTACGTGATGGAGAATATTGACGATGCTATTGGCGAGGAGAATGAAAAGGATTTTGTGAGGGGAGAGGCTTATTTCGTACGAGCCCGTAGTTATTTTGAATTGGTGAACTTGTATGCGAAACACTATGATGCGGAAACGGCAACCACGGAACCGGGAGTGCCTCGTCACTTGGGTACCGGTGTGGAGGAAACTTACACGCGTTCTTCAGTGGCGGTAATCTATGATTTGATCGAGGCGGATTTGAAAGAATCTATTCGTCAGTTCACGAACAGTGGGTTAGAGAAATCTTTGTGGCATCCGAATGCTGAGACTGCTATGTTGCTGCTATCCCGTATGTATTTGTATAAGTCGGATTGGGATAATTGTATTGATTATGCTACACGAGTGATTGACGCTAAAGGGGGAAGATTGTGGGATTTGAAAGAGCATCGGGAAGGAACGTTCGTTAACACGACGAACCCGGAAATTCTGCATACTTACGGGGATAAATCATCGTTGTGCGGAGGTGGTGGAGAGACCTCCATTCCGAGTATTTACGAATCGTCGACCGGATCGGTGACTTACGGGGTTTCTGCTGATTTATTGGGAACATTTCTGGTTGGGGATTTGCGTGCAGACAAGTACGTGAAGGTGGTGGATGGTACAAGTGTGCCAACGAAGTGGTTGAATGCATTCACGGATATGGGGGCATTCACTTATCGGGTGTCAGAAGCTTATTTGAATCGGGCTGAGGCATATGCGTTTAAAAATATGGATGCAGAGGCGTATGCCGACGTGAAGAAGGTGGTGGAGAATCGTGTGGAGGATATCACGAAAGTGGGCGACATTGCGGAGAGCGGTGTGGAGTTGAAACGTTTTATCTTTAACGAGCGGCGTCGGGAGTTCTGTTTCGAGGGGCAACGCTGGTACGATTTGAAACGGACCAAATTGTTTGCTAAACAGATTGACCATAAGTTCACGGAGGTGAACAATTCTGGTGCAATCATGGGTACGGAACTTTACATGTTGTCGCCTAATGACCCGAATTATGTTTATCCTATCCCTCAGGACGAGTTAGACGTGAACAATGTGATAGAACAGAACGAGAGAGTGGAGAAATTACCGATTAAGGAAGATTATTAATAGAGAAATGCTATGGTAATAAGGAAGTTATTTTTATATGCGCTATTAGGGGTGTGTTGTTTCTGTTCTTGTAGTGAAGATGAGGATACGACCCCCTCTCTGGAGGACACGGATCGTTTGGAAGGGTTGATCGACAAGTCAAACAAGACAATTACGGATTTCAAGGAGAAATACGGTACCTATATTTTATATCAGTTTGATCAGTTGTTGGATTTCGCTTACCAGTTTGATCAGGCGGCAAGTTGGCGGAGCGCTGAGTTGACTTATCTGGAAAAAGAGGATGTCGACGGGGCGGTGGAGTTCTTGATGGACAAATTCATGGCGTGTTACGGGGACTCGGTGAAGGTGAATTATTTGCCGCGAAAGTTGTTGATATGTAGCAAGATTAAGGCGAGCCAGTTAGGAATTTCCCTGCCGGATGGGGGTGATACCGGTTATCATGATGCGGTGGCCAACATGAATAGTTTCACGATTGCCGGCTTGGATCGAGCCAACTTGGCGGCGATGTCTGAGGAGCGGATGGAGGAGTACGTGCAACAGTTGCATAATATCTTTTTGGCTGGCTACGTGGTGAATGTGCGTCGCTTGGTGTTCGTGGAGAATTTGTTCTTCGATCCGTGCGAAACGCTCTACGGTACAGAGGTGGAGCGAGAGAAAAACGAGCAATTACCGCCAGAGGATTACTTGAAGCTAGGATTCTTTCCGATCACGGATGTAGAGGAGTATAGTTATCCCTTGGAGTTGGATGATTTGATCAATTTCGTGGAGAACTTGGTGAAGATGGATCAGGAGATACATGATATGGTAATGGCGTACGAGTTGATGAAAACCAAGATGCAGTATGTGGCTAGCTCGCTGAAAGCGATGGGTGTGGATATCGAAAAAATTAATCCGTTGGCGGGAGATTTTTTATAAACAAATATATCTAACGTTTTGAAGTATAAACTTTAAATTAATGAATTATGAAAAAAATGAAGAATTACTTATTGGCCCTATTGGCGGTGGCTGGTTTTATAGCTTGTTCCGATGATGACCCGGGGATGGCTCCGGTGATCGAGGGTGATGGAAATATAACATTGGAGTTGAAACGTGACACGGCTGATACGTATAAGATTAACTTGCCGATCGTTTCGGAAGAGGGGATTGCTAAGATTACTTTGATGGATAAATCTTCTAATAAAGTGCTGGATGAGCAAACTTCATTCGCTGATCCCAATACCTTCACTTATACCTATGACGTGGATTTGACTACCTACACGGAGAATACGACGTTGATGTTGTCCTTGACAGTTGAAGACCGTGAAGGACAAATAGTGACACAAAATATCACGTTGAATATTAAAAAATTCTCAGAATTGGATGTACGGTTTACAGCTGACCAAATCTTGACTTTCTCTGAAAATTGCAATTTGAAATTGACGGTTATTCGGGGGTTAATTCCGTTGAAAGAGATGATCGTGAAAGTAGAGGGAAAAGACGATGTTAAGTTCGATTTGTCCATGGATTCGGAACAGGAAAAATATGATTTTAATGTTCGTATTGAAGATTTGGAACTTGGGGATAATAAGGTAACGATTGTTGTGGTCGATGAAAAAGATCAGGAGTTTAATAAATCGGTTGTTGTTGAGAGAAAAGAGGGGTTGACATTTAAGAGTGTAGTTGCTGTTATGAATTTATATGATGTTCCTGTGTTCATGGTTAATGATGCGGATATGAATGGAGAATATCATCCGAATATAGATATTCTCGAGGATATTGCAGATGCAGATAAGCTATATCGGTTAGCCGCACTGGATCCCCAAACGATGTCTGGGTATCATATCGTTGATTTTTATTATGGAGAAAATGATATGGTCACTAAACTTGAGAAAAGAGTACAATGTTTGAGTGAGGTGACTTATGAGATAGAGGAAACTAAAGAGACTTACGAGTTTATATATGAGGGGGAAGAAGTCGTAAAAGTAACTAAAGATGGGGTTGATTACGTAACAAATATTGTTTACGAGAGTGGTTCTATTAAGAGTTTCAATATCGATGGTGAGTTATACACTCCTCAATATGCAGGGAAAGAAGGTGAAATGGTGCGAGTAGACAATATGGATGCGGAATTATCCGGAAATTCTTTCGATTTTACTGACAAGGAGAAAGTAAATCCGCTATACATGGAGAATCTGCCTGCATTACTTCCTTTAGATTTGTATGGAATGACTTTTAGTCAATATGTTTACAATCGTTATTTCTTTAATTCCATGAAAGATGGTGGTACCGAGTTAATATCTTATGAAATTTCTGATGTTACAATGGGTGACATGGAAATGATGCAACAAGTAATATCTTGGACAGATGAAAATGAAGAAGAGCAATCTATAATTTATTATTACAACGAGTAAAAATAAATGGATTAAAAATGAGGTGTGCCAAAGATCATTTTGACACACCTCAATTAAAAACGGAATTATGATGAAACATTTGTACTATTTATCACTTGTACTTTTATGTGTTGCTTGCGGTCCTAAGGCACCGACGGATGAGCAATTGAAGGATTTGTGTAGGAATGCTGCTTTTGCGATAAGCAATCTAGAAGAAGGTGACAAGGGTAAGGCCTTTCAAGAGGTAGTGGTGAAAAATGAGCAGAATTATGATATACAAAAAATCAGTCCGTCGCAAGTAGAGTTATTATTTGATGTGGGTGGGGCGTCATTAGACAGTTATTTGCGTGAATGGTTGGCCCCGATATTGGAAACACAATCGAAACAATCCGGAGAAGCCGGGGCAATTGCTTCTTATTATCGTTGGAGATATGTACCGATGACAGGATTCGAAGAAATAGCAGCTAAAGAAACGGAATTGTATAAGCTGATGCTTACCAATACGTCAATAGGCAGCGTCTTGTCCGGTAACGAAAAGATATTGGTAGACGTGCTGAAAGGTGCGGCTCATGTGGGAGGGGACTCTTGGGTGGAGTCTGGTATTTTGGACAACGTGAAGTCTTTGTTGGATATGTCGTTGTCGGATGATGCCGTATTCGCTTCCATGGAAGTGTTTAATGCGGCGTTCGTGGCGGAAAAAATTTCTACTGCGGAAAAAGAGGAGATCAGGCAAAAAGTTTTAAAACAATATACAGGTTTGTTATCTACTGAGCGTTACAGAGAGGGACGACGTCGAGCACGAGTGGAATTGGCTATTCAGTATTTAGAAGGACCCTATGCTACGGGGACGTTGGTCGGGAATAAAGCGCCGGAGCTGAATTTCTTATGGATGAGTAGCGGGAAGGAGAAAAGCTTGGATGACTTGAAGGGAAAAGTGGTGATACTCGATTTTTGGGCGACGAAATGCGGGCCATGTATCGGGATAATGCCGAATATGAGAGCCTTAACGAAGAGATATACGGGATATCCCGTGGAAATTATCGGGGTAACCTCCGTGATGGGATACCATGTGGACGTGAAGAATGGGAAGACTATTCAGACAAAAGGAAATCCGGAGTACGAGTTTGAGTTGATGAGAACTTTCATGAAGGACCAGAATATGAACTGGCGGGTGGCTTTCACGAGTCAGAATGTGATGAACATGGATTATGGAGTACTGGATATCCCACATATTGTGATTATTGATGCCAAGGGAAATGTGCGGTATAATGGGGTTGATCCTTTCTCTGCTCCCTATCATAAGGCTGATTTGATTGACGGGTTGTTGAAAGAGGCTGGATTGCGTTGTCCCGCTGCTCCGATGGAAAAAACGGATTATAGTAAAAAGTTAAATGAATAAAGATGAGAGGGAGTTTGTTTTGTTTATTTTTAACCTTGTTTGTTTGGGGATGTGGTTCGAGAGAAGGAAAAAAAGTAGATTTGAAAGATTTGGTGTTTAAATGCACGATCACGAATCCAGTGGAGGATGAAGTGATGCGTATGAACATCAATGGGAAGGAGCAGGTTTTTGAGGTGCCGGAGGATGGAGTGGTGGAGATCAAGGCGTTTCAGATTGCCCCACAGTACTCGGAGGTGATGTACGGGCGGAAGGTTTATCCCCTTTACTTGATGGGAGGTGAACCTATGGGTATGGAATTTGACGGGAACGAGGATAACTGGAACCGTAAATTCTCGGGAGAGACGAAGGCGATCAACGATTATTTGTCTTCGTCGATTTCCCCATTCGAGTCGTCGTATTTTTCCGGTAATGAGGAGGAATTGAGCGAAAACACGAAGAAATTACTGGAAAAGAACTGGCAGAATCTGGAGAAAAAAGGATTGCCAGAGGATTTTGTTGCCGTGGAAAGGGAGCGTCTGCGTTACGAGGCGTATGGTTCGTGGTATTCTTACCGGATGAATCACCGTTGGATGACTGGGAACGAGGCTTTTGAACCGGGGGAGGCGTATTACAAGACCCTGCGGGAGTTGGCAAAAGAACGCAAGGATTTGATCGGGATGACGGCATATTACAATTATGTACGTAGGTCGATTGCTACTCTAGTGAACAAGGGATTGGAGGAGCTTGCCCCCAATGACTTGATTCGTCGAGAGGTGAAATATATCGTGGAAAATTATAAGGATTCCACCCTCGTGGAAGAATTGATACATGATTTCGTATACGAGTATATCTTGGAGTGCGGATTGGAGGGGCAGGAGGATCTTGTGGAGGTGTACAAAAAAAACGTGAAGAGTGAGGCAAAAATGGCGCTTTTTGAACAGATGTGTAATACGTGGAGTAGTTTGTGCCCGGGTACGCCTTCCCCGGTGTTTAACTTGCCGGATATGAATGGGAAGATGGTGTCGCTAGAGTCGATGCGCGGAAAGTTTGTGTATATTGATTTGTGGGCATCGTGGTGTGGTCCCTGCCATCGGGAGATACCTTTTTTGAAACGTCTGGAGAAGAAGTTTGCGGGGAAAAATATTGTTTTTGTGGGTATTTCTTGCGACACGGATAAGGAGGCTTGGTTGAAGTCGATGCAAAACGAGGGCTTGGATGGCATCCAATTGTACATGGGTGACGACCTTGCATTTGGTAAAGCGTATATGGTGAGCAACTTGCCGCGGTTTATTTTGGTAGATCCGGAGGGAAATATCGTGGAGGCGTATATGACGGCTCCTTCCAGCCCGAAGACAGAGGAGAGATTGCAAGAGTTGCTTTAATATAGTTTTGAAAAAATTTTATATTTATTAAATTTAGATTATGAGAAAATTATTTGTAATGTTATTCATTTCTTTACTGGCATTTGCTTGTCAGGAAGAAAAGAGTGTGTCTGTAAATATAATCGTGAAAGATAAGAATATTGATGAGGGGGTATATTTTGGACTAGTGAAACTGGATACGATGTTGCAGATGAATGCTGAAGGGAAAGCCTCCGTAGTTTTGCCTGTGGATGAACCGCAATATGGTATCGTGAAATATAAGTGGAAAACAAAGGCTATTTACTTGGAACCAGGGAAAGGTTTGGACGTGACTTGGGATATGAGACCGTCTGGATTGGAGATTGAGTTTGCGGGAGATGGTGCCGAGAAGAATAACTTTATTAACGGGAAAGAAACTCAAGTTCCGGTAATGGGGGATTTCGGGTTGAAGGAAGACGAGTTTCTGGAAAAAATAGATCAATACATTGCTGATAATAATAAAGTAGTGGAAAGTAAAGGGTTTGACAAGGTTTTCCAAGAAAAGGAGAAAACTCGGTTGCTGTATGACGTGTGTGGCATCTTATGGCAATATGCCCAAAATCGCAATTGCTCGGAGGAGTATATTGCAAAAATGAAATCTTTGATGGTAGAAGAGGATTGGCTGTTACAATTGGATTCTTACACGAATTTCATGGAAGGGTCTGTGGCTTATTTCGCTGGTAAGACGTTGGAAAACCGAGAGAATGCTTCTGTGAAAGAGAAGACATTGAATGTTTTGAATTATATATTGAGCAATATCAAGAGTAAGGCCGTAAAGGAGTATTTGGTTACAAGTTTCTCCCTCTCTTATATTGATGGTGAGGGTGTTGACGATGCTGCAGAAGTGAAAGCTATCTTTGACAAAGAGGTGACGAACCCGGTAATGCAAGCGGCTTTCAATAGTCTTTACGCCGAGGGTTCCTCTGTGGCTAAGGGAAGCAAGGCATATGGCTTTAAATATTTGGATATAAATGGTAAAGAAGTGAGCCTTGATGATTTCAAAGGGAGGTATGTTTATATTGATATTTGGGCTACGTGGTGTGCTCCCTGCAGAGAAGAACTTCCGCATTTGCAGACGTTGGAAGAAGCTTTCCAGGGAACGAATATCTGTTTTGTAAGCATCTCTACCGATCAAGATAAAGCAAAGTGGGAACAAACCGTGAAAGATGAAAAAATGGGGGGGATACAGTTACATACCGGTGGCGATGAAGAGTTTCTGAATGCATTCCGTGTAAAAGGAATTCCTCGTTTTATATTGATCAATCCGGAAGGACGCATTGATAATGCTAATATGACCCGTCCGTCAGATCCGGCGACGATTGAATATTTGGGAATGTTAGCAGAACCGTTGGAAGAGTAGTTTCTCGTGATTATAGTGTGTATTTAAGGGTATTTCTCTTCGTGAGGAGTACCCTCTTTATTTGTGAAATAAAATTAGGCACTTATCCAAGAAACGAATAACAGTTCTGGATGATCTTTGCAGCAATAAATGTCTGTTTATTCCGGATGAAATAAACTGTTCAATGAAGGTGATAGAAAACAGAATCCCCCAAAAGCTAATGGCTTTTGGGGGATTTCTTTTATACTTATAATAGTTTTATTTTTTCAACCACTTATCCAACCATGCTGCGAAAGTACGTTGCCATAAGATTCCGTTCTGGCATCCCAATACCCAGTGACATTCTTCCGGGAAGTACAAGTATTGTGCCGGAATGCCACGCATACGAGCGGCATTGAAAGCTCCCATGCCTTGAGAGGCGTCGATACGGAAGTCTTTTTGTCCGTGGATAACCAGAATAGGGGTATCCCATTCTCCGACAAATTTGTGCGGGGAATTGTCAAACGTGCGTTGAGCAACCTTGTTGTTCTTTTCCCAGGGGGCACCACCCATATCCCAATTAGCAAACCACATCTCTTCGGTGTTGTAGTATTGCATCTCCATGTTAAAGATTCCGCAGTGGGCGATGAATGCTTTGAAGCGTTTATCATGATGTCCGGCAAGGAAATACACGGAAAAACCGCCGTAAGAAGCTCCCACGCAACCCAAACGGTTTTCATCAATATAAGGTTCCTGTTTTAGCTCGTCGATAGCAGAGAGGTAGTCCTTGATATTTTGTCCGGGATAGTCTCCACTGATTTGTTCATTCCATTCTTGTCCGAATCCCGGTAGGCCGCGACGGTTCGGTGCAACGATGATGTAACCGTTGGCAGCCATCATTTGGAAATTCCAGCGATAACTCCAGAACTGGCTCACGGTACTTTGCGGGCCTCCCTCGCAATACAGGATTGCCGGGTATTTTTTGTTCGGGTCGAAATGAGGAGGATAAATGACCCATGTTAACATTTGTTTGTTATCCGTGGTCTTGATCCAGCGGGATTCAACCTTACCCATTGTTAATTGATCCAAAATTCCTTTGTTCACGAATGATAGTTCCGTATCTTTTCCCGTGGTCGGGTCTACTTTGTAGATTTCGGCGGGTTTACTCATGGATACTTTCGTGGCAATCAGGTAATCGTTTACAGGAATAACTGACGTGTAGTTGTGTACTCCTTCCGTGAGTTTATCGATCTTGCCGTCATTCAAGGTTAACTTGTAAATTTCATCTGTAGCGTGATAATCCGAGATGAAATAGATGGTGTTATCATCTGCCCAAGACAGGCCTCCGACATTTTGATCGAAATCTTTCGTGTATTCTTTTTTCTCTCCGGTTTTCAGGTTCATCACGAATAAGCGAATTTTGTCTGCTTCGTAACCGTCACGTTCCATGCTTTCCCATGCCATGAGTTCCCCGTTGGGAGAGATCACTTGGTTCTGGTCGTATCCCATCATTCCTTCCGTGAGGTTAGTGGTTTTACCGGAATTCAAATCGTATAAATAAAGGTCCGTGTTCGTGGAACTCATGTAGGCAACACCTTCTTTTTTACGGGCCATGTAGATCACACCCTTACCGTCTTTTGTCCAAATGAGTTGTTCGGTTCCTCCCCAAGGACGGACGGGTGATTCCCATTTTTCACCTTCCATGATGTCTTTTCCCGTGGTTATCATTTGTCCGGGGATATAATCGGCCACGAAAGGATGCGTGTAGACTTCCACCCAGTCATTCCAATGACGGTAAACTTGGCCATCGATCAAACGGGCATTTGCTTTCGGGAGATCGGGGTGTAAGTCGTGAACATCTTGTTCCAGTTTCACGTCTTTCAGGAAAAGAAGTTTGGATTTGTCCGGGGAGAAAATAAATCCCCCGATGCCACCTTCGACATTGGTTAACTGGGTAAGGCCGCTACCATCTGCATTCATTTCCCATAATTGTACGGAACCGGATTTGCTGGACATGAAAGCGATTTTACCATCGGAAGTCCAAGTCTCTCCGAATTCTTTGTAATCCGTGTCTGTTAATTGTTGTGATTTCCCGTCGGCCAAGTTCATCACGTAGATGTCACTGTACGAGCGATCTTCTTCCTTGTTGAAATAAGTCACGTCATACAGGAGTGTTTTCTGATCGGGGGATACGCTTACGCTACCGATCCTACCAAATGACCATAACACCTCGGGAGTCATCACGTCGGATGCTAGTTTCATATCCGGTGTTTTATAACTTGTTTTTACTGCTTCTTTCTTGCTGTCACACGACACCATTGCCAACAAGATTAATGCAGAACATAAATAATTTTTCATTGTAATTTTAGCTGTTTTATTACACGATTTTCTTATTTCGTTGCCGGTTGTACGCCGTTTTCCATGGCTTCTACAATTTTTTGGGTAAGTTCTTCTGCTAATTCCGGGTTATCCATAACCAGTTGTTTCACGGTTTCCCGTCCTTGTCCCAATTTACTTTCTCCGTAGGAGAACCAGCTACCGCTTTTCTTGATCACGTTGCATTCAACACCCAAGTCAACAATTTCTCCGGAACGGGAAATTCCCTCTCCGTACATGATGTCAAATTCGGCTTTCTTGAATGGGGGGGCAACTTTGTTTTTCACCACTTTTACACGAGTATGGTTACCGTAGATTTCCTCTCCGTCTTTGATTTGTCCCACGCGACGAATATCCAAGCGTACGGATGCGTAGAATTTCAGTGCGTTACCTCCCGTGGTCGTTTCGGGGTTGCCGAACATGACTCCGATTTTATCACGCAACTGGTTGATGAATATACAACAGGTATTTGTTTTACTGATCGTTCCTGTCAATTTACGTAGAGCTTGTGACATCAAGCGAGCTTGTAATCCCATCACGCTGTCACCCATATCTCCCTCGATTTCGGCTTTGGGTGTAAGGGCTGCCACGGAGTCGATCACGATAATATCTATAGCGGCAGAACGGATTAATTGTTCTGCAATTTCGAGAGCTTGTTCACCATTGTCCGGTTGTGAGATGAATAAATTATTCACGTCAACTCCTAGTTTTTCGGCATATGATCGGTCGAAAGCGTGCTCTGCATCAATGATAGCGGCAATACCGCCTTGTTTTTGAGCTTCAGCAATGGCATGGATTGCCAAGGTGGTTTTACCGGAAGATTCGGGACCGAATATTTCTATGACACGGCCTTTCGGGTATCCTCCCACGCCTAAGGCTCTGTCTAGCCCGATAGAGCCGGAAGGGATAACCGCAACATCTTCCACGACATTATCTCCAAGTTTCATGACGCTTCCCTTACCGAAATTCTTTTCAATTTTGTCAAGGGTAAGTTGAAGTGCTTTTAACTTGTCTTGATTGGTTTCTGTGTTTGCCATAATTTATTGATTTTAGATTTTGAATTTTAGATTTAAAATTATTCCAAGATCTGCTTTGCATGATCCTTGGTGTTCACTTTGGTGATTATTCGTTCGATAATCCCGTTTGCGTTAATGATGAAAGTAGTTCGAACGACTCCCATGTAGGTTCTTCCGTATAATTTTTTTTCAGCCCAGATACCGTATGCTTCCAGTATCTTTTTTTCTGTGTCGGCAATCAGATTAAATGCCAGGTTATATTTGGCGATAAATTTCAAATGTGAATTTGCCGAATCGGGGCTGACACCAACAACTTCAAATCCTTTTTCCGTGAGGGAAGAATAACTGTCATTCAAACTACATGCTTCAGCCGTGCATCCTGATGTGTTGTCTTTCGGGTAAAAATAGAGGATTAATTTTTTGCCTTTAAAATCATCCAGCGTGATTTTTTTCCCGTCTTGATTTATGCCCTCGAAGTAAGGGGCTTTATCTCCTTCTTTTAATGGTGTCATATGCGTTTATAATTAGTGATTTACGATAAGGAATATAAACAATTTATGATTTGATATAACTTGTTTATTTCTTTTCCCGTAGTCTATCTACAAAAGTAGGAATATTTTGGTGAAATGAAATAGAGTTTTGGAATATTTGTACATTTGCATAAATCTAAAAATAGCGTATGGAATTTATTGAAACGTATAATTTGACTGGGTTGATTATCGGAATTTGCACGTTCTTGATAATCGGGTTATTTCATCCCGTGGTGATTAAAGCGGAATATTATTGGGGGACGGGGTGCTGGTGGATTTTTCTTGTTTTGGGAATCGTGGGAACGATAGCTGCTTTATGGGTGACGAATGTGTTGTGGTCTTCTTTGCTGGGCGTGTTTGCCTTTTCTTCTTTTTGGACAATCAAGGAGATTTTTGAACAGGAGGAGAGGGTACGTAAAGGGTGGTTTCCCGCAAACCCGAAGAAACAGGATAAAAAAATGTAAAATTTAAAATGTAGAGTGTAGAATGAAAAAGCTTTGTGTGGGGGTATTATAAATCGGAAATCATAAATCAAGAAATTAATACATGGATAGTTCAGCAATAATAGAACAGATGAACCGGGAGAGCCGGGGAACGTTAATGGCGAGTTTAGGTATTGAGTTTACCGGTATAGGGGAAAATTGGTTAGAGGCAAAGATGCCGATTGATGAACGGACGATGCGTCCCGGGAATTTGTTGCATGGTGGAGCGATTATGGCATTAGTGGAGACCGTGGGAAGTGGGTTGACTTATATCGGGGAGAATTTGGAGGAGAATCACGTGTTTGGGATTGAGATCAATGCTAATCATGTTCGAAAAGCACAAGGAAAATATGTTATCGGGCGTGCGGAGTTTATTCATAAAGGTCATCGTACACACGTGGTAGCTGTCAACGTAACGGATGAGTTTGGTAATTTGGCTTCCGTGGGACGGATTACGAATGTGGTGCTGCCTAAATCTTAATTAATAAAAAATAGTTTTATAAAGATAGAATGAACGGAGGGTGTCAAAAGTTCATTTTGCAATGACTATTTTCTCCTTGTGAAATTATTTGATAGTAATTTGTTTAGAGGTGTAATGGGAAGTTGGTAAATACAAATAGAACTTTTGACACCCTTTTGTTTATATGGAATTTTTTAATTGTAGAATTTCTTGTTTTAATTTGCCTACTTCTTCAGCTAGTTCCCTTATTTCTGAATCTTTTTTTGCTATGATACAGAGTAGTTTATCTTCGATATTTTGTTCTGGAGCAAAGTACGTGGGGATTTCATCTTGTTGAGATTGAAATTTTTCTCCTTTTCCAGTAAAGATCCATATTGGTGATAGGTTGGGATAAGTGGTGAAAAGTTTTGTCAAAGTATCTTCAGTAATGCCTGTTTTACTTTCTAGAGTTCCTCTTGATATTCCTGTTAAAGAGTAAAATTCTCTTTTGCTAATCCCTAGATTTGCTACAAATTGTAATATCCTTTGTTTTATTGGTGAAATATTTTGCATATTACTTTGCATTTGGCGAAATATTTTGTATCTTTGTTGGACTTTAATAGATTAAATGATTGTAAATATACAGAAAATAATGGATTAAGCAATGAATTTTCGTTGTTGTGGAGAGGGGGTTTATTACAAACGGTATGGGTAGAACCGTTTTTTTCTGCCCTGACTTAAACCGATGATTATGGAAAAGAACGATTGGGCCAATGTTTCAATAGAGAATGCGTTGGACGGTTTGTCTATGGAAGAAATCGAGAGACTAGAGGCGTATTACATGGCAGAAGCGGAATGTTTGATGGCGTTTGGGGGACAAGAGAAGAAAGAGCCTTTGACGTTTATGTTAAAGCATTTACGTGCCACCGAGTGTTTGTTTAAAACTTTACAATTTCCATGGGAAGAGAGTGTTGCAGTCCTGTACGGAAGTTTTATGCACTATGTTGCTTTGGAGGAGAGGAAAGAGAGTGGAAAATGTTTACCGGACTTTATGACGGAATTGATTAAAAGAATGAAATTCCTTGCCCAAAAAGGACCGTTGATCACGGCTTTGTTTCGTCGATATCAAGGTCAAAGAAAAGAAGTGGAGGCTTTAGTTGCTTTAAAGAAGGGTGAATTAAACGAGCAACAATGATGGACGGCGTGAATAAAGGTTCTTTTTGCGGTGGGATACCGGGAAAGGAACAAGGTTTGTCATTGAAAGATTATTATCTGATAAAATCGCAAGTGATGAGGCGATACCGGAGTAACAAGTTGATGGAAGAATATGACGAGAATTTACTGGGAGGGTTACGACATGATATTGATGAGATGAGGCAAGTACTGAATTGCTTGAGACTACCGTGGATGAAGTTGGCAGATGCGTTTTTTCAGGGGTACGTGGAATCTCCCTTGGCAGATAAAAAAGGGAGATTGTTAGCTTCACGATTTATCGAGTTGATGGTAAAATTATCGGGAGAAGTTTCTTTTGTTGAGAAATTAATGGAATATGGTAATTTTCAAATGAAGGAAATAAAGGAATTATTGGATGCGTGTAAGGAGAAAACGTATTATAGTATCACGGTTGATAATGAGTTGTTGTACGGTCTCTCGGTGCAACAATTAGTTGAGCTTCATGATACGATTGAAATGTTTCTCGAACATGGAAATTCTTCCTTTCATGAGTTTGAAGATGATGATCTGTACTCGGTTGATATGTCAATGTCTGTTTTTCGTTTTGCGGATTGTGATTCCTATTCTATTTCTTATGATTTGGATACTTACGAGGGAGAAATGAGATTTACTTCTTCCGAACAAATGAGGTATGTAATCAAGCGGATGCAACAATTCTTGGATAAGATGGAAGAGGGGGATTTTGTTGATGCTGTCGAAGAGGCTCCGGAGGAATTTGCTGTTGTTATCAAAGAAGACCGTATGCCAAGAGAACGAGTTTTGAGGTCGACTCCGTTTGTGGATAGACAGGTGTGCCAACGTGATGAGGAATCGCTGATTACAAATTTTAATATAGGAGTCAATGACTTGTGTTTAAATGGTTTGTCTGCCGGACAGTTAAAATGTATTGTTCGAAAGTTGGAAGGTTTCTTGGATATAGTTAATGAGAAATGGAGAGAATGAGGTTGAGAACATGTAGTCACTATTTGATGTGTGATTGGCATGGAATGTCATGCATTTCCCGTCATGATTCTTGTTTGCAAATTTCTATTTTTGTGTAATGGGAATTTGTGTGGGAGTGTGAATGAAAATTAGCTGGTATTTAGGAGAAAATAAGGCAACACAAGCAGATGACTGACGTGTTGCCTTCGTTTCATAGCCGTTTGGAAACTGTGTTTGATATGTTGGCAGTACAGTCGTGAGATACGGGGTGTGGCTGAATACGCTCTTATCACGTGTTTATTTGTGTTGGAAAAGTATTAAAGCATTATAATTTATAATGAATATTCCATTTTGGAGTGGGGTATAAAGTGCGATTCAGAACTTTTGAAATCATTTCTTTTAGGAATTAAGTCGTTTGATGGTTTCTTCCAGTTTGAACATTTCATCTCGGAGGCGTGCGGCTTCAAGGAAATCCGTTTCTTTAGCGGCTTTTTGCATGGCGGCTTTTGTTTTTTGCAACATTTTCTCCAATTCCGGTTTACTCATGTAGGCAATGACGGGATCTGCAGCCATGTTCACGTGTTCTTCTTCGATGTAAGCACGGGAGGTCTCTTTCAGCACGGATTCCGTGGATTTACGTATTTGGGTTGGGGTGATACCGTGTTGACGGTTATATTCCATCTGTTTCTCTCGACGGTACTGGGTTTCATCGATGGTTTCCTGCATGGAGCGGGTGATCGTGTCGGCGTACATGATGACTTTACCATTTAGGTTACGGGCGGCACGTCCGGAGGTTTGTATTAGTGAACGAGTGGAACGTAGGAATCCTTCTTTGTCGGCATCGAGGATGGCAACGAGAGAAACTTCGGGCATATCCAATCCTTCACGTAACAAGTTGACTCCGACAATCACGTCAATTACTCCTTTACGTAAATTTTCGATGATCTGTACTCGTTCCAGCGTATCCACGTCGGAGTGGATGTATTGGCATTTGATGCGAATACGGTCTAAATATTTACTTAGTTCCTCTGCCATTCGTTTGGTCAATGTGGTTACAAGAACTTTCTCGTTGACCTCGATCCGTTTTTGTATCTCGTTGATAAGGTGGTCTATCTGGTTTTTGCTAGGAACGACTTCTATTTCCGGGTCAAGGATTCCGGTGGGGCGAATGATTTGTTCTACGACCACGCCGTTGCATTTTTCCAATTCATAATCGGCTGGGGTGGCACTGACGTAAATGGTTTGTCCCGTGTTGGCCTCGAATTCTTCAAACGTGAGCGGGCGGTTGTCGAAAGCAGCCGGAAGACGGAATCCATATTCCACGAGTGATTGTTTGCGGGAATGGTCGCCACCGTACATGGCTCTCACTTGCGGGAGAGTCACGTGCGACTCGTCCACGACAAGTAAAAAATCCTGTGGGAAGTAGTCCAGCAGACAGAAGGGGCGGACACCGGCAGCCCGTCCGTCGAAGTAGCGGGAGTAATTCTCGATGCCGGAGCAATAGCCGAGTTCTCGAATCATTTCCACGTCATATTTTACCCGTTCATCTAGTCGCTTTGCTTCAAAATGTTTACCGATGGAATTTAAGAAATCGACTTGCACGACAAGGTCGTGTTCTATATCATAAATGGCTTTCGCGAGTGTGGCTTTATCCGTAACAAACAGATTGGCGGGATAGATGTTCAAATTCTCCATTTCATCAATCGTTTTCCCGGTCTGTGGGCTGAACGATGTGATCCGGTCAATCTCGTCGTCCCAGAACTCGATCCGATAAGCCATTCCCTCGAAGGTTTCAATGGCCGGAAAAATGTCTACGGTTTCACCTTTTGCCCGGAAACTGCCCCGTTTGAATTCCAGTTCGTTATTTACGTAAAGAGCATCCACCAAACGGCGTAAAAGTTGGTTGCGACCAATTTTGAGTCCTCGCTTCAAGTAAATGATGTTCGAGCCGAAAGCTGTCGGGTCTGCCATACCGTAAAGGCACGAGACAGATGAAATCACAATCACGTCCCGGCGTCCGGATAGTAAGGAGGCCGTGGCTCGTAAACGTAATTTATCGATCTCATCGTTGATCATAAGATCTTTCTCGATATACGTGTTGGTGGTGGGCAAGTAGGCTTCCGGTTGGTAATAGTCGTAGTAAGATACGAAATATTCCACCGCATTTTCGGGGAAGAATGCCTTGAACTCCCCGTATAATTGGGCGGCCAGCGTCTTGTTGTGGCTGAGGATAAGTGTCGGACGCTGAACCTCTTGTATCACGTTGGCAATGGTAAATGTCTTTCCTGATCCGGTAACTCCCAACAATACCTGACCCGGGACTTCGTCCAGAAGTCCTTGCGTTAGTTCCTTGATTGCTTCCGGTTGATCTCCGGTCGGTTCGAATTGGGATGTTAGCTTGAACATCTACTAATTTTAGATTTTAGATTTTAAATTGAGAATATAGTCCCTTCAATTTAAAATTTACAATTATTCAATTTACAATTAAGAAAGTTTGCTCATGAATTTCTCCGGGTTGATGATAAAGCGGTCGTGGATAGCCGAGCCGATTTGGGCGGTTTCATCCCATGCCTCGATGGAGAAACGAATGCGGCGACCGTTAACTTCGGTGATGGTGGCTTTGCAGGCAACTTTCTTGCCAACAGCAGTTGCTTTCACGTGTTTGGTGTTGATTTCGATACCCACGGTGTCGCTGTCGTCATCCAACATGCCTTCTAAACATTTGATAGCCGTATTTTCCATTAAACCTACCATTGCGGGAGTTGCGAATACTTCTAACTTTCCTGAACCGTAAACGACAGCCGTGTCTTTATGTTGCACGGTAATTTCTTGAGTGAAAGAGTGTCCTATTTTTATTTCCATGATCTTTGAATTTTGAATGACAAAGTTAAGTAATAATCCTGTATGGAAAGATCGTTTTAAGAAGTTTTCACGTGATGTTATGGATTGTTTAAATCCGGTTAACTGAAAAATAGGCGTACGGCTACAATGACGAGTACAGCGAGCAAGAAATATCGGATGTATTTGGCTCCCCATTTGATACTGAAACGTACTCCTAACCATGCTCCAAGCATGTTGCCACAGGCTAGGATAAGTCCAACTTTAAAATCCACGAGATCATTCCAGATAAAAATTGCCAGAGCGATAACCGTGTAGAATAGCACGATAAATAGTTTTATGGCATTGGCTTTTAATAAATCGTAACCACATCCAAGAACTAACCCTGCCAGCAGGAAGAACCCGATACCGATTTGGATAAATCCACCGTAAATTCCCAGAAAAAAGAAGATGACGTTTCGTAGCCACAGGCTTTTCATTTTTGCCTTGTCTGCGTTTGCTTTTACCCAAGCATCTGGATTTAATAGTAGCATGAAAAACATAACAATTAAAAGTCCGGCAATGACTTTTTTGAATATCTCTTCGTTGATGTCCACGGCAATAAATGCACCCACAATACTACCGAGGGCCACGGGGAGTAGCAGTTTGGAATCGGTTTTGAAATCAAGTATTTTCTTTTGTTTAAAGCCGATGACGGATACCACGTTTTGCAATAAAATAGCAATCCGGTTGGTTGCGTTCGCCACGTTTGCCGGTAAGCCGATGAAGATAAGGAAAGGTACTACCAACATGGAGCCGCCCCCGGCAAACGTGTTGATAAAACCTGCGGTGGTACCGAGAAGTATGGTGACGATGATTTCGATAATTGTCATGGAGCAAAGTTAAAAACTAAAAACCAAAAGCTGAAAGTTTACCGTGAGTATTTCCGGGGATAGCGAAAGAATATAGCCAGAAGGGCAGCAATACCCATTAAGTACGGGTAGTAGAGGTACTGCATGATGGCTAGCGGGGTAATCGAGGCTAGGCCGGCGGCCATGAGTAATTGCGCCCCGTAGGGAATGATACCTTGTACGAAACACGAGAAGGTGTCTAGCAGGCTGGCAGATTTTCGGGGATCGATTCCGAAACGATTGGTGATGTCTTTAGCAATGGGGCCGGACATGATAAGGGCTATCGTGTTGTTTGCCGTACATAGATCGGCAAAACTGACGAGGGCGGCAATGCTTAATTCGGCTCCTTTTTTTGATTTGACATGAGTTGTCAATTTTTGAATGATGTATGCGATTCCCCCGTTGTAACGAATCATTTCGAGCATCCCGCCAGCCAGTAACGTAATAATAATCAGTTCTCCCATGCCGGAAATACCCGTACCCATGGCGGAAATCCATTCCCAGAATTGAATATTTCCGGTAATTATTCCGACTATGCCGGAACAGAGAGTACCGAGTAAAAGTACGATCATCACGTTCATTCCTGCTAATGCGGTGATAAGTACCAAAACGTACGGCATTACTTTTAACCACTCTATTGGAGTGACAGTGGGTGTTGTCGTAATTTCACTGCCCTGAAACAGGTAAATGATGGTTACGAGTATGGCTATCGGGATGACAATTAAGCTATTGACTTTAAATTTATCTTTCATGTTACAGCCTTGTGTACGGGTGGCAACAATGGTTGTGTCGGAGATGAAGGATAGGTTGTCTCCGAACATAGCTCCTCCAACCACGATAGCCACCATGAAAGGTGTGTTTATATCTGTTTGTGTGGCAATACCTACTGCAACGGGGGTAAGGGCTACAATTGTACCGACGGAAGTTCCCATGGAAAGTGAAATAAAACAGGCAGCAATAAACATTCCTGCAAGTAAGAGGCTATCCGGAAGTACGGATAAAGCGAGATTAACGGTCGCATCTACCGCCCCCACGGCTTTTGCCGTTTGGGCAAATGCTCCGGCAAGGATAAAAATCCATACCATGAGCATGATATTGCTATTGGCGGCTCCTTTACAAAATAGGTCTATCCGTTTGTGGAGTTTTCCTCCGGAAGGAATGGCCATGGCCACAACTGAAGAGACGAGAAATGCTACCGTGATCGGCATTTTGTAAAAATCCCCCATGATAATAGAGGCGATCAGGTAGATGCTTAAAAATACGATCAAGGGGATTAGTGCCCAAAAGTTTGGTCTAGTTTCTTGTTGCATAGCTTAGAAAACTTGTTTTACAATTTCTTGAATATTTTCCGATTTTCCCATCGTGTAGTAATGAACGGCGGGAACCCCGTATGCGATGAGTTCTTTACTCTGTGCCACACACCATTCAATACCGACTTGGTTGATTTCTTTGTTATTTTTGCATGAGCGAATCTCTTTGACCAGTTCGTGTGGGATGTCTATACTGAATGTACGCGGGAGCATTTCCAGATGTTTGAATGTTGATATGGGTTTTAGTCCCGGTACGATAGGTACGTTAATTCCTTGCGCCCGGCATTTATCGACAAACTGGAAAAATTTGGAGTTATCGAAAAACATCTGGGTAACGATATAATTCGCACCTGCGTCGACTTTCTTTTTCAGGTTCTCGATGTCACAAGCTTGGTTGGGGGCCTCGTAATGTTTTTCCGGGTACCCGGCAACCCCGATGCAGAAGTTTGTGGGAACGGCCTCTGTCAACGTGTCATCCAAGTATTGACCGTGGTTCATGCGAGTGATTTGTTCTACCAGTTCACAACTATATTGGTGTCCGCCTTCTTCGGGAGTAAAGAAACGTTCTCCCGGTATGGGATCACCCCGGAGGGCCATCACGTTTTCAATGTCAAGGAAATTCAAGTCGATGAGTTCGTTTTCGATCTTGTGGCGGGTAGCTCCCCCGCACACGATATGAGGAACCATGTCCACGTTGTACCGTCTCATGATGGCGGCGGCCAGTGCCACGGAACCGGGACGTTTCGTCACGGTAACTTTTTTAATCGTTCCGTCCGGGTATTCACGATATACCACTTCATCTCGGTGAAAGGTGATGTTGATGAATGGGGGAGCAAGGGTAATCAAGGGTTCGATAGCCTCGTATATTTTATTGATATCTCCACCTTTTAGTGGCGGTACCAGTTCGAAAGAGAATACCGCTTTATCTGATTTATTTAGGATGTCAATGACCTTCATAATTTTGGATTTTAAATTTTAGATTTTAGATTTCAGCTGTACGAACTCTGTTTATTTTGCGATTTTAATCAGTCGTATGTTTACAGACTACCCCCCTCTGGCTCCTCCTTTGCATAGGAGGAGGGGGACTAATCGGTTTTAAAATAAACTTTTATCTTATTTCAATGTTATACGCTAAAATATTTCGCTTTGGGGTGAGAAATCAACATACCGCACAGGCTTGTCGAGGGATAGATAGAATACCCCTCGGTGAGACGTACCCCGATTTGGGCAGGAGCATCCAGAATGTCGAAAGCCAATTTTTTCATCGCATGATCCGGGCAAGTCGGGTAACCGAAAGCGGGACGGATGATGTGAGTGCCTTCATTGACTTGTTCCTGCATCCATTCTGCGCAGGCTTCTGCCAACCGGGCACAGAGACTTCCTCGTAACAAGTGTTCAAAGTCACGACAATCGTTGCATTGGTGATCATCTTGTACTTTTAAGCAGAATAGTCCCACGCTGCCAATTCCTTTTTCTTTCGGAATGACGAAATCAGCCAGTGAAAGACACTCTTTCAAGTCCGCCTGCTGCCGGGGCATCGTGAAGCGATATTGACCATCCAGAACGATATCTTCATGCTCCGAATAGGCATCAAAAAAACGGACAATGATGGAAACGTCAAATTCATTTCCAGCAATCACTTTACCAAGTATATCCAGTGCTGCCTGGTAAGTACGGTCCGCCTCGTCGTTGGTGTAAATGATCTCCGGGTATTTACCTTTGAATCCCCAGAAATGGAAAAATGGTGTCCAGTCAATTCTTTCCACTAAATCTTCGAGGTTCAAGCGTTTTACCAGTAGATTGTGTTCTCCGAAAGTTGTGGACTCCACGTGATCCCAATCGTACAGTGGGGCTCTCCGGCGAGCTTCTTTGAGTGATATTTGTTTTTGTTGATGTTGATTGTACAAAGTTCGAATGTTTTCTTGTTCAGCTTTTATTTCACGAATATAGTTCTCTCGGTCATTCAGTAAACGCTTGATGATTCCCACGGTTCGGGAGGCATCTCCGCCTGACACGACACAATAATCGTATTTAGGTGCCAGTTTGACGGCCGTATGCACGGTTGAGGTCGTGGCCCCACCAACAAGTAGGGGAACTTGTAATTGTTCTTTTTGCAACAGTTCACACAGGTTTTCCATTTCCCCCAAGGAGGGGGTGATCAAGCCGCTAACTCCGATAATATCTGCCTCGTGTTCTTTGGCAGCCTTAACAATACTCTGATTGTCAACCATGACACCAAGGTCGATTACATCCAAATTATTACAGGTCAGAACAATATTCACGATATTTTTACCGATGTCGTGTACGTCTCCTTTCACCGTGGCAAGCACGATACGGGGACGACGGGTAACGTTTTTGCCTGATGCGTTGTGACGTTCGATTTCCGGTTGCAGGATGTGTACGGCTTCTTTCATGACCTTGGCAGATTTCACGACCTGTGGCAAGAACATTTTTCCTTCCCCGAAGAATTGTCCTACCCGTTCCATTCCTTTCATTAAAGGTTCTTCAATGATCTCGACCGGGCTGGCATAATGCGTGAGAGCTTCTTGAAGATCCTCCGTCAGGTAATCCGTGATTCCCTTGATCAGGGCGTGTCCGAGACGTTCTTCCAAGGGACGGTTCCGCCATTCTTCCTGTTGCACGGTTTTTACTTCTCCTTTCGTTTCCTTGTATTTTTCGGCAAGGGTGATTAGGGTTTCTGTCGCTTCGGGGGTGCGGTTTAGTATGACGTCTTCTACGGCTTTCAGTAAGACCGGGTCGATCTCGTCATATACCTGTAACATGGCAGGATTCACGATCGCCATATCTAGGCCTGCACGGATAGCGTGGTACAAGAAAACGGAGTGCATGGCTTCCCGCACCGTGTTGTTTCCCCGGAACGAGAATGACAAGTTGGAGACACCACCGGATGTGCGGCATCCTTTCAAGTTTTGTTTAATCCAGCGTACGGCTTCGATGTAGTCCACGGCATAGTTGTTGTGTTCCTCGATTCCGGTTCCAATGGCTAGGATATTCACGTCAAATATAATATTTTCGGGAGTGAATCCGGCTTGCGTGGTCAACAAGTCGTAAGCTCTTTGGCAAATGTCTATTTTGCGTTGGAATGTCGTGGCTTGTCCTTCTTCGTCAAATGCCATTACGACCACGGCCGCCCCCAGACGTTGAATTTCTTTGGCTTTGTAAAGGAAGTCTTTTTCCCCTTCTTTCAAGCTGATCGAGTTTACAATACATTTTCCTTGCGTGTTTTTTAACCCGGCAAGGATGGTTTCCCACTTGGAAGAATCTATCATGAAAGCCGCTTTGGCAATATCCGGTTCGTTGCTGATGATTCGTACGAAACGTTCCATCTCGGCCGTGCCGTCCAACATGGCATCATCCATGTTGATGTCGATGATAGACGCTCCTGCCTCGATCTGTTTCCGGGCGATCGTGGCGGCCTCCGTGTAATTTTTTTCCCGGATAAGACGGGCAAATTTAGCGGAGCCTGCCACATTTGTACGTTCGCCTATATTGATAAAATTGTTTAATTCCTTATCCACCAAGACTGTATCAAGGCCACTCACTTTTAATTGGTGGTTGGATGTCGGGACTTTTCTAGGTGGAATGTCTTTCAAGGCTTTTGCGATAGCCCGGATGTGTTCCGGTGTCGTTCCGCAACATCCTCCGGCAATATTGATCAATCCTTCTTTTGCCATGTCTTGGAGACAAAGAGCGGTAAATTCCGGTGATTCGTCGTATTCCCCCATTTCATTCGGTAGCCCTGCGTTCGGGTATATGCTGATGTAACACGGGATGCGTGGAGCCAGTTCCCGCAGGAAATGGTGTAATTCCTTCGCCCCGAATGAACAGTTCAGGCCAAAGCTGAGAATCGGGTAGTGGGAAAGGCTTGTGAACAGAGCCTCTAGTGATTGTCCGGTCAGAGTACGTCCACTTTTGTCGTTTACCGTGGCGGAAAGCATCACGGGAAGATGTGTACCCTTTTCTTCTTGTACTTTCGCAATAGCGTAAAGAGCGGCTTTCGCGTTCAGCCCGTCATAGATGGTTTCAACCAGTAACAAGTCTACGCCACCTTCTATTAATGCTGTTACCTGACTGGCGTATGCATTGGCCAGCGTATCGAAATCCACGATTCGGTAAGTTGGTTGATCGGGATCGGGGGCGAGGGTCAGGGATTTATCGGTTGGTCCGATACTTCCAGCCACGTAAATTTTCCGTTCTTTACAAGCAGATGCGGTTTCTTTTGCCAGACGGGCGCCTTCCAAGTTAAAGCGTTCCACCCATGCTGAACAACCATATTCGGTTTGTGAAATAGCATTGGCATTGAAAGTGTTGGTTTCGATAATATCGGCTCCCGCATCAATATAGTTTTGATGTACTTGACGAATCACGTCCGGGCGGGTGATATTCAGCACATCGTTGTTTCCCTTTAGGGGGATCGGGTGTTGTGCGAATTCCTCGCCTCGGAAATCGGTTTCCGTCAACCGGAATTGCTGCAAAGCTGTTCCGGTGGCTCCATCCAATATGTATATGCGATCTTGTAGGTCCATTTTTGTAATTTAGAATTTAAAGTTTAGAATGAAAGAGTTTTAAATCAAAAATACCGTGAATCCCGATCTTGTCATCTTTGATACAGATAGCGGCAAGGATGTCTTTTGTTTTCCCGATTTTTTCGATACAAGGAGCGATGTCATCTGTTGTTGTGATCTCGTTGGCAAAAGCCGTGGCATACGTGTCGGCTAAAGCGCAATCTTTACAAATAATCATGACTGCATCCGCTTTCCCGAAACTTAGGGAGGGACCCACGGTTCCCGATGAAGTACAAATTCCCAAGGGGGCTTGGTCAGCTTGGATGGTGAAACCCACTTTTTTCGATAGAGGAGACGTGCCGGCAAACACGGCAATATCTATGTTTTCTTGTATGTTCGCATAGATGTCTCCGCCATTTTCCACGATGATTTCCCGTACCCCGTATTTTTCTTTGATTTCTTGACCAATTCGGCTGGCAACAGCCCCGGCAACCGCACTCATCGGGCCGATTCCGGATTTTCTTGCCACTTCAGACATCTCTTGAAAAATGGTTGGGGCTCCCGGTTTTGCCTCGTAGGAAACGAGTGACGTGGCGTAATCCAGATCATTTTGCAGGTAAGCATCCATGCTTTCCCGTAATGTTCGAATCCGGGATTCTGTGAATGTTGGTATGCTTTCTTGGAAAGATGCTTGATCTATTCCGATCCATAGGTCGGTCTCTTTGTAAGCGACCGTGAAAGAATACCAGCGCTCTTTCTGCAAATGCTCCCGATATGTGCGATTTTTGTACTCGATCATAACGAACTTATTTATGATGTTTCATTTTCAATTGTTTAGCAGCTTTCTGGATTACTGAATTCAATCTTGAAAAGTTTCAGTGGGCAAGCTTTTAAGCATAACTTGCAGGCAATACATTTTTCGGGATTGAATTGTAGTTTCCAGTCGGGAGCTTCGATAGTCAAGGCGTGGGAGAAACAAGCCGAAGCGCAGTTTCCGCAATTAATACATCGGGATTCATCGTAAGATATTTTGCTGGATACCGGACTTACGGTTACCCCGTTATCATTCAAGAAAGCAATAGCCTGTTCTATTCTCAAGGGATCTGCTTCCATCTCGATCAAGAGTGATCCGGTCTTTCCTGGTTGAATCTCTGCTTTTAGGATATTCACTTTTACATCATAAATACGAATTAAGTCGTATGTCAAAGGTCTGTCTGTTGCGTCTACCGGGAAGGTTAATATTACTTTTTTAGTCATGATTGCTTCTGATTTTAGATTTAATGATTTTAGATTTAAGATTCCAACCGCGGGAATTGTCACGTTTCATTTTCAATTCTCCATTTTCAATTTTCAATTTCTTGGAGTCCTTTTAGTGAAGTGCCTGTAGGCATGGGGCGAACGGGTTCCGTGAGTAGGAAGTCTCCTTTCTGAATCCATGACTTTAAAATCTCGGCAATTTGCCGTGCTTTTGACAAGCTGGCAACGGGTGCTGTTTTGATTTTATGGCCGTTGACCTCGATTTCTCCACTTTGCAGGGCGGCGTAATTTGTTTTACCTAAAATCTTATTTCCGTCTCCGTAATCGACAACCGTGGTTTCTATTTGTTCATTTCGGATAGACACTCTCCGGGCAAGATCTTCATCTAGAATTGGAATAGGTATGCCGATACCGACAAACATGCTTACCCCGTATTTCTCATAATAAACTCCTCTTAGAAATTCCGTACTCATGTTCTTCAAGTCACCGATCACGGCTATCGTGCGAGCATTGCTGGTAGGGATACCGTATTCGTTTGTTTCTTTCGTGGAATGGAATTGTGTTCCGTTCCAAGTGACGTATCCTTCTGTTCCGCAGAGGAAAATATGAGTTCCTAAGCCGATCGTGCGACATTCCGGATCATTCAACAGGGGAGATAATTCTCCGGCCGTGCTGTAAGAGGCATTCCGCAATTTGGGCAGTAAGGTTCCCATGTACGTGTATTTAATTTTATCCGTGGAATTAGTGGCCACATTATAATTCTGGTAGGCATTTCTAGGATTGTACAGGATGGCCTCGTTAATCGAGTCTTTGGAGATCACTGTTTGGATATGTTTTCGGGGATAACAATCCGTGCCTTTTCCCCAAGCCTCCAAGGTGATTTCTTTACCTGCAATCAAGTCTTCTATGATATGGGCTCCCCCGTAACTGGGGTTTTCCGGATTGCAATCAGTAGCTCCCACGTAGGTGTCCACGGCGGCTAGTCCACCACTGACACGGATTCCGTTCAATTCGATTTTCTCCATGCGAATCGGGGGATTAGCGTGTCCGAAGTTTAGGAATGCCCCGGAGGAACACATTGCCCCGAAGGTGGCCGTGGTCACTACATCTACTTTCTCCGCAATCTCTTTCGGGGAGAGTGTTTTTGCCAGTTCTGATACCTCTTCGGCAGTCAATACGACAGCCGTACCTTTCTTGATTTTATCGTTTATTTCTGCGTATGTTTTAGCCATGATCTTGTACAATTTCTTTATGGATAAATTTTTTGTTTGTGATTTTTTATCTGTTAGTTGCCTTGCAACTAATTGATTTCTAGTGATAGTTTGATGGTATGCAATAACACGTTTTCACACGGTTTATCCTTGAAACCGATTCATGAAGTCCTGAAAATTACCGTGTAATTTTCCAGTCAAAAATCTGAAATCAAAAAAATCTAAAATAAAAAGTCCGGGGTATAAAAAATATTAGCGCATGCAGCGCATACGCATAGACATGGCGATAGAATGAATGAAAAGAATGCTACAATTTGTAGTGCAGTAAATGCTGTTTTGTTTTGTTGTTTCTGTTTTCATTTTCTTTCAGCTTAAATTATAACTCCTGGTTCCCAGGTCGGGTTTTGGCACCTTGCAAGTAGCCTTGCAGGTTGTCGGAGTTTCCATGAGCCCGTTCTCTCAACTCCTCTTTATAATTCAAACAATCCTCGCAGATTGCATTGATTGGGACAAAGAAAAACAGAATAAATGAATAATGCAAGTATTTGGCGAATTTTTTTCAGTCTATCGAACATTCACGTCCGTTTTTACTTTTGTTATTGGCTTGTACGCATACGGTAAACTCGTGATATCCTTTCGTTAAGTCTTCGTTCTAAGGAGCAGGAATATAACGGAACTATAACGAATAGATAACGACAGCATGTAATGTGAAATATTGATATAGAATTGATTTTGTGATGAGAGGACAAAAAGTGATATTTGGGTAGTGTAAAACTGGGGCAATGCTGTATAGTTTCCTAAAATCGAGTAAACCGATTTTAGGAAACTGCATTAGAAATAGGGTGGGGTTAGATAATCTTGAATCCCAAGGTTAAGTTCCATGATTTTGGAGCTTTCACCCCATCTCCGAATTTCTTTAATCCGAATTCGTAGTCAATATCGAAAGTTACTTTCCATACATCGATTCCGGCTCCGATTTTCCCGTTCCACATCATTTTGTCCGTGTTGAAATCGCTTTTTAAATCTTTTGTCACGAAAGATGCAACGGGACCAGCGAATCCGCGTAATTTGAATATGGGGAGTTTGAGAATGTTATATCCCACCATAACAGGGATGTCGATGGAACTGTATTTGAATTTTCCGATAGAACCGATTTCGTCATTGATTTTACTTTCTTTGTGTGCAAAGTTCAAGGCTGGTTCTAGGTAAATACTCCCAAGATTGATTCTTGCGAAGGCACCTATCATGTATCCTCCATGCGAATCTACTTTATATTCTTTTGCTTTGATTTTTGCGTCATTCCAACCACCGTGAATACCGATATTTATAGGTAAGGATTGAGCCATGGTGGTTAAACCGATGAGGCTGAAGAGAACTAAAATTACTAATTTTTTCATACTGTCCTTTTTTGTTTTGAATAATTGATTTATCTATTTATATATTTTATTCGTTTGAATTCCGAAAGGATGATACCAGTGGCAACGCCCACGTTCAAGGATTCTGTCGAATAAAGACTGTGTGCAAAGCTGGGAATCGTTATTTTGTGGTTCACCAGTTGTTCGATTCCTGCGGTAATCCCGTTTCCTTCGTTTCCCATGACGATAAATCCCTTGCTTTGGAGATGCATCCGGTAGATATTTTCTCCTTCCAAAAATGTCCCGTAACAGGGAAAATCAGAGTTCGTGAATCGGGGGATAAAATCGACAAGATCCAAGTAAAAAACGTTCACCCGGAATATTGCACCCATGCTTGCTTGAACGGATTTCGGGTTAAAAATGTTTGCGCAATCGTGGTCACAAAATATATTTCGGATGCCGAACCAATCGCAGACCCGGAGTATCGTGCCGATGTTGCCCGGGTCTTGAATGCCGTTGAGGACCACGGATAGTGAGTCTTTTATCTCATCCGGGTTGTATGTTCTGACGGGGATTTCAGCTAGTGCAATGACTTCCGGCAGAGATTTGAAATTGGAGATGCGTCCCATCTCGATCTCGTTTACCTCGATCGTGTTACATTTTTTCACGTGTTGTTGATTGCTTTCGATCCAAGAGGGGCGGGCAATCAATGAATCTATTTTCATGTCGGAGAGGAGTAGTTCCTGTACCAGTTTATCTCCCTCGACCTTGTATAAATTATATTTTTCCCTGAATTTCTTTTTTTCAAGGTTTTGAATTACATTTGTTAGGTGTTTGCTAAGCATCGTTTTTAAGCTTGCTGGTTAAAATAAAACACAAACATAGTATTTTTTTGAGATTTTTGAGCATGCGGGTAGCGTACAAGATAAGTTTTATTTTTTTTATATTCTTCATTTTTTATTCGTGTTCTCCGACCAAGTATATCGGGAAAGATGAGTATTTGTTGGATCGGGTAAAGGTGAAAGTGGATGATTATAAGCTTAATCGGTCTGATTTAAAACGGAATATTCGACAAAAACCGAATACCCGAATCCTGGGGGTTGCCCGCTTTCATCTGGGATTATATAATTTGAGCGGGAGGAATGAAAAAAAGAAATTTAACCAATGGTTGCGACGTATAGGGGAGGCTCCCGTTATTTACGATCCTTTCATGACACAACGAAGTGCTAGCCAAATAGAATTGTATCTTCATAATAAAGGATTTTATGATGCGCAAGTAACGGATACTGTTTTTTACAAGAAAAAGAAAGCACTTGTGGAGTATTACGTGAAAGTGGGACCTGTTACCCGAATTCAAGAAGTGAAATTTGATGACAGGAGAGGACGAGAAAATCTGATTGCCGAGGAAAGCGGGTTGATGGCTAATTTTCGGCGGGATACGGTGAACACTCTTTTGGAGAAAGACTCATCGTTGGATCTTGATGTGTTGGATGACGAACGGGAGCGCATCACGAAGATGCTTCGGGAAAGAGGGTATTTCAATTTCTCGAAAAATTTTATCCAATTTTTTGCTGACACGACGAGTGTAGCGAAAGAAAATATGGCTAAAGTTTTCGTGCGAGTGGTTGAGAATGCCGTGGATAGTAATGCTTATAGACGTTATTTCGTGCGGAATATCAGTGTAAATTTTGATTATGATCCGATGCTAACGGCGGAACAGGTTGATTCCATGTATAATATGTTGTATTACAATGGTTATAATATCCTGTACCGGGATAAGCTAAAGATAAAGCCTAAAATGATTATAGAAACTATTCAGTTGCAGCAGATGGAATTGTACGATGCCCGGAGGGTGATTGATACTTACGTGCGATTGCAGGCACTGAATCTTTTTAAGATGGTGAATATCGATTTTAAAGAGGTGGAGTCGGATGGCGATGTGAAAGCCTTGGATTGTGTGATTCAGTTATCACCCGTGAAGAGGCAGTCCTACAACGTGTTTTTGGAGGGTACGCATAATTCCGGAAATATGGGAGTGGGGGGTAATTTTACTTATAACCATCGTAACGTGTTCCGTGCGGGAGAGAATATTTCAGCCAGTATTTGGGGAAGTTTGCGGAAAGAGCAGGTCAATGGAGAGGGAAAAATATTTAATACCTCGGAAATCGGAGCCGAATTGAAGCTCGTGACCCCGCAGTTTTGGATGCCGTTTTTCAAGATGAAAGATTTCCGGCGGAATTATGCCCCGAAAACTTCGATTTCTTTTTCGTATAGTTATGAATACACCCCGTATTATACTCGTTCTATTGCTAATGCCCGTTTCGGTTATTTATGGCGGAAGGCAAACAAGAAATGGCGGTATAATTTTGATTTGGTCGATCTGAATTACGTGTTGATGAAGGATGTAGATCAGAATTTTATCGATGGTTTGAAGAATGAATATATCAAAAATGCCTACACGGATCACATGATCCTTTCTGCCGTTTTCTCCGCCACTTACACGGATCAGCAGGTGAACGTGAAAACTGCGAATTATAGTTATTTTCGTGTAAACACGGAGACTTCGGGGAATTTCCTTTCTGTTATAGATGGGATTGCCGGGAGTAAAAGTTCTGCGAGTGGAACATTGAATGAAAAGTATTACAAAATCTTCGGGGTAAGGTATGCGCAATTCGTGAAAGCAGATGCTGAATATCGTTATAACTGGTATATCAACCGGGCGAATTCGCTTGTGGGACGTCTTTTTGTGGGGTGTGGTTACCCGTATGGAAACATGAAGGTGTTGCCTTTTGAGGAGGCGTATTACGGGGGTGGGGCAAACGACATCCGGGCTTGGCAGGCTAGGACATTAGGTCCCGGTTCTTATTTAGCTACAGAGAAATACCCGAATAGCGTGGGGGATTTCAAATTGGCGGGAAATATTGAATACCGTTTCAAGTTGATTTGGTTGTTGGAGGGAGCGTTATTCGTGGATGCCGGAAATGTGTGGAATATTAACCCGAAAGAAAATCGTTCCGGAGCAAAATTGAATTACAATTTCTTTAACCAGATAGCTATTGGCACGGGAGCGGGGTTGAGATTGAACGCTAATTTCTTTTTATTACGTTTTGATTTGGGAATTAAGGTAAAAGATCCTTCAATGCCCAAGGGAAATCGTTTCGTGTTGTTTGATTCACGGGGTGGATTCCGGCGTTCCGTGTTTAACGTGGCGATTGGATACCCGTTCTAAAAACTAAAAGGTAAAAACTAGAAACTAAAAGATAAAGTTGGGGAACGTAAATCATAAAATTAATTAGGGGTTGATTATTCTAGAAATAATGTCGATATTTGAACATAGCTTTTATCTTTTAGTTTTTAACTTTTAACTAATACATATATCGTGGTTACACAAATAGTTGTATACTTGTCTTTGTTGTTGCAAATCGTGGCCATGGGATTTGCGATCAGTTTGTTTAAGCGGACGAAGTTTAATGCCGCTTGGATTTTGATTTCAACGGGCTTTTTTCTGATGGCGATTTATCGAGCGATAGAATTGGTTCCTTCGATGCATAGAGGGGAGTCGGAGGAGTTGTACCAGACGAAAGTGTGGTTGTCATTTGTTATTTCGTTGGCTTTTGCTATCGGGGCGTTTTATATACGAAAGGTGTTCCAGTTTTTACGTCGGCTAGATGGTATACGGAGTGAAACGGAAAAAAGGGTACTATCGGCAGTTATCCGCACGGAGGAACAGGAGCGCCAGCGTTTTGCCAAGGAACTGCATGATGGATTAGGTCCTTTATTAAGTGTTATAAAAATGTTACTTTCCGGTTTCGAGGAAAAAAATTCGCCGGAAGTAAACGACAAGATCAAGGGAAATTTGAAACAAGCAGTTGATGAGGCAATCACTAGCGTGCGGGAGATTTCGGCTAATATTAGTCCTCATATATTGAATAATTTTGGTTTAAAGGATGCCACGGAGTCATTTATTCGAAAGTTGCGTCCGGCTGAAGGTATTAGTATAAATTTTAAAACAAATATTGATAATCGTCGTTTCGTATATAACGTGGAAGTAATCATGTACCGGGTGATTTGCGAGTTGATCAATAACACGTTGCGACATGCTAATGCCAGTAAGATTAGTATTGACTTACAGTTACAGGGGGATGTTTTATACTTGGAATACGAGGATAATGGCATGGGGTTTGACGTGAAACAGGCCGAAAGTGATGGCGGGATGGGATTGAGCAACATGCAGTATCGGTTGAATTCGGGAAATGGAGATATTAAGATTTCCAGCGAGTCGGGCCGGGGAATGATTGCCAGGGCTTTTATAAAGTGTAAGTAAATCTTGTTTTATGGATAAATTGAGAATATATCTGGTTGATGACCACAAGTTGTTCCGGGAGGGGTTGAAGTTATTGCTTTCGACTCAGGATTTCGTTCGACATATTTACGAGGCCTCGAACGGGAGGGAGTTTATTGAGAATTTGTCGTTTGTTGATTGTGATGTTGTACTGATGGATATAGAGATGCCGGAGATGAATGGTATTGATGCCACGATCGAGGCGATGAAAATGAAACCCAATTTGAAGATTATTGTTCTTTCCATGTACGGAGATGAGCAGTATTATTACAAGATGATTGATGCGGGTGCAAAGGGATTCTTGTTGAAGAATTCGGGAATTGATAAGGTGGTAACGGCTATTCAGAAGGTGGCGGAAGGGGAGAGTTTTTTCTCGGAAGAATTGTTGGTAAATATTTTGAATAATATGCGTGATAACAAAAGTGAGGCACCAGAAACCGTGGATAATGATATTTCGGAGCGGGAGTTGGAGATTTTGTATCACGTGTGTAAGGGATTGTCGAATCAAGAGATTGCGGACGAATTGTTTATAAGTAAACGTACAGTAGACAAGCACCGGGCGAATTTGCTTAGTAAAACAGGGTGTCGGAACACGGCGGCATTGGTGATGTATGCGATTAAAAATAATATTATTGAGATATAGATGAATGGGATGATTTTTGCAGCCGGTTTAGGTACCCGGCTGCGGCCGTTGACCAACGATCGCCCGAAAGCTTTGGTGGAGTTGAAAGGAAAGGCTCTGTTGGAACTGGTGATCGAGAGAATGAGAGAAGTGCAGGTAGAACGGTTGGTGATTAATATTCATCATTTTGCCGATCAGGTAGAACTCTTTCTGAAAGAGAAAGGAGATTTCGGTATGGACATTGTTTTGTCCGATGAACGAGATGAGTTACTGGATACGGGAGGAGGGGTTTTGAAGGCCCGGGAATTATTTATTCCGGGGAAACCCGTGCTTATTCATAACGTGGATATTTTAACAGATTTGGATTTGAAGGCTCTCGTTCGTCAGCATGAATCACGTGAGGCATACGCCACGCTGGCCGTGCAACGGGCTGTTGCAGATCGGGTTTTGAAGTTTAATCACGGTATTTTGAAAGGTTGGGAGAACAAGCGAACCGGGGAGCAGAAGATTGTGGATGAAGGCTTTTACGGGGCCACGGAGTTCAATTACTGCGGGATTCAGGTTCTTAGCCCGGAGTATTTAAAGCATATCATTCATCGGGGAGTGTTCTCTATCATCGATGAGCATCTGGCACAGGCAAAAGAACATCCTATCGAGCTTTTCCGGCACGATGGCCGATGTCTCGACTTGGGTACCCCAGAGGCCATAAAAAGAGCAAGTAATTTTAGATTTAATGATTTATGATTTTAGATTGAGAGATTAAAAGAAGAGGTAGTTTGTGCGGCTAGAATTTAAAATCTAAAATCGTTAAATCTAAAATATTAAGGATTTCTGTTTCCTGGGATTAGTTTTATCCTATTTGTGTCCTCAAAGAACCTGAAATACATGTAGAGTTTGTAATTAAAATCAAACCCGTAATCTCTGTTCAGGCTGTAATCGATGTAACTGTTGATTCTCGGATCGCCGGCAGCATATCTTTTGTTCCATTCGATAGCATACAGGTGATTCATACTTTGGTAATAACTTTCTGAGTGCTGACTGGCCACGCTCTGGTGACTTGCCAACCAAAAATCGAATCCCGAATCAAAAACAATTAATTCGTATTGTGTAGAATCTTTTATAGCACAACGCCCTTTTATATTTTGGGCTACCTCTTTTTGAGATGCACAGGAGAAAAATAGGGCAAGCATAAGGAGTAAACCGAATATTCTCATAATGTATATTTTAAGTTATGCACTACTTTTCCCTAAGGTAAGAAAAAAAAATGAAAAAACGGCTGAACCAGCCGTTTTTATCTTTATTTTACAGCGATGGTTTCAATTTCCACCATGGCACCCATCGGAAGAGCTTTTACCGCAAAAGCTGCACGGGCAGGACAATCTGTCTTGTAATATTTAGCGTAGATTTCATTCATATCAGCGAAATAAGACATATCTCCCAATAGACAAGTTGATTTAACCACGTTGTCAAAAGTATATCCGGCTTCTTCCAGGATGTAACCGATGTTTTTCAAACATTGTTCTGTTTGTTCTTTTACTCCACCTTCAACGAATTTTCCGGTATTCACGTCAATAGGAAGTTGACCACTGATGTAAAGTGTTCCGTTTGCTTCAATTGCTTGACTGTAGGGACCGATAGCCTTCGGAGCTTTCGGTGAGTTGATTACTTTTTTCATAATGACTTTATTTTATCAATTAAAAAATAGATTTCTGTTTCTTTGTCGCGAATATAACGAAAATCGAGTTGTGATTTCTTCGTGATGGGTAAAAATAAAAAAACTAAAAGTTGAGACAGATGTCTCAACTTTTAGTTTTTTATCCTCAATTACAAGTATGATTAGTAATTGTTTTTCTTTTCTTCGAAATATGCTTGAGGGTGAGCACAAGCAGGACATGCTTTCGGTGCAGTTTTACCTTCATAAACGAAACCGCAGTTACGGCATTGCCACAGGATCACTTCGTCTCTCTCGAATACTTTACCGGCTTCAACACGAGCTAAAAGCGTTCTGTAACGAGCTTCGTGTTCTGCTTCCACTTTAGCAATGTTACGGAATACAGCTGCAATGGCAGTAAATCCTTCTTCTTCGGCAACTTTAGCGAATTCCGGGTAGAGATCTGACCATTCTTCGTTTTCCCCTTCTGCAGCAGCTTTCAAGTTCTCTGCGGTTGTTCCGATTACACCGGCGGGATAAGAAGCGGTGATTTCAACCATTCCGCCTTCCAAGAATTTAAAGAATCTCTTAGCATGTTCTTTTTCTTGTTCGGCAGTCTCCATGAATACTCCTGCGATTTGTTCGAATCCTTCTTTTTTGGCTACACTAGCGAAAAAGGTATAACGACTTCTGGCTTGTGATTCGCCAGCAAATGATTTCAATAAATTTTGTTCTGTTTTTGTTCCTTTAATGTTCATAAATTTAATTTTTTTAGTGGTTCTGTTTTGATTGCACAATTATATGACAATTTGTTTGTCAATACAAATATTTAGTTTTTATCATATGATAGAAAATTACTATAAAGTGTAATTTTTCTTATCATTGATTTGCTACTGTAAGCCCATGTCAGGCATTTTTCTGAATAGAATAATCCGTGATTCCTAAACTTTCGTAAGTCTTCATGAGAGCTTCGTCGTCATCCGTGATCACGAGTAACTTATCCCCGGTATGTAGTTTGGTTTTTCCCTTGGGAACACAATATGAATCATTCTTTTTAATCAAGGCGACCAACGTGTTATCAGGTAATACCAAATCCATTAATTTGTCGCCTTTTGCCAGCATGGAAGGGATGACTTCAATTTCGGACATGGCAGTTTTAATTTCTTCGGGTAGTTCAACGTTAAAGACGTTTTTACGTTCTTCGGGGGTTGACAAACCGAGTAGTTTCGCCATGAAACTGACTGTTGTTCCCTGTATAACCAAAGAAAGAATGGTAATGAAGAACACCACGTTAAATATTAATGATGCATGCTGAATATTTGCGATTAGGGGGTAGGTGGCAAAAATGATAGGGACTGCTCCTCGTAAACCCACCCATGAGACGTATGCCCGTGCTTTAGTTGTCATCTTTCGGAATGGAAGAAGGCATAAAAATACACTTATCGGGCGTGCTAGTATGATCATGAATATTCCAATAAGAATACTTAATACTGCAACCGGGAGTAATTCTGCCGGGTTTACTAAAAGTCCTAATGTGAGGAACATTACAATCTGGAATAGCCAAGTAATACCATCAAAGAAGGTGGTAAGACTTTTTTTGTGTACTACTTTATGATTTCCAACTACTAATCCGGCTAAATAAACAGCTAAGTAACCGTTACCTTTTACTAGATCAGTAAACGAGAAAATGAAGAACACGAAGGCTAGTAAAAGAACGGGATATAGTGATTGATTGATGTTTAGTTTATTGATACAGAACACGGCCAGTCTTCCCAACAGGTAACCGGATACGGCTCCGATACTCATCTGCATGATGAATTGCAGTACCGTGTTACTTAAGCTACTTTCTCCTGATTGAATAATCCCAATAAGTAATATTGTTAACATGTAGGCCATCGGGTCATTACTACCACTTTCCAATTCTAGCATCGGGCGTAAATTTTCTTTTAGTCCTTGGCGTTTGGAACGAAGAATGGAAAATACGGAAGCCGAATCGGTAGATGACATGACAGAGGCGAGTAGCAATGATTCCGTGAAGTTTAGTGTGACGAAACTGTTTCCGAGATTTGTGATGTAGTAAATAAAATATCCCGTGAGTAAAGCGGTAAGCATGACCCCGACCGTAGCGAGAACAACACCCTGACCTAAAACAGGTTTGATTTCTGCTGCACTTGTATCCATACCACCGGAAAATAATATAATACTTAATGCAATAACTCCTATAAATTGTGCGGTTTGTGGGTTATTGAATTCTATTCCAAGACCGTCAGTTCCAAAAAGCATTCCTACTCCCAGAAAGAGAAGTAAGGCGGGAACTCCAAAGCGAAATCCAGCTTTTCCGACAACGATACTGACAAATAATAGGATAGATCCAATAAGTAATATATTTCCAGCGTTTAGAATCATAAATGTTTTGTTTTAATAGGTTATTTATTTTAGTTTGAGCCTCCTTCTCGCTTAACTTGATTTTTCTTTTTTACGAAAGAACGGCCATTAGGTTTTCGTCCTCTGCCTTTTGATGAGCCGTGTTCGAAAGCTTTCGGATTGTACTCTGGTGCTGCTCCCAAGTGAGTTGGGAGTGGTATTTTATAAATCGTTTCTTCGATAAACTGTTCTATGCGATAGAACTTCCCTTGTTCAGCTCCAGAGACAAAAGTTAAAGCAACACCTTCCGCACTGGCTCTCGCAGTTCGTCCGATACGATGAATATAATCTTCCGGATCGTGAGGAACGTCAAAGTTGATTACCAATCCGATCTCATCAATATCTATACCACGGGACACGATATCAGTGGCGACAAGTATATCTATTTTATTATTTTTAAAATCCATCATAACAGATTCCCGCTCTGATTGCTCTAAGTCAGAGTGCATGGCTGCTACATTAAATTTTTTACGTTTTAAGGTGAAGGCGAGGTCTTTTACTTTTTGTTTGGAAGAGGCAAAAATTAGCGTTTTGTGTAAGACCGGTTTGCTGAAAAGTTCTTCGATAATACCCATTTTTTGATTTTCGTGGCAAATGTAGGCGGCTTGCATGATGGCTTCGTTGGGTTTGGATACCGCCACGTTAATTTCTACCGGGTCACGAAGTACGTTTTGGGCTAACTGCCGTATCTTCGGTGGCATTGTGGCCGAGAAGAGTATGGTTTGTCGGTCTTTGGGCAGTTTGTTCACGATTTGCATGATGTCATCAAAAAATCCCATGTCCAGCATCCGGTCGGCCTCGTCTAGGATAAAGTATTTTACTTGTGAAAGGTCTACATCACTGTGTTGTAGATGTGCGATCAATCGTCCCGGTGTTGCGATGGCAACATCCGCACCTAAGCGTAACGCTTTCTTCTGTTGATCCCATAAACTTCCATCCCCCCCTCCGTAGACGACAACCGTTGAAACGGGGAGGAAATAAGAAAATCCCTCGAATTGTACGTCTATTTGTTGGGCTAATTCCCGTGTGGGAGCCATAATCACAGCTTTTACCGTATCTGTTCGGTTCTCTTCTTTGATTAGTCTATTTAAAATCGGAAGGGTGTAAGCAGCCGTTTTTCCAGTGCCTGTTTGTGCACAGGCGATTAAATCTTTTCCCTCTAAGATAACAGGGATTGTTAATTCTTGTATAGGGGTTGTTTCCTGAAAATTCATGGCATCTAATCCTTGCAACAATGAATCCTCTAGTTCCAGCTCGTCAAATCTCATCTTTTATATCTCTACTATTTATTTTTAATGCTGTCTTTTTCTTGTTTTAAGTGCAGCGACAGGAGAAAATTACACATAGATCTATCATCATGTCAATCCCTTCTGTTTGTTGCAAAGTTAAAAAAAAATCATTTTATTCCCATTCACTCGTGGAATCTTTTAACTCCGAGATGGATGAGGATTTGAATATGATATTTTTCTTACTGATACGACGTTGACGGTTGTAGTCTTGTAATGCTTTTAATGCTATTTTGCCTAATAACACGATTGCAATCAAGTTCGTTATGGCCATGATTGCCATGAATAAATCAGCAATATTCCATACAAGATCTAAGGCGGCAATAGATCCGAACATGACCATGCCTCCCACGATAATCCGGTAAAGTTGTAAATAGGTTTTATTCTTGGAGATGAAAAATAAGTTTGTTTCGCAATATGAATAGTTACCCACGATGGAACTGAAAGCAAACAGGAGTATACATATGGCAATGAATTGTCCTCCCACGCTTCCGATTTGGTGGGATAGGGCCATTTGTGTTAGTTGAATTCCTTTCACCGTGCCGTCTAGCGGAACATCCGAAAGCAGGATGATGAATGCCGTACAGCTGCAAATGATTAACGTGTCGGTGAAAACACTAAGGGCTTGGATTAATCCTTGTTTTACCGGGTGGGAGACGGCTGCTGTTGCTGCCGCATTCGGGGCAGATCCCATACCTGCTTCATTTGAAAAAAGTCCTCGCCGGACACCTTGCATGACGATAGCTCCTAATCCCCCGCCTGCGAATTGTTCAAATCCTAATGCATTCGTGAAAATAGAACCAATGACATGGGGTAATGTTCCAAGGTGCGTGAATAAGATGAAAGCGGCAAGTAGAATGTATGCGATAGCCATAAGGGGGACGATGATCCCGGATATGACGGCAATCCGGTGTATTCCACCGAATATGACTAGTAGGGTGAACAAGGTTAAAATGATTCCCAGCCAGACACGGCTTGTCCCGAAGACTTCATGAAATGCCAAGGTAATGGTATTTGCCTGTACCGAGTTGAATACAAGGCCGAAGGTGATGGTAATGATGACTGCGAAAAGAATCCCTAGCCAACGTTTTTTTAGCCCTTTTTCCATGTAAAAAGCAGGTCCCCCGATGAATGAACGTTCTCCTTTTTCTTTATATATTTGGGCTAGCGTGGATTCGATGAAGGCTGAGGCGGAACCAATGAGGGCGATGAGCCACATCCAGAATATAGCTCCCGGTCCTCCTAAGGCTAGGGCTGTGGCTACTCCTGCCAAGTTACCCGTGCCTACCCGTGAAGCGGTTGCGATACAAAATGCTTGAAAAGAAGAAACTGAATTTTTTGGGTTCTCGCTTATAATCCCGTCGCCAAGTAGACGGAACATTTCCCGGATATTTCGAAATTGTACGAATTTACTTTTGAAGGTAAAGTAGACCCCGATACAGATGAGCAGGGCTATTAGTATATAGGTCCAGATGAAATCATTGGTCGCTATAATCCAATTGTTTAAATCTTCCATAACCGCATCACGTATTTAATTACGAGTAAAATACGTGATGATACGGGTGAAAGTTGTAAAAATTAGATCATATTTTAAAGAAAAAGTTCACACCATTCTTCGAAACGAGCGGCAGTTTCTTCGCCATAAAAGGCCATTTCTGCCCGGATCTTACCTAGTTTCTTTTCCCGCGTTAAATTGGTCTTCGAATAGAACTTGTCGGCAAAAGCAATTAGTTTTTCTTCGAGAGTGACAGGAAGCATGTCCCGTTGAGGTAAAGGTAAATGATTCTTTTTGATCATTTCGAGTGATATACCAGCCCCGGTATGTCGTTCGCATACAAGGGCATGGTGCGGAAGACCTTCCGTGCGTAGCAGATCGGCACCTAGGTAACCGTGGCAGATGTAGGGATGTTCTCCGAAACAACCGATGTCTGGGGCCTTCGTGAGAAAAATCCCTATGTCGTGGAGCATGGCAGCCTCTTGAATGAAGGGTATATCCAGATCCATTTCGGGATGTCGGATAGCTAGTGATTGTGCCTTATCTCGAACGAGTTGGCTATGTATGAGGAGGGATTGCCCGGCGAGGGAATCCAACATGTAATATTTACGAATAATATCTAATGGGTTTATCATTATTTGTTCTTTTTTTTAAACTTACAAATATAGATGTTTGTTCGTGAAAATGTCATGACTGTTTATTTTTAATATTTTGGGCTACTTGTAACAGGCCCCGATAGTACTCCAATCTATAATTGTCCATAGTTTTTCAATGTGTTCCAGACGGCGATTCTGGTAATCAAGGTAGTAGGCGTGTTCCCAAACATCGATTCCCACTATTGGGGTGTAACCTTTCGTGATAGGGTTCCCGGTGTTATTTTCGGACAAAATGTATAATTTCCCTTTTTTATCTTTTGCGAGCCATACCCATCCAGACCCGAATAACGAGGTGGCAGCTGTTGTGAATTCTTTTTTGAAATTATCGAATGAACCCCATTCTTTCTCAATAGCTGAAAGCAGAGCTCCTGATGGGGTGTGTTCCGCTTTCGGGGAGAAAGAGTTGAAATAGATAATATGGTTTAACGCTTGTGCGGCGTTATTGAATATTGCCCCAGTGGAGTTCTTGACAATGGTTTCGAGGTCACAATTTTCGAATGGTGTCCCCACGATCAATTTGTTCAGGTTATCAATGTAAGTTTTCAGATGTTTACCATGATGTAGTTTTATGGTGGCTTCACTGATAACGGGAGTGAGGGCATTCATTTCGTAAGGTAAAGGTGGGAGGGAGAATTTCTCTTTCGATGTTTGTTGTTGAGCCCACAATGTCCCAATTGTTGTGACCAGAAGGGCAACTATCCATATCTTTTTGAAAGCTTGTTTTGTTTTCATCTTCTATTTTTCTTTTAAAGTTTATGTTATTTACGAATAAAAGTACATTTTGGTTATTAAAAAGTCCTCTAACTTTTATAATTTTGACCGTTTTTATGAAAGAGAGCGGTGGGGAGAACAAATGTGCAATTTCAAAATTTGAGTGTATGATCAGGATAAATGTTACAATTGAGGTGAAGAGCGAGGTTCGCGCTCAAGTTATGGAACTTTTGCGTGAGATGTCTGAATTGTCAAGGCAGGAAAAGGGGTGTATCGGGTACGAAATACTTGAAAATAATCGTTTGGATAACGTGTTGATGATCATAGAAACATGGGAAAATGAAACCTTGCTGGCTGTTCATAAAGGAAGTGATCATTTCGTGAGAATTATCCCGCGGGTTCGGGAACTGGCAACGGAAATGTGTAGCCAGAAGTTCACGGATATGGCAGCCGTGAACGAGGCTATCGTGGGACGTCGTAGCGTGAGAAATTATGCTCCGGACAAGGTGTGCGTGGAGACGATCGAGCGATTGCTGAGAGCGGCCATGTATGCGCCTTCGGTTAAAGATCGCCGTCCCTGGGAGTTTTTCGTGATAGAAGATCGGGAACATCTTGATACTTTGGCTGAGACTTTACCGGAAGGGATGGCTTTAAGAACAGCCCCGGCCGCGATTCTGGTTTGTTGTAATACCCGCCGGGCCGGGCTTGACGGGGGAAATTGGCCCCAAGAGCTGGGAGCGTGTGTCCAAAACCTGATGTTGCAGGCCTACGGGGAGAAACTGGGAACCACTTGGGTTGGAATTTATCCTCAGATGCACCGGGTTCATCAAGTGAAAACTTTGTTTCACTTGTCATCGGAATTCGTACCGTTTGCCGTTGTGGCAATCGGGCGATCGGCAGACGAGCAATCGACTGTTCCCGAGCGTTATGACCCTTCGAAAATACATTTTATCACTCGTTAAAAATATTCGTAAAAAAATCACTAAAAAGAGAACCTTTTCATGTTTCAGTTCGTTAAATTAGGTACGAACATAAAAATTAAAGAATATGAAACATGAAACTTCAAATCTACTGATAGGGCTAGGTGTTGGCGCTGTTGTAGGAGTTGCTGTAGGTTATTTAATGGTAGCTGATAATCGTAAAAAATTAGCGGAAGAATTTGATCATGCCGTGTCTAAAGTGAAGGAAGAGGTGAAGGATGTTTATTCAAAAGCAAAAAACAAGGCCGAGAACGTGAAAGAACACGTGACCGAGGATGTCAATCATGTAGCTGAAAAGGTTGCGGGGAAGACTGCTACGGAAACGAAGTAATAGCTTATGGAGAATATTGCCGAGAAGACGTTTGCTGAGTTGAAAGAGGATATTTCAACTTACGTGGAATTGAGGCTAGAGCTATTAAAATTGAACACATACGAAAGGGTTGCCAAGACAATGGCAGTCTTTTCGTATGGTATTGTTTTGGTTTTATTGGCTTTTTTTGCCATTTTATTTTTGTTCCTGGCGTTAGGTTTTTTCTTGGGAGAATTATTAGGTAGCATGGCTTTGGGATTCGTGTTGGTGGTTGGGATGTACCTGTTGTTGTTCGGGATAACGATGTTTTTCAAGAGAAAGATCACGTCTAAGGTGATGAACGAGATTATAACAGCAATGATGAGTAAGGATGAAAAAGATAATGAAGAGACAACCGACCCCGCTGGACATGTTGATGGCGGAACAGCGCCGAGTGCGTGAGAGTTGCCGGGTGCAGGAACAGAAAATAAACGAGGATTTTAAGTTCATACATGATCATTCCGGGCGGATTTTGTTTGCCGGGATTTCTTCTTTGTTTTTTTCTAAACGAAGAGAAAACAGGGAGCATGACGGGGGAGAAGAGGCGGAAGGACAAATCCCGATGTTGGGAATGATGTTTAAAAATATTTCACCCTTGTTGTGGGAGGCCGCTTTGCCAATCCTTTTACGTTGGGGACTGGGGCGAATCGGGAATTTGTTTAAAAAAAGACCCCAATGATAAAAGTTTAAAGTTTAGAGTTTAAAATTTAGAATGAAATCAAAAAGCGTCGGCCTTGTGCGGTTTGAACGAGAAAGTTAAAAGCTAAAAGTAGGGAATCAAAAAGCGTCGGCTTTGTGTGGTTGGAATCTAAAATTTAGAATCTAAAATTTAAAATCTAAAATAAACGACGAGTTTCCGTATTTTTGTCTCTTTCCCGACAGTTGTTATTTTTGATACCGTTTTTGTTAATATTGCCTCGTTTTTGGGGGATTACAGGCGTGTGGAGTAGTATGCCCATGGCAGATTTTATTTCTTTCATGACCACGATAGGCACATTCATGTATTTTGTCAGAAAAGGGCTTTTGTTTAAAGCCAATAAAACAATAGAATGAGAATAGTTCAGTTATTTCAACACGAGATCGACTATTTGAATGGAATTCTGTACATGGATTATCTTCCGTAAGTTTTAAGGATATAATAAATAATAAACGGGTTCTCGATTTTTCGGGAACCCGTTTATTTAAAAAATGTCTATTCGTCGAGCGTTACGGCTCCTGAAAGAGCCACAGCCTCTTTATTACGGAAAGTCATGATCGGTGATACTGCCTCGTAAGCTGACATGATGTACTCGAAGAGTTGTGCCGTCACCAATTTTCCGCGTTCAGCTAATGAGAGTTTTAATTTAATCCCTGTGTCCTCGTCCTCTGAACTTTGTAATTCGGAAAGTTCCCCGAATTGTTTGGTTTCTAATAGATATTGCACCCGATGCAATTCATCTGATTCGAAAAATAACTCGTAATTTTTCTCGTTCCGGTTCTTACTGAATAAAGTTGTTTTCATCTTCTTGTGTGTTGTGTGTGTATATATATACAACGTTCCCAGCGTTGTTCTGTTATTTATATCAAAGGATAATACTTAACCGTGTAAACATCTTGTCTTAGTACAAGATACGTGCCATATGTGCGTGAGGTTTCAAATAATTAACAAACAGAGTTCATGGAAATATCGCTTGGGGTGCGATATGAATACGTCGTGTATTCCCGTGTGATCTGCCTCCTTGTTAATGGTAAGACTTTCATTTGCCTGTTTGTAGACCCCGTCCAGCATCACCCGAACCCGGCAGGGTAGCTCTGATCTTGTCATGCTGACAAGTGAAGTCCGGATTAACGGGCTGGGATATTGATTCTGAAAATCAAGTTTTTGTCCCTTGTTTATGGAGTCATGTAATTGTGCTAGTTGGTAGGTTGCCGCTGTATGTTGAGATTCTGTCATGATCAATCCCATGGCAACATTGCTGAGTTGTGTTACCACAAGAATGAGGATACTATGTAATATGAATCTTATCATACTTAGTGTTTGTTTCAAATTTAATGAATATAAATTGCATTTGCAATGTTTTTCTTCTTTTTTCTATCGATCTATATAAAAATAAGTATTTTTACTACTGGAAATTGTTTTTTTTGTTTCGAAAAGGTTACAAATTAACATTTTAATATACCCATCATTCTACAATTTATGTGGATTTATTACTCATTTATAATCTTTTTTGCGATAGAAGTTGAAAAAGATATAAAATAATAAATAATTTTAGAACTCGGATAAGGTTATAACATGGATTTATGGAAATAAGAAGTAGACAGGAAAATTTTAGGTTGCGGGAGTGGAAGTTGTCGGATATAGTATCATTAGTGAAACATATTAATAACGTGAAAATATGGAATAACGTGCGGGATGGACTTCCATACCCGTATACAATGTTGGATGCCGATAAGTATATCCGGATGGTACAGGCCCAGCCTTATGTCCAGAATTTTGCCATAGAGGTTGCGGGGGAGGCCGTGGGAGGAGTTGGGATCGTACCCTTGACAGACGTGGAGCGCCTTAGTGCAGAGGTCGGTTATTGGCTGGGTGAGGACTATTGGGGGCGGGGAATTACGAGCGAGGCTGTTGCGTTGTTGGTTGATTACGTGTTTCGGGAAACCGGAATTATTCGTTTGTTTGCCTCTGTTTACGAGTATAATCCGGCCTCGATGAAAGTGTTGGAAAAAGTCGGTTTTACCAGACAGGCTATTTTGCGTGATGCTGCGATTAAAAACGGACGGGTGATAGATATGTATTATTATGATCTGATAAAGCGTGAAATATGAAAAAGCGAGTGTCATATTACGGGGATACTTCCCGGATGAAGGAGGAGCTATTACCTCGTTTAAAATACAAGAATTTTAGAGAAGGATTGGAAACACTATAAAATAAACACATAGCGAAAAAGTAAATTTGGGCAAAGCGTAGCGAATTAGCTGATAGAGCGTTCGTTACGCTTTGTTTTTCTATGGGACAGAGCCAACGAAATACCACCTCGAAGCCAAACGGTGCAGAAGTTCAGTTACCACCTCGTTACTCCCGTAACGGGTGCAGATTTCTTGCTAAACAGTTCTGTTTCTGCGTTTTGCGTAGATTTACATAGCTGTCGGTAACTCACTAATAACTAATTTTGTAACCAAAAAAAGGAGTGAGTTATGCGTAGTACATTCAAGGTATTATTTTACGTGAAGAAA
>ERZ772882.47-NODE-47-length-149927-cov-10.808857_pt1 | contig 149927 bp, 192 predicted proteins | sample MGYA00580576_ERZ772882 | MGnify/ENA primary metagenome ERZ772882 (study PRJEB29015, sample SAMEA2737658) | human gut metagenome | biome: human gut; feature: human-associated habitat; material: faeces | place: China | collected 2012 ... | reverse complement strand
GATATGAAAAAGAAATTTTTTGCTAATTTATGGTTGACTTTTCATAGCTGGTCTCTTTCTGTATAGTAGACTCTTTCCTGCTCATCAGATTTTGAGGTTGGCTCGTTCTGGAGTCTACCTAACTTTATCTTCATGGATAATGAGTCGAGTCTGTCTTTGTGCTTGCGATGTAAATTCTTGATTGCTGTAGAAGGATTAGAATATTCCAGTGCAGTTCCAATCTGTTCTCTTGTGAGTAGAATGTCATCATTCATATTCCTGTAAAAGTTACATTGCAGCTCACCAAAGTTTTCTGTTGTTACTAATTTTAAATTTGTCATATGTAAATTCCTTTCTTATAAATAAATATTTTTTCTTTTTATATTGGATAGTGGAGATATTTATATATTCTCTTTTGAATAGATAAACTTTTATAAACAAAAAAAAGATAAACGATTTTTCGTCTATCTTTTTATTCTTTCTTTATGATCAGTTTTTCTATAAAATTATGGCAATAACCAGTTGCTTTCCGGTTTAGCAATCAATCTTGCATTATTATATGCCATCTCCATCGTTAAGCATGTATGTCCTTGATAGAAGTTTCCGGATTGATTTTTGGTTACAACTAATGCTAAATCTGGAATATCTGAATCTACTAAACATAATGGCAGTAGTAATTGTATTTTTCCATTAAAATATTGAGGTATAGCGATTTTATAATTTGCAGTTACTTTCTTTTTCATGATCTCTATAGCACCGCTGAAGATATGGTGTAAATTTTTTGCATTTTTGATTGAATCAGGAATTCTTGCAATATTATTTTCATCTTCTAAAATATGTTTATAATGAACATTAATTTTGCAGCTTGCATCAAAAATCAACAGATTTGGATTTTGGAAATAATTTGCTCTTTCTGGCAATTCGGTAATTCCTAAATTCCCTAATTCATATTCTGTTGCAAATTGTTTAAAAAACCATTCTTGATCACTTGTGCCTGTATTCTTTTCAGCATAAATGTAAATAGGTTCATAATAAGAAGTGAATAACCCTGTATTCATAAGACAGTAGTTATCTGTTGTAATAACTTTATTTTCTTCTTCCAGTTTCTTAGCAGTATACCTTAGATAATTTTTCAGAATAAGATTGTTTGTTTTTCCATGAAAATTCCAGTTTTCATCTGTCATATTAGCAAGAGTTTGAATTTTTGCATCATAATCTCCCCATATCATAAAATCATATAATTCACTCACGACATCATTCTCCTTTTCTTGTGATGAGATTATTGTATCATAATTTATATTGTAAAAACTGTCCTCTGCGGATTTTATGTCAACAATGTTATATCCGAAATATTTTGGGTCTTTATGTAATTTAATTCCCAGAATTTTTAATACTTTTTCAATAGACTCTGACCAAATTTGAAGATTTCTTCTATATGATATTCCAGTTTCTTTTTTTTCAATCGTTATATCATACTTTTTAAACATAAATTTTATCTCCTTTGTATTTATTAGATTCCTGTTTGCATGTTCTCTTTTTTTAAAAAAAATTAGTTAAAAAGGAAGTGAGAATATCGTAAAATGATTTATCTGTTTTAATGTAAAAGTATCCCCGTATTGATATGTTGAGTTTTCTTTAAAATAGAAAAGAATTTGATACCGATTTTTAATTCTGTGCAGCTAAATGATAAATTGATAGGTTAGAAACAAAAATTGATTTTTAATACTATTTTTATTTATATTTGAAAGAGATTGAAATTTTATGATATTATAGACGTAGAAATTATTTTTGCAAGTGACAGATATGGTAAAGAGACAAGATGGAGGAAGGGCAATGAATCTTCATGATAGATTAAATGCAGTTACAAAAACAAAAGAAGAAGTCAGAGATGCGGAATATAAGAAAGGTTATGAGGAATCTTATAAATGGGTTGGATACTTTATAAAAGAAATTCAAGATCAACTTATGGATAAAGCAAAACATGGAGAATATACTGAACTTGTAAATGGAAAAAAATATATAGAGCTTAATTATTTTCATGTATCCATGAAGTATGCATTAGGAGTGGAATTTGAAAAGTTTCGCGTAATAAGCGAGGATGGTAGAAGTGAAAAGATTTTTGCAAAATATTATGTAAAGGATCAAGGCAACTATGATGGGTTTATGAAAAGAATATTTGAGTTTTCCCAAGAAGAAGATGTGTCATGTAAAATTGTGTGCCAATATTGTACCGATAAAGAAATGTATGATTTTAATCCAGTAACCGGATTTGAAATTCCATGTAGTAATAATGATGAAGGAAGCATAATCACATTTTACATTCAATGCAGAGTTACATATTAGGATATGCAATAAATTAAATATAGGTGTGGTGCTGGGATAGGCTTATGCTTTTAGGACTGCTGTTTTGTGATTCATGATTGTAGTATGTGAATTGCAAAACGGTGGTTCTTTTTTGTTGGGGTGTGATAATGATATAATTTTGGATTGTAAAAAATGGTATGCTCGATGTAATTTTCGGTAAGTTGGATTATTGATGCTTGGATAATGCTTGTAAGGTAGACGTTTTAGTGGAATGAGATTAGAATGTGGTGATTATAAAATTAGTGATTTTGAGTTGTTAATGAAAATGAAATGGGTGAAGTTCGGCTTGAGCACTGGTTTCATAGGAGATTTAATGGAGTTTTGATAGGGGAAATGGTAGTTTTTGATATAAAAATAATTGTCTGAATATTTGTTGCTTAAAGATGCAGGCTTAATTTTAAGTGAAGTAGGGTGGTAGCGTGTTAGGTTTGTCGAAAGCGAAACCGAAAGGATTTTGAAGTGGAATAGAAATTGTATGAGAATTTGATACAATTCTTATCGGTGACTTGTCGGTGCTTGTCGGTGAGATGAAAATTTTTTGTAGTGCGGATGTGGAACACATAAGGGCTTTATGGGTGAAATATGGATCTTAAAAAATGTAAAGCACCCCCCTATAAAACAGATAAAGCCTAACTTTTAAGGCAAAAAAACGGACACTATTATTGTAATAATAGGGTATGTTTTACAGTTGTAATGGTTTATAGCGAGTTATATTGTATCAGATTTCAACATCTGCCGGGGATTAAAATGTTTGAATTGTTTTTAATTTGTTTTTGATTTGTTAAATATAGACGTTATGTGGATTTATACTAACCATTAAACGATTGCTTGACGATTAAATATCGTTTAAATGTTCGCCTCAAACCGTACAGTAGATGTACACTTTGAAAAGTTATCCACATTATGTGGATAACTACACCTTACACTGTGAATAACTCCCACTACACACATAAAAACCCACCAAAAATACACTATATTCCCCACTTACATACCAAAATCACACCAAAATCAACCATCATTCCCCACTTGTACAAAAATAAATAGCTACATAACTTTCCAGATCCAAAAACAAAAACTTTTGTTTATATTTACGGTTCATTATTCCGTCTTTCTTGATACCATATACAATGAGCACTTCCAGAGCATCTAATACCATAATATCTACATTTTACACACTTGCAAGCCTTGTTTAATTTATCATAATGCATACATCTCGATTTATGTCTTCTATCGTCTGTTTTATGCAAGTATCCAACGTGTACAGATGTGCCGATATTGCGACTTAATCCGCTTTTGTAATTGTCATGTATTCCAGATTGCATAGGTATATCTAAAGATATATCATTATTATATTTTTTCTTGTTTTTCACAATTCAATCCCTTTACTATCCATATCTTTTTTTATAAGCTCTTTTAAATAACCGTTTGCGCTTTGCCCTGTCTCTTTTAGATATTTTTGAAATCGTAATCCGTCATCATTATCCTGTAAATTATATTGTACTTTAAATTGTTTTATCTTTTTTTTATAATCTGCCTGTGATTTTTTACTATATGCCATTATGTTTACCCTCTTATCTATAATTATATATGTACATTCTTTTAAAGGGTAGTACATCATAATATCATTTTATCACATATTTAGTCAATAATTCTATTATACATTGTAACAGTTATATAATAGCGTACCCTATAAAGTGATTATATATTGTGCATAATGCTATTTATAAAAAATAGAGGAGAAAATACTTGAATTATAGCGTACGCTATGCTATCATAAAGACAAGTTAAAGAGATGCAACAAACACAAACAAAAACAAAAGCTAATGCAGGCAGACTTGACAAGTCGAGACGGTCGCAACCCCGTGAAAATGCAGAGCGACTTTTACTAAAACGAAAACTAACCTGTGATGAGGCAGGCAATATCACATTTTTACATATTGAAAGTATTATGTTATACTTGCTATATCGTAATACAAGGAGTAATAGCACCATGACAAATAGAGAGTTAGCGAAGTATGTATCTATTTTTTTAGATCAGGAGCGAGGACGTAAAGTTGATGTAGCAAAAAAACTCGGCATACACAAACAGACGTTAAATAATATGTTTAAAAAAACAAATTTTAGTCTAGACGATGCCAATAAAATATTAAATGCTATTGGTTATAAGTTAGATACAAAAATAAAAATTACAGAAAAGTAAGTAAAAAATGTTGACAATCTATAAAACACATGCTATTATACAGTTACAACGTAAGTAAAAAACACTTACATAAGCGGTTGCACTTCCCGAAAAAGTGAAAACTACTCGAATATAATAAAACTGTATAAAGGATCACTGCCGTGTCAGGGGGTCATAATAAAACAGATAATAAAAATGTTTGTGTAGTCGGTAAAAAGTTGTTATTACCGTAAAAACATACAACGGCAGCACGCTAATGAAGTAGTACAGATAAATATACATTTGCACTGTATAAAAGCAAAGTAGCACATATTGAATAGTTGATAGTTTCCGGTTCTCTGTAGAAACTGGCGTAAATAAAGCAAGACGTTACGCTTTGAAAAGTATAACTTTTCTATATCGGGTCGCATGATAGTTGTTATATCATAGCGTTTGACTTTTCCGCCGGAATTGACACGGCAATGAACACGGAAAAGGATGTTAGAAGTATAAACAACTTGAAAAACAATCAAAAGTAACAAACACTTGCGGATGCAAACTGATAATTGACGATTGACAATAACCACGGCACAAACCGGACATAAAACAATCTATTGCAATGATCAAAGTAGCGTGACAGAAGCAAGGGACATTACATCCAAAAAGGATAGTCTGAAAATTTGAAAAATGCTAGGTTGGCGATCTGATTAGAAAAGTAGTATTTTAAATCGAAACGGCGGTTAGCAGTGACATACACGTTTAAGACTAACCGCCAGGAACTCCAAACATGATGCTAGCGTTCTGAAGCCTTCCCGTGGCGGTATCGTTTCAACTAATTTTATCAGAACACAAAAAATACGGCTCTACCCGCAAAATAGAACCGTATCATAGGAAGGGGTGATATTATGACTCCAGTGTCCGCTTATGAGTTTTTCCGACGCAACGGAAGAATTTACATCAACGGCAATCTGATAGAATTCATTTCTTATGAAGACTATTTGGATTATTTGAGCTAATTTCCCCTTGTGGAACGTTTAGAACGTCCTAATGTACTAACATACATATTATAGGACAATTCTATTAATCTGTCAAGTCTGGTAGAACGTTCCACATAAAAAATGCACCTTGAAAAATATTAATAATGAAAATAAGTTGAACCGATTGTATATATGAGGTCTACCAGTTGAAATTATGAGGGCTACCCATGCGGTTATAAGTGCATATATTAATTTTTAGGGTTATAAGTGAACTATACGATATACAGGAGATACACTAAAGATAGTTATTAATCATTTAGCATCGGAGTAGCGTGATAGTCTCCATTATCAAAAAACGTATGGGTTTTATATTTCTCCCATAACCACCTGAAAAATTGGGGCTAATAAAAAAAGAAATATTATACTGAAAAATCAATTTCCAGTATATGAGTACATGAAAGTGTCGTGTATTGATATACTGGAATTTTTATTTCTAAAAAAGAGAACATATATAACAATGAGCTTGAGTGAAAAAGATATATAACAATGAATTTATTATAATATTGCACGGTTTCTGAAAATCTGCTATATTATAGGAAAGAACAGCGGAAGGAGTGATAGCATTATGAGTAACACGATTGTAACTGATATGTCGGGTGCGTATATTGAACATTCCGAAGTTATCACAAACTTTGTAGCAGTAGTATATAGCCAACTGAAAAATAGCACTTGTAGAGTATATCCTGACAATGTACAGTACAAATGGATGGTTGGCACAGAGGAAAAAGTGGTTATACCGGATGCATCTATTAATTGTCGTGTACATGCGAAAAAGGGCAACACTTTTTTCGATATTCCGCGTTTTGTTATGGAGGTAGTCTCACAATCAACAGAAAAGTATGATCGTAATGAAAAGATGGAATTATACAAACAGCAGGAAATTGATGAATATTGGATCGTTGACTGGAGAAAAAGACAAGTAGAAATTTATACTCTTGACTATGATAGCGAAGAAAATCCAGAATATTACTTACTTAATACAGTGACGGAAGAGAACAAAAACGAATTATATATTGTACATTTTCCGCATATTAAGATCACTTTTGATGAATTATTCAATATAGACTAGGGGGTGAAGGAAAATAATAACACTAGACGAGCAGATCAGATCAGCAATGTTGCATGCTGGTATTAATATAACAGAACTCGCGGATAGATTCGGTATATCGCAGCCGAATATGACACAACGATTAAAAAGAGGAAAATTCACAAAAGAAGAACTTTAAAAGATAGCTAATATATTAGGATGCGAATATATTTCAGAATTTAGATTTTCAGATGGTTATAAGTATTAGACAAGGATGTGAGAAAAATAGACACAAAACAAAAAATAGAAACAGCTTGCAAAATTGCCGGAATAACAGTTACTGAGCTAGGCGCAAGGATGGGAATGAGTCAACAAAGTATAAGTTATAGGTTAAAAACTGGCAAATTTAAGCAATCAGAACTTGAACAAATGGCTTCTATTATGGGGGCGAAATATCGTTCTATATTTGAGTTTCCAGATGGTAACAAAGTAGAGTAAAGCAACTATATATATAGGTGCTTTTTTTATTACACAAAACACAAAGAAAACATTGAAAAACACAAAGAAAACTATTGACACAAAGAAAACATTGTGTTATATTGATGTTAACAAAAACAAAGAAAACATTGTTTTGTAACGCACCTTGAAAATTTCACATTGTAAATCAAATACGGCGCGCTTATACGAGCAGCTAACACTGCTTAAGTGCAGAACTCCTATAAGCGGAAAATCAGCAAGTGAAAGAAGGGAATAAACCGTAATGTACAGGCTGTGCTGTATGATGTTTCTGGTCTATCGGTAAAAGTCCGATACTGAAGAGCAAGAGCGAAACTAGAGCAGAGAATAAGAAAAAGGAAAGAATATAAAAGAAAGGTTAAAGGTGGAAAAATGAAGACATACAGATCAAAGGAAATGAAAGAAGCATACAACGAAGGCGGATACCGTGAACGTTACGCAATGGATTATGGAAACAGACGGATTGTGTATATCAACGGTCATAAATGTTTCAAGTTCACGTATTCTGAATACTTAGAATATCAAGACGGAAACGGTGCAACATATGACACGATTCGGAAATGTTGGGTTGACTAAAAGAGAGGAGGCGTAAAAATGAAAAAATTAACAGTAGCAGAGAGAAGAGAAAGAGAATTAAAAGTGTTTGAAAAACTAATGAATAAAACAGGAGATGCAAAAATATGAAGAAAATTAAAAGACGTCATATTATGGTATGTATGCTCGTTATGTTATATGTGTTTGTGCTTGGAAGAACTTTTTATATAATCTCTCACTGTGGAGAAATTAGACAAGCACACGAAAAAGAAACACTTGAAGAATGTTTGGAGTATATAAACTACTGGGAAGTTACAAATGACGGTTTGAATATATACGATCAATACGGTAATAAATACGAATGGAGATAATAAAAATGTATAGAATAATTGCAAAATTTGAAGATTATGATGTTGTGGAACATGTGAAAATGGAAGAATACAAACAGGCGCAAAGAGATAAAAAACGGCGGCAACAGAAACAGGATCGCGAAAATACAGTAGGAGCATATACAGGATGTGTCTTTATGGTCGTGTGGGTTTTTGCGATGTGGTTGAGTTATTTATATTAAAAAGTAATATAGACAGTTAGAGGGCATTAACGAAAAATAATCGTTAGTGCCTTTTATAGTGCCTATATGGTGCGATGTTACATATTGTTACATATTAAAAAGAGAATAAAAAACAGAAAGGAAAGTGCAATGATGAAATTAAAAGGAAAGGCAAAACCAAAAGCTGTGGAAAGTTTTTTGAACGACAAAAGGCTTTTAAACGACTTTTTGGAAGTAGTTGAAAGAAAGATCGTAGAAGATAAAGTTGAGGAGGCAAAACAGAAGTTAAAAAGCGGAGAGAAAGCAATTATCAACATTAATCCTCTATTGATTCATGTACCGACATGGCAGCGAGAACTGGACGTAAATAGAGCAAAAAGAATTGCATCAGATTATAACCCCTATAAATGGGAATTGCCGAAGGTTATGTTGCACAATAAAAAATTAGTTATTGTAGATGGTGAACACAGGATCATAGGGGCTGTTTTTGGTGGAATGAAATTTGTACAAGTTGAAGTCCTTATTGGAGTTACAGAAGCGGACGCAATCGAATTATTTTTGTCTCAGGGTGACGATCGCAGAAGAATGAGTCCTCAAGACACTTACAGCGCAGCTTTAGAGGCGAAAAAAGAAGAATATGTTACTTTAAAAAGAATTTGTAACAATAATCATGTAGCGGTTAAGGGCGATCAAGAACCCATAAAAAATCCGATTGGAATTTTAACTTCCATATCTGACGGAATTTCACTTGCAAAGAATAATCCGGATTTACTGAATAGAATTTTATCTATTATCGGAAAACTGCAATGGAATGCCGGAAAATCTGTACATGAAGGGAAAGCATATACAGCGAAAGTTATTCGGGTGTTTAAGAAGTTGTATGCTTATTATTCAGGACGAGAAATTGAAATGGAAACCGTACTTTTGAATAATTGCAAAGGTAGCAAATATTTCAATGATAATCTCGTTGAGAAGTGGCAAGACTCACTTTTCGATTATCTTTCAAATGTGATTGAAAAGAATATTGATATTCCAAATGTTTCAGCGAAGTCTACGCCAAAGACACGCAGAAAAAAAACAGCATAACACACATCAAATGATCAATTTATATACACATTCCGCAGGGGTCACAGCTTGCGGAATGATTTCAAAGAAAGCGTTTAAAATTAAAAGGAGGAATCAATCATGCACAAAGATTTTTGGGGATGGAGTTTAGAGGACGAAGGAAAAGGAACTGTAGAAACAAAGTATCTGATCGAATCTATTACAGACGAGAAAACATGGAACAAATTTTTAAAAACAGAAGATATTGACCTGTACACAAAGAAAGAATACGACAGCATAGAGAATGCTCTGAAATATTATCTTTGTTGGTATGTGAGCGAAAATTGTTATGATTTGAAAATGTGGGAACAGATTTATGTGAATGGGGAAATGGTTTTGGAACAGATGATTGAACCAAAGTCAACTTGTAAATCAGTTATGAGGCATTCTATTGATCGGGAAATGAAAGATAGAATGGAACAGGCAGAACGAAAAGCGGAAGAATTAGAACATTCTAACGAGTTGTATAAAGGTTTTCTTAAAGCAATGGGAAAGCAGTTTGAAGAAATGTTTAAAGAGTATTGTATAAATAATTGAAGGAGTGAAAGAACATGAAAGAATGGAAAGTATTTTATTACAATGATAAGGAAATTGGAGCGTATACAATACATGGAACTTTTGAGGGAGAAGAACAGGCAACAAAGGAGTTATTAGCATATGAGAACAGAATTAAACCGGAAGAGATTGCGGTAAAGACTGAAATTAGATAGCAAGAAATAATGATTTTATTGGGAGGAAATAGTTATGAAATATATTATAGAAAATTTACTTACAGAAGAAGCAATGAAGGTCTTCGATAGTGAAGAAGAAAGAGAAGAATGGATAAGAGAAAATTGCATATCATTTTCTGATGGAGTTTATATACAAGATACAGATATTAGAATCAGTTGTTATGAAAGTAGACAATGAAAAGATAATTTCAAGTGGAAAATATCAAGAAAATTTATTGACATCAAGAAAAAATCATGATATTATGAGTGCAGTTAAAGGAGGTAAGGCACTATGAGAAAACCCTTTAACACTTCCATTGAAGAAACAGTGCAGAAAGAATTTAAACGGAATTGTAAACTGTCAGAACCGGAATTACCTATGAACGTTGTTTTGGAAATTCTTATGGATGGTTACAATAAAGGAAAATTCAAAGTAGTAGTAGAAGCTGTTGAAACGGAAGAAAAAGGAAAATAAAATGGTGTAGCTCACTAGCGACCAAACCAGATAGCTACACCATGTCACCACTTCACATAAAGTCAAATGTGTTTTTATTATATTACATTTCATGATTTTTTCAAGTGAATTTCCACAATTTTCCCAGAAATAAGTTAATGAAACATTAAAAAACTAATTGACAAATTAGTAAAATACGGTATAATAGTAATTGTAAAGGAGATAGACAAATGGCAAGAAAAACTTTTGCGACTCCTGTTGAAGAATCAATTCAGAATGATTTTAAAATTGAATGTAAAAATCAGGGATATAAGCAAAACGAAGTAATAGAGGCTTTAATGACTGGTTTTGTGAATGGAGAAATCAAAGTAGAAAAGAAGATAAGCTATAAAATTGTTCAACAGGAAAAGTAAAAAAAGAATAGCGGCTCCAACGTCTAGCAAACAATGAAAACCGCTACTCAACACCGCCAAACGTAGTGTTTGACTAATTTCTATTATACCAATTCTTTAGATTTAGTCAATCAGAAATTTCCTTATATTTGTACTTTGAAAACTGAATAGCCTTTACAAAATAGGTACGGAAAACGATGCTAGGAAAAGCTGATTCACACTAAAAGCTGTTTTGAGTAAAGGCGTGTGAAATTAACGAAAGGAATTGATTAGTTATGGATCAGGTAATGGAACAGAAACCGGAAATGAAGTTATTTCAAAATAATGACTTTGGAACTATTAGAACAGTTATTCTTGATGGAGAGCCATGGTTTGTTGCAAAGGACGTATGTGATATTCTGGGAACAACTAATCCAACTATGGCAATGGATGGGTTAGAACCATTTGAACGGACTAAGTTTAACTTAGGTCGTCAGGGCGAAGCTAATATCATTAACGAAAGCGGTTTTTATACTTTGGTATTGCGTAGCAGAAAGCCTATTGCAAAACCGTTTAGAATTTGGGTTACTTCAGAAGTTCTTCCGGCAATTAGAAAAACAGGAAAGTATATTGCACCATCAGAAAATAAGGTGGAATCTATATTGTCTGATATGAACTGTAATATGAAGATTGTATATGCACAGATCAACAATATTGAGGAAATGCTTGGAGAACAAAATTTCATGTTGGAAAAAGTTGTGGATAATATGACACTCTCCACTAGGCAACAACAACAGATTTATAAAGCAGCAAAAGACAGAATCAACCATCTTCTAAATGGAGCACATTCTAAAGAGTACAAAGAAAATTCAAAAAGTTATTTTATAAATTTATGGAATAATTTGAAAAGTAAATTCGGTTGTGGAAGTAGTTACAAAGATCTGAATCCGGTTTATTTTGAAGAAGCAATCAAGTTTATTTCTTCATGGAAATATGAAGAAAATTAAATAGTTTTACATATTTAAGGCTTACACTTTAATGGTGTGAGCCTTTTTGAAAAAGAGAATAAAATATAAATGGAGGTAAGCAGTATGAAATTTCATTTATTTTGGATTGATAAAAACTGGAAAAACGGTAGGACTGCGAATAACTATAATCTTATTGTAGATATGGAAAATAAAACATACAAAGTATTTGTAAATCCTTTTTATGGTTATGACAGAGTCGAGGATATAGAAGTTAAAAAGAAATCTGATATTGTGGATTATGTGGAATATCTTAAATTAAATGGGTTTAAGGAAGTGGAACGTATATGAGAAAAGTAATTTTTAAAATTGATGATATAGAGTGGTTTAGAAGATTTTATGAAGTACCAGAGGAGGATTTTAAGAAAGTTTTTGAAGGAAAAGAATCGTTTAAGGTGATTTTTACACTTTATGGCAATGGGAAAACTGTTGATAGACATGAATTAACAGATTTTAACGGAAATAAAAAGAATATAAATGATTTAAACGGATATGAAAAGGGTGTAATTTTAAACGATTGTTATGCTTATTTTGAAGGGCGTAAATATCACAGTGAAACAAGAATACCGAGCGGTATGATTGAGGTTATAGAAGAAATAGACGGAAAACAAGTTAAAAAATGGGAAATGCCGGAAAAGTTTTGGACAAATAAAAGTACGATTTTGTAAGGGGGTGTAGATTGTGATTAAATTTAAAAATACAACAGAAAAAGAATCTTTTAAAAATATGATTGAATTTCAAGGTTTAAAAATAAAACCTATTCAAGCATTATATGATAATCAAAAACAATGGAATATTACAGACAGTTTTGGAAATGAATGGAATGTCGTGTTTACAGGAAATGTTGACGAGTTATATATATACAATGTTCCACATTTTGGTTGTGATAAGCCATTCAGAGTTGATTTTATTATGAACGGAAACAATGTAGAAATACATAGAGCGTTGAAGAATGGAAGAAATATTGTATCAGAAAGATTGTTAAAACAGTTTTCACAATTAATTTTAATGATAAATAGTTTTTACATATTCGGATATATGAAGTAATACATAGGAGTGAATAGAAATGAATATGAGAGCAGAAAGAATTTTTTATATGGAGGGAAATATTCATGGAAGAATTAAAAACTAAATTAAGACAATATCAAGAAAATTCTTATTATGATGATTCTGATATTGCAGAAAAACTAATTGAATTATCTAATTTAGAATTAACGAATGATATTAAAGTTGAATTAGAAAATGCAATAAATTATTTAAACATGGTGGCACGGAACGAATATAATGATGATCAATTCAGAGTATTATACAATGTGCTGCTTGTGATTACTGGATTAGAGGTGTTTTAAAAATATGAAAAGAAAATATGGATATTAAGCAAAACAAAGACGAAGAATTGTCATTTGTTGATGATAAAGAAAAAATGCGAGATTTCAAAGAATTAACTAAAGAGGAATTCTTATTTTCATATTCCTATTTGACTGAAGAAGAATATGATGCAACTATGAGATGCTTAAAACGTAGAGATAATACAATGAATCTTGGAAAATTTTAGAAATGTATGACAATGAAGAATCGGGTTCTGACGGAGTACAGCACGATTATTTGGCGGATTATATTCCGAGAGAGATCGTATAGGGAGGAAATGAAGATGGCAAAATTTTTAGTAGATTATTACGAAACATATGGTAAATCTTACGAAGTAGAAGCGAGCAGCAAAGAAGAAGCGGAAGAAATTGTAAAGAATGATATTATCGAAGGTAGAAGATCAACGCCAGAAAATTGTATGGATTCATGGTGCGAAATAAATGAAATGGAGAAATTTTTATGTTAGATTATACAAAAATTACATTTAATGAGATTGATGATACAGAAATGCCTATACAAGTATTTTATAATTATGATGTAACACAGACAGAAATAGAAGAACTTGTAGAACAATATGCAGAAGAAAACGAAGTTCCTAGAGGAATGTGTTTGTGTGGAATTGAATTAGTATTAAACATCTATTCAAAAAATGATTTTAAGTTAGAAGCTGTTTGCAGCAATGATAATGGAGAACAATTTTGGTTTGAACTAGATAAACAGTTTAGAAATGTAGATGAGTTTGTTCAGTTGATACCTGACGAAAACAACATTTATTAAACGCTTTTGAGATTGTCGTTATATAAAATAAAGTCAGGATTTTATAAAAAAGAATATAAAACAAGAAAGTTTAAATAAGGTGATTTTTGTGAAGAGATTAAATGTAACAGTACAGTGCATGGCGGTTTATAACAGTAGCATTGAAGTACCAGATGGCATGGCATTAGAAGAAGCAGTTGACTACGCAAAAGATCATTTAGATGAAATCCCTTGTGGAGAGTTGGAATATATTTCAGATAGTGATGAACTTGACGAAGAAAATTGCGACTTTGAAGAATAGCTTTTGAAATTGGAATTTTATTGTGTGAAAAATGTGTATTAAAATATTGACAATACACAAAAAGTGTGTATAATGTATATTACAAGGAGGCACACTATTATATGAAACAACGTGATTTGATAAAGAAACTTGAAAAAGGTGGATTTGTCTTTGAACGTCATGGAAGTGACCATGATATTTATGTTAGAGGAAGCGAAAGAGAATCAGTTCCTAGACATACAGAAGTCAATGAAACTTTAGCAAAGGCAATTTTACGGAGAAGAGGGTTATTATAATCCTCTAATCTCTGTGTAATATAGAATGGAGGGATTAAAGTGAAAGCAGTATATCCAGTGTTATTCACAAAAACTGACACAGATGTATTAGTAGAAGTTCCAGATTTGGAAATCTTAACAGAAGGAAAAGATATGAACAATGCCATTGAAATGGCAAGAGATGCAATCGAGTTGACTTGTGTTAGCATGGAAGATGATGAAAAAGAAGTTCCAGTTCCGTCAGAAATGTTAGACGTTAATAGTGGAACGTTTTCAAATGATGGAACAACAATAGTTTCTTTTGTGGATATTGATTCTTCAGAATATCGAAGAAAAATTGATACAAAGGTTGTTAGAAAAAATGTTTCGCTGCCTAGTTGGTTAAACTATGAAGCGGATAAAGCAGGAATCAACGTTTCAAGAGTGTTGCAAGAAGCGTTGGTTAATGTGTTAGGTGTGTCAAGAACTATTTAAAAGTAGAATAAAATAGAGAATTATGAAAAGCATTCGGAGAATATATCTTTGGATGCTTTTTTAGTACAAAGAAATGGAGGACAATTTTATGAGCAAAGAAGAATTTTTGAACTACATAATTGATTTTGCAGTAGATACATTATGGGATGATCTGAAAAGAAGAGAGCAGCTAAGAGCATTAATTACTTCATGGTGTTTTATTTTTGGTATAGATGCAGATACAAAGGAATGTGATGATGTTTTAGAAGTTATTTATAGAAAAGTTTTAATGGAACCGGTAATTGACTTTGATGAACTTGAAAAATATATGGTTGAGTTAATTGTTTAAAGGAGAGGTGAGAAGTTTGAAACGAAATATAAATGGAATGATAACAAATAATTATAGTGGTGGAATTAATGTTGGCAGCTATGATTTTTCTGATTTTATGTATGATTTTGCCAATGATGTAGGTTTTGCAAAACATCATAATAAAGGACTTGGCGGAAAGAAAGCATTTATTGAAAATTGCAACATTAGAATGTATTTCACTGACAAAGAATGCGACCTTGACGAAGCGGAAATAGCTTTGCTTATGAAACTTGAAGTAAAAGGTTATTTTAAAAATCATGAGAAAAAGGAAGTATTTGAAGGAAAATTTGATTTAGAAACAAATTTGATAGGATATAGCGAGTTTACTATTACAGGGTATGATGTAAAGGAATGTACTATTGGCGGACATAACTTAATAAACATTCTTTGCGATCATATTGGAAAATATGTAAATATTGTTGTTGAAGCAGAAGAAATGTAGAAGAAACTCGTGTTTCAGGATAAGAAGGGAATGTAGATAGTATGAATTATAGATATAATTGTGGAGATGAAGTAATAAGAGTTGGTGTGTGGAATGATGATTTTCATACAACAGTAATAGTAACAGATAACAAGACAAACAAAGCATATATTAGAAGCATTCACGAAGATGAAAATGGAACTTTTTTCACTTGGAATAAGAACAAAATTTATCTTGATAATTGGATCAGAACTTCTATGAAAGAGTTAAAAGAGAAGGTTGATAGGAAAGAGTGGATCACCTCAGACGATTTGTGCCAAGCTATTCTTTCAGATGGTGTTGACAATGTAAGATTTATCATTCCTTTGTATACTGTATCGGCAAGAGAATTTGAAACATCTTTGAAAACAAAAGATACAGTATGTAAGATTGAGGAAAGATATAATCGAGAAGTAAAAAACAATTACAAATTGACAGTTGTACCAGTCAATCCAGATGCAACAGTTGCAAATAGGGTGGATTACTATACTGAGGATATGGCTTCTTTAATTAGAGAAGGACGTATCAAAATTATATAAACAAAGCTATATCAAGTGACTGGGGGGTATTTACAAATTAAATGAAGAAGAAGCAAAGAAATATGGTGGTAACTTTGCATTATTTCAGGGTATATTTTGTGATTTTGCTATTAGGGAAATGGAGGAAATGATTATGTTTGAAATGGATGATGATTATATTAAAGAAGTAAACGCTAATTACTGGGTAGAAGAAGAGGAAATGAAAACAGGTGTACATCCGTCACAAATTATAGAAAGAATACAAAAAGTATTAGACGAGTCAGGTGTTAAAAAGAAAATCACATTTATGGATTACAGTGGATTTTCAGGAACAAGAGTTGGTGTATTTGTAGATAAAGAGTTTTATGGAGTGTTTGACTATATTGAAAATGTATTTGAAAGTACATCAGAAAGTAGAGTTAATGAAAAATAAGGAGATAACAATGATGGGATATGTAGGAGATGCGGAAAAAGACTTATGTATTCAACGAGCTTTTTGTATTATGAGGAATAGAAAGTATGATATACAGTTAAAAGATTGGTATGTGGTGTTAAGCTATATTGTCAGGAAACGAGGCGAAGAAGCTTTGTATGAATACGCAAAAACGATTGACTTGTGAGACGCGAAGAATGTGAAAGCGAGAATTTACAGTGGTATGACGTAAATAAACCGGAGTAGGATGTTAAAGAACTGAAAAAATCAGGATTTATTATAATTGAAAAGTAAATACTAGGAGGAGTTACAATGAAAGCAGTTAATATTAAATGGGATACAGATGGAGATTTAGAATTATTACGAGACTTGCCCAAAGAGATAGAAATACCAGAATATCTTATTGACGAAGATACAGACATAGATGAATATGAAGAAGAAATTGCTGATTATATTTCGGAAGTTACTGGATATTGTCACTTTGGATTTGACTTGGAGTAATGCGTAGGGATATAACAGAGAATTTTATAGTGCAGATAAGAAAATTTGGAGAAGATAGTATAAGAGCTAACGTTATTTAAAAGGGAGAAAATGTCAATGTCGAAAAAAACAATTACAATAGCAGATATTTTAAATAGAATCAGGAATATAAAATATGTGATGATGCACAAGGATGGTGAAACAAAATATTTGTCATTAAATGAATTAACAAATGACGGTAAAAAATTAGAAATTAATTGGTTTGAAGTGACAATGTTTCAGGGACAAAAATGTATTGAGTTTAATTTAAAGAGTTTGAATAATAAATTAAGAGTATGGTGGATTCCGCAAGTTGGATCAAGTAATAGATTTTACATCCCGGTAAAGAGTGTAGAAGAGGGTAAGAAAGTAATGGATTTGTTGGCTGCATATGATATGTTTCAGCTTCAGAACAATATTAAAACAGATTTTTGTAATGTGGGTGGATTACAGATGTTTGTAGATGGAGAATGGGAAGATTGGTACTTGGAAACAGAAGATGATTATTTTGATGATGTGGACGAGTATTGCAAGAAGTGCGAACGATCAGAAGAGATAGATAATTTTTCTAAAGATTTATTTGAACAAATTGACTTTAAAACATTGTATACGAGGTGAAAAATATGAAGTATAACAAAGATGAATACATTGGAAAAGAGGTTTAGCTTTATCCTGGGGATACTTATAAAAAATGGGGAGTTATTGAAGGCGTAGATGATCTTGGATGGACAATCAAGATAACAGATATGGAAGAAGATTATAGTTATAAATATAAAATAGGAGACAGAATCTTTATTAGCCATTCAAAACCTTTTAGCTTTAGATTTTTAGAAGATTAAGTTGAAACTCGTATTTCAAAAGGAGCGGTAAAGAGTGAAAATTGAAAAGATTATTTGTGATTGTTGTGGAGAAGAAATTCCAAAAGTAAAAAAGAAGGATGTTTTCGGAATTGAAAGAGAATATTATCGCATGGGAAAATTAAATTATGGATATCCTTTTACAGATATTAACTGTCAGAATTTAGGGATAGACCTATGTGAAAGATGTGCCGGAAATATTAGTTTAGAAATGTATAAGAGAAGAATGGAATTGATAAATAACAGATGAAATTCACATTTCTTAGGAGAATATAAATAAAAGAGAGGTGAGATTGTGAAAGACGAATTAAAAGATATAGCTTATGTTTTTTATGTAAATAATGTAGATGGGAAAATACACACTTGCAATATTAGTAATAAAGAAGAGCTAGATTGTAATAATTATCCACGATATCTCGGACAATATGGAAACTGTTTAATTGCTCTAAGGAATCAGAAGACAACAGACAAGCTGTATTTGATTACAGGGAATACTTTTGGAAAAATCAAGAAAAAATTTTGGCGGCTTGATATGTATTTAGCAGAAGAGTTTCTTAACCGCTATGCAGATAGAATAATTGAAAGGTAAAAAGGAGAAAATATTATGAATAATATTAATGTAATTAACAATGCAGGGAATAATGTAAATGTAATAATCAATGAAAAAGACAACGGTATTCAGATTCTAATTGATACTGTACATAACAATAAGAAAGAACTTTCAGAACCGAAACAGTATGAACATTTCTTTGATGAAGACGGAGAAGAGTATATATTGTGTGAGTTGTTTGAATGTGGAGTTGCCGCCGTTGTAAAAGCAAATTTATTGAAAAATAAAATGAAATTTGGGAGAAATAATAATTGGGCAGAATCTGATTTGAGAGAATATCTCAATGGATCTTATTTAACAGAATTGGAACGGAAATTTGGTTCAGAAAATATTATTCCACATAAAGTTGATCTGACTTCTATGGATGGATTTGACGATTATGGGTATACAAATGATAAAGTGGCAGCAATGACTTTTGACGAATACAGAAAGTATGCACAAGGTATTGGATTAGTTAATGATTGGCAGTGGTTATCTACGCCGAATCAGACAACAAGCCGTGGAGACACCTCTTATGTTCAGATTGTTCGCGATGGTGGTGGCATGGATTACTACGATTGCGATTGGCTCAGCTTCAGCGTGCGTCCGTTTTTCTTCTTAAAATCTTCAATCTTTGTATCTTTGGGAAAATAGAAAGAGAATTATTGGAAGTGTATAAAAAAATATGGTAAGATTAAAAGAAAAAAGGTGGTATGTTATATGTTTTTACCGGGATTAATTGTTTGTTATATTATATATTTTATATACAAATTAATAAATGATTAAGTTGTAATTGTAATATATTTTTATGTTTTAAATAAGAAAAGGATGAATCTATCATGATCTATGATTTTGAATATGTAGTTCATGGAGAATGATTATGAAAATAAGAAAATGTACAGTTTGTGGAAGGGAATTTGAATTTCACAATGCAATTACAGATGGTCATAAGAATTTAGGAAGGAATAACAATGAAGAAAATTGAAAAATTTAAAACGATTGTAAATAATATAAATGAATGGAAGAATTAAAGATATAACTATATGTGGAATGATAGAATTTCTTGAAAGTGAAGATGAATAAAAGATTGATTTTATAAGGAGAATAATTGGAGGTTGTTTATGGAAATTACAAAAAATGTTATTGAAAATTTAATGCTTACTTATATTGAACATAAAAAATGATGATGGAATATGAAAAAGATTATGACACCGCTTGCGATAGATTTTATGGAGAATCAGATGAAGAATATGAAAATAATCCTGAGTATATGTTTCATAAAGGATGTTGCCAAACAGCAGAAGATTGGATGAGAAGTATAGGCGTGAGTCCGCAATGTAATTTTATTATAGAGAGATTATAATAAAATAGGAGGAAAATTATTATGGTAGAATATAAAGAAGTTGAAAGAATAGTAGATCGACAGGGAACTTCTATGGAAAGAGAAGTCTTTAAACATCCAGCGTTTGGAATGATTGGGTTTTCAAGAATAAGTGGCGGAGAGAACACATTGTTTGGTAGTAGTATTAAGCATAATGATAGAATCGTTATGCGATTAAAGCATGGAGAACAGAATAGACATTTGCACAATGATTGGTATTATGGAAGTGGACTGATAACAGAAATAGAAATGAGTTATTCGCAATTTGCTGAATGTATTTCTGCATTGAATGTTGGTGATGGAGTTCCGTGTACGATTCGATTTACAGAAAAAGATGGAAAGATTCCATATATCAAAGAGAATAATTTAAAGAGAGAGCAGTTTAGAAATGAGTTTTCGGACACTATTTTAAAAGCAATGGAACATGTGCAGGATCAGATAAATGAAATTCAAAAATCATTAGACGATAAAAAGAGTTTAGGTGTAAAAGATAGAAAAGAAATAATATCTAAATTGCAACAAGTAAAATATAATATTGGAAGTAATTTAGATTTTTGTGTTGAACAGTTTGACGAACAAATGGATAAGACAGCATTAGAGGTAAAGGGCGAAATTGAAGCGTTTTGTCAGAATAAGATTAATAGTATTGCTCAAGCTGCTTTGGTGGAGAGTAGAGATGAGTTGATTGAGTTGGAAAATCCAGTTGAATTGTAGAAAAGTGGAGATTATGGAGAAGTGAATTATGGAATTGCCAAAATATATTCAAAATAAAATTAAACAACAAAATGAAGCAATAAGGAAAGCGCAAGACATAAGATGTGAAATACTTAATTGGTGCGAAAAATCCGGGATTGATACATGGTCTAAAGAATTCAAACAGGCAAATGGGTTACTGGATGAAGCGGTTGCTCCGATTGATGGAGAAATATTACTACAGCTTTATAAGAACGTAAATAAGATAGATAGTTTAACGGAAAATTAAAGAGGGTATTATGAATTATGGTGGAAAAAATTAAATCGGGAGATATTATAGATTTATACTGTGTAGATTGTAAAAATTGGACTAAACAAAAATACAATGGAATTTTAACAGATGGAAGTCAATTATTTTTGTGCAAAGATTGTGGTTGTGAAAATACAATTGAAAAATACGAACGTGATGAAATCTAAGTTTTATGTGATATGGAGGAGCATTATGAGTAACACACCAACATTAGATAAGATGATAGAAATTCAAGAACAGTCTCAATTATGTGGAGAGTTTTTAGAATGGTTGCAAAGCAAATACGTAATGTTTGATAAAAAACAGAAAAGAGATAGTGGTGTTTTTGTTGGAAGCGGAGATTATATTAATACAGAAAAGGTACTTGCAGAATTTTTTGAAATTGATTTAGAAGAAGCAGAAAGAGAAAAAGAAATTATTTTTAGTGGTATAAAATGTGATGATTAAATGAAGATTCAATTTGAAAAAGGGGTGTTGTATTATGGAAAATATATACGAATTATATAAACAGATTATAGAACATGATATGAAAGCGGTTGATGAAATTGAATCATTGGAACAAGCTAAAGATATTATTAAAATGATACTCCAAACAGATACTAATAATGCACGTATAACCATAAAGAAAAGACAGATAATTGCTTTACAAGAATGTAGTTTTTGCATGATAGAAGAATCCAATGGAAAAGTGGAATGTGTTAAAAATAGATTCGGAAATAGAACTATGGAAGCTTGTGAAGGTTATAATTTTGAAGCAGTTAAATTATCAGATATTAGTACATCTGAATCAATCTTTGATATTCAGAAAAAATATTATGGAAAAAATATTTGGTTATTATTGGATAAATAAAAATAGGTTTTTATTAGAGGTGAGATATGATTAATAAAGAAGATCCTTATGACACACCAGCACTTGGAAAAAATTTAAGTGTACAATTGAGATAAAAGTAGTAAAACTAAAATTTAAATGACTAATATAGGTTTAATAACCAATAGAGGTATCGTAAAAAGCGGTATCTCTTTTTTGTTTACCAAATTACATATTTTAAGAAGAGAAAAGGAGAATAAGTTTATATGATTATTGGAAAATTTATGGTAGGCGAAGAGAAACATGTAATTGTTAAAATGAATCATGCAACACATACAATGCCGGAAACTGATTGGAAGAGACTGTACGGAAATTTGCATCCGGAAAAATGGAAGAAAGACAAGAGAGAATAATATGTTGAACGGAGGTGGATTATTTTGGATAAGGTGTCAAAAAGTCAAATATCAGAATTTCAAAGTCAGACAATTTCTTCGATGGGAATTATAGAATATTTGGATAAAAATAATTTACCTAAAGGACGAAACAGTTATGGAGTACATATGGATCAGCCACATGAAATTCAAATTAAACGAATGGACGCAATGGAATATCTTAAAACAAAAATAGGTAAATTAGAGACATTCGATTTATAAGAAAGGAAAGAAAGTATGTGTTATAAAGATGAGAGACAAAAGCAGTTATATAATAAGTTAATGAAAGATTTTGAAAAGCTAGACGTTCCAGAATTTATTCAGAGATATTTTGTCTTATTGAAGAGTTCTATATCCAAGATTAATTATTGGACAACAATTCGATCAATGTTGGAATACATGATAGAAAAGAAATCTATTAATAAGATTAATATCGCAGAAATACAGCCAGAAGACTTTTTAAATATAGATATTGTAGATATAGCTTCATATTTAGAATATCTTGAAAATAAAGGAATGTCATCTCGATCGGTATATATAAGAAAAAATATGCTAAGTAGTTTTTGGAATTACTTAGTCTTAACAAATCGATGTCCGGTAGAAAACAATATAATAAAATCTGTGCCGTATGATTTTGTTGCATCTAATAATAATTTAGTATTAAAAATGCCATCAGAAGAGCAATTATTATTGATGGAAACTAGAATCAAACAAAAACCAGATCCATATATAAGAGAAAGAAATTTAACTGTTTTTATGATTTTAAAGGGAACTGGAATCAGAGAATCAGAACTTGCAGGTTTAGATTTAACAGATATATATCTAAATGGCGATGAAAATGACCATAGAGCATATATCAAAGTTCTTGGAAAGAAGAAGTATAGAATGGAAGAACAGAGAAAGGTGTTGTTGACAGAGAGTGTAATGTCAGAAATTATAGAGTGGTTAAAGGTTCGTCAGACAATGGAAAATATCATAGATTCCGCTGCATTACTTTTAAATAAAAATGGCAAACGATTGAATGAAGATAATATAAAGAAGATATTTAGAAATTATGGAGGTGGTATTACACCACATATGATGCGTCATTGGTATGCAACTATGATGGAAAAGAAATTTGGAGTTGCATTTGTCCAACAGCAGTTAGGGCATAGCAGCATGAATGTAACGGTGAACAATTATACGGATGGGACATACGGTGTAAGCTTAGAAGGAATGTAGAGAAATAGAGAGCGATAGGACTATTTGTCGCTATCGTCCTCTATACGATCAGTACGATCGGAAGATTCGAGGTCTTTAGGCTGAGATGATTGTGAATTAGAGAGAAGTAATAATCTTTGCATTTGTGGATCATCGGAAGTAAAAAGATCATTAGGGGTGCATTTTAGCGTTTTGCATATTTTTTCAAGGGTATCAAAGCGAATAAGAGAAGTTTCTTCATGTACCATTTTTCCAATATGGTTAGTAGAAATTCCAGTTAATTTTGATAATTTGTAAGCAGACATTTTCTTTTGTTGCAGAAGATAATTGAGTCTTAATTTAATCATTATCTCACCTCATTTGTTTAGTTGATAGTTTTGTTGTTATTATACTAAAAAATATAATATTTATCAATAATATATCTTGACATATAATACTTATAGATATATAATGTTAATCATAAAAAGAGAAAATTAAAAAAGAATGAAAGGAGGTTGCGTTAGAGTGAAACAATCTATTAAAAAATTTGATGTAGTGCTTGTTGATTTTGGAGAGAATGTTGGATCTGAACAAGATGGGGAGCGTCCAGCTATCGTTGTACAAAACGATATTGGGAATTACCATTCACCGACTACATTAGTAATGCCATGCACTACAGCCAAAGGAAAACATTGTATCCCGACGCATACTCCGATTAGAAAAGGAAGAGGAACAGGTTTAAAAGAAAACTCGGTAGTGCTAGGAGAGTGTATGAGACAAGTATCAGAGGAACGTATTATAAAACTTCTTGGTAGAATCACTGATGAAAAAGACCAACTTGCTATTAAAGAAGTTTATTTTAGCAATTGGGGAGAATAGATAATTAGGAGGTTGTTTGGATGAAGTATGTAGAATTAACAATAGAAGAAGCGATGCAACGATGTGATAAAAATACAAAAGTGTTGGTTGCCATACAAGACCTCAAAGACACAAAGGCAAATGTTAGCTTTGTGAAAAAAGAACGGAAAGAATATCCGGAAATTTTTGAAGATATACAGACAGCCACTTCGCTGTGTGATGATTTTGTTAAACAATTAAAACTGTTTTCTGAAAAGCAAGATATACACAATATAAAGCCAAAAGGGATTCAAAAAATTGTACTGCTCAAAGAATAGAAAATAAAAAAACAAACAAATGTTCTAAAACTATTGCAAAATCAAAATGGAAGTGGTAACATATAAAATATAAAAAACAGAACAAATGTTCTGTACTTGCTCCAAAAAAGAAAATAGGTTGGTATCCCATCAACGGTGCGCCAACACCTCCGGGTACACAACCTACTTTCAATCACACATCAAACAATCCATTTTGGATCATTTGAAGGAATATATAGCAACAGCTACATAGACACTATTAGTTTAATTTACATATATAAAAGTGTCAAGCGTTTCAGCTAAAATTTCCAAGTTTTGTAAATTTAATAGAGAATAATGCATTAATGGGCTATGGCGAAAAGGTAACGCAGCAGGTTTTGACCCTGTTATTTTGCTGGTTCAAATCCAGCTAGTCCAGTTATGTGCTTATGGCGGAATAGAAAGACGCTTCGGACTTAAAATCTGATTCCGATAGGAGTGTGGGTTCAAATCCCACTAAGCACATTCGCCATGTATATTTACGAAATGTAATATGTCGTAGGTGTATGTGGTAAAACTAAGGATCGTTAATTCAGTTGGTAGAATGCACGTCTCATAAACGTGAAGTCGCCAGTTCGAGTCTGGCACGATCCATAAAAAAATAAAACAGAAGGAAGTGAATTAAGATGGCACAATATGTTATTACCGATGGAAAAAGATTTATTTATCGTATGCATAATGGTAAATACATTCCAACATCTAGCGAAAGTATGGCTGACATCTATAACAAGAAACAGGCAGAAAGAATTTTTGAGAACAGTTTATCAAAACCACTTAGAGCAGCGTTCCGGGTAGAAAAATATGATAAACCGCCCGATGGAGTAAAACAGGTAAACAAGGAAGAGATATCTCACAACACCGAGAAAGTTCTTATATCAGATAATATTCAGCGTTGGATTGATAGAATTTCAGATTTGAATGGTCTTGCAAAAGATGCAACAGACAGAAAAGATGTACTATCAAAAGAATTATCTGACGTTGAAAAAGAAATTCAGGATTGTTTGCATTACATAGAATTTACAAATCTCAATGCTGCACAGGGTTATAAAGCATACAAGATACTCAAAGATAGAAGAGTAAAGCGTAGGTCAATCAAGAATGAGTTGCAGGTTTTAGGAATTATTCTAGGGAAGAAAATAAGTGAAACTGCAACAGATGAGATTATGAAGTGTATTGAAGGATTAGATAACAGACAATATGCTCCAAGAGTATTACAAGAACTATTTGATTTGTAGAAGAGAATATTACATAAAATTATATTATCACGGAGGTAGAGATGAGAAGAAAACAAGAAATTGAATGGTCAAAATTGACCGAAGAACAACTAAAGATTGTGAACTACTATTGTGATAATAATATGAAACAGTTGAGGAAGATATGCGATCCAATTCTTATAAAGTGTAATATTCCGCGCATGAATTATGATGATTTATATGATGTTGCAGTGGATACTCTGGGAAAAAGCATAGAAACATACAATAAACAAAAGTCTCAATTTAAAACATTCCTGACTGGAAATTTAAGACGTAAATTCATTCAGTGGATGAGAGATGATACAAGAGGTTGCAGATGCAATGTTTTAAAAGATGAGAATGGAAATATTGTTAAAGATGAAAAAAATAATAATATACCTATTCAAGATATTTCCTTTGATGCGCCGAATGATGATGGAAATGATTTGGCAGAAATAATTGATTCTGGAATTAGTATTGAAAGAGAATGTTTATCAACACATAATTCTTTAATGTCTGAAAATGTAAAAGCGTTTTTAAAATCTCTTGGAGGTGTGCAGCGTGAAATTGCAAAGCTGTTAAGTGAGGGATATTGTGACTATGAGATTAAAGAAAAATTACATATCTCGGACACAGACTATTATTCATGTATAAGTGATATGCGTAGCTATGAGAAGAAAAAGTTTTTATTAAGAGAAGAATCTGAGTTGCAAGACAATATTTTTGAAGTAATAGAAGAGGAGAACACAACAATGGGAACATCTGAAAAAACAAAAAACACGAGCTATTCGTTGGAGGCAATCAGTAAGAAGCTGAGGAAGCATAGACTGAGAGACGATCATATTCTCCAGAGAACTTCTGGACAGTGGAATTTGAAGACCAAAAGTGAATTAATGTCAGATATCCTTCAGGGAAGAGCATTGACTCAGGTTATTATCTCAGAGGAAATTAAGAATGGCATCCAGATGCTTTGGCTTATTGATGGAAAGCAGAGATGTACGAATATTGATGATTTTATGCATGATGGGTTTGCTATTTCAAAAAATATTAAGATTAGAAACATTGAATATCAAGCTGATAAATTGGATGAAGACGGAAATGTTGTGTTGAATGAAGATGGGTTTCCGGTTCCAGAAAAGAAAGTTTTTGATATTGGTGGAAAGAAGTTTTCTCAACTTCCAGATGAATTGCAAGATAGGTTTAAAGAATATCAGCTTCCAGTTATGTTCAATTTAAACTGCACAAAAATGGATATCGCTTACGACATTTCACGATTCAATAGATGTAGGTCTATGAATGTAGCGCAAAGTGGATGGACAGGATTTGATGAAGAATATGCAGAACTTGTGGATAATATTTTGAAAATGGATTTCTTTAAACCTGATTGCAAAAAGACATCATATACAAAAGCAAATATCACAGCAGGTACATTGAGAAGAATGTTGGTTGAATCTATTGTGCTTTCGGAGTTTCCGGATGCCTATAACAGTGACTTTGGAAAGATGTGTGAATATCTTACAGATAATGCAACAGAGAATGTATTTGTAGATTTCTATTTACATGTAGAAAGATTGGTTTCTGTGACAAGAGAAGAAACCGCGGGGATGTTTAATTCCAAAAACTCATTCCTTTGGTTTGTATTATTTAATAAATTTGACAAGCTATCAGAGAGGTATGGAATAGAAGATAAGCGGTTTTATGAATTTCTATGTGCATTACAGGCGGATTTACATAGTAAAAAAATTAATGGTATAAGTTTTGATTCTTTAGATGAAGAAACAGGCACTAAAAAGAAGCCTCTTATCATGAAAAAGTTAGACCTGTTGGAAACATTGTTAAAAGATTTTTTGGAAATTGAGACTGAAGAAAAGAACAATATAGAAGAGATAGAAATAAATCAGTCGGCGATTGACTTTGTAAATGCTAATGTTTATGAGAATCCGACAGAAGAAGATATCAAATGCTATGAAGAAGACTTGGAGGTTTTGACTTTGGATGTAGATAATAATTCACCGCTGTTAAATCCAGAAAACTACAATTCGCTAATTGGTATTATAGCATATTCATATAAAAGAGATGTTGCTTTGGACGATTGGTTTTTAGATTTCTTTAACAGACAGAAAACATATATTAAAAATCAAAAAGAGAACTATACATATATGAAAATGGATTTTGACAAGTATGTGGATAAAGTAAAAAGCGATAGAATAGGAGCAGCGTAATATGATTCGTCAAATTGCAATAAAAGAAGGAAAAGGTTTTAAAGAGTGTAAATTACTAGAACTTACTAAAAATAATATTTTTATTTGCAGCAAGCCTAGTGTGAAGAATAGATTGTGGAAGAAAATCAAAGATATTTGGGAAATTAATGACAATGGTGAAGCGGATGTAATTTACATATATGAACCATATGACGAAGAACCAAAAAAAGATCCAGATGGGTTTAACGTAAATTATTTACCCACGACAATTGTGCAGTTACAGAATGGACAGAAGTTTATTTTTACTATAGAAGCCCCATTTATTTTGACTGCAACGGATAAGAAGGATATATGGTTTGTTGATGAAAATGAGGACGGAAATATTTATTGCTATGCATTTACAGATTTTAAAGGGCACAAAGAATCATGGGAGCAGGGTGTAGAAAAAGTGTATGTTGAAACTGTTAGTGGTATATATGGATTTTGTAAATATAGAAAAATTTAAGAATGTTAAGGTGGGATAAAATATGAAGGATAAATTTACAAAAGCAGATTTGAAAGATGGGATGGTTGTTGAATATAGTAACGGAAAAAGAAGACTAGTATTAAATAATCATCTTATCGGAAAAGACGGATATTATGAATTAAATCGGTATATGGAAGATATGAAAGACAAAGAGTCTTCTGAAAGAGATATTATGAGAGTATTTAAAATTGCTATTATTACTACTTTAGACAGAATATTTCACATTGAAAATCTCGATCTTATTTGGGAACGCAAAGAACCCAAACGTACGACTGCCGAAGAGATGCGAAAAAAATTAGAAGAATTGACTGGAGAGAAGATTGAGATTGAACCGACAAGAGAAGAAATGATTGGTAAGTTAGGATTATATTGTGCTGAGACAGTTTGTGCAAAATGTGTTTTATCAGAGATGAGTTCAGGATGCAATTATTGTAAATTTGACAGTGAAAAATTAAAACAATACTACGAGAAGGTGATGGAAGATGGACGAAAAGAAAGTTAAAGAAGCGATAAATCTTCTACAAATACAAATTTGTACACTAGAGGAACAAAAAGAATATGATGAATACGGACAACCACTATATAATGAGACGCTTGATATAGCAATTGAACAATATAAAACAGCAATCGAAGCACTGGAAAAGCAGTTGCCAAAGGAAGCAGTAAAAAGAAGTCTGGTCAAAGATAATGGTATCGTTGTTGGAGCTGTTGGCAGATGTCCTTGTTGCAATGAAATTATTGATGATACTATGACGGTTTGTGATTGTGGACAGAAGATTGATTGGTCGGAATAATATATTTGAGTTCCCTGCGAGTGACTGTTGGGAACGGAAAGGTGGAAAATATGAAATTATATGTATGCAGTAATAGCACAAATGGAATAAAAAATATTGACGGTATTTATTATTTGATTACGGAAGAAGGAGAATGTTTAGCATCTCATTTGTGTTCTTCTAAGTATTATGCAAAAGGTGATTTATACGAGAACAGACCAGAAAGAATTAAAAAATATACAGAACGTTTTGGTAAATGCAAATGTTTGTATCTTGGAGAAGACGATATGACTTTTGAGAAACTTCTTGAATTAAATTACAAGTTCGCACAGGAAGAAAAATAAGTGAGTAAATTGAGTTTCCTTGGAGAATCTGTAGAACCAGAAGATGCCGAGGTTATCGGAAACATTTTCGATAATCAGGAGTTGTTGGAGGTGGAGTAAGTGAAGAAGATAATTATGATTTTATTGTCGATAATGACGATTGGATTAACAGGGTGTCAAGGAATCGCTAAAAATTACGGAGGAGATATTTCGCTTGAGCTAGAAGCTGGATTAAAACTTGAAGAAATCACATGGAAAGATGATAGCCTGTGGTATCTTACAAGACCAATGAGAGAAGATGAATTGCCAGAAACTCATGTGTTCCAACAAAGCAGTGAATGGGGCGTATTTGAAGGAACGGTTACTGTTATCGAACATGCGAAAGAGGTGGAGTGATGTCAAGTCCAAAAGGTTTTATTTTATATCGAATTTGGTATGGGAATTGTCTGGCATATGTTGGAAGAACCAAGCAGCCATTACAAGCTAGGATTAGAGGACATATGTTCTCAAAACCAATGCACAGAGCGATAGATATCCATAACGTGACAAAGATTGAATATACAGAATTTGATACTGAAGCAGATATGAATTTATACGAAATATATTACATAAATCTGTGGAAACCGCCTTTAAATGTAGATGATAAAGCGAGAGACGATCTTTCGATATCAATGCCAGATAAAGAGTGGGTTGAATTTATTCCAGCAAATTGGGATAGCTGGAAAAAAGAAATTAGTACAGACAATAGTGGAGTTGCTTTATGGCATAGGTTAAGAAATGAAAAAGCATTGAGAGGTGAGTTAATATTATGAATGTACTAGAGAAGATTTTGGAAGAAATTGAAAGTAGAGAGTTCACAAATACGACTATTAGACACAGCACGGTCGTAAAAATGAAGGACATTAGAAGCATCTTTCGCAAGTACATGGACAAAGCTACTTACAAGAGATCTGATGATTTGATAGACCGGAAAACACTGAAAGAGGAAGTAGAAAGCTTCAGAATAACAATTACTGGAATGCGAAATGGGAAAACAATGACTGCTCAGGTGTTGGAGGAATATAAGAAAAGCATATTAAGAATAATTGATGAACAACCAACGATATATGCAAATGATGGATGGATTCCGGTAGAAGATAGATTGCCGGAAGAAACAGATTCTATATTTAAAAAATTTAAAGACACAAATAAGTGGTCGAATGCTATGTGGGAAAAGAAGTCTGAAGAAGTAAATATAACATATGAGTTGGAGGACGGAACAAGAAAATCCGGAACATCTTATACGATTGATGGAAAATGGAAGTGTGAAAAGGAGAATAGATTTGTGAAGTGGAAAGTAATAGCATGGCAACCACTTCCAGAATCGTACAAACCGAAAAAACACGAAAAGGAACACAAGAACACGCAACAGAATAGCTCAGATCAAAATAGAAAAGGAGAATAAAATTATGGGAATTACGTGTAAATCAACAGGAAAGATGAAAGGAATTTTGAAAAGAGCAGACAATCAGCTTGAAGCTGATTTGAAAGCTTTGAAAGAAAAGAAGAGCAAGAAAAAGAATAGTAACAAGGCAAGTAAATAATAGGATGAAATTGTGATTTTAGATGCAATGGCGACTGAAAGTTTGGCGTAAAACAGAAAATAATAATCTGGGATAGGTGTAGAGACTGCCTGATAAAGTTCTAAAGGTTAAAATTAATATAGAGTATGGCGAAAAGTACCGAAGAGTCGTGGATTAAGTCATGAGGAAAAAGCGATATATTATATTGCGCTCAACCGCATAAATAGGTTTTATACACTCAAATATTACCCTTAACCTTTATATATAATTGTGTGATCAAAGAGTTATTAGAAGTAAGCGGAGTAGTCAATAAGTGAACGTGCTATGTGTGAATAACACTAATATGGTTCTGCCATTTTATCGTAAGAAACTAAAATTTTATGAGGAAATTTTATGAAAATATTTGGAATAGAATATAAAACAAGAAGAGAATTAATAGAAGAAAACGAAAAACTTAAAGCTGAGAACAAAGCAGTAATTATTAACAAAACTAAATATGTTGCTAAATATGAAAAATATCATGTACATAGATGTCGTTCAGAATTTATTGTGCCATATGGTGATGAATCACATTTTTCCTATCAAAAAATAAAAGAATATCTTTGTGAACAATTAACACAAGAAATTTTTAGAAACAGTATTTTTGAAAAAAGAATTGATTCGCTTGGAAGAATAGTGTTTTCAGCGGAAATTCCGGTTTTAAGGAAAGAACAGAATATATAACTAAAAGAAAAGGAGATTTAATAAAATGTGTAGATTTAAGTCAGGTATTCAGTTTAAAAACAGAAACGTATTAACAACAATTTATAACGATAGTCATTCGGATTTATTAAAAGATTTAGGAATCGAAGATAACAATTATAATGCGTCAACAAAATTTATTCGCGTAGAATTAATTCCTCCAAATGATAATCTGGCAGCAGATATTAGCAAATGGAAATATAATGTAGATCAGGATATTCTTCCGGATTGGTATACATTAGATAAAGAAAAATATGAACAGAGCTTTAGAGAAGATGTTAAAGAGTGGTTGGAGAAAAATCTTTCAATTGAATATGTATGTGGAAAGTCTTGGACTTGTGCAAAAGATGGAAAGTATACATACCATTTTATGTATGGATCATTATTTGATAATAGATTTGGTGACACAAATAATTATTCAGAATCTGAAATAAAAGAAAAACTTGTTAATAGTGGCTTGGCGAAAGAACTTGAAGAATTTTATGGTGGTAAACTTGTTCCGATTACGTTGGATTTAACATCTTTAAATGGTAGCAAAGAGTATGGTGTTGTCTCAGGAGATAAAATCGCTATTCCGACATTGGATATTTTAAGAAAGTTCAAAGAAAATATTCCGCTAATGAGTAGGTGGTATTGGACTTCTACTCCAAACGGAACAAAACAAACAGGCGATACCTCTTGTGTTCGGGTTGTCGACGATGGTGGTAACATGGATTACTTTTGCAATTGGGACAGCGACGGCGTGCGTCCGTTTTATATCACCAAATCTTGAATCTTTGCATCTTTCAACAAAGTTCCGTTTAGACAGTTTATAGGACTCTGGCGTAAGCCGAGTCCGTAAGCAGTCGATAAGCGACTGAAAGGAGCATATAAATGACTGACAGAACAATGGAAGTGATTTCAAAGTCTATTGATTTAATGCAGTGTACATACAGAATAACGTCAAAAAGGGATAGATATCCAGCTAAATATAAAGTATTAGTTGAAAGAATACAAAATGAATGCATGAATATATATTGCTATTTGATGGATGCAAATAGATTACAATTAGACAATGCTAAATCTGAAAGATTAGAATTACAAACAAAAGCTATAGGTTCTTGTGATAAATTATCTTGTTATGCAGAATTATCCATGAATCTAAATTTAATAAGTTCAAATATTGTAGAACAGTGGCAAAAGAAAATTAGTGAAATTAAATATATGACAATTGGGTGGCGAAAGAAAGATCGTTTGAGATGATAAATTTTGGGTTGTTTGTTGTATGACCTCTTATGTTCAGATTGTCAACGATGATGGTAACATGGATTACAACGATTGCAATTGGAACAGCAACAGCGTGCGTCCGTTCTGCTCTGGAAGACGAAATAAAGTAAGTAAAATACTGAAATTAGAGTCCCGGCATCAAAAGAATAAGCAACCTTTCCTGTATCGAACGATACAGGATAAATACAAAGGAATGAGATATTATGACAGAAGATAAAACTGATTTTAATAAAGTAACTGATTTTGATAATTTATATAATGCATATAAAAAGTCTAAGAGAGGAAAAGGATTTAGTAAAAGCAAACTTAAATTTGAAATGGCTGCGTTAGATGGTATTAGTCAAATTAAAAAACTATTGGAATCAGGTAATTATATTATAGATCCATATAATGAATTTAAGGTGTATGAGCCTAAAGAAAGGATAATTAAAGCTGGATCTTTTAAGGACAAGATTGTTCAGCATAGTTTATGCGATAATGTGCTGCTTCCGATATTGGAAAATGAATTTATTTTAACAAATTATGCTGGACAGAAAAATAAAGGAACAGATTTTGGTTTGAATTGTTTAAAAGCACAAATGTTTTTAGCGTATCAGAAATATGGATATGATTGTTGGATAGTTAAAGCTGATATAAGAAAATATTTCTATAGTATTGATCACAACAAATTAAAGGATATTATCGGGTATTTTATCGAAGATAAAGATGTCGTAAACTTATGCGAGAAATTTATAGATAGTACCGATAATGTTGGACTGCCTTTAGGAAATCAAATTAGTCAAGTATTTGCATTATTAAATTTGTCTGGTCTTGACCATTTTATTACTGGTGAGCTAGGTATTAAATACTATGGAAGATATATGGACGATTTTTATTTGATTGTTCAGTCTAAAAAGTATGCAAAGGAATGTTTAAATGCAATATATGAGTTCGTAAGCACACTTGAATTAGAATTAAACGAAAAAACTCAAATAATTCCATTAAAAAAAGGAATTAAATTTTGTGGTTTTCATATTTACATTACGAAAGATGGAAAAGTTATTCAAAAATTACTTGGGGATAAGAAACGGAAAGCAAAAAAGAAATATAGAAAATTAGCCATAAAAGTTATTAATGAAGAAATGACAAAAGAAAAATTTTATAGGTCTTATAATTCATGGAAAAATCATATATCAAAAGGAAATTGTGTAAAACTTGGATATGAAATGGATTTATATATAGAGAAATTATTAGGGGCGAAAAATAAATTATGAGTTATATAGAGAATATTGTAATAGGAAAACCAATATCAGCTCCAGAATTTATGTTTGCAGCAGACAACAAGGATTGGTTATCCAATGAATCAGAAAAGACATATTATACCGAGGAAAGATTTCTTCCTAAAATTCTTGTTGATTTAGGCATTTATCCTTCTATTAGTGAAATCAGAAGGAATAAGCCAGATCTAATGATTAATCTGGATAAGGTTGATTTCATTGATGGATTGAAAGTAAAGAAAAAACGTTGGATATGGATATTAGTAGGAGAATAAATAACAAATAAAATCAGACTTTCATCAGATTGAAATGGAGGATGCATGAGTAAAGTAATAGCGATTTTGAATGAACCGATGAATTGTTTGGAATGTGAATTTGGTTATGCTAGTATATTTTGCGGAAAGTTTCATAACTGCTTAACGGATACAAAAACGTTTGACGAATTGGAAGAATTTAACATCCATAATCATAAGAACAGCAAAACAAAACCTGATTGGTGTCCATTAAAGCCCGTCCCTGAGAAGCAAGAGAGAGAAGAGTTGCTTGATGAATATAAAGAATTGGTTGGATAAAAATGCTATGGATGAAGAGGTAGAAAAATATAAAAAGAAAAAACAGTCTAATATATCAAAGTCAAAGTATAAATCTAAACATAAGCATGAATATGAAAGTTGTCTGATCCGATATACATATAAATTATATGATAAGGAATTTTCATCTATACAGATTGCATCGTATTGTAGGTTATGCGGGAAGATTGGCGGAAATATTGATCCTGAAAGAAGCATAACAGAGAAAATACAGAACGGTTATTGTCGTATGTTGAACAGCGAAGAAATATTGAAACAAAATGATGATTTGCCGGTATTTGATGTTAATGGATGGGATGACAAATATGTTCCGATGAAGAATATAAAAGTGAGAGGTGAGTAAAGAATAGGGAGAAAAATATATACAAAAGAAGAATTATTGGATAAATTAAAAAACTTATATTTAGAAATAAACGAACCAATTAATTTTAATTACTTTGGAAATGGATATTCTATTCCAACACGAAAAGTATATGCAAAGGCATTTGGAACTTGGCAGAATGCGTGTAAAATTGCAAATGTGCCATTCAAAGCTTCATTAAATAGAATAGGAGAAGAAAATATAAATTATCAAGGATGCTTGATGAGGATTACAAAGTATAATAAATCAAATAACATTGAAATCGAATTTCAAGATCAATATAAAACACATATAAAATCTACTTATGGAGAATTTAAAAGAGGGCAAATTAAAGATCCTTACTTCCCATCGGTTTATGGTGTGGGGATAATAGGAAATAAATATTCTATAGAAAACAACGGAGAATTAGCTAAAGAATATAGAATGTGGACATCAATGATTTTGAGATGTTTTGATAAAAAATATAAAATAAAAGCAAAAACATACAAAGATGTAACATGTTGTGATGAGTGGTTACTATATGAAAATTTTTATGAGTGGTTGCATAGTCAAGATAATTTTTATAAATTATTAAACTCTGATTTTTCTATTGATAAAGATATACTCATTAAGGGAAATAAGATATATGACCCTAAAAAATGTTGTTTAGTTCCACGAGTTGTAAATAATTTATTTGTGAAAAGAACTAATGATAGAGGTAAATATCCAATTGGGGTTACAAAACATGGTAATAAATATAGGGCTAGATGTGATAATCCATTGTCTGGTATTAGAGTACATCTAGGAGTTTATAATACTCCCGATGAAGCTTTTCTTGAATACAAAAAATATAAAGAACAAGTAATTAAACGGGTAGCTGAAATTGAGTATTCAAAAAAGAACATAACAGAAGAATGTTATAATGCAATGTTAAAATATGAAGTAGAAATTTCTGATTAAATGAGGTGAGTGAATTTGAATTATTATATTGCAGATACACATTTTGGCTGCACAAACAAATATGAGGATCGCACATTAGAGCACGACAAACTGATTAAAGAAAATTGGAATCGTGTGGTTCGCAATAATGTAGATACAGTATATATACTCGGAGATATTGGAAGAGAGGGAAGTAACAAAGATAATGAATATCTATGTGAAATCATTTCTACTCTCAGAGGTCGGAAGGTGTTGATCCAAGGTAATCATGAAGGAATGAAAGACGCAAGACTTAGACAGTTGTTTGTTGAAATTACGCCTTACAAAGAAATTATAGACAACTATAATGGTTTGAATCACAGACTTGTGTTATCACATTTCCCCATATTGTTTTGGGCTTCACAACATAAAGGAAGTATTTTACTACATGGTCATACACACATGACAGATGAGCAGAAATTCTTTAAGAAATCTATCAATGATTTGAATGAATTTTTCAAAGATAAAACTCTAAAGGGATATACAGATTGTCCTCCAGCAAGAGCATTTAATGTAGGATGTATGCTTCCGTATATGAATTATACGCCGAGAACTTTAAAAGAAATATTAAAAAGCGGAGAATAATAATTATGTCAGTAATGATATCTAAAGATAAAAAAGAGCTTATCGTAAGTTGTCATTGTGGATGTGACGAAGGATTACATATCGTTAAAATTAAACCAGATGAATATGATGATACATTTGCGTACTTATCTTACATTTCTGGAAATTTTTATAAAGAACAGAATAATACATTTATAGGAGTCTTAAAGAACAAAGCAAAGAAAATTTTGGCAATTATTAAAAATAAGGATTTCTATTATTCAGATGTGAAAATGACAAAAGAAGATTTTTGCCAGTTCAAAGAATATGTTAATCAGTTTGGAGAATAAATGAAAGAGATAAAAAGAAATGTGACAGAATCAAAGACGTTATATGAAATTTCAGAGGATGAATTAATTGAAATCAAGCGTAAAGAAAGAGCAAAAGGCAGACAAGATGTTGTAGAGTATATTGATTTTGCTTTTTGTAATTATATTTATAAAATGAATATAGGAGGAGTGTTTAGTTTTATTAAGAGCCTAATAAAATTCTGTAGGCTTGAAATAAATAATATAGATAATCATTACAAATATAACTTTTTTGATTTTGTTAAAAAATATAGAAATTGATAATGAAGGGGTTAAATTATGAGCAACGAAATTATTTTGGAAAAGAAAAATGGTTGATCTGATAAGGAATATTATTGTGACATTACAAGACTTTTAGATAATTGTAGTAGATTAAAAAATATCCAAAGCATTTCAAAAATTACATCTATGATACCAGAGATTTATGGGATAAGAAAACATTGGTAATCCGTATTCCGGGTAGAACAGTGGGGAACATTAAAATAGATGATAAAAGTATAATTAAAAATATCAGTATTGACATTGTATTAGCTGGAAGGAGCAATTGGTATATAGAAAATGTGAACGATAAGTTAAAAAAGTTTATTGGGATGAAAGTGATATTTCCTATGGAATAAACAGAGAATAATATAATGAAAATATTCGGCTATTATGATATTTCCTTCTGAAGAATATATAAAAAAGAATGCAAATTGTAATATTATAAGTTTCCGAATATAAGATACAGGCTATAAAAATTCTTCCTTCTTATGATGAAAACAAAATTATATATTAAAGATTAGAATTTTAATTTACCTGTATATACAAAATATATGTGGCTATATAAACGCTTCCTCCTTAAATAAAACATTTGAATATAAAGAAAGTAATTAGCGTTTATATTTTCCACAAAACTAAAGGCTATGGTGAAAGTTCCTTCTTAGATATTAAAAAGAACAATAAAACTGAATGTTACTTTCACCAGTTTCATTTAAAAGGAGAAAAATATGAGTAATACAATAGTTGAAGCAAATAAAATTTTATTGAGACGGAAAAATAAGTTGATCGTTGGGAATGTTGGATATGTCATGTCTGATGATACACAAAGATATTTGGTCACAATGACAAAGAACATTGAAACACTCGGATATACATTTTCAAATCAGTTATTCAATAAATTAAAAACTCTTACAAAAGAAGAATTATTTGAGTTTTACAAAGAATTAGTATCAGAATTAAAAAAGAATATTGGCGCAGATGTTCAATATAATCCAATGTATCCAAACTTTCCAGAATCTGTTATGGAAGAAAATGAAATGCAACTTTATATGAATGCAATTATTCATTATTGGTCATATGGAACAATTTTGCCATGTGAAGAAAAAAATGAAAGGCTTCCATTATTTGACGAAACAAAAGTGAAAGTGATTGACTCAGGAGAATGGGAAGATTTATATGAAATCTTTGATAATCTGTGTAGATCAAAAACATCTATTTCTCAAACTGATAAAGAAGATTTAGAGTGGATTATGAAAAATTCTAATGTGAAATTTCCAGATGAAATCCCATTAAAAGAAAATGTTGCTTTGATTGGAAAGATTTACGTTGAATCTAATCCATTAGCTACGGCAGATAAATTACAGAAGCTTTTTAAGACAGCAACAGATGTTTTAAGATTAATCACTGCGATGTCTGATGGAGATATTAGCCTTGCTACTAATACTAAATACAGAAGCTTTAAGAGGAAAGAGAGAAGATTACTATTAGAACTTTTGGATAATTGTGGAAATATTCAAGAGGATATGCTGCGATACAAGAATAGATGGATTCGTGTTGGAGAAAGGTTGCATCCGGGAGAATATAAAACAGGGCGATATGATAATGCTAGATTGGCGTTTGACAAATTGAGAAACAATGAGAAGATTCAGACCTTTAATAGTAAGGTTGATCATAATATGAAAGACAAGAATTTTGAAAAGGCAATTCTTTTATTACAGAAACGCCCCGGAGAACTTGCTAGACGTTTAGATTATTTACTCCGTACAGTAGATAAGAAAAATAATGTAATTAATACATTCAAAGATGTTGCGAATAAAGTATCTACTCCTGTGTTGCTGCAGATAAAAGAGCATTTTAAAAGTAGACAAGAAGAATTAAATACACGCGTATTTTTTCCAAAAGGATGTTTAGCAAGGTCTTATGCGATCGAAAATAAACTTCCGGATATAGATAAGAAATATTGTGATGCGATTGTTAAGATCTGCGAAAATGCATTGATTGAAACTTATAAGTCAAAAGACTTTATGGGAAATGTGTATTTGTCTGAGGAATATAAGAACTATATCGTTCCATTTAGCCAGAGAAGCGCAAGTAAATCATTAAAAACGATTGTCAGAGGTTCTCGAATAAAGTTAAAAGAAAGTGCAAAAGCAATGAGAGCGTTTATTTGGTGGACTAATACTGATGATGAAAGAGTTGACATTGATTTATCTGCAACAGTTTTTGATGAAAATTGGAATTATATAAATCACGTTTCTTATACAAGACTTAGAGATGATGAAATGTATATATATCATTCCGGTGATATTATTAATGGTGGCGATGTAAATGGAGTCGGGGTTAGCGAATTTTTAGATGTTGATATTGAATCAGTTGTGGATGCTGGCGGCAGATATGTCGTATATCAAGTATACAACTATTCAGAACAAACGTTTGGAAATCTTCCACATGCAATGTTTGGTTGGATGGAAAGAGAGGATGTTAATAGCGGTGAAATTTATGAACCAAGAACAGTGGCGCAGAAAATGGATTTAACATCTCAAAGTAAAGTTTGTATTCCAGTTATTTTTGATTGTGTGGAGAGAAAATTTATTTGGTGTGATATGAACGTGTCATTAGATGGATGTCATCATCATAGAGGTGGGAATAATGTAGAAAGTAATCTAATGGGCGTTGCAGCAACGTGCTATAGTATTGTAAATATGAAAAAGCCAAATCTTTATGACTTAATTGATCTTCATATTAGAGCAAGAGGATTGAGAGTAGAGAATAAAGAAGAGGCAGATATTGTCTTCGATATTGATGATGGTATCACGCCATTTGACACAGAAGTGTTCATGGGAGAGTATATTTAAATAAGATTTTTAGGTTATGGATAATCTTCCTTCTATCATTTGGGATTTAGAATATCCGATATCCTAGAATAAAAATTGATATATGGCTATACTTTGTCTTCCTTCTTTCTTTTTGGATATGTACAGATTTATTAGATAAAGTAGTGACCATAATAGGAAGCGTATAACAATTGTATAAGGTTGTTATTAGATTAATAGCAAGGCGTTATATAATTTCGTTATGGGTGTTGGTGGGAGAATAATAAAATGAATAACCTGCGTAGTTAATAACTTTACAGGTTATTCATAAAATGAAAAAATATAAAAATGTAACAAGTTAATGCGATTCATAAAATTCTTATTGGCTAATTCTAGCCGAAAAATCACAATGTTAAAAATAGAACGAAATTTTGCTTTTATTTGGTGGTCATGAACACTGAATCTAAGCAAGTAAAAAAATGTGAATGAAAGGAAAATTCAAATAAATACTAGTTAAATGTGATATGCATATCCTTTGAAAATAAGGGATTTTGAATATAAATAATGAAAGCAAAAGTTTAAAGAAAAGATGGGAACTTGTAAATTTTTGTGAATTTGATAAATATGCAACAAGAAGCTACTGTGCGATTCACAATGTAGATGAAAGTAAGAATTTAGGTGATATTACAAAAGTTGATGAAAATGAGTTGGATGATTTTAATATGATTTGTGGAGGATCGCCGTGCCAGGATTTTTCAGTAGCCGGAAAACAAAAAGGTTCTGTATGGACTTGTAAAGAGTGCGGGCATGAATATAATCCATTAACAGTTCATTGGAATGAGAGAGATAAATGTCCAAATTGCGTAAGTAAAAATATTGATAAAACAAGGTCGTCTCTTCTTGTAGAGTATTTACGAGTAGTCAGAGCAAATAAACCTAATTTTGGAATTTATGAGAATGTAAAAAATATTGTTGGGAAACAGTTTAAGGATACAACTTTTAAATTATTTACTGATGAATTAGAGGAATATGGATATAACGTATATTGGAAGGTTCTGAATGCTAAAAATTATGGAATTCCACAGAACAGAGAACGTGTGTATCTGTTATTTATTAAAAAGGATTTGGATAATGGAAAGTTTAAATTTCCGGAACCATTTGACAATGGTCTGAGATTGAAAGATTTATTAGAAGATGAAGTCGATGAGAAATTTTATATTTCTGATGAGAAAACAAAAAAATTTATTAAAAACTTGAATACAAATGATTCAGATAATGTTGATATGGGTTCGCCTAAATTTATTGGGAATGTAAATCGAGAAGATTTTGGAACAGGATATGCTGGAGGTGTGTGGGATGATAGTCATATTAGCCCTACTTTGACGACTATGCAAGGTGGCGGCAGACAGCCACATGTAATTACAGGAATTGATAAGTCATATAACAATCCAAAATTCATTGAAACAGCTAATTGTATTACCTCACGAGAAGATCGTGGTGTTTCAGATAGGAAATCTGAAGGTACAGCAGTTTTAGAAACTCCAAATATTAGTTATTGCTTAAATTCTAACTATTACAAAGGAACAACAATAGAACAATATATGAATAAACATCGTAGACAATTGGTAATTGAAAATAATAAAGTTGCAATTAGACAAGCAACCAAACAAGGATATATTGAATGTGAAGTTGGTGGAGTTGCAGATTTATCATATCCAGATAGTAAAACTAGAAGAGGAAGAGTACAAGACGGTGGAAACGTCAGTCCGACTATTACAGCAACTGAAACAGGTATTTGTAGAATCGAATCTCCAATTAGAATTCGCAAGCTGACACCCAAAGAATGTTTTAGACTTATGGGATTTTCTGATGAAAACTTTGATGCAGCACAAAAAGCAGGGATATCGAATAGCCAATTGTATAAACAAGCTGGAAATTCAATCGTAGTCGATGTTCTTTATTACATATACAGAGAATTGTACGTTGCAATGCCATATTTATTTGATGACCTTAAATTAAGTAGCTTCTTTTCAGGTATCGGTGCTTTTGAAATCGCATTAGATAGATTATATAAGGATATTAATTTTAGAAATTTTATAAATCCACAGACAGAGTAAATTCTGTTTGTGGTAAAGAATATTATTGTTTGAAATATCAAAGAACAGAATATGCAAAGAAAATCAGAAAAGATTATGAAGCTGGGAAAATTAAAGAGCGACGATGCAATATGAGAGAATATACTCTTAGAACAGATGGATATTGTAATACAATTACAACTGTTCCGAAAGATAATTATATTCTGGAGAAAACAAAATAAAGGATGAAATTTATTTTTCAATTAAAAAAGTTGGATTGCCAAATCTAGAAGAGGTTTCAATAACTAATTTTAGTTCGGTATATAAAAGTAAAGAAGTTTTAATTCAAACTAAACGTGGCGAGAGGTTTGTAGCATATTGCGAAAAAGAAGTATATGCAAATAAAAGATGGGTTGATGAGATTAAATGGTTTGTGTATGGAACTGGCGGTAGAAAAATGAGAGTGATGAGCAAGGTTGTTGCTTGGATGGAATTACCTGAAAAGTATAAAGGAGAATAAAACATATGAAGATAAATGTAATGAATTTTATTCAGAAACGCTGTGGAATCAAACTTAATAAGAATCAAAAAGAAACTGTCAAATTGCTGAGTGCATTGCCAAGTGGGACAAGAATTGTTATAGGAAGAAAAAGGAGCAACTTTTACTAACTGTACATATAACATTTATTATTCTCTTAGTTTTAGTTACGAAGAATTTAAACAAAGCCAGGACAGAATTCATAGAATTGGTCAAAAAAAATAAATGTACTTATATTATTATTCAAGGCAAGAATACGATTGATCAGAAAATCTATAAGTGTTTGCAGCGTAAAGGAAATGCAGTTGATGAATTATACTTAGAGATGGGACTGAAGAGTTAAAAATAGCATAAATGATTATTAAATCAGAAAGGATAAAAAGAATAGGTAGCTACTAAGGACATGTCACTTTCTGGTGAAAAATTTGAAATATATGGGTTCTAAAAGTAGAGTAGCAAAACATATTGTTCCGATTATTCAGAAATATATAGATGAAAATAATATTGAATGTTATATAGAGCCGTTTTGCGGCGGACTCAATGTGATAGATAAAGTTAAATGTGAACATAAAATTGCATCTGATATACATAGATACTTAATAGCATTGTTTAAAAATATAGATAAAATATACACACTTCCAGATTTTATTACAAAAGAACATTATTCAGAAGTAAGAGAATGTTTTAATGAAAATAATAATTGTCTTAAAGATTGGTATATCGGGGCAATAGGATTCTTAGCAAGCTATAATGGTAGATTTTTTGATGGTGGATATGCAGGGCTGGTTAATACAAAATCAGGAGCCACAAGAAACTATTATGATGAGGCGAAAAGAAATTTGTTGGCACAAGCAAACAATATTAAAGATATTGAATTTATCCAATGTGATTATAAGTATTGGACAGGATTTGAAAATAGATTATTTTATTGCGATCCACCATATCAAAATGTAAAACAGTATGGTATAAGCAAGAATTTTAATCATGATGAATTTTGGGAATGGTGTAGACAGATGAGTGAGAAGAATATTGTTCTTATTAGCGAACAAAACGCACCACAAGATTTTGAATGTATTTGGGAACAGGAAGTTAATAGAACAATAGATAATAACAAAAGAGTAAAAGTAACAGAGAAATTATACAAGTATAAAGGATGAAATGTCTGTTTTAACTGAGGAGAAATATGAAAAATAAGAGAAAATCAATTTTGGTTGTTGATACACCAGAAGTATGTTTAGATTGCAATTTTTGTAAAGAAATTAATGAAGGTGTTGAGGCGTGTTGTATGCTATGTGATGATTTAGAGGATAACGACTGTTATAGAATGGTTGATGGTGATTACTGTCAGGATAAACCAAAATGGTGTCCATTGTGTGATATGCCGGAGAAGAAAGTTATAGAACCAGAAAGTATGAATGGTATATATGGAATAAAAAATACAAGACGTAGCAATTTTCAAGAGGGATGGAATGCCTGTATTAATAAAATATTATTTGAAAATTACATGAAAAGGACTCGATAAAGAAATAGGTATACATTATGAAGATAGAGAAAAATAAACTTGTAAAAGTAGTGTGGAAAAGTAAGGAATTTAAAGACGTGTTACATATAGAAAATGTTGATGGATTAGTTTTTGATACGATGAAAGTTTTTGGATGGATGGACACTAATAAAGAAGATAAAAATGTGTGCCCGTTTTTTATAACCAGATTTGCAAATGATATTTCGACTGTTATACCTATGTTTTCATATGATAAGTATATTATGACTGCTGAAATATTAAAGAATACAAATGTGATCGAAATTAAATCAGAAGATTATATAAAACACTTTGCCACAATAGGCGGAGATTATGAATTTGTTTTAAATGATGAGGTTGACATAAAATAAAAAACAAAAGTTCATAGTTTCAAAGACAACAGAATTTGAATTAAATAAGTGGGAATTAAATTGTGAGATTAAAACATATGAATTGTTAGTAATATGATTAATCCGGTTCACTTAGCTATGAAATTTGTTTTTGTAATAAATAAAGGTGGTGAGAAAAAATAAAAGTATATAAAGAAAGACAATATCTGATTTTCGATTTTGAAAATGGGAAAACGGTGAAATATGATTTCTCTAAAAAACAGGCAATTGGTATTAGTGGAAAGCCTGTAAAAGATTTGAAAGTGCAATTACATGGAATCACCACGGATGAAGTTATCGAATGCTGCGAAGATAAACAATATGGAAAGTTTTTAAATTTTGTTAGAAGAAGATATCCATATCTTATTTCAAATGTAGGCACAATTCTTTCACATGTTCCAGAATATGCAAGATATGAACAGATTTTTTCCGCCGGATTTGAGGACGTTGTAGATAGAGATTTTTCTAAAACAATAAATGATATTCCAAAGTCTTTGATTAAAATTGCGAAAGAAAAAATATTAAGTTGTCTGATCGGTTTTGTAATTTCTGGGAACACAATACAAACGCATATTGCATCGCATATCAATTAGACTATATGTCTTTAAATGACAGCGATATATATAAAATACTTGACTGTTGTTATTGGGTTAATACGGATTACGGATATTCGTCTTATTACAACATCTTAATTGATGAATACAATTACAATCCTAAAAGTTTATTGCTTTATATAGACTCGTTAGCTACATATGAGGCACTTGATGATATATGTTATTTGATGAGAGAGCTTGTTGATTATGTAAGGATGATGAGCAGAATTAGTAATAAATTTGATAAATATCCAAGAAATTTTTTAACAACGCATAAGATTGCATGTAGAAATTATAATCGGTTAAAAGAGCGGTTTAAAGAAGAAGAATTTAAAAATAGGATTGATAAAAGATATGAATGCAGTTTTGGTAAGTATACATTCATTTATCCAAATAGTACACAAGACATTAAAGATGAGGCTGTAAAACAAAATAATTGTGTCGCTTCTTATATTAAAAAAGTTATTGATGGTCAGTGTCATATTTTATTTTTAAGAAAAAAAGGTTTTGAGAACGATAGTCTTGTAACTATAGAAGTAGATCCGGTAAGAAATATCATCGTACAAGCAAAGGGGAAATTTAATAGAGATGTAACTGAAGAAGAGAATAAAGTAATAGAAGCATGGAATAAAAAGTTTTCAATTAATAAAGATATGGAGGTTGCTGCGTGATTAAAGGAGATAGAATTAAACTTGTAAACAAAATGGGAGTATTTACAAATGTTGGTGAGATTTGTGAAGTTGTTGATGTGACAAAAAATGGAATTATTAGTTTTAAATTTGGGAACGGTAAACATCTCGGATGTATGTCTTATGACGAGTTTGAAAAGCATTTTGAACTGGTAGAGAGTAAGAGAGTATGGGGGAATTGGGTTCCTAAGTATTTAAATCATATATATATTGATAATCATGGGATTAAAACACTAATAGAAACTAGAACAAATGGAAAGATCGTTCAGGCTAGAATTAGGTTGATGAATGGTGAATATATCACTTCACGAGCTTCATGTCATAAAGATGATGAGTTTTCTATTGATAAAGGAATGCTATTAGCAGAAAAAAGATTGGTAGCAAAAATATTTATGCATGAAGCTAAAAAATGTGCGGCAAGTTTGTAAATGAAATCTGCTTTTCATTGGAGAGTCATTTTATAAATGAGGACATATATGAAGAAGTTTTTTGGAATTTTTATAGATGTATTTTTAATCACTGCAAGTATTTGCATTGCAGTTATTTTAAACAATAAATTTAATATTTTTATTAGTGGTATGTCAACAGGAATTTGGATCATTTGCTTAGTTTTGGATATTATAGAACTCTGTTACATACCTGAATATAAACCTAAACGTGGCAATGTCATTAAGCGGATGGAGAATAAAGTAAATACAAAAATAGATTGCAGCAATATTAAACAAGTAAGAATACATAAACAACAGTTTGATTCGATTGAGAAAAAAGGCAGATTATCTTATTTTAAGTTGCATTGAAGATGGAAGATGTATTGGATTTAAAAGAGTGAGAGAAGATAATGAAGAAAGTGAGGAATAAATATGTATTGTGGATATATTACAACGCTAAAAACATTAAGAAAACACAGTAATGCTGATCGTTTGCAATGTGTAGAAGTATTTGGTCAAAATGTAATTGTAGATTTGAGTTATAGGGCAGGACAGAGGGTTGTATTCTTTCCGTCAGATGGTCAGTTATCTTTAGAGTATGCTACTGATAACAACTTAATTCGTAAGAAAGATGAGAACGGAAATAACATTGGAGGATATATGGATGAACGCAAGAGAAATGTGACTGCAATTAAGTTAAGAGGTGAAAAATCAGAAGGTCTTATGTTGCCAATTGAAACCCTTTCAAAATATACAGATATTTCCAAGTTGAAAGATGGAGATCAGATTACTGTATTGGGTGGTCATGAGATTTGCTGCAAATATATTCCAAGAGGGAATAAAAGAAAATCGAATGTAAATTCTGGTAAAAAGAATAAGAAAGAATCAAAGGTAAGTTATCCATTTTTTGAAGAACACAAAGATACGGCACAACTTGCTTATAATATGAACGTATTTAAACCGGGAGACACTGTTTATATTACACGTAAACTTCATGGAACTAGCGCCCGCACAGCTAAAACAATTAAGATTACGAAAAAACATAGCAATTTGAGAAAACTGTTACATATGAAACAGAAAGAGACAAAAGAAATTTCTGTTGTCTCCGGTAGCCGCAGAGTTGTTTTGAAAGATATGAATAGTACAGATGGATATTATTCTGATAATAGATTTCGTAAAAAATATCATGATTTACTTAAAGATAAATTGCCAGAGGGATGTGAGATCTTCTATGAGATTGTAGGATATGTAAATGAATCAACTCCAATTATGGGTTCAGTGTCCAATACAAAAGTAAAAGATAAAGATTTTACAAAGAAATTCGGAAAAGAAACTACGTTTTCTTATGGGTGTAAACCTGGTGAATCTGAAATGTATGTTTATCGAATAACTATGACAACAGGAGATGGAACTGTCGTAGAGGTTCCTTGGGAAGTGGTCAAAATTTGGTGTGATAAACTCGGCGTTAAGCATGTTCCAGAGTTAGAGAAATTTATGTTTACAACGCAGGAAGATTTGAGAGAGAGAGTAAATAAATATCTTACTGGAATGCCGATGGATGAAATAGGAAAAACACACATTGCGGAAGGGGTGGTTGTGAGAATTGATAATAGAGAATCTTTTACAGTTTATAAAGACAAGGTGTTTGAGTTTAAAGTAATTGAATCTATCATCAAAGATACATCTGATGCACCAGATATTGAAGAAGCTGAAGAATTATTTGAGGAAAAATTAGATGAATAACAGACCAGAATTAATTGTTATGTGTGGATTATCCGGTTCAGGAAAATCCACCATTGCAAAAGAATTAGCGGTAAAACATGATGCAATAATCGTATCAAGTGATGCGATTAGAAAAGAAAAATGTGGAACTGTTGCAGACCAATCTAAGAATGAAGAAGTATTTAAGATTTTTCATAAGAGAATTAGAAAATATTTAAGTAAAGGACAAAGTGTAATTGCCGATGCAACAAATATCACAATGAAATCACGCCGAGCGGTTATTGAAAATGTGAGAGGATTGGATGTTGAGAAAATTTGCTATATCATTCCTAAACAATTTAAAGATTGTATTAAAGATAATAAAAATAGAAAGCATCCTGTTTCGGAGAAAGTAATTGCTGGTCAGAGAAGTAAGTTTCAGATTCCGTTTAAAGAAGAGGGGTGGAATGAGATTATTATCTATGATATGGGGTATACATACGCCGATAAGTTTACACCAGAAGCAATGTTATTTTCAATGGTAGGATTTGATCAAAAAAATCCACATCATAATATGTATTTAGACGATCACTGTGATTTTGTATATAGCATGTTTTCCGGCAGAGAGCATTATCATAATGGATTTTTGATGGGAGCGTATCTACATGATATTGGTAAATTATATACTCAGAGTATTGATGAAAATGGTATAGGACATTATTTAAGACATGAAAATGTTGGATCATATTTTGTTTTGACATCGTTATATCAATGGAAGAAGTTTACTGATGATGATTTATTAAATTGTTGCTTTCTAATTAATTATCATATGATGCCGTTTTCTTTGGATAGCGAGAAAACAAAGAACAAATGGAGAAAACGATTTGGAGAATATAAATATGAGCTGTTAATGAGGTTTCATGAATGTGATAAAACAAGAACAGAGGTATAAAGGTAAAAAGTATGTTTAAAAGGATTAAAAAATTACTAAAAATATCACGAGAATATGATGGTTTAAAAGATTTAGTAGATGAGATAAATCGCAAATTTTTAAATGAAAAAATAGAAAAAATAGAAAAACTAGAAAAAGAAGATATCAATTTAATTGAAAAATGTGAAAAACTAGAGAGAATATTAGAATATGGAAGACAAGATAAAATAACATATATGATTTGTCGCGAGCTTACTGGTATGTTGAATCCATTATTTAAACATTCAACTTATATTTATAAAGATGGAAAAGAATTTAGAATTAATGATTTGGTTTTGTATAATCCAACATTTTCTAATACATCTGAAAAATACAATATCATAGTTGAAGATAGTTTTGAAAAAGACGGCGCTAAAATAAAGAAAAAATACGCCGTTGATTTATTAAAAGGAGCGTATATTATTATTAAGAATAGTACAACTGACAAAGATAATGATTAACAATGGATTAGATCCTGTAAATTATGGATATGGGAGATTTTGTAAAGGAATGGAAAGTGAATGATGAACAATAATGACATTGGTTTATTTGAGAAAATGTTTGATGTAAATATAGATGAACTATTACAGAAAATAAAAAATGCATTTGATGAAAAAAATAAAAAAATCAAAATATTAAAAAATGAGATTTATGAATTAAAAGATTCGCATTACAGAGACAGGGAGCTTAGTAGACTAAAAACAGAACTTGATAATACAAAACAAGATTTGCGTAGAGGATTTCCAATTACAGAATACGAATTAAATAAAATTAACGAATGGAAAAGAAAACATGAAGAAGAAGTACATGGATTAAAAACGATCGAAGGCAGATTAGAAGTTCAGGGTTGCTGTGGCGGTGTGTATGAATATAGATTTACACCTACATCAATTGGTATTGTAGGTGAAGTTATATGTAGTAGGTGTGGAACAAAATTTACATTTCGAGAGTTACGATGAAACCCCGATTTCATACTATGAAAGATTCTAGTATTCGCCAAGTGGGAATCAATTTGTTGATCATTGTGGAGACAGTTATGATGAGGCGATAGAAGATTGCGTCAAATGGTTAGATTCTGAATGGGAAGAAGGTGAATAAAAAATAAGAAAATTAGACAGAACAGGTGAAACTGGTATTAGTAATGAAGGGTTAAAAATGAAAATCATCAAATATAATAACTACTCGGATATAGATATAGAATTCGAGAATGGATATGTTTCTAAAAATAATACATATCAAAATTTTAAAAAAGGACAAGTACGAAACTATCTTATTGAATATGTATTTGGTGTTGCGTGTCTTGGTCAAGGAAAATATATTTCAGAAAAAAATGATATTGTAACACCAGAGTATGAATGTTGGATTAATATGCTAAGAAGATGTTACAGTGACAAATATAAAAAGCAGTTTCCAACATATAAAACATGTATTGCATGTGATGAGTGGTTGAATTTTCAAAATTTTGCAGAATGGTATAATCAAAATTTTTATACTGTAAAAAATGAAAATATGCATTTAGATAAAGATATTTTAGTTAAAGGAAATAAAATATATTCTCCCGAAACATGTATTTTCGTACCATCGAGAATTAATAAACTATTTATAAAAGGCGATAATTTTAGAGGGAAATACCCAATAGGAGTGACATATAAAAGTGATATTAATAAATTTATTGCAAGATGTAATACATTAGATAAAAGAAAAAATTTAGGAGTTTTTTCTACAGAAGAGGAAGCTTTTAATAAATATAAAACTTTTAAAGAAAAGTATATTAAACAAGTTGCAGATGAGTATAAAGATTATATTCCAGATAAGTTATATAAAGCACTTTATAAATATGAAGTTAGCATTGCAGATTAACGAAATTTTAATAGGCAGACAAATTTAACATTTTATTTATAAAACTGTTATATAAAATTGCAAATATTGGAACAGGAAAAGGTAAGAATAAGGATAAATAAATGGATAAGATTACATTAAATATGGAAAATCTTTCAGGAGATGAAAGAGAACAGTTGATAAAATTGGTAGAGAAAGCAAATAAAAAGGAGAATAATAAAGTGTGGAAGCCAGGGCTGGGTGATCGATATTGGTATATAGGGAGAAGTTTAGTTGACGATTTCGTATTTGATAATGATGAAATGGATAACTTTTTATGCTCAATAGGAAATTGTTTTAAAACAGAAGAAGATGTGTTGTTTGCAATTGAAAAGGCAAAAGTAATTGCAGAGTTAAAATGGTTTGCTAAAGAGAATAACAAAGTTGGGATTAATTGGACTTATTGTATTTATTATGTATATGAAAATGATTCGATTATAACATATAATCATAGTAATATCATCAAATCTAATACTGTTTATTTTTCGTCAGAAGAAATTGCAAAAGCAGCGATTAAAACAATTGGAGAAGATAGGTTGAAGAAATATTATTTTGAGATTGGAGAATAATTATAAATGAACGATAACGATATATATAAAATTGCATATAACACCATTAAACAGGCAATAGAATGGGGAACAAATAAAGATTTATCTGTTCAATTCGCCCAATATACTGAGGGTGTTATAGAATTTGCTGAAAATATTATAAAATATATTGGCAGAAAAAAATAATGAAATTGATTATTCCTATTTCTAATTGTGTTTTCTTTTTCAAATGATGAAATTGTTTTTGATATAACAGATTCATACAACGAAAACACTATAATTTTTTTGAAGCTATGTTTGAAAGAAAAAAGTGTAGTTCCAGTTAAATGCGAAGTATTTACTCTTCACAAAAGTAATGGTATTCAAGGATATTATAAAGAGCTAGAAGATGGTAAAACCAAATTTAAATGTTTAGATAATTATACCCTACCATTTGTGCTAAGAAAAATTTCAAAACCAAGAAGTTATTGAAAGTGACAAAGTGTTTTATCACGAAGGACTATTATCGAAATTTATTGAAGTGCCAGATATTCAAATATAAATGTTAATTGAAAGGAGAATAAATACATAGAATGAAAATATTTTTATTGATAATGTTGATCTTGTTGTTTTTAAAAAGAATTAAAGATACACCAAAGGCTTTGAGTTACAGAGTGTGGGAAGATAAGCTTGTAAAATCATTAAAGGAATCTGATGATATAATAAAAGAACTTAAGTTAAAATCAATTAAAGAATTTGGAACTACAATCGTTTGTGACATAGTATTTGTTATTTCCTATATATTTATAATTATACTATATGTTTTGTTTATAACAACATATTCTTTGGTTGGTACAAAATTAGAAAGTACCTATCTACTAATTATGTCAGCTATCCAAATTATACTGACATTATATGGAATGAAAATTAGTTTTGGCAAAGAATTATATAGTACAAAATTTGAAGATTACAAATTCCGTAGAACCTATAATTTACTTAATGTGATTGTTGATTATATGTATTATCCAGTAGCAATTTGGATGTTATTGTAATAGGAATAACGAATGAGTCGAAAACGTGAATATATAAAGCTTCCAATAACAAAAGAAGACATTAACAAAACCATGATGCTTCACGGTGATCATAAATCAATCCGGTTTTGGGAGAATATTATTATGAGCAAGGTTAAACATGGAGTTTTAGCAAATGACAGAGAAGAGTTGTTTTGGTATATGAATGGAATTGTAAGTGGATGGTTTAAGAAACCATGAAAAGAGAATATATAAATGAAAAAATGACATATCACCTTGTAATTATTAAATCTTATTGAGATAAATCAAATCTATTCAAATCGAATAATATTCATTTTTTTAAAACTGAATAAAAATATATATTTGGGTGGTTAAACAGCATACCCTTGGGGTCTTTGCACTCAAAAATCACTGATTACATAGAATTTGACATATTAGTTGTTTCTATGTTCCGTCCGGCAGGACGTTTTAATAGATAAAAATTTTTATATTATAGGAGGTACATGCAGCATATGAGCGACAAAGTAAAACAGATGACAAATAAGGTAGTATTGACAGGGAAGGTAACGGAATTTGAAAAGAGAGTTGGAACAATTTCTAGTGGTGAAAGCAAAGGTGCACCATATATTAGCTTTAAAGGAAAAATTCAATTTGGCGAACATAAAGCTATGGAGCGTTCTTTTGAAAGATTTGTTCAGGAATACAGTGTAAGAGAAGGAAAAAAGAAAGAGAATAAAGCTTACGAAAGAACAGTTGAATGGGCTAATTCTGTGAAGTCTGTTGCTGATTCAAATTGGGAAGAAGCCACCGAGGTAAGTTTGCAGTGTTCATTTGCAACTAATGATTATGTAAATGCAGAAGAAAAATTAGTTGAGGCATTAAAATGTAGCGTTGCTTTTATTAACGATGTTGATGGAGAATATGGAGCAACGGCAGATGTAGAGGGTTATATCAGCCAGATTACACCGGAGACAAGAGGCGAAGACCAAAATGAAACTGGAAGATTGCGAGTCACAGTTTTGACCAACGACTTTTTTGGAAATATTATTCCAGTTAAAAGCATTATCGTTCCGGCAGAATTGCGAGAAGCCTTTGAGGATAACTATGAAGTAGGACAGACTGCAAAACTCTTCATTACATTTGAATTACATAAAGGAGAAGAAAAACCAAAGAAAACTGGTGGAATTGGTGTGCAGAGAACTACAGATGGAAAGTCATATGTTGAGATGATTCTGACTGGCGCTGATCCTGCAATGGATGAAGATGACAAGGACTCTTATTCAAAAGAAGCAGTTCGCATTGGAATGTCAGAAAGAAAAGCAAAACTTGACGAACTGAAAGAAAAAGGATATCAGGGAGGCAAAGGAAAAAATAGTGGAAGTGTCTCAAAACCGAAAGCCGTCGTAGCAGATGATGACATCCCATTTTAAAATTTGTGACTAGATTTAATATCTAGTCACTTCCAAACCATTGATGAAAATAACTAAATTAGGTAATTGTTAAATAATTTTTTCTTTGATGTGGATAACTTTCCTCATATAAGGAGAGAAAAAACGGTCATTATTCAGAATGGTTTCTGAATTGACATAAATCATCAGATGTGGGGCGTACTTTAATAAGCCCATAAATGAACTATGACAATGAAATACTTTTTTAGGCAATTAAAGGTTTCAAACTTCGGATGTATTGTGGACAATTCATGCTGTGGGCGACAATGACGGTAAGCTGGCTTGCAATCCCTGCAAGAAAAACATCCGCTTTTGTGGTGGTGTGGTTTCTGGATTTCCTTCCGGCAACACACATGTTGATTTTTAGATGGTCGATGGCACGTTCCACAATGGTTCTGATTTTGTAAAGGGAATTCCATTCTTCGGAATCTCTTTGAATTCCGGGGAACATGCGAAAATTTAGATTCTCGTATGTATAAGTGGTGCGTCCTTTGGTGGCGGTAGAGCAAGGATTTTTACAGTCGCAGACATATTTACCCTTTACCATGTGAACCTTGGGACAAATCCATTTGACACGGTCAGCACGTCCATTTTCATGGGTAATACCACAATACTTCATGGCAAGAGAAGGGTCGCCCGGGCAGGTTGGATAGCCGTATTCGTTATATCCGACTTTTTTGAGATTGCTTTCATTTCTAAGGTTGTAAGGAATCAGAGCCTTGGAAAAATGAAAGTCATTCAACAGCATCCCATAGGTTTTGATGGTATCAAAAGAAGAATCGCCCAGAAAAGTATCCGGATGGAAGTCCGGGTGCAGGAAAAAGAAATCAGAAAGCACAGGCTTCAGGGAAGTTGCATCCCCGATGGACTTATCTTCATCGGGAGAATCAGATTTCTTTTCTATCGTCATTTCCGGATGAGCTGTTTTAAAGTCATCATCCAGAAAAGAGATATGCCGGATGATACCCAGACCATTGGTAAGGATGGCAAATTTATCCGCATAACAGAAATGTCCGTTGATGTATTGTTGCTTTGCGTCGGGACAGGATGCCGCCTGTGAAGGCATAAGACCGTAAGCCATCTTATAAGGGTCAACATCAGGGATATCTTTGTAATAAACTTTCAGTTTTCGGATAAGTGCATTGAGAGTTTTGGGATTGTTTTCCGTAACATAGAGTTCGATGCCGGAAGTATCAAAGGTAAGAATCTGAGCCAGTGAAGAATCAATCTGCTGGCAGATGGGTTCGGTATAATCAACCATCTGCTGAAACATGAGTTCAATGTGGTCAGAAAAGCCCAGTCTAAAGCGAGTGAACAAAGGTGCATCAGGGACTTTGGAAAAACCGCAGAAATCCCGAAGTTCCTTGCAAAGATTCAATAATAGTATCAGCAGGGAATCCGTGGGGATAGGAAAGATTTTTTGTAGGATAAGGGCAGAAAGGAAACCAGTAAGCGGATACTCTCTTTTGCGACCAAGATGCTGATAAAAAGCGTTATAAAAAGTTTGTGGAATAAAAAGAGAAATATCAAAATGCTGCTCCAGAAGTTGAAAAAAGGAAGGAACATCATCCATAAACATGTCCTTGCAGTCTGAAAAAGTATCTTTAAGTGAAAGCTGATGATAATTATTAGCCATAAATTTTTTCTCCTCTCATGTGTGGGATGTTTGTGTGGCTACTTATATTTTACCATGAGTGGAGAGAAAATTTATATATAAGAAACGAGAAAACCCAGTAAAATCAATGGGTTGCGGCATTTAGCAAATGCCTAAAATAACTAAATAAAAAGGAGATATAAAGAATATATGGCAGAGATTGATATTTTTAGCTTGCAGCCAAGCACAATTAGTAGAGATTTATCAGGAAAAAGTTTTCTGATTTATGGAACCAGAAAAAGTGGGAAAACTTCTAATGCAGTAAAATTTCCGAAACCGTTGGTTATGGGATTTGAAAAGGGGTGGAATATGCTTTCTGGTGTTTATGGACAGCCTATTAATAAATGGTCTGAAGCACTGAAAGTAAAAAAACAGCTTTTGTCAGATGTAGATAAAGTTGAAAAGGGTCAGAAAGATGAAACTACTTTTAAAACAGTAGTGGTAGACACAGCAGATCTAGCTTACATGATGTGTGAAGATTATATTCTTGCTAAAGAAGGTGTTGAATATCTGGATGAGACTGAATCAAAACGTGGTTATAAAGCTGTTAAGAAAGAGTTCAATATGTTTTTTCAAGAAATTGTAAAAGCAGGATACACACTTGTCGTTATTGCACATTCTGAAACAAAACAAATTAAGGAAAATGGTGAAAAGTATGAAAGAACACAGCCACTTGTAGATAAACGTGGTTTTGAAGTTCTTGCAGGACTTGTTGATGTTGTGGGATTTGCAACTAACGAATTACAGGAAGATGGCACAAATAAAATGGTTCTTACTTTGAGAGGAAATCAGTATCTTGAAGCCGGAACAAGAAATAAGTATATGTCAGCAAAGATCCCGTTCACATATGAAGCATTGAGAAAAGATATGGAACAGGCGATTGATAAACTGGAAGCAGAAGACAATGCAGTTGTTACGGATAAACCTATTGAAGTTTATAAAGACCAGTCTGAAACAGCAGATTTTAAAGAAACAGTATCTTCAATTGGAAAGATGGCAAAAGCCTTAAATGATCAGGGGATGATGGACAAGTACCAGACAATCACAAATAAATATCTTGGAAAAGGTAAGTTGGTTAGAGATTGTGATGCAACCCAAATTGATTTGCTGATGTTAATTTTAGATGATTTGAATGATTTGATTAAGGAAGAGGGAATTCTAATTGATTAATAGATAAAGGGATTCCCCTTTATCTTATTTAAAAGAGGTAGTGTAACGATGGCAAGAAAAGTAAAATGTCCTGAGTGTGGGACTTATAACGATAAAGAAAATACAGTTTACCATAATTCAAAATACTACTGCAAAATTTGTTATGAAAATAAACAGAAAGAGGCACAAGATTATAAAGCTTTAATCGCATATATTTGTGAATTGTATCAGATTGATGTTCCGACAGGATGGATGTTAAAACAAATCAAGGATTATAAAGATCAGTTTCATTACACCTATCGAGGAATAAAAACCACTCTACATTATTTTTATGAAATACAAGAGGGGAATAGTGTAGAAGATAGTTTAGGGATAGGCATTGTTCCATTTGTTTATGATGAAGCAAAAAAGTTTTACATAGATAAAAAAGCTATTAAAGATAATCTAAAAGATTGTGATATGCAAAAGGTGCAAAATAGAAAAAAAGTCATTCACATAAATCGGAATCAAGATGAGAAAAATAAGTATAAAGAGATGGCTTTGATTAATATAGAAGAACTTTAATATGAAAGGAACTATAGATTGAAAAAAAGTAAACTACTTAGTTATGTAAACAAACAAGCAATAAGAGAAGTGCTAGGAAGCCTATTACAAGAACCATCTCTGATTAGAGAATATAAAATTGTACAAAATGATTTCCCAGAAACCTTTCATAAACTGATTTTTGCTGCCATTAACAATTTATATAAAAATGGTGCAGAAGAAATTGATGCTGTAGCAATTGATGAATATTTATCCCATTATGAAACACAATACCAAGTTTTTATAAAAAATGAGGGTGTTAGTTTTTTAGAAAAAATACAAGAAATGGCTTTACAGAGTAATTTTAAGTATTATTATGACCAATTAAAAAAATTTTCTTTGCTGCGAAGCTATGTTGAATATGGAATTAGTGTAGAAGAATTTTTTGATCCTGATGAAATTAATCCGGAAGTTATAGAAAAACAGCGTAAGCAATTAGATGAATATACGATACAAGATATTATCAATCATTACAAGAAAAAACATTCAAGAGTGATTGCACCTTTTTTAAACACCGAGGGACAGGATTCTAAAAAAGCAGGAGTTGGAGGACACGAGCAAAAAGAAAAATGGAAACAGGATACTGCATGGGGAATTGGATATGCTAGTGCTTATCTTACAACTGCTTTACATGGTATTAGAAAAAGACGTTTTAATATCAAATCTGCTGGAACGGGTGTAGGAAAAACCAGAACTTCGATAGCAGATATTGGATATGCATGTTCACCATATTATTATGATAAATCTCTTGATAAATGGTGTGAAAACCCCAATGGTAAATCGAATGGTGGATTATATATAGGAACAGAGATGGAGCTGCTTGAAGAGATTGATCCGATATTATGGGCTTATATAGCAGATGTCCCACAAGACCATATTGAATTTAATTTGTATGAAGATGGAGAAGAGGAGAGAGTAGACAAAGCAATTGATATTTTGGAACATGAAGCAAATATTTGGTTTGAATATGTCCCGGAATATGATGCGAATACTTTAGAAGAAATTATTGAAACACATAAGTTGGAACATGATATTGAATATGTTTGGTTTGATTATATTAGCGCAACAGTAGAATTAAATAGTGAATATGCAGCAGAGTCAAAAACAAAAATGGTCGTAAGAGAAGATCAAGTGTTGGCAAATTTATCTAAGAAATTAAAAAATTTCACAAGGAAATTTGATGTATCAATTGATTCTTTTACTCAGGTAACAGGTGATTTTAAGAATGAAGCAAATCGAGATCAAACGATTGTAAGAGGGGCAAAGGCAATTATTGATAAAGCAGATGGAGCAATGATTGCAATGCCACCAACTGAAAAAGAATTAAAGAAAATTGAACCAATTACAAGAGAACTAATAAATAAACCAACTCCTAATTTGGTGTATTCATTATATAAAAATCGTGGTGGGAAATGGAATAAAATTAAAATTTGGCTTTACATAGATTATTCAACTATGAGAGTGCATGATTTATTTGTAACAGATTATGAATACAAGCTGATTAAAGATATGGAAAAAACATATATAGATGTTAATGATGAAGAATATGCTTCTACGAAAGCCAACATAAATCCAGTAGATAATTTAGAGATAAAAGAAAAAGAAGAAACAATTGCATTTTAAGGTGGTTGTAATGATAGATAAAGATTGTTTGTTGGAGCGTATAACAGAAGAACAAATACTTGATATTTTAAAGAGCTTTGGTGCCTTACCGTATGGAACATTTAAACAAAACGAGATTTGGTTTAAAACTATTTGTCACGGTGGAGATTCACATAAGTTATGTTATTTCCGAGATTCTAAAAGTTTTTATTGTTATACAAATTGTGGGAAAATGTCTCTTTTCAATTTAATAATGAAATTGAGAAATTGTAATTTTGGAGAAGCCATAAATTATGTTGCAAACGTTGTGGGTATTAGTAACCGTCACGGATTCTCCAATAGTCTTCCCAGAATAAATCAAGAGTTATCGATAATTGATAAATATATTGCAATAAGAAAAAGAAAAATTGGTGAAATAAAAAATTTACCTTCGATAGATGAAAATATTCTTAAATATTTTGAAGATGATGTATTCTTTGAAGGATGGATAGATGAGGGGATTAGTATTGAAACTATGAAGGAGTTTGGTGTTTGTTGGTATGAAAGTGAAAAACACATCATTATTCCGCATAGGAATTTAAAAGGGGAATTAGTAGGAATACGAAGAAGAAGTTTACAAGAAAAAGACCAGAATAATAAGTATATGCCGGAAACTATACAAGGGAAAACATATACGCATTCTCTTAATATGAACTTTTATGGATTAGATAAGCATCTTAAAGGAATAAAGAAAACAAAAAAAGTTGTTATTGTTGAATCAGAAAAAAGCGTTATGTTAGCTCATCAATATTATGGAGAAGATGCCTTTGTTATCGCAACTTGTGGTTTTAATATATCTAATTGGCATAGAGATATGTTATTAAATTTAGGGGTTGAAGAAGTAATGTTAGGATTTGACCGAGATTATGACTTAATGGCTTTCGAGAAATGTGAAGAAGATAATCCAGAATACAAAAAATGTCAAAGGTATGTAAAACGAATTAATACTTTAGCACAAAAATTAACACCATATTTTACTGTTTATATCTTATACGATTACGAAGGACTTACAGGATTAAAGTGTTCGCCTTTTGATTGTGGCAAAGAAATTCTTGAAAAAATAATGAAACAAAAAATTGAGATAACTACTAATACTGTTATAGAAAGTGGGAATTAATTGGGAAAGAAAGGTGAAGAATAGATATTGAATAAACTACTTTGGAAAACAATTCATCAGTGTGAATTTAATAAAGAAGATGATTATTTAGCGAGAATATTAAATCAAGCTGGAATTGAAGATATATATGAATTTTTGCATGTTAATAAATCACATACACACGACCCATTTTTATTAAAAAATATAAAAGTAGGGGTTGATTTATTACATAGCAATTTAAATAAAACAATTTTTATTAAAAGAGATCCAGACGTAGATGGCTTTACCTCGGCTGCATATTTAAATGGTTTCATTTCAGATATTGCGCCCGATACAAGAATTATTATAGGCGGAAGCTATCAAAAAGAGCATGGATTAAAAATTAGTGATATTGAAAAATATTGTGATGAGCTTTCATTGATTATTATTCCGGATGCAGGTTCTGGCAAAGAATCAGTAAATGTATATAAAGAGATTAGAGAAAAATATAATATACCTATTTTAGTTATTGATCACCATGAAATATGTGAAGAAACGATGAATTATGCGACAGTAATTAACTGTAAAGATGGGGAATATCCTAATAATACATTGTCTGGTGTTGGAGTTGTACATAAATTTTGCTTGGCTTATGCTACAAAATACGATATAAATCCGAAAGTATGTGAATATTATCTTGATTTAGTATCTTTGGGAATGATTGCTGATTCAATGGATATGAGGAACTTAGAAACACGCTATTATGCATTAGAAGGGATAAAAGAAGAAAATATACACAACTTACTTATTAAAGAGCTGGCGATAAAAAACGAGGATGAAATGAAGCTGGGGTTTACACTTAACAATATTGGATGGGTTATCGCACCTAAAATAAATGGAGTTATACGTTATGGCAAAAAAGAAGAACAGGATGACTTATTCAGGGCAATGTGCGGAGTAAAAGATGACAGAGAATATCAGCCAAGAAGAAAGAGCAAAAATGATCCGAAACCACCCGTTGAAATCCATTCATTACAAAAAACAATGGCAAGAGTTTGCACAAATGTAAAACAGAGACAAGACAAAGATGTGCGCTTATATATGAATGAATTAGATAAAGAAATTGTGAATAGAAAACTTGATAAAAATAGTGTGATTATCATTGATGCAACAGAAATAGTCGATAAAAAAACAGTAACAGGATTAGTGGCAAATAAACTGGCAGAAAAATATTATAGACCAATCGTTATTTTGAGGGCTAAAGATGACAAGACTTTTGGCGGCTCTGGTAGAAATTATGATAAAGGAATTGTCAAGGATTTCAGAAACTTCTTAAATGAAACAGAAGTATTTGAATGTGAAGGACACCCCTCGGCTTTTGGTGTTGCGATTAAAAAAGAAGATTTACCTATAGCTATTGAACGATGTAATCAAAAGTTAAAGTTAGAAGACTTAGTGACAATTCATCAAGTGGATTATGAAATAAAAGCAGATCAACTTACACCTCAAACAGTGCTGAAAGTAGCAAATTCTTATGAGATTTGGGGAAAAGGTGTACCTGAGCCATCTTTTGTAATTACGAATATTGTGATTCCGGCAAAAGATATTATAGGGTATGGAGACAATAAAGGATTTATTCGATTTACATACAATGGGGTCGATTATGTTAAGAAGTATTGTTGTAAGGGCGAGTGGGAAGAAATGACTCTTCGGGATAGAAATGTCTTGGGAGAAAATAAAAAAACGCTTTCGCTTACAGTTATTGGGAATTTTGTTTTAAACGAGTGGGAAGGACAAAGATTTCCACAAGTTAAGATTAAATTTTTTGAAAGTAACGAATATATACAAGAGAATAAAAAAGTAGATATAGATGATGATTTTCTGTTTTAAAGAGGTGAGAAAATATGAGTTATGTTGGGTGTCATTGTCATGATGAGCGCAGCAATTTTAGAGGTAGAGATGCTTTAATACGAACTACGGAGTTAATTGATTACACACATGAACTGGGATATAAAGGAGTTGCGATAACAAACCATGAAACGATTTCATCTTCATTAGAAGCTAATAAATATATTACCAGCAAAATGAAAGAGGAAGGATGGGAAGATTTTAAGGTTATTAATGGTAACGAAATATATCTATGCAAAGACCTGCAAGATGAGAATGACAAACCTAATGTATTTCCTCATTTTATTTTATTAGCAAAAGATAGAGTCGGATTTGAACAATTGTGCGAATTATCTAATATAGCATGGATTAACAATTCATTTTATAACGTCATGATGCGAGTGCCCACTTATTATAAAGACATAACGGATGTCATTGGTAATAAAAAAGGACATCTGATTGCGTCTTCTGCGTGTATAGGTTCTACATTAGGGAGGATGTTATTACTATTTAAAGATACACAAGAACAAAAATATTTTGATATGTGTATTCGTTGGATTCAGCGTATAGTCGGTATTTTTGGACAAGGTAATTTCTTTTTAGAAATGCAGCCTTCTCATGGAGAAGAACAAATTTTTGTTAATAATCAAATTTTGAAACTTTCTAAAATTACTGGTGTAAATTACATAATTACTACAGATGCACATTATTTAAAAAAGGAAGATGCAAAAGCTCATTCTGCCTTTTTGAAAGCACAAGATATTGAACGAGAAGTAGATTCTTTTTATGCAACTACTTATGTAATGTCAGAAGAAGAGATCCATTCTTATATGGATGATTATATCGGGTATGATGCGGTAGAACGAGGATTAAATAACACAATGCTTATTTACGATATGGTGGAATATTATGATTTAACGAAACCACTGCACATTCCTTATATACCATTGAATCCTGTTGAACCACCTCAGCAAAATGAATTTTATTCAAAAGTTCCATTATTAGAAGAATTTAAAGAATCCAAAGAACCATCTGACCGACATTTAGTGACCAGATTAATAGAGGCTTTTGAAAAAGATTCTCAATTTAGAAACCCGGAAACCTATGAAGCTGTTACGGTTTGTATGGAATCAATTAAAGCTAGTTCAGAAAAAATGAACGTCCCATGGTCTGCATATTTGCTTCAAATTGCAGACTATGTGGATATAGCATGGACGAAGAGTTTAGTATGTCCGGGGCGTGGTTCTGGAGTAGGTTTCATTTTACTTTATATGTTGGGAATTACACAAATAAATCCTTTAAAAGAAAAGACAAAAACTTATCCGTGGCGCTTCTTGAACCCAGAGCGAGCATCAGTATTGGATATTGATGTAGATGTTTGCAGTAGCAAACGGGACGAGGTTATTCAAGCAATTAAAGATAAGTATGGAGAAGATAGAGTAAGCAAAGTATTAACTATAAATAGAGAAAAAAGCAAAAGTGCTATCCAGACAGCAGCACGCGGTTTGGGAATTAACGATGATGTGGCTATCTTCTTGTCTTCGCTGATTATATCGGATAGAGGACAATTAAGAACTCTTAAGCAAATGTATTATGGAGATAAGGATTTTGCTCCAGATACAGAATTTAGAAATGAAATGGATAAGTATCCTGAATTGTGGGAAGTTGCTCAAAAAATAGAGGGGGTTTGTAATGGATGTAGTTCTCATGCAGGTGGAGTAATTATTGTTGATGAACCATTTACAAAGACAACCGCTTTAATGAAAACGAATTCTGGCGATGTAATCACACAATTTGACCTGCATGAATGTGAAGACGTATCTTTGATTAAAGTCGATTTATTAGCAACTGAAGGAATGGACAAAATTTATACATGCTTACAACTTTTGGTAAAGTATGGTCATGTAAAACAGTATTCTACCCTTAAAGAAACTTATGAGAATTGTATTGGTATTTATAATCTTGAACGTGATGACAAAGATATGTGGAAGATGCTTTGGAATCGAGAAATCATGTCGTTCTTTCAAATGGAGAAACAAAGTGGTATTCAAGCAGTATCTTTAACAAAGCCAGAATCAGTTGATGACTTAGCAACAATAAATTCAGTTATGAGACTTATGACTGCTGATGGTGGTGAATCACCATTAGAAAAATATGCAAGATTTAAAAAGAATATTCTTGAATGGTATGAAGAAATGGATTCATATCATGTTGCAAAAGAAGACCAAGAGATATTAAAGGATATTTTGAGTGTGTCTTGTGGAATTTGTGAAGCACAGGAATATTTAGTCCTTTTAACAATGCATTCTAAGATCGGTGGCTTTTCATTGGCATGGGGGGATGCATTAAGAAAAGCAGTAGCTAAGAAAAACCCAAAAGCTTTTGAAAAGTTAGAAAAAGAGTTTTTTGAAAATGCAAGACAGAAAAATTTAGATAAAAATCTTACGAATTATGTATGGAATGTGTTAATACGAACTCAGCGTGGTTATGGTTTTAACAGATCGCATACACTTGCATATTCATTAATTGGATTACAGGAGTTAAATTTGTGTTATCGTTATCCGATTATTTATTGGAATACAGCAAATCTAATTGTTGATTCTGGAAGCCTTGATACAGGTGGAAAGAAGACAACGAACTATGGAAAGATCGCAACTGCGATTGGTAAGCTACAAAATAGCAATACAAAAATAGAATTGCCGGATATAAATGAAGCAGATTTTGGTTTTAAACCAGACGAAGATAACAACACGATTATTTTTGGATTGAAGGGTATCTCCGGTGTTGGTGATGTAGAAACAAAAGCCATTATTGAAAATCGTCCTTATACAAGTTTAGATGATTTCATAAATAAAATGGAGAAGTATAAAACAGAAGCAAAAGAAAATAAATTTGGTGAAAGCACAGTAATCACTTTAATTAAAGCAGGTGCTTTTGATCAGTTAGAAAATAAAGATCGGATTGAAATTATGGCTGATTATATCAAAAAAATTTCAAAGCCTCTTAACAATTTGCAAATTGATAGCATTTTAATTCTACATGAAATGGGATTACTTACAAATGAACAAGAACAATTTGAGTTACGTTTGGTACGTTTTAGAAAATATATATTTAATCGCGATTTTTTAGTTGATAAACGTGGGAAATCTGTTAATACATTTTTTTATAGATTAGACCAGAGATTTGCAGAACCATTTTTCTTTGAATATTTTGAAACAAACATGCAGGAAGAAAAAGATTATGAATATGATGAACAGGGAAACATATTAGTAAAAAGAGGTAGCATAGATAGAGAGTTCAATAAGCTGGTAGCCTCCTTTAAAAAGAAAGTTCTTTGTTCTAAAGAAATGCTCGAAGCAATTAATCACAAAAGATTCTTGGATAAATGGAATGAAAAAGTAGAAGGAAATATTTCAAAATGGGAGATGGATTCTTTAAGTTTCTATTATCATGAACATGAATTAGCTCATGTTAATAAAGAGAAGTATCTTATTTCTGATTTTGAATCTTTGCCGGAAAAACCAGAAATTGCAGAATATTATGTATATCGAGGAAAAGAACGCCCACGTTTTAAACTTACAAGAATTTGTGGAACAGTGTTAGATAAAGACAAAAATAAGCACTTCATTACACTTCTTACTACTGATGGTGTAGTAACGGTGAAGTTTTATAAAGGGCAATTTAGTTTTTATGATAAACAGATATCAGAGTTAAACGAAGATGGTTCAAAAACAGTTTTGGAATCTTCATGGTTTAAAAGGGGGAATAAATTATTGATCACAGGCTATAGAAGAGAAGATCAGTTTGTTCCCAAAAAATATGTGGATTCGGCATATAGACATACTTTACAACTTATTACAGATATAGACGAAGAAGGAAATCTCAAACTGCAATCAGAAAGAGTGGGTGAAGAAAACGAGTAATATTATAAAATTTGAAGGTAATTTAAATCGAATATTATTTCCCAAGTATCCAGAAGTACTTGGAAAAGATAATGATTTTGGCATTGTAAGTTGGAATCCGGTAAATGTGTTGGAAGGGGAACCAATCATAGATTCTTGGGGAAGTCTTATTGTAAAAGGAATATATTCAGAAGAACTTGATTGTCACAAAGACTATACTATTATCGCAAAAGAAATTTATGATGAACAACGAGGCACACAATATGAGCTTATGTTCATAGGTGAATCACTGGATTTATCAAAAGTTAAAAATCAACGGGGTTTTTTAAAATCTTTTCTTACTGATGGACAAGTTGATGAAATGTTTAAGGTTTTATCCAATCCATTGGAAGCAATAGAGAACCATGATATTGCAGCTTTAAAACGGGTAAAAGGAGTTGGCGATTATATTGCTAACTGTATTATAGAAAGATTTGAAAAAAATAAAGATGATTGCGAAGTTTATATTGAATTAGATAATTTTGGTTTAACGCCAAATTTTATACAAAAGTTAATTCAGAGATACAAAAATCCTCACAAGGTAATTGAAATTGTAAAACAAAATCCTTACCAATTAAGCTTTGATGTGGATGGGATTGGTTTCAAAACAGCAGATGATATTGCCATTAAGGGAGGTATTCAAAGAAAATCGCCAGAGCGTATCAAGGGGTATATTAATTATATACTAGATAATTTAGGACAAAGCGGAAACTCATATATAACTTCTGGAGAATTGACTTCATATATATTTGAAGAATTTGGTGGGAGAGATAATATATTAGATATTTATCAAGATAAAAATGGGTGTATTATTGGGAATAATATTAATGATGCAATTAATTCTTTAAAAGAAGAGAATATCATTATTGTAGAAGATCATGAAGAAAAGTCTCAACGTAGGGTTTATTTAAAGAAATATTATGATTTGGAAAAAGAAATTAGTGAGCATTTAAAAAGAATTGCTAATGCAGAAAATAAATTTAATTATGAAAATTGGGAGGAAATCGTAAGACAACAGGAGCATAAGCAAGGATATCAGTTCACAGATGAACAGATAGCGGGGATTAAAACAGGACTTGATAATCAAGTGTGTTTTATCACAGGTGGCGCTGGAGTTGGTAAGTCTAGTCTTGTGTCCGGTATATTAGAATCATTAAAAGATTACACATTTGCTCAAACTGCCCTAGCAGGAAAAGCATCCGCAAGATTACAAGAAGTAACAGGCGAAGAGGGATTTACTATTCATAGACTACTTGGTTTTAATCCTTCGCTTGGTTTTACATTTAATGAAGATAATCCACTAGAATATGACATTATTATCCTTGATGAAATATCATTAGTTGGCGGAGAGATATTTTTGTCTTTGCTAAAGGCAATTCCAAATGGAAGTAAGTTAATTATTCTTGGAGATATAGGACAATTAGAATCAATTGGCTGCATGAACCTTGCTTTTGACCTATATAAAAGTAAAAGTATCGTCACCATTGAATTGACTAAAGTACATAGGCAAGCACAAAAATCTGGAATTATTACTACATCTCAACAGATTAGAAAAGGACAACCCGTTTTAGAGAAAAAGTATACGGGGATAAAAACATTTGGAGAATTACAGGATATGCACTTTGATATAGAAGATTCATGTAATACAACAAGAGAACGTACTATTAAATGGTTCAAAGAGAAATATGAAAGTGATCTTGTTAAAGATGTCATGGATATTCAAATTTTATCTCCGTGTAAGGAACGTGGAGATGCAAGTGTATTCAATCTTAATCAAGATGTGCAGGAGTATGTAAACCCTCATGATAATGGCAAAAATGAAATAAAAGTAAAGTTGGGAAAAGATAAAAGTTATTATCTACGAGAGGGGGATAAGGTCATGTGTATTAAAAACAATTATAGAATCCAAGGGAGAAAGAAAATAGGAGTATTCAATGGATGGTGTGGAATATTAAAAACAATTGATAATGTCTTGGGCTTCCACGAAGTATATATTCCCATGATAGACGATACGATGATTTTTAGTACAAGTGATCTAACCAGTGGTGTCGTTTTAGGATATGCTTCTACAGTTCATAAATATCAAGGTTCTTCAGCGAAAGTTGTTATAGGAGCTTTTGATAATACAACACCTCCGTCAATGAGAACAAGGGAATTGCTTTATACATTGTGGACAAGAGCTGAGAAAGAATGTATTACTGTTGGACAAAATAGTGCTATTTACAATGCTGCACGAAATAGTGGCGTGACGGATAAGAATACTTTTTTGGTAGAGCTATTAGATGGAAAGGAGATGTAAATGGGAAATTTAGAAGATATTTTTGGTAGTTATTTTGATGTATATAAAGTGGGTGATATACGATGAATAAAGTTAAAATATATTGTACTCGTCCACGGTGGGCGAATACATATAAAAATAGAGGCTTTTTTAGATTTTATATTTTACCTTCTATACAAATAAATAAAGACGATGTATTTGAAGAAAATTTATTTAATATAGATTTTAATTGGTTATTCTGGGATTTCTCAATTTGCTTTGATAAGAAGAAGTCATAATGAATATATGAAAATATAAAAAGGAGAAAACTTAAATGGCAATTTATGTAACAGGTGATATACATGGGAATCCAAGTAGATTATCTACCGATATTTTCCCGGAACAAAAAGAAATGACAAAAGAAGATTATGTGATTTTGCTAGGTGATGTGGGGTTGGTATGGGATTATAAAGGAGAAAGTAAAAATGAGAAATATTGGCTTGACTGGCTAGAAACAAAATCGTTTACAACACTATTTATTGACGGCAATCATGAGAATTTTTCAAGGCTAAATTCGTATGAAGTCAGCGAATTTTGCGGAGGAAATGCAAGTTTCATCCGACCATCTGTTATCCATTTGAAACGTGGACAAGTGCTTAATCTTCAAGGAAAGAAATTTTTTACGTTTGGCGGCGCAAAAAGTCATGATATTTCTGATGGAATTCTTGAACCGGGAGACAAACGCATCAAGGAATGGGACAAAAATTATAATAAAATGTTCCGAGTAAATGGAGTGTCTTGGTGGAGAGAAGAGATGCCGTCTCAAGAAGAAATGGACGAAGGAATTTGTAATTTGCAAAAAGAGAATAACAAAGTAGATTATATTCTTACACATTGTCCGCCAACATCTGTATTAAAACAGATGAATAATAATTATGGAAGTGATTATCTAACTGATTATTTACAGGCAATAAAAGAAAACATTAAATATAAGAAATGGCTGTTTGGTCATATGCACGTGAACAAAAATTATCAATGGGATAAAGCAGCGTGTTTATATGAACAAATTGTGAGGATATTATAAGGCGAGCTTGAGGACGCGGTAGCATATAAATTACAGAATGGAGAATAAATAAATGGAAGGTATTATTAAAATAAGAAATGTACCAGAAACTTGTAGTGATTGTTTTTTGCATTCTTATGCAATCGGATGTAGATGTAAGAAAAAGTTGTTTGAAGGATATAAGACTACACGACCTGATTGGTGTCCGATTGAAACAAAAAAGAAAGAGGATGTTTATGAAAAAAATTGAAAAAATCAAAGAACTTGTAAAAGAATTAAATAAACACAGAGATGCTTATTATAATGATTCAAAGCCAACAATTTCTGATCCAGAGTATGACAGATTATTTGATAAGTTGCAAAATCTTGAAGAAGAAACTGGAATCATTATGAGTAATTCTCCTACTCAGACAGTTGGGTATGAAGTAAAGTCGAAACTTGAAAAAGTAAAACATGAATATCCGATGCTTTCTCTTGATAAAACAAAGTCAGTAAATGAATTAAATAAATTCGTAGGTGACAAAGATGCGATTGTAATGCTAAAGCTTGATGGACTTACAGTTGCAGTCACATATGAAAATGGAATTATGATTAAGGCGGAAACGAGAGGGAATGGCTCAGAAGGAGAATTGATCACTGCAAATGCTAAGACATTTGTAAATCTGCCAACTACAATTCCATATAAAGATAAACTGGTTGTTTTTGGTGAAGCAATTATTACTTACGATGATTTCAAAAGAATCAATAATAAGTTGTCTGAAAATGAAAAATATAAAAATCCTAGAAATCTTGTATCTGGTTCTGTAAGGCAACTTGATAATAAAATATGTGCAGAGCGAAATGTTAAATTTATTGCATGGAGATTAGTTGAAGGTAGTGACAATAACGATTTTTATCAAAGGTTATTAGAGTTAAAAAATTATGGTTTTGATGTTGTTCCAACAGTATTTTACAATACATATGAAATTGAACAGATTTTAGAAGAGGCACATCAAGTAGCTTCGAATGACAAAATACCAATAGACGGTTGTGTAATCTCGTACAGAGATATTAAGTATATGGATTCACTCGGTGCAACTTCTCATCATATGCGAAGTCAGTACGCATTTAAATATACTGATGAAGAAGTAGAAACTACATTATTAGATATTGAATGGTCAATGGGAAAATCCGGACAGCTTACGCCGGTTGCTATTTTTGAATCTGTGGAACTAGATGGAACAACAGTCAGTCGTGCTAGTATACACAATGTAAGTATTTTAACAAAACTAGATTTACAAGTTGGAGATACAATTACTGTATATAAATCAAATCAAATTATTCCTCAAATTCGTGAAAACTTATCTGCAAATAATAGGGAGGGTTCTTATATACAAATTCCATCATATTGTCCAGTCTGTGAACATCAAACAGAAATCATCAAAGATAATGATACAGAAGTCCTCATGTGTGTCAATCCATCTTGTAAAGGGAAACTTCTTGGAAGACTATCACATTTTGTATCTAAAAAAGGTATGGAAATTGATGGATTATCGGATGAAACTTTGAAGAAATTCATTGAACTTGGATGGGCAAAAAATATTTCTGACATTTACAATCTTCCAACACATTTTAATGAATTATCAAAGATGAATGGATTTGGTAAGAAATCAGTTGTAAAATTACAAACTTCAATCGAGCAGAGTAAGACAACAGACCTTCAGCATTTTATTGCAGCATTGAGCATTCCGAATATTGGCACATCACAGTCAAAAGAATTATGTAAGACATTCAAAACATGGGATGATTTTTCGGCAGCAGGATTCGGTAATTACGATTTTTCACAGCTTGAAGGTTTTGGTGCAGTATTAAATAGTAACATTCACACATGGTTCGATACGATGTATAAAGAAGACCAAATTGATCAACTTGCAAGAAATATTACATTTACAGAAAATGAAAATAGCATATCCACAGAGATACTAAAAGGAAAAACTTTTGTGATTACAGGAAGTCTGGAGCACTATAAAAACAGAGAAGAACTGAAATCTGTAATAGAACGAAATGGTGGTAAGGTTTCCGGAAGTATAAGCAAAAACACGTTTGCACTAATTAATAACAATATTAATTCAACATCTTCTAAAAACAAAAAGGCTAATTCTTTAGGAGTTCAAATTATTTCTGAAGAAGATTTCATTCAATTAATTTCTAAATAGTTGAGTATATTGTAATATGCTCAATTAACACATATCAAAAAATAAAAATTCCCGAATAATTAAATAAGGAGAAATTATGTCGTTTATAGTTAAACAGCCAAATGGTTTATATTGTAAATTTTCTACGATGTTCGACTGTCCTGTGCGTTTTAACATGACAGAAGATGAATATATAGAATCTTGTGTGGAACGTGCAAAAAGAGAAGCTGTTGATGTGTTAGAAAATCATCTAAAACCATTTGACATGATGATAGAAAAATTTCAACCCATTAACGTAACAGTAGAAGAATTTAATGAAATTCTAAAAAAGATGGGTTATAAAAAAGAATATAAGGAGTAATAAAAAATATGGACTTTAAAGTAAAATTAGGAAATTCTAATAACGCTGCTTTGTTTGTATCTGTCTGTTCGTCATTTGAACCATATATAGATTATAAAATCGGTAGATATACAGTAGATGCAAAATCAATTATGGGAGTGCTTTCTACATCTTTGGATAAAGTAGCAACTGTAATTATTAACACAGATGACGAACATATTATTAAGTCATTTAAAAAAAATATCAATTTATGGATAGTGGAGGGGTAAGTTTGAAAATTCTATTAGAAGACATCAATGACGTTACTTGTTTCGTAAACGGTGGAAATTTCTATGAAGGGGAAATTGAAGTAGCACAAAAACGATATAGGATAAATGGAAGAAGCTTTATAGGAATGTGCAGTATAGATCTGACAGAACCTATTGATGTAAAGATTATAACAGAGAATCCGATTTCAAAAGAAGATTTTTATAAGTTTATCAAAAAATGGGAGGTAAGGGAGTAAAATGCTGATGTTTATAGGAACGATTCTACTACAAATTATAAACTTGCTACTTATTTTGTTTGGGGCAGTTTTAGTAATTGGATTATTAGCTGTAACAATAGTCTATTGTTGGAATAATAGGATGAACATAAGAGGAAGAAGTAGAAAAAGGAGAATGGATAATGATTAAATTTAAAAATACAGATGTTTGGGGATTTGAACATGCGTTACGGGGAATGAGAAATCCAATGAATAGTTGGAATAAAAGCGATAGCAAATATTGTGGAGACTTCGATGACTGTGAGAAATGTAATCTGAGAATAGATACTTGCGATGCATATCTTATCGGAGAAAATGATATGAATTTAGCACACAGACTTATCAAAGGCGGAAGCGAACATAGAAAATTCTTACGACAGATTTTTGTGTCTGTTGATATTACTGCGCCTATTTACTGGTGGAAAGAATTCGATACTTACAAGGTGGGTACTACAGCAAATAGCACAAGTACAATGCATAAAATACACGCCAAGAGATTTGAACGAGACGATTTTAGCATCGAACATCTTAAAAATTGTGATGAAGAACATTGGATGGTTTGTATGGATAATATTATTTCTTCATTAAATGTTGCAAGAGAAAAATATTTAGAAACAAAAGAAAAAAAATACTGGTGGCAAATGATCCAACTTCTTCCTAGTAGCTACAACCAAACACGTACTATCACAATGACATATGAGAACCTACTTAATATGTATCGGCAAAGAAGAAATCATAAACTAGATGAATGGTCTATTGGATTTATAGATTGGATTAAAACACTTCCATATTCTGAAGAATTAATTATGTATACAGAAGGAGAAAATAAATGATTGTTTTACTTGGAAAGACTTGTAGTGGCAAAGATACAATCCTAAACAAACTTGTAAAAGATTATGGGTATTTTAAACTAACAACTTACACGACTCGCCCTATGCGTAAAGGTGAAATTCAAGATAAAACATATCACTTTGTTTCAGAAGAAGAGTTTTTGGACAAGCTGAATTCAGAGTTCTTCTTAGAACATAAAAAATATGAAACAGCTGAGGGTGAATGGTATTACGGTTCTGCAAAAGAAGATTATGAGAACGGTGACAATAGCTCAGTTATCATTCTTACACCAAGTGGATTTGAAGCATTAAAAGTGTACATTGCCAGACAAAAAGTGGATATTGATATTGTATCAATATATATCTATGCAAATAACAAAACGATATCTAATCGCTTAAAGAAACGTGGAGATAAAAAAGAAGAAGCTGATAGAAGAATTAAAGTGGACAGTGTTGATTTTAAAAATGTCGTTGACATAGTAGATAAGATTTTCTACAACAACGAGACAAATGATTTGGATGAAGTAGTCAAGAAAGTTGATGAATACATTAAATATAGAAACGAGGATAAAAATTGAAAAAGAAAATGTACTTAGCTGGAGCAATCGGTTGCTATAAAGACAATCCTGAAAAAGCTATGCAATGGAGAAAAAACATTTGCAGAATTTTATATGAGCGTGGGTGCGAAAGCGAGTGGGAAGCTTTTGATCCGACAAAATATTATAATTATTGGAATCCTATCCATAAAACCGAAAAAGAAATTATGCGGTTTGAATTTAATCGAATTAAACAGTGTGATGTTGTACTTGTGAATTTAAAAGACATTAACATATCGATTGGCACATCTGATGAATTATTATTTTCATATCTTAATGGAATTCCTACAGTTGGGTTTTGTGAAGAGTCTGATTATATTGATCTCATACATACTTGGAAAATTGAACAAATTGATAGGATTGAAAGCGGAAAAGACGCATTACAAAACGCACTGGATTATATCTTAAATTATTATTCATAAAAATGGAGGAAGCAAATAAATTTGATTAATACTAGCGGAATGCTAATGAGACAATTAGAAAGGATGCGTGATGAACCTATAACAGCAATTTTAGATAATAAAGAATTTGTAATAGAGAATATTATTCATGTAAAAGATTATACTGACTCGCCGTCATCTCATTTGGCATTAAAAATTCGTGACGGTGGGGAAGGTAATATTAAAAGATAAGAATGTAGGAGGTATATGTTTATTGAAGGTTATTAAAAAGGATGGCACATTAGAAGAATACAATGAACAGAAAATTATTAATGCTGTAAATAAAAGTGCAGGAAGAGTTCCTTGTACACTATCTGCAAATGATTACGGCAACATCTGTAACAAAGTATTTGAGGAAATTGAATCTGAAAATTTTGACAATGAAGAGATCCCAGTAAAGTTTATACATAGTGTTGTTGAGCATACATTACTCGATTTGTATCCGGATGTTGGATATCAATATCAGCAATACAGAAATTATAAAATGGACTTTGTACATATGATGGATGAAGTATATGAAAAAAGTCAAAGTGTAAGATATATAGGTGACGTAAGTAATGCTAACTCAGACGCAAGTATGGTTAGTACGCAAAGAAGTATTATTTATGGCGAATTAAATAAAGCTCTATATAAAAAATTTTTTCTTAATAAAGAAGAACTACAAGCGAGTAATGATGGGTATATTTATATTCATGATATGAAAGATAGGTTGGATTCTGTAAATTGTATGTTATTTAACATGGGAGATGTGATTAAAGATGGATTTGAAATGGGGAATATTTGGTATAACGAGCCGAAAACAGTGGATGTGGCTTTTGATGTGATTTCTGATGTTGCTATGGCAGCAGCAAGTCAGCAGTATGGTGGTTTTACTATTCCACAAGTGGATAAGATCCTTGCTCCTTACGCAAAGAAATCTTATAAAAAATATTTCGATGAATTTTATAATATTGTGCATACAGTTGATAAAATGAATAATGTATGTTTACTCGACTATGATTCTAAAGCAAAAGAGTATGCGATTAAAAAAGTAGAAAGAGATTTGGAACAAGGATTTCAGGCATGGGAATACCGTTTCAATTCTGTCTCTAGTTCAAGAGGGGATTATCCCTTCACGTCGATTTCTTTTGGTATCGGCACAGATGAATTTGAAACACTTGTATCTAAGTGGGCTTTAAGAGTAAGAAAAAATGGTCAGGGGAAATCCGGGCATAAAAAACCTGTTTTGTTTCCGAAATTGACATTTTTATATGATGAAGAATTGCATGGGGCAGGAAAATCATTAGAGTGGCTTTTTAACGAGGCTATTGAGTGCAGTAAACAAGCCATGTATCCTGACTTTTTATCTCTTAGCGGAGATGGATATATTCCTAGTATGTATAAAAAATATGGGCAAGTGGTGTCACTGATGGGATGTAGAGCTAGTTTATCACCTTGGTATGTTAGAGGTGGTATGAATCCAGCAGATAAAAATGATTATCCTGTATTTGAAGGAAGATGTAATTTGGGTGCGATCAGTTTGCATTTACCTATGATTTATGCCAAAGCAAAACAAGAGAATAAAAACTTTTATGATGTTTTAGATTATTATCTTGATTTGATTCGACAGTTGCATATTAGAACTTATGATTATATAGGAGAAATGAAAGCGTCTACAAATCCATTATGTTTCACACAAGGTGGACTGATTGGTGGACATTTAAATCCAGATGATAAAATCAAACCATTATTGAAACCAATGACAATGAGTTTTGGTATTACTGCATTGAACGAATTGCAAGAACTACATAATAAAAAGTCCATTGCTGAAGATGGTGAATTTGCTTTAGATGTAATGAAATACATCAACAACAAAGTGAATGAATTTAAAGAAGCAGATGGAATTCTTTATGCAATTTATGGAACTCCGGCAGAATCTCTTTGTGGATTACAGGTAGAACAGTTTCGTAAAAAATATGGAATTATAGAAGGCGTGTCTGATAGAGAATACGTTTCAAATTCATTCCACTGTCATGTAACAGAAGATATTACACCAATTCAAAAGCAAGATTTGGAAGGAAGATTTTGGGATTTATTTAATGGCGGTAAAATTCAGTATGTAAGATATCCGATTAATTATAATACTGAAGCAGTAAAAACACTTGTTAGACGAGCTATGGATAAAGGTTTTTATGAGGGTATTAATCTATCCTTAGCATATTGCGAGCAGTGTGGGTATGAAGAATTAAACATGGATGTATGCCCTAAGTGTGGCAGTAATTTGATAACAAAAATTGACAGGATGAAAAATCCGTTTGTCCTGTATAAATAGGTTAAATTGCGGAGAAGTCCTTAGAGCCTAAGAAGCTACAACGGAGTTGGAAACGACAAACGTGAATGCGGAGCAGCGAAAGCACATACCATAAAAATTCTTAGGATTGGATGATCGAGTATGGAAGTTACTCAAACGCAGCGAAATTCCTTAACGGATAAAGCCGAAGGAAGACGTTCAGAGACTATAATCCTACATAGATTGTATAGTCCAAACCGTCTGGTAACAGAGTTAAAGTATTACGAAAGTAACGGTATACAGATATTGGAACGGTTATCTAGGATATACAAGAGTTCATGGTAAAAGCAGATACAATTCAGCAAAAATGTCTGAAATAAAAGAAAGAAAATCAATGTGATACTATGAATAAAAATGAAGTAATAAATGAAAAGTTCATAACTAATGAAGGATATGAAATTTCAATTATAGATTATATTAACAAACAGCATGTTTTAATAAATTTTGAAGATAGACCAGACTTACAAATCTGGTCTACACTTCAAAACATAAAAAATGGTCAAATAAAAAATCCATATCATTTATCCGTATACGGGAAAGGATATTATGGTGTTGGGAAATACACAGCTAGAATTAATAATATAAAAACGCAAGAATATATAAAATGGTTTTCAATGTTTGTCAGATGCTATGACGAACAATATCTATTGAGACAACCTGCATATAGAGGATGTGAGGTTGGAGAAGAGTTTTTGTGTTTTCAAAATTTTGCCAATTGGTATCATGTAAAAATATATGATTGTCAATATCCTTTAGAGTTAGACAAAGATCTGTTGTGTAGAGGCAATAAAATTTATAAACCATCTACCTGTTGTTTTATTCCAAAAGAAATAAACGCAACTATTAATTCAAAAAGAGACGATATAGAAACAATGAAGTATTTATATAATAAATATTCTAAACATGTGCCTCATTATATAAGAACAAAACTATATCAATTGGCAACTATTGGAGATAAATAAATTGAAAGGACATATAAAAATGTATTATCACAACATAACACACGATGATATGTTAAATGGTTCTGGCTTGAGAGTTGTACTTTGGTGTTCTGGTTGTGAACACCATTGCAATAATTGTCAAAATCCTCAAACGTGGGATTTTGGCAGTGGCATACCATTTGATGAAAATGCAAAGGAAGAAATATTTAGTGAGATAAAAAAAGATTATATTAGTGGAATCACATTTAGTGGTGGCGATCCACTTGCAGCAAATAATCTTGAAACAGTTTTGTCATTGATAAAAGAAATTCGTCTTTCATTTCCAAATAAAAATATCTGGATTTATACAGGATATACATTTGAAGAAATACAACTGTTGTCTAAAGGCTTAGATCAAGAATCAATGAGGTTTAATAAATATAATAAAATGCGTCAAAACATTCTCGAAAACTGCGATGTGCTTGTGGATGGAAGATATATTGATGAACTAAGAGACATTACTCTGAAATGGAGGGGTTCATCAAACCAGAGAGTCATTGATGTGAAAAGATCGTTAAAACAAGGAAAAATAATTTTATGGGAAAATCAATAATAAAAAAGAAAGACACTCTATATTATGCAAGAATTATTCCTACAGTTGGCATATTTGATGTATGCCAACTCGTTATTAGGACAGTAAAAGACGATTATTTTGTAGGATGTGATAAAACAGACAAACATTCGTATTTATTTTCTTATTCATCTTTGAATGAAACAGTTTTTCAAAAAAGAGAGGACGCTGTTAAGGTTGTTTTGAAAGCAGAACAAAACAACAAAAAGAAAGTTAGTAATGAAACATATTACGAGGAATATTAATTTTATAAAACTTTAAAGGAGAAAATTATATGAAGCAGCTTAAACTACATAAAGAATGCACACACGACAAATTAGTAAAATTTGGATTTAGGAAATACGGCTTGAGTTATAAGCTGTTTCTTCCACTGTATAAATACAAGACATATGATGTGATTATTGTAGAATTTTTGGTATCTACGATAGATCATTATATTGGTTATGATGTGATAGATAATAATACGGGTACGTTATATTTTCCATATTATTCAAATGACAATAATTTGAACAATTTAGTTTTACAACAAATTACAGAGAAAATAATTCGGATTTTTGATGAATTAAATAACCAAAACATTATTACAATATAAGAAGAGGTGAAAATGAAAAAACGAATTGCAAATGCAATATTATTTTTGACCAGTATTATATTTATCATGGTTTATATTATCCAAGTTAATAATTGTTATATTAGAGATGTAAAATTAAAAAATGTACTCAATACGACAGTAGAAATAACAAGGCAGGCTTATTACAATCAAGTTCAAAACAATTTATTAAAACATATAAATATCTGTATCCAAACATCACATGACATATATACTAATTCTAAAATCTATATTCAAGAAATAAATTCCCATTCTAATGAAGAGAATACTGTTTTTGAAGGCGTGTATTCAATTACTGCATATACGGCAACGGGTTATCCAATGGCAAACGGAGAATATCCTTATGTAGGTTGCGCTGCATCATGTGATTTTCCGATAGGTACAGTTTTGGTTATTGAAGGGATTGGGACTTATGTAATTAAAGATGTTTGTCCTACAAGTGGTGTAATTGATATTTATATGAACAGTTATGATGAATGTATACAGTTCGGAAGACAGACGGCAAATGTATACACATGAGAAATTAGAGCTTAAGGAGAATAAACAATGAAAAGAATAGCAAGATTTGAAAAGGTAAGTTTCAGACAATTTTCAGATGGCTGGGATGATACATTTCAGGCAATAGAAAAGGGAGAAAGTGAAAACCGAAACGAAGAAGTGATCAAGGCGATTTACGATCAGATCAAGCTTCCGAAACGTGCAACATCAGGAAGTGCGGGATATGATTTTTTTGCGCCTGTTGATCTTACGCTGAATCCGGGAGAGACGATCAAAATTCCGACAGGAATCAGAGTTTGGATGGAGCCGGAATGGGTGCTGAAATGTTATCCGAGAAGTGGACTTGGGTTTAAGTTTCGGTTACAACTGAATAATACGGTCGGAATCATTGACAGTGATTATTACAATTCGGATAATGAAGGTCATATTTTTGCAAAACTTACAAATGACAGCAACGAAGGGAAAACAGTTCAGATTAAAGCAGGAGAAGGCTTTATGCAGGGAATCTTTGTGGAATACGGGATTACTGTTGACGATAGTGTGACCGATGTGAGAAACGGCGGATTCGGAAGCACGACAGAATAATTGATTTATACGGGGTAGAGAAATTCTATTTTCTCTGCCCTATAACTTATTTCACATAAAGGAGATGTATGAAATATAAATATAAAAACAGATGATAACATCTTGCAGTATGCTGTTAATAACGGTATTATTAACTTAGCATATGTGCAAGAACAAATTGAGATGAATAAGAAAAAGGAAGTATTAGAAAAATATGGATCCTGCATATGGTATAGCGAAAAGGAAAAAGTGTGGTATTGCCATATACCCGATGAGAATGGGAAAAATGGAAGAAAAAAGATAAAAAGAAAAAAGCAACGGGATATTGAAAATATTGTTTACGACTATTATAGTAAACTTGAATTTAAAAACGAAAGTTCCATAATGACATTTTCGGATTTGTTTTATGAATATATGGATCATAAGAAAATGCAGGTAAAACCGGCAACAATCAAGCGGACTATGGTGGATTGGAATAAATTTTATAAACCATATACTCTATTATCCGATAAACCATTTAAAGAAATTACCAAGATAGATGTAGACGATTTTTTGAATTATGTTGCGACAACATATCATCCGAAGGATAAAAATTTTAAAAATATCTGCGGGATCCTAAAACAGACGTTTGAGTATGCGGTAGATGCAGATTATATTGATAAAAGTCCATATCGTACCAGTAAGGTAAATAAAAAGAATATTATTCCAAATCGCAAACATTCTAATGAAAAAGAGGTATTTACAGTTGAGGAGCAACAAAATTTAACATGTGAATTGATAAGAAAAGCAGAAAGTGATCCTTCGTATCTTATTCCATGGATTATACTTCTTGATTTTGAAATTGGTGCGAGAATCGGTGAGGTGTTAGCCCTTAGAGAAAATGATATTGATAATAATTATGTTCATATTTGCAAACAATTAGTGACAACGCATGATGTGACAGACATAAATAATATACAGGATACTGGTTGGGAAATTGTAGAATATACCAAAAGCCATAGCGGATATAGAAAAATACCACTAACAGATAATGGTCTTAACTATATTAAAAAGATTAAAATGATAGTGCATAATTTAAATCAATATCAAGATTACTTATTTTTTAATCCACAAAATGTTATTACTGAACATTCTGTTAAATCGTTATTAAAACATAGCTGTGAACGAATAGGAATACCGCCACGAAGCACTCATAAAATCCGGAAAACATATGCTTCAAGATTATATAGCAGAGGCGTATCTGTTTCAGATATTAAAAAATTGCTAGGACATGCTGATGAAACGACCACGATGAAACATTATATCTATAGTATGGACAATGATGATACGCTAACCGAGAAGGTTAAAAAGGCATTAGACTTGTCATTCCAAGTAGCAGACGAGAAAAAAGTGACCAAAAGTGACCAAAAGATCATCCGGTTTCCGTCAATAAAAAAGCCTCAAAACCCTTGTAAAATCAATGGTTTTAAGGCATAGCTTATAAAGCTGTCTAGGGGACTTGAACCCTAAACATATTTGAAAAGTGGCGTATTTACGGCGTTTGTGGGACATTAAAAATAAAAAGTGACCAAAAAGTGACCAAGAATTATTTACTGTGGTTTGCAAAATAAAAAGGAGGAAATTCTTGCATATATGCTATTTAAAATTAAACATTGAAATAAGTCTATTTGTGATTCTATAATAGGTTTATTTCAGAGTTTAATTTTATTAAATGGAAATTTCACGTGATAACTTTAAATAAATTATTCAGACAAATACGAAACAACACATATATAAATAAATATGAAAAATCGTAAAAAATAGGGCAGTTCAATCACTGCCCTAAAAAACTTTAACATAACTGGAATTTATCAATTGCAAGACCAAAGCATCCGGCATATCCATCCTGTCCATTTCCAGTCTCATTGTCGAACTGCCACGGATAGTAACCGCCGCCGATCGGAGCGACTCTGTACTGCGCTTTTTGATAACCATATTTTGCAACAATATCCGCCGGAGTGTCATAATATACCTCTACGGCATCGATCACAGCTCCCGGATATCCAGCATAGCCGTTGTTTGCGTCAGACCAGTTACATCCGGTTACGTAAGGTAACCATCCCTTGCCCTTTACATGCACGCGGTATTTTACAGTACCTTTATTAACCTTTATCGCGATACCGGCGATTGTACGACCCGGAAGTCCTGCAAAATCAGACAGGTTATTCACAAAGGGCAGGATTGTTCCGTCGGTCAACATAACGCCATAAGTAAACACAATGCCGGGATCACCGGATGCTGCACTGCTTCCGCCTCCACTGACAACCGGAGCATCCGGCAACTTGTCCATTCCCATATACTCACGGATTTTATTAATAAAATATGTTTTACAGCCAGATGTGCCCCCATGAATCTCTACAGATCTGTGCGGGCACGCTGTCGCGAATACCTCCTTGTGCAGCCGGATTGTATTCGTGTTTGGAACGATACCGTACTGCTTACACTTCTGCGCCGCCAGCTTCAACGCATTCTCTTCATTTTTCTTAAAGATTTCCAAATCCCCCATACTCTGACAGACCTCGATCGAATAATAGTTCCGGTTTCCGTCTGTCTGCCCGCAGTGCCATGCTGCGTAGGCATCATCTTCCGCATACAAGATCCCGTCACTAGCTACATAAGCGTGAGCAAATCCGTTTTCTAACGGATGCGTTTGCAGCCATTTTTTGTAAAACGCTGCATTTGCATTTTGTGATCCTGCATCGTTGTGAATAAAAATTCCTCTCGGATTTCCGCTTCTAAGTCCTGCTACTCCTCTACAAATACTCATATTCTTCTCCTCTCTCCGGCATTTGCACCGGCGCAAAAAATATTTTTTTGTATAAAAAGAACACCTATCATTTCTGATAGATGTTCTGATTATCGTTATGCTATTTTAAGCCATCATCTTTTTTTGTATATCTTTCTAATACAAATAATCTCGTTTAAAAATATAAATAAAAAAAGAGGTAGAACACCTCTTTAATTAATTTACGATTTATAAAATTGTTTAGATAATAAATTTATTTAAATTTAGCCACCTGAACAGTTAAATAAGTATTACCAAAACCTCGTATTCTAACGCTTTCCGTGTTCATTTTTTTTAATTTTAATACATCTCCAGCTTGAACTTGAATAAGTATCGGAGAAAATATTGTTGATGCGTATAATGATGCGTTCAGTGGGGTTATAGTAGCACATATTTCTGTTTCTGCCGTTCCACGAAATCTTGAAATTCGATTCCAAAAATATCCTGTAGATGCGATTTTTTGACACCATCCAAACACAGACGCAGATACCAAAACAGAAGAAACTCCTTCTCCTATAGCGATTCCTCCTCCTGATTGTTTTAAATATCCGTCAGAAGAATCGTGACTCAATATTGTACAGTTTATTATATTTGCTCCAGATATATCTGTTCCACCACTTGGAAACATAACAGTCATAGATTTAGTTCCTAGCTCACTAGCATTCGTAATTCTATTCCAAGGACTCCAAGAACCACCATAATAAAAACGATGATAAGATGATCCCTCAACACTATACGGATAAGCTGTTTGTGAGCGATTAGCCGTAAGGCTTTTTGTGTCAAAAAATCGTGTTTCGATATACATATATTGTCCGGTTGGGGTGTTTTTATTAGTAACGATTAATTGTTTGAGTGTAGTGTTTGGATCTTCCGTTGTTGTATTTATGTTAGGAGCTAATCCGTTTTGAATTTCTTCTCCAAATTTATCAACAATACTTTTGTCGAACTTAGCGTCAAAATCTACTTCAAAAGTATTTTCTAAAGTTGCAGGTCTACCAAAAGCTATTCCTTTTCCGCCTTTGAGAATGTCAATAATAAATGACATAGGAGGTAGTCTTCTGATAATTTCAGAATAACCATTAGTATCAGTTACACTTAATTTTATGTCATATTCAAATTCTGCAAATAGTTCATCAAATTTTTTTGCAACTGAGCCAGAGTAGATTGGTTCTGGGCTATAAACATCGCCAATTATTCCTGTCCAATCATCATCTGAGTTATGTTTTTTATAAAAAACGGTATAATTTTCAAACGGATAGTCTGAAGCCCATTTAAATTCTATTTTTACATATCTACCATCGTCCGCTAATACTCCATTACTGTCACATCTATCAATATGAACATCTGTTATACGAGGGGGAACATATGCCAACTCCCAAATAGCATAAAGGGTTATAGCAGCATTATTTGTGTAATTTGCACCCGCTTCATACTCTATTGTGGTTGATTCTGTCGATGTACCCCATCCTAGAAAATTGTAATCTTTTTTAGTTGGTTTAGTAGTAGATAGCTTTAGTGTCTGACCATAAGTCTTAGTTTGTGAACTGGGAGCACCTGTTCCTCCGTTTGCGTCATATTTAACTGTCCATGTATTGATTTTCCAAACAGCATAAAGAGTTAATGCGGCATTTGAACTATAAGTTGCCCCCGGAGAATAAGAAGCGGAACTTGCCGTTTTTGATGTGCTCCAACCTAAAAATGTATACCCTATTCTAGTTGGTTTAGTAGTAGATAATTTTAAATCTACACCGATAGTCTTAGTTTGTGAACTGGGAGCACCTGTTCCTCCATTTGCATTATACGACACTGTCCATTGCCATGTTCGAGCTGACAATGTGTCAGAACCATAAGCATCAATATATGATGGGTTGACCCCTGTGTTTATACCAGCACTAAAACTTATAGGAAGACTTTTTCCGCTCGTAGGCATTGTAATACGAAATGTGTGGCTTGCTATATGCCCCCACACCCAACTTCCTCCACCGCTAGATATAGAAAACGAAGCGTTTCCTGAAGATGATTGTCCGTTGCAATATATAGTGTAGTATGCACCTGAATTCCATCCACCCCAATCAAAAGCGATATCGAAACTAATTGTTACATCATATTGATTATAGCCAATTGGTGTTTTTGATAGTACTTGTACTCTACCTGTACCTGCCATATTATCCCCCTTTTTTTAACTTACATATCGTAATCCCATGTTTCCATTGCTTCTTTTTTTCCATATGTAACCAGATTCATCCCCTATTTTCATCTCGTCTGTTACAACAGAACTTTGGATATATAAAGATTGATTTGTAATGTATGCGATTTTTTGCGACCCCTGCATGAAATCAATAGAAGTGTTAGTAATACGAAGTTTAAATTCATTGTCAGATTTTCCAAGTTCAATACACGGAGAACCTGTTTCATCTGTAGACATATTAATATAAGCTGTTTTTGCAGCAACATCGTTTGCAAGCTGACTTGCATTATTTGCAAGTTGGTTTACTTCATCGACATCACCTTTTACATCTGTAATATCACTTGTTACTTTATCAATGATCGTTTGATATGCTCCCATATTAAACGTCCATCCATTTCCAGTTTGGGTCATAAGAGATTGACCGTTTTCATCGGTCACAAGAGTTTCGATAGAATTTTTTAAGATTTCTAGGCTAGATCTTACTTCTGATGTTTGTTCTAATGCATTGTTGGATTTATTTTCGGAAGAATTTAAAGAAGATTGAACGTCCTCTGGTGCAGGCGACCAGTCGGTAGGTTTATTGCCTAATTCAAGTTTTAGATTAGAAAATCTAACTGTTCCGGCAACATTGTTTAATAAAAATTTAACACCTGCATTTGTAGAATTGCTCCATGTGTCAGGAATTTTAAAGACTTCTTTAACATGTCCAGATTTAATAGTTTCAGATAAATTTATTGAGGACAAATTAGTGGATACATCATTATAAGATTGAACGATAATTGTTCCGCTTGTAGCATCATCAGTTACATAATCATAGGAAATTGCCGCAACAGAATATTTTCCCCCATGCAAAGACTTAGAGCCGTATTCGCTATACAAATATTCATTTGATGTTTCACTACTTTTTCCTGTTCCGACAATAACTCTTTCTTCGCTTGTTTTAAGCAATAAGTTTCTGCCGCCAATTTCTAAATTATCTATTTTATCATTGGCTAAATCAGCAGTTTCTTTTACTTCTTTGACAGACAACTTGATCTCGCCAGAAGCAACACTTATTGCTGATTTCATTTCGTCTTTAGTGGCATATTTTTTTTCTGCTGAAATTACAATTTCATTTGCTTTTTGGTCTACTTTTGTTATATCGCCCTTTAAATTTTCTATTTGAGACGAGTTATTAGTAGCTGTTTGCTGGAGTTGTGATATATCACCCTTTGCATTTTCTACATCAGATTTAATCGCATCTCCTGAAACTTTTAATGATGATATATCGCCTTGTGCAGTTTCTACACGTTGTTCAATATCGGTTAATGTTTGTGTTACTTGAGTTACATTACCACTTAGGTCAGTTATTTGACCTTGTATTGTTCCTGCTGTCTGCTCTAGCTCAGAACGTAATGTCTGTGAAGTTTCACCAAGCTTATCGTTTGTAACATAATTTTGTTCTACAGTTTGTTTGAAACTTTCTGCTGTCTGCTCACTCTTAGTCATACGCTCTTCTAATTTTTGAACAGTGCTTCCATCAGCTTTTGTTTCTACGGTAGTTTTTACATCAGACACTTCGGTAGAAATCTTTCCGATTTCTGTTTTCTGCTCCGCTACTTGATCACGAATCTCCTTGACTGTTGTATTGTTAAAATTGTCTATTTGATTTGTAATATCTTTTTGCCATACTTTATCTGTTATTGATTTTTCCACTGAGTCTACTTTAGAAGAAACACCGCTAATTTGCGTTTTTATTTCTGTGATTTCAGATTTTATAGATTCATTTGTCAACACTGGGATTGTAATTCTATCTAATTCATTAGACACCTTTTCTGCTTCGCATAAACTACATTGAACACTGATAACCTTGTTTGATGATAGTGTGTATTCAATAGATGATTCATTTTGAGTAGATATATATTTTGATGTATACGTAACCCCGTTTTCCGACTCTTTAACTATAAACATACCCTCGTAAGGAGAAGTTGTAGTTGTATTGCTTTTTCTCGTATATGACGTAAATGTAATTTTATTCGGAGATATCACATCATTAATTTCTTTGTTTAAAAGTGGAACAGAAGAGAAGAGTTCATATATGGTCATAGCTCCATCTGCTCCATCCTTGGTCTTACACCAAGAAAATTTCTTCACTATATTTTTGTTTTCAATTTTAAATGTAATATCTATTGATCCATTAAGGATATTTGATCCGCCAAGATTTGCTCCTTTTGCGATATTTAATATGATTAAACCATCTTTTGTTGCTGTAGAATTAGAAATAGAACCAAGAGTTATACCTGATGGTAAAACACCTACGACAGCAGAAACAGGTATTTTTTCTAATCCTGAATATCCAGTAAAAGGAATTTCAATCAACATTTGTTCTGGGACAATTCCTTCATTGTTACAAGGGATATTCTGCGCCTCGTTTCCTAAAATTATATTTATTGCAGATTGCCCCGGTTGCCCATCGGATACATTAGATATTGTGATTTGTCCGTATGTCTTTATAATTCATCACCATCCATCAAAAAAGAGAACGCAATTTTTGCGTTCTCTTAGCTTTTATTTTTACGCAAGTGGAATATCCGCTTCGCACATAAATGCAGTAGACCCATCTATGATTGTTCTATCAACAAAGACTGCTTTTCCAGTATTCCAAGGAATTCCAGCTTTATCTAGTTCAACTCCCTCAGAATTGCGTCTAAAATATTTATAAGTTCCTTTAGGTAGATCTTCGCCTGTGGCATCAATCCACCCAGTTCCATTATGTTTTTTTAAAATTACTTTTTTTGCGACTTTATCGACATGATAATAAAAATCTCCAGTTTGTCCAGAAGGAGGGGTGGTAGAAAAGACTGTTGATTTAATCGCATCAATTTCTTTCTCTTTTAAATAAGCTAAAACGTAAATAACACCAAAATCAGCATCTTTTGTAAGTTGAGTGCCTACAGTTGACATGACAAGTAATTCTACAGGATCATTTTTATCGGTTACTGTCCAGTAAGCAATATAATTCCTTCCATTATACCCAACAGTACATCTAAATGATGCCAAGGAATTAACCATATCCGGTGTTACTGTAATTGTATTTTGGTTTGCGCTTGGAATATCTGTATATTTTCCGCCATCAAATTTAGCCCATTGATATGTTACACCAGATTCTATAACGGAGCCGCCATCTGTAATCTGTGCTTCCAACAATACGTTGTTTTCTGCGTTCACAATAACATTTCCTTGAGGTGCATATATTTGTAGCATTACTGCGTTTGTAGCTTGGATGCTTTTTGTCCAACTAAACTTTTTATCAACAGAAACACCCTCGCAAGTAAATGTAAGAGTAAAACTACCTGATAAATCAGAAGCTGACCCTAATTCATTCCCGGCAGGAATATTTATTGTAATTGTGCCCGGAGAATTAATAGTACCAGAAGTGTTTGTCTTAACTGTAACGCCGCTTGGAAGAGTTCCAGTTGAGCATGTAACGGGAATTCTTTTTAATCCTTTATACGCATAAAAGGGTATTGTGATATCTTTGGCGATAGAAACAGTTCCGTTTGGTTTACAAGGAATAACTTCAGCTTCATTTCCCATAATTATTGAAATAGCATCAATACCATTGTTTCCGGCTTCACCATCAGATCCGTCTTTTGTTATAATAACTGTTTGAGAATCTAGTATATTTGTAACGCCACCAGAAGCAAATAGTTCACATTTGATTGCTCTTATAGAAGATGACGAAGGCACATATGTTTTATTTGACTCGTCAGAACCTGAAGTGTATTTCGCTGTTCCAAATACAAGACCGTCTGGTGATTCGTATATTTTAAACCTACCATTATATACAGTTTGTGATGTTTCAGCACCGACTTGTTTAAACGCAGAAAATGTAACATTTGCAGGACTTAGTGTTCCAGACTTATTAACATTCATAGAAAGAGTAGAAGATTTCAATGAATAAACAACTGCGGCTTCCCCATCAAGTCCAGCATATTGTTTAGTTAAAGTAAATCTCTTTTTTAATGTTGCGCTACCACTTTTGGTGCAAGTAAATTCCACATAGCCAACATCAACTGTTAAGTTTGAAACAGTATATTTATTGTTTTCAAATGTTCCAGACACTCCTTCTGACTCTTGTGTGGCGATAGACCATTTTGACGTTACATCTGTTCCGCCTTCAAATACATTAATTGATGTTTCAGCTCCGATGTATGAAGATACTTCACCTTTTGAGTTACAAGGAAGAGTATGATCTTCGTTGCTCAAAACAACAGCAATAGAGCTATTTCCTGCTGCACCATCTCTAATCTTTGTAATAGTATGCAGATCATAAACCGTAGGATCGTCTGTTACTAATTTTATAATTGCAGTGTCATTCACAAACAAAGCAGATTCATTTGCTTTTATAATAATTGATGTTCCATTTGTGGTCGGATTGTTTGTAGTTGGAATTACCACAAAAGAACCATCAGATTTTTTATACTGCCATTGGGATATATTTACATTTGTTACATTTGCAGTTAATGTAATCGTGTCTGATCCAACTAATGTCTGATTTGTATTATACAAAAATACCGATTCCCCTGTGATAGAGCAATATTTTGCTTCAATCGCTTGCTTAGACAATGAAAATGACATTTGTGATTGAGTTTCTAAAGTCGTATTTGTAATGGGGTCTGTGTATTGAATTCCAACAATATATGTTAATAATCCACTTTGAATTTTACTCAAAAAGTTTTGTGACACGGTTAAAATACCATTTTTTACAGTTTCGCCTTCTTTCAATTCAGAAGCGGGTTCAGATCCTTCTTGTCGTTTCCAAGTCACTGTCAAACCTGTACATGGTAATTGTAATTGTTTTTCATTAAAATAAATAATCGGTGTTAATACTAAATTGTTTTTCGTCCAATCTGGGGTATAGGTAATAGCATCTCCATTTGGATTTTCAATTACCGTCTGCGGCTGATTACTTGTTAAATAAACACTAAGTCTTCCGACATCAGCAATGTCAGATATGGTAATTGAACCATAAACTTTCGGCATATGTTTTCCTCCTTAAAAAATTGCTTTTGTAATAAGATTTTCTCCATCAAAAAAAGAACAAGTAAAACTTGCTCCTATAAACACATCAGCATTTGTTATGTGTAAACTTTTCGTTCCGTTCTTATGTGCTTCATTCCAGTAATGGTCGCCATCTGTATCTGTCGATTGTCTTGTCCATATGAATTGACTATCTGGATAATTAGCGGTAACCTCAGTTTGTCCAAGATATAAATTTGGAGTTAGATAAGTATCAATTAGTCCTCTTCCAAAAATAGTTCCATTCGATGAATAGATGTTCATTGTATAAGGGATGTTGCTTTCCAAATTATCAATTTGTCCTTGTATATTTGTTACAGAATTTTTTATCGTTGTGAATTCTGCATCAATTCCATTTTTATCAATTACCACCTGTCCGTTTTGCACAATATTTCCGCTGTCATCCGTCTCCAAAACAGAAAAATTGAATTTTTCTTTTCCAATGGTTCCATTAGAAATCATATCATTTACAATAAGTCCATCAGAAATAGCAGATTCCTTTATTCCTGTTGAATCGATCAATATGCCTTTCCCTGTTTCATCGTATAGACAAAATGTAAAATTATTATTTGTATCTCTGCCTATCTGGATTCTTATGACACCGTTTTTGTCTTTGAATTGCATTGTATTTCCAACAATTTCAAGTCCGCCATCATCGGAAGCGATATGGAATTTATCGGCAGAAATATCTCCGGCTTTTAACATGGAGACAGTAATTTGAGCAGCGATTAAATCACGAATTACAGCTTGATCAATATTCACATTTTCAGCAGTAAGTTTAATAATATGACCTAACTCCGCACTAAGATTTCCGGCTAATAAATTATCAATCGCAGCAACTAAAGCCGATAGGTCTTTAAATTCACCACTGTTCGCAACAATTTTGTTTGCAGCAATAAGTTCTGATTGTATATATTCAAAAAAACCGTTATTTCCATAAATATCGCTAGGCTTTAAATAATCACCGCCAACACCAGATCCATTACCTATACTTCCGTTTATAATATTTTGGATTTTGTTTGAAAACAAAGAAGATTGTAAAATTTTAGATAGAATTTGATATATATTATCATCTGATAAATTGACACTTCCAGAAAAAGAAGTATTAGCGGAAGAATTACTTAAGTTCCCTGCCATATCAAGCAATGACACGAAGTCATTTCTTTTCTTTCCAGATTTAATCATATTAGAAAATTGCAATGAAAATTTATTATCATATAAACAAGGATTAAATGAAATTGCCATAACACGCAATTTGACATAATAATCATCACGAATACCAACTCTAATAAAATTTCCGTAATTCAAATCATTTGCATGTAATTCATTACCAGCCGCAGACAATATATTATCAAGTGTAGTTGAATAAATGGTTTGCGGCAAAGAATATACTGCGATATCCTCTAATGCAGTTTCGCATAATTTTTGTTGAATATCTACATTTTCAGATAGATTGTCCAGCGATGTCGTGAATATATTTTCGTTTGTATAAGTGGTCTGATTAATAATATGATATATTTCGTTTAGTTCTTTATCACTAAAACCTTCGGATTCAGGACTGGATATATCTGTTTGTCCTCTCCATGTTTCTAAGCCCATTTTTTGAGCTAATATATTACGATTATTACCGATTTCTTTTTGCTTTGTTTCCTTTTCGGATACTTCTTTCTTTCGCTCTTTTAACGCATATGCACATGAATCAGTATTGCTTTCATCTAACTGGTATGCGTTTTTTAAATACTCATCATGTTTATCTTTAAATCCGTCTTGTGTAAGAGTGGGGTATTTTTCATTGTCTTGCTTAGATAATTCTTGATATCTTTCCCATGTTAAATCATAGTGGCTTTTTTTTAAAACATTAACAATGTCTTGATAAGAAGTCAATTTTATTTCAAGTTCATTGACACCATAATATTCCCAAGTTGTTTTATATGTTTCAATAAAGTCTGTTTCGCCTTCAGAAGTGGGAAGTTTCCTATTTTCAATTTCAATGTCGATATTGGGAAGAATGGTATCGACAATTTGATGATAAATATTTGCATCAGGAGAAGCATTAAGAGCATTAATGTCAAAATGTCCTTCTTCATCAACATATATTTTTTCGTATCCAAGTTTTTGTGCTTCGTAATCAGATTTAAAATTTAAAAGTTCTTCATCGCTTAATTTATCCCAATTTTCAGGGTTACAGTCTAAGTTTGGAACTCGTGTATTTAACTCACCGATTTGTTCTTGGAGTACATTCCATTCTTTTGAGTATTCTCCATATTTATATCTTGCGATATTACAAAAAGAAGACCATTTATTATACTTATCAATAGTAGTAGGCGACAAATATTTCTCATTTAGCCAATACCTATCAAGTATAATTAAATAATTACTTCCACCATTAAACTGTTCAATTCCTAAGTTATTTCCACCTACAACACGAAATTTTGTAAATATATTGTCTTCATCAACCGTAATATCACTTGTTTTTTGAACATTGCGGAAACCAATTGTAACACTGGTATCTTTACCAAAATTCTCTACACGATAGAAATTAACTTTAAAATTTATGTAATCAAATTCAACAACGCAGTTAAAGAACTTTTCAAGATCCTGCATCATAAAAGCATATGCATTACTATAACTTATATCAAACATACCAATTTCATCAGCAAGTAGAACAGGAGTCTTTACTAATTCTCCATTTTCAAATGACTCGTATATTTTGGGAATGGGATCAACGTAACCAACTTCCCACCCATATACTTTTGACACTAAAATATCAACAAGACTTAACTTTTTATTTTTTGGATTATGAAATTTAATATTTTCTTTTGCAAATTCTACCCCATCAATTTCTTCAACATTCCCATCTACAAGCATTTCAAGAGAATCTGTTGTCCCTTTATTTACCTTCCATGTATCTAATGGTATTTGCTTAAATTCTATTTCAGCAGATGAAGCATTGATTGTTTTATGTTCAATATTCCCTGTTGAATGAATTTCTGGTGTATCCATGATAAACCAACCAACATTTGTAACATATAATCGCATATATTTTGAAACAAGTTCGTACCCGTTTGCCTCAATTCGATCACCCTTTGAAGTTTCCGTGTATCTATTAATGGTGAATGTAAGAGTAGATAAATCATTACATTTTCCAACAAAATCGACTGATGTTGCATCAATGCTATTTAATGCACACAAAATATCTTTATTTGGTGTGGCAAGGTAAATTTTGGAAGGATCGTTTCTGTTATAATAATCATGGATTATTCTCATGATATCAAGCCTCCCTTTTTAGGTTCTAAATAATTAACTGTTAGTTCAAAATTTCCGAATACACGAAAGCTATTATTGCCATTAATTAGTCTCATCCAGTAGATTTCATCTTCATCTTGTATTCCTAATTTTGTAAATAAAACAGGACGCTTTATGGAGTCGTATATACCAAGCGTCTTACAGTCGATATCAATATTTAATCCCATATTTAATTCACAATAAAAAAACCCGCCTTGACAGAGAAAATATTGTTTTTCATTTTTTAGATAGTAAGCAACATATTTTTTCTTGATTCCATATATGTCTGTCATATAAAGGAAAACACATGTATTGTCGCAGATCATTTTTATATCATGACTTTCTGGATCTATTACATATTCTACTTTTAAATTGTTTACTTTTGCATAATTCTCGATTTTTGTTTTTATGTCGGCAATAGCTTGAACTGGATTATCAGTAGAAGATAAAATGGCATTATCCACGATTATACTATCAGATAAATTATGTATATAAATTTCCTCTTTTTTAGTTGGAACAATATGTAAAATAGGATACACATAATCATATTTTTCACTACTGTTATTTGATAAAATAAAATTTGTTTCCCTTTGAATCTGTTTAGTAACAGTTTTATCTTCATATGTATATGGAGAGTTGCACATAAATGTACATTTTGCTCCATAACATATTCCACAGTTTTCATAAGGCTCAACAGAAGAAAAATATCCTTTTGCTAAAGCCGTTTCTCCATTCTCCTTTGTAATGTTAATCCACATATTTTCATGAGGCGAAGTAAGCCATGAAACCAATGTTTCATATTCTTCATTTGTGAATTCCATTTCTTCCTGAGACTTGCACATGAAATCGTTTTTTATAATATGAATATCAAAGGTTAATACATCTGTATATACAGTTCCAAAACCGATTCTTTCCGGTCTATACTTATTCATCTCGCTAGATTCCATGTCACGGTTTAACGCAGATGGAAGAGAAGTGTCATCATCAAAATTTACAGATATAAGATTTTGTTTTGACAATGAATTATTATCAAACTTAAAGTCCTTACATACTAATATCATTTTTTCTTTCACCTCGCTAATTCTATTCTTTATATGAAAATCCAACAGGATTATATTTTCGTTTTTTAATTTCCGCATAATAAAAGAGCAGGAGAGGGGATGTTCTCTTGCTCTTTAAAAACGTTGACTATTATCTTGTATACATATATAATATATTTTGACAGAATCCAACATTTTTATTTCGGCTAGATAGAGATGGTTAGGCGGTTGAGTCATGTCAGAATGGTGACATTCTGTTTATTTATATAGATACCCTTGCTAAGAAAGGAGGGTGATATAACGTGATTCGTGATGCATTAGAGATATTAATTCCGGGCATTGTAAGTGGAGTAACATCTACATACATAGTTCGTGTTATTGATATTTTATTGCACAAAAATAACCGCCATGAGTGAAGTGAGCGGTCATTCTTGTGTTAATGTTTTAAAAATATTAGCCTTTGTGATTTGCAATTTATAGGCTCAACCGTCTAACGGATTCTGTCTTTTTATATGCTTAATCTTACACTATTTTTTGCTGTTTGTAAACATGTAAATATATTTACAAACTATATTCTCTCAATTATTAGCAATCTGCAACCGACAACAATGTCAGTCACAAACCACTACAAACTCTACAGTTTCTTTTGAATTCCCATTAATCCGGCGTCTTTGTACATACGTTTAGATGTGTATTCGTATGATTTTTGAAGTAATTTCTCTAATCCCGGCAACGCATCTCTATCAACATTTCCATTAACGGTCAGCAAACTGTCATAATGATTATTAATTGCAATATTTTCATTGCCATTATTTCTTTTAACAGTAGAATTTAAAATCTGATTTGTGTGTTCAGCTAGTGTGAATAACTTACTGCTTAGATTATGTGGAACAACAGCACTTCCATAAGTAAGTGTGGTATAGTCGTTTCCACCCCGTCTGATAATAAGCTCATTGCCGATCTCATTAATTTTTGCAAACTCTAAATCTTTCTTGACTCCACGAGTACCTTTTGCATATCCAGAAATCTGATTTAAACTCACCCATCCCAAATCGCCGTATCTACCGTCTGCGCTTCGGATGTGTATTCCATAGCCACCGTGAAAGTTTGATGCGCCACCAAACTCTGAGCCAGAATAACCGTCAATAACAACACCACCTGCAACTCCAGAATATAGATTCCCCGCAGGCATCTGCCCCCATGAATCGTAGTAATACGATCCTGTAAATGTAACCTTATCACCAACTCTAGGAATACCATCGCCCCCAGACGGTTTAGGAGCAGGCGGTTTTGGTTTCGGTTTTGCAGTGACAGTGACGGCAACAGTAGCACTAATTCCACTACCGTCAGTTGTTGATACTGTAATCTGGCAGGAGCCCGGCTTAACAGATTTTATCGTACCATTTGATGCTGTGGCAACTTTTGAATTAGAAGAAGTCCACTTTAATGTTTTGTTAGCTGCATCAGTAGGTCTAATAGTTACTGATACATTTTTACTTTGACCTTCTTGAATGCTAATAGAAGTCGGTTTTACTGTAAGTTGTGCAATCGGTCTATTTGTCGTATTTGGTTCTTTTTCTATTTCAGATTCGATTTTATCATTGTTGCTTTGACTTGAGCCGGATTGGATCTGTCCGGTGTTTGTTCCAGACGCAAAATCATCAGGGGTATAATTCGGTGCGATAGTGTTACTATCTTGTATTTGACTATTTGCTCCTGATTGTGTGCCTAAATTATCAATATTCTGTTGGAAGTCATCAGATGGTTTAAAACCTGTGTTACCGATGATTTGATTAATTTTATCGTAAGCATCTTTGTAGTTATTTACAATGTGCGACAACATTGAAGAAACAACTTCTTCTTGTTTTGATGCGTTATATTTAACTTCATCGAGAGTATCCTGAAGTGCATTATTCAAATCATCGCTAAGTCCTTGATATCCTTCTTTGCGAATATCATATTCACGATCTTTTTGAGTTTGAGATAATTCATCTTTAGCCTCAGCTAATTGAGCTTCAAGCAGCTTTTTCTGTTTAAGAGCTTCTTGATTATTAATTCCACTTAGTGCAGAAATCTGTGCTTGGATAGCGTTAATATCTTTGACTTGTTTTTTAACATTACGGTCATAGTCAGAATTTTTCTTTTTTGTATCTAAAAGCTCTTCATGTTTCTGGATCGATTTTTGTACTACATCGTTTTCCTTCTCAAGCATTTCTTCGTAAAGTGAGACAATCTCATCCTTATATTTTTTAACATTAGAAACGCCAGATGCAATCTCATCCATAAACTCTTTAGATGTTTCTTTAAACTCTTTTGCAGAAATATTACCTTTATCATAATCTTCCTGTAACTTCTCAAGAGCAGTTCTATAATTCTTAATAGACTGTTTCTGCTCGTTCATAGCAGAAGAAATCAAAGCAATATTTGCCAAACCTTCATCAGTCAATCCACCATTCTTGCCAACAAAAGCATCCGAATCCAACAAATCTCTGAACGTATCAGTTTCATCTATTAGATCTTTTAAAGCTTCTTGCCCATCAAAGAACGGTTGCCATCTAACTTCCCAGATTTTATTCTTCAACTCTTCAATATCAGTAAGAAGACCATAGATATCGTCATCAATATCTGCGATTTCTTTCGCAAGTTCATCATATTTAGCTGAACCAACATCGTAGATTGCTTGCTGTTTTAAGAGCTTTTCACGCTTATTATATTTTTCCTGAATAGACTTATCATTTAAATCCATCAATTTCTTATAGTCTGATTCAAGAATAGGTTCGTCACGAGCTTCTTTTAATTCAATCGAATTGTCAAGAGTATCGCTAATACGAGATAAGTTGTCAATAATATCTTGATATTTTTTAAGAGTAGCTTCAAAAATACTTTCTTGCATTTTTGAAATTGACTCCATTGCCGAATACCACTCATTAGAGCCTTCTTTAATAACTCCATCATTTACCTGTTTTTCAAGTTCCTTAGTAAATTTATCAAGAGATTCCTGCAATAATGTAATAGGAGTAAGATAACCAAAATTATCATTATAATCTGTACGATTCTCAAAATACTTCTCGATATTATCTAGTTTCTCAACGGCAAGATCTACCAATTCCTTTTGCATTTCTGCAATTTTATCTTGTATGTCAATTGACTTTTCATCAAAATCTTCACATGGTTCGCTACGCCATGCAGTTCTCTTATGAACTTCTCTAGGTGTTACCTAGATGTTGAGACTATATCTTCTAATTGAATAAATTGTATTGGGGAATAATTTTGGATACAAAGAAAGAGCAGTAGTAGTTACCACCATTGTTTTGAAAGAAAACAAAATATAAATCTCATAGATGGGACTATGCCATCTCAATTCAAAATAATCATGAACTCACGAGCAAATATCCACCAAGCATAACCGTAAAAGCAGATTGTCTATAGTACAACCTTTTAGATATAAGGTGGGTAAAATAATAATATTTTGTTTATATGGTTTCTATCGAAAAAACCTTATTTTATAGGGGCAAAAACGCACTGAAAATAGCCGAAATTAGCACATTGGATCTCTTATCAATTATATGGTTTCAAATGAAGTCATATTACTCGGATAATTTGTCCAATAATACTTCAACAGAATTATCTAATATACATTCTCTATCTTTGTACAACCAATATGCCTTTTGTCCATTGTAATCGTTTTGTGGTTGCATAAAAAACGAACACATACAATGGTCATTTCTTTTATTTCTCTTTCTCAAAAACATATATGCGGTTCTATTATATATAGTGCTTTTTATCAAATAATCTGCTTTTATAGAAGATGAAGGATTTTTGTTCTTTATGTATTTACAAACAATGTTTTTGTTTTCTATAAATTTATCAACATCCTTAAATCCTTCAATACGCTCTTTTACATTTGCAAAACTAGATTCTACTTTTGTATAATATATACTCTTACTCAGATATTCATCGTTAATCCTAAAAGATTCCACTTTTTTAAATAATTGTTTCTCATTTTTTGGTATATCAATATCTGTTAAGTATTGGAATCCTACCAAATGGTAAAAATCTTTCGCTTCAAATGTAAGTTTCACATTTTCCTTTTGTTTGTTACAAGCTATTACAAAATTATAATTGTAATTCAACAGATTCTTATAATTAGATAATGCCGACAATATACTGTCCATAATTTCTCCTTGGTATAAAAATAGAAGAGCCACTGGTGATGACCCTTCTACTCAATCAAGGACTTTCTTTCAGAACATAATTCCTAGTTAGGCTATGGTAAATCCTCATACCTTTGTAAATCTCCATGCAAACCAGTTCCTAACCCGGCGTACACTTCAACGATTATTTTTAGCAGTCATATTACGCTGCATCACACCAGATATAAATCTAAGAAAAACATCCCTGTTTTTCTTACTTATAGTATATACCAATTAGGAGAAAATGAGAAGTAAAAATACTTACCATTATTTGACAATATTTTTGTCTAATATACACAGAACATATATTTGATATTTATCTGTTCTTAACAACACATATGCTTCATATTTTTCTTATTTCAAATTGTATCATTCAATTTATTCAATTAGTCTATATTTTCGGATTACCAAACGCTTGTAATCCTATGCCTATACAATATAGGTCTTACTAGTCGTTGAACGTCTACCATCATCATTACATGTTAAGGTAGTTCGTTGCGTCTGAGTGACTTGCACACTCGGTTGTCCCTAACCTATCTATTTTTTATGGTTTCTATCTATATTCTCTTATAGACTGTTAAGTTTTAAACTTGTACCGCATTCACGCTTACCGTTTCCAGTTACGTTGTAGCAAGATAGGATTGTGGGGAGTTTCCCGCTATTAAATAGATTATGTGGCATAAAATCCACCACTTAGTATATTCGTCAATTGATTTTTTAAGATCTTCATTTTGAATAGTTTCTATATTTATAGAACCATTCTGTGCCTTCTGTTTCCAAGACTCATCTAATCCAACAGAGTTAGCTTCTTGAATATATCTATTATATGCTTGTTGCAACGTACCAAGATTTGTACGAATCTGATTCATTGCTTGTGTTGATACTTCGCTTTGCTTAGACAAATCGTATGAATAGGTTTCAATCGAATCTGTCAGCCGTTGTAAGGATGATTCCATGCGATCTAACAAGATTTCAATTTCATCTATCTTCTCTTTGAATTCTTTGTCAGAGTTGGAATTAGAATTTGAGTTAGAGTTGGAGTTAGAATTTGAGTTAGAGTTGGAGTTAGAAGCAGGAGTGGATGAATTACCGGATGAAGTTCCATACCCATATCCGCCCGTTTCCGGCACAGGCAATCTACCACCAGTAGCAAATGCAGAACCTCCGGCAAATGCTAATTTTCCATGTGATCCGGTTAAATATCCCTTAGTCAATAAAGCTTTTGATTGTTCATGATTAAAAATAATATCATTCTTTTTTAAGTTAGCCAAAGTAGGATATCCATCATTTAAGATTGACCAATGCCCGTCCCTAACGAGAATTTCACCACCCAATTCATTGATGAGTGCATTATTTGCATCATGATACAATCCCCAGTTTCCGCCAGCATAGGATTTTCCTGATGCATTTCTAAAATGCTGCCACATGGCACTTCCTTCTGAAAAGGCAGTTCCATAATAAAAGGCTGATCCATTATTGTATGCTGTGCCATTTGCCGAAGCTTTTCCAGAAGCGGATCTAATAGCATTTAAAGCAGCGGAGACACCGCTTGCAACATAATTTACAGTACGAGTTATAGATGGAAAGAAATTAGGAAGACCACTAGTAGAAGCAACATATTCTACAGTTCTTACGCCTCCATCAACTACACTTGTAACCTTGTCAACTTCTTCTGTTTCGGCGGTGAATGTAATAGTACCATCTTGATTTTGCACCAAAAAGACTCTTTGTTCTACACCATCTACTTCTGCCGTATAAGTAATTGTACCATCCTGATTTTTTAAAGCTTCTACATCTGATGATAACCCATCAATCTCAGCGTTGAATTTGATTGTTTGTCCATTAGTCAGCTGCTCAAGCTCATTGGCTAAATCTTCTTTTAAACGAATTCCAAGTTGACTAACATCAATTCCTAAAAATTTTGCCAAGTCAATACGTGAGATACCTGTTTCTGACATAATAGCATTTACGGCTTCTTGAAAACCATCTGTATTTAAATAATTGTTCCAGTCAACAACTTCGCCATCTGAAAATGCATCCTGAAAATCATTTTGAATATCTAAAATTGCAGATATTTGATCTTGGGCTTGCTCTCGTTGTTTTTCAGTCATGTCGTCATTAAAAGAAGATTCAATTAGCTTGATTTGTTCGTTCAACTTTCCATACTTTTCATCAAAGCCTGCTGTGTAGCTATACTTTTCTTCTTTTTTATCACGATACATTTTTTGAGCTGCAATACGACCTGCACCTATTTCAGCCGATCTATTACCAGATTTCCATTGCTCATCAAGCTCATCAATTTTTTGTTGAATAGTTGACATATCGTACTCAAATTTAATTTTTACAATTTGATCGTCTGTCAACAGGGAAAGATCATTTTGATACTTGGCATATTCTTCATCCCATCCAGCAATTAATTTTTGCAATCGAGATTTTTCACGTCCATCATCTAATTCTTTCGTTATAGACTTGATTTGATCTAAATATCCTTTGTATTCATCGAGTCCTTCGCCACTAAATAATACACCGTCCCATTCAAACCCATACTCTTCAAGTTTACGCATTGCAGTTTCAACTGCATTTGTACTAACACCGAGTTTGTCTGCTGCTTCAGCGGTATTTTTGAAGGTAGGAATCACTTCCATTAGCGCGCCATTTGCGTCATAAGTAATATTTGCAAGGTCAGTATTGTCTAAATCATGAGCAAAATTATGCATACTTTGAAGTGGATTTTCAGAGTCGAACCATCTTACCACTTTATTATATGCATTTTGCCAAGCTTCTACATATGCATCGGCATCATATTTATATTTAGGATCATCTTTATTTATAATATGTGGTGACATCCATTGTGCGACAGTTTGGAAGTCGTCTGTTCCAACCAAGCCTTCTTTAAGCATATCATGAGCCTTAGCTATATTTTGAGACATTGCATCCCATTCATTGCCTTGGTTTGCTGTTTCAAAAGCACTTGTAACGCCTTCAAATGATCCATCTATTTTAGAAATACTATTAGATGCATTATCTGCTGATGTAGCCATGTCGTTGAAATACTTTACAACATCGCTTAAGTTGTCAACCCCTATTGTAGATGCAGAAATGCCTACTTTTTCAATCGCTTCTTCGGTAAGTTTTCCTGCATTAGCCAGTTGTTGAAAGTGATTTTTAATCGAAACTGATGACGTTTTCCCAAAAAATTTATCTATTGAATTAAGCGATTTTTCAGCTTGCGACATATCGGGAAATTCAATATGATCTAAATCATTTAGGGAATTTTTAAGATAATCAACCTGTGTTTCCATACCTTTGAACGCTTTTCCGGTATTCTCATCTGTCATCGCTTCAATTTGAGCGGCAATATTTGCCCGCTTTGTTGTGATCTCAGTTTGTAAATCTGCGATTCCATTTGACACACGTTCTAATTCTTTTTGTTTTAGGTCAAAAGCTTTCGTGCCATATTCTTTTCCCGTTTGACCCTCTGATGACGCAAACCATTCATAAACATCTTCTTGTTGTTTTTTCAGTTCATTTAATTTTTGGCTATAAATAATAACAGATTCGGCATCCGTAAAAGAATTGTATTTTTTAGCTGCCGAAATACTTACAGGGTTTAATCCGCGCAATAATTTCGGGATCAACTCATCACTCATCATCCAGTTTTCAAAGTCCATAAAACCTTTTGTTGTATCGGACTGCCCTGCTTTACGCCCTTCGTTTAAGGATGTTTCTGCTTTGGATGCTTTATATGCATCTAATGCTAACTTTTGTCTTGATGCATCAGCAATACTTTGTTTAACACTAAGTATTTCTTCAAGTTCGCTTTTTTCAGACTGCAATCTTGCTAATTCAGCTTCGCTTGAAAGGGTTAATGGCTGTGAGTTTATTGCATCAATTTGAGTATTAATCTGTTCTAATTCGGTTTGTACCGATTCAACTTCGGCTTTAGCAGAACTGTAATTTGATTGTGAATTCTGGAAGGCACTTTGTAGTTCATCATAAGTAACTGTGAAATAGTCGATAGCTTTGATTACTGAGTCAATGGCGAATCCGATTGCAGCACCGATTGCGAAATTTGCCAGTCCGCTTGCAATACTTCCACCGATGGATTTTAAAGTAGAACCGAATTTAGAAGAAGCTTTGTCTACGGATTGGAGATGACCTTTATATTCTTCAAGCGCATCGCCAGCGGTTAATGCTTCCTTTTTAGCATCGTCTAAACTATCTACCCAATCATTGAAATCTGTATCTTTAAAAGTTTTTGAGTTATAAAATCCATCTAATAACTCAGAAAAATCTTTATCTTTCTTTATTTTTGAAAACAGTTTATCAACTTCTGAACTAACTTTCGGGACTTCTTTTTTCAAATTATCAAAAATCCAACTCCAAGAATTATTATCCTTATCGTAGTTTATAATCGTTGTTTTCAATGATGGATAATGTTATAATATATCTGCAAATATATTTTAAAAATGGAGGAATTGATATGGCTTTTGATTCTAAAGTGTCGTTTTGTCCCGAATGTTTTAAAGACTGGTATCTATTCAAGCCTACTGATACTCCGGAAAAAAATCCTGAATATCAAAATTGTGAATATTGTGGTGCGAAATTGCTTCATACAAAAATGACAGCGGAAGAAAAATTTCTGATAAAACATATCTCTAAGGATAAAGATTTTTTCATGGCAATGCTGAAATTACGAGAAGATGATATTATCGAATATCAAACAAAAATATCCGCTTTTCGTGATAAAGCAAGGCGGGATGGGTGTTATGATAGTCCAAAACAGTCTAATCAGCCTAAGTGTCCTACATGTGGATCTACTAATATCAGAAAAATTGGGACAGGTGAGAGAGTAGCTTCTGTTGTTGGATTCGGAATATTTTCTAAGAAGATCAATAAAACATGGAAATGCAATAATTGTGGTTATACTTGGTAACATAAAAACTTTGTTTTTATAATGTAATAAAATGAAAAAGAAAAATAAAAAATCTCAGAATTACAATCTTAAAAATAAAAAGAACGTTAAAACTTGTCTATATAAGCTTAATAATATTTGTGGGAATTATCACACATCTTATTATGGCTATAAATGTGGTGGAAGTTTGAAATGCGACTTTTTTAAACAATATTCAAATAATAATTTTCAGTATGATATAAAAATAACACAAAATAGCGATATAATTCTCTGTATTATTATTCCAGATATACAATACACCTCATTTTTTGTCAACTAGAAATATTGTGTCTCCTTATATAACATATACTTCATTTCCTGACAAAAAGAGAGCGTTATATGTAAAGACAATAAATATTAAAGGTGTTTCTTTACATTTTAAATTAGAATTTTATTCATCTGAAGGATATATAGAATTTTTATTTTGTAATTTTAGTACCAATGTAAAGAAAATTAATAATCAGTTAAGTATAACAATTGATAACCCTATTGAAATTATAAATATTTTAGAAACTCCATATAATAAGATAACCCCCAATATTACAATTCATCATAAGATTAAGAATAAATATGGAGAACTCAATTTAAGTTTTAATATTCCAAAACAGATTTTATTTCAAAAGCTAGATCAAAGGACTTCGATTCAACCTATTAATAAAAATACAAAACAAGCAGTTGTCATTTCAAAAGAAACAAACAAAAGCAATAATCTTAGATATAATAAGAACATTTCAATACAAAAACAAATTGTAGACGTTGGAATAACAGCTATTATATTGAGTTATAATAAAAAATGTAATAACGAAAACCATAACATAATAGATATAATCGCAAAACTACGAATAGTATTCCCAAATGGCAAAATTGATTTTTATTATGTACCCGCTGCATATTGCAAAGACTGTAATAAGTATTTCATGCTTAAAAAAGATTTTGATGATGTTAAAAAGCATGGAACCATTTTATGCGAAATAATTGGCACTGAAAAATCTTTGTTACATATAAGCTCAAAAAAATATCAATCTACTTCTGAATCAAGAATTCACCAATTGGGATATAATGTTCAAAAAGGTTTTGGATTAACTAATAACCAAAGAGAAATTATACTTGCAAATATAGTTGAAAATACAAATATTACAAAACATGAAATATCATCCCACATACAACGGTGCATCAATCAACATAAAAAACAACAAAATTACAAAGACGCAGTTCAATGTTGGCACCACGATTATGAATTTGTCTCAAATTATAAACACGGCGATTTGCCAGAGGTTATAATTGAAAAAATAAAAATGGGAAGATAATCAGCCGCGTTGCCCCAAGTGTGGATCAACCTCTATTGCAACAGTGAATAAAGGTTATTCTTTTTGGACTGGATTTTTAGGTAGCAATAAAACCGTTAATCGTTGTAGTAATTGTGGACATACTTGGAAACCGTGATATTTAAAAATTGATCATGGTATGAGATAATTTATTCCGATTTTTGCTGGCATTTTCAATATCATGTAACTGCTTTAAGAGTCTTTTATGTTGTGGTGTATTAGTATTACTCCAAGAATCATGAACTTCTTTTCTTGCAGCCTCTATTAATTTATCAACATAATAAGAATTATCGTTAAAATCTTTGAGCGACAAGCAAATACACATCCTTTCTGTATGAGGTGGAATATGGATAAAAATAAAATAATAAATCAATATTATGACGAATTTAAAGTATTTATAAAAGAAAATAAAATGCCGTTAATTATTCCTGTAGAAAAATCTTCTGAGAACAATAATATGGATGAATTCGCATTTATAGAAAAAGATTTTATTCGAGGGATAGCTGTTCCTATTATTTATAATAAATCATTATTTGACTACAACGAAAATTTTGTTAAATCAATATTTTTTCATGAATTTACACATATATACGATGCCAATATTAGATTTAAAAATCTAAATGAAAAAGATTTTAATACCGTTATAGATTCATATTCAGAATACCATGCTTCACAAATAGAAATGGGTTCTCTTATTGGAATGAAGAATAAGAACGATGTATTGACCATTGCTTCAAAATTAAAAATAAAAAGTAAAGTATTCTATAAAAACGAATTAGAAGATATAGAATCGTATATAATAACTCCATTAGCTGATATTACAAGTATTATATGCCAAGACCGTGATGCGTATATTGATTTATCTGATTTCGAATTTGCAAAACAGTATGTAAAGTTAGAGAAAAACATTTTTTATTATTACGGAAAATACGATTTATATACAAAATATGCTAATAAGAATATGCCTGATTTATTACAGAAAAACTGTCAAAATTTTTCAGATATAATAAGTAAAATACATAATGCGGTTAAAACAAAAAATATAGAACCAAGCATTTATAATATAAGAAACTTATTAAAAAATTTTCAAGATAATGTTTATACTTATTTCCTGAAAAGATAAACTGCCAACTTCTTGACGCTATGACAGAACTTCATGACAAAGACATCATTGAGTATGAATTAAAGATGCCATAGTTCCGGGCACAGGTTGATGCACAGGTAGAGTATAAAAGACAATCCAATGTGCCACATTGTCCTACTTGCAAAAGTACGAATATTGCAAAAATTTCCGGAACAGAGAGAGCGGCGTCTATTATAGGACTCGGCATATTTAGCAAGAAGATTAATAAAAGTTTCAAATGTAAAGATTGCGGCTATACTTGGTAAGCATAAGATTTAATCTTAGTTATTTTTTATATCTTTGCATAAATTTATTTAAATATTTTTGTTGTTCTATTTGGTATTCTTTTTCAGAGATAATACCTAATGGATCATCGTATATACCACTATGTAATTTTTTAATGTATTCATTATACATTTTTACTGCTTTATTGTTTGTTTTCATATAAATCTCCTTTGCAATATGGGGTAATAGAATGAGTATAATAACTGAAATAAAATATTATCAAAAAGAATATGAAAAGTTTATGAAAATTGAATATATGCCAGAATTCAAAATTCAGACATATAAATCTCAAAATTGCAATCTAAATGTTACATTTTATGAAGATGTACCTATAATAAATATTCCATACAACTATATAAAGTTGCTAAAATCAAATTCAAAACCGGCAATCTTTCACGAATTTACTCATATTTTAGATAATCATAATTTGCTGCAAAATATGAACCCAGAAGAAAAAGAAATTTTGCTAAAATGGTATACTGAATATCATGCAACAGAAGTTCAAATGAAAGCTGCGTTGCGGTTTGAATATTTTAATTCTTCGTATATGTTTTCAAAATCTTCACTTGTTCATGACTGGTTTAAAAATAAAACAGTTGAAGAAGATGTATTGTTCAAAACAAATGATTACAAAACAACTATTCGATCTTTGATAAAATCAAAAGATATCTATGGTATAATTTTGCATACGATATATTACATCAGTCAATTAAATTTTTGGAGACAATATTGTAAAGATGATGTAGGTGATATTGCCGATGAAAAATTTGTCAATAAGTTAATTGGAAAAGACAGTTTGCGAAATCTAAATTGTCTTTTTCAATCACCAACTCTAAATGATGTGCGATATTTTAATACAATAAAAATGCTGACTGACAGAATAGCAAAAGAAATTTCTATAAAAATAAGTTTTACAAAATAGGGAAGCAGTGGCATTGTAACGATTGTAAGAGTGATTTCTAAATCATAATATCACTTCCGAGCACCATATCTTTGAACAGTTTAATGATACGATAACATTCGTCTTGATCGACATTATTAGAATACAAAGTATGAACGAGCATGTTAGCGATATAATTTTCTTTTTCGTTTTTTTCATATACTTTTTCTATTATATTATTTTGAATGTACATATTGCACCAACCTTTCTGAAAGGAGATTTTTATGAAACTAAAACCCGATTGCATTAGAGACGTATTATTGTATCTTGAATCTGAACTAGAAGTCGATTTAACAAAACATAATTTTACGAAGATTAATTTAGAACAACTAAAAGACCACTTCTCATGTATATATAATGAAGAAGATATTTGGTACACAGTTTACAATTTAAAAGAGATTCGTTTTATTGATGGCAGAATTAATGATGGTGGAAGTCATAAAATGATGTTTTGCGAAATTGAAAATATTACATGGAACGGTCATCAATTTTTAAACACGATCCGTCCAACATCTGTATGGGAAGCAACCAAAAGTGGTGCATCAAAACTTGGAATTATGTCTGTCTCTGCATTAAGTATGATCTCAAGCGAAATAACTAAAGCCATTATCACAAAGCAAGAAGTTATAGACGGAATACTCAATAAATTGAATGAGTTGCAACAATAATCAAAACCAGCCTAAATGTCCTACATGTGGTTCTACTAATATAGAGAAAATCTCTGTTGCTAAAAAAGCGGTTGGTGCATTCGGGTTTGGTTTATTCAGCAAAACCGCAAAAAGTCAATTTCATTGCAAGGATTACTGAGCTAAATAGTAAAGTAAAAGACGTCTAATCCAAGGCGTCTTTTATACGTTTAATTTTCTTTATAAGCAAGAACGGTGAACTACTCCGACTTATAGAAGTCGGAGCTTCCTGTTTCAGCCACCAATGCATTGGCTACGATATTACGCAACTCAATGTCTTACACAATGTCCACAGGCGTATAAGTTGGGGCTATTCCATCCCTACTATATATTTTGTTTATGCTACTTCACTAAGTAGGTGCAATCCTTCGTTTAGGATATTGATAGCAGCGTTTTTGTCACGGTTTATTGTAAGACCACAATCACATACCATTTTGCGGTTAGCTAAATCCTTCATCTCGGGATGCAATGCACCGCAACAATGGCATATTTGTGATGACGGAAACCACTTATCTACTTTTACGAGATACTTATTCCGATCGGACAGCTTATATTCAAGCATAGACAAAAACATACCATACCCGTTATCAAGAGTAGCTTTTCCATTACCAAAACCTTTATTCGCCATAGAACGCATGTTTAGAGATTCTACACATACAACATCATACTGATTGGCTATCTCAGTAGATATTTTATGCAGATTATCTAAGCGCTGATTCGCAATATGTCTATGGATTTTGTTTATTTTACAGAGTTGCTTCATATAATTGTTGGATTTTCTTTCATGCTTTTTAGACCCTTGCATACGTGATAGTTTGCGTTGTTCTTTAGCAAGTTTTCGATGGCTTTCACGATAATATTTGTGATTTATACCAACATCACCATTGCTGTCTACATATAAGCCATCAGAAGCATAATCCAATCCAACCGCATTGGTTTTATCTACCACATAGAGATTTACAGCATGATCAAACTCAAAGAGTACAGAAATATAATACTTACCATCTGATTCTTGAGATACCGTAGCAGATTTAATTATCCATTCATCACTTGGAATACGATGAATGACGGCTTTTACCTTGCCAATCTTAGGAAGCTTGATGTACTTATTCTCTATAATAGCAACAGTACCTTTTTGATTATTTGTAGTATATGCTTTTCGGCTATGCTTAGCAGATTTATATTTAGGAAATCCGTTTTTATTTTTACGAGTTTTACTAAACGCATTACGAAAAGCAGCTTGTAAATCCATTTGCTTATTAGCAAGAGCAAGACTATCCACTTCCCTAAGATATGGATACTCATCCTTATATTGGGCTGGTGTAACTGTAGGGAACTTTCCTGTAGCTTTATAGCCATCAATTTTATCAGAAAGCATCAAATTATAAACCTTACGGCAACAGCCAAAGGTTTTTGAAAACATAATACTTTGTTTTGTTGTAGGATATATCCTGTATTTAATTGCTTTGTTTGCCATCTTTCTTACCCTGAGATTGAATATATTGTTTGATAATATCTACTGTAACTCCGCCTGTAGTTAACAGACAAAAACTCTGCGACCAGAACATCTCTTTCCAGAGAGATTTACGTATCTCAGGAAATTCTTTCTTTATGATACGACTGCTTGCGGATTTATAGGCATTGATAAATTTACTGATTTCAGTATTGGGTTGCCCTTTGAACAGAATGTGCACATGGTCTATGTCGTGATTCCATTCTTCTAATACAATGTTATAGGAAGGAGCAATCTTTACAAATATCTCTTTCAAACGACCAGAGATAGTATCATCTATCACTTTATTCCGATATTTTATACACATGATCAGATGATAATGTAACATGAATACTGAATGGTTATTTGTATCTAATTTCATAGTATTTATAATCTTTCTAATATATACGACTGATTTATAATTATATTATAATACTATGAAACATAAAAGTCAAGAAAACGCCGTGTTTATCGCAATTCATCCCCCCACTTATAGAAGTGGGGGATTTCTTGCTCACGGCGTGTTAAATTTCACAACCATGTTGCAGCAAGATTGTGTTTCTGTAATTTGTACTAAGTAGGGTAGTAGTAAATACTATTCGTATCCCTATTCGCTTCACAAGGGTTTTCCCCAAGGTTACGGACTGAATGTTGTGATCCATATGATACAATTACGCCTGTATCACGTCATGTCTTGTCAGCCTCTCGCCCGGTCATTGTGGAATTACAGTTCCAATGTTGCATGTACCGAGTCGGTGACCACCGTTTTCGTATTATAGAAAATACTTATTCCTTCAGGAACGTCATTGTAATAATGTACGCTTTTATTGCATCCATCCGGTACCATTTCTGGCTTACGGCTTCCCCCGATATTCGACATTTTAGATTTATATAATCTAGGTAAGTTAATTCTATGTACGATCATATTATTAAACATCCCCTATGTTAATTACATGGCATTATTATGCAATCTTATAGGAGAGGGCATTTAAACTACGACAATTATTATTTTGTTTACCCTTACCTTTTGCGGACATTATACCAGCGATACTTGCTGTGATTGTAGGTAATCCGCCGCCCACATCCATTATTTTAGTTAATATATTTAAAAATGCAGTTCCACCATCGACAACGCCTTTGAAAATATCGGCATTAAGAGTGGTTGTGGATAATGTTTGAAATGAATTCTTGAAACCTTCAATTTTTCCTTGCGCCGATTCCGTATATGCTTCATATTTTTTTAATGATTCGCCTGATGAATCTGTTGCGATCTGCATATACTCTTGAGCTTTGGAATAATTCTGCATGAGGACTAGGAATTCATTCATGTGATGTGTACCTGCAAACGAGGAGGCGATGCTTCTTTGTGTTACTTCGCTAAAAGTGCTCCATCTTGAAGCTGTTTCATCGAGAACTTCATCAAAATCTCTAAATTGTCCTGTTGATTCTCTTAATTCAATTCCTACATTTCTAAGAGATGTTTCCACATTGCTAAGATCCTCATTTGTGGTGGGATCTTTTAATCTGGATAATTTAATATTTCCCATTCTTGAGAAAATAGAGTTCAAAGATGTACCGACAGAATCCATACCTTCTTGAGTTGTTTCACCTATAGTTGCTGCATAAGCAAGGACTTTTTCAGTTTCAATGCCTGCATTTCTTGCATTAGCTGCAACCTTATTGAATGCATCAGCCAATCCACCAACATCAGTAGCAGATGCCATATCAATAGCACTAATTTTATCAATGAAGCCCATTACCTCAGATTCATCTAAATCATATGATTTCATTGCAGCAGTAATAGTCTTCGTTGATTCTTCTGCGGATAAATCTCCGATCTTAGAAAGAACAATAGAATCTTTTGCTAATTTTTGAGATTCTTGAATAGATTTTCCTTGTTTCATCCATTCAGTTGCGCTTGCTGCTACGTCTGTGCCTAGTGCCTTTAAATCATCCCCAAGCTGATTATAGGTAGACATTAATTCTTTAGCTTTATCGTTTGTGACACCTGTAGCCATTTGAAGATTAGTCATCGCATTATCTACTTCAAGTACGTTATGCGCCATCTGTCTAGGAACTTCATATATAATATTTTGGATTGCACCATAAATTCCTGCGAACTCTGCAATCTGACCAAATGCTCTTTTAAACTCATCTATATATGATTTGCCTGTTAATCCTTCGGCAGAAATTTGAGATTTTAATTGATTAAAATTTCTGTCAGCAACAAGCTTATCTTCTTCTGTTTTAGCTCTTCTATATTGTTCCTCAATTTCTTTTAACTGATCACCATATTTTTTTACAGCTTTTGTATTTTGTTCGTAATATGCCTTTACTTTATTAGCACCTGCATTAGCAACTCCGGGATCAAGAGTTTTTGAACTTTCAACACCAACTTGTTTCATAGAATAAGAAAGTTTATCAAGTTCATCGCTCAATTTACTATAAGTAGAAACAATATCATCGTTACTTAGATTTCCAGATTTTAAAGCTGATTGTAGCTTATTGATCGTTTCTATTTGTTTTCTTGCGTGATTAAGAGCTTCGCTGTCCTGATCAGTGTACTTATCTAAAAATGACTGATTTTTTACAGTTCTATATTCAAACAATCCGCTTTCAGCTTCTTTTTTTATCTTTGTAATTTGCTGCTGTTGCTTGATTGCTTCTTTTTCAAGATTCGTATAATACTCAGACATTTGTTTCTGAATATCACTTTTATCGCCGATTGATTGATAAGCGTCTTTATAAGGATTTGCATAAGAAGCAGCTTCTTTTTCTCGAATTTTATTCAAATTTTGCTGTTGCTTGATTGCTTCTTTTTCAATTTTTTCAAATTCTTTTTGTTGTGTATTTACATATTCATTCGCCCACTTATTAATTTGCTTTTCGTCAATAGAAACCTTTTCAAAACTAGAACCAATTGTTTTAGCAAGCTGTTTTTGAATATCATTAAATATATCTAAATATTTTTGTTTTGTTTTTGCAAATTTATCAATAGACATACTATCAATGGACGAGAAACCTTTTACAAAAGCAGAAGCCGCGCTTTTACCGGCAATCATCATTTGTTTTGAAATATCTGCGTTTTTATCATCAACTCTAAAATTTATATCAATAGGTTTTTTGGCATAATTTTGTATATTTTTAATTTGTTTTTCGATATTGTCTAACTCTTCAAAGCCCTTTATATTAGCATTTATATCAACACTATACCTAGCCATCTCTTACCTCCTTTGCAAAAATATTTATTTGAATTCTGAGGCGAAATTTTTATCAGCAGCCTCTAAAATATTTTCAAATGCTAATTCGTCATATGTCGGATCTCCTAACACACCATAAGTTCCTGTCATTGTAGCAGCGAGTACCTCGCCACCCGTAAAAGTACCGTCACCCTCTGGATATCCTATTTGATCTCCTTCATATCCAATCTCTACATTGCTAGAAGTAGCAGATATAGATGGTTCTGGATTGTAAGCAGCACCATGCAGAGTTTCTGTTCTCGGTCGTCTTTTAGGACTACCTTGTGCATAAAATGTATCAAACGAATCTTCGATTATACGGACACCATCTTGATATGTTTTATTAGTAGCATTTGAAAGTCTTCTCGACATATCTCTTTTTATTTCGTCTATAGTCATTGTTATCTCTCCTCTGTTCCTAAACAAAAAAGAGAGAACAACGTCTCTCTGAAATGTTTATTTATTGTTTATTCAATTTGAGTTTGATATAATAACCATAAGTATATATGTGATTGTATTACCACATTGCAATTCGTTGCACGACTATATACTTATGGCATTATGTCATGTGGGAGTATCGTAAGATACAAACCTACAAAAGACGGTATTCTATACCAGAAAGGATATTGGTATGTTTTCTTTTAACATCACTGGATTCTCCAGAACAAATTCCCCTTTCTTGTATCCTATACAGAGGGGAGGTGAGTAATGGAGATATTGCTTATAATACTGATTTCTATCATTATGCTAATAGTAATATGTTTTATTGGAAGTCTTGTTCTCGCTAAAAACACAAAAGATTTCCATATACATTTCAGCTTATTTCACGGATTTGACATTTCAGGTTCGTTCTTTGATAGAAAATAACATCCATTTATCTTTTCCTTTCATTTAAAAAAGTAGGTAATATTTGCAACTAAAAGTTTCAGCACCGTAGAAATGCGGTGCTGTTCCATTTCGGCTAATTATTTCTTGCGGTGTTCTTTCCTGAATTTTCTGAGTTCTTTTAATTCATTCTCTTTTTCTTCCAGCGTTTTCTGTTGTTCTTCAATTCGTAATCTCTGATGCTCATAAATTTCCGTTTCTGGCATTTTATGATTCTCTATAATAGAAGAAATTACATTAGCTAATGTTTCTTCTGTCATCTCTTGATTTTTCATTTTATTAACAAATTCTTTTCCAACTTCAATTGCTTCTGGTGTGATTAAATCAAGTCTTAAATTTGAAAAATTTGATAACACATTTGAAATCATTTTACAGAATTCGGCAATAGTCTCCAGATCAGAAGAGCCATGAATGATTCGCTGTTTTTCAAATTCAACTATATCATCGACATTTTTATTAATCATGCACATATGATGTGTTGTTTTAAATTTTTCTACGATTTCCATAATTTCAATGTCTTCACAAACAGAATCATAAACTTCTTCTTCGGTTTCAAATTCAATTCCTTCTATAAAATTATTTACGATTGCAATTACAGTGGCTCTTTCTCTATAATATGGAGTATAATTTCCTGCAACGAAATAAGAAGCCACAATCTCTTTGATAACATTAACTTTGTCAACAAAACTAATATTTTCTTTAATTCTTACATTATCTTTTTTCAATATGAAATCCACCCTTCTTGCTAAATTGTCATCATTTATATTATAAGTATTTTCTATTTATTTTATATTTTCCTATAAAAAAGAACCTGAGTCACTCAGGTTCTTAAACAAATATTTATTTTTATTTTTCCTTTTTAGTAGTAGAAGATAAAAACATTTTAATCTCATCAATAGTTTTTCCGGATTCTTCAATTAACACTGCAATTTCTTTCATTTCTTCTTGTTTTTTTTCTTCTTTTAATTGTTTTTCATACAAAACGGCTTCTTTTTCTAGGAGTTTTAAATTTGCTTTTTCTTCTTTTAAATCCATTGTTAGCTTTTCAATTTTGTCTTTTGAAATTTGAATTAATGAATTATAATCTTTTGCAATAACTTTCTTTCTTGTACGTGCCATAGATGATTCCTCCTTTTACTTTATAGAAGAAGAATATCATTATTTTCAAGTAATGTAAATAGAACAATACAAAAGAATGTTTTATTTTTTATAAACTTTATAATTCCAATATTCACCGTCTACAGACCACATATCAAAGCAATCATCGAATGGTTTATATGTGATATGATTGATTTGCGGAGAAGAATTCATCATATCAATATACGTTTTTGAATCTATATTATATCCTTTAGATTCCAATAATTGTGCTATCTCATAACTATACAAAACATATTATCCTTTCGCATATGATCCGTGGCATTTCCAAATAAATCCTCCTGCAAAATCAGACATGTCTCGTTCTAATTCGCCATCGCAATCTGAATTTTGACATTTGTGACCTAGTGCAGTGTACTCGGAAATTGGCATACTAAGAATAAATTGCTGTCCACATTTTTTACATTTGAATTTATAATCCATTATGCATTTACTCCTTTAATTAAACATTTTTATATAACCAATGCCAGCGCAAATTGCGTCAGATTCATCGTCTGTTACGTCTATTCCAAAATTATCTTTTACATATTTTATTGAAAGTTGCTTATATTCATCTCTTTTTCTTTTTGAAGATTGAATTCCTATTTGACTTCTCCATTGTGATGGTTGTATTTCATAATAGAATACATTTTCGTTTAAGACAGAGTAGCAGTATACAGCTCCAATTATTTTACTCAAACATCTAGTTGCAACCATATTACGACCAACATTCAACTTTTCGATAACAATAATATCAGGTTTATATTCTTTCAAAAGATTGATGATTGATAAACACATATCTGCAATACGTTGATCTGAATTTCCTTTATATTTTTTTCTGCATTCGCTCGTATCTAAATTAATAACACCAGATTTTATATAATTCGCATTATCAAAAATAGCCCATCCTGTTTTAGATGAACTAGAGTCAAAACTAATCAGCCTTGTTTTTTTATTTATAATAATTCACTTCCTAAATTCAAATTTTTTGTTTAAGGGTAGAAGAGTAGTAGTTCAGTCTTTTACCACTCATCAAAAAATACCCTTACCACATGACTGAACTTTTTCTTGTGGTAAAAGTATTTTTAACGTGTTATAATTTAACGGTTAGTAGTGTCACCAATCCGAATCATGTAATTTCATGAGGAAGGTTCTGGTGAAAGTTCTATGAGTATATGTGTTTTTCCATATATAGTTCATGTCAACGCTTACAAACGCTTTCGCCTTAATCGGTGGGAATGTGTTTGTGAACATTGGCGTAAATTGCCTAATTTTAGATAATTTATAATCAGTTCATCCAGAGTTAGATTAAACTCTCGTTAAAAGTTTTGTTTAATTCTTTTCTGTGATGATTGGATGACGCTACTAACCCTATAAACGAAATTAATCATTCGTCTAATACCAAATTTGTTTTCACAGGAATAATTTTCATCCTATTTTTAACGTGATCATATTTTCGTTTTCTATTATGATTTCCTTTTAGTCTGAAATATGCCTGACACATACTTTCAAATTCATCTACTTCGTTTTCTGGTATTCCATCAAGATTGACATACTTATCAAATTTCTGATCTATCTTGTCTCCGAGTAATTCTTTATTTCCATTTGCAATTGCCAGAATAAGCTCATCCCGTTCTTTATTTGATTCAACAACTTCTTGGATTCTATCATCGTAATTATTTCTTATATCTCTTGATTTATCACGATAAGACAGATTATCCTCATACATTTTTTCAACAGATTTTTCTATTTTTGAAACGGAATCTGTTAAATCTTTTCTTATCTTTTCATTTTTGGCAGAAGATTCTTCGATAAAATCATCAAGACATTTTTTAATCTTATCATCTGCCGCATCAGACCGTTTCATGTCTTGTTTATGTTGCTCTGTTAATTCTGTTATCAATTCAGATAATTTGTCGATAGACCTTGCATTAGATAAAATCAATTCGTGTTCTTCTCGCTTTTTTCTCCCCCATTTAGTTTGAAGACCAAGCTTATCTATAAGAAGCCACTCCAATAACTGAGATATAAATTTTGTGGCAAGCAAAATAGTTAATCCAGAAATAATAATCATAGGAATAAAAACTGAATAGTCAATATGTAATGCTTGCTGTACCGCTTCCATTTATTCCGACCTTTCATTGTTTTTTATTTTATCAAGAAAATTATCTACATCTTCGGCAAGGATCTCTCCTTGTTTTATCATATCAGTCACACGTTGAGCCGTCTGGGACGCAGAACTAATATTAAAGTTTTTATATGTAGTATAGGCAGCGGCTAAAATTACAAATACAGATGATACAATGGTAGACACATCTTCGTTTGAAATAGGCAGAGTTTCTAATCCAAACATTTGCAACACAGCATTTGCTAATGCTATTACAAGTATAATTACACCAGTAACGGATTGTGCATTTATACCTTTCCAATTAATTTTTTTCATAACATTAATCCTCCTTTTTCGGATTTGTTTCTAACCAATATTTCCACAACATAGAGGTTGAGGGTTTATGAAAATAAGCAACGATTTTACCTTTATATCCTTCATCAATAAATACTGGTTGTAAACCATTTTTTACATAAAATAAAATTTGTTTTAAGTTTACAATTTTTATTAAATTCTCTTTTCCATAAACTTCTTCAACATCTTTTAACGTTCTAAATTTTATAATTACACCTCATTTTTATATTTCGTAAAAAATAGGGTGTAATACACTGCGAATGTATTACACCCTATAAATTACAATTCACAATATATTATTCTTTTACAACCTCATCCTTTACAGCGGTTTTCACTGCTGTTTTCGGAGTTGCTTTTAATGTTCTTATTTTTGTTTTTGGAACAATAGTTTGCTCCACTTCATTAGCTACTTTAAAAGTAACTGCCTTGTCATCAGTCCCCCTGTTTACCAAGGCTAAATCTTCAGGGGGTATTATTCCCCCTGGTTTTCCTCCTCTGGAAGGAGAGTAAGATCTATAATATTACCATCGTCATCTGTCATAAGGTCACAAGTAATTGTTACAGTACCCGGATCTCCATTATTAGCAAAAGATAAAGACATCTTAGACTGTGGAACAGCTTTATATGCCTTAAACAGATATGGAAGAATATCATCATCTGTTGTCTTCATATATGTATCACCATATACAGTAAATGCCTTAGGGAAGCTTGTTGCTTTAATGTTAAGGTTATAAACATTCTCAACATTTGTAATGTAAAACACATCAACTTCGGTTGCTTCTGTAGATGTGACAGTGATTACATTTTTAGCAACAGACTCAACAGTAACCTGTGTGTTTAAATTTTTATCACTAGAATCATATACCCATACAGAATTCTGATTTGCAATTTCTACACCAGTTCCCAGTGTTACTGTTGTTTTTGAAGTAACAGGTACTTTGACATGTTTCATTACATCTGTAGATGTAGTTTTCGTTCCTCCTGTGATAAGTTCCCACAACTTAGGCGTCTGAATCTGTGTCTCAATAGTAAGAGTACCAGATTTATCTCCACTAAATGACACCTTTTTTGGATGTCCTTTTCCGCCAAAGGCATATACTGTTTCACCAGTTAATTCCTTACTAGATGTATTTGCATAATCAACTACGAGAAAAGGCTTTTTAGTTTTGTAATCAACAAATACCATATCGCACACTTCACGATTTGCCATCTGTTTAGAAAATACGCTATTTTCTGCCATATTAATTTCCTCCTTTTAATTAAATAAAAAAGACACTAATTAGTGCCTTCTGTGTCATATATGTTATTTATCCATGAGCCAAATTTAAAATTGCCATCTTTATTTCCCCAAGCAGCAACCTGTGCGCTTGCAATACTATAAGAATCTAATCTTTGCATTCGTTCAAATAAATCAAATAATTGAAAAATCGTAATATCCCAAATACTTGTCCAATTTAAAGATTCACTTTTTGATGCAACTGCGGCAATAATATTAGCCAATGTTATATTCACATTTTTAGATTTTTCTTTGTTTAACTTTTTTCTTCCAATTAATGCTTTTTTGTATATTTTAAGACCACGTTTATTTTTTATCTTTTTAATGTCGTCAATTTCATTTTCGTCTGGAGTAATATGAACCCTCTGAAGAACAACATCCAAGACATCCGAATAGTTTTGTCTTGTGATAGCTTTTATGTTGACGACTTCACCATGTTCATTCTTTTGTTCAAAAATAAAAGCATCATATTCCGGATAAAATTCAAAATCCTCAACAAAGAAAAAATTGATTGCAGAGGTAATAATTTTCCGAAATCGGTCGTCTATTAACAACAGATCAAATTTTGTCATGTTAAAAATTTTCTCAGTGTCTATATCCTCGTCTTTACAATAAACTTCAAAATAATCCTCTGGTGTCATTCTTATGTGGGCGATATATTGTGAATATGTAGAATAAGAAATTTCAGCAATATTCATTAATGTTGGTGACTTTATAGAACCTATTTGCACCAAAGTTAATGGGAGAGGGGATATACAATCAAAATAGTCTAATCGTAGCATTTTAACTCTCCTTTACTTTGAAATCAGAAACATCAAAAACAAGTTCTCTGACACAGTAATTTGAATTAGGAAAAACATATCCAACCGAGGTCAAATTTAATTTTCCAATTCCGAATTCTTTACTATCGTGTAAAGCTCTTTCAACCGCATCAGATAAAATATCTATACGTGTGCCAATATAATCTTTTGTATGATATTGCATACACTTTTTATGGGCGCACACCCAAAAGACAATCTGCATTTTTTTTATACTACCATTTGGAATATATGGTATTTTTACTTCAAAACAAGCGTAAGGTAAAACTTCTGTTTGAGTTCCGTCTATATACATATATGGGAATATCTGTGTGTAAATTAGGTCATCTACATTTTCTTCTGTATATTCCTTGTTTATAAGCATTGCTCGGCAAAAATCTTCTGAGCTTAGGATGGTTGAGAGGATCTTATTTTTGTATAATCCAATATCTTTTAACACTGTCTTACTCAAAAAAATCACCTCCTAAAATCCTTCTATAACAGTTATCTCAATTTCTCCGACAACTGCGTTTTCTACAATTACCTGCAACAAAAAAAATGAAGATATACAATCTTCATCCTCTACTAATAGTTTTATTTTATTTTCAACGACTTCCTGTTTAACTTCAAATTCACTTATAACATTCCATGAAAATTCCGGATTGATTGTGTTTCCAGATTTGTCAACAAATGACACAGAGTACGTTCTATTAAATCCAACTTTAAGATTTGTATTTCCAGATATTGTTGCTAATATAGACTGTGTACTGTCTGGATTCTCCGGTTGTACTGGAATATCAGTAGGAGAGCGGTAGTCACATATCCATACCTTTTTTTCATCTCTCAACTCTAAAAGTCTGTCTTTTTCTTTATTAAAGAAATCATAAGATAATGTAATTGTCATAACTCTACCACGATTAAAATAGCTATCGTCATTAAGATAAGCTTTTTTTCCAGATAAACGATATGTGTCAGGTGGATAATTTCCTTCAAAATCAATTACAAATCTCTTTCCTCTTTTAAGCTTTTTGGTATACTCATCAACAGGTATTGTTAAACCATATTGATAATCTCCGATAGTAATATTATTATTTCCAGTTTCACCCATTGAATATTTTGTATAGTCTTCTGAATAGCCCCACCTTTCAACAATACTGCCATCTGAATCTTGCCATCTTAAAAGAAGAGTGCATAAATACATATATCCTCGATTCCATGTTTTATTATCTGGGTCAACAAGTGTAACCAACCATATTTGATCATTCCATTCTACATAATCTCCAATATTGAATTTGTCATTGTGTCTAGTTTTAATTTTTTTCTTATTAACATTTCCGTCAGTATCTTTTATAATCATCATTTGCATAGGCACATTATTTACTAAAACAGTATCGGTATCAAATGTATCATTAAAATGCTTGTTTGCAGAACGATTGACTTTTGTAAGACCTCTTTCTCGATTATTCTTAGTTTTATAAGCGTTTTGTAATTTCATATAATACTCAATATTCATAGTATTCACCCGTTATAACTTGAATAATCTATTGTTTGTTTTAAAGCATTCGTTTTTCTATCTCTGTTTTTATAATCGTCTATTTTAATTTCTATATCGTGTTCTAACTGAGCAATAAAATTACGATAACTTGTTCTTTCATTTGCAGGAGAAAAAACATTTAAATCCGATGGTGTAAAATTTATTTCCATTGCATGAAGCAATGTTTCATCACGTTTCATATAAATTAGAAACATCAATTCAACAATTAAACGAATTTCTTTTGGATGAAGTCTAGTGTTTATTACCTGTAAATTTTCATCGTAATCTGAAAAGTCAACATCTATGTTAGAAAGACAAGAAAGTTCATCAAGAGCTTCACACAAATAATTTATAGATCTCTTTGCTGCAATTTCAACAGCTTCAGTCAAATTTACATTATAATAATCAAAGAAATCTTCGTCTTTTTCAATTCTGTCATAAAACTTATTTAATATAGTTTCAAACTGTGTAATGTCTTTTTGAGGCATTATATTCACCTCCTAACCATTTGTTACTTTTGGAGGTCTACCAGCTTTTTTTCTTGTCGTTGTTTTAGTCGATTCTGTTTTTAGTATTTCATTCTCAGAGATATTTTCTTTGATATTTACTTTGTCCTCCAAACTTGACTTCAAAAGTTCTTCCATTCTAGCAAGTTTTTCTTCCAATTCACGAACTTTAGATTCTTCCTTTACAACATCAGCATCATCAATAATAATATTAGTTTTCGCCTGATTATTGAACAATTCGTTTGTACGTCTTTCGATAAGATTTGCAATATCTAATGTTAATTTATAACCTTCATTTTTCAACTTTTGAAACTGACCACGAACTCTGTCAAAATCAGATAACGATTGAATTGATATGATTTTTTGTAATCCAGTTTTTGTAGGATTAATAAGAATTTCACGAATTTCAGATAATTTCAAAACTTTATTCTTGTCAATTCTGAGTACGTCATATAATTCGTCTTCTAAATCTTCTTGGAATTCTAAAGCACCTGTTTTAAAAACATTACTATTGTTTGCATACTTGATTTCATCTAATGAGAGTGGAATGGTAGTAGGAGAGTCGTAGGAAGACTCTTCAAATAATAAACTTTTCCCCGGTGCGATATTTATACATACACAATTCTCGTTGTAATTTAAAACAGAAATATGTTTAATTTCATTTATTGTACTAATAATAATTCCTCCTAATATTAGGAGGATGCGTTCGCACCCTCCTTAACTAACTTTTATTTTTTGTAAATAAAAAAAGACTACTGAAGAGTAACCTTTGCAAAGTTTTCAATATTTGTAAGCATAAATCCGTATGTAAAGTCTTTCAACATAATATGAACTTTTTCATTCTGATTGTTCATATCCTGATATGTATGAACTTCTCCCTTCATATCAAGGTTGCCGATTTTTCCAGCAATCCCATAAATACGTTTATCCGGCAAAAGAAGAGAACCTGTACCGGTTTTCTTAGCACCAGAAATGCCAGCAACTCCGATTCCATCATATGTCTTGACAAGTCCATATCTATTGAATTCGTCCTTCATATTAGAACTAAGATACTCAGCAAATCCCGGCATACGTCTGATTGCCTGTGCATACTTATTAAGAGTGATAATTACATTATCTTCACCTCTGTCATTAAGATAAAGAGACAATCTATCCATAGCTTCAAGTGTAGGGGTAGCACCAGATACTTCAATCAACTGATCTCCACCAGTTACAGCTTTATCAGCCATAGAGAGAGCGTCAAAGAATAAAGCGTTCTGACAAGCTTCTTTCATAAAGGTAGTAATAGTAGCAACGGATTTAAAGCCGTTACGTCTCAAATCAGCATAAGAAATATCAGTCTCAACTTGACGATTCTTCCATGTCGGTTTTACTACACCAATATCAATATAAGAACGGTCTACATTACCACCCTTTGCCGCCTCATGAGCAACCAGTGTATTCTTCGGATCTTTATTAGATTCAACATCATCAAACTCCCCAACGGAATCTCTATCAAAAATCTGATCAAGAAGTTCATCTGGAGCATTATATAGCTCTTCATTTACAGTTCTATTGATAAATTCAGCAATAGAACACTCAGGGTCTTTTCCTGTTTTTCCAATTTCGCGACACCATGCGTCTGAAATCTCAGCAATTTCTTTTTCTTCTGCATTTAATTCTCTTTTATAATTAACTTTTTCAGCGACCTCAAAAAGAACGCCTTCCTTTTCCATAAGGTCTTTAATCTCTGTATTAATAGCCATTCTTATTCTTCCTCCTTATAAAATTAAACCTCTACAGCATCAGACTCTACACGGATCATTACAAGCTTATGTCCATTGTCCATATATACATTTTCAAATACATACTTGGACGGGGCAGTAGCTTTCATCCATTTTCCGTCTGTTCCAACTGCAACTGGTTTTCCTTTCAAATCTGCGATGGAGCCATCCTGAAAATCATTTGCTTTAAACTGATCAGTAGCAAACTTTTCTCCATCTGTATATCTCTCTAGTCCTACAAATTCACCTTTTGCTACTTTTACAAAGTCATCGTCATAATCAGACATATTTGTTCTTGCTGCGTTAATACCGCTTGGATATCTTTCTTTTGTTACAACATAAACATTTGCGGATGTTTCAGATGTAGGCAATACGACCTCAGTCTCATTCTTAATTACAACACCCATTCCTGTGATCATTTCCACACCAGCTTTATGCATAGTATCTTTCGGCTGTGCGCCATTTCTTCTCATATCACGAATCATTCTATTTTCCTCCTATTTTCTTGTTAAAAATTTTGTCATAAAGTCACTTGGACTTTCTTCAATTTCATCAAATGTTTCAAGACTAGCTGTCGCGGTTGTAGTCGTAATATCATTACCTTCTCCATCAATCGGTTCGTTATCGAAGGAAGCAATATATCTTTCTGCAATCAATCCGTTAATAGCAGATTTATCTCTTGCTTCAATCAATTCTGCGATTTCGGCTTCCGCAATTTCTTCTTCTGTGAAGAGTCCGCCTTTAAGCATATTTTCTTTAAGCGTCTTTTTCTCTTCTGCAATTTCAGCTTCAATTCGTTCCTGTTCTGCTGTTTCTATTTTTGTCTTATAAGGTTTTAACTCCGCAATTTCTACTTTGAGTTTTCCAATTTTTTCTCCTGCGGAAATAACAGCTTCATTTTTTAATTCGAGTTCTGCCGTAAGTGTTGCAATTTTTTCATCCTTACTAGCAATTTCACTATTTACATCAGAAATAGCAACAGTAAGTTTTACATCTGTCGGATCGGATACTGTCACTTCATCATTTTCAACTTCGTATGTAAATAACTTATAATCCAAAGAAGATTCTACGTCGCCGGGCTTAAACCAAACAGTATGGTCTTCTGGAAACCAATATGAAACATATCCCCATGAGCAATTAACTGCTTTGCGACATTTTTCGTTAATTCGTTTAAACAAATCTGCATCTGTCAAAGAAGCAATTTCTTGATTGTCTTCGACTTCGGCAGTTCTTTTTTCGTCCTTTTGTTTTTTGGGTTTATTTTCACCATCTCTTTTTGATTCAGCCTCTTCGACATTAGAATTTGCAATTACTTCTTTGGTCTTTTCCGCCGTATCTTCGATAGGAGTATCAAGGACTTCTTTTACTTCTTTATTTGCCAAATCTTTATCCTCCTTATTAGTTTCTATTTCTAAATTAGCTTCTGAAATTTCAATATTTGATATATCTTTTTCAATCGCATCCGCTAATTCAGTTTCATAATCTTCAAATTCTGCATATTCTAAAACACCTGCCGATTGAACAGCGGGTGTTTTATTGCTACCTAATAAACAGTTACCGATAAACTCAATAACCTTATAAATTTTAAATCCATCCTTTTTTTCTACTTTAGTTGCAGTTAATTCCCATGAGCTTGCGATCTTCCCTTTTTCCCATAGCTTATCTAAAACTTTAAAATACTCTGGAAAACGGCTGCTCCATAATTTTGCAGAACATAAAATACATTTTTTAGGTTTATCAAATTCGTCTAGTTCACGCTCTTCAACCCATGCATTTAACACGCTACCTATAGGCATTGTTCCAAATCTTTTTTGCTTTCTACCATTTTTTGATTTTACTTCATAGACTTCATGACCACCTAAATCACTTGCTTGACCAAAAATATTTTTTTTGAGTTTTGCAACAATAGGATATCCGATGATTGTTTCAGCATATTTTTCTCCAACATCTTCTGGAATGATCCGTCCATAAGCGTCTGGTTCGTCTAAGATAGAAATTAAAAAAGTTGCTTCTCTGTAATTTTTGTGAGATGCAACTTCAATCAATTTACTTTCTAATATTAAGTTTTCTTTTTCCATAAATTTTGAAATCACATCCTTTCTGACAAATCAACAAATTTATTTTATTTTTGACTTCTGATAATTTTTGTCATATTCTGTTTTTTCTTCATTAACTTCATTACCTCTATTAATTGTTCCAGATGGACGACCGTTTGAATTTATATCACCAGATGAATTAAAAGATGTTGCATGAGGGGTAAAGATATCATCAATTCCATCATTTTTTTCTTTCTTTCTACGGGTTTTCTCTTCTTCATAACTCATATCTAAAATCTCATATGCCGTCTTAAAAGAGCAATTAAGTTTTGAATACAAAAATTCTGATAAATCTTTTTTCATAGAAAACTCCAAAAGCTCCGCATCTAAAATTTTTGGAGTGGGGCAGTATTCGATAGGAATCCCTGCCTCCTCAAGAATAACTTCATACCATCTTTGAAGAATGATTTCTTGTCGTTCTGCAATTTTATTTATTGTTCTCATCAACTGCTTTATTGAGATATTAGCCGTGCTTACGGTTTGTTGTCCATCAGTATTTAAAAAAGAAATACCTAATGCGGAAGTAACCCTAGAACGACATTGTTTTACGGTGCTTTCATTTGTTAATTCGATTTTAGGTTCAACATATTCTACTTTCTCTACACACGGCGGCGGGGTGTACACAACTGTTGGATTTGCCCATGCTGCCATTAGACAACTATGTGCATAAGCCATGTCTTCCAAGCCTTTTTTTTCATATGTATTACCCATTGTTTCTTTTCTCATTATCTGAGTAATTATTTTTTTAGCCTTTACCTTTGAATTAGTTGAATCTGATTTGTCAAAAGTATCAAGCATGATTTTTGGCTTTAAAGCCTTGAAGACGGGAGATACGCCATAAGTTCTGCCCATATTTCCAAATCTATTAACACCAGTACGCCTAATATCTAATTTTGCATATTTTTCTTTTGCAATATATGCATCAATAACTTCTTTTGGATAGTTATTCTTTATTTCTTCTGATATATTAGCAAAAAATAGAGGCTTATTTTTTTTGTTTTTTAAAGTGGTTTTCTGTAATCGATTTGATAATTCAGATGTATTAATTAATACATACGGTATTCCATTTAAAGAATAATCAGAAATGAGAGCCACACCAAGCGGATATTTATCAATTACATGATGATATATGTTTCCGTTTTTCTTAGAACGTAGATATTGAATACAATTTCCTTCGTCATATGTAGAAGTAATAGCAGTTGTCATTACATCATTAATATTAACTTCTTTATGGAAACGCTTTATTAGTCCTTCGACCTTGTTTTTAATTTCGATATCGTAATCTGCTGGTAGCTCATCAAAAGAAAGCTTAACATTTGCATTTAAATTTGACTCTATAGTTTCATGGACTTTTCCAATAATATCGTCTTCAGTTTCAGCTTGTCTTACTAAAATATTTATCTTTCTAATTTTAGAAATATCATTCTGAGCGTTTAATGCAAGCTCTTTAATATCGTCTAGTGTTATTTCATTAGAAGTAGAAGAGCTGTCCTCATTAAATTTTACAGAATATTGCCGTCCGCCTTTTTCAAAATGCTTCATTGCTTCGTACATCCATGATTCTGATTGTTTTTGGATGTTCTCTGCGGTTATAATAATAGTATCATCACTATTATCAATTAGATCTGAAGCAATAATAAGTTTATAGTCTTTATCTTGATTTTCTATATATTCATTAGAATCCGGCATATTTCACCGCCTTTCTAAAATGAAACTGCTGAAGCACATATAGGTGCTTCAGAATAATCATAATTTTCTTGTGATGATTCTTGTATCGTTTGTCCTCGTCTTAATTCATATAATCTATGTGCTAACATGATTAAAACATAGAATCTGTCGTCATGTAATATTTTTTCTTTATCTTTTGATAGTGCGTAAGTTCTTTTAGTTTTTTCTGCATTTTCAAATTTATATATTGATGTTGTTTCAACCTTCATTAAATCTATATTTGTCAAAGCGACAATTTCTTTTTCGGATAATTGATATTTTTCAATAGTTTCTTGTTCAGAGTTTTTTTCTTTTTTTGCAATTGATATAAATTCTTGTTTAAATTCATATGGGAATTTAATAACACCCAAATCCATAAGTTCTATAAATTCATCTACCATTTGAGTTCTGTATTTTCGTGGACTGATTAACTTTAATTTATCTATTGCATTTGGGTATATAGACTTATATCCTGAATATAATTCATGTGATCCATCTATTAACCCTCGATGTTTTCTACCATTTGGTTCTGTCCAATCATTCAACAGACCATCAGCGTATGTAGATACACCGCCGCCCCCCGCTCCTTGATCTATAAGTAGACAATCTATATTCTCATAATCATTGAATTGCCCGTTGTACAGAGTTAAATATTTTCGTATTTCCTTTAACTGTCTGTTAGAATCAAGTTTATAACCCTTTTTGCTTGCTCTATCAAATAAATTTATACAATTTACAATTTCTCCAATATAACCATAATCAGGGTCGTTTACTATGTTCATTGCACCCAGAATTGAATTATCTAAAGTTCTTGCTGGATCAAGCGCAAGACATATTTTAGAGTTTGGCTTATAAGATAATTGTGGCAAATAAAATGTTTCGTTTCTTCTAATTGTTCCCCATTTTATAATTTGATTTACACCGCCATCTCTTGTTGGTTCGTTGTAATATTCTCGTAACGCCTTAATTTTATTAGATTTCATTGCGGCATCAACTTTATCTTGCGTTAGCAGTGGCGTATATAGCTTTCCATTCATAAAAGTTTTTATTGCAGTATCGCAAATCATATCCGCTACAAAATAATCTCTATCACCAGCCAACATTTTCTTCGCAAAATTTTTATAATGTTTATAAAACATCTTTGTCATATCATCTTGTGAAGAAGCGTATACGAGTTGTGTGGGGCATTTTCTTTTTAACGTGTCTGGATTAAAATTTTCATCAGTAGATGTTACAAAGTCTGTGTTTTGTGTTGCGAATGCTTCACAGACTGCAATTAATTCATCGCTACAAAATGCCGCCTCGTCAAAAAATACTAAAGTCGCACGCCTACTTCTTACATTATCCGGTTTACTATTCAGTGTTTCTATAGTGCTGCCATTATAAAATTCTACAATAAACCCGGATGAAGGATGGCTAAATCCAGTCTTGTTATTAGGACTTTTAATAGTTTCCTTTTCTACAATATCCTTTAACGACTTAATTGAAGCTGCTGTTTTTCCGATTCGTAAAACAATTTCTTCGATTTTAGAGAATGTCTCTTTCGACTGATCTCCAACAGAAGAAACTATATAAATAGCTTGATTCTCATATAAGATTGCTTTTAAAACCATAAAAATAGCACCGAGAAATGATTTCCCGAAGTTACGACTACAACACCAAAGAACATGTGGCTTATTCCAACTTTGTTGTAAAATATATTTTTGAGAATCAATCAATTTAATTCCCAACAAATCTTCACAGGCAATACAAGGATTTCTGCGATAATAAGCGATAGATTCTGCATCTAATTCACAAATTCTTCTTTTTCTTTCAGACATTAGTTTATGAAGTGCCATTTTTATTCACCTCATCTAGCAACTTGTCTCTTTCAACTAAGAGAAGACGAACTTGTTCTTTTTTATCATCTAGTTCTTTATATAAATCATCAATTAATTTTAATTGATTTTCGTAAATTTCTTTTTTGTCATTTTCATCAAACAAACAATGATCTAACAATGCCTTTTGAGAGATAGAAGTAGCCCATTGACTTCCAGCACTTTTTAATTGATCATAGTAATCTGCTTCTGCACGCTCAAAATCTTTTTCCCTTAAATCTCTCATAAGGTATGTAAGAGTAGATTTTCCGATATCCTTATTTGATCTATTTTTTACAGATATTTCATTTTCTTTTGCAATTTTATCATTTGACTCTACCAGAGTTTTTTTGATAGTGTTTAAAGTTTTTATATCTGTTGCATTTATAATAGGATCTAAATTTGCTATTTTAACATTACACTGTTGAATTTGCTTATTATTGTCTACAATTTGGAGAATTTGAGAAAGTTTATAAGCATCTTCTACAGTTTCTTCATCCTCCAAATATGGGGATAACTGATTAAACAAAAATCGCCTATCTTCTTCTGGATAATCCTGAAATGGATCGTATCCAATTACTTCAATCGCATAATCCCTATTCTGAACATCTTGTTTAGACCAACGAACCTCTTTTTCTTTTTCGTAATCTTCTTTACGCTTTCCGACTTCTTCATTTAAAATAGACTGTGAGAAATCTTGATATTGATATTGTCGATTGTTTAATTGTCTCAAATATAATCCGATGCTAAATTTATTATTATTCTTTATTATCGAATCATACAAAGAGTAATAATAAGGAACATCTAGTTTATAACATAAAAATATACAGGCATAGTTTGTTCCATATTTTCTCTCATAATTATCAAACATTTCTCTAACACATTTTCTACAATATGGTGCATACCTTGAATTTTTTTCAAAAGATTCTGACCAAGGTGATTTGTAAAATTTATCTACTGGATTTTCCCATGAGTCACCACAACGAAGACATCTATATTCATGAGAATCATCAAAAGTATCAGAAGGTTCAATAGTTTTGCTTTTTCTTGCCAATATAAACGCCTCCATTTAAATTTATTTTTAAAACGCTGCACACAGGATTTGAACCTGCAAGTCGCAATCGACCAATGGGTTTCAAACCCACTTCCTCAGCCACCCGGACATGCAGCATAAACGACACCAGTGAGTCCCGATCTCACACATCCCCATAAGGATATCGGATTAGTAGTCCGATGCATTTGCCAATTCTGCCATAGTGTCAAAATGCACGGAGTTGGAGTTGAACCCCGAATTATCAGCGTGAAAGGCTGATGTCCTATACCAGTTAGACTAAGCCACTAAAATAAAAGGCAGTCTTCAAATGAAAAACTGCCTTTCAAACGTAATCAATATGGTTCTCTTTGTTTTTTCAAATCCAAACTTGGTGCAAACACCATTTCTGATAAAAATCTCGAAGATATTTTTCTCTTATTTTATACGCAACGTAATTCAGTTGATTTTTGTAAATACAATGGGTAGATGTTGCGTTTAGATATTAAGTAAAGAACCTTGTTCTACATCTTTAATACCATTTTTGTCAAAATATTTTCCAAACTCATCTTCAGCAGTGGCATCATTATATATGGATAACATATCGGCTGAAGACCACTGGAAAAATTCTTGGATGACATGGGCTGGAAGATTTAGTCGATGCAAACGTGTACACAAGTAATGTCTAAAACTGTGGAAGTACACATCTACTCCTAAAATTCCTTCTGCCATATCGATCCACGAACTTGTGTCTTTGCGTTGTCTATAAATACGTTCTTTTGTATTCTTGTTAATAGAACATGTAACAAATAGCCATTCACTATTAATCCCTCGTGCTTCCCGTTCTTTTATCCATAAATCAATATATGGCTTTGCTCCATAAAGCACAAATTTATTAATCTGTTTTCCTCCACGTCCGAATCCTTTCGCTCTTACTTTATCTGTTTTCCACATAGAATTAAAAACAAAATGTTCATCATTGAAGTATTCAACTTTCATTTGTAATAATTCTGCATGTCTCATACCAGAAAAGGCAGCGATGGCAAACCCACATGCAGCTTCGTATTCTTTTTGTTCAACCAAAGTATTCAAAAGTTTGTCAACTTGTTCATCTGATAAGACAGTTTTCTCTCTAACAACTTCTTTTGCAGGATTTTCAATCTTTCTAATAATTGGTTTATAATTTTCAAATTCCTCTTCGTCATCCAGAATATTTTGAATATAATTGGACAATGATGAGAGAGTAGACTTGACTCGTCTAATTCTATTTGAACTCCATCCCCATGTATTCAAAGCATGATTTTGAAATTTTGCTATCTCACGCTTGGTTAAATCTGCGAAAAACTTGTTATTGTTATTTTCTAAATTCCATACCCAAAATATCTTTAGATCATTTCTATAAGCAGAAATTGTCTGAGGACTACGGTCAACCGATTGCAAATAATCTAACCAATCTTCTCCGAGACTTATATTATCAACATTTACCGCATCTAACTTTCCCTGCGTTACAATGTTGTTATATACTGTAAATCTTGACAATATTTCACTTCCTTTCTAAGACACTTTTCTTTTATAATTCTTTATAAATTCAAACCCAAATAGGAGAGGAGTGCAAATGAGGTTACACTTGTCCGCAAAGTAGCTATTCCATCGTATCTCTCCATAAATGTCCGCAGTAGGAGTCGAACCTACAAAATTCTGATTCTAAGTCAGACGCATATTCCTGTTCTGCTATACGGACAAAATAGAAGGGGCTGTTATTTCACAGCCCCTTGATTTTGTATGTTTATTTTTGAAGTTGTAATTTTAATAATTACATATATACCTATTTTTACAATAGTTATGTTTGACTGCCCGAAAGCAATCTATTAATATTCGCAAATTTATTATCTATATATTTTTTAACATCAAGTTCGTAAGTTATTCCAATTTCACAATCGTTATTTGTATAAACTGTAATAACAGATCTTTCCGATATTTCCAGTTTTTTCAATTCGTTGATTAATTCAGAAGATGATTCGATTGTTGGCTCTACCTTCACATAAAGAACAGTTATCGGATTTTCGGTTACCATTTTATCAATAGTTTCTTGCTCTTTCATTCCCCTCATAAGAGGGAAAAGAATTGAAATAGGTCTTTCCCAGTAAATAAAAGGAAAACGATACTGTTTTAAAAATGATTCGCCCCCATCTTCTGAGTTAAACACTAGGCTACCATATGGTATATTATCGGAAATAGCTCCCTCTAATGATGAAAAATTACTCGCACCGACAAGATACCGAAATTGTATATTCTCAAACGTAAAAGTCTGACTCCCTTGAAATTCTAATTGCCCAGGACTATCAAACACCACTTTCCCAATATTTCGTATAATCCCCTCTTTTGTAATAATATCTCGGTACTTACCAACACTTCTTAAAGGTTCATCAAGCGATAGTTTTACAACTTGTTCTTCATATTTTTCATATGGTATCTTTTGTTCACCCAATATAACCATTAGTCTGTCTGTTGTAAAGTGTATGACATTAAAAATACTTCTTTCAATATATTCACCATTGGATATAGCCGAAATTAAAATGTATCTCGTTGTATTTTCTGTGGTAATAGTTATTGTTTCGCCAATTTCTGCCGAGTCAACACGTATAATGTTGGTTCCAGATTGCGGTAGTTCTTCAGTTTGAGCAATAAATTGTTTTGTATCTACGTCAGGATTATATAGTTTCCGACCATATATGGTATACGTTGTATTGGGACAACACGGTATATATACAAATGCTTCCGTATCGCTAACAATGATTTGATCTCCTTCAATATTTCCGCATAAATAGTTATCTGTTAAATTGAATAAATTTCTTTTAACAACCTTAAGTTCTATATCGTATTTTCCAGTTTCTTTGTTCTATACGCCTACACTCTTCATCTCTTGTAGATAATCGAGCCTTGGCGATAGTAGTCCTCCGGTATATGGCTCATATGTTGATGGACGAGTTCGATATTCAGAAAATTCAAGTTGAATTTTATTAGCTAGTGTGGGGATTGTAAGGCGCATATATCTTCTTTCTGTGATATCTAATACGATATATCCATTTTCAAAGTTTTCTTTATTTTCTAAAAAACTTTTATCAGAATTATACAAAGAAACCTTACACATACTAGCGTCTTGAGTATTTAAAGATATAATATAGTAACCTATTTTATCCATTAAAATATAATCGGTAACTTTTGTATCTGAATTTTCAACAATCTCTCCATTTTCATTGATCGATTTATTATCGAACATTTGTATGTTAGGATCGAATAAATTCTTTCCTTTTGTAACTGTTTGTGTTGTATTACCATAGATGGTAATTTCAGAAGTTTTTCTGTTCAATGTTATCTGTAACATTAACAATATCAGTTCCTTTTACGGTATTGTTGATTGATTCCATGCATTTTTTCTGAGATAACACATCAACATCTTTTGTTAATTTTTCAAGACTGTTTACAAGATTAGTAGTATCTTTTTGATTATTACTTTCCACATTTTTAATAAGAGAGTATAAATATGCTTCTGTATTATTCATAATCTTATACCCTCCATTTTATAACTTTTTCCATCCAAAGGAAAATAACATATAAAGAATTAACTCGCCATCTTTATTACCAACTACACATGTGCTTCCGAATGGGGCATAATCAATTCCGCTAAACATTTCTTTTCCTTTTTCTTTTGTTGTCGGTAAGAAGTTTATTTCATCTTCTGTATCAACAGCAAATTCCATTACATTTGTATTATAGCTTTCTCCGATTTTTAAGAGCATTCCTGCCATTGTACGTCCTCCTTACCAAATAGTTTTGAATAGTATTTTTCAGATGAATAGATGATCAGGCACAAATCTTCCATATAAAAAATTATACATTTTAATTTTATTAATAATGTATTCCTCTGTTTCGTCAATTACATTCATTGCTTCGTTATCGTTAATATTTGTTTTGATTGTTACGGTATATTCACCATCTGACTCAGAAATTTCATTGTCTTCTTCAACATCAAAGGAGTAAACATTGTCGCTTTTTATGTAAGGAAGACATTTTGAATTAGCATCTCCTGATATATAAACAATAGTTCCGTTTACATTAAAATACTTGCCATCTCGTTTAAATTTTTCGCACCAAATACCAAGATTAGATATTGCAATTACATATTCATTATTATATAAATCATAATCAGGAGCACTAACATCTAATTCTTCAATATTCATTCCGCACCGAATAAATTCAGTCACATAAGCCGCTGCATCGGATGCAGTTACAATAATAGCAATATCTTCATAATTTAAAAAATCTAATTTGTTATATTCACGCATAACAAAAGATACAAAGTGTTTAATATCTTTAAAATTTAAAGTTTTGATATCTTTCATAGAATATACCTCGATTACATGTCTTTATACTTTTTAGCAACCTTAAACACCAACTCATCATGTGCTGGCTTTACCCATTCTTTACCAGTTAGTGCAGATTTTCCACATCTTTCATCAATGTGCTTCACGGAAAATGCACCAAGATCTGCAAAAGTAATTTTGTCATTACTTTCTTTTAATGTGTCAACTACAACTTCTCCAAATGCTTTAATGATTTCTTCAACTTCCTTTGCATTGTAGACAGAAGAAGTTCTACTACAAATTTTCTTTGTTAATTCATTTTTTGTCATATATATTTACTAACCTCTTTATTGTATTTATTTTTTAAATACTCGCTACCAACAACAGCGGCATTCATGTGGAATCATATTATTTCTCGTGTTTGTTTTCCAAATTTTCACGTATCATCAGTTGGATTTTTAAATCATACGAAGTGATATGTATCATTCCTCCGTTCCGTCAAAGCGGGCTACTACATAGAAGAGTAGCCCTGTTATTGACAGATACATTGCCTTATATAATTTTTGTTTTATATAAAAGCACCTATCAAATTCCGTTCACATACGAGAGTTTGTTTTAATAAAGGGTGATAAGTGCTTTTATGTCTTGTATACTCACGACATATTTGTTACACTTTATTTCGTGAGGTTACTCACAGTCTAAGGTTATCAGTTTTCCCGAGGAATTTGTATTCTAAAAGGAAGGCAGGTGATGTGTATGTCGATGTTTTATTCCGATAAAACTCCCGTACACGTCCATGCTTATTGGCGTTTCCGTCTGAATAGATGGGAATATGTCCGTAAGTATTGGCGCTCGCTCCCCAAGCGTTAAATACGCCACTGTAGCACACAGATGGATCGAACTCTCGTTTGATTTCAATTCTGAGTAGCTGATGACCTTTTCTTATTACTCGTGAACATTATCTGTTACAATAATGCCTACTTTCTCCATAAATTCTGTTTCTGCATTCAGAACAGATTCTATGACTTCTTTATCTAATTTGATTTTTTCAGCGATATAATTTAAACAATCTTCAAAATCTAAAACTGGATAATCATTATTTTCATTCATTATATTCAACCTCTAATTTAGTCAAACTTAACATCATACAAGCAATCTAATCCACTCTCTGTAATAACAGAAATCGTTTGTGATGGTTTACTATTTAATCTTAAATCCAAAGCATAGTTATCTATTCCACATAGCGTACCTGATTCAATTACTTTTGTATTGTATACAGTTGTCAGTCCATTTATATGTCGATGTCCAAGATATACCAATGCCGGACGCATACCGAATAGAAGAGTGAATTTCTGTACAACGTTGTTTGGCGTATCTTTGTCTCCATGAGAACTCATCACGATGTTATTTCTGACATTAAACATAGCAATTGATTCTTCAATTTTATTTTCATTGAATATGATATTTTTAAAATTCTGTAATTTTGCCTGTAAAAATGGAATGGCTAAGTGATCAATGTTTTCACCTTTTAAAGAATCTTCTTTCTTTGGTGAGATTCTCGAGTGATTTCCAGGACAAACATATACATTAACAGTATTGAATCTATAACTCATTTCTACTAAAAATTCAGATATATAATTTGCCACAGTCAGAAACTGTTCAATCAAATTCTGATTATTTTCAATTCGTAACTCGTTGTGGATAATACCACTTACAAGTTCAGATAAAATTACAAAAGCGTTCTCAGAACCATGCCTTAACTGTACTTCAAAAATTTTATCCAAATAACGATTGAGTCTGTCTTTCAAAATATTTTCATCAAATTTATTGAAGAAATTATCAATATAAATTCCAGCATGAATATCCGTGCACGAAATAATTAAATCATTATCTGTCTTTAAAATTCCTGCAAATTCTTTATTCTTGTCATATTCAAGTGGATTACAATTAAATTCAGAAATTGAACGCAGAATCTGGTCTTTATAACTTTCTTTTCTGGCTTCTTCCCGAATAACACGTCTAAGTTCATTTCTCTCGTCACGGACCTTTACGGTTTCTTTTTGAAGCTGTTGTTTTTGCAGTTGAAGCTCTTTAAAATACGCTTCTTCGTTAAGTTTGTTGAAAACACCAGATTCATAATATCGTTTAGCTTGCTGATATGGTTTACGATAAGCAGCCTCAGTACGATATTCAGAATCATCATCTCCTCGAAACTCTTTGTTGATAACAGTAGCCAATTCATCCCAAGACATATTCAGTTGTCCGGAATCTTTCATCTGTCCCATTCTCCAGATAAATTGTTCTTCATTTTCATTTTCTAATCTATAAAAATTAGTGATAAGTCACACCGCCTTACTCGTCTTCATCGGAATCATCTTCCGGCTCGGCTAATTCTTCTTCATTTTTGATTTTCACATTCAGCTCAATTGAACATCCATTAAATTCCTTTAATAGAGTAGAAAGTTTTTTATCTTCTCCATTAAGTTCTACAATCATCTCATCTGTATCAATAACACCAGCAATCTTCATTGATTTTTGTGTAGTCAACTTATATACAAAATTTGCCATAAGAAATTTTCCTTTCATTCTAAAAAATTACAACTAAAAAAGACCCAACGTGGTACGCATCGTAGAGAGGCGTGTTGGGTTCTATGTGAATTTATTTATTTTTACGAGACAGAAGAGTAGTTGTTACTCTTCATCTTCATCATCAATATCTTCCTGATTATATTGAAATCCAATTGCATAGGTTTCAGATTCTACATCATCTCCCTCTTGCAGTTCTTTTAATTCTTTGTTTCCTTTAAGTACAAGTTTACTTGGAAAAATTTTAAAATACTCTATCCAAGACAACAGTACATTTGTAAATTCTTCTATCACAGGAATAAGCAGTATATATGACAGTATTCCTAAAATAAAAGCCATAATTATTTTATTATTTTTATTATTCATAAGCAATTACCTGCTTCTTTATAATTTGATTTTCGTTCCATTATTTACAATTACTATGAACATTCTTTTAATAATAGATGGTTGTTTATGGTATTTTCATCAATTATATCTTTATTAGACATGTCGAATCTAAATTCACCAAAATATTTAATTTCAGCATCCTTTCTTGCTTTAATCGCATCTTCAATATTCTCAAATCTTCCAAGTATAATGGATTTTCTTTCTGTTTTTATTGAGGATACCCATTTATTATTTTCTCTTTTAACTCCAACGATTTCAGAGGATTTAGAAGCCATATATGAAAAATCTTTATTTCGTGCATTTTCCGTTGTAGTAGCTCTTCTTAGATTAGATTTTCTACAATCGTAACGTACTAAATTTTTATGATCAACATTTATGTCTTCTCTATCTTTAATGTCTAAAACAACACGATGTAAACGGACAATTTTGGTTGTATATATATCTTTTTCTAGTGAATGTGCGCATACATAACGACCATCATACCACCATGAATAATCTTTTATTTTATCATAGTCTTCTTTGTCAAAATAGAAAAATGTTCCGTTGCTGCAATAACCTATTCCAAAATCATATGTATCTAAATCATATTCACAATATTTTTTTCCTATTTCATAACGTGAGTCTTTATAAAAACAACCACACGATTTGACACCATACGGAGTAATTAAAGCATATCGAGAATAGTAACACAACTCACCGCACTCACATAAACATTCCCAAAGTTTTGCACCGTTGTCTGCTTGCCGAGTGCTCCTAATATCCGTTTCTCTTAAAACTGTAAGTCTTCCAAATTTTAAACCAGTTATATCTTTTGGATATTTTTCTCTTGTTATTTTTGCTTTCTCTTTTGCCTCTTTTGAATTTCTGGCACAACCGCAAGAAACGGTTCCATTTTTCTTTCTTGTCAGTGCAGTAGATTGTATTGATTTAATATTACCACAGTCACATTTGCAAATCCAATACACTTTGCCGTTACCAGTTCTTTCTTCATCAACATAAAGAACTGTTAGTTTACCAAAACGTTTTCCGGTTAAATCATTTCTCATTAAAGCTTTAGCCATAAACAATCACCTTGTCCTTTCGTTGTATTTTCAGTGAATATAAAAACTGACTACCAATTATTCAGTAGTCAGTCTTTTTAAATCGTTCTTAAATTTATCTGTATCTTCAAAATAGAAGACTGTTGCATTTTGTAGCGTTTTATTTTTTTGCAAGTCAATTATCGGATTTCCGCATTTCAATAATTGTTTTGCTAGAAAACTGTTGAAAATAGGTTTTACTTTTATCTTTAAAACACCCTTTCTAATCTAATAAATCTGCCATAGCGGCAGTTTCACTTCGCTCAGTTTTTTGCAGTTGAACGTATCCAAACTTATCGTGTCCTACTAATTTCTGAACAACAGACAATAATCCATTATTCATTCTAAATAAAGCAGAGTCAGTTTGTTTGAAATCTCCATTCATCCATAGTGACGATCCGTCTCCAACACGACCAATCAATAGTTGAACATGCTCTTTTGTAAGATTTTCAGCTTCACTTACATAAATAATAGTATTTTTAATATCTCGACCTCTCATATATGCAAGATGCTCAATCTCAATTGTTCCTTGCATCATCTGAAGTTCTAGTCCTGTTTGACCGCCGAGATGATCTGCAAGCGGCATGGCATATGGTAGTAACTTCTCTAATTTAGATCCCGGCAGAAAACCGATCTCACTAGCGTCTTTAACTCCGATTGCATTACGAATATATAAAAGTTTTTCAAATTTTCCTTCTTCAATTAATTTTAAAGCATTTGCAATCATGATATAGTCTTTACCGCTTCCAAATTTTCCGGACAAAACATTTATTGTTTGCTCTTTGTTTTGCAACATATCAAATGCCAATATTTGATGTGGGTTTCTTGGCTTGATTTTTCCAAGGAAATGACTATTTATTTGTTTATATGAAATAGTTTTATATTCTTCGCCAATCCATTTTCTATAATCTACAACCTCGCCATCAGATTTCCTTATAATCAAATATTCATTCACTTCACAATTATAAATATTCTCATTTAAGTGTAAATAAAAATAACTCATTTCTTCATCAGAAAGAGTTACTTCTTTATATCCTTTATACTCATCTAAATTCTTTACGAGATTTAATTCTGAAATTCCTTTTGTTTCTAAATTAAAAATATTCTTAGAAATAAATTTGCAGTTCAAATCATCGGTGCATACAATTATCGGGTGTATACCAGTATTGTATTTATAAGCAGAAGCCAAAATAATATTATCTGGAGTTTCTTCTAAATCAAATGATTCAATTATCTTTGTGATCTCAGAGTCATATCTAACAACTTCAAACTCACCATAGTTCTCATCTAATAAATGAGCGATTAATCTCGCCTTATATTTTATTTCTCCATCTTTTCTTGAATCCGTTTTAATATGTTCAATTTCTTCTAATGTCTTTTGTGAAATCACAAAAAACTCTTTAAATGCGGCATCTTGTAAATTCAAGAGTGCATTTGTGTCTAGGAACAGTTTATATTCCAATAAACCTTCCACCTTTCCTATATATTTGCTCAGCTGCTAAATGTCACTTGAGCATAGCTTTTCGATAATCATAATAAAAATTTAATGCACCCTTATGAGTAACATATCTTTTATGAGTTTTCCTATCATATCTATATGTGTCAGATTCCTCTACAAGATAATAAGTCGGATGCTTAGATTTTGACTTTTTCACATGCTCTCCATATCCATTCTTTCTCATATAGAAAGCATCGTCTTTACTAATTTTGATTATTGTAATCAATTCCTTTCATTCTAAATTTCTTCTATACATGTGACAGAAGAGTGAAGCTCTCACTTGGAATTGAACCAAGATTTACTGATTACAGGTCAGTTGTTCTACCTTTAAACTATAAGAGCAATATTTGGCTTAGATTAGACCAAAATACATAGAACTTTCGTGACATTATTGTTTCTCCACTTATCCACCATACCCCACTTATTGATGCGAATATGGTATTCTACACAACCACCGATTTTAGATTCGGTATCTTTACTTGAATAATTTTTCTGATTTTAATATTCTGTCGATGCTCGCACACCGTAAATAGCCGCTAAACTAACCATGCAATTTTGATCAAACACTTCAAACTCTTGCGAGAGTTTTCAGTGACCACATTACATTACTGCTGTGGTATTAGGCTGCTTCCATTACCCAAGGTCGTAGGCTTTCGCTTTATATGTTAATATTTGTTTTAAAATATTACTTTTTTGTACAACCAATTAAATAATCTTATTACTTCATCATACACTATTTATTATCACCTACTGATGATGTGCTACGACAGACGCTCCGATGTCTTTTGAACATCAGAATACATCACACCATCATATCTTTCACTTATTATTGCTACTCAATGTCTATATAAGTTAATATGGTTCTTACCAATTCACTTATATAAATGGATAACGCCTTTGCTTAATAATTGCTCAGACTAAATATCCTCCTGATTCACCATCATATCTTCATACGTTTGCGTGAGCTATTCTATTTGCGGTAGAAAACATTCTCTCAGCACTTGCCGTTGATCCTGCTTGTTACTCCGTATTTCATGATACTATTTCCGCATTGGACTTATTACTTACCAATACGAAACAAAACCTTTTGGGTCTTTGGTATGTCAGTTTTGCTTCAGTCGTCCATTTTGTATGGCGGCAGCCTGTAGAAACTACCTTTACATATGTCACCATATGCTATCTTTAATGTCTGTGAAGCCAGACAAATTGCGGATCACAAGAGTCGAACTTGCTATTTCATGGGTATGAACCATGCGTGATTTTCCGTTTCACTCGACCGCATCAAAATATAAAAGAGATAGTGACAGTACCACACAAATACTGCAGCACCGCCACTGTAGAAGAGGTATGAATAAAATATTTTTTATTACAATTTTCACTCCTTATAACGCCATTGACTTCGATACATACAAGTCTAATTACTTCCAGAATGAAACAGATCCGTACAGCATCGCTTGGTGAACTGAACTGATTTATATGACGGTCTGCTAAGTTTTTATACGGCATCACACCAACTCACTTATATCCGTATATTAAGACGAAAATGTGTTTATTAATGCCCCCCTATGGGCGAGATTTATAAATTGCCACATTTCAGCCTGTGACATAGCTTGTTTAATTAAAACATGTTCCCGTATTTATATACCGCATTGGATTCAAGCGGCAAGGATACTTGTACAATACGCACTTTCTCCCTCATAAGTGGACTTAACGAAACTTGAAAAAAGTGCGTATTTACGCTGTTTGTAACATCTCAAATTTACCAGGTGTACACAAAAACTACTTGTTTTTGAAACATTTCAAAAATGAAGTCGAATTTATATCATATAATATTTTTAATAATAACGATTTATTTGCTCCTATATTTGTTTTCAATCTCGTAATATTTCTTTTCATATCTGATGATATAATAAAAGCTCTATCTATTAAATTAGACATCAATCCTGTATAGTTAGATGAAATATAAATTTGCCGGATATCTTGAATCAATTCGCTAAAATCAGACCTTAGTAACAAATGGTCATCAGTATTATCTGTATTGTAATAAAATAATTCCAAAGAATATTTTGAAATTAACTCTTCAACCTTTTTGCATTTTCTTCTGTCTTCCTCTAATTTATGTTTTACAAAAAAGTTGCTCATTGGAAGAGTAGTAGTTGTATTCCGAAATTTATTCAATTCTAAATCGCACAAATAATTCATAGGACATTTCAAATCTGGATTTATATTTTTCTTTTTAAATCCATGTTTAATAATTCTCCAGAATGAAGGGTATTTATTCTTTTCAATATCCATATCATTTTTAATACGTTTAATCTCATCTGTTAATTCTATATCAAAACGTCTTTTGGCATTATCTATTGCGACTTGGGCAAGTACACTCAGAATACAAACATAATCAGAATATTTAGGATCTTCAAAATTGTAGTCGTATGTCTGTGCAATCTGAGCTAAATTACTAGACTCTCCGATATCTGTTTGAGACTCTGCCAGTTTATTATCTATCGCAGCATAATCATCCATTGTATTTGAATACACATTTTGCTCTTTAGGAATATTATTTACAATCGTATGATAATTTTCATAACAATATTTTGCATGAGCAACTATATCTGGTTGATTTGTTGTAAATCCAAAATCTGAATCTTGATCTGCGTCTGTTATATACTTGGCTCTTTATCCAAGTCTTCTCTAATTTTCATTAGAGTGTCGGACTATCTCTTTGCCCTCGTTTAACGTTAGGTTTGTAGTGAACAACTCTACTCATATGAGGCTATACCTCATAGCAATCGGCACTCGTGGAAGAAATTATTGTTTTGTCATAACTCATTCTTCTAGTCTCTAAACCTTCCTGTTACATAATGACATTTCACAGGCTTGGTAATTGGTTGGCTTATATGTATTGATTATTAAAATAAATTATCTATATCTTATACCTATATTCTTTATATACTTTATTATTTAATGCCGCGTTCTTTATTGCGGTTATCATGGTATTTATGTTTGTTTTTATGTTATGTTTATCTTTCAAGTATTTAGCACACTCGGACATACAATCGAAAGATGAAATATAATTATAATTCACATCGTAAAGTTCAACTTTTTTAGCACGTCCGTTTTGTCCATTTGGTCGAGAATAATATTTATTTTTTAATTCTGGATTTTCTGATAGTTTTTTCTTTAAAGCATCGTTACCATAATTGGGATTCTTACTTCCTTTAGAGTTAATACTACGTTTTTCAATCCATTTCTCATATGTTTCTTTGTCCATTCTTTCTTTAGGTGATATCCCGTACATGGGATTATTAGTTCCAGAGAATTTTTTGCTAAGATTTTTTCTAATATCATTCGCTTTCTCTTCTGAAAATGTTTCCCAATAGTTTACATTATATGCAGGATTATTTTCACCCATCATCCTTTCAGAATGATGTTTTCTCCATTTATCAGAATGTACTAATCCAAAAGAACCATCTCCGCCAAAAGTATGGTTTGTTAAATGACCATTTTCATTTTTCACATTATTATATCCAATAATATCAATTCCATATCCTAAATTAAAAACGTAATTACTAATTACTTCACACTCTAAATCATAAGCTTCTTGTTCTGTTAAACCATCTCGAATTATTCTAGTATAAGATCCACATTTTTTTACAATTCGATTATGGTGTTTATTTCTTATTTGATTGTATGCTCTTTTTAATGTACCTTTACCAACATAAAAGCATTGGTTGGTATCTTTTCTAATATGTTCGTAAACACAATATTTGTTTTGTTCTATGTTTATCATCTTCTTTTGTTTATTTATAATCAATACATACTTAGCGTTCCAATTTTCACCGATTATTTTTTACGCACATTTCTGTACGCTGACCCAGTTTGTTAAGCCGTTGTTCCGATCCTGAAAATCTGTGCCAATCATATTAACTGCAATACATTGTCTGCCTAAATTAAAATACTTCTCCATATTCCTACTATAGACATTATGCAAATATGTCAAATTGTTTTTTGAATTAAATGGACTTCTGAAAAATGCCAAATACTCCCCACTATTAAATCTCTCGGTATAACATTGTATTACTCCGTCTTCTGTAAAAAATGTATTGTCTTTATCTACTGACTTTTCATTACCAGTGGCAGCATACAATAACATCGCATATGGAGAGCCTACAATAGTTAAATTTTCTGCATTCTGCATAATTTCACCAGATTTCATTTTTAAAACATAAGATTCTATAATTTTCTTTCTTCTTGATCTAAAATAGGAGCTTCTTACAAATTCCGGATTATGTTCACATAAAGCAATTAATACTCTATAGTCGTTAGAAAAATTATCGTTTTTCTTCAGGTATTCAAAAAAGAATTGATCATCTGTTTTTAATTTATTAACATACTCAACGCTTTCTTTAACAACATTCTCCATTATATCAAGATTTAACGAATTGACCATTTGATAACTCATTTTTTGATAAGTACCCAGTTTACTTTCGTGTGCAGTTTTTACAACCCCAAACATGCAATTGTTTTCATAAACTTTTTCGCACCAATAATCATAGGTTATATCAAACTTCAACCATTTCAATGCATTGTCTGTTGTAATCAATTCTATATCTTTTACAAAATGCTCAACACCAAACATATCTGTAACTTTTGCTTCATAATATCTTTCGCCGAAATAATCTTTAAAAAACTGTTGTATATTTGTATTGAAAGCTGCCATCTTTGTAAAAAGATGACGAAGCAGAACATATCCATTTCCCCATTCTGGAAATCTGCTACTGTCAATAAGTGCTTGTCCGTCAAATAAAATATTCTTTAATTTATAATTTTCTAAATGTCTGGAAAAACAACGTTTATTCTCATCAGTTTCGATACTAATTACATTGGTGTTAAAGAATCTATCCACGTCTTTTAGAACTAAAATATTTTTCGGGTTGATTTTTACTCGTCCAACTATTCCACTTGATATGAGGGGGGCGTACGCACTTATTTCTACAACTTTCGCATTTTCTTCCGGTAGTTCAATCCCCATATATAGATAATTCTTGGCAGTTTCATATAAATCATCGCAGATAAAAATACATGAACCTTTTTTTGCTTTTCCTGTACTTCTAAAAAGCATTTTATAATGGATTGTTTCTCTTTTTTTTATTTCTCCATTCCTTTTTCTTAAAATATATTCTACAGAAACGCCATCATTATAAAGCTTTCTTCTCAGTTCATTTTTTGATAAATAATTATATTTTCTTTTGTTTTTTCTTGCGAAGAGCAAGAGTTTATTTATTTTCTCTATCTTATTTCTTGCCTTATCGATTAAATATTTATCATTTCTCACCCGCGCACGCTTATATTCTTTTTGTGCAGAGTTTGCAACTTTTCGCAGATGATTTAATTCCTGTAAATAAGAACGTGATCCGTAGTTGAATTCTAAACAAATAATATCTCTCGTAGATTCATCTTTCCATGTTTTTAATCCATTTTCTTCCAAAAAATCCTTGAATAAACTATTTGGGAACATTGCGTCCTTATATTCATAGTGGTCACGCAATCCTAAGTTGTATTCATACAGAGTGCTTGCTTCAATATTTTTTATTTTTAAACCAAACTCGCTAATTATGAAACACCACCAATCTATTTATAGCTAGATAATAAATTGTATAAATCTTCAACTGTTTGTAGCTTGATATCGTTTCCGTATTTATCTAAGACCGTATCTTCTTTCCATTTTCTACCATAGTCAAGCTCAAAACAGAAATATTCAATCCAATTATCTTTATCATAATCTTTCAACAATAAATGAAGTAAATTCAGTGCTGTTGCAACACAATTAGGTTGATAAATATATCCATCCGCTTTATTTTTTTCAAAAAATTTATTGAGTTTATAACTGTATGTGTCAGTAGTTTCGATTTCTTCCATTACCTTCAAAAAATCTTCTTTTTTAATTATATTATCCAATCTATTTCATTCCTCCATACATTCAATATCTTCATTTTCCATCACTTTAATATCTTCTTCAAGCCATTCTAATAAATCTTTCATGCTATAAAAGCAATCTAAATGTGCAGCATTACCATTTATATTTTCCAAATACTCATCTCCATTTTCAATCATTTCTCCACACTTATCACAACGGACATAAGTGTTAATAGGATAGGAGTAGTTGGGACATTTTGGATGACATGGATTTTGCAAACATACTTCACACACTTTCTGGGTCTTCCTTATATTTCAAATTGTTCAAAATTTCAAAACCCTTTTCACAGCACAACATATCAAATTCAAAACGATCAATGAATTTATCAATATACCCATTATGTACCATCTGTTCTACGATACGACAAATGTGTTCTCTGATATTTTGCGGTGTACCAGAAACCAACTGTTCATCGATTCCCTCAAATACCATACCGAATTTTCCATCAATATCATTTCGTTTTAACCACATTTTAAGACTATATTTTCCGATATTCTTTTTAAACATATAATGACATGACACAGAATAATCATTATATTTTTTATCCTTATTAATTTGTTTTAAAGGAACAACAATACCGTATCCTTCATCCTCATATCTAATATTCAAACATTTTCTCATTCTAATTTTCCACCTTTCATTTTTATGTTTCATATAATTTCTTATTTTTTAGATATAATTATCATCTATATATGTATTCTCTCTAAGACGTAAAACATCTTCGCACACCGAGCATACAATTTTATTTATTAAATACAACTGTTTATTATTTGATACATTCGATAGCATTTCTTTCTGATTGTATTTCCATATATTAATTAATTCATCATCATTACTCCCTAATAGCTCTTCGTACTTTCTACTATACACAATCTCCTGTTCTTTTTCTGTCATACATTCACTCTACTTTCCGTAACAAATCGTATAAAAGATTCTATTTCTTTTTTATGTTTTTTCTATAATTCTCTAAAGCTTGTTGCATTTTTTTCTTTTGTTCGTCAGATACTATTCTTTTTGGTCTAGTTGGATCTGGTTTCGCGCCGGGGTTTATTTTTATCCATTTTAAAGGGAGTTTAGCACAAATACTTCCGTCCTGATTTATATGAAAATACTTGAATTCATCTTTCCGTTCTTCATAGATTTTTTTTATTCGATTAATATGTTTTCTATTACTAAACGAAACAGTTGTAAATCTTTCACCTGACAAAAATTCAATGCAGTTTTCATTATTATTATCAAAATTTTGTTCTATCAATTCAATCACCTCTTATAACCATTCTTCTTTGTCCAATGAATAGATTGTGCAATACTATTAATTGTATAGTCTGTTGGATGATCCGTGCAAAAGCAGGATTCATATAATATGTTTATTGCATATCTATGGAATTCTTCTCTTGATGGAATTTTTAAATTCCCATTATTTGGTATGTAGCTTGTCTGAAGTTTTTGTTTTGTCATAAATTAAATATATCTCCTTTGTTTTCTTAAATAAATTGTTCATCATTGATCAATCCTTTCTGATAAACTTGGTTAATAGTTACTTGGTTCTATATCTTTATTCTCTATTAAGAATATTTCTTAACAAAAATGGCAATTACTGATACAATAGTAGTTGATGCATCGCTGCAACTCGTAAACAAGCACCACAACTGATATAACATCAGGTACGGAAGGAGCGTGGCATCATTATTCGACAGCTTAGGTTAGTTCTCCGAATAGTGCTTTTTTATATGCGAAAGGAGAACGGATGACGGAAATTATTTTTGTTGGTTCTCCAGTAGTCTTGTTAGTGGTTTTATTTTATTCTCTTGCTAAGTATGGCATTAGTCGCTATACAACACGTAAGAATTTAAAAACACTAATCGACTCTGGAGTAAAACATGCCGTGGTTGCAGATAAGCACATCGAATTTGAACGATAGATTTTGTAAAAGGTACGAAAATGTTTTTGCAAAAATATTGTTCAACACACTATTAACTTGTAACCGGAATAGCAACTAAGCTCTTCTAAATTCCGCTTTTCCGTGATAATGGATATTGTTCAGATATCTCAAAGTGCACTTTTTTAGCTTTGAGAAGGAGATACTTGTTAGTAGCAAGTGTCTCTTTTTTCTATCCCATACAAATATTACAAGCAGTAATTGCCAGTAGAAAATGTCTACAATTATATATTCTCTTTTTTTAAGATCTCTTCAATTTTTGCATCTGTTTTTATGCGTTCCTCATCAGAATAATCTTTGAGTTTTGATTTGGAGATAATATTTTTGAGGATGCTCCCAGTATTCAGAAGAAGAAATATAGTTTGCAACTGTAAATATTTCCAGTTACAAATTCCAATCATTCATCATCCTTTCTCTTTGTTTAAATATTTGATCACACCTGGAACATCTTCTTTGTTATATACTTTTTTGTTATAAACCATTTCAAGTTCAGTCAAAATTATATCTCCATATAACTCTTTTTCATTTAGCGCAAAGACATTTCGTGTTGGTATATATTCGCCTTCCACCTTATTGTTCTCCACAAACATATTACTTCTTACATAAAGCATCCCAACATCAATCAATGTAGAAACTGCCTTTTCTATAGTAGTAATAGAAGATATACCGATTCCTTTTTTTATTTGCTGCTTTGATGGATATGAAATTCGTGGAGTAGAAATTGTATCTTTAGGAAGATCTATTATGTATTGCTTTATAAATAAATACACACCTGTTAATACAGATTTATTTATCGTAGAATTTACTTTTGTAATACTTTCAAATTCTTCAATACTAAATTGTACAAAACTGTCTTTTGTATAAAATATATTGTTACTCTCAGATAATTGTAGTGAAAACATTTCGTTTGGATTAACTGTAAAAATATCCACACCACAAGTTGCATATTCTTTGTTTATAATTTCAGTTTTTATAATTTCTCTGAAATCAGAATAGATTGACTTGTTATGTGATTTAGTAGAATAACCACATTCATATAAAAGTCGATTGAGAGTAAGAGTGACTTGTCCAAAAGTTTCTAAATGTTTTCGTAAATACATAATAATGAGATAATATTTAAGCCCGGTTATTCCTTTATGGTTTTTGAAATCTTTTTTTGAAAAGCCAACAGTTACATTTTGTTTTTCTCTATTTGGTATAAAAATAATATCGCTAATCTTGAGGTTACCTCCTTTTTGTACCACGATGGGAAAATTCCCCCATAAAAATGATAGGGTATGTTAATTTAATGGGAAAATTCCCCCATTGCACTTGTAATTTAATGGGAAAATTCCCCCAAATAATGGGATATAGTAAAAAGCATAAACAATTATATAAAAAGCATAATAATATAAAAAGGATAATGCATTCACAATTACTTTCGCTTACGCTTAGTAATTGTTCACGCTACATTAATATGTTTTTCTGTCTACAATTTACATTCTCCATTACTCATAATTTTTTATATTACTTTTCTCTTTCAAAATTTTTTCTTTCTTCATGTTTTTATGTTTTAATCTAACTCTTGGTTCATATAAGCTGCATTTCTGACAATAACCTCTGTGATCAGCAATTCTTCCTTTAGAGCAGTTTCCTTTACAAATATAATTTACACATGGTTCAATTCTGTATCTTGACATAAGCCTTCTCCTTTATATTGATTTTTGTATTTTGACATAAGCCTTTGTAGATTGATTAGTTGTTTTGAGATAGATGATTTTATTTTTGTATTTGTGTTTTCTTCTAGGACAGTGGTATATATATTTATTCTCTTATTTGACTTTAGATTATTCATTTTCTTCTGGCACAGGATTATCAAAAATCGTTATATGCTTTGTGGATGTAATCGGATCATCTTTAGATACTATCCTGTATTTAATTAGGTTATTGTTTACAATTCCTTCTACCATATCTCTGTATTTCTGTTTGAATTCATATGGATCTAACGGATAACAGGAAGTAAGATTATTTTCATATAAATAATCCGCTTGTATTTGATTTGTGTCTATGTGATAAATATTCTCCATTTCTTTTAAAATATTTTTATATAATTGACCTCGTGTTATATCGAAATAATCTTCTAATAGTTGATATTTAGGCTGCATTTTAGCAAACCAAGGATTATATGGTTTCTTATACGCAGGTTTTTCTTCTACTTGCAGAGGCTCAGATAATTGAGATTCTACTTTTGTAATACGTTCTTCTTGTTTCTCAAGAATGGATACCATTTTGTTTAATGTAGAGGATAAGAGAGTGATATCCACTATTTCTTTGCTTCGGTATTTTTCAACGATATCCCATACCCAATCCATGAAGAGATTGGCTTTAGGTTGTCTTGACCAACGGCAAATCTCCATAATTCCTTGTATGATAATTAGGAAGTTAATTATCACACGTTTCCTTTCTTTTAATATCG